>Ga0208695_1000003_pt1 | contig 457433 bp, 389 predicted proteins | sample AD_UKC111_MetaG_FD_184449 | JGI IMG/M metagenome (GOLD analysis project Ga0208695, IMG submission 184449) | Active sludge microbial communities of municipal wastewater-treating anaerobic digesters from Hong Kong - AD_UKC111_MetaG (SPAdes)... | ecosystem: Engineered > Bioreactor > Anaerobic >...
GTGTGGGGGTGAATGACAGTGTGGGGGTGAATGACAGTGTGGGGGTGAATGACAGTGTGGGGGTGAATGACAGTGTGGGGGTGAAATGAGAGTAGGGATGAAATGAAAGTATGGGAGCGAAATGACAGAGTGGGAGTGAATGACCGTGTACAGGTGAACTGAATGTGTGGTGGTGAAATGACCAGGTAGAGTGAAAGGAAAGGAAGGGTGAAATGACAAGGCGGTGGAAAATGACACAGCACAAGCAGTAACTCGAAATGACCCAAAAAACCAGTACACCCGCAAGCGGTTATCTGTTCGATAAACGTTTTCTCCGCTTGACCTTTTGCTGCATCGCGTGGCGCAACCGACGGAGGCCATTCAAAAAGCACAGTGTCATTTCGACGAACGAAGTGAGGAGAAATCTTTTTGGGGTTTCTAGTGAGAACTAAAGATTTCTCGCTGCGCTCGAAATGACAGTGTAGGGAAGAAATGACCGTGTACAAGTGAAATGACTGTATGACAAGGGACAAGAGTACCGCGAGGAAAAAGATTTCTCGCTACGCTCGAAATGACAATATTAGGGAACAGGATAAAACTACGTCAGGAATGACACCGAAAAAGCAACTACGCCTCCTTACCTTGTCATTTCGACGAACGCAGTGAGGAGAAATCTTAGCGAGTCCTCCTGCTCGCCTGGAAACAATCCTGTACGGCGTGGGTGACGTGGCGCCCCGGACGAGTCCCCCCGCTCGCCTGGGAGCAATCCCTTCCCCCCGGCGGCGCGCGACATTCCTTGATCCCACGCGAGGCAAAAGGCCCCGTGGAAAGTTGCGCATCGCGCGTGGGGGCTGCTATGATTAACGGGCCTTGGGGCAGTAGCTCAGTTGGGAGAGCGCCGCGTTCGCAATGCGGAGGTCAGGGGTTCGATCCCCCTCTGCTCCACCAAGTCAGTAAAGAAAAAAACGCTGGTTTTCCGCGGAAAACCAGCGTTTTTTTTCTTGATGATACCGGTCAGGGCATGGGGCCACGGTTGAGAAAGAGGTAGAGTCCTTCTTTCCCCGGCGCGAGGATATCCTTCCATCCGTTGCCGTCCACGTCATCAACCCAGAAATAGATCCCCACGCCACTGGCCCGGTCTGGCGGACCATAATCAATGACGTGCCGGGAAAACTGCCCGTTATCGATGGTGTAGTAGTACACGCCCACGGGGTCGCGAGCGCCGGGGTCATGACCATTATGAGCCCAGAACCGTTTACCCGTGACCAGTTCGAGCCTGCCGTCGTTGTCGAGATCCCATAACTGCAGGTCATGAAACTGGGAACGGTCGGTTTCGATGTCGTGGCGGGTCCAGGAACGCTTTCCGTCGGCTTCGCGGCGCTGTTCCATCCAGAACAGGCCGTACCCGTGGGCTTCCCCCACGATGAGATCCGCAAGGCCATCGCCGTTGACGTCATGCACGAGGATGGGCACGCTGACGAGCCCGAAAGACCAGTCGGGGTGCCATGTCCAGCCTTTCATGTTCCAGGTATCCGCCGGAGCCTCGAGCCAGCCGGTGGCGAACACGAGGTCGGGATGTCCGTCGCCATTGACATCTCCGGCCCCCATGCCGTGCCCGCCACCACCGTCGGTTTCCACGGTAACCTGCTCAAACCGGCCGGCGCCTTTTCCGGAAGCGTCACGGGCAAGACGAAATATATGCACGGGCCGGGTGACGGGGATGACTTCGGGGGTACCGTCCCCATCAAGATCGTGGAACACCGCGCGCTCGATGTTGCCCACCCGTGCCACGACGTGAGTGGTCCATCCCGGGGTCCTGCCGCCGGGATTTTCCCGCCAGCGCAGTTCTTCTCCCCACCAGCCGCCGGTAACGATGTCCAGGCGCCCGTCCCCGTTCACATCCATGGGGTAATTGGAAAAATCGTCGTAATAGGTGTCGACATGCTGAATATCGGCGATCTTGACCCGCTCCTGGTAATCCGGACCGGGATACCACCACTCTCCCGAAACAAGGTCCTTTACCCCATCGCCGTCCACGTCGAAAATCGCGGCCGCCTCGAAGGTTGCCGCCTCGCCGCCAATTCGCATCCGGTCGAAACGCAACGGCGCGCTATCCGACAGGGCCGGTCCCGCGGCGAAGATCATCGCGGTCCCCACGATCCACAAGGTGCTCTTCATGCTGCCGGTCCTTTCCGTTGTCAGGGAACCTTTTACCATGGCACGACGGAAAACGCGAGCGGTCCCCCACCTTCATCGGTCAGGCGCGCCTGAAATCCCCAGCCGCCCGCCCGCTGGGTAATCACGAGGGTCAAGCGGTTTTCGCCCGCTTTCAATTCGACCGGAACCTGGTCCTGGTCCGGGGCCATGCCCCGATCACAATCGTTTTCGAACACCGACTGGCCATTCACCCAGACCTTCAGCCCATCATCCGATCCGCAGCGCAATACCGCCTTTACCGGTTCCGGAACCGACACCACGGTTACCGCCACGGCCGCCGCGCCGTCCACCATGCCCAGCAGGCCCGCGAGGTTTACCTCGCCAAGCGGCCCCGTTTCCGAGACGGTTTTCCACGTGACGCTACCATGGATTCCTTCGGCGGAGGCCGCGAAATCGATCCCGGGTTCCGTCGAGAAACGGCCGGAAAATCCTTCCGACATGGCCCAGGGCAACGGTCCCAGTATCCGCCAGTTCCGGAGGATCCCCAGCTGGCTGGCCAGTTCGTCGGGCATGCCCGCGGCCGCAAGGGCAGCCAGTATTTTCCCGGATTCGCCGGGCGTCACGCCGCGTAACGCCTCCAGGACAAGGGCACTACCCTCTCCGCGGTCACCCTGTTGCATCAGCGCGACCGCGAGCCCGGCCAAGGCAGAGGCGGACGCCCCGGAAAGTTTTCCCTCCTTCAGTTCAGCCCGCAGCACGTCCAGGGCCTCGGGAATGGGATATGCCCGAATCCATCGCATGGCCTCGTCCACGGTCTCACCGTCTTTCGACTGGCGGACGAGGAGCAGCGCGGCCAGGGAAGCGGCCCGTTTCATGGACTCGTCGCCCGAGGCCATTTCCGCGGCGTACATCCGCAAGGGCAATTCCCACGGTTCAAAGGCTTCATCGGGAAACGCGTCGAAACCGGCTGCCAGGCATTCGGCGGCGGCAAGGCGACGTCCCCTGATCATGCCCCTGATGGCGGCGAGCCGCACCGGGCGTTCCGCGTTCCGGGCGAGGTCGTTCACCCATTCGGCCTCGAAGTCACCGCCAGTGGATCCCCACTGTTCCGCGATGGCCGCGCGGAAATCTTCGGGCCACTGTTCCCATCGCGCCTGAACAGCCCTCGCGACGTTCCGTCCCCGCAGGGTGAGCAAGGCACCCAGAACGGGGGCTTCCAGGGACCCGGCGTCGGCGCGGCGCAGCGCCATCAAAAGGTCCGGCACCACCGATTCATCGCCAAAGCGCGCGAGCCCCATGATGGCCCCGGAAGCGATCACGGTATCGGGCGCGCTGGACAGGATTTCGCGGAACCACGCCATGGCCAGTTCCCACTGCCCCCCGGCCCGGGCCGCGCGATCGGCAAAACGCAGGCAGGCATCCCAGAACTCAAACCGGATCGGCCCGGGCAGGTCCGCGGGCAACGAGGCAACGGCCGCGCGCAGGACGGCCGCGTCGGCAGGATCCCCGGATTCCGCCAGGAGACGCGCGCCCGCGGCAGCCACCCCGGGATCGGCATCGGTCACGAGACGCCGGGCCCGCGCGGCGGCATCGGGCCATCCCGGTCGCCCGACAAGGGCCAGCGCGGCCTCGCGCCGGGCGCCAGGATCGTGGGTTGGATCTTCCGCGAACCGCGCGATCGCGTCCAGGGCCGCCGGGGTGGCGGTCTCGTTGAGGGCGCGCAGGGCGGCTTCACGCAGTTCCGGACGCCCGAGCAGCGACGCGATGGGCGCGGGATCATCCTCATCCGCCCAGACCAGGGGCACGAGATTGAGGACCCGGCGGACCAGATTTTCGTTGTCCGCCGAGGCGAGGACCTCGGCAAGCGCCCGTTGAACGGCCACCCTTGGCGGCACGGTGACGCGCCGATCCATCGCGACCGGGGCAGGTTGAAACGCGATATCCCGCAGGCAGATCGAAGCGGTCCGCCACACGGCGGCCTCATCCCGGGCCAGCAGTTGCACCAGGCCGGGAATGGCTTCCACGCCGTAGCGGGGGATCACCTGCCTGGCCATGGCGCGGGCCTGGTCATCGGGCCCCGCCAGGCGATCCAGCAGCACGTCCAGGGTCACCGTGATCCGGTCCGCCCCGGAAGGAATGGTTTCTCCGGCCACCGCCACGGCCGCTGCCATGCAGCAGGCCGTCACCAGGGCCGTCACCAGACCGTTACGCGTCCACATCCCGTGTTCCTCCCGAGTCAAAGGTGCCAGGGCGCGCGGTAGGCGCGCCGGAGCAGGCGGTCGGCTTGCCCGTTTCCGATGAACTGTTCCCGATCGCCATCCCACAGCAGTTTTCCGCCGGTTTTCAGGGCAATGCCGGCGAGCAGCACGGCCGAGGTGGAACGGAATCCCTGCTCGATATCGGCCACGGGACGAAGGCGCGAACGGACGCATTCGAAGAAGTTGTTATGATGCGGCGGGTAGGCCCAGCTTTTCTCGGGTTCACCGACCCATTCCCGGCGGCCGTCGGCGGTCTCGACCACGAAACTGCCCCGGTCCACGAACAACGCGCCATCGGTGCCGTAAAAAGCGATGCCATATCCTTTTCCACCGTGGGTATTGCTGTGACGCTGCTCCCACGTGACGGTTACGCCGGGGTACTCAAGGATGGCCTCGATGGTTTCGTAGTTGTCCTGTCCGGCATGGCCGCGGTAACTGCCGCCAAGGGCCTGGACCGCAAGGGGACGATCATGGCCAATCCCCCACTGCACGACGTCCACGAGGTGCACGCCCCAGTTGGTCAACTGTCCACCGCGGGCGTAATCGTGCCATCCCATCCAGTCCATGTACCGTTCCATGGAAAACGGCACCCATGGCGCGGGTCCCAGCCACATGTCCCAGTCCAGCCCCTTGGGCGGATCGGTGTAATTTTCCTGTCGAACCTGCCAGCCGTTCACGCCTACCCAGGCGGTGGCGTGGGTCACCTGGCCGATCCGTCCACCGCGCACGAGGGAGATGGCCTTCTGAAACACGGGCATTGACCGTTGCTGCGTGCCGACCTGGACCACCCGGCCGTAGCGCCGCGCGGCTTCCACCATGGCGCGGCCTTCTTCTATGGTGGTGCACACTGGTTTTTCGACGTAGACGTCCTTGCCCGCCTCGCAGGCCATGATGGTCAGCAGGGGATGCCAGTGGTCCGGCGTCACCACGAACACGGCGTCCACGTCGGGACGATCCAGCACCTCCCGGAAATCCTGGTACACGGGCACGGGCTGGCCGAGCCAGGTCCTGACCTTTTCCAGCAGGGGCATGCTCCGTCCCTTGGCCACGTCGCACAGCCCCACCAGTTCACACTGGGGATTGGCGCACAGGGCCTCGGTATGACGGGTCCCCATGCCCCCGTTTCCAATCACCACCACCCGCACGCGATCATTGGGACTGACTCGGCGCACCGCCTGGACGGCATGGCCGCGCGCCGGCAGAATGGCGAACAGGCCGGCCCCCGCCACCGACGCCAGGAAGCGTCGGCGAGTCACTGGTTTTCGTTTTCCTGGAGTAGTCATCAGCGATTCTCCCGCGCGGTCAGCCCGCGTGCTGTTCCGATTCCGCCCTGCGGGCCAATTCGCCGAAACGGTGCACCACGGCCAGTGCCGGGTCAAGAGGTACGGGGGCGTGAGCCGTGCCGGGAGGCGTGTCGATATGGGGCGTAGGCCTGGGTTTACGGCCTTCGAACTGCGGCAACCATTCGCGTTCGGCCTCCAGCATTTCGGTCACCATGTCCCGGATTTCCTTGAGGGTCAGGCAGGCCGAGGTCAGGGGATCGAGGGCGCATGCCGCCACCACCAGTTCCGGGTCACCCGTGATGGCCGCTTCCACGGCCAGTCCCTGGACCGTGACATTGCTCATGTTCAACGCGGCGCACTGGCTGGGCAACGGACCCACCACCGTGGGATGTAATCCCGCGCGGTCCGCGAAGACCGGTACCTCCACGCAGCAACCAGCGGGCAGGTTGGCGATGTATCCCTCGTTGCGCACGTTCCCCTGGAACTTGAAGGGCACGCCGGTTTCGAGCGCTTCCAGAATGTAGGAGCAGTACTCCACGCTGCGGGGCGGGAGGGCCGAGGATTCCTCGGCAAGCAGGTCTTTCTGTTCCAGTTGTTCCGCGACCAGCCTGCACCACTTGTAGTAGGCACCGGACTCCCCGCCGAAGGCGGGCTCGTCACAATAGCGTTCCAGGGCGCGCGGACTGGAACGGAACCACGGCACGTACTCGGAAAGATGGCCCGTGCTCTCGGTCATGAAATACCCGAAATGGCGCATCACTTCAATCCGGACCTTTTCATTGATGTAGTACTCAGGCTTCTCGCAGATGGCCCGGAACCTGGGGTAGAGATCCTCGCCGCGATGTTCGAGCCGGAGGAACCAGGCCATGTGATTGATGCCCGCGGCCACGAAGTCAATATCCTGCTTGGGCAGACCGAGATACCCCGCGATCAGGTCCAGGGTAGTCTGCACGCCGTGGCACAGGCCCACGAAGGACAGACCGGGCACGGTGCCCAGGGCCCAGCAGACCATGGCCATGGGGTTGACGTAATTGAGCAGTACCGCGCGTGGACAGCGCTGGCGCATGTCCCGGGCAAGGTCCAGCATGACGGGGATGGTGCGCAGCGCGCGGAAAATGCCCCCCGGGCCCATCGTGTCGCCGATACACTGGTCCACGCCGTGCTTCATGGGAATTTCGTAATCCAGACGGAACGCGTCGAGTCCCCCCACCTGCAGCATGGCGATGACGTAATCGGCTCCGTCGATCGCCTCGCCGCGGTCGGTGGTAACCATGGTGGTGACGTCCAGCCGGTTGTCCCCGATCACCCGCTGCACATACCGGTCCAGCCGTTCGAGCTTGGGCATGGTGCGGCTCATGAACCGGAATTCACCGTTCCGGAACGCGGGTACCGCCAGCAGATCCATCAGCAGGGTGCGGGTGAACACGATGCTGCCCGCACCGATCATGGCGATCCTGGGCATCGTATGGTTTCCTCCTCCCGGTTGACCGGTGGTTACGCGGAAAGATGTCACAATTCCCGGACCAGGATGTTCCGGAAATACATGGGCGTGTCGTGGTTCTGCAGGCCGATGTATCCCTTCAGCCGCTGGAGTCCCGGATGATCCTTGACCTTGTCCAGGTGTTCCGACAGGTCGCCGTTGACAATCTGCTCCCCGTTCAAGGTCACCTGGATCTTCTGGCCCTGTACCCGGATCACCATTTTCTGCCATTCCCCGGCAGGTTTCGTGGCCCGTTTCGCCGGGGCAATGGTGGCATACACGCTGCCGCAGTACTGGTAGGGTTTCAATTCCTTGTACCGATCGGAGTAGTCGTCGAGGATCTGGATCTCGGAGCCCTCGAAAGCGGGGTTGCCCTCCCGGGGGGCGCGGATGAACACGCCGCTGTTACCGCCCGGCGGCGACTTGAATTCCACGCTCAGTTCGAAGTCCCCGAACTCCCGGGTGGTGGAAATCCAGTTTCCCCCGCCGCCCACGGTCACGAGCATTCCGTGTTCCACCCGCCAGGAGGAGGGACCGCCCCCAACCTCTTCCAGCCCGGTCAGGTCCCGGCCATTGAACAAGGGAGTCCATCCATCCGCCTCGCCAAGGGTTTTACCCAGCCAGGGTTCGAGGGCTTCGGCCCACAGGGCATATCCCTTCCTGTTGGGATGCAGCAGGTCAGGCATGATGTCCTTCGGGATTTTTCCGCTCTCGTCCAGGAACGTCCAGTTGATGTCCACGAATTCAACCATGGGATCGGCGTCCAGCGTGGCGAATAACGCCGTGGCCTCGCGCAATTTTTGCTGCACGGGTTCCGGCTGATCGTTACGCGGAAAAATGGCCAGCAGGAGAATCCGGGTATTCGGCGTTTTTTCCCGGATCAGGTTCACGATGGCCTTGACGCCATCGGCGATTTCTTCGGCCGTCTGATCGGTGGGGCCGTTGTTGGTACCGATCATGATCACGGCCACCTTCGGGTGAATGCCTTCGAGGTTGCCGTTCTGCAGCCGCCAGAGCACGTGGCAGGTCTGGTCACCGCCGATGCCCAGGTTGACCGCGTTGCGGGGCGCGTATACCGCGTCCCAGATTTCCCGGCCCTCGCCTTCCCACCCGTGGGTAATGGAATCACCTATAAAAACGATATCCACGTTGCCCTGCCTGACCCGTTCATTGAAACTGTTATGCCGTTCCATCCACCACGCGTCCTGTCGAGGCATGGGGGTCACGGCGGGAGATGCCCCGTTTTCCCCGGTATACGCGGGGAACTGCGAAAGCATCCCGCCTAACACCAGCAGACAGATCATCAGCCACACGAAACGCGTCTCGCGCATGACGGAAACCTCCTTCACGGTTATGTTACGGCCTCGTAACAACGACACGACTCGGTCCCATCCACTCCCCAAGGACTGGACGTTCCGTTTAATCCCAAGGTTCGATCGGGGTACGGGGCATGGGTTTGCCTTCGCGCTGCAGATAGCGTAATTCACGATAACTGATCAGTTCCACGCCCTGTCCCAGGATCCATTTACGGGTCTCCGGATTGCTGAAAAAATCGGTATCGGCGATCCGTCGCGCTGCCGAGCCGGTGGTGGCGCGGATTTCCGGAGACTCCACTGCGCAATGAATGTAGATTTCGGAAACCTTGCCGGGTTGTAACTGGCTGATCCGCTCTTTCCAGAAGGACTCGGTGGCCTCGATGGAAGGCGGATCGTCCATGTACAGCACGTCGGGATGCAGCACGCCCATCCTGTCCGCCATTTCAATCAGGTACCCACCCCCAAACCGGTCCATGAGGTCGTGACCCGCCATGCGGCAAGGCAGGTTGTAGTCCTTGGCGACGCGAATATACAACTCGTGATAGGCGGGCATGTACTGCATCGTGCCCATGTGGGAATCGATGTGGGTGACGTCAATCCCCGCCTGCAACGCCTTGTCTACCTGGGCCCTCACCTCCTTCTCCACCTCCTCGAGGTTCGCGCTCAAGTACACCAGGGGAACGTCATCCCAGAAATATCCCTGGGGATCGCACAGGCCGGGTACCGCCTTCCAGCCCAGCACGGGCCCCCACTTGTATTTACCCCATTCGCTGGTCAGCGTGGTGTGCACGCCCACGTTGGCCCGGGGATTCTTCCGGGCGAATTCCGCGGCTTCCAGGAACCACGGACAGGGCACCATCACCGTCGTCGAGGTAATTCCCCCGCTCTTCAGTGCCTTGATGGTGCCCTCGTTGGTGGCGTGATTCATGCCGAAATCGTCGCCGTTGATAATCAGGACCCGGGCATCCGGAGGAAATCCCAGGCGCGTCACCAGGGATTCATTCGGAGGGGTCGCTTCATTGGCGTCCTCAGCGAACACGGGAAGCCAGGAAACAAACAAACCGAGGACAGCCTGTATCACGAGGATCCGGAACCCGTAGCGTCGCATGGCAGTACTCCCACGTTCGCGGGCCACCCGGACCGGGCGTCCGCGCGGTTCATTTTCGTATTGGACTTATCCCCCCGCGACGGGGTTTTCGCTACTCGCCCGATCCCGCGGCCAGCCGACGCCGGTTGGCCTGGTACAGGCGGGCACAGAGAATCGTAATCACGTTCAACAGCAACTGGATGGAAACCACGGGATCGAAACGGCCGCGAATGTCTTCCAGGGTAAACTCCAGCAGCGCGGTCTGTTCCACCGCCCGGACGGCGGCAGACCGGCAGCGCTCATCGGCCAGCGCCATTTCCCCGACGGTTTCGCCCTGGCCTAACAGGGCGAGCCGGTGATCTCCATCCATTACCTCGACCTGTCCGGTCAGGATGGCAAAAACGCTCTCGCCGGGCGCGCCTTTTTCGAAGATTACCTGGCCCGGCTGGTATTCATGCACCTTGCCCATGGCGAATATCCGGGCAACCTCCTGGGGCGGAATCCCCCGCAGAAGTTCAAGTCTACGGGCGAGCACCCCGTAGGCGTTGCGCATGCTGTCGACGAGCACGTGCGCCAGCCGTTGAGCCGTGGCGTTCAGGTCCTCGGCATCCGGTTCAGGTGCCTCGGCCAGGCGTCCCAAGTCTTCCCCGATTTCTTCGTCTTCCTCCTCGTGGGGCGTAAACACCGTGGAGAGGATCTCGGCCGCGCCCTCCGGAGGAGAGACCTCCCCGGCCTGTTCCAAAACCGCCCGCGCTTCCCCGGACAGCGGCGGCAGGGACGCGGTATCCGACAGGGATGCAGCGGGAGAAACGTCCGGGGCCCCCTCGATCGAGGCGTCTACTCCCGGTCCGGACGGCACGGATCCCTCCGCGCTCAGGCGGCGGATATAGGTGGGGATGACGCTTTTCTTCTTTTCCCCTTCGAGGAAACGCCGGGCGACCTCTTCGAACTGGGCGGAGGAACAGAGAATCGGCTTGATTCGCACATCTGGACAACATTCCCGGAGGGCATGGTGGGCCGCGCCGTCGAGGGGATTCACCATGGCCACCGTGAGATTGCGCCCAATGCGGTCAAGCGGCAGGACGCGGTGCTTCCGGCAGACGTCGGGCGGAACGAGCCGCAACAAAGATTCATCAATTACATAGTTCAAAATACTGACATGTGGAATTCGGCAACTCCGCGACAGGAAGGTCAGCAGGGAATCCTCATCAATCAGCCCTTCCCGCACCAGGATATCTCCAATGAATTCTCCCGTTTCCCGCTGCAGGAGCATCGCGCGCTTGATGGCGTCCCGGCCCACCTTGCCCTGCTGAAAGAGCATCCGGGGCAGGGCATCCAGTGAAAGCGGCTGGGAAGGACTGGCGGGAGAGGGACCCACACTCCCGGAATCGGTTGGGGCAGACCCGGTCGAGGGACTGGAAGCCCGATCCGGAGAGGATGGCTCCTCCTCCCTGTCAGGCGTATGGTCTTTTTTTCTCCACAGCATGGTTTCCGCTTTCCACGACGCGGCTGTTGACACGCGTCGCATGTCAGGATTATAGACCTTGTTCTCCCGCGAGGTCTAGAGTTGGGAGCAGGGGTAAGATTTCTCGCTTCGCTCGAAATGACAGTGTTGTATGGGAAAGGACCGTGTTGTATGGGAAAGGACATTGTTTTGGGGCAAAGGACAGTGCTCTGAGGGAAAGAACGGTGTTTTGTGGGAGAGGGCAGTACTTTGAGGGAAAGGACCGTGCTTTGAGGGAAAGGATAGTGTTTTGGGGGAAGAATAGTGTTTTGGGGGAAAGGATATCGCCATGGTGATGAAACGCTTCGCTTGAAAGCGCAGGATTCGCGCGCCAGAACGCCCCAGATTCCCAGAAAAGAACCTGAACCACAACGTTCCACCGAGACCTGTCGCGAATCTGCAGAAGAGAACCGTGTCACTCATATTTTGCCCGCCACCATCGCCCCATTCAAGGCCTTCCGGGAACCCCCGCAAAACAGCCTTCTATCTGCCCGTGATCACCACCCTATTCGAAATTTCCACGCAATCAGTAGCAAGCACGACACGTTCTGACCCCTGATTCACATTTCCCGGTAACCCCTTCACGAGCCCGAACCCTCAACACCCAGCCTGTTATAATACCGATGGGGCGTTGAGCAGGAGTTTGTTATGCGCGTGCTGATCACCGGCGGCGGAGGATTTCTTGGATCGCTGGTCACCGAGCAGGTTGCTCGCCGGGGACATGACGCGGTGGTCCTGGATCGCTTCTGCTTCCTGGATCCGGATACCTTTTCGGGCCTGCTTTCGCGATCACGGGGGAGCGTTCTTCCGGTCCGGGGGGATGTCCGACGGCTGCAGGCCGTTCCGGAAGCCACGCGTGAGGTAGACCGGGTTATTCATCTCGTCATGCCGGGCCCGGAGGACCTGGAAGCACTGGGCGAGGAAACGCTACGGGACCTCTGCGTGGAGACAACCCGGGAACTGGCCGCGGCGGCGTCCCGGGCGGGGGCGCGGCGTTTCGTGCTGGTCACGGACTCCCCGGAATCCGCGAACCCGGTAGTCGACGCGCTTCACCGGGAAGCGGAAACCGCCGTGCTCTCCTTCGCCGATACCGGCATGATGCCGGTGATCATCCGGTCGGGGCCCCTGTTTGGCGTTTCCCATCGCATGCGGTTCGACCTGCCCATGCACCGGCTGGCGCGACAATCGCTGGAGGAAAACACGCCGGTCAAAACGCTTCTGCGGGCAATCCTCGAGGCGGGCGGCATGCCCGTCGGCCACGTGGCCGCCCACGTTACGGACGCGGCCCTGGATGAAACGGAAGAGGCAGGAACCGGCGTGTCCAGCGCCAATGGCGCGGGGGATTCCGACACGAAAACCCTGTACCCGCCCAAGCCATCCGAAACGGACATGCGCGCGGCCCTTGAAGCACTCGTGGAGGGACTGCGGACGGGACGATGGAACCCGGATGCGGCGGCACACCATAACCGCCGCGTCTGGGAAAGGTTGCGCGCGGTCGCGGCCCGGGATGGCGGCGAACCGGTCGCGCCCCGGTTCATTCCGCTGGCCCGTCCCTGCGTGGGAGCAGAAGAGGAACAGGCCGTGGTGGAAGCCATACGTTCAGGCTGGATGACCTCGGGTCCCCACGTGCCAGCCTTCGAACGGCTTTTCAGCGAGACCGTGGGGGCCCGGGGCGCGGTAGCCCTGGTCTCCTGCACGGCGGCCATCCACGCCTGCCTGGTTCACGCCGGGGTCAAGGCCGGCGACATGGTAGCCACCTCCCCCATCACGTGGGCATCCACGGGGAATACCCTGTGGCAGATGGGCGTAAAACCCTGGTTCGTGGATATTGAACCGGACACCCTGAACCTGAACCCGGACCTGCTTGAGGAAGCCCTGCGGGCCGGGGTCCGGGCCGTGATCCCCGTGCACATGGCCGGTCATCCCTGCCGCATGGAAGAAATCCGCGCGCTGGCTGACCGGCATGGCGTGCCGGTGATCGAGGACGCCGCTCACGCGCTGGGCGCCTCCTACCACGGGGATCCGATCGGCACGCGGGGTTCTTACGTCTGTTTCAGTTTTTACGCGATCAAGAACATCACCACCATGGAGGGGGGGATGATCACCACGGACCGGCCCGAGACTGCCGCGGAACTGAAGCACATCGCGGCCAACGGCATGAGCGCGACCGCCTGGGATCGCTACGGCCGTAGCGCGGTACCCGGTCCAGCGGTGGTCACGGGGCCGGGATTCAAGTACGCCATGGGCAACGTGTCGGCCGCGATGGGTATCTGCCAGTTACGGAAACTGGAGCGGTTTCAGCGGCGGCGGCGCGAAGTGGCGGCACGCTACCTGGAAAAACTGGCGGACGTGGAAGAGATCGTCCTGCCCAGGGAAAAACCTTACGCGCGTTCGGCGTGGCACCTGTTCATCATCCGGCTGCGGCTTGACCGCCTGACAGTGGACCGGGACCAGTTCTGCGACGACCTGCGCCACGAAAACATCGGCACGGGAATTCATTTCTATGGCATGCACCTTCATCCCTGGTTCCGCGAGCAGTTCGGAGACTGGACGGATCGCCTACCCGAAGCCACGGCCGCGTCGCGCGAGGTCATCTCCCTGCCGCTCTGGCCGGGAATAACCGATGAACAGGTGGACGCGGTGGCAGCGGCCATTCGGAAGGTCGTGACCGCGCGTCACAAGAAACGGGGCTGAGACATGACACAGGACGAGAAGTCACCCATTGGAAAAATTTCCAAGTGTCCGCGCTGCAGGAAGATGTTCACGAAAAGCGGGCACCAGTTGGTATGTCCGGCGTGCGAACCGCTGGAACTGGCGGATTACGAAAAGGTGTCCGACGTGCTGGCGCAACATCCCGGCATGGGAATGGAAGCGGTGGCGGCACTGGCCGGTGTGCCCACGGCGGTAGTATTGCGGATGCTGGACAGCGGACGCCTGGAAAAACAGGACCAGGAACAGCAATACGCGTGTGGACGGTGCGGCAAGCCGGCTATCAGCAAGAGTAAGCGCTTGTGCCAGGCATGCCTGATGAAACTGGACCAGGAATGGGCGGAAACCATCCGGAACATGCGGGAAACCCTGAATCCCAGGCCCGGGGTGCGGATCAGCGACGTGCACGAATCGCTGGAGTCCCGACGGGGCATGACACCGGTCGCCCGGCTCCTCGATCCCCGCAAATCCGCGCCGGAACCGGAAACGAAAAGCGGACACCGCATGGTCACCCCGGAAAAGTTCAAAAACAAGAAACGGCCATAGGGGTCAGAGCAGGTCCACGATACGAATGACCCGATGAGGCCGTTTCGCGGGCTGACGCCGGGTGCTCAGGATCGGGGGCTCCAGATGCTGGATAATTGGAACGGGGGACGGCCGGGACAAGCGGGGCTCACCGGGTTGTTTGTCCACTTCGGGTGGCTTGCCCACGAGACGGGCAACCTCGTCGATGCCGCGAACGACCGCTTTACGCACGGGAATCCACACATGTGCCGAGGCTTCCGGCAGGATGACCCCATCCTCCTCGTAGGTCCAGACAACAACCTCCAGATCTTTCCCCGGCACCCGGCTCGCCCGGGCGCAGGCGGACCGGATCGCTCCCGCGTCTTCGTAGGCCGTGGAATCGATGATCGCCGTATAGGTTCCGGTCAGCAGGGCATCACCGAGCGCGTCCGCCAGGTGTTCGGGGCGGGTGCCGGCGTCGATGATCATGTTCATGGCTTCCTCGCGGTCCACGCCGGTCTCGGCCATGGCCCGGCAGAAGCCCTCGCGGCGTTCCCAGTCCGCGCTGTACCCTTCGAACGCCGAAACCAGCAGTATCCGGCGGTGCCCCCGGGACAGGAAGAATTTCGCGCTTTCGTAGGACGCCCGTTCGAGGTCCACCGCGGCGTAATTGCAGGATTCACAGGGAATGGGACGTCCCAGCGCGAGATAGGGAATGCCGGAGAAGTGAATACGGGTGATCGTGTTATCATCCATGGGAAAAGGCCCGATGATGAAACACAGGTCGTACATGCGTTCCCAGACCCCGCGCCCATAGTCGATCATCAGGCCTTCGCTCAGCCGGCTGGTGTCAAAGGTCAGGTACGCCCCGCTGGCCGAAAAGGTAGTGGACAACTTGGCCAGCAGCCAGACCAGGAAATCCTCGCGCAAGGGCACCATGCTCAACGGCGGCGCCACCGCCACGCCTATACAGTTCCTCCGGGTCGCCCGGAGCGATCGGGCCCCATAGTGGGGGTAATAGCCCAGTTCCCGGACAACCTTGAGCACCCGGTTTCGGGTTTCATCACTAACCCCGGGCTGATGGTTCATCACCTTGCTGACAGTCTTGGTGGAAACCCCTGCCTCCCGCGCCACGTCAAAAATGGTCAGACGCGTTTTGGGCCGCTTGGCGCGTGTTTTTCTGAACTGACGTTCCATGACGCTTCCCCGCTATCCGTTGCCGCAGACGTTGCCCTGAACCCTGACCCATATACGCCCAACGCGAGCAGACTACCTCCGCGCAAGGTCATTATTTCACATTTCCAGTTGATCCGGCAACTGTCCTGAAACATCCCCGGGAAACGTGCGGGCGCGTTTAAGGCGCGCTGTGTTGTTTTGGGCAGGACTTCGGGGAAGCACTGAAGGGGTATCCTGGATGTGCTCTTTCGATGAGAACGCCGATTTTTCGAGCGAAACATGAATTTCATCGCAACCTCGTTGTGGGCGTGTCATGGATGGGACGGGTATATGTCCCGTCAAGATTTCTCCTCACTTCGTTCGTCGAAATGACAGAGAACGCGACACATGCGGGGATGACGTGTTAAGAAACCTGGGGGGCGTACGCGAAGTACGGTGCCATTACAATGGTCATGAGGCGTGGCCATAACATTACTTCGTGCGTCGCAAAGACTGTTTTTTTCCCGACTGACCCCACTTTAACCCAATCATGAATATGTCATTAATGTTGTCATTTCGAGCGAAGCGAGAAATCTTCTCCGCCAGATTGGGGGAAAGATTTCTCCTCACTTCGTTCGTCGAAATGACAGCGGCCGTTATCCCCGGAGAAGGCCGGCACCAAGGAGAAGAACGGACCAACGCTTCACCGCACCCGTTACTCCGCGGGTCGCAATGACCGGCCGTGGTCTGCCGGATGACAGGCAACTGTTTCCCGCGAAACACCCCCGTTCACCTGGAGCCCGCATAATGCCCACGCGCCAGCCCCCTACGTGGGGCCATGTGCGAGGACAAGCGCCTATCACATAATGCCCGCGCGCCAAGGCCCCCAGCCAGACACGGAATCCGTGGTACCGTCTACAAAAAGTTCCGCGCGCCGGGACTACGGATGCGGTACCATAACCCCGTTTCAGCCAACGGAAAGGATATTCCCATGCGACTGCTCCAAAATCTTTACCAGGTCGGCGGAGACCTGAACGGCATCACGTGGTGCGGCGTGGACGCGTCCTTCGAAGACGCCAACACCTACGCCGTGCGGACGGGAGACGGTATCGTCCTGATCGATTGCGGTAATGGGGAGACCCTGCCCCAGATTTTCGAGAACATGCGCTACTGGGAACTGGATCCTGGCGATATCCGCGCGTGTTTTCTCACCCACGCCCACCGGGACCACGCGGGGGCAGCCCACCTGCTGAAACAGCGGAACGTCACGTTGCACGCCCACCGGGAAACGGCCCTTGCCGTGGCCGCGGGAGATGAACGCTGTTGCGGGTTTCTCTACCACAAGCCCTTTGTCCCGTGTGAAATCGACGTGATCGTGCACGACGGGGACCATATTCATATCGGGGATGTGGCGTTCACGGCCATGCACCTGCCGGGCCATACCCGGGGATGCACGGCGTGGCTGTTCACCCTGGAAAACCGGAAAATCGTGGCGTGCGGTGACGTGATTGGCACCCTGATGCGTGGAGATTTCGGCTGGGACGGCTCGATTGATTTCGACAAGCCGACGTATATCGAATCGCTTCGTCGTTTCGCCCGGGTGGACACGGACATCATGCTTGCGGGGCACGGCCTGTCCTATTTTCACCAGCCCCGCCGCCGGGTGGAACAGGTTCTCGCGAGCGCCCTTTCCCTGTGGCGGTAACTACCGGGGCGTTTTCTCGCTTTCCCCGCCCCGCCACCGTTTCCAGAAAGGCTTGCGGTCGTGGAACAAGATGGCTAAAAACGGCGGGATGCCGATCATCATCCCGATAACCATCCCGGAACAGGCTACCCGCAAAAATGGGTCACGGAACAGGATGTCGAGTAGATCATCCTGCCCCGCGCTCGTGAACATCACGTTCAGCCACAGGCAGGTCAGCACGACCACGGCGGGCAGTAACAGCCACCAGGAAAACAGCATGAACATCACGCCGCCCGCCATGATGGCCAGAGAAAAGCGGGCGTCGTCTCCCGGCACGGCCTCGTATACCACGGCCCCGGCGAGCGCGGTGAGCAGGATCCGCACCCCCAGCGTGATCACTACCGCCGGCCTGGGCTTACGAAGAAGCCTTTTTTTCTGCCGTTTAACCCATGCCCAGGCGCTGTGCCACATCTTCATAGTCGGGCTCTTCCGCGTAGATCTTTTCGAACTCTGAGCGGGCCCGCCCGGGTTTACCCAGTGCCTCCCAGCACAGCCCCCTTTCGTACCGGATGCCCTGAAAGAGCGCGTCCGGCCGATCCCGACGGTAACGGCCAACCTCTTTCAACACCTGCATCGCCGCGTCCACGAGGCCCGACAGCCTGAGGGCCCGGGCACGGTACAGCAGGAGGGCGGCGTGTATCGTCGATTCGTTACGGATGTTCTCGGTCAGTTCCAGGACTTTTTTCCGGATATCCGGATGGTCTGGGCGGGCATCCAGCAACAGTTCCACGATGCCCAGCCGCAGCACCGGATCCGCCGGGTACATGCGATGCAGCATCCGCAGGTATTCCAAGGCCCGATCGGGCTCGCCGGCATGCTGCCAGGACTCGGAGAGGGCCAGGAGCAGTCCCCGGACATCCGGCCGGATCTCCGCGTAAACCTGGGGCGTAACGGGCAGTTGCGCCGTTGGGGTCACCCCGTATTTTCGCGCGAGCGCCCCAAGTTCGTCCTGTCGGGCGCGCGCCCATTCCAGGAGGGTCGCCGCGTCCCGGAAGCGTTTCTGCTTCATGGCCACCATCCCGGCCATGAATGCCCCATCCGTCAGCGAATCTGCCAGGGAAAACCACTTCGCCGCCTCGTCGATCTGGTCCGCCAGCACGGCCCGAAGCCCCTTGAGGTAGGCCTGTTCCGGACCCGTTGCTCCGGGCTGGGGCGCGAGCAGGGTGTCGTAGTCCACCTCGGGGGGCGTGTCGGAAAGCGCTTCATCCGCGAGCGAAGCGTTCCGGGCGCGGCGGGTGTAACGGGGCTGATCGAGCCGGGTAGTATAGAAAAGCCCAGTGCCCGGTATGCCCGCGGTGGCCCGGATGCCGCGGGGGCCCCAAGTGAGTTTAGCCCCGCGGGGTCCCACGGAAACGGAGACGCCGGAACCACTGAAATTCAGGGAAATTCCCGGCAGGATATGCACGCGTCGCCAGAACCGGAAACCCATGCGATTCCACCCGATCCATGTTATGGCAATCCAGTATACAACTTCAGGAAATAAAATGAATAGGCCTGAAGTTGTAAAGTACAAAAAAAAGACTTGAATCTGGACCGCATTTCTGCTAGATTACCAGCGGTGGTAAACATTAGGTCTTTGGCATCTTCAACTAAAAGGAGACTGCAGATGCGCAAAAAAGGTTTCACACTCATCGAACTGCTCGTCGTCATCGCCATCATCGGCATCCTGGCGGCCATCCTGTTGCCGGCGCTGGCCCGCGCGCGGGAAGCGGCCCGTCGTTCGTCCTGCCAGAACAACCTGAAGCAGTGGGGCCTGGTTTACAAGATGTACTCCAACGAGGCGAAAGGCGCCTTCCCGCCCCTGCAGGTGTACTACGACTGCGTGTTCCGCAGTCCGCAGATCGGGAATGGCCTGGCAGCCGGTCCGCAACTGGCGGCCATCTACCCTGAATACCTGACGGATCTGAATATCGTTTTGTGCCCCTCCGATCCGGAACTGAGCACGCACCAGCGGGCCATGTACTACCAGGCCGGGAACCCGGAAGGACAACCGGAAGGCAACCCCCGGATGCCCTGCTATCCGAAAGAAATAGATAATTCCTATTTCTACCTGGGTTGGGTAATCGACCGGCCGGAAATCTGCCTTCCCCTGAACACCTTCCCCTTCGTCCAGTTGCTGACCATCGGTAATTTCAGCACGATTCCGGCGACGGCTCCCATGCCCGCCCAGGTTGGCGCGGCCCTGGAGAAATTTGCCGCCACGCCGGGCGTGGTGCCGCTTATCGCCAGCAACGATGCCTCACAGTTAAGCAGCGTGCAGAACGCCGCCCAGAGCGATATTCAACTGGACAGCGCGTTCGCGGGCTATGGTAATGGCGGGGGTAACACGATTTACCGGTTGCGGGAAGGTATCGAACGCTTCCTGATCACGGATATCAACAACCCGGCCGCCAGCAACATGGCGCAGAGCACCGTGTTCATCATGTTCGACGGTTTCGGAACGGGATCTTCGGCCAACCTGTTCAACCATATCCCTGGCGGCTCGAACGTGCTGTACATGGATGGCCACGTGGAATTCAAGCGTTACGTCGCGGTCCCGGGTATCGAGAACCTGGACGCCGCCACGGCTACCCAGAAAATGTACGGCTGCGAAGCCCCGATCCTGCCCACGGTGGCGACCTTCCTGGGCGCGCTGTTCGCCTCCTGATGCAACCATGACAACAGGGTAAGCCCCTTCGGGCGCTTGCGCCGCGGCTGTCTTCCGGACAGCCGCGGCCTTTTTCATGGATTACGGTAGGTTGCGGGACCTGAGGAAGGCGGCATATGATACAATGCGTGTCGCGGACGCGGCGGTGTCCGCTCTTTTTATATCCCTGGACTCAGCAACGCTTTATTTACGGGGGTATTCCGGTGAAGCGCATACGGGTTGGACTGGTTGGGGCCACCGGCTACGGTGGCCGGGAACTCCTGCGGTTGCTCGCGTCGCACCCGGGCGTGACAGTGACTGCCCTGGCGTCGACCAGCGCGGCGGGCGGGCACGTCAGTGACGTGCTACCCGCGTTCCGGGGCATCTTTGACCTGCAATTTGAGCCCTTTGATCCTGATCACCTGGCGGTATCCTGCGACGCGGTCTTTGTCGGGGTTCCGGGCAAGGCGTCGATGGAACCCGTGGCGGCCCTGCGGGCGGCCGGGGCCACCGTGCTGGATATTGGTCCGGACTTCAGGTTGAAGGATCCGGGGGCATTCCGGACGTATTACGGCGTGGACCACGCGGCCGCGGCCCTGCTTGGGGAAAGCGTGTACGGCCTGGTTCCCCGATACCGGGAGGCCATCCGCGACGCCAAGCTGGTGGCGGTTCCCGGATGTTACCCGATCAGCGCGCTGATTCCCCTTATTCCCCTGCTGGACGCGCCGGTGGACTGGTCCGTACCCCCCGTGATTGACAGCGTTTCCGGTATTTCCGGCGCGGGGCGCACGCCCAGCGAGGCCTATCACTTCCCGGAAATGAACGAAAACATGAAGGCCTACCGGGTGGGTGGACACCAGCATATTCCCGAGATCGAGCAGGAACTGGAAGGCCGGACCCGGGTACAGTTCACCCCCCATGTCGCGCCACTGACCCGCGGGATCCTGACCACCATCACGCTCCGGGTCCGGGAAGATTTCGATCCCATGCCATGGTATGCCGCGTGGCAGCGGGAGCCCTTTATCCGGGTACTGGGCGAAGGGATCCTGCCCGAAATCAAGCATGTCCGGGCGTCCAATTTCTGCGACTTCGGGTGGGTCAGGGACCGGCGTACCGGGAACCTGATCATCGTCAGCGCCATAGATAATCTCATGGGGGGCACGGCAGGCATGGCCATCCAGTGCCTGAACGTGATGTTCGGTTTCGAGGAGCGGGCGGGCATCTGGTTTGGAGGCATGGCGCCATGAACCCATGGACACCGGTGGACGGCGGGGTATGCGCCCCGCGGGGTTTTCAAGCCGCGGCCGCCGCGATGGGCATTAAAAACCCGGCCGCGCGACGGCTGGACTGCGCCCTGATTTACAGCGAACGTCCGGCGACGGTCGCCGGGGTGTTCACCACGAACAGGGTAAAGGCCGCGCCCGTGCTGTGGGACCAGGGGGTGTGCGTGCGGGGGGTGGCGAGGGCCATCTTCGCCAACAGCGGTAACGCCAACGCCTGCACCGGGGAACGGGGCATCGCGGACGCCCGGGAAACGGCGGCCCGGGTGGCAGCGCGCCTGGACATTGCCGTCACCGAAGCCTGCGTGGCCAGCACGGGGGTCATCGGCGTCCCGTTGCCCATGGACCGGATCCTCGCGGGCGTGGACGCGTGCGCGGCTGCCCTTTCCACGTCCGGCAGCAGCGAAGCGGCGCGGGCCATCATGACTACCGACACGGTTCCCAAGGAAATGGCCATTGCGCTGGCGATGCCCGGCGGCACAGTCCGGATCGGGGCCATCGCCAAGGGCGCGGGCATGATCGCGCCGAACATGGCGACCATGCTCTGTTTCATCACCACCGACGGGGCCATCGAGCCGGAATGTCTAAAAGCCATGCTGGGGCGCGCGGTGGAACAGTCGTTCAACTGCATCTGCGTGGACAACGACATGAGCACGAACGACACGGTGCTGATGCTGGCCAACGGGGCATCCGGCGTGACGATTGACCGGGACCCGGAAAGCACGCGGATTTTCGAGGATGGCTTGCGACACGTCTGCGCGGAGATGGCGCGGGCCCTGGTCCGGGACGGGGAAGGCGCGACCCGATTCGTCACCATCGAGGTGTCCGGCGCCGCGGACGACCGGTCCGCGCGGACCGCGGCCCAGTCCGTCGCCCGGTCCATGCTGTGCAAAGCGGCGTTTCACGGCGGGGATCCCAACTGGGGCCGCATTGCCTGCGCGGTGGGTTATTCGGGCGTGGATTTCGAACCGAGCCGGCTGCGCGTGCGCATCGGCAACGTGACGGTGATGGCGGAAGGCCTGCCGACCGATTACCGGGAGGATGAGGCCGCGGCAGCCATGAAAGAACGGGATATTTACATCGGGATCTCCCTGGGAGATGGTCCGGGCCGCGCGGTGTGCTGGACGTCGGACCTGAGCGCGGAATACGTGCGGATCAACGCGGATTACCGCAGTTGAGCGGCGGAACCCGTTGGGAGCGTAAAGGAAAATGCGGCAACTGATTGAAAAAGCGGAAGTCCTGATCGAGGCCCTGCCCTACATCCGCGCCTTCGAGGGAAAAACGGTAGTCATCAAGTATGGCGGGGCGGCCATGCTGGACGCCGGGTTGCGGGCGCTTACGGCGCAGGATATCGTGCTCATGCGGTACGTGGGCATGAACCCGGTGGTGGTACACGGGGGCGGACCGGCCATCAACCAGATGCTGAAGCGCCTGAACCTGGAATCGAAGTTCACCCGGAACGGCCTGCGGATCACGGATGACGCCACCATGGAAGTGGTGGAGATGATGCTGTGTGGCCAGGTCAACAAGGATATTGTCGCGCTGCTCAACCGGGCGGGGGGCGAGGCGGTGGGCCTGAGCGGGAAGGATGGCAACCTGCTGATGGCGCGCAAGATCGACGCGCAGGATGGGGAAGACATCGGCCGCGTGGGACAAATCGTCAGCGTGAACGTGAAGGTGCTCAAGGCGGTGTGCGACGCGGGAATGATTCCCGTGATCGCGCCGGTCGCCACGGACCGGGACGGTGGCGCGTGGAACATCAACGCCGACACCGCGGCAGGTGATATCGCCGCCGCCCTGCAGGCGGAAAAACTGGTCTTCCTGACCGACACGCCGGGGCTGCTGCGGGACAAGAATGACCCTGAGTCCCTGATTCACCGCCTGCATTCGAAAGACGTGGAAGATTTGAAGGCCAAGGGTATCATTACGGGCGGCATGGCCCCGAAAATCGACGCCTGCCTTAAAGCGCTGGACTTTGGCGTGCGGCGGACGCACATCATCGACGGACGGGTGCCGCATAGCCTGCTGCTCGAGATTTTCACGCGCAAAGGACTGGGCACGCTGGTCAGTCACGACGTGCCGGCAGGCATGGGAGACGAAGCATGAGCCTGAACATCATCGATATCATCCGCCAGGGCGGCATCCTGATGTGGCCCATCATGTTCACGTCGGTGGTGGCCCTCGCGATCATCATCGAGCGCTGGCTGGCCCTGCGCCGGGCGGACATCGATACCCGGGAATTCATGGATACCATGCGGCAGGTCATCCGACAGAACCGGATCCAGGAAGCGATCAACATCTGCGACGAAACGGATGTGCCCGTGGCCCGGATCATCAAGGCGGGGCTGCTCAAGCACCGGCAATCCCGGGAAATCATCCGGGAAGCCATCGAAGACGCGGGCCGGTTCGAGATTCCGCGGCTCGAGCGTTACCTCGCGGGCCTGGCAACCTGCGCCACCGTCGCGCCCATGCTGGGCCTGCTTGGAACGGTGCAGGGCATGATCCTGGCGTTCGCCCAGATCCAGAACAAGCGGGGTCAGGTGAATCCATCCGACCTGGCCGAGGGTATCGGCAACGCGCTGATCACGACCGCCGCCGGGCTGGCCGTGGCCATTCCCGTGCTGATCCTGTACAACTATTTTACGAGCCGGGTCGAGAACATGATCGTGGAAATGGAGGCCTGTTCGTCGGAACTGGTGGACATGCTGACCCGCTACCGCGGCGATACCGAGATCTGACATGCAATTACGGCGATCCACGACCAAAAAAGTCAGGGCCACGCTGGACATGACGCCGATGATCGACGTCACGTTCCAGTTGATTATCTTTTTCCTGCTCTCTTCCACATTCGTGGTACAGAGTTCGGTGCCGGTAGAGTTGTCCCAGGTACCGGAGGGTGCCGTCACCCACGAAAAGAAGCAACTGACCATCACCCTGCAGACCGGTGAAGGTGGCCCGGACAACAAGGGCGGCGTGTACGTGGACGACACGCCCATCAAGACGTGGACGGAGTTGCGGGGCATTCTGCTGGCCCTTAAGGAACGGGATCCGGAGGCCCTGGTGCTGATCCGGCCGGATCGCGCCGTGCCCACCGAACGCCTGCTCTACGTGATGGGTATGGCTAACGCTTGCGGCTTGTCGCACTACGGCGTGGCCGCGGAATCTCCCCTGCCGGAGACGCTACCCGGCTCGCCCGGGGTTCCCGCGTCCCCGGCGGGTGGCGCCCCGGGCACACCGGCCGCGCCCGGCCAGGGACCCTGAGGCACCATGCGGACGGCAACGCGGGATAACGGCTTGACGAATCCCGCGGGCTTGCCGGCGGGGCACGCGCAGGCCAGTCTACAGCGCGTCCACCGGCGATTCAGGTGGGCCCTGCTGGTGTCCGCCCTGTTTCATCTTTCCATGATCACCGTGTTCCGGATCGTGGTGATGTTTCCGCAAGGACCGGTAGACTACTACCTGCTCCAGATCGTGCCGGATACCCCTCCCGCCGCGGGAAACGGGCGGCCCAGCCTGCGACTGGGCTCGGCCGACCTTTACGCCGGCAGGCAGGACGTGGACCTGCCCGTGCTGGATTTCGCGGAAATCGATCGACTGCGGATCCGGCGCGCCCTTCCGGAAGATTTCGAAGCCCTGGATACCCTGTCCGGGGGTTATCCCGAAGACAGCTGGAGCCGGTTCACCGGCGGCCTGCAGGAACTGGGGGCCCGCCTGCGCGATCGCCTCACGGGCAACCCGTCGTCGCCGGACGTCTCGGATCCTGTCCCGGCCGCGATCCACCGCCCCGCGCCAGGCTGGGAAGGCGCGGTCTTCTGGAAAGAGCCGGGAGACAGACGGGGGCTCCTGTTCACCCCGCCCCTGGAGCCCTTGTGGAACATTCCGGAAAATGGTCCTTCCCGATTTGAATTCACGATCACCGTGGATAACTCGGGGCGGGTCACAGACGCCTGGACACCGGACGCCGAACCCGCGGATATTCTCGAACCGCTCCAGTTGAAACTGCTGCAGTACCGGTTTGAGCCCCTTCCGGACGGTGGCATCGCGGCCAGCCGGATGGGCACGCTGATCCTGCGGCGCGCCCGGGACGGTGGATCATGATTACCATCACCCTGACAACGGCCCTCTGGCTGTACGGAACGGTAATCCTGGTGGGGGCGGCCGCGCTGTGGCTGTACACGGAATGGACCAGCGGACGCGTGCGTCGGACCCTGGAAAAACAGTCCTGCTGGCGTTGCGCCTACTGCGGATACATCTACCTCGACGATGGCGTAATCACCCATTCCACCTGTCCCCGTTGCGGCAGCATCAACGTGCCCGCCGAGGGACAGGATCCGCTGGTCAGCCGGCAGAAGGAACAGTCGTCGCGCCGGGAACAAGGTGACGACGCGGAGGAATTTGTCCCGGACGATTCCACCACCCGCCGGAATCCTTCCCGGAAAAAACGGCCACATGCCACCCGCCGGGGTCCCCGGAAACGCCGCGGCTGACCCGCAGTCGCGCGCCTGAACCTCCCGGAAACGCATCAGGATTGCCGTCGACGCTTGCCGTTTCTGTCAACGGCGGGTGTCTTCGCCCTTGCCGGCGGGGCCACCCGCGCCTGGCGCACAAGCAGGGCTTCGGGGATCTCCGCAAGAAACCGGCTGGGTTCGGCAGGGCGCGTCTTCTCTCCCTGTCGACGCTCCAGCGCGTGGAACAGGCTGACCATTTTCATGCCACGGGTCAGGGCGACATAAAACAATCGCCGTTCTTCTTCGATACCGTTTTCTTCCACGCTTCGGGCATGCGGAAACAACCCCTCTTCCATGCCCAGGATGAACACGTAGGGAAACTCCAGCCCTTTCGCGCTATGGGCCGTCATGAGGGAAACCGCGTCGATGGGGCGATCGTCCCGACCGTTGCCAAAACGGTCGGCGTTCAGGTGGGTTCGATCGAGAAAATCACGCAGGGATGGAAATTCCGCCGCCGCGGCGTATTTTTCGATGGCGTTCAGCACGAGGTTAACGCCCTCGGCCCGGGTATCATACTGGGCCTGGCTCCTGCTGGAGGACCGTAGGGCTTCGAGGTACCCGATCTCCGCCACGAGATCGCGGGCTACACCCGCCAGGTTTCGCCCGGCTTCATGGAACCGTTTCCGGTAGGTCATCACGATCCGCAGGAAGGAACGGATGCCCGCCACGGCGGGCCTTGGTGCCGCGTCCCGCTCGAGGATGGCGGCAAGGGCCATGCCGAGCGTTTTATTTTCCTGCTGGCAGATCCGGTGCGCCAGTTCCAGCGTGGCGTCACCGATCCCCCGGCGGGGAACGTTCACCACCCGCAGAAAGGCTTGCTCGTCCCTGGGATTCACCATCAGCCGGAGATAGGCGATGATATCCCGCACCTCGATTCGTTCAAAGAAATCCTGGCTACCGAACACCTCGTAGGGAATATCGGCCGCGCGCAGCGCCATTTCCAGAGGACGCGACTGGGCACCGGTCCGGTACAGCATGGCGAAAGCCGACCAGGGCGCGCCGGTTTTGCGCCGGATGTGCAGGAGCCAGCGTATCGCCTCGAGCGCCTCGTGGTCTTCATCCGCCACGGTGAACAGGTCCAGTTTCCTTCCCGGGGCGATCACGGCCCTGAGCGTCTTTTCGCGTCGCTGACGGTTGTGGGCAACCACGTGGTTGGCTGCCTCGATGATCATGCCGGTGGAGCGATAGTTGACGTCCAGCGTGATCACGCGCGCGCCCGGGAAATGCCGCTCAAACTGGAGAATGTTGCGCACGTCCGCGCCGCGCCACCCGTAGATAGCCTGGTCGTCATCGCCCACGACGCAGACGTTCCGGTCCGGGCCGGCCAGGGTCCGGATCAACTCGAACTGGACGCGGTTGGTGTCCTGGTACTCGTCCACGAGGATGAACCGGGCCCGGCGTCGGGCGTCTCCGAGCACATCTGGGCAGGACTTCCAGAGGCGCAGGGTCATGACGAGCAGGTCGTCGAAATCCATGCTGTTGGCCGCGCGCAGGGCGGACTGGTACCGGTCAAAGATCAGGCGCAGGTGCTGCCGGTACTTTTCGCCCCGCGCGCTGGCAGCCAGGGTATCGGGTAGTTCGGGCGCTCCTTCCAGGGTGTCGTCCGCGCCGTTGTTCTTCATGCGGCTGAAACAATCCCGCACGATATCGAGGCTCAGCCCGTCTCCGCCCAGGGCGATATCCTCCGCGGCCCGGCGAATGAGCGCCCGGGTATCGCTTTCGGACGCGATGGAGAAATCCTTCCTCCAGCCCAGGCGATCCGCGAACCGGCGCAACTCCCGGACGCAATAGGCATGAAAGGTTTCCACGCAGACGCGCCGGGCGTCATCACCGACAAGGGCGAAAATCCGGTCCCGCATTTCGGTCGCGGCCTTATTGGTAAAGGTCACGGCGAGCACTTCATCCGGTCGGGCGTATCCCCGGCCAATCAGCGCGGCCACGCGATGGGTGATCACGCGGGTCTTTCCGCTGCCCGCCCCCGCGATAACCAGGAGAGGTCCCGACACGTGGTTGACGGCGCCCTGCTGTGCCTCGTTCAATCCCTGTTCGTATCGGTCCACGATGGCTCACCCCGCTGCGTAAGGACTGGATTGTTCACCACGGAAACCCCGTGAGTTCGCCTGGATCCCGGAAAACGTGGTCGGGATCGCCCCTGCGCAGGCGGGCTTCATCGTGCCATCCCCACGTAACGGCGGCAACCCGGGCGCCGGCCCGTTTGCCCTCCAGCATGTCGCCAAGGGTGTCCCCAATGTACCAGGGTACGCGTCCCTGTTCCGCGCGTCGCACCTGGAGGATCTTTCGGATCTTACTGGTGTGCGCGTCGGAACCGATCACGCCGCGGATTCCTTTCAAGCCGAACCGCTCCAGAAATTCCAGCACAAAGTCCGAACGGTTGCTGGTAATGATGTAAACGCTATGCTTATCCGCGAGATGGTTAACAATACCGGGCATCGTCGGAAAAGGCCGAACCCGGGCGAACACTTCGCGGATACGGGGCTCATAGTGGGCCGCGAGGGCGCGTAATTTCCGCAACGGAAACCCCTGCCGCATGAGCTGCACCGCGAAATTGCCATCCATCAGGGACAAAAAGGCTTCCCGGGACTGGATATGGCGCGCGCCGATTTCGCCGCAGGCCTCCAGGAAGGTCTCCAGGTAGATTTCCAGACTGTCGGCGATCACGCCGTCGAAATCGAACATCAGCAGGCGCGGGGCATCGGGATCCGGATTTTTCCGGATTCCCCACCACCATTCCCTTGCCCGGATCGCGAGGCTCATCCTCGCAGCAGGTCCCTGAGCGCGGCTACCAGCGCGTCACACTGGGCGTCGTCCCCGACGGTCACGCGCAGGGCGTTCTCCAGCCGCCGGACCGGGAAATACCGCACGAAGATGTTCCGTTCGCGGAGTGCCTCGAACAGCGCGCGCGCGGAAGGTTCACCGTCGCGAATGGCCAGCAAAAAGTTGGCCTGGGAAACGGGCACGCGGAAACCGAGTTCCATCAGTTGCTGACGCAGGCGTTCCCGGGACGCGCGGACCCGCTCGACACAGGCGCGTGTGTAGTCCCAGTCTGCCAGCGCGGCCAGGGCGGCAGCCTGGCTGAAGGCGTTGACGTTGTAGGAATCCTTCACCTTCATCATCTCGGCGATCAGGTCCGGGTGACCGGCGGCCACTCCCACGCGCAGCCCCGCCATGCTGAAAGACTTGGAAAAGGTGCGCGCCACCAGCGTGTTTTCATAGCGGACGGCGTAATCCATGCAGTGATCGTCGGCGAAATCGACGTAGGCCTCGTCGATGAACATCACGCCGGGAAAGCGTTCGCAGAGCGCGGCGGTTTCCTCCCGGGTCGCGGCAACGCCCGTGGGCGCGTTCGGCCGGGTCAAAAAACACAGCCGGCCGGTCGCCTGGTACAGCGACTCCGGCAGGGCGAACCTTTCATCCAGGTCATGGTAGACAAGCCGCGCGCCGTGCAGGGCGCAGAGCACTTCGTACAGCGAGTAGGTGGGATACGTGGCTACCACGTCGTCCCCCGGATCCACGAAGGCGCGCACCGCCAGGGAAAGAATGTCGTCCATGCCATTGCCGACGATTACCCATTCCGGCCCGGGCAGCCCGAACCGCTCGGCCCAGGCCTTCCGCAACCGGGAACACACCGGGTCGGGATATCTCCGGATACTCTCGGTGTCCAGCGCCCGCAAGGCTTCCAGCACCGCCGGCGAAGGTGGATAGGGGTTTTCGTTGGTATTCAGTTTCACGACATGGGGGTTTTCCGGCTGTTCCCCCGGCACATAGCCGCTCACGCCGGCCAGTAAACGCCGCTGGTATTTCATGGGTTCCGCCCTTCCCTGTTTACCCGGATCCGGATCGATCGCGCATGCGCCTCGAGTCCTTCAAGATCCGCGAAAGAAGCGTAGTAATCCGCCTCGGCGGCCAGTCGCGGGCGGGAAAAACACAGCACGCTCGAAACCTTCCTGAAATCCTCGGCCGTCAGGGGCGACGCGAACCGGGCGCGACCCATGGTAGGCAGAATATGGTTGGGCCCCGCGCCGTAATCACCCAGAGCCACCGGGGTCATCGCGCCCAGCATGACGGCCCCGGCGTTGCGAATCTGGTCAAGCAGGCGGTTGGGATACCGCGTCTGCACGCTGAGATGCTCGGGCGCGAAGGCGTTCACGAGCAGCACGGCATCTTCCAGGGACCGGGTCAGCACGGCCTGGCCGAAACGCGTGAGGGCCGCAACGGCGATCGCCGCGCGAGCCAGTTTCGGTGCCTGGGTGGCCACCACGTTCATGACCTCCGTAAGCAGCCGCTCCGACGGCGTAATCAGCACACAGACGGCTTCTTCATCATGTTCAGCCTGGGCGAACAGTTCCGCCGCGACCTGCTCGGGATGGGCGTCATCGTCCGCCAGCACGACGACCTCGGAAGGCCCTGCCTCGCTGTCAATCTCCACCATACCGCGCACCATCGCCTTGGCCAGCGTGACATAGGCGTTTCCGGGACCGGTGATCTTGGACACGGCGGGAATCTTCTCCGTGCCGTAGGCCAGCGCGGCCACCGACTGCGCGCCGCCGACCCGGAATACCCGGTCCGCGCCCGCGATGTACGCCGCCGCGAGCACGGCGGGATGAATCGTGCCGTTCCAGGACGGTGGCGATACCATGATCACCTCGCCCACGCCGGCCACCTTGGCGGGCACGATGTTCATGAGCACGGAAGAGGGGTAAAAAGCCTTGCCGCCGGGCACGTAGACACCGACGCGATCCAGCGGCAACACCCTCTGTCCCACGAAGGAACCGTCGTCATACTCGATCTGCCAGGACTCGCGCAATCCCCGGGCATGGAAGGCCCGGATCTGTTCGTGGGCCTTCTGGAGCAGGTTGTAGGTTTCCCTGGGGAGGTCCCGGCTGGCCTGCTCCATTTCGTTTCTGGACACCTCAAAGGCGTCCGGGGACAGGTCCACACCGTCGAAACGCCGGGTAAATTCCGCGACGGCCTCGTCGCCCCGGTCGCGCACGGCATCCACGATTTCCGTGACCGCGGCGCGTCGGGCGTCCTGCTCCGAACGGTGGGTAATGCCCCGGGTCCGGTAGGCCCGGAGCAACGATTGCAATTTGCCGTCATCCGTGACATCGATTCGCTGCAGCATAGTCATCCGTTCCTCACGACCTTGTCCAGGCCGTCATCTGAAACCGCGGGCATGGAATCCATTAGTCCCGCACGCGGACGATATCCGCCCCCAGCATGGCCAGGCGATCCTCTATACGCTCGTAGCCCCGGTCAATGTGATATACCCGGGACACCATGGTTTCTCCCCGCCGGGCCATCAGCCCCGCGATGACGAGGGCGGCACTTGCCCGCAGATCCGACGCCATGACCGGCGCCCCGGTTAGTTCACTCACCCCCCGCACGACCGCGGTATTGCCGTCCACCTCGATGTCCGCGCCCATGCGGCACAATTCAGCGGCTTGCATGAAGCGGTTTTCGAAGACGGTTTCCCGGATGACGCTCGTGCCGCGGGCGCAGGTCAGGCAGGCCATGGTCTGGGCCTGTAGATCGGTGGCAAAACCGGGGTAGGGATGGGTGGTGATATCCACCGCGCGCAGGCCTTCCGGCGCGGCCACGCGGACCCGCCGCTCACCGATTTCAACCAGCGCGCCGGCCTCGTGCATCTTTTCCAGGAACGCGGCCAGGTGGTGGGGTCGAACGTCGGTCACCGTCACGTCGCCGCCCGTGGCTGCCCCGGCCGCGAGGAAGGTTCCCGCTTCAATGCGATCGGGAATGGTCTCGTGTTCCACGCCCTGTAAACTGTCCACACCCACGATGGTGATCAGGTCCGAGCCCGCCCCCGAAATCCGCGCGCCCATGGCGTTCAGAAACGCCGCAAGGTCTTCGATTTCGGGTTCCCGGGCGGCGTTCACGATGCGGGTCAGACCCCGGGCCCGCGTCGCGGCCATCATGATGTTTTCTGTGGCGCCAACGCTGGGAAAATCCAGGGTAATCGTGGCGCCGGTCAGCGGTCCCTGGGCCTCCACGTACCCTTCGACAAGGTTGATTTCCGCCCCGAGCGCGGCCAGGCCCTTCAGGTGGATATCCACCGGTCGCGCCCCGATGGCGCATCCTCCCGGCAGCGACACCCGCGCGCGGCCATGGCGGGCCAGCAGGGGGCCCAGCACGAAGAAGGACGCGCGCATCTTGCGGACCAGGTCATACGGTGCCTCGGGCCGGTTCAGGGTGGTGGCGTCCAGCGTCATGTAACGGCCGGTGAACTCGATGGACATGCCCATCCAGGACAGCAACTTGTCCATGGAGAACACGTCGTGCAGGCAGGGCACGTTGTGCAGGGTGCAGGGGCTTTCCGCCAGGATGGACGCGGCCATCAGGGGCAACGCCGCGTTCTTCGCGCCCCGCACCGGGACCGTGCCGGTCAACGGCCGGCCGCCACGTATGATGATCCTGTCCATGCGGTACCCCCGACCTGCTTTGGGTCGCCGGCATTTTGTATACACGAAAGGCCCGGGGTTCGACACAACCCGCGGGCCTCAAGGTTTTCCACGTATTACTGTGACGGCGGGGTATTCGCGTCCCCGGCGGGCGGAGCGGCCACGCCCGTGGGCGGCTGCTCCATGGGCTTGCCCGTCGCGGGATCCAGGGTGATCACGTTGACCGGTCCCGATTCCGTCTGCACCTGGGTGGGCGTGACGGTCACGGGTTCCGTCGCCACGCCGGTTTCTACCGGGGGCGTGGTCACGCTCTCGGCCGGCTGGCCCTCGGGCTGCTGGGCCCCGGACTGGTCAAACAGCGTGTTCAACTCCGAAGCAGTGGGCACTTCTTCCTTAACCAGTTCCGGGGCGGCCGCGCGACCCACCCGGCCGGAAATCATGGACATCACCAGGGCCAGTCCCATGAACAGCCCCGCCGAAACATAGGTGATTTTCTGGGGAAGACTCTTCGATGACCGAGGCCCAAAAATGGTATCGCTACCGGATCCCACGCCAAAGGCCCCCGCAAATCCTACCCCTTTGCCCCGCTGGAGCAGCACGATCACGATCAGCCCCACGCAGGCCAGCAGGTAGGGAATCAGGATGAACCACCAGATCACTGTCCAGATCATAGCCTGTCACCTTGTCTTGTTTTCAGGTCAGCACGCCGCTTTCACGATAGCCGCGAAACTTTCCGCCTTCAGGGACGCGCCGCCCACCAGGAAACCGTCCACGTTTTCTTTCGCGAACAATTCCGCCGCGTTATCCGGTTTCACGCTGCCGCCATACTGAATCCGGACGGCATTGGCCGCGGCCTGGCCAAACATGCCGGCAAAAACCTCCCTGGTAAACACGTGGGCTTCTTCCGCCTGTTCAGGCGTGGCGGTTTCGCCGGTGCCAATGGCCCACACGGGTTCGTAAGCGATCACGAGCCGGTCCAGCAGGTTACCGGGAAGATTTTTCAATCCCTCTTCCACCTGCCGACGCAGCACGTCATGCATCTTGCCGGCCTTGCGTTCCTCGAGCAGTTCGCCGATGCAGAACATCACGCTCAGGCCACTTTCCAGGGCGAAACGGCATTTCTCGTTGAGCAGGGCGTCGGTCTCGCCAATGATATGCCGCCGTTCACTGTGACCAATGATGGTCCACGTGGCCCCCGCGTCCAGGATCATCTGGGGAGAGACCTCGCCGGTGTAGGCCCCGCTGGCCTTCACGTAGGCGTCCTGGGCCCCAACGGCCACGCTGGAACCCTTGAGCGTTTCCGCCACCGCGCGCAGGGAAACATACGTGGGACACACCACCACGTCCACTGCCGTGACATCGCCCAGAAGCGCCTTCACGCCTTCGGCCAGCGCCACGGATTCCCTGATCGTATTGTTCATCTTCCAGTTACCGGCCACAATCGGTTTTCTCATGATGGCATCCTCTCGGGTTTTATCCGGCAGCGAACAGAAAACACCCCCGCCGAAGCGTCAAAGGCCTCCGGCTGCTACCATCGGGGGGAAGAAATCATAACAGATATGCCCCTGGCACGCCAAACCCCGGATTCAGGACATCTATGCATGGAATATGTAACGTCGTGTTTTTCGCGGGAAGCAGGTATTCCCTGGCGAGCGTGGGTTTACCAAGGATTTGTCCTCTCCGCATTCGTCGAAATGACACGTGCTGTTGGACCGCTGGTTGTCGGGCTACCCTCCAAGGACGTTTCAGCCCATTTCGCCCGAAGCGTGATTGAAATGGCCACCGATAACCACGCCCGCGAAAAGCGCGAACTGTACGCGGAACCTGCCGGTTAACATCCGGACCGGCCAGAATCCTATAATACTGTGAACTTCAAGATTACCGGTAAAGATTTTCAGAAACAACGCAGGATTTCACAATGAAAGGATCCCGCAGCGACGGGTGGGTAACGCGATTCGGACTGATCATGGCCATGGCGGGCAACGCGGTGGGCCTGGGTAACTTTCTTCGGTTTCCTGGCAAGGCGGCCCCCTACGGCGGGGCTTTCATGATTCCCTATTTTCTGACGTTGCTGCTGGTCGGGATTCCCCTGATGTGGGTGGAATGGACCATTGGCCGTCACGGCGGGGGATTCGGTCACGGTACCACGCCCGGCATGTTCCACCGGTTGTGGAAACATCCCCTCTCGAAGTACCTGGGTGTCTTCGGCGTGCTGATCCCGGCCATGGTGGGCGTGTACTACGTGTACATCGAGTCGTGGTCCCTGGGATACGCCTGGCTGACCGCCACCGGCCATTACTGGGGCCAGACCTCCAACGACGCCATGCGGGACGTGTTTAACCATTATCTTGGCCTAGACGGCAACGGGCCGGTATCCTTCTCCCCCCTGGCTTACCTGTTTTTCCTGGTAACGTTCGCGATCAATATCACGATTTTCGCCCTGGGTATTTCAAAAGGCATCGAAGTGGTCGCCAAGTACTGCATGCCGACGCTGGTGGTGCTGGGCGTGGTGCTGATGGTCCGCGTGCTCACGCTGCCACCTGTCGATGGCCGCACCATCGGCGACGGCCTGGCGCAGATCTGGTCCGTGCGGGACTGGTCCGTGCTGCTCAAGCCGGACATCTGGCTGGCGGCATCGGGACAGATTTTCTTTACCCTGAGCGTGGGCCTTGGCATGATCCACACCTACGCGAGTTACCTGCGCAAACACGAGGACGTCGTGCTCAGTGGCCTGACCGCCTGCGCCGCCAACGAACTGGTGGAAGTGGTCATCGGGGCCAGCATCGCCATCCCGGCGGCGGTGTTGTTTTTCGGCGTTGCCCAGGCCCAGGAAATCGCCGCGGGGGGAACCTTTTCCATCGGCTTCTTTGCCCTGCCGGTCATTTTCCAGCAGATGCCGGGCGGGCAGTTTTTCGGCACCCTGTGGTTTCTGCTGCTGTTCCTAGCGGGGCTGACCTCGTCGATGGCGATGTTCACGCCCCTGCTGGTGTTTCTGGAAGACGAACTGCAACTGCCCCGCCGCAAGGGTGTCCTGCTGGTGGGCACCATGGTATTCATCATGATGCAACCCGTGATCCTGTTCATGAAACACGGCATGGTGGACGAACTGGATTACTGGATGGGGGAAGCGTGCCTCGTGCTTTTCGTGGCCATCGAATCCGTCGTGTTTGCCTGGATTTTCGGGCTCAGGCAGGGCTGGGAGGAAATGCACCGGGGCGCGGACATCCGCCTGCCTAAGATTTTCTATTACATCATCCAGTGGGTCACGCCGACTTTCGTGGTCGTGATCGTCATGTGGTGGCTGGGCGGCAGTTTTCGAGATAAACTGCTGATGGTGGGGGTTCCGCCGGAAAGCAGGCCGTTCCTCTGGCTGGCCCGGATCATGATGATCGGCATGCTCGTATTCCTGCTGGCAGGCATCCGCCACGCGTGGCGCACCCATCCGAAGTTTTTTGAAACCATCGAGAAGGAACCCATTGAGCCATGAGCCTCATCTCCTGGTGTTACATGCTGCTCACCTGGGCGGCCATCATCGGCCTGAACGTGTTCTGTTTCTACCAGATTTTCACGCGCCGGAATGGCGGAGACAACGCATCGCCTGGTAACAAGGAATGACTGGACACCCTGAAGGGGTTATTTCAGAGTAGGACGATCAAACCGAAAGGAGGATCCAGTATGCGCATGACGCGACAGTGGTACATGTCTGGCGTAGGTATGGGCACCGTGGTTCTTGCCGTGTTATCCCTGGTAACACTGGGTTGCGGGGGAACCGCTACCGCCCAGATGGAACCGGGACAGGCCATGCCCAATTTCACCTTGAATGACCTTGACGGCAAGTCACACAGCCTGACCGATTTCAAGGGCAAGATCGTGGTCATTGAGTTCTGTTCCCACAATTGCCCGTATTCCCGGGGTACCGACCCCCAATTGATCGAACTGGCGAACAAGTACGCGGAAAAAGGAGTGGTCGTTCTGGGGATCGACTCCAACACGCCGAACGACGTGGAATCGATCAGGAAGTATGCCGAGGAAAAAGGGAAGAAGTACCCCATCCTGAAGGACGTGGATAACGTCTACGCGGACAAGGTGGGCGCGACCCGCACGCCGGAAGTATTCGTGGTCGACAAGGAAGGAAAAGTAGCGTATCATGGGGCGTTCGATGACCGGAAGAACCCCGAGAAACCGGGCGAAACGCCCTACGTGGAAAACGCCGTGAAAGCCCTGCTGGAGGGCAAACCCGTGGCCACGCCTACCGCCAAGGCGTGGGGTTGCACCATTAAACGAAAATAAGGAAATCAGATGAAGAAACCATGCTTACGCTTGGTACTGCTGGCAGGTCTGGCCGGCTTGTTACCGTCCTTTTCCTGCTCCGCCCAGCCACCCACGCCGGAGGAACTGAAAAACGCCAGGGTGGATGCCATTACCGTCGCCGCCGCCGAGCAACTGCTCAAAGACGCGAAGGGTAAGGTCGTGGTAGTCAACCTGTGGGCGACGTGGTGTCCTCCCTGCCGGGCGGAATTACCAGACCTGAACGCGTTCTACAAGGAGTCGGATAAAGACAAGGTCGTGTTCCTGTCTTTATCCGTGGATGATCCGGAGGAACTGGAAAAGACGGTACGTCCTTTTGTCGCAAAGCAGCAACTGGCGTTTCCCGTCCATATCCTGAAGGATCCCGACCTGGAGGCGCTGTCCAAGAAACTGGGTGTTGAACTGGAAGGCGCGATCCCCACCACCATCGTCTACAACCGGGAAGGTAAACCCTCCAAGCCCTGGGTGGGCGGCATCAGCAAGAAAGAACTTCAGGATCTCGTGAAACCCCTCCTGTGAACATTCCCGCGAGGTGGTAACGCGGCCTGGAAAATGTTTTCCAGGCCGCTTTTTTTGTTCCGGCAAGAGGCCTCCCCTGAAACCCGGTGGCGACATCGATGGTCCAACGAATCGGGTACAGGTGTGCCCGTGGAGTGGAGTTCTTTAACCCTGAGAGGAACGTAAAATGCGCGGGTTTTACCAGTTTCGGTGGATAGCGTTGGCGATTTGCGCGCTCGCGATTTCGGTGACGGGATTTGGAGCGGACCACCTCCGGGCCCCGGAGGGCGCGCGCACGCCGCTGGACGAGTACGTGGCCCAGCCCGATCCCCACTACGCGTGGGAAATCGTGACCACCTTCGAAGGGGACAATTTCACCAGTTACACGATTGATCTGACCTCCCAGGCCTGGCAGCCGCCCGAGAAGGTGGATCCCACCATATGGAAACACTGGCTAACCGTGGTGGTACCGAAAGAAGTTAAGTCCGACAAGGCGTTACTGCTCATTGGCGGTGGGAGCAATAAATCCGATGCCCCCAAGGCGGCCTCGGCCGTTGTCCGGCAGGCCGCTTTATCCAGTGGCGCGGTATGCGCGGAACTGGGCCAGGTCCCCAACCAGCCCACGGTGTTCGAATCGGACGGCCGGAAACGCTCGGAAGATGCCATCATCGCGTACGGCTGGGCGAAGTTCATGCGCTCGGGGGATCCCCTGTGGCTGTTGCGCCTGCCCATGACCAAGGCCGCCGTGCGCGCGATGGATACCATCCAGGACATGTGCGCCAAGTTGGAACCGCGTCCCGTCCCCATCAACGGTTTCGTGGTGGTAGGGGGGTCGAAACGGGGCTGGACCACCTGGACCACCGCGGCAGTGGATAACCGGGTGGTAGCCTGCATGCCCGCCGTCATCGACCTGCTGAACATGGTGCCCTCGTTCATTCACCATTACCAGGCATACGGGAACTGGGCTCCGGCCGTCTTCGACTACGTGAAGGAAGGCGTCATGGGGTGGATGAATTCCCCGGAAATGGATGCGCTGTGCCGCATCGTGGAACCCTACAGTTACCGGGACCGGTTGACCATGCCCAAGTACATCGTGAACGCAGCGGGGGACCAGTTCTTCCTGAACGATTCCTGGAAGTTCTACCTGCATGACCTGCAGGGACCGACATGGATCCGGTACTGCCCCAACTCGGGACATGGCCTGGAGAACGCGAAGCCCTACGAGGCAGCCACCGCTTTTCTGCGGTTTATCGCGGAAAATAAGCCCGTTCCCACCTACCAGTGGACCTTCGAAGACGCCAACACCGTCCGCGTGACGGCCGACACGAAACCCCTGGCCGTGAAACTCTGGCAGGCCACCAACCCCGAACGACGGGATTTCAAGGTGGATACCTTCGGGCGGAACTGGACCAGCACGGACCTGCAACCGGAACCGGACGGTTCCTGGCGAGCACGGGTGGAAACCCCCGAAAAAGGCTGGACGGCCTTCCTGGTCGAACTGACCTTCCCCGGCCCGGGCGAGGAAACCTTCGTGGTCACCACCCCCACCCAGGTGGTTCCCGATACCCTGCCCAATGATCCACCCAAGCCGGGAGACTGGTCGGAAGGTTTCCTGCACAAAAAACCGTCCGGCAACTAACTTCGTGCCCCCTCTTTCTTCCTCTTCCTCCTGCGCGCGGGGCCGTATCGGAAATGTCCATACGGCCCCGCGCCTTGTGAAGGTTTGATGGCCTTTCCGCGGCTATGTCATACTGAGTTTCGTATGAACACGCGCCCCATAATCCCCGTCTCCACGCAACCCGACTTCACGGCGGATATCCCGTGTCCTTTCCGGGAAAACTGGCCCATCGCGCCGGCCACCCGCTACCGCATTGGCGGTCCCGCGCGGATCGCCCTGTTTCCCCGTTCAAAGGAGGAACTGGATGCGGCCTGGAGGTGGGCCGCGCGGCAGCATCTCCCACGCCTGGTCCTTGGCGGGGGATCCAACGTGCTGGTATCTGACGCGGGTTTTGATGGAATTGTTCTGGTTACCACGGAACTCAGGGGCATGCGCGCGCTGGGCGATCATCGATACCGCGTGGCGGCGGGGGAACCCCTGGACCGCCTGGTACGGGAAATCATGTTAGCCCATAATTACGCGGGGGTTGGCGCCCTGACCGGCATCCCGGGCACCGTGGGCGGCGCCATGTTCATGAACGCCGGCACCGTAAACGGCGCGATCTGTGATTTCCTGGAATCGGTGCTGGTATTTGGATCGGAAGGCCCCCGAGAGGTCCGCATGGACCCCTTCCTCTACGGTTACCGTCACCAGGTTTTCCTGGCGCCGGACGAAGTCATCGCGGAAGGGCTGTTCCGCTTTCAGCCGGCCGAAGAGGACCAGCAGAAGATCTACAATCACTACATCCAGCGCCGGCGGGAAAAACAGCCCGCGGGCTGGTGCTGCGGCAGCGTGTTCAAAAATCCCCCGGGGGACCATGCCGGACGACTGATCGAGGCCTGCGGCCTCAAGGGCGTCCGGTACGGGGGGGCCCTCATCAGCCCCCTTCACGCAAACTTCATCATGAACGACCAGAACGCAACCTTCGAAGACGTACTGTACCTCATCCGCCTGGTCCGCGGAACGGTACGGGAACGTTTCGGCATCGAACTGGAACCGGAAGTGCGGATCATCGGGGCTCCCCCGGATACCTGGAGACACGACCCAGCGCAAGGAGCGTAACATGGAGCGGCATGAACTTTCACGACGTGGGTTTCTGACGGGAATGAGCGGCCTGGCGGCCGCGGGTGGCATGTGGACCGCGACGGACGGCCATGCGGAGCCGGCGGCGTCGGATGCCCCGGGAGAAAAACGCTGGCAGGGGGGCGCGTCGCCATGGCCCCTCGCGCTGAACGCGAGCACCATTCGTCCCACCCCCATAGCCGAAAAACTGGAAATCGCGGCAAAAACCGGCTGGGACGCTTTCGAACCCTGGATTAATGACCTGGAAACGTACGAGGCGGAGCACGGTTCCCTCAAGGAATTCGCCCGCCGCGCCGAGGACCTGGGCCTGTTTATCAACAACGTGATCGGACTGTGGGACTGCATGCCAGAGGGCGAAGAGGCTTTCCAGGCCTCGTTGCCGGCCACCCGGGAACGCATGCGGCGGTGTGCCGAAGCGGGATCCCGGTTCGTGGCGGCCATCCCCGCACCCGACCGTCCAGACTTTGACCCCAAGTGGGCCATTCATTGCTACCGGGAATTGATGCGCATCGGCCGGGAGGATTACAACCTGCGGGTGGCTTTCGAATTCGTGGGGTTCATGAAGGGGATCTACCGATTCGGCGAAGCGGCGGGCATCGCCCTGGACACCAACGATGACCAAGCCTGCCTGATCATGGATACCTTTCACCTGTTCCGGGGTGGTTCCGGCTTCAACTGCGTGCGGCTCGTCCAGGGCGATTTCATCGCCAATTTCCATGTCAACGACGTGCCCGGCGATGTGCCCCGGGAAGAACAGGGCGACGAACATCGACTGTACACCGGCGACGGCATCCTGCCGTTGGAACAACTGTTCCGGGACCTCAAGGCTATCGGCTATCGCCGTACCCTGTCGCTGGAAATATTCAAGCGGGAATACTGGGCCATGCCGCCCGAAGAAGTGGCCGCGCGGGGCAAGGAAAAACTGCTCGAGGTCATCGCCAGGGCGGGGGTATGAGCCCCACGTCAATCGTCCAGGGTTACGCCAAGGCGCGCCAGGTGAGCCCGCGCCTGTAACCTCGCCAGGGGCCATGCCTGGGGAGCCACATCCGCGTAGGCGTGGGCGAGCAACTCGGTCATGGAACGCGCGCCCCGCTCCAGGGCGACCCGGATACGGTTCTCCCGTTCCAGCCTGTGGTCCCGGGTCCGGACGATCAATTCCCGGCCCTCGGTTTCATTCAATGGCCAGCCGTGGGCGGGCACCAGCATGGTAAACCCGGGAATTTCCAGCAGCTTATTCAGGCTGTCCAGGTAGGCGGTCATGTCTCCGCCATGTTCAGGAGAGATGAGGATAGTGCCGGGATTGCTCACGAGGTCACCGGCCACCAGGGTCCCCGTGGTTTCTTCCAGAAAGGCCACGTGATCGGGACAATGTCCCGGTGCGTGAAGCGCGCGAACCCGCCAGGGTCGAAACGGATGAGGCACCTCGATCACGTCTCCATCCCGCAACGGCCGGAAATCGAGCCCTGAAAACCGGGCGGTCAACAGGGGATGCCCATACACCGGAATACCCCAGGTCCGCGCCAGCGGTTCCACCGCTCCCGTGTGATCCCCGTGACCATGGGTGAGCAGGACCATGGCCGGGTGGGCACCCAGGGCCAGAAAATCTTCAAGGCGTCCACGCAACAGGGCCTGCTGTTCCGCGTCCGACGGCCCGGGATCGATAATGGCCAGGCATTCCCACCCCACGGTGACGCAGTTGGTATGGGTGGCCGGGGGCAACGTGTCGGTACGAAGGGGAATCACGGCTATCCCCGGGCGCGGCTCGATGAAGGGCGCGCGCCCGTCATCCCCCTGGGGCGGATGTTCGATCCGGTCCAGGACGTCCGATTCCGGCAGCCTGGCGAAAGCGCGCAACACGAAAGACACCGGCGTGGTCAGGCGGATTTCATCCCGACGCCACCTGTCCAGCGCGTCGGATGGGTCACACCACTCCAGCGCGGTCAGTTCGGGGGGATCCACCGCGGGAGGCGATACCGGCGGAAAGGATTCCTGCCGCACCAGGAAATAGGCCGTGTCAAATCGGCGCGGCACGAATACCGGGGTCACCCACCGGGCAGTCAGGCGAAAAAAACGGCCGTCGACGCGCGCGTTCCGGTCCGCCAGCACCCGGGAAAACCGTAATTGCCCGGAAAGCAGTCCCGCCCGTAATCCGGGCCACTCCCGCTGGGGAATGCCCTCCACCCCCAGGAGAATGCCGGTCTCCTCGAAAAATTCCCGGCAGGCCGCCGCGACAAACGGCGCGGCGTCGGGTGGCGCGTGCTCCACGACCACCTGGTTATCATCCTCGTCGAGGCGCCCGCCGGGAAAGGCGTGATGTCCGCCGAGAAACGCGAGACCTTCATGCCGTCGGGCCAGCAGGATGCGCCCCCGTCCATCCACGGCGATCACTACCGCCGCTGGCACGGTTTCCACGGGATTCAGGCCGTCGGTATACCGCATTCCTTTCTCATCCAATCACCCGGGGAGAACACGTCCGGGGCCCGTCACGCTTCCCGCAGTTCCAGCGCGCCCTGTTCACCACGGCGTAACACGAAGTGGTCCAGGGGTGTCCCGTCCAGCCCGACGGAACGGTATTCCAGCGTTTCCTGCGTGACCCGGATCGCCTGCACCGAGCGGGTCTTGTCGTACTGTTTCGCCATCAGCCCGGCGAACTTCGGACCCAGGTCATACAGTTTCGGTCCCAGCACGGTGGTCACGTAAATCACGCCCGGAGCGTCTCCATCCACCACGCGATCTCCCACGCACTTGAAGGTGCGCCCATAACAATGGTCATGTCCCTGGAGTACCAGGTGGACGCCGTGCTTTTCAAATAACGGCCTGAGGCGTTCCCTGAGCGCGGCGTTGTCCCGGCCCTTGGCCACCGAATACACGGGCTGGTGGAAAAAAACCATTTTCCAGGCGTTCCCGGCCTCGGCCAGGACGCGGTCGAGCCATGCCAGTTGCGCGTCGATGCACCGGGCAGACAGGGTATCCGGCCGGGACTCTTCGAGATGGTTGGCGTTGAGTGAAACCAGCCGGGTGCCCTGGTAATCCACGAAGTATGCTTCGTTACCCAGTTCCGGCACGTCCGTCGGGCCATTTTCCGGGTGGGTAAAGTGGGCGTTGAAGAGCGGGTGAGCCGTGTTCTCTCCCCAGCCCGCCTCATCTTTACGGTGGCGGCGGGTATCGTGGTTACCCGGGGTAGCCAGAACGGGCAGCCACGAGGGCGTGTACCCCATGGCGTCGTATACCTCGCTCCAGAGGGCATCATCGTAGCCGTTTTCCACCACGTCCCCCGCACTGACCAGGAACCGCGCGCCTGAATCCAGTCGCCAGGCCGCCTGGAACGCGGCCGCGCACTGGTTCCGGATGTCGTTCTGGATATCCCCCACGTACAGGAAACTGAACGGGGCATCGGCGGATCCGGCCGTTTGAAACGTATACCAGGGACTCCAGTTCGACCCGTCCCCCACGCGGTATAGGTAGGTTTTCCCGGGTTCCAGTCCGGCCAGGCGCGCGCGGGCCTGCCGGATTACCCCCGATTCCACGGTGATTTCACGCACCGCGGCCTCCGTCGTTTGACAGGCAAGGTCCTTGATAGCCGCGTTGACGGACGGCGCCCATTGAACCGCCGCGGTCTCGACGGGCCCGTCCATCCGCCACGCCAAGCCCATTTCCCGGGAGGCGTCTCCCCCCGGGCTGAGGGTGATCCTGGCGCATTTCACGCCGTCCGCCAGGGCGCCAGTCGGGCCTGCCTCCGCAGCGCGGGCCGCCCCGGACATCCACAGTCCCGTGGATGCCATGACGGTTCCCAGGAATCCCCTGCGAGTGAGGGTTAAACCGGACTTCTGCTGGACAAATCGCATGGGATCTCCTTTGCATGGTTGCCGTTGAAGGCGCATCACGAAATGAATGGGGATGGTTACCTGTTGAAGTGTATGATACGCGCGTGTTCTTTTTTTTCGAAAACGGTTAAGTTGTAATGAATCCCTTATAATGATAGTGTAAACCTGTTGAGAAGGAATAACCCATGAAAGAGGCCCCGGTCAGACGTCGGATGACCCGCCAGAGACGGATTATCCTCGAAACGCTGCGGTCAATGCGTACCCACCCCACCGCGGAAGAACTGTTCCAGGTGGTCCGCCAGAAAATGCCGCGCATCAGCCTGGGCACGGTATACCGAAACCTTGACGTGCTGTGCCGTTCCGGCCAGGTGCTGAAACTGGATAACGCGGGGCAGCAGGCTCATTACGACGGGGACGTGGGACGGCATTACCACATCCGTTGCGTGGAATGCGGCAGGATCGAAGATCTTTACCCGGCGGAGGTCAGCGGAATATCCTTCCCCCAGGTTCACAATCCATCCTATCGGGTACTGGGCTGGGCGTTGCTGTTCGAAGGCATCTGCCCGGACTGCGCGGAACGGGTGGACCAGGAAGGGAGAAACTAATCAGGAATAATTACTGATTGTATGGCGTTCTTTCGATAAACCAAAAAGGAGGAGAAGATCCATGCTGAAGAAGGAAATGCAGGACGCCCTGAACGACCAGATCAACGAAGAACTGTCTTCCGCCTACATTTACGCGGCCATGGTGGCTTACTTCGAAGAGATCAACCTGAAGGGCATGGCCCACTGGATGCGCATCCAGGTGCAGGAAGAACTGATCCATGCCCACAAACTCTTCGAGTACGTGCTGACCCGGGGTGGTAGCGTCGCGCTGAAGGCCATTCCGGCTCCCAAGGCCAACTGGAAGAGTCCCGTGGACGTGTGGGAAACCACCTACAAACACGAATGCCACATCACCCAGTGCATCGAAAAACTGTACGCCAAGGCCCAGGCCCTGAAAGATCCGGCGGCACAGTCCTTCCTCGACTGGTACCTCAACGAGCAGGTCGAAGAGGAGGCTAACGCCCAGGACATTCTGGCCCAGGTCAAGATGGTTCAGAACGCCCCCGGCGGACTGTTCCTGGTGGACCGGGAACTGGCGAATCGTCCCGCTCCAGCGGCCGCGGGCACGGGCGAGGCCAGTGCCACCTGATCCGTGCCTGTGCGTTGGATCGCGAATAAACCCTGATTTGACCCATCGTCGAATCAACGGGAGATGTTTGTCAATAGAAACCACCTAGAAGGAGGATTGACCTATGGCCGTGATCGTAACCCAACCCGCCCCTGATTTCGAGGCGACTGCCGTCATGCCCGACGGTTCCTTCAACGAGAAGTTCCGCCTGTCCGACTACAAGGGGAAAAAGTACGTCGTCCTGTTTTTCTACCCCCTGGATTTCACCTTCGTGTGTCCTTCGGAAATCCTTGCCTTTGACAAAAAGGTCAAGGAGTTCGAAGAGCGGAACACGCAGGTCATCGGCGTTTCGGTGGATTCCCATTTCTGCCACTGGGCGTGGCGGAACACCCCGGTGGAAAAGGGCGGCATTGGCAACGTCCAGTTCCCCCTAGTGGCGGACATCACCAAGCAGATTTCCCGGGATTATGGCGTGCTGTTCAACGAGGCCGTAGCCCTGCGCGGGCTGTTCCTGATTGACAAGGAAGGCATCGTGCGCCACGCGCTGGTCAACGATCTGCCCCTTGGTCGCAGCGTCGATGAAGCCATTCGCGTGGTTGACGCGCTGCAGCACTTCGAGAAACACGGTGAAGTGTGCCCGGCCAACTGGCGCAAGGGCGAAGAAGCCATGAAACCCTCGGCTGAAGGCGTGGCCGAATACCTTGCCAAGCACGCGAAGTAAGAAGCAAGCGCCAGTCTCCGCGAAACGACAGCGGGCGGCGATGGAAACATCGCCGCCCGTTTCATTTTAAGCCCTGGGCCAGGCGAGCATTACACCGCTCCGGACCCGACGTTTTTATCCGGGGTAGACGTCTCGGCGGGACGCTGGGAATCGGGCGGGTTTTCGGGAGTCAGGGGAACCAGGCCGTCCGATTCCGGCGTGTAAACCTCCACAATGTCCACGGGCGTGGAACGCACCACAAGGTCGTAGAGTTCTTCCACGTCCTCCTTCAGCATGCGGGCGCACCCGTGAGAACTGTACTTGCCGATGGATTCGGGCGCGATCGTGCCGTGAATCCCCAGGTCGGTGGGCAATCCCGATTCCACCGGCACCAGCGGCATCCACCGGGTTCCCAGTTCGTTGGCGGGATCCCCGGCGGGGATGGGGCCCACGCCAGGCTTGTGCCAGACGGGGTCTTTCTGCTTGTTGCCGATGGTGTACCGGCCAAGGGTGGTTTCGTGCCCCGGCATGCCCAGGCCGACCCGGTAAAACTTGAACAGCCCCTGGGCGTCCAGCAGGTAGAGTCGGCAGGTGCTCCGCTCGATCACGATCCGGAAATCCTTGGGGGTGTACCGCAACCGCTGACCGGGACGCAGTTGCGCGTCCTCGGCAAGGTTGTTGGCCCGGGTCAGCATGCCCACCGGGACGTTCAGCTTGACGCCAATCCGGATGAGGGTATCCCCCCGTTCCACCGTGTACCAGCGGCTTTTCGGGGTATCCACCGGTTCAAGCACCGAGGCCACGTTCAGCCGGCCCAGGGGCTCGGCCGCCTCCATCCAGGCTTCACCTCCCCATGAAGCCGAGGCAACCGCTTCCTGGTACAACTGGAGGGCTCCCCAGGTATCGCCCGCCCGTTCCCGCGCCCTGGCCAGCCCGGACAACGCCATGGCCCGCGGGTCGCCCCAGCCATGCTCCCGTAACTGGTTGAATGTCTCCATGGCCTGGTCGGTCTTTCCGACCGTTTCCAGCGTTTTGCCGTACCGGGCCAGCAGATCCGGATAGGCGGCATGCTGCCGGAACCGGTTCAGGGCCTCTTCCAGCAGGACGACGGCCTGGTCCGGGACGCCCCGCCGCAGGCTGGTCTCCGCCAGCAGCATCGCCGCCCGGGGACCATACTCGGGATGCGTCGCGCCGCGCAGGGGCGTGAGCAGTTGTTCCGCCTCCGCGGCGTTCCCGTTCTTCAGGGCACCTTCAGCGCGGGACAGCAGCGCGGCAGCTTCTTCCGGGCTGGGAGCCCCACTCAACAGGCGCAGGCCTCCGCCGTCATGGCGCGTCCACATCGTGTACAGGTAAAACACGCCCAGCAGTACCAGGCCGGACGCAAGCAGGATCGCCAGGATCTTCAACAGCAGGCTGGTTCCCCGGCGGGAACGGGAAAAATAGCGTTTGCCGGATCTTTTCATCAGGTAACTCCGTTGTCCGGGGGCTCCCCAGACCGGTCATATCCGCGTGGAGGATTCGAACACCCGGTTGAGATCGAGTAATACTTCCGTGCAGGTCTGGTAACGTTCCCGAAGATCGCGCCGTAAACACTTGAGAATGACCCGATCCAGTCTCTCCGGGATTTCCCGGTTGAGGGACGATGGGATGGGCCACGTGTAGGAGGGACTCACGATCTGTTTCACCCGCTGGCGCATATCCAGACCGTTACAGGGGTGTTTGCCGGTAAAAAATTCGAACATGGTGATGCCGAAAGAAAAAATATCGGAGCGGGCGTCAAGGCTCTTTTTCCGCAACTGCTCGGGAGACATGTACAACTTGGTACCACCGCTCTCTTTTACCCACCGCAACCACCAGTTCTGGCTGGACTTGGACAGGCCGAAGTCGCAAATCTTGATCTGTTTTCCGTCTTTCGAGAACAGGAAATTGGCCGGCTTGATGTCCCGGTGCACAATCCCCTTCTGGTGCAGAAAGTCGAGACCTTCGCACAACTTGATGCAGATGTGCATCATCTGCCTGATGTTAAGCACCCGGTTTTCAATGAAATAACGCAGGTTATACCCGTCCACGTACTCCATGACAATGCACCGCCGGAGATTCCCCTCGTTGTCCTCCTGAACGATGATGTCCTTGCTCATCCGGATGATGTTCGGGTGATTAAGTGACGATGCGATCATGACCTCGCGGCCGATGTAATCGCGACGACGGCGTTTCCGGTCGAGGTCGAAACGGCGGTCCAGCACCTTGATGGCCACGGTGACGTCCTTGACGGGGTCGATGGCCTTGTACACCGTTCCCATGCCGCCTGAGCCAATGGGGGCGATAATTTTGTACGGCCCCACCCAGGTCAACTCAAACTGGTGTTCACCGTCCTGTCCCCCGTTGTCAGCATCCGGGTTCAGACGGCTCCCCTGTACCACCCGGAATCCCTTGAGTTTATCGAGCAGTCCCATAACACGTTACCCTGGTAGCCCCTGACCATTATTGTATCTTCATGGCCTGCGCTGATCAATTTCCGCGGACACGGGATTTTGCGACTCCGGAATATTCCATCGTATAATATCGTTATCGTCGACTGCCCCGTTCGGGGCAGTTATGAATACCCGCGCTGCTGAAATTTTCCGTTTTCGTCCAAGTGGAATTGTACCGGTCATGCGGATTCCGATACTCGCTCAAACGGTGGGCCTGCTTATACTTTCCAACGTGTTCATGACCTTCGCCTGGTACGCGCACCTGAAGGAACTGAACAACCGGCCGTGGATCATCGCGGCGGTCGCCAGTTGGGGTATCGCGCTGTTCGAGTACCTGATCCAGGTGCCCGCCAACCGGATCGGGTTCACCGCTTACAATGTGGGACAATTGAAAATCCTGCAGGAAGTTATCACCCTGTCGGTGTTCATCCCCTTCATGGTGTTCTATTTCCGGCAGCCTTTCAAACTGGATTACCTGTGGGCCGCGCTGTGCATGGTAGCCGCCGTGTATTTCGTGTTCCGGGGGGAATTACATTTTTAACCGGGCGTCGCGCCACCACACCCGTTGAAACCGTCCTCGTGCAACCGGGGTCCCTGCCGTAAAGGACCGGAGCATGTACCCTCTTCTGCTCACGTGCGCGGCACTGTTCAGCCAGTGCGGTATCTCCGCGACTCCCCCGGAGCCGGTGGACCGGCATGCCACCCCGGAAACGCGCGCGTTACTGCTGTTCCTAGACGCCGCGCGGCAAGCGTACATCCTCTTTGGTCACCAGGAGACCACCCTTTACGGCGTGGGGTGGACTGCCACGGGAACCGATGATTCCGACGTGAAACGGGTGACCGGAAAATTCCCGGCCGTGTTCGGCTGGGAACTGGGGAACCTGTCGCCCGATCACCTGGACGCGTTGCGCGAACACGTCCTCGCGGCCCACGGCCGCGGCGGGATCAATACCTTCAGTTGGCATTGCCCCAACCCCGTGTCGGGCGGCAATTTTTACGACACCACCCCCGCCGTGACAGCCCTGCTACCCGGAGGGGACCATCATGCCTGGTTCCGCGAAAAACTGGACATCCTGGCGGACTTCTTCCTCGCCCTGAAGGACCCGGAGGGACGCCCCATACCGGTTGTCTTTCGACCATGGCACGAACACAATGGCAACTGGTTCTGGTGGGGAACGCCCTTTTTCTGCGCGCCCGAACAGTTCGCAGATCTCTGGCGGTTCACCGTGGCATACCTGTGCCAGGAAAAATCCGTCCACAACCTGCTTTTCGCGTGGTCTCCGAACAAGTCGACCGGGAAAACATCCGGGTATTTCACCGGTTATCCCGGCGACGCCCACGTGGACATCCTCGGGCTGGACGCGTACGCCCCGTCCCTGAAAACGGTACTGCCGGAGATCCGGAACGTGGTCCAGGAAGCCGAAACCCGGCGGAAGATCCCCGCCCTGACGGAAACGGGGTATCCGGATGGCTTGAGCGCGTGCCGCCGTGACGCGCCGTTCACCGGGTCCATCCTGGAGCCCCTGCGGGGGGATCCGGTGGCCCGCCGGATCGCGTGGCTGCTCGTGTGGCGAAACGCCCATGAGCACCATTACTGGGTCCCCCGGCCTGACGACTGCTTCGCGGACGATTTCCGGGCGTTCTGCGCGGAGCCGCTGATCGTCATGGGTGACCGGCTGGAAATCATCCGCCGGAACCCCATGCCGTGATCGTCGGGCGCATCCCGATATGCGGCAATCCGGACAGGTTCGGTACAATAGATTCCACGTTTCCACTACAGGCCGCGTAACGGCCACCTGCCTTGGCCATTGATCCGGAGTATTGGGATGGGTGATACAGCATCTTTCGAACGAACCCTGGTGACCAGCGCGCTACCGTACGCGAACGGCCCCATTCACCTGGGACACATCGCGGGCGCCTACCTTCCCGCGGACATTTACACCAGGTACCTGCGGCTGCGGGGCCGGAAAGTCCTTTACATCGGGGGGTCGGATGAGTACGGCGTCGCCATTACCCTGTCCGCCCTGAAAGAAGGGGTTTCCCCCCAGGAGATCATCGACCGGTATCATTTCGCCAACGCGGCAGCCTTCGAGGAACTGGGCATTTCCTATGACCTTTACGGTCGCACCTCCTGGCCCCTGCACACCGACACCACCCAGTCGTTTTTCCGCAACCTGCACGAAGGGGGGTACATCTCCCGGCAGACCATGGAGTTGTGGTATTCACGGAAACTCGACCGTTTCCTGCCGGACCGTTACGTTAAAGGAACCTGCCCCCGGTGCGGGTATCCGGATGCCAATGGCGACGAATGCGAGAAATGCGGGGCGCAGTACACCGCCCGCGACCTGATCAGTCCTCGCAGTAATGTGCCCGGAGACGATTCCACCCCGGAACTGCGGCCTTCCAGTCACTGGTTCCTGGATCTACCCAAGTTCGCGGACCGTCTGCGCGACTGGCTGGATACCCACCCCGAATGGCGGCCGAACGTGCGGGGAATCGCCTATGGCTGGGTCAACGACCTGCGTCCCCGGTGTATCACCCGCGACCTGGACTGGGGCGTACCGATCCCCCTGAATGATCCCGACGCGACCAGAAAACGCATTTACGTGTGGTTCGACGCGCCCATAGGATACGTAACCAATACCCGGCAGTGGGGGATCGAACGCCTCAATGATCCCGACGCGTGGCAGACATGGTGGAAGGATCCCGCCACCCGACTCGTGCATTTCATTGGCAAGGACAACGTACCGTTCCACGCGGTCATTTTCCCCGCCATGCTCATGGGACAGCGCGATTTCATCCTGCCTGACCAGGTCGTGGGTAACGAGTACCTGAATATTTTCAACCGGCGGACGGGACAGTCCGAAAAAGGGTCCAAGTCCAAGGGCAACATGATCAGCGTCCGCTGGGCCCTGGATCACCTGCCCGTGGATGCCATCCGGTACTACCTGTGCGCGATCGCCCCGGAATCCAAGGACGCCGATTTTGACTGGGACGACCTGATGAACCGGTACAACGGCGAGTTATGCGACGTGGTGGGAAACTTCATTCACCGTTCGCTAACCATGACCTGGAAAAACTTTGAAGGCCGGGTTCCGCGTCCCGGTGAACTCGAAGCGGAAGACGTCGCCATGGTGGACGCCATATCCACCTATGCCACGGACATCGCCGATGCGCTGGAAACTTTCCGGTTCCGCCTGGCCATCGAACGGTTCATCGATCTTGGCCGTCGCGGCAACGTGTACTTTGACGCGATGAAACCATGGGTGACCCGGAAAACGGATCCGGTTCGGACGGCCACCACGCTGCACGTGTGTTTCCGGGCGGTCAGGGCGCTGGGCGTCTTCATGACGCCTTTTCTGCCCCACGCTTCAGCCCGTCTTGCTGAAATCCTGGGGCTAAGCCTGCCCAAGGGTGGTCCGGAAGGTGGTCCCGACGGCTGGAATCTCGCGCTGGAACCCGTGGAACCGGGAACCCCCTTCGGTGAACCCCGGGCCCTTTTCCCGAAACTGGATCCCGACCAGGTCACGACCTTGGCGGAACAGCATCTGCAAGGGCAGGCGTCATGACCATCCGACCGGCCATGGCGGCCCCGTCCGCCCGGGTAAGCCTTAACAACCGGACCACCCGGAGACTCCGCTGATGGGCTGGATCCGGAAACTGTACGACTGGGTGCTCTCCTGGGCGGATACCCCTTATGGAGCGGCGGCGCTCGTGGTGCTGGCCTTCGCGGAGGCCAGTTTTTTCCCCATACCGCCGGACGTGCTGCTGATCGCCCTGTGCCTGGGCAGCCCGAAACGCTGGTGGCGTTTCGCGGGGCTGTGCACGGCGGCATCCGTCCTGGGGGGAGCGGCGGGTTACCTGATTGGCTGGGGATTGTGGACCGCGGTCGACCAGTTCTTTTTCACCTACGTCCCAGGGTTCACCGAGGAAGCCTTTCAACGGGTGGCGGACAAGTACGAAGCGTGGAATTTCTGGGTAGTGTTTATCGCCGCGTTCACCCCGATTCCCTTCAAGGTGTTTACCATCGCGGCCGGCGTGTGCGGCATCAATTTCCCCATGTTCCTGGTCGCGGCGATCGTGGGACGGGGCGCGCGATTTACCGCGGTAAGCCTGCTGCTGCGAATTTTCGGCGAACCCATACGTGGCTTCATCGATCGATGGTTCAACCTGTTAACCATCGTCTTCGTGGTTTTGCTGATCGGCAGTTTCTTTCTGCTCAAGTACTTCTGAACCCAAGGGTCGCCTTTCGCGGGCCACTGAATCCGAAAAGCCCGGCAGAACGGTCATAATGTTTGCATCCGGTTCCGTTATTAGGCCATGCTGATGGCGGGCGGGCGCGCCCTTGGCAAGCATATGACGCGTGGCGCATGCATGAAAACACGATGGTACTGCTTGACGGCCCTGCTGTGCGGGGTATGGTTGACTTCCTGCGATTTCAGGCAGGAAGCCATCGGACTGTCCAACTGGACCATTGACTTCAGCCGGAACGATACGCCCTTTCCGCTTTACGTCTGGAACCTGAACCCCTATATTTCCGATCTGACCGTGGAACTGGAGCCCACGGAAGACTGGATCCTGCTGAGCCGGACCAAGTTAACGAGTAAAGCGCCAGAAGATCCCCAAAAGGGGCCTTTCGACAAGCAGGTGGTTTTCGTGCGCGTGGATCGATACCAACTGGACAAGGGGGAACACAAGGGTAAAATCAAGATCACCTCCAAGGGGGTAAAGACCAAGACGGTCGATGTCCGGGTTCTCATGGATTACGACGGTCGACTGGATCCGCTGAACGCCATAGACGTGGCCGTCACCTTCTCTAAGCCATATCTCATCGACTTCGTCTTTGGTTTACGGGACGCCAAGAATCGGCCCGTGGTGGCCGATCCCGCCCTCTTTCTCGTCGAGGGACTGGAAGACGATGAACCGGTGCGGCCCGAGTCGGGCATCCAGTTGCGGCGGGCCAAGTCGCGGCAACTGAAAGTAGACCTGGTCATGGACTACAGCGCGCCCATGCAGGACCTGTTCGGCGCGATTCCCGCCATGGAAGATCTCGTCATCAATACCCTGCTGCCCGCACTGGGACCGGAGACGCAGGTCGGCATCACGGAATTTCACCGGGACGACCAGCCGCCCGCGAGGATTGCCGATTTCACCATGGATCAGCCCTTCATCCGGGAACGCATCCGGGCAATTCAATCCGACATGGTAGGAGGATGGTATTCCGGTTCCAGGCTCTACGACGCCATCGTGTTTTCCTCCCAGCAGTTCGACAAGGATTCCGCCCTGCAGGAGTCCCGCTACGCGATCGTGTTTACCGCGGGCGTGGATACCTCCAGCCGGTACTACCTTGATGAAGCGGTGGACGCCGCGTCTGACAAGGGGATCCGCCTGCTGACCATCGGCTTTGGCCCGGAAGCCAATCTGCCGGTCTTGCTCGACCTGGCTTCGCGCACGGAGGGCGAGTATTACGCCGCGACGGATGTGGAGACCCTTCCCACGGCCATCAACGAGATCATCAATAACCTTAACGGGCAATACATTCTGCGCTGGGCCACGTTGCAACGACGGGATGAGAGTTCATTCATTCCATCCTTCTCCATCCGGCTGGGTAACGGTCGGGTGATTTACGAGTCCAAAAAGAAATTTTCCGTGCGAAGTTACAAAGGGGATGTACTGCAGGCAAAACTGCAGTTGTCCAATGCCTCCTCGGCCGCCAGCACCGCCGCCGTGCTTCGGGCTAACTATATTCCCCGCTTCCTGCAACGGATGCGGTTCTACGTATACAGTCGTTTTCCCTTTCAGACCAGTCTCGTGCAGACGGCCGATGACGGCCTGATCGGCGACTGGCAACTCTCCATCCAGGAAGACGCGGGCACGGCGGGATACTGGATCGACGTCCGGTCCGCCTCGGGCAGATCCATTCCCTTCGCCGCGTTCGGACCCTTGCTGCGATTCGATTTTTCCGGCCCACTGCCGAAAGATCAACCGCTGTTCGAGGAATTTGCCGCGGACAACAGCATTTACGGCCAGGGAACATCCGTCGATGTCGCGGGATTCGATGAACTGGACGAGGACGCGAACGTTCCCTCGGATGACACCCCGCCCGATGAATGATTATCCACGGGGCACCTCTCTCCAATGACGGACCAGGACATCCACACCGAATCCCCGGACCCGGAAACGCCGAGACGGCTATATAACAAGCCCGATTCCTGGATTGATCTACGGCCCGCGGAACAAGCCGGGGATTCTGCCGAACCGGCGGAAGAACCGCCCCGGTACGTGGTCCTGGAACGGCAGGTGGTTTGGACGGGCCCAGGTTGCGCGGGATGTCTTCCGGGATGCCTGGCAGGGCTCATCCTTGGGTTGGCGACGATCGGTATCAGTATCCTCTGGGTATTCCAGAGGATACTCCTGGGTATCTCGCGAGGCTTCCGGATCAGCGACCGACGCGAAAAAAGATGGTGAACGGGGCGGGATTCGAACCCGCGGCCACCGGATTAAAAGTCCGATGCTCTACCTGCTGAGCTACCCGTCCACGCGATGGCCCCACAGCAAGGCGAATGGATTATACAGTAAAGACGTCCACCCCACCAATCCCCGCCGCCGATTTCCCCCGTAAAAACGAGTGGTGCCGGGAGAGGGAGTCGAACCCTCACGGTGTCGCCACCGGCGGATTTTGAGTCCGCTGCGTCTGCCAATTTCGCCATCCCGGCAACAGGGATATTATATGTTATCTTCCATCCCGGAAACCAAACGGTACGGACTTCATGGGGAAGTTTCCCTGGCGTCGCGCGGGACAGACCCATTACAAAAAAAATTTTTTACCCCGAAAATACCGTATGGAAAGGCCTATTGGGAAATTCTCAATAGGGTTTTTATTTTAAATTATTGAAAATAAAGAGTTTATGAAAAAAGTCCGTTTCCAGCTGTTTCCATGGTAAGAGCTTAATACATGGCATAGCCTGAAAAAAAAGTCTAAAATCCCGCTAAAGTTTTAACTAAAGTTGCCGATAACTAAGACGGGTGGCCGGGAAGGCACCCAAAAGAAAGTTGAAGCAATGCGGGCCGCGGGGCAGGGACATCCCAATAAGCGGCCTGTTTTGCGGCATCCAGCCCCGGGAACAGGCTGGGTGCCACCCCGGAGGTACCAACGGGACTGGTGCCGCCGGATTTCGCTGGGATCGGCGCAGGGACGCGCCAGGCACACTCAAGGAGGATCGAACCATGGGACTGAGGATCAACACCAACATCTCGGCGTTGAACGCGGGGCGTAACCTGCGGACGTCGACCGCCGACCTGAACCGGAGCCTGGAACGCCTGTCGAGCGGGTTGCGGATCAACCGCGCTCGTGATGACGCGGCGGGACTGGCCGTCGCCGAAGGGTTCCGCGCCCAGGTGCGGGGTACCCAGGTGTCGCAGCGGAACGCCCAGGACGGCATCAACATCGTGCAGACCGCGGAAGGCGGACTGACCGAGACCACGAACATCCTGCAGCGCATCCGCGAACTGGCGGTGCAGTCGGCCAACGGCACCCAGAGCGACGCCAACCGCGCCGCGATCAACACGGAAGTGACCCAGTTGCTGGGCCAGATCGACGCCATCGCCCTGCAGACCGACTTCAACGGCGTGGCCGTGCTCAGCGCGTCGCAGACCATCACGCTCCAGGTCGGCGCGTACACCAGCCAGACCCTCTCTGTCGTGGTGTCCGGAGCCAAAACGAACGACCTGGGCGTGAACAACGTCTCCGTGTCCAGCATGGCCCTAGCCGTGTCGGCCATCAGCACGGTAGACGTGGCGTTGCGGAGCGTCAACAACCTGCGGGCCACGCTGGGCGCATACCAGAACCGCCTGGAGTTCACCATCAACACCCTGGCAATCCAGGAAGAAAACGCGGCGGCCTCTGAGAGCGCGATCCGGGATGCGGACATCGCCCAGGAAACCATCCGGTTCACCCGGAACCAGATCCTGGTCAACGCGGGCACGTCGGTGCTGGCCCAGGCGAACGTGCTTCCACAGACGGCCCTGCAGTTGCTGCGATAAGCAGTTGACACAGTTGAACCGTGATTTTTTCCCCGGACCCGCCGTTCCCGCGGGTCCGGGGTAACCCCATGATGGAAAGGAGGTGGTAAGAACGGGATCCTGGCGGCTTGGGATAACCGCCGGGACGGCAAGAACGGCAACCAAAGGCTGGGAGGGATGCCCGGCCTGAAACACGCAAGGAGGTAAGACCATGGGACTGCGCATTAACACCAACATCGCGGCTCTGAATTCGAACCGCAACCTGCGGACGTCGACCGCCGACCTGAACCGGAGCCTGGAACGCCTGTCGAGCGGGTTGCGGATCAACCGCGCCCGTGACGACGCGGCGGGACTGGCCGTTGCCGAAGGGTTCCGCGCCCAGGTGCGGGGATCGCAGGTGTCGCAACGGAACGCCCAGGAAGGCATCAACCTGGTGCAGACCGCGGAAGGCGGCCTGAGCGAGACCACGAACATCCTGCAACGCATCCGCGAACTGGCGGTGCAATCGGCCAACGGCACCCAGAGCGACACCAACCGCGCCGCCCTGAACACGGAAGTGACCCAGTTGCTGGGCCAGATCGACGCCATCGCCCTGCAGACCGACTTCAACGGTGTGGCCGTGCTCAGTGCGTCGCAGACCATCACGCTCCAGGTCGGCGCGTACACCAGCCAGACCCTGGCGGTGATGGTTTCCGGTGCTAAAACGAACGACCTGGGCGTGAACAACGTCTCCGTGTCCACCATGGCCCTGGCCGTGTCGGCCATCAGCACGGTAGACGTGGCCCTGCGGAGCGTCAACAACCTGCGGGCCAATCTTGGCGCGTACCAGAACCGCCTGGAGTTCACCATCAACACCCTGGCAATCCAGGAAGAAAACGCGGCGGCCTCTGAGAGCGCGATCCGGGACGCGGACATCGCCCAGGAAACCATCCGGTTCACCCGGAACCAGATCCTGGTCAACGCGGGCACGTCCATCCTGGCGCAGGCGAACGTGGTGCCCCGAACGGCACTGTCTCTGTTAGGCTGATCTGAAGGAGGCGGAGCATGGACATCTCGCGCATAACCGGCATGGGCGCGCCGCGACCGGCGGATGCGGTCCCGTCGGGGCGTGCGCCTGCTCCGCGGCCTGAATCCTCTCCAGATCCCGCCCGGTCCGGAGAGGTGACGCGTCAGGTTGAATCCCTTCGCAAGCCGCAAGTGGAACCGGAACCGGAAAAGCAGGACCAGCGCGAAGCCGCGCGGACGGAAGAAAGGCGTAACCCGCAATTGCCCCAGGTCAGCGCGCGCATCCGGTTCGAGGAAACGCTGAACCGCCCGATCATCCAGTTCCTGGATGAGAACCGGCAGGTGATACGCCAGTATCCGCCGGAGGCCCTGGTCCAGTTTTCCCTGCGGTTCCGCGAACTGCAGCAACGATTGTTCGACCAGCGCGGCTGAGGCCGCGGTCTGAACGCGGGCCGGCTCTCAGGAAGGTGAGGGCCGGCTTTTTTTACTGGCCAGAAATGGCCTGCCGTGCCTCTCCCGGGTACACCTTCACGATCGTGAAAAAACCGGGGTGGTCGCTCAATTCGAGGGATACCCCATCTTCCTCCCAGTGCTTCTCGATCCGCTGGGTATACAGGACTTCGACCCGGGATCCTCCCTGTTGAAGGACGTGAAAGATGTGGTCTATGCCACTGGGAATGGCCATGGCCCGTTCCATGAATCCACCACCTGTAAGGGTAGAGAAGGGTGGACTCTGTTCCCCGCTATTGATGTCTCCCAGGAAAAACGCCGGAATGGATGGATGTGTCCGATGCTCCACGAATCGCCTGGCCTGCGCCAACTGGCGGTTCCGGATCTCTTCATAACGGTTCCAAGAATACGCCGCCTGGACATGGGTATTAAAAATATCGACCAACACGCCGGAAGGCAGTGTCAGCCTTGCCATCGCCACGCCTTTTCGGGCAAGGCCATCGGCCTCCCAGAATCGCCAGATCGGCGCATGATCCGCGTAAGGTTCAAAAGCGATTTTATGAATGGGAAAAGCACTGGAGATCAGCAGGCCGCTACCCGCCCGGCTGCTGGGATACCGCTGGTGATGGATCAATCGGGTTATTTTACGCAACAGGTCGGTCAGCAACTGGACATCCGCGTCGACAAAGGCCTCCTGAAAAGCGACCACGTCCGGATCCAGTTGTCGCAATTCTTCGGCGATGGCGCGGGCCCGCGCGGCGCGATGTCGCCCGACCACCCGGGTCAACTGCACGTTGAAGGTGGCCAGCCGTAATTCGAAGGGATTCCCTTGGGAACCGGATCCCCCGGCGAACTGTTGAGGATCCCCGGGCGGAATCATGTCCGGCCTTGGGGAGGCTATTATGTATGCTGCGAGAAACAACCCCAGAGGCAGCAGTACCGCAATCCCCAGGATCACGGCCGCAATCCTGATAATCCAGCGCATAACTCGTTCTCGTTCCCCATGATAGACCAAGGAATCGCTGTCCTGGTTTAACGACACAAAAAACCCTTGTCTTAATCCAGTATAAACCGTTTGTTACAGCATGCAACGCGAGAACCGTAAATCCTGAATAAGTGATGGGTTTTCCAGTCTATTTAACGACCGGTAGATAAACAGTTTTTTCAATAATGCGCAACTTATCTACCGGTAGGTTTGAAAATGAAGAGAGAACTGTACTAAAATACCTTGTGTTCTGGTAATGACGGGACAAGATCGGGATTCAAAAAAGCATCGGCTTTTTCCCGTTTTTACCGGTACAAGCGGGGGTGGTCCCCGGACGGGCAGGGCGCCCAAAGTCGGGCGTCCGCCAGCATACACAACAGGAAAGGGAGATGCCATGAGCGACGAGAAGAAAGCCATCAGTTCGTTGATGACGGAAAGCCGGACTTTCCCGCCGCCGCCTGCCCTGTCCGCCCAGGCGTACATCAAGTCCATGGAAGAGTACGAGAAACTGTGGCGGCAGTCGCTGGATGATCCGGACGGCTTCTGGCTGGAACAGGCCAAGAGCCTGGCGTGGTTCAAGTTCCCCACCAAGTCCCTGGAGTACACCTGGGACACCGAAAAGCGGGTTATTGAGCACACGTGGTTCAAGGACGGCCAGTTGAACGTGTCGGTCAACTGCCTGGATCGTCACCTGGGCACGCCCAAGGAAAACCAGGTGGCCCTGATCTGGCAGGGTGAGCCGGAAGAGGACGTCCGGAAAATCACGTACGGGGAACTGCACCGCGAAGTGTGCAAATTCGCGAACGTGCTCAAGAAACTGGGCGTGAAGAAGGGCGACCGGGTGTGCATCTACCTGCCCATGATCCTGGAGTTGCCGATCGTGATGCTCGCCTGCACCCGCATTGGCGCGATTCACTCCATCGTGTTCGGCGGTTTCAGCGCGGACGCCATCGCCAGCCGCGTGGAAGACGCAACCTGCAAACTGCTGATCACCAGCAACGTGTCGCTCCGTTCCGGCAAGCACATTGGCCTGAAAGCCATCGCGGACGAAGCCCTGGCCAAGCCGGGTTGCGCTTCCATCGAAAAGGTCGTGGTAGTCAAGCGCACCGATGATCCCTGTCCCATGACGCCCGGCCGGGACCTGTGGTATGACGAACTCATGGCGGAAGCATCCGATGTCTGCGAACCCGAGGTCATGAATGCCGAAGATCCGCTTTTTATCCTGTACACCTCGGGATCCACCGGCAAACCCAAGGGCGTGGTGCACACGACGGCCGGTTACCTGCTGCACGTTTCGCTGACCCACAAGCTGGTGTTCGATTACAAGGACGATGACATTTACTGGTGCACCGCGGACATCGGCTGGGTCACGGGCCATTCCTACATCGTCTACGGGCCGCTGGCGAACGGGGCCATTTCGCTTATGTTCGAAGGCGTGCCGACCTATCCGGATCCGGGCCGTTTCTGGCAGATCTGCGAAAAGTTCAAGGTGAACCAGTTCTACACGGCCCCGACGGCAATCCGCGCCCTGATTCAGAAGGGGGATGAATGGGTCAACAAGTACGACCTCAGTTCCCTGCGGATCCTGGGGTCGGTGGGCGAACCGATCAACCCCGAAGCGTGGATGTGGTATTACACGGTGGTGGGCAAGAGCCGTTGCCCGATTGTGGACACCTGGTGGCAGACGGAAACCGGCGGTTTCCTGATTACCCCGCTGCCCGGCGCGATGACCCTGAAACCCGGCAGCGCGAGCCGGCCATTTTTCGGCGTGGATCCGGTCATCCTGCGGGATGACGGAACCGAGTGCGGTCCCAACGAAGGGGGCAAACTCTGCATCCGTCGGCCGTGGCCCGGCATGATGCGCACCACGTGGGGCGATCATGACCGGTTCATCGACACCTACTTCACCATGTACAAGAACCTGTACTTCACCGGTGATGGTTGCCGCAAGGACGAGGACGGCGACTACTGGCTGATGGGACGCATCGACGACGTGGTGAACGTGTCCGGTCACCGCATCGGCACCGCCGAGGTGGAAAGCGCGCTGGTGAGCCATCCCAAGGTCGCCGAGGCCGCCGTGGCCCCGATGCCCCACGAGATCAAGGGGCAGGCCCTGTACGCGTACGTCACGCTGGTGGAAGGCGTGGAACCCAGTGACGAACTGCGCAAGGAACTGATCAACCACGTCCGCAAGGAGATCGGGCCGATCGCCGCGCCGGACGTGATCCAGTTCGCGCCCGCACTGCCCAAGACCCGCTCGGGTAAGATCATGCGCCGCATCCTGCGCAAAATCGCCGAAGACGCGGTGGACCAGATCGGCGACACGACTACCCTGGCCGATCCGGCCGTGGTGGACGCGCTGGTGGCCGAACACCATCGCCTGACCAAAAAATAGTCCATGACCTGAGGAATATCAACCGGGGCGCCAGTTCCGGCCGGTGGCCGGCTGGCGCCCCGTGTTCACAACAAACAGCGCGTGTCGCGCAGGGAGGAATGGGTTTATGTCATCAGAACAGAGCGGTATGAACCGCTGGGTGATCGTAATCGGGGCCATCCTGATCCAGTTGTGTCTCGGGGCGATTTACGCGTGGAGTGCCTTCACCGGCGCGCTGGCCAAGCCCGTGGCGGAAGGCGGTTACGGTTTCACCGCCAGCCAGACCCAGTGGATCTTTTCCGTGGGACTGGCCGTGTTCGCCATCATGACGGTCGTGAGCGGCCGGCTGACCACGAAATACACTCCCCGGACACTGGCCCTGTCGGGAGGCGTCATTCTCGGCCTGGGATACATCCTTGGCGGGTTGCTGGGAAAAACCTTCCCCATGCAACTGCTCTGCATCGGCCTGATTGGCGGCGCGGGCATCGGCATGGCCTACGTGGTGCCCATCGCCGTGTGCGTGAAATGGTTCCCCGACAAGAAGGGCCTTATCACGGGGCTGGCCGTGGCGGGGTTCGGGTTCGGAGCGACCATCTGGGTAAAACTGGCGGGCGGATTCAAGACCATTCTCTGGCTGGTGCCCATGCCCTTTGATGGATTGCTCAAGACCGTGAGCCTGGCCGGACTGCCCGGCGTGCAAAGCGTTTTCATCGTTTATGGCATCGCGTTCCTGGTACTGGTCGTCCTGGGCAGCCTCGTGATGATCAATCCTCCCGCCGGCTATTCGCCGCCCGGCTGGAAGGCCCCCGTGGCCGGAACCCCGGCCGCCAGCGGCGCGTTGAATTTCAACGAGTCCCAGATGCTGGGGACGCCGCAGTTTTACATGATCTTCCTGACGTTCGCGGGATCGGCAATGGCGGGGCTGATGGTTATCGGTTGTATCCAGTTGTTCGGCATTGACGCACTCCAGGCCAGCAAGGCAGCGGCCGACGTGGCCACGGCGACAGCCACCGCTGGAACGGCCATGGCCATGTACGCGATCCTGAATGGATTGGGACGCATCGCGTGGGGCGCGATTTCCGACCGGATCGGCCGCAAGACTTCGATTGTCTTGATGTGCGCCTCCCAGGCCGTCATGATGGCCGTTCTGTTCTACCTGGGTCGTTCCAATCTCGGCCTGACGCTTGCCGCGTGCGTGATCGGTTTCAATTTTGGCGGGAACTTCGCCCTCTTCCCCGCCATTACCGCCGACTTTTTCGGCAATGCCAACGTGGGGCGCAATTACGGTTACGTTTTCCTTTCCTACGGCGTGGCCGGCATCGTTGGCCCCTACATCGCGGGGTATTTCAAGGACGCGGCGAAAGCGTCCGGGGCCGGCGTGAACGCGTGGTTAACCCCCTTCATGATCGCGGCCGCCGCCTGCGCCGCCGCCGCGGTCATTGCCGCGCTGACAAGGCCGCCCAAGCAGGTACCCGGCCGTTAATCCTTGATAACCCCGTATCCTTGTATCCAGTCCCTGGCCACGTGCCGGGGATTTCTTTTTTACCCGACCGGCGCGGTCGTCGCAGTACCGCCGGCGGACAAGAACGCCCGGGCCGCGCGAATCTGCTCGGGGCGACCGAGCAGCAACAGATGATCCCCCCGGTTCAGGACCATGTCCGGTCCGGGGTTTACCATGCTTTCACCGTCCTGGCGTTCGATGCCCACGATGGTCGCTCCGGTAACAGCCCGGAGGTTCAGGTCCCCGATACGTTTCCCTGCCACATCCTGGTTGTCGATTACCACCACTTCCAGCGAGGCGCGCGCCAGCACCGGGGGCATGACGGCCTCTTTATCGGTTTCTTCCCGCGTCACCGGGACACCACCCGTCAGCGTGACATCCAGGGGGGTCTCGAAAATCTCCCGGATCATGATCTGGCCGCGCGAATACAGGCGCACCAGTTGATCACGCAGCAGCAGCGCCAACAGGAGGGCCAGCGCGGTGAGCACCGCCAGCATGGGCCATGGCGGAAGGATCAGCGCGCTGACCATCAGCAGCCACCCGAACACCAGGGTCAACGCGGTGGTCCGAATTACCGTGGTCACGATACTCCGAAAGGACTGCACCTGGAGCGGCGCGATCGACGCGGGCGTGGCCATCTCGGCAAGGATCATGGCGACTGCCTGGGCCTTGCGCACGATGGCCACCAGGAACGGCAAAGACACCAGCACCGCGCCAAACCAGCATACCGCGTTGACGCGTCCCGTGAACGCGGGCAACGCTTCCAGCGCGGCGACGCGCGCGTCGAGACGCCGGGCCACCGAGATGGCCACCAGGAAAAATCCCGTGCACAGCAGCAGATTCACCAGCATCTGCAGCAGGGATCGCCGCAGTACCGCCCGGACCGGCGCGTATTCAGGACGGCTCCCCCGCAACGATGAAATCCACTGGCCATAGGCGATCAGGGCTGTCAGCAGCGGCGCGGGGGCCCGGCGTTCTACCCGGGCGGCTATCGCCTCGTGCCGTTCCAGCAGCAGGGGCGCAAGCGTCACGGTCAGAATGGCCACGCTCACGGCGATGGGAAACAGGGCGGGATCGATCACCCCCAGGGAAAGGCCCAACGACGCGATGATGAAGGAAAACTCCCCCACCTGCCCCATGCCAAGACCCACGGCAATGGCCGAACCCAGGCCATGCCCCGCCAGGAGCGCGCCCAGCGCGCACGCCGCGCTTTTGAACAGCATCACGCAACCGGTAATCACCGCGATCGGCATGGCATACTCGAAGATTGCCGCGGGATCCGTCAGCATCCCAATGGTCACGAAAAAGACCGCGCTGAACAGATCCCGGACAGGTTCAATTAGGCGGACAACGGTTCGTCGCGAGCCCGATTCGGCCACGACCGCGCCCGACAGGAACGCGCCGAGGGCCACGCTTAGGCCGGTTTCTATCGCCAGCAGGCAAACCGTGAAACAGACGCCCAGCATCCCGATCAGCAGCATTTCCGCGCTGTGATACCGGCGGAGATACCGCGTGAAAGGAGGTACCAATAACAGGCCGATTACCACTACGCTGGTCATGAACACGCTGACTTTGCCCAGTGATACCAGCACGCCCGTGACGTCCACCTGCCGGGTTATGGCGATACCGGAAAGCAGGCCCAGCATGCACACGCCCAGAATATCTTCAAAAACCAGAATGCCCATCATGAATTCGCCGAACGCGCTGCGTGTCGCCCGGATGTGTTCCAGGGTCTTGAAAATCACCACGCTGGAGGAAATGGTCAGCATGGCCCCCAGAAAAAGGCTGTTCATGCCGGTCCAGCCCAGCCAATGCCCGACGTGGTTGCCGATCCAGAACATCAGGGCCATTTCCAGCACGGCGGCCATGCCCGCCCCCAGCCCAACCCCGGCCAGCTTACGCAGGCTGAATTCCAGGCCCAGGCTGAACAACAGGAACACCAATCCCAGTTCCGCCATTTTTTCGACGACGCTGACATCCCCCACCACCCGGAACCAGGGAGCAAAGGGGCCTATTAGGATGCCCGCCACGATATATCCGGATATCACCGGCAGTCGCGCGCGGTGAAATAAGATCGACACCACGCATGCCGCAACCAGCACGACAGACAGGGTTCTTACGATTTCGGCGTGCACACCAGGCTCCATGTTAATGCCCGAACGACCCTGTTCACGATCACTTCGGACATGCCTTCCCACAATGGCAATGCCAGGCAACGCGCGTACGCGCTTGCCGTTACCGGGCAATCGTGATCATCCAGCAGCCGCGCGCAGTCATCGGCCACTTCTCCTTCCACCGCGGCGTCCACCCCGTATCGTACCAGCATTCTCCAGCGAACGGCCCCCGCGGAAACTGGCAAGCGAACCACGTAGAAATACCAGGCAGGTTCCGCGCCGGGCAGGACGGCCTGGGGCGTTACCTCCACGGGAAGGGCCTTCGTCAGCAACGTGGCCACCCTGCGGCGATCGCGCAATGACGCGTCAAGCCTGTCCAGGCGACGCATGCCCAAGGCTGCTTGGACAGGGTGAAAACGGGCCTCCCCGGAAGGGACCGGCTGCGCGCCCCGATAAATCCGCTGTATCCAGGACGCGGTCACGGGCGAAGCCAGCAGCATCAGCGGTAACCATGCAAGGCCCGAGGCGGTCAGCCAGCGTTCCCTGGCAACGGCCCGTGCCTTGAACCGAAGCGTCTGGGGATCCAGGGGCAAACGCTCCATCCGGGCCCGGACGAAACCGGTGAGCGCCGGGTCCCGGCTGACTACCATGCCTCCTCCAAGGCCTGCCAGGGGCTTGTTGGGCTCAAAGGAAAAAAAACCGGCGTATCCCATCCCCCCCACGCTTTCCCCATTCAACCGCGCGCCAAGGGCATGGGCACAGTCTTCGATCACGGGGATACCCCGGCAGGCACATAACGCGGCGATCTCCGGCACTGGCGCGGGGGAGCCGAAAGCATGCAGTACCATGACCGCGCGGGTCCGGGAAGACAGCCTGCGTGCCACGGTATCCGGTGTCACGTTCAATGTCCCAGAATCGATATCGGCGGGAACCGGCTCGGCCCCCGTCTCCCGGATCAGGGGAACCAGTGATCCCAGGGTATACGCGGGAATGATCACCTCATCTCCCCGGCCCAGGCCGAGGTATTCCAGAATGAGTCGCATTCCCTGGCGGCCTGAATTGACGGCTGCCGCGTGGGGCACGTCGAGATAACGGGCCACGCGACGTTCCCACTCCGTGACCAGGGAAAACGCAGCCGGCTCTACCTGCCCGCGCGCCCCTCGAACCATCCGCTTTTCAGCCCGGTCCAGCCCTACCCTCCGCCTTGGCACCAGCCACATTCACTCCAGCCCTCCCAGGTAGAAACGGAACGCCCACCACAAATGCCGCCAGTCCGCCACCGCCGTTACCGGGTTCAACTTCAGGCTCAATTCGGCGTTGGTGGTATCCCAGCAGGGCGTGGAACAGGCGCGCACCTCGCGGCGCGCCTCGTGAAACGCCCGGCTGCGCCACATCTCATGGAGCGGCGCGTTCCGGACATTAAACACGCCCGCCTTGTCCAGGCAGGCGGACACGTCCCCCGTGGCCGTTACCGCGGCCACGGCGTACCCCGCGAAACAGGAATGCGGAATCGGGCCCTCGTAGACCCGCGCGACTTTTTTGAGAAATCCGGGTGAAGTGGTCAGCATGCCGCTTCTCGCGCAGGCCTCGCGCAACCGAACCATGGCCTTTTCCAGCGCGGGCAGATCCTCGGGCTGGAAAAAGAGGCGCTCTTCCGAGCCGGGAGGCATGCCCTTGTGCAACATGTGCGCGTGAACCGGCATGAACTTCACCTGGTGCACGCCCAGTTCCTTAGCGAAAGTCAGCATCTCCGGTAGTATCTCATAGTTTTCCCGGGTAATCAGGGTATTGATACTGACCCGGATTTCAGGGGCATGCTCCCGGAGGGTCTGAACCCCTTTCAGGGTCCGGGCCCATGTTCCCCGTCCGCGTAACGCCTCGTGGCCTTCCGGCTCGAGGTGATCAATGGAAATGGACACCGCGCGCAGCCCCGCGTCCGCCAGTGCTCGAACCCGTTTCGGCGTCATCAGCAGGCCGTTCGAGCACATGTGCACCCGCATACCCCGTTCCGCGGCCCCGGCGATAATCTCCTCGAGGTCGCGTCGCAACATGGGTTCGCCGCCACTGATGGACACGAGCATAGTTCCCAGCCGTTTCGCGCTGTCCAGCACCTCCAGCCATTCGGCCGCGGTCAGTTCGGGAACCTCCCGACGGGATTCCCGGTCACATACCCCGCACATGACGCAACGAAGGTTGCAGCGGTCGGTCAGAAAAAGCAGCAACACGGGCAGATACGGCGGATCACCGCCCATGAACCGGGACCAGATCACCCGCCCAACCCGCCAACTGTTTCGTGCCTGCCTGATTATCGACGTCACCATGAAACCCACCTTTTAGTCCAAGGTTGTCTCCTCCCGCTGAAGAAACAGTGGAGACCATGCCTGAATTTCCCTCATCCTACCGCAAACCGCATTCGAATCCCGGGTTCCATCGGCGTTTTCTCCGGAAGATCCGATCCCCGTGATATAATGCGCCCCCAGCAACGATTCATACTTCCCTGGCCCCACAAGGAGGAACCATGTCCGCCAACCAGACCCCGATGCTGGAGTTTGTACTGTCCAATTACCATCATTTCAACGCCCGGGCCCTGCGGGATGCCCTGCTGGCTTACCGTCGTCACATCGCTGCTGGCGGCCGGATGTTCTGGGCCGTGGCCGGGGCCATGTCTTCCGCCCGGCTCGGCATTTCACTGGCCCCCGCGATCCGGGCGGGACTCGTTCATGGCCTGTCCGTGACCGGAGCCAACCTGGAAGAATCGTTGTTCCGGCTAGTCGCTCATGAACACTACCACGATTTCCCCGATTATCGATATTTCCGCAAGGAGGACGATACCCGCATCCTGAACCAGCGCCTGCGGCGGGTCACGGACACCACGATCCCGGAAGATGAAGCTTTCCGCGCGGTGGAACACCTTATCGTTCCGATGTGGAAACGGGCCATGGAACGGGGGGAACGGCGTTTCTGGCACGAGTATTTCTACGAACTCATTCTGAGCCTGGATGCCTCCCTTTGCACAGGACCGAGGGAAGAATGCTGGCTGCTGGCCGCCGCGGAACGCAACCTGCCCATTGTGGTCCCCGGCCACGAGGACTCCACCTTTGGAAACATCTTCGCCTCGTACGTCAAAACCGGAGAATGCCGGGCCGATATCGTAAAGTCTGGTATCGAATACATGGCGTGGTTCTACGACGTTTACCAGGACCTGTCCACCGAACCGGGTGTCGGGTTTTTCCAGATAGGTGGCGGCATCGCGGGAGATTTTCCCATCTGCGTGGTGCCATCCATCAAGTATGACCTGCAACAGCCGGTCCGCCCGTGGAGTTATTTCTGCCAGATCTCGGATTCCACCACGTCCTATGGCTCCTACAGCGGCGCGACACCCAATGAAAAGATCACCTGGGACAAACTCACCGAAGACACCCCGATGTTTGTCATCGAATCCGACGCGACGATCGTGGTGCCGATCATCCTGCGGGCCCTGCTGGAATGGGCAGCCCACCCTGAAGCCGCGGATGCCCTGGCGAGGCAGCATGGCGGATCATAACCTGAAAAAAGGCCCTCCTGGTGAACAGGTTCGTTTATAATTACATGGGACGAGGAGTAGCACGCATGGCTGAAGATACGATCTTCGCGAAAATCGCGCGCGGCGAGATCCAGGCGGATGTCGTGTACCAGGACAACGAATACTGCGCCTTCCGGGACATTCACCCGGCCGCGCCGATTCATTTCCTGGTGGTGCCTATCGAACCCATCCCCGACATCCTGAGCGACGCGGGGCAGCATGAACGGATTATCGCGGGGCTGGTGCTGGCGGCAAACCGCATCGCGCGCAAGTTCAACCTGGAAATGACCGGGTTCCGCTACGTTATCAATTATGGTCGGGACGGCGGCCAGGAAGTGCCCCATGTCCACCTGCATATTCTGGCCGGGCGGCCACTGGGCTGGCCGCCAGGGTGACATAAACCTGTCTCCACGCTCATCCGGGGAGTCGCGCCTTGAAACTGCTCACGGAAATAACCGGCGGCACGAAAATCTGCGCCGTTATTGGACACCCGGTTAAGCATTCGCTATCGCCTCCCATGCACAATGCCGCGTTTGCCGCGACGGGTCTGGATTACGCCTACGTGGCCTTTGACGTGGCAGACGTAATCTCTTTCATGGCTGGCATCCGGGCGTGCGAAAACGTGGTGGGACTGAGTGTCACCATTCCCCACAAAATCGCCGTGATGTCCCTCGTGGACGAAGTCGACGACCAAGCCCGGCTGGCCGGATGCGTCAACACGGTGACCTGCCGGGAAAACCGGCTGTTCGGGAGCCTCACGGATGGAGCAGGGGTGTTACGGGCATTCGAGGCCCACGGGGTGGACCTGACGGGTAAACGGGTGCTGTTCTTCGGGGCTGGGGGGGCGGTACGGGCCGTCGCGTTCGCCCTGGTAACGCGCGCCCAGCCTGCCGCCCTGACCATCGCGGGACGTACCCGGGAACGGGTAGACCGCCTCATCGAGGATATCGCGAAGGTCACGACCATCCCCGCGCGTACGGCGATGTTACCGGAAGACCTGAACCGGGTGGTTCCAGAACATGACATCCTGATTCATGGCACGCCGGTCGGCATGTACGGCAACCACCCGGAAGAAAGCGTGGTACCTTGGGACCTGCTGCAACCGGGACAGGTAGTGTTGGACATGGTGTATCGGCCCCGGTGGACCCGCTTATTGCGGGACGCCCTGGCATTGGAGTGCGTGGTCATACCGGGATTGGAAATGCTCCTGTACCAGGCAGCCCTGCAGTTTGAAACGTGGACGGGCATCCCTGCCCCAATCGACGTGATGCGAGCGGTTCTGGAACATAAACTAGAGCAAGATCAATGCTAAAAACGCGCATTATGAAATAATGGCGTTAAAGGAGTTGTTAGCGCTATGGAGGAAATGGTGGAACTACTGGCAAAGGGAGCCGAGATGAAGGTCCAAAGTTTCATTGGGAAAGTCAGCATCGCAGGTCTGGCCCAGATGGACACCCAGATCAACGACTGGCTCAAGAGGTCGAAAGTGAAGGTCATCCATATTGGACAGTCCTTCGGTAACGACATTCATCATGATGGCCGGGGCAACGAGCCAATCATCGTGGTAACCATCTGGTACGAAGAGCCCCAGGCCGACAAATTCAGCGACTGAGCATTCGCTTAAGCGAGCATCCGGGGGCATGGTGTCATGAGGGGGACTTTTTCGATCATTCCGGTTGCCTCAATATCAGGGCCTTCATCATGAAAGTCAAAGTCTATCCGTCCAGGCTGTCTGGATCTGTCCTTATCCCGGGTTCCAAGTCGCATACGATCCGGGCGGTAACGATCGCTTCCCTGGCTGATGGCGAGAGCGTCATCCGCCGGCCCCTTATTTCCCTGGATGCCCTTTCCGCCAGGGAGACCTATCGGGCGTTCAGCGCCGTGATCACGGAAGAATCGGACGCTTGGCGAGTGCTTGGGTTTGGGGATACGCCGCAGGTCCCGGAAAACTGCGTGGACGTGGGCAACTCGGGAACTACCATGAACATGGCCCTGGGGACCGCGTCACTGCTGCGGGAAGGCATCGCGGTGCTCACGGGAGACGCGCAGGTACGCCGCCGCCCGAATGCCCCCCTGGCCGACGCGCTCAACGCCCTAGGCGCGCGGGTCGTTTCCACCCGTGGGACGGGCACGCCGCCTTTCGTGGTCCAGGGCCGCATTCATGGTGGCTCCGCCACCCTGGAGGCCAGAAACAGCCAGTACGTGTCCTCCCTGCTCATCCACGCGCCCATGGCCGAACGGGACACCGAACTCCGGGTTCCGGTACTGTTCGAGAAACCCTACGTGGAAATGACCCTGGACTGGTTGCGGAAACAGGGGATTCACGTGGAGCATGACGATGCCCTGGAATACTTCCGCGTACCGGGCGGCCAGCGATACATTTCCTTCGACCGGGCGATCCCGGGCGATTTTTCCACCGCCACTTTCTTCCTGGCGGCGGGCGCTCTTCCGGGAAATCGCGTCACCTGTCTTGGCCTGGACATGGACGACACCCAGGGGGACAAGGCCGTAGTGGATTACCTGCGGGCCATGGGGGCCCGCGTAAGCGTGGAAAAACACGCCATCACCCTGGAAGGTGACACCCTGGAAGGTGGGGAATTCGATCTGAACGCCACACCCGACGCCCTGCCCATGATGGCGGCGCTCGCGTGTCACGCCAAGGGCGAAACCTGGCTGGTCAACGTGGCCCAGGCCCGTCTCAAGGAAACCGACCGCATCCGGGTCATGCGGGAAGAACTGTCCAGGCTGGGTGCGCATGTCACGGAGCGGGAAGATGGACTGGTGATCCGGGAATCGTCCCTGGAAAGTGGCACCGTGTTCAGCCACGGCGACCACCGGGTGGCAATGGCCCTGGCCATTGCCGCCACCGCGGCCCACGGCCCGGTCACCATCGAGGGGATGGAAGCCACCGCGGTAACCTATCCCGAATTCATGACCCACCTGGCGGGGGTTGGCGGGCGCGTGGAAATCCTGGACCCGTGACAGCGAGTTCCCCTCCCCCGGCATCTTTTCCTGTATGGTATTGTTTTGTATCGAAGGGAATTCCCCCTGAAAGGCTGGAACCGCGCATGAACATCGTGATCATGGGGCCCAAGGGGGCCGGAAAGTCAACTGTTGGGCAACGTTTCGCGGAACGGGCAGGCCTGCCCTGGCTGGAAACCGACCGGCTCATCGAAGACCTGGACGCCTGCCGCCGCGGCGGTGAACGCCGTTCCTGCCGGGACATCTTCCGGACGGACGGCGAACAGGTTTTCCGGGAACTGGAAAAAGAGGCCGCGGCGCGGGCAACCGAGACAGATTACACCATCATCATCACCGGAGGCGGGCTGATGATGGATCCGGAATCCCGGAGCCGGTTGCGCGGCAACGCGCTGCTGGTATGGATAGACGCCGACGACGCGGTGTTGTGGGCGCGAGTGACCCGGGGGGGCTTGCCTCCCTGGCTGGAAGGTCCGGACGGGGCCGCTCGATTCGCCGCGCAGTGCGCCCACCGGAGGGAGGTGCTGCGCCCCTTCGCGGATATTGTCCTGTACGCGGAAGATCGTGATCCCGACGCGCTGGCCGCGGAACTGGAAGAACTGGTGTCCCGGGAATTGTCCTTACGCCAGGGTTCCCCCAACACGTGGGGAGATATCATCCGGGTCACCACGTTCGGGGAAAGCCATGGTCCCGCCATTGGGGCCGTGCTCGACGGTATCCGCCCGGGCGTTCCGATCAGCGAGGAGGATATCCAGCGGGAACTGGACCGGCGGCGGCCGGGACAGAGCAAGGTGGTTACCCAGCGTCGGGAGTCGGATACCGTGCGAATTCTCTCCGGCATCTACGAGGGGAAAACGACGGGCGCGCCCATCGCGATGGTCATCTTTAACGAAGACCAGCGTTCGCGGAACTACGACAACCTGAAAGATCTGTTCCGCCCGGGACATGGCGATTTCACGTTTTACGCGAAGTACGGTCACAGGGATCACCGGGGCGGTGGACGCCAGTCGGGGCGGGAAACGGCCTGCCGGGTTGCCGCCGGCGCGGTGGCCATGAAAATGCTCCGCGCGATGGGGGTATCCATCGTCGGCCACGCGATCGAAGTGGCGGGTATTCGCGCGAAACGTTTCGTGCGGGAGTTCATTGAACAGAACCCCGTGCGATGCGCCGATCCAGACGTGGCGCCCCTGATGGAACAGGCTATCCTGGACGCCCGGAGCGACCGGGATTCCGTGGGCGGCATTATTCAACTGGAAATCGAGGGACTACCGCCCGGGCTGGGCGACCCCGTTTTCGCCAAGCTGGACGCGCGCCTGGCGTCGGCCATCATGACCATAGGCGCCATCAAGGCCGTGGAAATCGGGGACGGCTTTGCCATAACCCGCATGCGGGGAAGTGAAGCCAACGATCCCATGAAAAACGGCCGGTTCGTCAGCAACCACCACGGAGGGATTCTCGGCGGCATCTCCAGCGGGGCTCCGGTAATTCTCCGCGCCGCGGTCAAGCCCACTGCGTCCATCGCCAAAAAACAGCGCACCATCGACCTCAACGGCGACAACGTGGATGTGGAGGTACTGGGCCGTCACGATCCCTGTATCGTTCCCCGGGCGGTACCCGTTATCGAACACATGACTGCCCTGGTACTGCTCGACGCGATGGAGATCCAGGCCCGGCTGAATCCCCAGTGGGCAGAGCAGTATCATTATCCTCCGGAATTCTGATGGCCTGATGGCCGGGAATGGAACCTTGACATGACCTCTCCCGCCTTGAAACCCACCCTTGCCCATCGCGCCAGGATCAGCATGCAACGGTACATCCTTCGGGGACTGGCGGTCGTGGTGCCCGCCGGCATCACGGTGTACGCGGTGATGTTCTGCTACCGGATCACGGCAGCGCACCTGGCCCCATTTCTACGCCGGTTTCTGGTGGACGTACCCGAATGGCAAGTACCCTTGCTGGCCATGGCCATCTTTCTCGCCGGGGTATTCCTGCTGGGGTCACTGGCCACGGTCACGGTTGGCCGTCGGGTGATCGAACTTTTCGAGTGGATGCTCCGGAAAATTCCGATCATCAAGAGCATTTACGGCGCGACCCGGCAACTCATGGAAATCATCGCGCCGTCTGACAGCGCCGCGCCGAAATACCAGTCGGCCGTCCTGGTGCCTTTCCCTGACCAGGGATCTTACGCGATCGGGCTGGTTACGGGAACCATCCGCATTGGAGACGGTATCGAGCGATACAAGGTCTTCGTGGTTACCACCCCCAACCCCACCAGCGGTTACCTGTGTTTTTATCCTCCTGAGCAGGTCCTCCCGCTCAGGATGTCCGTGGATGAAGTGGTCGAGTCGGTCACTTCCGGTGGGGTGCTGTTTCCTGAAGAACTGGCTACCGATCCGGGACCCGCGGCGCCTGTTCAGGGGGAAATCTCCCCGCTTTCCGGGACATCGACGCCCGAAATGCGTCCCAAGGAAAAGGGAAAAAAAGGCGGGTTCTTCAAGACCCGTTTCGTGTCCGGTATCCTGCTGATTGTGCCCCTCGTGATTACGGTGATGGTACTGGAATTCCTGTTCAACCTCACGGTAGGAAAGGTCAAACCCCTGATCGCCCTGCTGCCCATGCCGGTGCCCCCCTGGGCCCACGCCATTGTGGCCGCCGGGCTGTTGCTGGCCGTGCTGTGGCTAGTCGGGGTGGCCGTGTCCCTGTTCATTTTCCGCAAACTGCTCCAGTGGATCGAATCGGCCCTTCAACGGATACCCCTCGTGGCGGAGGTGTACAAGGTCTCCAAGCAGGTTGTGGAAGCCCTCGCCGACGAAACGGAAGCCGACTCCCTGCGGAAAATGCCGGTTTTGATTGATTTCCCGAGTCCCGGGGTCAAGGGTATAGGTTTCGTCAGTGGTATCTCGCGCGGCGCGGATGGCCCCCTGGTCCGGATTTTCTGTCCCACCACGCCCAACGTTTCCGTGGGCATCCTCCTCCTGATTCATCCTAAACATATCCGGAAATGCCTACTCGCGCCGGACGAAGCCTTGCGCGTACTGTTATCCGTAGGCGTGCTGGGACCCGACACGCTGGAGACGGAACCGTTTCCGGAAACCTTTTTCCCCGGATAATCCGCGCGGTCACTTGTTGCCCCAGGAGAAAAAGTTCCACTTTTTCCGGGCCCGGCTGTCCGTGTCTTGCTCTTCCCTGGCGGAATCGGGAAGTTCCACCGTTTCCTGGTTATCGTCCCCGGATGGAACGGCTTCACCCCCGGCAACCGGAGCAACCGCTTTCTTGCCTTCTTCAAAAGCCTGCCACAGGGTTTCCGTGCGCGGTTCCCGGGGTGGGGAAGGTGGAGCGTTCAGCCCCGAAGACAACCCCGTAATAGAGGATGGAACCCCCAGCAATTCCGAATCATCCCCCAGGGTTTTCAACCGGATGGTCTGTCCCTGGAGGATGCGGTCCCGGATCACTTTAGCCTTCTCGTGATCGAATTCCATGATCAGCCGATCACAGAGTTGCAACGCCTCATCCGTGAGTCCCATAGCGTCAGCAGCGATAGCCAGCGCGTACAACACGTTTTTCGTATTCGGCCGTTCCTGGTCGATCACCTTGAGCACATCATACGCCTCGGCGAAACGCTGCCCCTTGATCAACTGGATCGCGTAACGATACTGAAGATGCAACTCACCGGATTTCACGAAACGTCTCCACTGCCCCGCCGTGGATATTATACACCATTACCGGTCCCATGGTGACGCCACCCCTGTTACATGAATTCCGCCCAGAAATCAGGGCGACGTTCCCCTGAAACGGCGCTCCAGGATCACCACCCCGGGAAGCACAAGCCCAATACCCAGGAAAAGCGCGCCTTCGGAGACCCTGGCCACATCGGGCCCCGCCGGAAACAGCCAGTACGTGACCGGGGCCGGTACCAGCCCCATGGACAAGGCCAGCGCGAGACTGTTGACCAGCGCGTGCGTCAGCATGGAGGGAAATAGGGAACCCGTCCGCAGGGCCAGGTAGGCCAGGGGTATCCCCAGCAACGCCGTAGGGAGAAACCGGAAGATACTCAGGTGAAACAGGCCGAACAGCACCGACACGGCCAGCGCGGCAATCCACGGACGGAACCGTCGCGTGAAGCCCCGCAGCAGGATACCCCGGAACAGTACCTCTTCGCAGACCGCCGGGCTCACCGCGACTACCAGGAACAGCCACGCCCCCGAAAGTACCGAGCCGTCCGTGTCAAAGAAGCGCTGGTAGGCTTCCCGGAAGGCTTCGGGCATGGGTAGAAAACGCTCCTGCACCGCGCCGAACGCGGCCGTGACCAGGAACGTGCCGGTTCCCAGCAGGACACCAGCGAGAAAAGCAGCCGGGGACGCGCGCTTCGCGCCAAGCACCGCCCGGAAATCCGCCCGGACCAGCCACAACACGGCCAGCGCCGGAAACAGCACCAGCAGCCATTCCGTCACAAACAGGCCCGGCAGGGGCCAGCGGGCCTGCAACACCGAACCCAAGTAGAAAATCAGGGCCATGACCACCCCGAAAATGGCCAGCCCGTGAGACGGCGTCAGGAAATCCCGGGGAGGATAATCCTTTCTGCGCAACGACAGGGGAAGCACGGGTTCGTCGGCGAGGGTTACCTCCTCCCGCTGGAACAGCCAGGCGGCGCAGGCGATAGCGAACAGGGCGGCCGCGAGAATACTGACAAACACCGAGAACAGGGCCTGGGCGGATACGCCGCCAAGCATGACCTCCTTGACGACCAGCACGGCGTTGACCACGGGCACAAACGTCCAGAACGGCGTCAGCCGGATCCCGGGCATGCCCGCGATCAGGGCGGGCGCGGCGATCAGCAGCATGACCGGGGTTAGGTAGGTCTGGGCCTCACGAAAGCCGCGGGCAAACAGGCACACGGCTATCATCAGGGACGACAGGAAAAGGGCCATGGGAACCATGATGACGCCGATCACCGTCAAAAGGGGCAGGGGATTCCGTAGCAGCGACGCAAACGCACCTGGGAGCGTGTCAGAGATCTGGCCAAAAAAGACGTACATCGTGCCCAACTGGGCCAGCAGGTTCACCACCGCCGTTACCAGGGCAAGGCAGAAGACCGCCAGGAATTTCCCCGTCACCAGTTCGGATCGGGTCACCGGCGTGGACAGCAGGGTTTCCAGGGTGCCCCGTTCCTTTTCCCCGGCCGTCAGGTCCACGGCGGGATAAAACGCGCCCAAGGCCGTAATGATGATCAACAGCGCCGGCAGTAACGCCCCCAGTATCGCCCCGGCTACCTTGACGTTGCCCGCGAGATCCACCCGGGTAACCTTCAGGGGCATAAACTCGGCGGGATCGATTCCCCGGTTTTCAAGACGCCGCCGCTGTTCCCGTTCGGCCACATCCTTGAGGAGCTTGTCCACCCGGTCCAGCGCTTCCAGCGAACGCTGTTCCGTAACGTCGTACAGCAGTTCCACCGGAAGGGATTTTCCCGCGAAAAAACTTTCTGACAAGGGCGCCTTGGTCGTGGCGATCAGGTCGATTTTGCCCTCCCGCAGGTCCCGCCGTGGATCGGTCGAATAGACGACCATGATTTTCCCGGTCGCTTCCAGCCAGGGCCGGATGAGCGGCACGTCCAGCAGGCTGGCGGTTTCCAGGTGTACCCGGGACACGCCCTTTTCAACGCGTTCCTGTCGTAACACCGCCACCTGGGTGCCGATCAGCAGCACCGAGGGATACAGCAGCACGGGCAGGCCAATCATCATGAACAGGGTGCGACGGTCCCGCGCGGTTTCAAGCAGTTCCTTGCCCAGCAGGGTTATGAGCACGCGCCAGTTCACGGGACGGACTCCCCGGTCCCATCGACCGAACCAGAAACCAGCCGAATGAACGCGGACCGCAGATCGGGAGCGTCCGCCTGCCGGCAGATGGCCTCCGGCTCACCCTGGGCCACCAGGCGTCCCTGGTGCATCAGGCCCACCCGGTGACACAAGGTTTCGATCGCGCTTACCTGGTGCATGGAAAGCACCACGGCCACCCCCCGCTCTCCCGCGTGCCGGATAAACTGGAACAGGGCCTCGCTGGTCAGCACGTCCAGCCCATTGGCGGGTTCATCAAGCACCAGCAAGGGGGGATCGTGCAACACCACGCGGGCAATGGATACCCGCTGCAACTGGCCGGTGGACAGGGTCTCGCATCGCGCGTCCAGAAAGGCGTCGAGCCCGAAGATCCCGCTCAGTTCGACGGTTCTGCGTTCGATCAGCCGCCGGGACATCCCGTACAGCCTCCCGAAAAAGGACAGGATCTCCCGGGGTGTCAGCCGCCCGTACAGCCGGGTGTTTCCCGACGCGAAGCCGATCTTGCGCCGCAGTGCGTCCGGTGCGTCTCCCGTGGCCTGGCCCGCCAGGCGGATCTCCCCTTCATCCGGCCGCATCATCAGGGCAATCATCCGGAGCAGCGTGGTTTTTCCCGCGCCATTGGGGCCGATCAGGCCATACACCTCCCCCTTCCGGACTGACAATGTCACCCCCCTTACCGCCCAGAGGGGCGATCCTCTCCGCCCGCGAAACACCTTTCCCAGCCTGATCGCTTCAAGCATCCGCCTAACGCGCTCCGCCCGCGGGCCCCGATTTACCTGGCCGGGGGTCAAGCCCGACCGAGCATGATTTGGATATCTTCCTGCAACGCCTGCAGGTCTTCTTCGTGTTCCACTTCGTCCGAGAGAATCTGCAACACCATGTTATAGGTCACCGGATCCCCTTCCCGGGTCGCGTCCAGCAGGGCCCGGTACACCGAAATCGCGCACTGTTCCCCCGCAATGTTCTGCCGGAGCAGCACCTCGACGTTGGGATCTTCGGGCGGATCGTACGCGCAGTTCGCCCGTTCTTTCCAGGCGGAAGGATCGAGCACCGGCGTGCCTCCCAGTTGGATAATCCGATTGGACACCATGTCTGCGTGACGCAGTTCATCTGCCGCGTGTTGGGTCAACTCGGCGATGACCGCTTCCTTCATGGGGCCCTTGGCGAGCTTCGCGCCCAGCCAGTACTGGTAATACGCCAGCCACTCATCGGCGTAGGCCCGGTTCAGCAGGTCCAGCAGGACGTTCAGGTCCATGGACACGATTTCACGACCCTTGGTTCCCATGTTTCGCTCCTTTCGTTTCGGGCCGCAGCCCTCCCTGAAGGATTATCGTACCACAGGCCCGGCTCCCCCCTGGCAATCACCGATCACGATTCCGATGCTTTCACACCGCCTGAATCCCTGTCCCGCCACCTCGGATACAGGCTGATGATGACCATCCCGACCACGGCGAAAAGCGCGGCAAACGGCCCGACCAGCAGTACCCCGTCGTATTTTTCGATCCGGTTGCCCCACCAGCTCATCGATTGGGACGCCAGCAACACGGATCCCGCCATGGACGCCTTCCAGATAAACGCGCTCAAGCCGTTATACAGCGCTTCCCGGCGTTCACCCGACAGGGTCTCATCGTAATCGATGATATCCCCCAGCATGGGCACGATCATGACGTAGATGATGGCCTGGCCAATACCGCAATAGGCAAACAGCGCCATGCCCATGTACACCCGCGCGGTGAATGAAACATCCAGTTTGCCCACGATGTACAGGAAAGGCATGCCCGTGGCAATCACGGCCAGCGCCAGAAACATCATCCACTTCATGTGCAGCCGCCGGGCCAGCAGGGGAATGACCCCGTAGAACACGATGGCCGTCAGGATGAAGGGAATCAGCAGGAACGTTATGGTGCTTTCATCGCCATCCAGGCCCAGTTCGGCCCAGTACGGCAGCACCCGCTGCACCGCCAGGAACCCCACGGTAAAAAAGAAAAACGCGAAGGCGTAACTGAGAAACGGGCCGTTTCGGAAGGCGTCCACGACGCCCTGGCCCCAGGGCAGGGGTTCACTCGTCACGGCCTCCGAATCGTAGCGTTCGCGGATCACCAGCACGGGAATCATGAAAAGTACCAGCGATATCAGGGCGAAAATCAGGGCCACCCTGCGGTATCCCGTGGCGGAGAAGGATTCCGTGGTCATCGTCACGTCCACGGGGGTCGGAAGGCTACTGCCCCACGCTTTCAGTTCCGCCCTGGCCAGCGTGTCGAACAGCGCGCGGGAACAGGCCAGCGTGCCGGGCATATCACTGATCACCACAAGGTTGGCCTCCGTCAACCCCTCGGCAAGGGCCGTTTTCATGGCGTCGGACCACCCTGTCCCCTTTCCTCCTTCCGGTTCGAGCAGGATACCCCCCTCGACCCGTTTCAGTTTCCAGCCGTTCAGCAGGTCCCCGCGCGTCAAAGAAAACGCATCGACATCCAATCGTTCCGCCAGGGGTGTTTCCACCAGCAAGGCACCGCCTTCCTGGGGCACGTACCCGGGCACGTCGGCAACCAGGACCGCGCCCTTTCGGGCCATGTCCCGTCGTATCGCCTCGAGATCCGCGTCCCGGGGAAACGTGACGCCGAACCACGCGCGACGGTTCACGTACCGGAGACTATCCGTCGATACCTGTCCTTCCAGAAGGGCCCGAACCGCCCGGCGTCCCGCCGCGCGCGTCACGATTTCATACGCCTCTCCCGCGATTTCCGCCCGCATGCCATCAGCGGTTACACGCATGGCTTCTCTCGGAACCTCCTGGCCCGGCAGGACCTCGCGCGCCTGTTCCAGCAGGTTTTTCAGGGCGGCGCGGACATCGGCCTTGCCATCCCGGGCGACAAGGGTAATCCCGCTGTCCACGCGGCTGGGATCCAGCGCGGCGATGAGTACCCCCGGCAGGGCATTGGCCAGGGCCAGTCCCAGGATCATGCCCACCGCCGTCCATGTGCCAACCGCTACCCGGGCCCGTTCAGATCGCGCGATCTCCGGTCCCAGGGCCGTCAGCGGGACCACCGCCATGGAGAACAGGGTCCAGTGGGCGCACAGCAGCACGGAACCGTACAGCAGGTTCACCAGGGAAGGCCCATCCACGGGGGGATACCAGAAGGCCGTCAGGGTAAAACACATCAGGATACCCCCCCAGAAAATATAAGGGCGGCGGCGTCCCTGAATCCGGGGAAAACGCCAGCGTCCCGGCCGGGTCGGCGTTTTGTCGGAGATCAGGCCCACCACCGGGCTGCTGAAGGCATCCCATATCGTGCCCACGATGAAAATGATTCCCACCAGGTACACCGGAACATAAATGGTCCGGCCCACTCCCGCCGACGGGGAGTAAAAATACAGGCCCCACTGGTTGATCACTTCGCTGCACAACTGCACGCCGATCATGGACAGACAGATGGCAAGCCCTTCCAGCCACGAAAATTCCCTGGTATTTTCCGCGTTACCCATCAGGCCGCGCTCCCGCACTCAGTATTGCCAAACATGGCAACAAGACCCTTTGAATGGTTCGATTTTTCCGGAAAGGATTAAACCCCGGCATCCTCCGGGAAACTTCATGATATAGCACCTTACCCCTGAAACAGGAACCGCCATCCTTGTGGTCTTTTCGGCTTCAATGGGCAAGGTTCGCCAGGGGAACGCGGAGCAGGCGGATTTCCTGGGCGTAATTGCTATAGGCGCGATAGGTTCCGCCCAGGTACAGCATCAGGATTTCCGTCTCCCGCCGCAGGATGATCGGTCGCAGGTTGTCCCGGTCGCTATCGTGGGTCAGTGCCTGCCAGGTCCAGTGTTCACCTCCATCCCGGGTAACGCCGAGAAAGATTTCGTAATGCCGCTTTCCGTCCGCCTGGCTGATAAGCGGTTCCCCGGTGACCGGATTGCTGTTCGTGGCACAGCACACGATCCGGGGCATTCCAGGTACCAGCGCGACCAGCCCGGCATAGTCGTCTTCCCCGGCATACAGTCGCTCACCCGCGTAGGCCAGAAAGTAATCGCGCCAGGCCTGTCCATCCCAGCGCGCCCACCGATACCGGATATCCTGCCCCCCCGATCCCGGCGGCAAGCCAGCCGAATTCATCTGGACGGAATAGGCAATCACCGGTAAGCCATCCCCGTCCAGCACGATGTCGTTGCACCAGGCCACGGCATCCGGCGTCCCCGCGAATACCCTTGTGCCTGCCTCGGGACGCGGCAGGCCCTGGTCCAAGGGCGCGACAGGCTTTCCCGCGCTGTCATGAAGTATGCCTCCCCGGTAGAAAATATGGTAGATGCTATTATCCCAGTCCCGGGGATGGCCTTCCGTGTAGGCCATGTGCACTGTCCCCCGTCCGTCGGAAACATACCGGACATAGGGGCGGTGTTTTTCCCTGGAGGGCACGTTGATAAACACGTTCCCGGTGTGCCAGGTCTCCCCGTTATCCTCGGAATAGACCCAGGAGGGCTTGAACGAATCGTCGAGTCCCCTGAAAAAGTTGTAGATTCTTCCACCTTCCTCCGGCAGTTGAAACACGTTTGAGTAGGTCAGCCGCGTGGTGGAACTGGGCGCGTACTGCCTGACCTCAGACCACCGCAGGGGATCGTCCGGCAGGGAAAACCGGTAATAGAAATGTGGATCGTTTCCATGCCGGGCAAACACGGCCAGCCATCGGCCATCCGCCAGTCGAAGCAACGCGGGGGAATCATGATCGTCCAACTGGAATCGGTCGTAGAGTTCCACCCGGGTAGCCTTTTCTTTCTGAAGGTCCAGCACGATGAGATTAATATCCCCTTTCCGGTCGGGATCCCGGTAGCCCGAAGCCACCGAGCCCACCAGTAGCAGGTCACCATGAACTACCGCCCGGGGCCCTTCAAACCAGCACCACCCGCCGTCTTCATCCAGCGTGATCGCGCGGGGGGGTGACGTATCTTCCGCCATCCCGGGAATTCCCGCGGCGAGCATCAACAGCACGCCGATCACCCGGCGCGGGCCGGGGTGAAATACGGCACCAGGACGTGACATCCCTCGCGTTTGATCTCCGCTGACCATGGCCAGTTCCTCTCCGTCGCATTGTCTCTCACCATATCAGAACCCCGAACCATGGGATATAATCGAACTTCGGAAAACTGGAGATTCCACATGCGTACCTGTTCCAGGCGTTCCGCTCTATCCCGGATAGCGGGAGGGTTATTTCTCCCCTGTCTTTATCGCGTAAACCATTGCGCGGCGACCACGCGAAGCGGGACGTCTCCCAGTATTGTTTATGTGTTCAGTGACGAACACCGCTGGCAGTCCATGTCGTTCACGGAAATGCCCGCGGTCCACACGCCGCACATGGCCCGCATGGCCCGGGAAGGTTTTCAGTTTTCCCGCGCGATCAGCAATTACCCCGTGTGCACGCCGCACCGGGGCATGCTCATGACGGGACGCTGGCCCCGGGAAACCGGCCTGATCGATAATGGCCTGCCCCTGTCGGACCAGGAAATCACGGTCGGCAAAGTATTCCGCGCGACGGGATGGAAAACGGGTTACATCGGCAAGTGGCATCTGGGCGGCACCCGGGCTGAGCCTTTCGGCTTCGATCATTCCCTGATCTGGGAAAATACGCATTCCCACATGGAGGGATCCGTGTACTATCCCGCGGATGGGCAACCCGTGAAACCGAAAGGATACAACGCGGCCATCATGACCGACCAGGCCCTCGCGTTCATCGAAGCCGCCTCGTCCGGAGACACGCCCTACCTGCTCATGCTGTCGCTGGACCCACCTCACGCGAACTTTACCGACGCGCCACCTAAGCAACTCGCCCTGTATCCGCCGGGTTCATTACCCCGTCGCCCCAACTACCGGGAAACAGGTGACGGCACGGCAATCTATCACCAGAACGGTTCTCCCTACTACGAGGGCTACCACGCCCATATCACCGCCGTGGACGAGCAACTGGGCCGGATTCTCGGTGCCGTGGCGGCATCCCCACAGGCCAACCGGACCATCGTGATATATACCTCGGATCACGGCAGCATGTTCGGTTCCCACGGGGTAGGCAGTAAACGGCAACCTTACGAGGAATCCATCCGGGTACCCTTCCTGGTGTGGGGGCCCGCACAGTATGTGCGACCTGGAGAAACGGGCGCCCTGTTCGGATCGATCGATGTCTTCCCCACCCTGTGCGGCCTGGCGGGGCTGGAAATACCCGGATCGTGCGCCGGCCAGGACTTTTCCTCGTGGATTACGACGGGATGCGGCCCCGACCCGGACAGCCAGTTCATCATGCACGTTTCCAAGGACAACGCGTCAGGCGGAACAAACCATCCTGCTCCCCTGTTCCGGGGGATCCGCCACCGCCGTCACACCTATTTCATCACGGCGGACGGACGGGAACACCTGTTCGACAACCAGGTGGATCCGTACCAGGAGAACGACCTTGGCCATGCCCCGGCACTGGAAGAGACCCGGAATCAACTGAAGCAGGGTCTTCGGGCCTGCCTGGCCCGGGCCCGGGATCACTTTGAGCCCCTGGATAACGCGTAAAGGGAGAGAAACAACCATGCCCGCGATAGGTCGCAGATCGTTTCTGAGCCGGGTGAGCGGCGCCCTGGCAGCCCTGGCGGCAGGAGCCCGATCCATAAACAGTTGCGCGTCAGGCGGCGGTAAACGTCCCAACATCATCTTCATTCTCGCGGACGACCTGGGATATGGTGACCTTGGCTGCTACGGCCAGCAACTGATCCAGACCCCATGCCTGGACCGCATGGCCGCCGAGGGCCTACGATTCACCCAGGCCTACGCGGGAAGCACCGTGTGCGCGCCATCCCGTTGCGCCCTGATGACCGGCATGCACATGGGGCACGCCCGGGTGCGGGGTAACGCGGACCGCCAGGGTAATATCGTGCCCCTGCGGCCGGAAGACCGCACCGTGGCGGAAGTACTTCGGGACGCGGGCTACGTCACGGGACTCATCGGTAAATGGGGGCTGGGTGACCCTGGCTCTACCGGCGTGCCCAACCGAAAGGGATTCGATGAGTTTTACGGTTTCCTGAACCAGGTCCACGCGCACAATCACTACCCGGACTACCTATGGCGAAACGAAACCGTCGAGCCTATTCCCGAGAACCACCTCGCGCGCCCCGGCGTGTGCGACGTGTGCAACACGTACGCCCACGACCTGTTCACCCGCGAAGCCCGCGATTTCATCACGCGTCACCAGCGGGAACCCTTTTTCCTCTACCTTGCCTATACCCTGCCCCACACCAACAACGAGCGGGGAGCAGACGGTCTCGAAGTGCCTTCCGACGCCCCTTACACCGACCGGGAGTGGCCCGATCCCCTCAAGCGGTTCGCGGCCATGATCACCCGGATGGACCGGGACGTCGGCGCTATCCTGGCACTGCTGCGCGAACTGGAGATCGACCGCGACACGCTCGTCATGTTCACCAGCGACAACGGTCCTCACAAGGAGAGCGGAGCCAATCCCGCTTTCTTCAACAGTTCAGGAGGCCTGAGAGGCATCAAGCGGGACCTGTACGAAGGCGGTATCCGGGTGCCCGCCATCGCGTGGTGGCCGGGGAAGATCAGCCCGGGCTCCACCAGTGACCATCCCTGGGCCTTCTGGGACGTCCTGCCCACCTTTGCCGAACTGGCCGGGACCGAGTGTCCACCCTGCGACGGCCTGTCCTTCGCGCCATTGCTACGGGGCGCGACACGGCCTCCGGAACGGCACCCCTATTTTTACTGGGAATTTCACGAGCGGGGGTTTGCCCAGGCGGTCCGGTGGAATCAATGGAAAGCCGTAAGGGTTAACCTTGCTGAGGATTTCGAAATCTTCGACCTGAATGGGGACCCGGCCGAAACGACGAACATCGCGGCATCCCGTCCAGATCTCCGGGAAGAGGCGCTGCGCCTGTTCTCTGAGGCTCGCGTGCCATCACCGTTGTGGCCGGCCCCAGGCGACCCGCCCAGTACCTGATCCCCTGAATCGACCATTTCCGGAGTTACCGCATGAAAATCGGTATAACCTGCATGCCATCGGCGGGCGGCAGCGGTGTTCTGGCCACGGAACTGGGCCTCGCGCTGGCGGAACGGGGACATGAAGTCCACTTTGTCACCGTGGAGACGCCGTTCCGGCTGGAACATTTCCGGGAGAACGTGTTTGCCCACGTGGTAGACACCATTACCTACCCGCTGTTCCGCACGCCGCCGTACACGCTGGCGCTGGCCGCGAAGATCTACGAGGTCGCGTCCGAACACGGCATCGAAATCTGGCACGCCCACTATGCCATTCCGAACGCGGCCTCCGCCCTGCTGGCCCGGGACATGCTTCCAGAACCGAAACGGTTCTGCCTGGTGACCACCCTGCACGGCACGGATATCACCCTGGTGGGTAGCGATCCATCCTTCTTCAGCGTGACCCGCCACGTCATGGAACGTTCCTGTGAAATCACCGCGGTTTCGGCATGGCTGGCCCGGGAAACAGCCACCCTGTTCGAGCTCTCCCGGCAACCTCGAGTCATCCACAACTTTTTTGATCCCCGGAAGTTTTACCCGCGGCCCGTCAACCGGCGGATTCTGGCCGCCGACCACGAAAAAATCATCATGCATATTTCCAACTTCCGGCCCGTGAAGCGGGTCACGGACGTGGTGCGGGCTTTCCGGAAAATCCTGGACCGGATCGAGGCCCGGCTGATATTCGTCGGGGATGGCCCGGAGCGGATCTCGGCTGTCAGCGTGGCCCGTCAACTGGGCGTGGCAGACCGGATCTCCCACCTGGGCAACATCACCAACATCGAAGAATTGCTGCCCGCGGCGGACCTGGTCTTTCAGCCCAGCGAACATGAAAGCTTCGGACTGGTGCCGCTGGAGGCCATGGCCTGTGAAGTGCCCGTGCTGGCCACGGCGAGCGGGGGCATCGTGGAAGTGATCGAAGACGGCGTGACGGGATACCTGGTCGAGGTAGGCGACATTGAGACCATGGCCGCCCGCGCCATTGAGCTCCTTTCCGACCCTGACCGGGGGAAGACCATGGGGCGCCTGGCCCGCCAGCGCGTACAGGAACGCTTCACGCCCGAGAAAATTATTCCCCTTTACGAAGCCCTTTATGCCGAGGTGCTGGAGAAATACCGCCAGAAGTTGCACAGCGGGCGTTAATCCGTTTCGGCCGTGTCCGGGGGCAGGCGCGAATCCGCGGCCCGCGCGTTTTCCATCGCGATCCACGCGTTACGGCGCATGCCCTCCAGTTTCGCGCGCCGGACCGGCGTGCCGGTGAATACCTCGTCGAACCAGCGCGCGTCTCCGGCCATGAGCGGATCAAGAGGGGGCCACACGGTGTCTACCGACCGTGGCTGAAAATCTGGATGGCGGGTCATCGGGGCTCGACGGTTCCACGGGCATACCTCCTGGCAGATATCGCAGCCGAACACGAGGTTCCCCATCTTCACGGCGATTTCCGGAGGAATCGCGTCCCGGTTTTCGATCGTGTGATAGGCGACGCATAACCGGGCGTCCACGACGCGGGGCGCCACGATTGCCCCGGTCGGGCAGGCATCCAGGCAGGCCCGGCAGGAACCGCATCGGTCCGGAATGGGCGCGTCCGGGCGCAACGCCGCCGTGGTTACCACCGTTGCCAGGAAACACCAGGAACCCAGGCCGGGCACGATAACCAGGCTGTTCTTCCCGATCCATCCCACCCCGGCCCTGGCCGCCCATGCCCGCTCGCGGACCGGCGCGCTGTCGATCGAGATCCGGACCTGCGCCTCCGGCATCCCTTCGCGGATGGCTTCAGCCACCCGAAGCACCGCCCGGCGCAAGGCCCGGTGATAATCCCGGAACCGCGCGTAACGGGCAACCTTTCCCCGTAAACCACCCGGCAGGGGAGGCGAGGGCGCGTGGTAGTTGGCAGCCAGCACGACCACGGATCGCGCGCCTTCCAGGAAAAGCGTGACACGCTGGCGAACCTGGCGGGTTACTGCCATCCAGGTCATGCCGGCATGCATGCCGGCATCGAGCCACGCGTCGAAACCATCGTCCCTTTCGGCATCCACCGACGCGATACCGCAAGCGTCAAACCCGGCGGCCCGGGCGACGGCTTTCACGTGTTCGGTGACCATCCCGGTCCGATCGGAAAGGTCTGTCGAGGCCATGCCCGGGCGTTCGCTCATCGTGTCGTGTGATCCCCGTTCCCAGGTTTGGGCGACTCAATCACGGAGGTCAGCCAGTCTTCCAGTTCCTGGGTGGCCACCGGTTTGGAGAGCAACAGGTCGACGCCCCGATCCGACCCCTGGTAACGCCGCCATTCGCAGAATACCGGGGCCGCTTCCTTCACGCGGCCGGCAAGGGTATCCGAGACCATGTCGTTTTCGCTGGAAATCACGAGGGTTGGACAGTCCCGGATATTCCGGATAACCTGTTCGGGGGCCCATTCCATCCCAACGGAAACGGGTGACACCAGTACCGTCGCCTGCACGGCCGGTAACCTGACCGCCATGGTCAAGGCGAACGCGCCAAGGGTTCTCTCCCCCACCAGGGCAAGGTTTTCCGGATCGGCCCCCGCCCCGGTCAATTGCCGGACCGCCGCGTCGCACAAGGCTTTCCACCGCGAAACGTCGTGCCGCCTGAACGGACCGCCTTTATGGTTCACCACGATCCCGAACCATCCTCTCGCCGCCCAGCGACTCAGCAGGGGAGTCCAGAACGACAGATCGGACTCGGCCAGCACGACGATTCCAGCCGCTCCCGTCCGCCCCCGGGCGAACATGGCCGCGTCCTGTTCCCCCGCCGCATCCAGGTACACCCTTTCCGGTGCTCCATGACGCGCGGATCCACACCCGCCGAGGCAGGCCAGGCATACCACGCCAATCATGATCACCACGAGTCTATGGGAAATCCCAGCCATCGCAATCCATTTCCAGGCACCGGGCCCCAGTTCCCGTCTTGGCGGGCCACGCAAAAAACAGGGCGCGCCCACTGTGCGGACGCGCCCAGATCAATGCCCGAAACCAAGTATCAGGAAATGTTGAAGATACTCTGCAGCTTGAGGGCCAGGGTCATGTCGCCCTTGATCTTGAGTTTACCGCTCAGAAACGCCATCTGGCTGTTGAGCGTTCCGTTCACGAGTCCCAGGAAATCCTCGGCCGTCATGCCCAGTTCCACGTCGCCGCCTTCCGTGGCCCCTTCTTCCACGGTCACCGAACCATCGGCGACCTTCACCAGGAACGTGCCGCCATTTTCGCCGCTGAGGTTGAACAGAAAACTTTTGTTCATCCCGGCAATCTTGCTCTTGTCCACCCGTTCCGCCAGTCCACTGAAGAAACTTTTCACGTCCGACATGCCACATCCTCCTGGGCCGCGATCACAGGAATCGCGCCGGTTGAATCCTTTACCTACATACTAAACCACAAACCTGTAAACTGCGTCAACTGCTAATTCCAGAATTCTTCTGCAAAAAAAAATTCTGAAAATTTGACAAATCATGCCGGGGCATGGTATAGTTCTGGTGTTGACAGGCGCATAGTGGGGAAATGTATCTCGTGACGCGGAACGCGCGACAAGATGTCTGAGCAGGGGTGCTTCACAGGGCGGCAATGGCGGTGTAATCGATCCAGGGCAAAAGGTTCGACGGAAACCAGCCGGTGCTGAAATATTCCCGGGATATCATTGAAAAGGTGCTTGCCTCGGTCGACATCGTGGATGTCATCGGGGCGCGTCTTACCCTGAAACCCGCCGGACCGAACCGGTTCAAGGCGCTGTCGCCATTTACCAATGAACGTGACCCCTCGTTCATGGTCAGCCGCGATCGCCAGATGTTCCACTGTTTCAGCAGTGGCAAAGGGGGAGACGCCATCCGGTTCCTCATGGAATACGAAGGGCTGAGTTTTGGCGAAGCCCTGCGTCTGCTGGCCGCCCAGGCGGGCATTCGTCTCGCCCCCGCCACGGCGTCCGAAGACCGTGAAGAATTTCTGCGAAACAGCCTGCTCGAACTCAATGACTGGGTGAACAAGCGATTCAGGCAGCACCTGGCCGACCGGGCCCGCGGAGAAAAGGCCCGCGCGTGCCTGGCTCAACGAGACATTCCGGACGAACTCGTCCGGCGGTTTGGACTGGGCTACGCGCCTCCCGATGGTAATGACCTGATCCAGGCTGCCCGACAGAAACAGTTCCCCCGGGAAGTGCTGGAAATATCCGGATTGTTCCGACGCAACGATAGCGGCTGGTACGACTTTTTCCGGGATCGCCTCACGTTCCCCATTCGCGACCTTCAAGGGCGCGTGGTGGCTTTTGGCGGTCGAGACCTGAGCGGAGATAGTCCGGCGAAATACATCAATTCCCCGGAAACCCCTGTCTACCGCAAAAGTCGCGTGCTGTATGGCCTGTACGAGGCCCGGGAAGCCCTGCGCAAAGCCGGACGGGCCGTGCTGGTCGAGGGCTACGTGGACCTGATCCGGTGTCACGCGGCCGGGGTGGAATACGTGGTGGCCACGTGCGGCACGGCCCTGACCGAGCAGCAGGCCACGCTGATCCGGAGGTACGTCCCGGAAATCATCGTGGTGTACGACGGGGACGAAGCCGGACTCAAGGCAGCGGTACGGGGCGCGGGCGTCCTGACCAGCGCGGGGCTTCGCGTCCGGGCCCTCGCGCTGCCGGACGGCCTGGATCCGGACGATTTTGTCCGGCGGGACGGCGCGGCGGCCTTCCGGGACCTGCTGGATACCGCCCCGGACTTCGTCACGTTTTACGCCGGCATCCGGCGCGACCGGTTGACCACGCCGGAAGCCAAGTCCGCCGCCGCGAGAGAAATGTTCGAGATGCTCGCGGGCGTGGACAGCACCATCCTCGTGGAGGAATACCTCGCCCGGATCGCGGACGCCCTGGAGATCAGCGTGTGGGTCTGCAAGCGGGAATACGAGCGGTTCATCACGTCCAGAAAACAGCAGGGCAGCGCCCGCCGGGAGACAGACGGGGTCCGGACAACCTCCCGGACATCTTCCCGGGATGACCTGATGTTGCTGGCCGACCTGCTGGCGTACCCGGATCTGCGGCGGGAAGCGGCCATGGCCCTGACGGACATGAACGTGGATCGTTCCGCTTTTGCCAGCGCGTTGGAGTGGGTGCTGGAACAGCCCGAATCGCCGGAAGACGGCGACGCGGCGGCACAAAATGCCGCGGCCGCCCTGCGCCTGAATCCGGACGTCATGGAAATGGTTTCGGCCGCCATGCTCCAGGATCCTCACGCGAGACTCATGGCGGACGCGTTCGTTCGGGAGCGGGTCCGCGCGCTGAGAGTGAAGCACCTGGAAAGCGAAAGCAGGCGATTGACGGAAACCCTGAGAACCGCCGAGCGCAACCGCGACGAAAGACAGGTCGTGGAACTGCTCGAAACCATCGCCGACATTCGCCGGCAAATGGACGAACTGGTCCGCGCGCCGCGCGGTGGAACAACTTCGGCTGTGCAGTAACAGGGAGTTTTCAACATTCATGGCGCGAAAAAAGGTGGTCCCCGGCAGTGAATCGTCTTCCCGAACCCGAAACACTAGGGCCCTGATCGCCAGCCAACCATCCAAGGTAAATGGCACGTTGACAACCATGGTCATCAACGACACTCCCCGTGTCCGGGGAACAGGCCACAACGGACGCGTTCCCTCCGGCGAGACGCCGGGGAACGCGCGTTCGACGCGTCGCGCGAACCCGCCTGCCGGCAAGGCCGGTAAGGACGTTTTCACGACGCTGGTCGAAGTGAAGTCCCGGGGAACCATGACTCCCGACGACATGGAACACCTGCTGCCTCCGAACGCGGATGACGAGGCCATCGACAGCCTGATGCTTTTCATCGGCCCGGATGTCGAATTCGATGACCGTTTGGACGAACCCGTTCCCGTGAATATGCCCCCCAGCCCGGCCAGGCCCCCCGAGTCCCGGCGCGCGGCAGATCTCCCCGTCATGGAGCGGTCCGACGACCCGGTGCGCCTGTACCTGCGGGAAATGGGCCGGGTTCCCCTGCTGACCAAGGACAAGGAAATTATCATCGCGAAAAAAATCGAGGCGGCCGAAGAAGAACTGGTCGACGTGATTCTGAGCACACCCTACACCATCCGCGAGGTAAACATGCTGGCCGCCCGGCTGCTCGCGGGACGTCTACACTACGAGGACGTATGCGTCGGCATGGACGCGGCTGCCCGCGAAACATTCATGGAAACCCTGCCCCGCCTCAAGGAAGAACTGGGGGAATGGGCACTGAAGATTGAAGACCTGGAAAAAAGGTTGCGCCGCAAAAACCTGCCGGAGAAAAGCACACGGAACATCCGGAAAAAAATCGCGGAAGCGAGGCGGCGACAACAGGCTATCATCCGCATGTTCAACCTGCGACGTTCGGAAATTTTCAAGATCGGCCGGCGCATCAAAAGTCTCAAGCGCAGGTACCTGGCCGCGGAAGACGAAATCGACCGGGTGGTCCGCGAGATCGGGTTGGAGGCGGATGAAATCCGGCGGTTGTGCGTCGAAGCGCGCAGGCGCCCCCGGATGCTGACGGAACTGCGCGTCGACCGTCAGAAGTTGTTCGAGGTGGAGCGTCGCCTCCTGCTGGCCCAGCGGAAGATTGCCCAGATTCAGCAGGACGCGCGATTGGATAAGACCGGCCTGCTGGAACTGATCCGGGAAATCGATCGAAAGGAAGAAAAAATATACGAGGCCAAGATGGAACTGGTGAAAGCCAACCTGCGGCTCGTGGTCAGCATCGGCAAGAAATACCTGAACCGCGGCATGTCTTTTCTGGACCTGATCCAGGAAGGCAACATCGGCCTGATGAAGGCGGTGGACAAGTACGAATACCAGCGGGGATACAAGTTCAGCACGTACGCCACGTGGTGGATCCGCCAGGCCATCTCCCGGGCGATTGCCGACCAGGCCCGCACTATTCGCGTTCCCGTCCACATGACCGAATCCATCAATCGGCTGATCCGCGTGAAACGTGCCTTGCTGCAGCAACTGGGCCGGGAGCCCCGGATCGACGAAATCGCCGAAGAAATGGAGATGCCCGAGGAAAAAGTCCGGGCCATCGACCGCGTCGCCCAGGAAACCATCAGCCTGGAATCGCCGATCGGCGAGGACCAGGGTTCCAGTTCCACGCTGGTCGATTTCATCCAGGATCCCCGAGCCGATATGCCGGACATTATTGCCGCCTTCACGACGTTCAAGGAAGAACTGGACCGGGTGCTATCCACGCTGACGGAGCGGGAAGAAAAGGTCATCCGCCTGCGTTTTGGACTGGCCGACGGTCACCCCCGAACCCTGGAAGAAGTGGGCAGCGTGTTCAACGTCACCCGGGAACGGGTCCGGCAGATCGAGACCAAGGCCTTGCGAAAACTGCGACATATCAAGCGTTCCTCGAAACTGAAACCCTTTTTCGACTGGTCTATAGGCCGCGCGGGCGCGGATTAACACCCATGAACAGGCCGTTCCCCTTCACGGCACAACGCCCGCCTACCGGCTGATCCGGGGGAGTCAGAAACCAGACACGCGCGCGTCAGTCTATTTCCGGCTGAGGCGTTTATATACAAAGGCATCCGATGCATAAGGAGATCTACCGTGGCTGTTTACCAAAACAATACGGATTGCAGCGCGTCCCGAAACGGCAAGCAGACGACCGGCACGCCCTCCGGCGAAATCTCCCGGCAGGACCGGCTCCAGTCGGCCAAATCCCGGGGAACGGTTACCCTGGATGATCTGGATCGACTGCTTCCCGATAAGGCCGACGACGAAACGGTGCTCGAGTTGATGCTGGATCTCGGAGACGAGGTGAACGTGGAGGTGGGCGAAAACACGGATGCCCGCGCGCTCTCCGACGCCGAGGCGCTTCCGGCCAACCCGGATAAACTGCTGCCGCCGGAAATCCGCAACGAAGATACCGACCTGATCCAGTTGTTCATGCGGGAGATGGGCCGGGTGCCCCTGCTTACGAAGGAACAGGAAATCATCATCGCCAAGGAAATCGAAAAGGCGGAAGATTCCCTGGTATCCCTCATCCTCAACACGCCGTACGCGGTCCGCGAAATCAGGCAACTGGGCGCGCGCATGCTCGCGGGCAAACGGGATTACGCCTCCGTGGCCAACGACCCGGTAGATGCGGAACAGAAAGCGGCCTTCCTGAACACACTGCCCGACCTGCTGGATAACCTGAACCGGATCGAAGTGGCCCTGGAAGCCCAGGAAAAACGGTTACGGCGGAAAAATCTCCCGGAACGGAGTATCCGGAACATCCACAAAAAGATCACCGAACTCCACCGGAACCAAGCGGACGTGATCGCCTGCTTCAATCTGCACCGGCGAATCATTTTCGAAATCGGTAAACGCCTCAAAAGTCTGGACCGCCGATGGACCGCCGCCGAGGCGGAAATCCGGGATATCACCGCAAAACTGGGCATGGACGCGGAAGAAATCCGGCAACTCAGCGCGCGGGCGCGCCGCAACGCGAAGGTGCTCGAAACCACCCGGATCGAGCGGCACAAACTGTTCGAAGCGGAAAAGCAGATTGCCCGGGCATGGCGCAAGATGGAACAGATTCAGCAGGACACCCGGCTGGACCGGGCGGGACTGACCAGGCTCCTGTCAGAAATCCGCACGAGGGAAGCCGCCATCGAGGCGGCCAAGCGTAAACTCGTGGAGGCCAACCTGCGCCTCGTGGTCAGCATCGCCAAGCGCTACCTGAACCGGGGCATGGCTTTCCTCGACCTGATCCAGGAAGGCAACATCGGCCTGATGAAAGCGGTAGACAAGTATGAATACCGCCGCGGTTACAAGTTCAGTACCTACGCCACGTGGTGGATCCGCCAGGCCATAACCCGGGCCATCGCTGACCAGGCGCGGACCATCCGCGTTCCCGTGCACATGATTGAACTGACCAACAAGGTTCATCGGGTCAAGCGGGAACTTTCCCAGAAGTTAGGTCGACGCCCCCGCATGGACGAAATTGCCACCGAGATGGGCCTGCCCATCGCCAAGATCCGGGAAATTGAACTGGTCAGCCAGGACATCGTGAGCCTGGACAAGCCCATGCAGGAAGAGGATGGAAGCGACCTTGGCAAGATCATTCCAGACGACAACGCCCCATCTCCCGATGATATCACCGACGCCAACTTGTTCCGGGAAAAGTTGTTGCGCACCCTCCAGGGCATGCTATCGCAGCGGGAATACGAAGTCATCATGTTGCGCTGGGGCCTGGAAGACGCGCATAGCCGTACGCTGGAAGAAGTCGGCAGTAAGTTCAACCTGACCCGCGAGCGGGTACGCCAGATTGAAACCCGCGCCATTGCCAAGTTGCAGAAAAAGGCCCGGACAGGTATCCTCGACGATCTCCTGAAAGTTTACGAGGACATTCATCAGCATGGCCTCATCTCCCTGAACAACTGACGCGAGGAATCCGTTCTCGTGGCCTTCTACCCGGAAAACCGCCCCCGTCGCCTTCGGAAAACACCGGCGTTGCGTCGCCTGGCGCGCGAAACGGTGCTTACGCCGGATAACCTGGTATACCCCATTTTCATCCGGGAAGGAGAACGGGTGCGGGAACCCATTGCGTCGATGCCTGGCCAGTTCCGGTATTCACCGGACACGGTGGTGGACTGCTGCGGGGAAGTATTCGACCTTGGCATTCCAGCCGTCATATTTTTCGGCATACCGGATCGCCGGGACGCCTGCGGGTCCGAAGCATGGAACCCGGCCGGCGTGATCTGCCGGGCCGTCGAGCGCGTTAAAAACACCCTGCCCGACCTGTGCGTTATCACGGACGTCTGCCTGTGCGAGTACACCGATCACGGGCATTGCGGCATCGTCCGCCAGGGTGCCGGAGACGCCTGGGAAATCGACAACGACGCCACCCTTCCCCTGCTAGCCCGCGAAGCCCTGGCACATGTCAACGCGGGCGCGGACATGGTTGCCCCATCGGACATGATGGATGGCCGGGTCGCCGTGATCCGCCGCGCCCTGGACACCCACGGTTTTTCCAGCATCCCTGTCATGGCTTATTCCGCCAAGCATGCTTCGGCTTTTTACGGGCCTTTCCGCGAAGCCGCTGGTTCTGCCCCACGGTTCGGAGACCGACGGTCTTACCAGATGGACCCGGCAAATCGGAAAGAAGCCCTCCGGGAAATGCGGATGGACGCCGAAGAAGGCGCGGACATCCTCATGGTAAAACCCGCCCTGCCTTGCCTGGATCTCATCCGGGACGCCGCGGAACGTTTCGATGTCCCCATCGCCGCCTACAATGTTTCCGGCGAATACGCCATGCTCAAGGCCGCCGCCGAACGTGGGTGGCTCGACGAACGGGCAAGCGCCTTGGAATCCCTGCTGGCCATCCGCCGGGCCGGGGCATCCATTATCCTTACTTACTGGGCTCCACAGGCCGCCCGATGGCTACGGGAATATCGTTGAAGCCTCCGCCCGCTCTGCTAAGATAAAGGATCCGGATGGCCTCTCATGCGACCCATTTTCGTAGATCTCCTGTTTTCATGGCCGCCCCACGGCGGCGGAGACGTGGATATCTACCACGTGGTCAAGGGAACCGCCGACGCGGGGTACGATCCGCTGCTGGTTATCTTCCGGGATGACGCGTGGGAGCGGGGACACGTCCAGGATGACCTGCCTTTCGAGGTCCAGGCGCGTACCTTTCGATCGGACTACTACACGCCGGAACACCTGACCCAGGCCCTGAAGGAAGTCATATCAGGAGTAAGGCCGTGTTTCGTATTCCTGGGCCAGGGATTTCTCCTTAAGCCTTTCCTGTCCCTGGCGGTACCGGACAGCGTGCCGGTGATCTCCCGCCTTCACGCGCACGAAGCCGCCTGCCTGAAAGACATCACCCGATTCCGCGACGGCGCGCCCTGCCCGAAATCCTGGTTCTCCACGCCTGACGCGTGCGTCCGGTGCGCCCTGGATGCCTGGTCCTCCGCGATCCGGCATAACGCGATGGTTCCCTGGTTGCGGGAACTCCTGGCAGTGCGGCCCTGGTTGCCCGAACGCCGGCGGCAATTGCGTGAGGCCTGGAAACGGGTAACGATGGCCATGGTTAATAACCAGTCCATGGTCGAGACCCTCGCGCCGTTGGGCATACCCTGCCGCGTGACGCCATCCGGTATCGACCTGAAGAGCTTTCCCCCACAATCCTGGAACCTGCCTCCGCGAAATCCGCCGGTCGTTTTCATGCCTGGCCGCGCGGAAGATCCCGTGAAGGGCTTTCCGATCTTACTGCGCGCTTGCGAGATGCTGGTCGACCAGGGAATTCCACTGGAACTCCAGGTTACCCTCGCCCCATCGTCCGACTTACCCGGGTGGGTCAAGCCCCTTGGCTGGCTGAGTCACAAGGAACTGTCCGATCGATACGCCACGGCTTCCGTCGTCGCGGTGCCATCAGTCTGGGAAGAGCCCTTTGGCCTGACCGCCCTGGAAGCGATGGCGTCGGGACGTCCCGTGGTAGCCTCGGCCACGGGCGGTCTCCAGGAAACCGTGCTGCACGGCGAGACGGGACTCCTGGTACCACCTGGGGACGTGTCGGCTCTCGCGGAAGCGATCCGGTCGCTGCTGGCTCATCCGGACAAGGCCCGGCACATGGGCGCGCGGGGTGTCGAGCGGGCACGGGCGTACGCCTGGGAAACCATCATGGCACGCCATTACCTGCCTCTCTGGCGTGAACTCGCGCCGGCGCGGGAATCCTCCCATGGCTGACGAGACGCTACCCCGTCCCCTGGCAGGTTTACGCGTGGCCATCGTCGACCTGCTGTTCTCGTGGCCGCCGAACGGTGGCGCTGACGTGGACCTGTTCCACGTCATGGATGGCCTGGTCCGGGCGGGGGTAGACGCGCGGCTGTTCACGTTGCGCGTGGCAGGATCCTGGGAACGCGGGCGAATACCCCGGCCCGAAACCCTCCCCTGTCCGGCGCGCTGTTTTGAATACTCGATCGACACGCTGAGCGTCGATGATTTCAGCCAGGCGCTGGAACGGCATCTCCAGGAATGGACGCCGCACCTTGTCTTCATGGCCCATGGTTTCACGCTGAAACCGCTGCTGCTGGACCGGCTGGCGCGACATTGGCCGGTGCTTATTCGCTATTACGCGCACGAAATGGCCTGCCTCAGGGACGCGCGCCGGTTCAAGGATGGTCTTCCCTGTCCCCGGAACTGCCTTCTGGACATCGAACCATGCCGGCAGTGCGCGATCGAAACGTTAACCCCGGCCATCCGATCCGGTCGATGGAACGCGTGGATTGAGGAATTCATCGTTTCCGGGGCCTGGCGGGATGCCTGGACTTCCACCGCCAGGCAAGGCATTGGGCGCGCCGCCGGTGTCATCGTTTCGAACTCAGCCCTGGCCCAGGAAGCCCGCGCGTTCAACCCGAACGTGTACATCATTCCAGGGGGCGCGCGGGTCCACCAGGTTCCATGGAAACCTGAACAGGACAGGACATCTCCGGCGTCCCCCGTGGTTTTCATGCCAGGACGATGCGACGATCCCGCGAAAGGGCTGGATATTTTCCGTCAAGCGGCGGAACTGCTGACTGAAAAAAAACTTCCAGCGGATTTCCGCTGCACGCATCCCGATCCATTCTGGGAAGGGCCGCCGGTTCGCTCCATGGGTTGGCTGACCCCGGAAGAGACCCTGCGCGCCTGCGCCGCGTCCAGCGTGATCGTGGTGCCCAGCGTGTGGCATGAACCCTTCGGGCTGGTCGCCGTCGAGGCCATGGCGACGGGCAGGCCCGTGGTGGCGTCCAGGACCGGGGGGCTGGCTGATATCATCGTCGATGGTGAAACGGGCCTCCTGGTGTCGCCCGGCGACCCCGAAGCCCTCGCTGACGCCATTGCGAAGTTGCTTTCGGAACCGGAAACCCGGGCCCGAATGGGAGCCGCGGGACGTCTCCGCGCCGAACAACATTACGACTGGGATGTTATTATCAACCGGCATTATGTCCCGATCCTGGCCGCCTGCCTGCCGCGCTAAGGGGGTAGAAACTCCGTACCCTGCAAGTCCATTAGCCCCCTGAAGACAACAATCGGTATGATAGGCATCCGGCGTTTGGCGAAACCGTCCAGGAAATCCGTATGCCGCGCGTTGCCCTGTTATACAGCCGGGGACCTCATATCCGTATGGCCCTGCGCCAGTTACGGGAGTCTTTTCCGGACGCCGAACTCTACCTGTTCGCGCCGGCGGGTTTTCCCGGCGAGATAGCCGCCCTCGCGGATTATCACGTTCCAGTTCCCCCGTCGAAAGGGTTAATCGATGCCTGGCGGTTGCTGTTCCAGATCCGGCGATATCGGCCGGACCATTTCGTGGTCATGTTTCCCTCCCCCCGATTGACGCTTTTCGCTTACCTGGCGGGCGCGCGACACCGATGGGTCATGCCCCCGGATGTCCTGTTGCGCCCCTTGGACGCCCGTCCTTTCCTGGATATCCTTGCCGCCCTGCGCGACCGTGTCCGCGGGGAACTCACCTACCGGCGGATACGCCGCGAAATCCAGAAAGCCGGGGACGATAGACCGAACCATTGACCGTGACATGGCGCCGTGGATACACTTTTGAAACGTGTCACCGGAATGTCGTGTCCATAAAACAACCCGGCCCATGGGTCGGCAGGCCAGAACCCCCACCTGGGGAGAGGAGAACATTGAAATGCGACAGGAACCACAAAAGGAAAAACAGACCCGTCGTGAGTTTATCCGGCGGGCGGCCATGGCAGGGGCCGCCACGGGCGCGGCCGCGGTCGCCATGAAAACCGCGTCCGCCACCGAGCCCTACGCGAAATCTTTCTTCACGGGCGCGATCCTCGGCGCGAATGAAAAGATCCGCACCGGCCACATCGGCCTTGGCGGCATGGGCTCCGCCGACCTGAAATTCACCATCATGAATGGCAGTTTCGCGCCGATCATGCTGTGCGACCTGCGGATCCCCCACGTGGAACAGCGGGTCATGAAGATGTTCGGCAGCCGCCTCGAAGGCGCCAAAATCGTCAAGGACTTCCGGGAAGTCATAGACAATCCCGACGTGGACGCCGTGGTCATCGCCACGCCGGACCACTGGCACTGCCTGCCGGTACTGCACGCGGCGGATGCCGGCAAGGCCATTTATTGCGAGAAACCGCTGTGCACCACCCTCGCCGAAGCCCACGCCATGCTGAAAAAAGTCAAGGAAAAAGGAGTGGTCTTCCAGGGCGGCACCATGCAACGCAGCGGAAAGCATTTCCAGCAGGCCGTGGAGATGGTACGGTCCGGGGCAATCGGCAAGGTCGCCCGCATCGAAACGTTCTCCCTGGACAACACGCCCATCACGGGCATAGGTCCCGGCGACACGGACGCGTCGAAATATATCGAGAAGGGCCTGGACTGGGATTTTCACCAGGGATGGGTAGAACATAAACCCTTCAACACGAACCGGTGGGTTTACAACTTTCGGTGGTACCTGGACTATTCCGGCGGTAAAATCACCGACTGGGGCACCCACCTCATGGATATCGCCCTGATGGCCATGGGAGACACGCTGCAGCCGAAGAGTGTCACGGCCATGGGCGGCAAGTACCTCATGCAGGACAGCCGCACCACCCCGGACACCCTGGAAGTGCTGTACCGGTTCGATGATTTTATCCTGTCCTTCACCAACCGCGTGTGGAATCCCCTTACCTTTGACGGGAACCAGCCGGATCATGGCATCGTGTTCTACGGAGAACGGGGTATTATCCGGGTCAGCCGGATGGGCCTGGACGTCTACGCCTCTCCGCAGAACCAGACGGATACCGCCAAAACGGAATCGGCCCACATCGATCCCGAGGTGCCCGATCCCGAACAGGCCCTGAACAAGCCCCACTGGCAGAATTTCGCGGACAGTATTCGCGGGCTGGCGACGCCTGCCTCATCTATCGATGTGCTCTTCAACACTACCCGGGTATGCCACATCGGCACCTGCGCCTACGTGGCTGGCGCCCATTTCGCTTCAGGTTTCGCCTTCGACGGCACCAGCCTTCCCGACGAGGCCCCCACGCATGGAGGCTGCACGCTCGAATGGAACGCCGAAACCCAGCGATTCACGGGGGGTGATGCCGAAGCGGTCAAGCGGGCCAACAACTTCGGGTACCGTCCTTACCAGAACGGCTGGAGTCTCGAGCCCCCCTATCACGCCTGAGCGCCTGAATCCGCGTGTTATGCGGGAATCCTCACACCATGGGGATTCCCGCTTTTATTATGGTTCACGCGCGTAAACAGGGTTAATGCCCTTCCCCGCGTGTCCTTCTTTTTCACCGTTATTTTTGAATGCCCTTCCCCTGGCAATGCTCACGGAAAGTCGTCGCATAACTTTTTTAAGATTTCTCCTCACTTCGTTCGTCGAAATGACAGGCGATGTCCTTTCGAACGAAGAGAGAAATCCTCTTTCCTTCGGACGCAAGTCCCCCATTTTTCTGCCATCACATCGTTCCAAAACACGACCGGCGGTGACCATCATGGCCACCGCCGGATCATCTTTCTTCAGCACAACGACTTACAGCAGGCCGGCCAGGAAGCCGTCCTCCGTGCCGCTACCGGCGTAATACCAGCCATTGTCCGTGTTGTACAACTGCACCAGTCGCAGCAACTCAGACAGTTCGAACTGCCAGTTCCCGTTCAGGTCTCCCCGGTGCGGGCTGCCGTTATGATCCGTGCCGCCCGGCAGGAATCCATCTTCTGAACTTCCCGCCACGCCATACGCGCCAGAGTTGAACAACTGGACTACCCGCAGCACTTCGCTCAGTGAAATCCGCCAATCGCGATCCGTGTCCGCCGTATGACACAGGCCCGGATCCAGGGCCTCGGCGATTACCGCGGCGGGCACGCTTTCACTCAGCAAACTGCTGGCCACGTTGTACAGTACCTCACCCACCAGGGCGAACCGCGCGCCCGTCACCGCTGGGGCCAGCATCGTGTAACGAACCTCAATCGGGAAGGTCACATCGGCCGGCCAGTTCAGGCGCAGGCGGTTACCGTCCGCTTTTGCCACCACGGCCTTTCCGGAACTGTCGGTAACAGTTCCCAGGGTCCATCCGTCCGGCAATACCTCGTCCAGGCTCAGGCCCTGGATCTCCCGCGCCAGGCGACGGGTAATCCGAATGATCACTTCCACCGACTCACCTGGCCGATAGAACCGACCCGCATACGCGCCACGGACCTCCCGCAGCACCTGCAACACCTGTTCCACGTTACCGGCCGCCGCCGTGGCCAGAACCGCCCCGGCTTCCGACGTATCAATCGCGCCATCGTGGTTCAGATCCAGCGATTCAAGGACCGCCGCTGGCACGTTGACCACCGCCAGGATTTCGCTGAACTCCAGGGCGCCATTCCCATTGGCGTCCGCCGCGGTAAACAGCCGACCCAGCAGCCGGGCCATGTCCACGGGAACCGGACCGATCACCGGCGGTGTCACGGGATCACCGCCTCCGTCACCACCCTCGCCGCCGCCATTGTCCCCGGTACCCCCGCCGTCACCCTCTCCGCCATCACCCGGTGTCGTCAGCCCGGCAACATCCTGGCAATCGACCACACCGTCGCCGTTCCGGTCCAGGTAGGCAAATACGCCCGGAACCGGGATTTCGCCCGGCGTGATCACCAGGTCACCGTTAACATCGACGGTCGCCAGGACCGCCTGCAGTTCCGTCGCGTCCACGCAGCCATCCTGGTTCACATCCACGAAATTGAACACGCTGGTTAACAGGTCCCGGGGAGACGGGTAAACCGCCGGCATGACCAGGTCCGCTCCCATAATGGTTACCGGCGGCAGGACAGCCATCACCTCGTCCAGGCAGATCTTGCCATCCTTGTTCGTGTCCGCCACGAACACCAGGTAGGCAATGACCTGATCCACTGGAAGCGGGCACGGATCTCCGGGAGCCGGCGGATCCACCACAACCGGGGGCTCCAGTGCCGCGAGATCTTCGCAATCGAACACGCCATCGCCGTTCACGTCCACGAGGGCGAATATCCCGGGCGAAACAAACCACGACACCTCTTCGTAGGAGATGATCCCGTCGCCGTTGGGATCCACGTACGGAAGGACATTTTCGTGCAGCACCCCGGACAGCACGGACTGCAGGGCCGCCAGCTCCGTGGCATCCAGTTTTCCGTCACGGTTCGCGTCCAGCACGTTGAAATAGCCCGTGTACTGCTCGATAGCCGGATACACTGCCGCGATTTCCGACAGCGAGATACCCCCGTCCTGGTTCGCGTCAAGGAAACGCGGGGCCAGATATCCGATCACGCCCATTACGTCCGGCAATGGACACCCCTCAGCCGGATCACCGGGATCTCCCGGGTCCACGGGAGTCGGCGGCGTGATCAACAGGTCCAGATCTTCGCAGTCGATGACGCCGTTTCCGTTCCGGTCCAGGAAATTGAATATGGACGCGTCAACAAGGGATGAAACTTCTTCCCAGGCGATCAGGCCGTCGCCATTGGGATCGACGTACGCCACCGGATCCATCCCCAGCACTGACGACAACAAGGGACGTAGCACTACCAGTTCCGTCGCGTCGATGCGGCCGTCGCGGTTCGCGTCCGCGAGGGTGAAATACGTGGCGTACTGGTTAATATCCGGGTAGATGACCGCGATTTCCTGCAGCGACACCCCTCCATCCCCGTTGGTATCCAGGAACCGAACGGCAAGGTTGGCTACCGCAGCGTATAGATCCGGAAGCGGACAGGGCGTCTCAGGTTCTGGATCCGGTTCTGGATCCGGATCTGGTTCAGGCGTCTCCCCAAGATCCCGGCAGTCCACCATGCCGTCCCCGTTACGATCGACCAGGGCAAACTGTTCCGGCGTCACCATGGATGCGACCTCGGCATACTCGATGATGCCGTCCCCATTCGGATCGATCATGGCCGCCGGGTCAGCACCCACCACGGACGCCAGCAATGGAACGATGGCCTGAAGTTCAGCGGGATCCACCTGGCCGTTCCGGTTGCTGTCCAGAATGCCAAAATACGCCGCGTACTGGTTCACGTCCGGGTATACCGCCGCGATTTCAGCCAGGGACAGTCCCCCGCTCCCGTCCACATCCAGCAACTGGAGGAGCAAGTCAATCGCCGCCGCGTACAGGTCAGGAATTGGACATGGCTCCACCGGTTCAGGTTCAGGTTCAGGCTCGGGTTCAGGATCCGTACCGGACCCCGGATCTGAATTCCCGCCAAGATCCGCGCAATCCACCACCCCGTCGCCGTTCACGTCCACCAGCGCGAACTGCGCGGCTGTAACGTAAGACGCCACTTCGGCGTATTGAATAGCGCGGTCACCGTTGGCGTCGATCAGGCTCAAGGGATCGGTGCCGAGCATTTGAAGCGCTACGGACAATTCGGCGGGAGACAACTTCCCGTCACGATTCGCATCCAGAAAGGAGACATACGACCAGTACGTGGACACGCCGGGGTATAACAGGTCCGCCTCCGCGGGGGAGAGGCCGCCATCCCCATTCGCGTCGACCAGGGGGAAAATCACCCCCAGCAATGCGAGCGGATCCTGGGGTAACGGGCAGACGGCCGCGTTCGCGCCCATAGCCAATGCCAGCGCGCAGGCGAACATGATTATCCACCACCGATTAGCCATCTTGCTGCCTCCTTGATCTTCGTCAGGTCAGTTTCGCGTTCACGTACACTCCACACTCTTTTTATAATCATATCATGTTTCCTGGGAATTGTCAAGCGAAAAACGATTACCCATGGCAGGCGCGGCGTGTGATATGCTGGTTTGCGAAGCCCTTGTTACCGCGAGGAGAGGAAAAACGATGAAGTCGAACGCGCGCGTTCTCAACCCGGCCGTGGCGCTTGCCGCGGGGTGCGTCATGATCTTTCAGTTCAACGCTTCAGCCTGGCTGCGGCACCAGGTGTATACCCGGCCGGTGGTACAAAACCTGCCCGCCGTGACGGGGGCACCGCTGGCCAGCGCGGAAACCCTTGAAGACTTTCTGGCAGCCACCGAGCCCGAACTGGGCGCGGCCCTGGCCGAAATCGAGGCCTGGGCCCGGGATAATGTGCCCAGTTATCCCCCCTGCCCGGATAGCCTGGCATTCACTGCGACCGGTGACCCATCCACTCTGCGCCAGCGGTTTCTCCGCGCCATCCGGGTCAACCCGGATGTGAAAACACCCCTCTATGTCACGGAATACGGCCAGCCCACGCCAGCCGCCAAAATCCTGCTGTCCTCCGAGGACGTGTCAGTCGCGGGCAATTACGATGAACTGGCTTTTCTCCAGTTTCGCGCCCTCACCGCCGGGGAACCCGTCACCCCCCTGGAAATCCTGGTCTCCGCCAGCGATGAACCGGATTACGGCCTGGACATCGGGCTGTTCGCCGACAACAACACGCCCGCGGGCAATGAATACGGCCTTGGCAACCAGCCCTACGGCAATCCCAACCTGCTGTACGGATCGCAGGCCCCCTTTCACATGGCCTTTTTCCATGAATCCCCCATTGTGAACCTTGCCGCGCCCTTCCTGCGCAAGAGCCTGATCGAGTATCGTATCGGCCTGTACCGGCGACTGGCGGCTTTCGCGTTTCGGACCGGGCATGACTACTGGGGGTGGCGGTTCACGGGATGGGGAGTGCATTACATCGGGGACCTCTCCATGCCGTACCACGCGACCGCCCTGGCCGGCTACAGCGCGATTCGCATGATCTTCATCAACCTGCTGGACATGATCGGCATTCCGGGCCCGAAAGCCCGCGCGGTGCAACTGGCTTCCAACCGTCACCTCGCCCTGGAGGTGTTCATGGCGCCCATTGTCACCAACGCCCTGGAACAAGGCCCCCCTTACGCGAACCCAGTCCTTGTCACCCTGGCGGACACGACCAGTCCCCCCGCCTACGCGGACACCCTTCCCCGGGAACGGGTTGCCCGGGAAGCCCATAACGTTTCCCGCAAGGTCGATCGCCTCATCGTCCGGTATTTTCCCAGGGAATACACCCGGGAACCCGACGTGGAAGTGGGAGACCTCCCGGAACGGTTCAGCCTGAACGAACGGGTAGCAGGGGAACAGGGTGAAGAAGCCGTGAAGGATCTGTGTGAGGCCCTTGCCCGGCCGCTCGCGGCTTTTCGGGATACCGCCCGGGCCTACGTCACCACTGCCCGGCAGGGTGCCTGAACAGGGTCCTTACCGGATGACGTACGCGAACACGCTGGCGGCATGCAGCGCGCTGCCGGTCAGCACAAAACCGTGCCACACGGCGTGGTTGAAGGGTAAGCGGTCCCACACGTAGAACACCACCCCGCCCGTGTAGGCCAGGCCGCCGAACAGCATCAGCAGGATCGCGCCGGGAGGTATCGCCATGACAGCGGGCTTCAGCGCGACCAGCACGATCCATCCCATCCCCACGTACAGGAGCGTGGACAACCGGTCCCAGCGTCCCACGAAAAAGGCTTTCCACGCGCATCCCAGCACCGCCAGCCCCCAGACCAGGCAGAACAACGTCCACCCCAGGGTACCCCGCATCGACACGAGCAGAAAAGGCGTGTACGTGCCCGCGATCAGCACGTAGATGGCGCAATGGTCGAGCGTGCGGAACAGGTGTTTGAGGGAAATCGACGGAACGGCGTGGTACAGCGTCGAGGCCAGGTACATGAACAGGAGAGACAGGCCGAAAATCAGGGCCGCCGCGACCCGCCAGGGATCCCCCGTGCGCCAGGCGGTATACACCAGCACGGCCATGAATCCCGCGCTGAGCACCGCCCCCACCCCGTGGGTAAGGCTGTTGGCGATCTCCTCCGGCAGGGAATAGTGTTTCGTCCGGTGAGTCATGGCGCGGGTTACCTCAGTACTTCAAAGTTAACGGAATCCATGGAATAACGATTCCCGGCGGGATGGGGAGAACGAAATTATTCACGGGTAAGATCTGAATGGTAACCGATCAACGGTTCCGTGCCGCGTTGCTGGATGATGCCTGCGGGCACGCGTATGTCGCTGGTGGCGGCGGAGGGAATCGAACCCCCGACAGGCGGATTATGATTCCGCTGCTCTACCGACTGAGCTACACCGCCCCATCGCCGTAATCATAACACACTCGCGCCTGGCAATTCCATTTTTCCAGCCTGGCTGTTTCCCCGCGATTCTGGGACGCAGGGTTGAGAAATCCGGGGAAATCCCGTACAATTAAACCGGTGGAAGCAGGAATATATAGAGTAGGTTCATCATGCTCAGACTGGAACAGCAACTCAGCCAGAAACAGGTTCAGACCCTTACCCTGAGCCAGCAGCAGATCCTGGGCCTGCACATGCTCCAGATGAATGCCCTGGAACTGGAGCAGTTCCTGGCGCAACAGGTGGAGCAGAACCCCCTGCTTGAACTGGAACGTCCGGAACCGGCTCCCATCGAAACCACCGAGGCCGAAGCCCAGGTCGACGATGACCCGGATAGTCCGGAATATGGCCAGATGCTGGAGGAAACCCCTTTCACGCCCGCCTGGAACGGGCCGGACTTCAGTTTTGATCCCGACCTGGGAAAAGTCTGGGATTACCGTTACAACTCCGTCACCCAGGAAACCTCGCTGCACAGCCATCTCATGGCCCAGTTGCGGGCCCAGGTGTCCGACGCCGACCTGCTGACCCTGTGCGAGTTCCTGGTCATGCAACTGGACGACAACGGCTACCTCTCTCATCCCCTGGAAGAACTTGCCGAAGAGTCCGGCATTCCCCGGGACTCCCTGGATCGCGCGCTGGAAATCATCCGCGGCCTGGAACCGGCGGGCGTGGGCGCGACTTCCATACAGGAATGCCTGGTCTTACAGGCCCGACGCCTGTATCCGGGGGATAGCCTGCTGGAGACCGTGCTGGCCAATCACTTCACGGCCCTGTGTAAACTCCAGTTCCGGTCCATCGCCCAGGACCTGAACATCAGCGAAAACGAGGTGGAAGAGGTCTTCCGGAAAGTTAAAACCCTGGACCCCTGGCCCGGAAGGGAGTTTCAGCCCTCGCCTCCCCCTATTGTTACGCCGGAGGTCATCATCCAGGAGATACCGGAGGGTTGCCGTGTTCCCGGCGATCCGAAATACGAAGCGGTGCCCGCGTCCGACAGCGTCTTCAAGATCCGGCTTAATGACGCCTACATCGACGAGGTGCGCCAATCCACCCGGGGCGAACTGGATGACAACACGAAAAAATTCCTCAAGGAAAAACGGAGGGCTGCCCTGGAACTGTTGCACAATCTCAGCCGCCGCGAGCAGACGCTGACCCGCGTGGCCGGTGTCATCGCCGAAACCCAGGAAGAATTTTTCGACACCGGCGATCCCGCCCGGCTCAAGCCCCTCCGGCTACGGGACGTCGCCGAAAAACTCGGCATCCACGAGGCTACCGTCAGCCGTACCGTGAAGGAAAAATACGCCCAGACGCCCCAGGGTATCTACGAGTTGCGATGGTTTTTCGGGGGGGGCCTTGTCACCGACACCGGGGAGGAACAATCCGCCCGGGCCATTCAGCAACGCATCCGTGAACTGGTCGACCAGGAAGATCCTCTCCATCCCCTCAGCGATCAGGCCATCGCCGAAATGCTGAAAAAGGAGGGCGTGAACATCGCCCGGCGCACCGTGACCAAGTATCGGGAACAGATGGGCATCCTGTCCAGCAGTACCCGTCGCCGGAGTTAACCCATGCTGATCCACCTGGTGCTGTTCAAGTTACGCCCTGATTTGTCCCCGGAGGAACGAAACGCCTTCCGAAAGGGGCTGGAGTCCCTTCGAGACATTCCCGGCGTGGTCCAGTTGTGGATGGGACCGCCGGCTGCCACGCCCCCACGCCCCGTGGTCATTCGGGATTACGATATCGGGCTCGTGGTGTGCCTGGGAGATACCGCCGCCCACGACGCTTACCAGGAACATCCCGTTCACCAGGCCTTCGTGGCCACGTTCAGACCCTGCTGGGAACGGATCACCGTGGTGGACGTGGACGCCTGAACGCCCGCCCTTACGAAAACCCAAACCATTCCCGGATGAGTCGGGCCGTTTCATCCGGTTTTTCCTGCGCGATGAAATGACCACAGTCCGGCAGGATTTCCAAGCGTGAGCCGGCTGGCGCGTGGGCCCATTGTTCCCTCGCGTACGGCGCCATGTAACTGTCCGCGCCCGTGACGATCAGGGTCGGACATCTCATCGCCGCGAGACGTCGCAGCGTCTCCCCGGTGGATCCGCCTTCGTAAAACGCCGCTTCCACTTCTCCGGGACAGCACAGGGTTACGCCGCCGTCTTCCGCGGTACGGAATCCATACTTCAGGTAGGCTTCGAACAGGTCGTTTTCCCAACGGTTGAACGGAGATTTCGTTCTTAACCGCGCGCGGACCCCTTCCCGGTCCGGGAAATGATGCTTACGTCGCCGGGCCCGGTCTGCCAGGGAACTGGCAGCGGGAAAAAAACAGTCCGGCGCGAGGATGGGATCCAGCAATACCAGCCTGGGGAACCGGTTTCGTCGAATCTGCTCCATGGCCAGCACGGCGCCACCCCCGGAATGCCCGACGCCTCCGGCGAGACCAAACCGCCGTCCCAGCAACCGCGCGGCTTCCGCCACATCCTGCCGGAAGGCTTCCCAGGGCGCTTTTCGCAGGTCCGGACGCGGCGAGGAACAGCCATGGCCATTCAGATCGATCGCCGCCACCCGGACCGGCAGGGGAGCCATCCGGGCAAACACCGGTTCAAAGGCCCGCCCACACAGGCCCGCGCCGTGGCACCACAAGAGGGCGGGTCCCGTGTCTCCGTATATCCACAGGTAAAGGGAGCCCCACGGCGCCGGTAGCACTACCGGTTCCGGTTCCGGCAGCCAATCAGCCACCGGTTGCATCCCCCAAGGCGTCCCGCGGAGGTTCCGCCCAGAACCACCGGTTGCCGTCCAGGTCCCGTAGCACGGCCACGCGTTCCCCCCAGTCTTCCATCCGGGCGGCCCGGATCAGTTCCGCTCCGGCAAACAGGGCCCGGGAAACCAGCCCGTCCAGGTCCGGCGTGTACAGGTACACGGCTCCCTGCCCCTGCACAAGGGCCGGGGCGAGGGAACTGTTTCCGGCGGCACCGATCAGTACGCGCGCGTCTCGTTCAAACCCCACCTCCGCGTACACGATGCGCCCATCCCTGGTCTCGGATCGTTTCAGGCATGCCCCGCCGAAAGCCCGACGATAAAAATCCAGCGCGTCATCCACGCTGGCAACCGCAAGGTAGGGATACGCGGCCATCCTCGGGATTCACCCCTTATGAAGTCGCGGAAGCGCCTGTGGGAGCGCGCCCGGGTTCCGTTCCGAGAACTCCCGCGACGGTTTCCAGCAATTCCCTCGGCTTTACCGGCTTCTGCAGCACCGCGCGCAACCCGTACGCCCGGATATCAAGCGACTGGGAGAGGTGGTTTCCGATCGCGCTCAGCAGGATGACCGGACATACCGGCAGTTCCTGGCATATCCGGCAGGACAACTCCGCCCCGGCATTGATATCTTCCATCATCAGATCCGCGATCACCACGTCGGGATGCCACTGCCGGGCAATCGCCAGCCCTTCTTCGGCCGAGGCCGCTTCCCGCGTGTCCATGCCCGCGCTTTCCAGCACCACCCGTACCGCGCACCGGATATCCGGATCGTCATCAACCACCAGCGCGCGTTTTCCCGTTATCCCATCCATAATGCGTCTCCGGTAAAACACTCTATCATGCTCAGGCCATCTCCGGAAAGATCTCCGGCGGACGCGGCGGCGCCACGGGTACTCGTAATTCGAAACAGGCGCCCCGGTTGGGCAGATTGGTGTAGGTAATCCGCCCGCCATGGGCGTCCGCGATCCGCATGGCGATCGGCAGTCCCAGTCCCGTGCCGCCTTCCTTGTTCGAGTAAAACGGCGCGAAGATGTTCTTTCCTTTTGGCACGCGCACGCCGGGACCCCGATCGAACACCTGGAAAAACGCGTGTTCCTCCGTCGCGCCAAAGCGCACCCGCACTTCTTCTCCCCTGGGCGTTACATCGACGGCGTTCTGGATCAGGTTGCACAGCGACTGGGCCAGGCGGGCCTCGTCGGCAAGCAGGGGCGCGACAATCTCCGCCCGCTCCAGTCGCACGACTACCCCCGCTTTCGTGGCGACAGGCTGTACCAGTTTAACGGCATGCTCCGCGACCTCTTCGACCGAGCATCGGCGCGTTTCCAGCGAAAAGGGCTTGGCAAAATCGAGGAAATGGGCAATCAGCCGCTCCATCTGGCGCACCTCGGCCACGATGCCCCGGGCTGGTTCCTCCAGGACGGGCTGGCCCGCGGCACGCCGCGCGATCAGTTCGGCCATGCCCCCGATCACGCCCAAGGGATTCCGCAGTTCATGGGCCACCCCGGCCGTCAACTCGCCGATCTGGGCCAGTTGCCGGTTCGTTTCGGCCACGGCTTCCAGTTCCCGGACCCGCGTCAGGTCCGTGAAAATCAGGATGACGCCCCCGGGCCGTCCGCCTTCCATGAGAAACGACACCGAGGCCCCCAGGATCCGTGCTTCCTCCCCCTGTTCCAGGGTAAGTTCCCTGCGCGTGAGGGCCTTACCCGCGCTCCACAACGCTTCCACCATCTCCCGGAAAGGTTCCGTCTGCCAGAAGGACCAGAAGGGTATGCCCCGGCGCAGGGATCCCGCGGCCAGCCCGAGAAACCGTTCCGCAGCCGGGTTTGCCGTCAGCACGAGGCCATGGCGATCGAGGGCCACCACGCCGCTGGGTAACGCGTGCACAACCATGGTGCAACAGGATGCCTCGCTGGGAGGAAATCCCGGGCCCGATCCCACCTCGTTCAGGGGTCCGTTCACTTCCGTGCTCTCCATGTTCACCATCCCGTTACTGGTCTTCCTCTTCACCCGTCATGCTCGTAACGAATTGTCGGGCAAGCGCGGCGAACTCGTCCAGCGTGAGGGTTTCGGGGCGGCGTTCAGGGTCTATGCCCGCCGCTTCGATCCCCCGCGCGATGGCCAACCGGTCCAGGCGCGGATCCAGTGCCGCGAGCGCGTTGCGCAGCGTTTTACGACGCCGGCTGAAAGCCGCCCGGACCACCCGCATGACCCGTTTTGGCGGCAGATCCTCATACAGGGGACGCTCCCGCAGCCGCAACCGTACTATGCAACTGTCCACCTTGGGCCGGGGCACAAAGCAGCTGGCCGGAACCCGTCGCACCATGTCCGCCTCGGCGTACAACCGGGCTGCCAGCGTCAGGGCCCCGTAATCCGCCGTGCCCGGAGCGGCCACCAGCCGCTGCCCCACCTCCAACTGCACCATTACCACGATCCGGGAAAAAGTCACCGGAGCCTCGAGAAAATGAAACAGGATCGGCGTGGTGATGTAATACGGCAGGTTGGCCACCATCTTCAGCGGTCCCGTTCCGGGCAGGTACTCGGCCACAAGTTCCCCCAGGTCGTGGTTCAGAATGTCTCCCCGGAACAATCGCAGGTTGGACAGGTGACCGAACTGATCCTCCAGGCAGGGCATGAACGCCCGGTCAATCTCCACCGCCAGAACGGATACCGGCGCGGTCACCAGTCGGCGGGTCAGTGCCCCCAGTCCCGCGCCCACTTCCACCACCCGGTCCCCGGCCCGGAGATCCGCGGCGGCTACCATGATGGCGTTAATGTTGTCGTCCAGCAGCAGGTTCTGGCCAAGGCCCTTTTTGAACTGAATGCCGTATTTCCGGCAGAGTTCGCGCAACGGCGGCGCCTTGATGGGCGCCCCGGAAGTTCCGGAACTTCCCGGTGACTCCGATTGCGGGCTTTCCGGGTCACGGCTGCTGGCCATCTCCCGGGGCTCAGAACCATCGATATTTCCCCGTACAGGTTTCACGCGGTCCACCATGGTCCTGTTTCAACTTTACTCAATGCTCCTGAAACCCTTCGTGTTTTCCCCATCGCCAGCCCCCACAACCTGGTCGTCCATCCTGTCCCGATCCTTCGTATACTCTACCGCAAAAAAACGTTTTGCTGGAAACACGGCCATCCTTTTTTCGTCGCAAAAAAATAAAACAAATGTTTGTTTTATTTTTCCTCGGGCCTCGTTTATCATGTTCTCCATCAGGAAAAAAGGGCTTTGACCCCGAAAAAATGGCTGGACCCTATCATGCTGACCCGTCAAAAAGCGAATAATGGGAAAAAAGTGCCCTGGCACGGTGTATTCCTTCCTTCCATGGTACTCCTGTGTCTGTATCTCTCGGGGCCTGGGGCATGGACCATGGCTGAGCCCAACGATTCCGAAACGTCTCCCGCCAAGCCGGCAGCTCCGGATCAAGCCCATGCGTCGTTTCACGTGGTCCTGCTCCACGCGAACACGCCGGCAGACGCCGACCTGGCGGCCCTGTGCGCGCGGGAAATCGAGGACGTGGGGGGGGCCAAAAATGGGCGGATCCAGGTCAGCATCCGGTCTCACGACGGCACCGCGGACCAGGCGCGGGACCTGCTCCGGCAACTCGAAAAAGATACCTCGGTAAACGGCGTGGTAGCGGTCGATCCTTTCACGGCCACCGTGGCACTCGAACCATCCAACCCGGTGAAAAAATGGCTGATCCTCCTGCTGCCGGCTGTCGGAACCGATCATTCCCGGCGACCGCTTTCGGAGAAAAACCTCGTCGTGACCTGGGAACCCGTGGCGTCCCTGAACACGATCGCGAAAGGGCTGACCGTCTCCCGGACCTGGATCGTACCGGTGCGCCATGCCCTCTTTGATCTGCTCTCCGGCACACTTCCCGGGGTCCTGCCGGGAATTCCCGACGGCATCACGCCACGCCTTGTCGACGCGGACACGGAACCGGCGGCCCTGCTCGAAACCGCGCGAAACGCCGGCGCGGCAATTCTGCTTCACCCCTGGTCAGGACTGACCCAGGAAACCACGGAACGCCTCGCGGGGGAAGCGGCTTCGGCCGGCGTGGCCACGCTGTCCTGTCGTGATCCCAGGGACGCCGAGGCCGGGGTCCTGGCCACGCTGTGCGGGGAAGACGCCCCGCGGGGACTCGCCCGCCGGGCCGCCAACATCCTGGCCCGGGCCGCCCTGAACACCCCCTTGCCGGACACCCTGCGCGGTTCCCTGCCGTTCCCGGGACAACTCACCCTCAACCTGGAAACGGCGCGGACCCTTCGAGTTGCCCTGCCGGAGGATTTGCTGCGGGAAGCAACCCTCGTGGCCGAAGAACCCCTTAACCCCCAGCGGGAGTACACCCTGGTATCCGCCGCCCGAACCGCAGCGGAGGGTAACCTGGACCTGTCCGCCGAGCAGCGCAAGGTGCGGGCCTCGTCCTGGAACATTCCCATGGCCAAGGCCAACTTTCTGCCCCAAGTGGACCTGTCTTCCTCCTACGTGGCCGTGGACGAAGAACTGGCCAACGTGGCCAACCCGGAGCGCACGTGGAGCGCCTCACTCAAGGTAACCCAGTTGATCTACGATGAGATGGCCCGCGCGAACGTGGCCATTCAGAAGCGGCTGCAGGCGGCGGCGGAGCAGGCTTACGCGGGACAGGAACTCGACATTATTGAACTTTCCGCCGAGGCGTATGTCAACGTGCAACTGGCGCGGGCACTCCAACGAATCCAGCGGACCAACCTGCGACAGATCCGGACGTACCTCGAACTCGCGCGGCGGCGCTACGCGCTGGGAATAGGTCCAGAGGCCGACGTGCACCGATGGGAGGCCGCCCTCGCCCAGGCCCGGATCGAAAACATCAATGCTGACAAGGCCCGCCTGGCCGCCAACTGGCAGTTCAACCGCGTCCTGAACCGGGACCAGGGGGAAACCTTCCGGGTCATTGAGCAACCGGCCCTGGCCCCGGAACTGCTCACCGGCCCAGGGGAACTGCCGGACCTGATGCTGGACCAGGCCCTGTTTGAACCGCTATGTGCCGCGCTGGCCGACAAAGCCCTGGCCGAAGCCCCCGAACTGCGGCAACTGGATGAACTGATCGCCGCGCAGGGGAAAGCCTTCGTTGCCCTGCGGCGACGGTACTTCATTCCTACCGTCGGTTTCCAGACGGAATTCCGTCACAAACTGGACACGTCGGGGAAATATTCTGGAACCGGGGGACTCCAGACCCTTTTCATTCCAGGCTATCCCGAAGACGCGTGGACCTTTGGCCTGAACGCCACCCTGCCATTGTACGCCGGGGGTAAACGCCGCGCGGAAGCGGCGCAGAGCCGGGATCAACTGGAACAACTGAAACTGACCCGGCGCGCGGCAGCCCAGAAACTGGAACAGCGGGCCCGAATGGCAGCGGCCCAGGCCCGGGCCTCCCTGGTTGCCATGGACGAATCCCGACGGGCCGCGGATGCTGCCCAGAAAAACCTCAAACTCGTTGAAAGCGGATATGACCGGGGACTGCTGGGCATCGCCCAGTTCGTGGACGCCCAGACCGCGGCCCACGTGGCGGACCTCGGCGCGGCCGCCGCGGAGCACCAGTTCCTGCGCGATGTGATCGGCCTGCATCGCGCGCTGGGCGTCATGTTCTTCCTGGAATCCGGGGAAACCCGCGAAGCGTGGATACGGCACCTGCGGGAATCGGTTCATGCGGGCGGCATGGCCCCGATGTCCCCTCCGGAAGACACGGCCACGACCTCCGGGTCAGCGGCTGGGAGCCCAGGCAAGTAACTTTTCCGGCACCCGATCCTTCCGGATCCCCGACCCACCGACCAGGCAATCCGGTTGGGGGTGGCTTCAGCACACGGCTGGCACGGATACCAGGGGACGGGGCCGTCCGTTTGCAACACGGCTGGTGCCTGGATGGAGGAAGATTGCTCGCTTCGCTCGAAATGACCTTCTGCCGGGAAGAAGAATAACGATTCGACCCAATGGACTACGCTTCGCCGCAAAAACGAGGCCATATCGAAAAGACTCACCCACCCAGCTGGAAAGTGTTGCGCCGAAAACATGACCGGGGGGCCCCGCAATTCAGAAAACCGGCACAGCGCGATAGCAGCCGCGCTCAACATTTTCAGGGCACTTGACCTGTAGTCCGCCATGTGGTACACTTTAGAGGGTTGTTAGCACTCCATTGTGTCGAGCGCTAAAAGGGTATTGGCGTGGTGGAAGGATTACCACAACTGAATCCGCGCGAAGAGCAGGTACTGGACGCCGTGGTGCACCTGTATATCACCACGGCCGAACCGGTCGGCGCCCGGGTCGTGGTCAAGCGATTCAGCATGGAACTCAGCCCGGCCACGGTCCGTAACGTCATGGCGGACCTGGAAGACATGGGACTGCTGACCCAGCCCCACACCAGCGCGGGACGCGTTCCCACCACCCTCGGATACCGCTATTACGTCCAGAAACTCAGCAGGGTGCAGGAACTCGGCCTGGCCGAACGCCGCAAACTGGAAAAGGAATACTTCTCCCGGTTGAGCGGGGTGGACGACGTGTTGCGCCAGGCATCCCACCTGCTGGCCCTGGCCTCCCACCAGGCGGGACTGGCCGAAGCACCGGGGGATGACTCGTCGGTGTTGCGACGGCTGGAACTGGTTCCCCTGGGCGAACGCCGGGTGGCCGCGCTGCTGGTCGATAACTTCGGCCGGGCCAGGTCGGTGTCCCTGGAACTGGCAGGCCCGATGGACTTCGACCTGATGCAGCGGCTCAACGTGTTTCTCAACGAGCAGTTGAATGGACAACCCGTCAGCCGGCTGGGCGACGTCCTGCGTGAACGGGTGATGGCCTACCTCGAGGAACAGCGTCAACTCGCGCAGCAGGCCATGGCGTTGCTGAGTGGACTGCCCCTTCCTTCCACGGACCGGCTGTACCTGGAAGGCATGCCGAACCTGATGAACCAGCCGGAATTTCACTCGGTGGACAACGCCCGAACGGTGCTCAACCTCGTGGAGGAACGGGATCGTCTGCTGGAGGTGTTACGCAAGGCGGTACGGAACGATCCGGACCTTGGCGCCCTGGTGCTGATCGGGTCGGAAGAACTGGGCGATGCCGCGCTGGACAGCATCAGCCTGGTGGCTTCACCTTACCGGGTCAACAACGAAACCATCGGCGTCATCGGCGTGCTGGGACCCCGGCGGATGCCCTATTCCCGGCTGATGTCCCTGGTGAACGCCACGGCAGACATGGTGGGCAGGGCGATTACGCGGTTGCTGGGGTAAACCCCGCGTCAACCCGCACTCGTTATAGAAATAAGGAAAATGAAAAATATGGAAGAAAGAAATGATAGTGTAAATAATTTTGAGTCAACCAGGCCGGATAAGGGCGATCAAGGCACCGGCGAAGCCGGGAACGAAACCGTCGAAGCGGTGGACACCATGCCAGCCGGGGAAATGGAGGCTGGCCCGGATGAGCGGGTGACCGCGGACGAGGCGGTCGGCGAGGCGGAACAGGTCGAGACGCCGCCCGATCCCGAAACCGTGATCGCCGCGCTGACGGCGGAACGGGACCTGCTGAAAGACCAGTTGTTGCGGTTGCGCGCGGACTTCGACAATTTCCGCAAGCGCGTCCTGCGGGAAACGGAGGCGTTGCGGGCAACCGCCGCCCGGGAAACCATCCGGAACCTGCTGCCCGTCCGGGACAACCTGGAACGGGCCCTGGCCCACGATCCGGCGGATGGCGCGGCTTTTGCCGAAGGCGTGCGGATGATCCTGCGGCAATTCGACGATACCCTGGCCGCCCAGGGTCTCGAATCTATCGAGGCGGACGGCCAGGAATTCGATCCGAACGTGCACGAGGCACTGACGTACGCGCCCTCCGACACGGTACCGGCGGGACGGATCGCCACGGTCTACGAACGGGGTTACCGCATCGGCGGAGTACTGTTGCGGCCAGCCAAGGTGGTCGTCAGCAGCGGCCCGCCCGGTGGAGACGGCTCCGTTACGGGCGACGGAACCGACGAGAAAAATAACCCCGACACGGACCTGAAGACGGAAACAAGGTCAGAACAAACCGAAAATTGACGTATAAAACAGAGAGCGCAGAAAGGAGATTACGTTATGGCTAAAGTAATTGGTATCGACCTGGGAACAACCAACTCTTGCGTGGCGGTAATGGAAGGCGGCGAACCGGTGGTCATTCCGAACGCGGAAGGCAACCGGACAACCCCCTCCGTGGTCGCGTTCACGAAAGACGGGGAGCGCCTGGTGGGCATGGTGGCCAAACGCCAGGCGGTGACGAATCCCCAGAATACGATTTTTTCAATCAAGCGGTTCATGGGCCGCCGCTTCAATGAAGTCGGCGAAGAAATACGCCTGGTCCCGTATAAAGTCAGCGCGAGCGTGAACGGAGACTGCCAGGTGGAAATTATGGGTAAGACCTACCGTCCGCCTGAAATCAGCGCGATGATCCTGCAGAAAATGAAGGAAACCGCTGAGGCCTATCTCGGCCACGAGGTCAAGCAGGCGGTCATCACCGTGCCTGCGTATTTCAACGACTCGCAGCGCCAGGCCACCAAGGATGCCGGTCGCATCGCCGGCCTGGAAGTGCTGCGCATCATCAACGAGCCCACCGCCGCGGCGCTGGCCTACGGCCTGGACAAGAAAAAGAACGAAAAGGTGGCCGTGTACGACCTGGGCGGCGGTACCTTCGACATTTCGATCCTGGCCATCGGCGACGACAGTTTCGAGGTGCTGAGCACCAACGGCGACACCCACCTGGGCGGCGATGACTTCGACCAGCGGATCATCGACTGGCTGGCGGAAGAATTCATACGTGACCAGGGCATCGACCTGCGCAAGGATCCCATGGCGCTGCAGCGGCTCAAGGAAGCCGCCGAAAAGGCGAAATGCGAGTTGTCCTCGACCACGACCACCGACATCAACCTGCCGTTTATCACGGCGGACGCGTCCGGGCCCAAGCACCTGAACTACACGCTGACCCGGGCGAAACTGGAGCAGTTGTGCGATGACCTGCTGCAACGGACCAAGAACCCGTGCTACCGGGCCCTCGAAGATGCCGGGCTGAAAGCGTCCGAAATCGACGAGGTGATCCTGGTGGGCGGCATGACCCGGATGCCGGCGGTCGGCCGCGTGGTGAAGGAAATCTTCGGCAAGGAACCGCACCGGGGCGTGAACCCCGACGAGGTGGTCGCGGTGGGCGCGGCCATCCAGGGTGGCGTGCTGGCCGGTGAGGTGAAGGACGTGCTGCTGCTGGACGTGACACCCCTTTCCCTGGGCATCGAAACCCTTGGCGGCGTGTGCACGAAACTGATCGAGCGCAACACGACCATACCGGTCACCAAGCGCCAGATCTTCTCCACCGCCACGGATAACCAGACGGCGGTGACCATCCACGTCCTGCAGGGCGAACGCGAAATGGCGGCCGACAACCGCACCCTGGCCAAGTTCGACCTGGTGGGGATTCCGCCCGCGCCCCGGGGCGTGCCGCAGATCGAGGTATCTTTCGACATCGACGCGAACGGCATCCTGCACGTGTCCGCCAAAGACCTTGGCACGGGGAAAGAGCAGGAAATCCGCATTGAGGCGTCCAGCGGCCTGTCCGAGCAGGAAATCCAGCGGATGATCCGCGAAGCCGAGCAGCACGCCGAAGAGGACAAGAAGCGCAAGCGGCTGGTCGACGCCCGCAACACCGCCGATACGGCCATCTACAGCGCTGAAAAAAGCCTGAAAGAATTCGGCGATAAGATCGGCGAATCCGATCGGAAAGAAATCGAAACCGCCATCGAACGGGTTCGTGAAGTCGCGAAAGGTGAAGACGCGGACGCCATCGAACGGGCCATCACCGACCTCGGACGGGCTACCCAGAAAATCGGGGAAATCATGTATGCCGAGGCCGTGAAGAAACAGCAGGCGGCCGGCGCGGCTGGCACCGGCGGAACGGGTAACACCGCGTCCCAGGGCAGTGCTGCCGGCGACGACACCATCGACGCCAATTACAAGGTTGTCGACGACGAGCCGAAAAACAACTGACTGGTCCAGACCTGGCCGGGGAGGACCGGGAACCGCCCGGTCTTCCCCGGCGTTCCAGGCATACAACTTAGATTGAAAATAGCTTGTTATAGACTATAGCGTAGTGGAGGCGACCATGCCCGGCCATAAGGATTTATACGAAATTCTGGGGGTTCCCCGAAACGCCACGCAGGAGGAAATCCGCAAGGCCTACCTGAAACTGGCGCACAAGTATCATCCGGATAAAACCGGCGGCGACAAGGAAGCCGAGGAAAAACTGAAGGAAATCAACGCCGCCTATGACATCCTGAAAAATCCGGAAAAGCGGGCCCAGTACGACCGGATGGGCACCGCCGAAGGCATGGGATTCGGAGGAGGGGGCGGCGGTGGTTTCAGTGGCTTTGGTGGTTTCAGCGGCTTCGGAGAGGATTTCGGAGGCGGAAGCCCCTTCGAGGATCTGTTCGACATCTTTTTCGGTGGTGGCCGTGCCGGGGGGAGACGGACCGCCAGCGCGGCCCGCCCGGGCGCCGACCTGGAATACGGCATCACCATATCGCTGGAAGACGCGGCCCGGGGCGCGCGTCGCAAGATCGCTTTCAACCGCAAGGAACGGTGCGGAGACTGTAACGGCACGGGCGCGGCCCGGGGCAGCAGGCCGGAAACCTGTCCCGCCTGCGGGGGCACCGGCCAGGTGCGCGCGACCCATGGTTTCTTCAGTATCACCCAGACCTGCCCCCGGTGTCGGGGCACGGGACGGATCATTCCCAATCCCTGCCGGACCTGCTCGGGATCGGGCATGGTAATGCGCCGCCGCGAACTGGAAGTGGACATCCCCGCCGGCGTGGATGACGGGCAGCGGTTACGGATCCCCGGTGAGGGGGAAGAAGGCGTCAACGGGGGACCCAGGGGCGATCTGTTCGTCCTGGTGCGCCTCGCGGAACATCCGGTCTTCCAGCGGGAAGGCACGACCGTTTACTGTACCGTGCCCATCACCATGACCCAGGCCATCCTGGGTGGAACGGTAACGGTACCCACCCTCTTTGGTCCCCGGGAAGTAAAAATCCCGGCGGGAACATCTTCGGGCGACCAGGTGGTACTCCGGGCCTGCGGCATGCCGGATATCCGGGGCTACCGCCAGGGCGACCAGGTAGTCCGGTTCAACGTGGAACTGCCCCGTCGGCTCACCCCCGCGCAACGCCGCCTGCTCGAGGAATTCGAACGGGAGACCGAGGCGGGCAATTACCCGAAAGTCGAAACCTTCCGGGCGAAATACGGGAAATAAGCGGGATCAGTTGGCGTTGCCTGCCGCGGCGGAAAGTTCCCGCGCGCGGCTTTCCATGGCCCGGGCAGGCATCATGTCCCCCCGCTGACGGGCGACGCGCGCGCCTTCCCTCCAGGCTTCGAGCGCGCCATTCCGGTCACCCGCCGCTTCAAGGCATTCTCCCAGGCGCAACCACGCCACGGAATATCCCGGATCCACCTCGACGGCCCGTCGAAAACAACCGACGGCCTCTTCCACGCAGTCCAGGGCCTGCAGGGCCACACCGAGTCCCATCAGGGCCACCGGGTCATCCGGATCATAGGCCAGGGCCTCCCGGAACAGCGCGATCCGTTCTTCCGCCTCGGCGCGCGCCTGCCGCCGGCGTTCTTCTTCCGACACGGGATCCTGTTTCCGGTGTTCCAGGTCCCGCGCGGTTTCCAGGCGACGGGCGATATCTTTTTCCGCTTCGGCTTCCCGGATATGCCCGAGGTTGGCCAGGATAAGAGATAGATTGCCGTGGGCCATAATCTCATCTGGAAACCGGGAAACCCAGGCCCTCGCGACGGGCAGGGCGTCCGCGTACCGTTTCCGGCGGATCAGCATCACCGTCAGGGTCTCGTAGTATTCCGAACAGCCTGGATCCATCAGCAGGGCCTGGATCATCGCTTCCAGCGGACGGGCGTCCGTGTCTGCGGGATCTTCCTCGAACCACCGACGCGCCTGGTCGACGAGCAATCGGGCGTCCCCGCGGGCGTCCGGCAGGGACCATACCGGCAGGTCCAGCAGTTCCGCCTCCCCCAGTGGCGTTCCGGATGAGCCGTCCTCCAGGCATAACCGGACCCCGGGCTCCCGGCAGGATTTATCCATCCAGCACAGCGTGACCGCCGCGGGCTGCCGACCCGCCAGCCGCTCCAGCGCGGCGGGAACCGGAACATGCCGGTACACCCGGCCCACGGCGGAGCCGTCCGGCTGGCGCAAGCGGGCTCCCGGAACCAGCAAGTCCCCGCGTGGTAAGGCCCCGGGCAGCCACTTCAGGGCCATCAGGCGGCGACGCACGGCCCCATATGCCCGCAACCGGGCAACCACTTCCTGGCCGGGGTAGCATCCCTTGTTTTCGCCCAGGGCGGACAGGTCCCAGGGCGTTTCCGGCAACAGGATACCGGGTTCATCGGGAAGGGGATAGCCGGCGAGGGTGGTCAGCACCTCCCATCCTTCGGGGGACAGGGAAACCACGCCGGCCTCGTTCAATCGCCCGGCAAGCCGTTCCGCGTGATGAGCATCCGGTTCGGGGGGGAACAAGAATAAAACGGGCAATCCTCCCCAGGTGAACCGCCATAAAAGTACCTCCTCGCCGGCCAGCGAAACCGGCACAACCCCGGCCGCCCGATCCGTCAACAGGGGTACTGCCTCCGGGGTTAAGGAGAAAACAGCCGCGAGCGCCGCGGCCGCGTCGTTTCCAGCCAGCGCCACCACCGGCGCCTGGTCAAACAGCACCCGGGCAGCCGTGTCGTCAAGGATGACGTATTGTTCCACCCGGTCCAGAAACGCGTCGCGGAATCCCGGCGGCGTGAGGATCAGCAGGGCATCTCCCGCGCGGGCCATCATGAAAAGACATTCAATTTCGCCCCGTCGGTTCAGAAAGGCATTCCACAATACGCCGACGTTATCCAGTTTCCGGATATCCTGGGTTCCCTGGCGCTGCAGCCAGTCAGACACGTCACGGCCTTCGAGCTCGAACACGGTCCATCCGCTGGCAACGTGATACCCCGAGTTCCAGGATTCAGCGAACCGCATAGCCTCGCTTCCCTGCATGGGCAGAAAGAAAAAAAGATGGCGTGCCCGGCTTCCGTCGGACACGCATGCTCATCATGCCTCAGATCGAAAAGGACTCCCCGCAACCGCAGGTGTTCCGGGCGTTCGGATTTTCAAACACGAATCCCCGGCCCCGCAATCCACCCTCGTAGCACACCCGGATGTTCTTCAGGTATATGACTGATTTCCGGTCCAGCAGGAACGTCACCCCGTCGATTTCCACGCGATGATCGCCGGGACGCTCCTCGTCGAAATCCATCACGTACGAAAACCCGGAACATCCGCCGCCCCGCACGCCCAGCCGCACGCAACGCCCCGCGTGAGCGGGATCATCCAGCAGCGTCCGGAATTGGGCCAGGGCCTCAGGGGTCACCTCAATCAACGGGCGGACAGCCTGTTTCGTGCTTTCCGTTCCGTTCACTTCTCCTCACCCTCCGCGCGGGCCACCACGTCCTCGAGCACCTCAAGGAGCATGTCCACCTCCACACCGTACGCCGCGCACACCTGCTCGATCGTCTCGAAGTGGCTGATACCGCAATGGGCGCATCCACCCAGGTGAAACGCCGCGAATACTTCCCCCACTCGGGGATGTACCGCCATCGCGTCGGCCACGGCCATGTCCGGCCTGAAATGCTTTTCCGCCTTTGTTTCACTCATGGAAAGCATCCTTCTTTGGGTTGCTTGTAACAACATTGTCCCCGTAAGTGATATTCCGACGGGCGCAACCCGCCGGGAAACGACTTCACATATAATAAACCCCATGAAAATGATCCGGGTAGCCAGCGTCGACGATTTTCGACAGGTATCGATGAAAGTCTTCCACGTCATGGGACGGCACATCGGCGTGTTCCGGGAAACGGACGGCCGGTTCCGGGCCATGGAAATGGGGTGCCGTCACCAGAACGCGGACCTGAGCGGGGGACAGATGATCAATGGCGTGGCGGTCTGTCCCCGGCACGGATGGAAATACGATCTGCGCACGGGACAATGCCTGTGGGGCTCGCCCGCGCCCCTTCGGGAACATGCCTGTCGGGTGGAGGGCACGGACATCCTCGTCTCCCTGGTTCCCGTGTCTCCGGACAACCGGGGGAACCCCGAATCATGAACGGCACACCCCGGCCTGACGCGCCATGGGTATTCCTCTGCGGCGATACCCTGCGCAACGCGGGTATCCGCCACCGGGCATGGCTGTTCGCGCGGGAACTCGAAAAATCCGGAGAACGGTGCGTACTGTGCCTGCCGGCGTCACCGGAGGAACGAATCCGCCTGTGGGAACAGGGGAACCGTTTCCGGAAAGCCCTCTACCTGGCGCGCTGCGGGACGCGGCTGTTGCGCGCGCTCCGGCACGTGCCGCGGGCCAGGGCCGTGTTCATTCGGGGGAGGTTGTTTCCCTACGGACCGCCGATCCTGGAGCGGCTGGCACGCCTGCTCAACCCGGCCATCATGTTCGACGTGGATGACGCCGTGTGGGAGCCTCCCGCGTTCGTGTCCAGTCCTTTCGTCCGCTTTCAGGACCGTGGCTGGGCCCGGAAAATGTGCGGGATGGCCCGGGTAGCCGTGGCGGGAAACCCCCTGATCGCGGAATACCTGCGGACCCACGGCGGACGGAACGTGCGGATCATTCCCACGTGCGTGGACATGGACCGGTTTCCCTTGCGGGATCGTCCGCCCAAGCCTCCCGGAGAGCCGGTCGTGGTAGGATGGATCGGCAGCCGGGACAACCAGGGCTACCTGCGCGGCGTGGCCGATGCCCTTGTCCGGGCGGGACGTCACACCCCTCTCCGGTTACTGGTGGTCAGCAACGGTGCCTTTGAGTGGCCCGGCCTGGACGTGGAAAACCGCCCCTGGTCCCTGGATCGGGAAGCGGATGACCTCCATGAAATGGATATCGGCATCATGCCACTGGATGACACCCCACGGGCCCGGGGGAAATGCGCCTTCAAGGCCCTGCTCTGCATGGCCGCGGCCATGCCCGTGATCCTCTCGCCGGTGGGGATGAATCGGGACGTGGTGGAACACGGCAAGAGCGGATTCCTGGCGGCTACCCCCGAGGAATGGGAACAATACGTAACGCTCCTGTGCGCGTCCGCGGACCTTCGGGTGGAAATGGGCCGGAACGCCCGGGAACGGGTCAGCCGCTGCTACTCCATCGAGGCTTACCTGTCGCGTTTTCATCGCGCGCTGCGGGAAGCCGCTGGAGAACTGCCCGCCGGAGAAGAGGAGCATGGCCTGGCTTCCCCTGCATAACGAACCGGAACGTGCCCTGGCCGAAGAGTGGCTGTCCTGGCTGGACGAGGGCGAACTACTCAGGGAAGATCACTTCCTGGCGACGCTGACATCGGGCCAGGAGGGCCCTGATCCCGGATCTCCCGATCCGGTACATGTCGCGCGGCTTGTCCGGGGTGCCCTGCGGGCCCACGCGTTCAGTGAAGCGCCAGCCTGGCTGGAGCGGGGCACACGGTTTGCGACCACCCTGAGGGCAACCCTTCCGGCGGATCTCTCCGCGATGCCGTTGGCGGACCTCGCGGACATACAACAGGCCTTCAGCCTCGCCTGGACACGCTCCCGGGAAAGCGCCTGGCATGAGCCCGCGCGGGGCCTTACCGAAATCCTGAAAACACGCCTGGAATCCACGTCGGAGCCCGGAACCCCCATTCCCCGCGCAGAACGGATCGTGGCGGCGGCCCGCCTGGCCCAGACCGCCGCCAGCCAGGGAGACGATGAACTTCTGGCCTGGGCCGGGGAACAGGTGGCCCGGGAACTCGCGGCAATGGGATCAGAGGATATCCGGCCCATCGCGACCGGGGGGACCGCTGGATCCCCCGATCTACCGGGTATCGTCGCGTCAGCCCGGCTGTTGCGCGCCCTGCTGGAAGCAGATACCTGCCTGGCCGGCTTCGACATCGCCGAATCGCTGCCCATGCTGTACCGCCGGTTCCGCGACGATACGGCCCCGCTGAACGATCCCATCCGACTGAAACAGGCCTGCCGCGACGCGCGGACCGCGTTCCCGTGGTGCGTGGCCGAACTGGAAACCACCATAAGCCACGCCGTCCTGATTGAACGGTTCCCCGCGGCGGCCCGCCTGGCGTGGCTGGGACTGCGCGACCTGTGGTGGACCTGGCGCGACCCGGAGACCTGGTGGCTGATACCCAGGCCCCTTCGCCGTGGCAGAAAAATCACCGCTGACACGCTGTCCCTTACCTTGTCCCTGTACGCCGGGCTGCCGGACTACCTGCTGGGCATGCGTCACTGCTCCCAGCCCCTGTTCGAGTAAGCGGCCGCGGCGCCCGAACGGGTATACTGGTACGCGCGCAATCCGATCTTAACCGACACCGGGAGGATCCATACATGCTCAAAGGACTGGGTGACCTGGGAAAACTGGGCGCGGTACTGAAACAGGCCATGGAAATGAAACAGCGCATCGAGGAATTGCGCGCCCAACTGGCCCAGGAGACCATGGAAGGCTCGGCCGGTGGGGGGGCAGTGCGGGTGGTAGTCAACGGCGCGCTGGAAATTCAGTCCCTCAGGATCGAACCCGAACTGTGCAATCCGGACGACCTTCCCCTGCTGGAAGAAATGGTTACGGGGGCGGTCAATGACGCTATCCGCAAGATGCAGGCCCATATCAAGGAACGGATGACCGAGATCGCCGGCATCGCGGATCTGCCCGGTCTGGTCTGAACAATGCTGCGCACCGTCTTTTTCGGCACGCCGGAACTTGCCATCCCCTCGCTGGAGCGGGCGGCGTCGGTGTCACGCCTGCTGGCGGTCGTTACGCGGCCGGACCGCCCCCGGGGCCGGGGCCTGAAGCCCGAACCCCCTCCCGTTAAACGCTGGGCCGAGGCCCACGACGTCCCGGTGACGCAACCCGAGAAACTCAACGACGGTACCTTCGAGACCTGGCTGAAGGACCAGCGGCCAGACCTGTGCCTGATGGCGGCTTATGGCCGGTTGCTGAAACAGCCCATCCTGGACATTCCGCCGCTGGGCTGGCTTAACGTGCATCCCAGCCTGTTGCCCAGGTGGCGAGGACCGTCGCCGATCCAGAGCGCCATCCTGGCAGGCGATACCGTCACCGGCGTCACGATCATGCGGGTCACGCTGGAGATGGACGCCGGGGATATCGTGCTGCAGGAGTCCGTGTCCATCGGCCCCGAGGAAACCGCGGGCGAGTTGACCGGGCGACTGGCCGCGCTGGGCGCGGACCTGCTGGAGCGGGCCATCCGCATGGCCGAACAGGGCCCCCTTCCCGCCATTCCCCAGGATCCCGGGAAGGTCGTGTACTGCCGCCTGTTCGAGAAAAAGGACGGGCGGATCGTGTGGTCAGATCCGGCAACGCGGATCCACAACCTGGTCCGGGCGGCGAATCCCTGGCCAACGGCGTTCTGCCTGTTCCGGAACGAACTGTTCAAGATCCTGAAAAGTTCCGTCGAAGCCGTGCCGGCCACGGCTGAACCCGGCGTGATCACGGCCGTGGAAAAAGACCGGTTGCTGGTAGCCACGGGTGAAGGCACCCTCGCCATACGGCGGGCCCAGTTGCCCGGCCGCAAGCCCCTGGACATGGCGGCTTTCCTGCCCGGCGCACGGATTCAGCCGGGAGAACGATTCCTCGAGGCGCCCGTGCCCGGGAACACCGATGGAGATGCCTTCCGGTGAACGCCATCGATCCTGTTCGGGATGCCGCCATCGACGTGCTGTCGCGGGTCTGGGAAAAAGGCGCCCACCTCGACGTGTCCCTCGATATCACCCTGCGACGGCGAGGCGCCGGGTTCAGCGCCCGGGGCAAACGTTTCCTCTCTCACCTCTGTTACCAGGCCTGCCGATGGCGCCGCCTGGCCGACTACGTGCTGAGCGCGGCCTGTGAACAGCCATTGGACCGCCTGCCGGTCCCTATCCTGATCATTCTGCGGCTGGCGGTGATCCAGATGTATTTTTCGGGTACCGTGCATCGCGCGGCCGCCGTGTCCACGTCGGTGGACCTCGCCCGGAAACGGGGTCATGCCGGCCTGGCGCGGCTGGTCAACGCCGTGTTGCGCCGGGTACCGCCCGACCTGGCGTCCGTATCGTTTCCCGACGCCGAACGGCAACCCGTGGAATATCTCCGCCTGCGGTGGTCGCTGCCGCGTTGGATGGTCCGGCTGTGGGTGGAACAGTTCGGGCAGGAAACCGCGGCACGGCTGTGCGAGCAGGTCAACCGGGAAGCCCCGCTGTTTCTAAGAATCCGGCCGGGCTCTTCGACGGAAGAATCCCTGGTTCGGCAACTGGAACGGCACGGATGCCGGGTCACGCCGTGGCCGGTACTGCCGGGATTCCTTCGGGTGGAAACCGCGCGCGACCTGGCCGCGTTACCCCCCCTGCGCGCGGGCGCGTGCCGGGTGCAGAATCCCGCGTCCTCCCTGCCCCCCCGGCTGCTGGATCCCAGGCCCGGGGAACGGATCCTCGACCTGTGCGCGGCCCCGGGCACCAAAACCCTGGAACTGTGCGACCTGGGCGACGGAGACCTGTCGGTCGTCGCGCTGGATCCCGACCCGGGTCGGCTGAACCGGGTCCGGTCCGTCCTGGAACTCACGGGGGAAGCCCGCGCGATAGCGGTGCTCGGAGACGGAATTTTCCCGCCCTTCCCTCCGCGATCTTTTGACGCGGTGCTGGTGGACGCGCCCTGTTCCGGGCTGGGTACCCTGCGTCACAACCCCGATATCCGGGACCGGCTGCAGGCCAGCGACCTCGACCGCATGGCTGGTCTGCAGCGAAGCCTGTTGCGCTCGGCCGCCGCCCTTTGCAAGAATGGTGGACGGATTGTTTACTCCGTTTGTACCTTTACCCCCCAGGAAACCCGGGACATCGCGGCCTACGCCGTGTCGGAACTGTCCCTGGAGCCGGAAGCGGGGCCGGAGTTACTGGAACCTTGGAAAACTGGGACGGGACACTACCAGATCCATCCGCTCGACGAAGCGCTGGACGGTTTCTTTTTGACGCGTTTTCGAAAGCGGTCTTAGGAACCGTACTGTTCGCCCTTGGCTTCATCGGGTGGTGCATCCGCTGGTCCGTGGCCATGGCCGTGTTCGTGCTGGTCATGGCGGGAGCCGGGTATTACGTGTTCGCCTTCGCCCTTGAAGGCAACCAGTACACCCGTGTGCCCCAACTGGTCAACCTGCCCCTGCCCGATGCCACCGCGCTGCTCGCCGAGCAGGGCCTGGAACTCGGCCGGCAGACTTCCGTGGCCCATCCCACCATCCCGAAATACCACGTGGTATCCCAGCGTCCCGAGGCCGACCGCGTCGTCCGATCGGGCAGGCGGGTGGATGTCGTGGTCAGCATGGGTCGGGATTACCTGAAAGTGCCCGACCTGCGCGGCATGTTCCTGGACGAAGCGCGCCAGGCCATCGCTCAGTCTCGGTTCCGGATCGGATCCCTGGCGCGGGTCCCCTCCGACGCCGCGCGCGACATGGTGCTTTCCCAAGATCCGCCGGCCGGCGAAACCCTGGACGCCCAGGGAGAGATCAACCTGCTCCTGAGCGCGGGCGCGGCCTCCGCCACGGGCGTCATGCCCGACCTGCGCGGCATGAAAGTGACGGACATTCCCCCGGTGATGGCCCCCTTCGGGGTCATCCTAGTGGGAAACCCCGTGGACGTGCCCGGCGTACCCACGGACGTCGTGCTGGACCAGAGTCCGCCGCCGGACGCCCTGATCTATCCCAGCCAGGTGGTCACTTATGACTACCGTCCCTCCGGCGTGGAATCGGTACCTTCCGAACGCTACGAGGCCGTCTTGCGCCATGAAATGCCGGTGGACTGGTACGATAAATCCGTCCGTGTGGACGTGATTGACGCCATGGGCGAACGAACTACCGTGTGGAGCCGGGAACCCTCTTTCACGGACACCGACCGCGCCACCTACGTGGCCGGAACCGCCATGCGGATCCCCGTCAATTACGTGCGGGAGACGACGGTCGAAATCTACCTGAACAACACCCTGCACGCCGCGTACCGGCTGAAAGATGGCAATCCCCCGGAAATGATTGCCTACGCCACTCCCTGACGCGCGGCGGAAAGGCGCGGAGTGAAACAGATGAGCCCAATACAGGTATCCCCTTCCGTATTGTCCTGTGATTTCGCCCGCATGGGCGAAGAGATCGAAAGCGTCGTCCAGGCGGGAGCCGACCTGGTGCATTTCGACATCATGGACGGCCAGTTCGTGCCGAACATCACCTTCGGCCCCCCCGTGCTCGCCAGGTTGCGGTCCCGCTGCGCCGCCCCCATGGACGTGCACCTCATGATCGTGGATCCCGAGCGGTACGTGGACGATTTCGCTTCGGCGGGCGCGGATATCATCACGTTCCAGGTGGAGGCCTGCCGCCATCCCCACCGCCTGTTGCACCGGATCCGGGACCTGGGCTGCCGGGCCGGCGTGTCGCTCAACCCGGGCACGCCCGAGGAATCGATCCGTTACCTGGTTTCCTCCCTGGACATGGTCCTGGTCATGACCGTCAATCCCGGCTTCGGTGGCCAGTCGTTCATTCCGGACATGCTGGACAAGATCCGTCGGATCCGCGAAATGATCGGCCCGGATAAAGACCTGGAAGTGGATGGCGGCATCGACGGTCACACCGCGCGGCAGGTCGTCGCGGCCGGGGCAAACGTGCTCGTCGCGGGCTCATACGTGTTCAGCCACCCCGATCGTGAAACGGCCATCCGCGCCCTGAAGGAAGCAGGAAATGCCAGCCGGGCATGAACATACCGGCTGGATGCCGGGATGGACCTGGTCCACCGGGGGGGATCCTTCCGCCCGCCGCGTGGATCCGGTTACCGCCCTGCTCGCGACCCGGAAATGGGCCTGGGCCCTGGACCCCCAGGATAGTCGTGAGCCATCCGCCGCCATGGGTGGCGTCCCGGTACCCCCGGCCGACCGAGAACGCGTCGCCGGCCCCCTCATCCTCGCCGCGGCCCCACCGGCCCCGCCGGAATCCCTGGGTGCCCCCGCGTTTCGAAAGGCCCATGGCACGCGCTACGCCCTCTACGCCGGATCCATGGCCCATGGCATCGCCTCGGAACGGCTCGTGGCGGCGATGGGCCGGGCCGGTTTTCTCGGATTTTTCGGCGCGGCGGGCGAACCCCCGGACCGGATTGAAGCCGTGCTGGCCCACCTGAAAGCGGAACTGGGGGATATTCCTTTCGGATTCAACCTGATCAGCAGTCCCGGGGCCTCCGCGTGGGAAGAAGCGGTGGTGGACATTTATCTTCGGCACGGGTTGCGGCTGGTGGAAGCCTCCGCGTACATCCAGCCGAGTCCCGCCCTCGTCCGGTACCGCGTCAAGGGCATATACCGCAGAGCGGATGGCCAAGTCATCGCGCCAAACCGGGTCATCGCCAAGGTATCCCGAGCGGAAATCGCCGAAAGGTTCTTCGCGCCGCCCCCCGAGAAAATCCTGCGGAGGCTGGTTGAATCCGGGGCGATATCGCCGGAAGAAGCGGAACTGGCGGCCCTCGTTCCCCTGGCGGAAGACCTGACCGTCGAGGCCGATTCCGGCGGACACACGGATCATCGCGCGGCTCTGGCCCTGTTGCCGGGCATGCTGGCACTGCGCGACCGGGCGATGGCGTCTTTCCCGCCGGGAACTTCGTTGCGGGTGGGCCTCGCCGGCGGCATCGCCACGCCCCATGCCGCGGCAGCCGCGTTCGCCATGGGGGCGGATTACGTGGTCACGGGCACTGTCAACCAGGCGTGCGTTGAATCCGGCTCCTCGGATACCACGCGCGCCATGCTGGCCGAAGCCTCCCAGGTGGACGTGGCCAAGGCTCCGGCCGCGGACATGTTTGAAATGGGGGTTACCGTCCAGGTGTTGAAAAAGGGTACCCGTTTCGCCGAACGGGCCGCGAAACTGTATGACCTGTATAAAACGTACGGCGCCCTGGAGGAGATCCCGGAAAAAGAGCGGCAATGGCTGGAAACCGTCATTTTCCGTGGTCCGATCGCGGACATATGGGAGGAAACCCGGGCGTTCTTCAACCGGCGGGATCCGGCCATGATCGCGAAGGCGGAACAGGATCCCAGGCGGAAACTGGCCTTGCTGTTTCGCTGGTACCTGGGGCTGTCTTCCCACTGGGCAAACCAGGGCGTACCCGACCGGAAGGAAGACTACCAGGTGTGGTGTGGCCCGGGCATCGGCGCGTTCAACGAGTGGACCCGCGGATCCTTCATGGCATCCCCCGATCGGCGCGAAGCACACCTGGTGGCACTCAACATCCTGGCCCTGGCGGGAGTTCTGTTGCGCCAGGCCGCCTGGCAGGGCCAGGGGATTACCCACGTCCCGCGCCACGAACACCTGCGCCCCCGGGAACAGGAAGAACTGGAAGCCCTGCTGCATGGAAGTCCCGCATGACCCCATCCCCCAACAGACATGCCGATCAGCCGAAACCGGACGCCCCAGTTTCCGTGGAACCATCCCCATTCCTGAAAACCTGCCGCCTGTTCCTGCCCCGGTCCCGCCGCGTCAGGCTCGTGCTGGCCATCATCGTGGCCTGTCTTGTTCTGGACCATGCCACCAAGTGGTGGGCCGTGGTCTACCTGCGGGATGGCCACTACACCTGGGACGCTCCGGGAAAAATATTTCGGATCGTTTACGCCGAAAACACGGGGGCCTTCCTCAGCCTTGGCGGAAATCTGCCGGATCCCTGGCGCCTGGCGATCATGATCGGGTTAAACGCGGTAATTCTGACCGGGATCGCGCTCTGGCTGGCATGCCGCCGGCACATCGCCCTCTGGCCGGTGATAGCCCTGTCCCTCGTGCTGTCAGGTGGGCTGGGGAACCTGTTGGACCGCGTGTTTCGTCCCGGTCACGTGGTGGTGGACTTCATGAACATGGGCATCACCACGTCATGGTTTTCGCTGCGTACGGGGATTTTCAACATCGCGGATCTCGCGATCATGGGAGGATTGGCCATGCTGCTGGCCTGGGAGATCCTCCTCGCCCCGGGTGAACCGGATAACCAGAATTGATCAGCCCTTTTTCGCGAAAGAACGGGTCAGTCGGCCAGCTTGGTCAGGTCACCGCGTCCCGTGCGCACCTGGGTCCGGTAATTGACCAGCAGGTGCGGCACGTACTTGCGCTGGGCCGCGGTAACCACGTTGTCCCGGGTGGTTACGCCCTTGTCCTTCAGGGCCTCCCGGAGGGGCGGCGCGGCTAATGAAGGGGCCGGCTGGCGGTATTTCGCGCCCGGGTCTTCTGCCTGCTGTGCCGTTTCGACCGGTTTTTCGGATTCAGCCGGTTGAGCCGCCTGTTCCGAAGGCGCGCTGGCCTGAATAAAGGCCATGGCGGCCTCTTCGTAACTCATGGACTGGGCGGACCGCTCGGGCAGGGGAGCGTACACGGATCCCTTCGCCACGTGCGCGATCAGGGAGGCCGTTCCCCGCACAATGCCTGCCCCCGTCTCGTATACCATGGCGGCCGGCGAACATTGCGCACCCTTCATGAAGCCCTTTCGGGTCTCATCCATCAGGGAATACACGCCCCACCCGGCCCACTTCACCGGCCGCATGGCGGGTTCCTCGGGGTTCCCTAACTGGTCCGTGGAGGCCGGGGGCACGCAGACCGCCCACCCTGCCGCCAGCAGACCCATAACCGCGATGATCAGGCATTTTTTACACATGGACCGATGCTCCTCTCCGGGACTCCCGGCAGGAAAATCCTTTACACATCTACAGCATACACCCCGCGACCCGTTTTCGTCAAGTATTTATTTGTTCCGGCCTCGCCCATGAACAGGGCCGGGCTGCCGGTTGCGGGAGAGGGGCGAGTGTCGTTATACTAATGCTCCCTGTATGGCAATCCGCACGGTCCGTCTGGTCGGAGGGCGGGGCGGTTTTTGCCGCGCGCGGCGGATAAGGCACAGGCAACGATTCTCGGAGGTTCATTCATGGCCAGTTTCAATCCGGACAAGGTACGCAACGTGGGGCTCGCGGGACACGGCGGCGTGGGGAAAACCATGCTGGTCGAGCGTATTCTGCACAACCTGGGCATCACCAGCCGCCTGGGCAGCGTGGAAGACGGTAACACCGTCTGCGATTACCTGGAGGAAGAGATCGACCGGAAGTGTTCGATCGCGATGAAACTGGTCCATTTCGAGTGGAAGGGCAGCCGGATTCACATGGTGGATCACCCGGGTTACGTGGACTTTCTGGGTGAACTGGCGTCTTCTTCTCCCCTGCTGGATGGCCTGATCATCGTGGTGGACGCGTCCACGGGCGTGCAGGTCGGCACGGACAACGCCATGAAGTATGCCGAGCGGTACGCCGTGCCCCGGGCGTTCTTCGTGAACAAGATGGACCGGGAACACACGAACTTCGCCGAAGTGGTCAAGGGAATCCAGGAAAGTTACGGCAAGCATTGCGTGCCGGTGATCGCGCCGGTCGGAAGTGGAACCGGACTCAAGGGCGTGGTAAACCTGGCCAAGGGGGATGTCTCGGCGGTGGAAAACGGCGAATCCCTCAAGGAAGCCCTGGTGGAAGCCGTCGCGGAAACGGATGAAGAACTCACCATGAAATACCTGGAAACCCTGGAACTTTCCGAGGAAGAACTCATCCAGGGACTGCAGGTTGGTATCACCACCGGCAAGATCGTGCCGATCATCGCCGGCAGCGTGACCATGAACATCGGCATCGAAGAACTGCTGGACCTGGTGGCCGAATCCTTCCCCACGCCGCTCAGCCGCAAGGTCATCGCGCGCAATCCCGCCGGGGAAGAAGTCACCGTCAAGATCGGCGTGAATGAACCCTTCTTCGCGCAGGTCTTCCGGCAGGTGGTCGACCCATACGTGGGACACCTCACCCTCTTCCGGGTGCTGAGTGGAACCCTGAAAACCGATTCCGAGTTCTACAACGTCACCACCAACACCAAGGAACGCACGGGCAAGATTTTCCTCCTGCGCGGAAAAGAGCAGATCCCCGTGGACGAAGTGGTCCCCGGCGACCTGGCCGCGATGACCAAACTCAAGAACACCCATTTCGGCGACACGCTGTCCGTGCCGGGGTGTGAACTGGTCATGCCGGCCATTGAACTGCCGCCTGCCATGGTAAAACTGGCGATCGTGCCCAAGTCCCGGGCCGACGAGGATAAGATCGGCGAGGCCCTCAACCGACTGGCCGAAGAAGATCCCACCTTCTGCCACTACCGGGACACGGATACCAACGAACACGTCATCCGCGGCATGGGTGACCTGCAACTCGACATCCTGCTCAAGCGCATGCAGCGCAAGTACAAGGTGGAAGCCGAAACCCGCCTGCCCAAGGTGGCCTACCGCGAAACGATCCGGGCCCAGGTGGAAGTGCAGGGCAAACATAAGAAACAGACCGGCGGACACGGCCAGTACGGTGACGTGCACCTCCGGCTCAAGCCCAATGAGCGCGGCGCGGGATACCAGTTCATCGACAGCATCGTCGGCGGCGTGGTCCCGAGGCAGTACATCCCTCACGTGGACAAGGGATGTCAGGAAACACTCGCCCAAGGGGTCATCAGTGGTCACCCCGTGGTAGACATCATCGTGGAACTGTTCTACGGCTCCTACCACGCGGTGGACTCTTCCGAACTGGCCTTCAAACTGGCAGCCCGCAAGGCGATCATCAAGGGCGTGAAAGACGCCCGGCCCTGCCTGCTCGAACCCATCATGGAAATCGCCGTGACTGTGCCCTCGGAATTCATGGGCGACATCAGCGGCGATCTGAACAGCCGTCGCGGCCGACTGCTGGGCATGGACGCGATCGGCGGCGGACGCCAGGTCATCCGGGCCCTGGTACCGGAGGCGGAAATCCTGCGGTACTCCACGGATCTTCGCAGCATGACCCAGGGCCGGGGTAGTTACGAACTCAAGTTCAGCCACTACGAAGAAGTGCCCGAACACATCGCCAAGGAAATCATCACCGCCTACGAAAAGACGCGGAGTGGCGAGGAAGAAGACTGATCCGCTTCAAGAATACGACCACCGAGATTACGGGAACGCACGGCCTTTCAGGTTGTGCGTTCTCTTGTTACCGTGCGCCGTGACATGCCCAATTTATACGCCCCCGATCCTCGCACCCTTCCCCGTGTTCCGGAACAGTCAGCGGGTCACAATCTGGTCCCGACCGTTTTTCTTGGCCTCGTAGAGGGCTTCATCCGCGGCCATGAACAGCATGCGGGTGTCTTTATGCTCGAAGGTCAACTGCGCGATACCAATGGACAGCGTGACCTTGAATGTCTGGCCGTTCTCGGCGTTGAAGGCCAGGTCCTTGACCCGAGACCGGATACGTTCCACGCAGTTTACCGCGCTGATCGAAGGCGTATGCGGAAATCCCACGCATAACTCGTCTCCGCCGTACCGTCCGGCGAAGTCATCCAGTCGGATGTCTTCCCGGATAATCCGGGCGATGGCCATCAGCACGGCATCCCCCGCCTGGTGCCCATACGTATCGTTGATCTGCTTGAAATAATCGATGTCGATCATGGCCAGCGACAGGGCATGCCCATAGCGGTGCGCGGAATGGACCTCCACGCTCAAACGTTCCTCGAACCGGCGGCGATTGAGCAACTGGGTCAGCCCGTCGTGGGTCGCCGCGTGACGCAATAATTCCTCGTTGCGCTTGTGCTCGGTGATGTCGCGCACGATCCCGGCGAACACGGGAGGCTTGCCTGGGCGTTTCACTTCGCTCACGGCCAGGGTCATGGGGAAAATGGTCCCGTCTTTGCGGCGTCCCAGCACCTCCCGGGTGCTACCGATAATCTGGGCTTCGCCCGTCTCCAGGTATTTCCGGATATATTGATCATGCTGACGGCTGTGGGGCTCGGGCATGAGTATCCCCACCGATTTCCCGATGGCTTCTTCCGGCGCGTAGCCGAAGATCACCGCGGCTGATCCGTTGTACTCGATGATTTTGCCCTTTTCATCAATCAGGATGATCCCGTCCGCCGCCGTGCGCAATACCCCCGACAACAGGGCCTCTTTCTCGCAGATGGCCAGTTCCTGTTCTTGTAACCGTTCCATCATGCGATTGAACTGGCCCACGATTCGACCCATTTCATCATGGTACCGGGACTCCGGGGCGCGCAGCGTGAAGTCCCTGGATTCTTCAATCCGCTGAATGGCCCGCTCAAACCGGTCCAGACGTTCGAGCACGCGCCGCCGCATGAACCACGCGAGCAGCAGAATCACCGCAAGGGCACTGATCGTCCCGACCACCAGGAACCACATGTAAAGATACATCCCCTGCCGATACACGTCCCGGGGCAGCGTGAGCGTGACGACCAGTGCGTCCCGGTTCTCCATGTCGGCTAACAGGGCCTCACCCCGTATCTCGTCCATGGAAAGCGGCGTGATGCGGGGGGAATCCCCGGAACGCAGGGGAGGCACCGAACGGCCCGCGGCATCCGGCTGGTCCCGCCGTTCAACCGTAAATGCCAGTTCCGTGATATCCCGCAATCCCTCAACCAGGTGATCATCCAGCCAGACGCCTGCCAGCAGGGTTCCACGAATGGGTCCCTCGTAAGAGGTCGTGACGATGGGGCGCGACGCGGCCAGCAGGACCCGGTCAGGAAAAACGTAAATGCCGCTCACGCAGTCCCGCTCATCTTTGAACTGGCTGAACCGGCCTCCCTTCCCGACCAGGGAAAATACTTCCCCTGGAAGTTCGACTATTTCTTCCTTATCCAGGTCAAAATTTTTGGCATACTTGATGTTTCCATCACTGTCCGTAATGATGAATACGTTGACCTTAATGCCAGTGTACAGATCATCGGGCAGGTTCACTTCGATGAAGTCCGGATCCTGGCCTTCCACATACCGAACGGTATCATCCCACGGGGCCCAGTCCGCGGTAAGGCTTTCCAGGCGGGCAATCTCCCGATGAAACGCCGACTGAACCTGCTTCAGGTATAAAGTGACATTATCCCGTTCGAGCGCGGAAAAACTCCGGTGGGTTTGCCAGCCGAGCACCAGGGTCATAACCAGAAAAATGGACACAATACCGCATACAATCGTCACTACCTGGGTCCTGAGCGATGCGTTCAACCATTTCATGGCTGTCCCCTTGTAACCGAAGCATTATGCGCGCCTCTCGCTATACTACACTTTCTGAAACAGACGGTCAATATTTTTATGGAAAATTGATACGGGAGCCCAGGGGGAAACTTTTTTAAAGATTGCGGAAGGCTGGTGGGCTGCCCTCGCCAGGGCAGAGAAACTGGCAAATGGCGGAGGGAAAAGAAGGACCCGTTGGTAATGGGGATGAATGCTGGATAGGCGGATGGGGGTTAGGGGAAAGATTTCGCTGGCTTCGCTCGAAATGACAATAGTCCATGTCATTTCAAAGAATGTTGTCTCCCCCTTGACCTTTCAATAAAATCATGTGCCCCAACCATCTGTTGTCGTTACACCCCTGTCTCTATCGTAACCCGTCCTGTCATTTCGACGAACGAAGTGAGGAGAAATCCCTCCGGAACCCATGCTCCTGAAGATACCCTCTCCCTCCGCGAAAAGCGTCACGTCCCCCGGAAACTCGCGACAACCAAGGGCAAACGCGCGATCAGCGATGCTCCAGGGGATCCAGCACGGTGTTCAGCCGCTGAAGCAGCACGCCCAGCGAGGAATACAGGTCTTCCCGCTGGACAATTACGCCCTCGGGAACGTCCACCGGCGTGGGGGCAAAGTTCCAGATGGCCCGAATCCCGCCGGACACCATGAGGTTAGCCACCTCCTGGGCGGCGTCGGCGGGCACTGTGATGATGCCCACGTGCACGCGCATTCTCCGGGCCAGGTGGGGCAGTTTGGAAATGTGCAACACTTCCCTCCCGTGAATTACCCTGCCTATCACGTCGGGATGCCGGTCGAAAGCGGCGACGATATCCAGCCCGTACCGGTGAAACCGGCTGTAGCCCAGCAGCGCGGAGCCGAGGTTCCCGGCCCCCACCAGGAACCCTTTCCGGATGTTATTCCACCCAAGAAAGGTTTCCACCGCCTGGATCAGGGCGGCCAAGTCATATCCCACCTTGGGCCGGCCCTTGATCCCCGTCACCGCCAAGTCCTTGCGGATCTGGGTGGCGTCCAGTTTCAGGGCTTCGGCGATCTGGCTGCAGGAAATAGTGTCCATGCCGTCCGCCAGGCGCTGCAGCAGCAGGTGGTGATACAGCGGCAAACGACGCAACGTAGGTTCAGGAATACCTTTCTTTTCCTGGTCACCTCTGGCCTGTTCAGGGGGCATTGCCATTCCTTTCGTTCGCGTCCGATCCTGTCGCGTTCTCCCGGTACGTTTCAGATTCACCGTCTTCGTCGTTCACTCCAGCACAAAAAAGGACCTCGCGCCTGTCAAGTTCCATCGTGTCACAACCGCATGGGCACGCCGTGACGGGCGCAGTATTCCTTGGCCTCCCTGATGGAATATTCCCTGTAGTGAAAGATGGAGGCGGCAAGCGCCGCGTCCGCACCGCCTTCCTGCAGGGCCGCGCGGAGATGATCCAGGGTGCCCGCTCCCCCGCTGGCGATCACGGGTATGCTCACGGCGTCGGCCACCGCACGGGTCAGTGGAATGTCATACCCGTTTTTCGTGCCGTCGCAGTCCATGCAGGTCAGCAGGATTTCACCCGCCCCGCGCTGTTCCACTTCCCGTGCCCAGGCCACCGGTTCCAGGGGCGTGGGCCGTCCGCCGTCCCGACCTCCGTGGCTTTTCACCTGGTAGGAACCGTCGGGCAGGCGCTTGGCATCAATGGCTACCACGATGCACTGGGACCCGAAACGCCGGGCCGCTTCATTGATGAAGTCGGGGTTTTCTATGGCCGGCGTGTTGATGGACACCTTGTCCGCTCCGGCCTGCAGCATCCGGCGGATATCATCGATGGTACGGATTCCCCCGCCCACGCACAGCGGCATGTATACCTGTTCCGCCGTGCGCCGCACCACGTCCACCATGGTTTCACGATCGTCCGTGGAAGCGCGAATGTCCAGGAACACGATTTCATCCGCCCCTTCTTCGTCATACCGTCGGGCGATTTCAACGGGGTCCCCCGCGTCCCGCAACCCCAGAAATTTCACGCCTTTCACCACGCGCCCGTCGGCCACGTCCAGGCAGGGGATAATCCGTTTAGCCAGCACTCCGTTACTCCTTACTTGCCGCCCCGTCCTTCGTTCGCGGAATCCCGCGGTTCACATCCCCCCTGCATAGTTTCCGAATAAAAGTATAGTACTTTCGGATCGGTCATCGCAATCTCCCGCCGCGTGACGGCTTTTCCGATGCTTTGGAAACCAGGTAAAACCGCGTCTCCTGGGACAGCGTATCCGCCCGCAGCAGGGCCAGTTCCTGGTCCAGGTCGTCCAGTCCGCACACCAGGAGCACCTCGCTGAAAAAACTGCCTTCCGGGCAGAGTTCCCCCAGCCGGTTAGGAAGACTCTCCAGCCACGCCGTATCCAGCACCGTATCCTGGTGATCGGGATACAGCACGAGGTACAGCATGTCTGCCTCGACCAGTTCGCTGAAAAAGTGCGTGCCCAGCGAAACTTCCGGGATCAGGCCTTCCCGCATGGCCACAATCTCACAGGTGACGGCCACCCGGTCGATCTCCGAGAACGTCACCGGCACGCCCAGTTCGGGCGACGAGGTTCCCCAGCGACCGGGGCCCGCGAGCAGGACGGTTTTGCCTTCCAGCGCGGGATGGTGCGCGATCCGCCCGATAACGCGCGCCACGCGATGCCGGTCACTCAGGGGCAACAGGCCATACTTCGCGGGATGCACAAAAATCACCCAGTCAACCTGGAGCAACCGGCTGGTACCAATAACCGGTCCCGACCCGGCCATGATGACCCGGGCAGGCTTTTCCCCCGTATCCGGAATCACCGGCGTCTCCCTCCGGACCTGGAACGGGCGACACTGCACGAAATTCACCCGGAAAGTACCGTCCTCGTTGAAATTCACCGTGAATTCCGTGTCCACTGGACATCCATAGATCGATTCCAGCACCCCAAGGGCATCGCGCATGTTCCGGGTGAACGTCTCGTCCCGCAACACGGCATCCATGGAAATATGGGGCAACGGCGTGGGCAGCCCCCGCTGCCGTGCTTCCCGTTCGGCCGCGGCATCCCTGCCTTCGAATCGCCGCAAGGATTCCCGGCAGGATGCCGGCAAACGGTCCGTCAACGCTTCATAGTCCATGGAAATCAACTGGTTGGCGTCCAGGTCCAGCACGTCCACCCCCCGCTGGGTATACAGGCGCCCGCCCTTCTCTGGCCGTAACAGGGGTTCGTTCAGGGCCACGATCCGGGTGTAATCGTCGTCCCGCCGATCCACGGCCCGGGTTCCCAGTCCTACCACCAATCTAAGCAGTCCCGCCCGGGGATCGATATCCCGGTGCCAGACATAGGGATTGTAGGAGAACCCCACGCCCGCCAGGTCGGGAAAGAACAGGTCGCCCCGCTGTGATCCCGAAACCCGCTGCACGAGGAGGGCCATCTGTTCCTCCCGGTCCAGCAGGCCGTATCGCTTACGGTACGCGAGGGCCTGAGGACTGAGGGCGCTGGCGTAGACCGTTCGGATGGCCGACTTGAAGTCTTCCAACCGTTTCTGGAACGCTCCCTGGTTCGCGCAGAACACGCTTTCGTATTTGCCGGCAAAGGAATATCCGAAACTGTCTTCCAGCACGGAACTGGACCTCACGATGATGGGCGATGTGCCGAAATAATCCAGCAGTCGGGCCATTTCTTCTTCGGCGTCCCGGGGAAACGTCCCGGTGAGAATGCGCCGCCGGATAAACTCCGCGCTTTCCAGGTAATCCTCCCCAACCTTTCTGCGCCGCCGCAGCCACCAGCATCCATTCTGCACGAGGTAGGTATTGAACAGGTCCGCCCCGATGTAAAAACTGTCGTGCAACTCGAGCAGGTCCCGCCACGCCGGCAACTGGTCACGCAGGATGGCGTGGGCCAACAGCATCCCCACGGCCTTCCCCCCGATCTGCCCCGTGCCGATCGTCCGTCGTCCAACATCCAGCAGATCTTCCAGCGTGAAAAAGCGCCGGGCCAGTTCCAGCACGCGCTCATCCCGGGAAATGATCATCCGCAGCAGCCGTTCCTTGACGATCGCGGCCTGCTCGGTCTGGCTTCTCTCCGGCGGGCCGGAAATGATATCCCGGGCGAGCAGGAAGGTCCGATTCCAGTCGTCCAGGGGAGGAACCGCGCATCCCACGGCGGAAGGAGGGGTTGGCCGCAGGACTGATGCTACCCGGTGACTGGAGGTAATGGGAATCAGCGCGTCTTCCTGCCACTGGTGTAACAGGTGCATCGTCGGCGAGTGACGGAACTGCGTCTTGATCGGACGCAGGTACACCTCGCTATCGCGGCGGTACACGTCAATCATGACCTGGCAGGTCTCCCGGATGGGAAACACCGCCTCGTTGGAATGCCGATCGCGCAGGAGGGCAAAATACGCCAGGTCACCCCGGTCGTACAGGTACGGACAGGTAAGCAGGAAGAAATTGCAGAGCATCTGGTCGCTGTACCACGCCGCCGCCAGTTCGGACAGGATATCGAAGACGTAGTAGCCCCCTTTCGGCGTGGCTTCAATCGCGTCATGCACCGCGTCCAAAAACGGTTCGAATCCGCTGGATGGATTCAGCGACACCACCTGAACCCCCCGCGTGCCCTGGGGGATCAGGGGGGATGCGCCGCGAACCGGAAATACACCACCGGGCGATCCGAGGCCAGTCCATACCGGCAGTATGGCGTGAGGAACTGCGCGTAATCCACCACCCGGTCCACCCGCCATACCACGTTGTCACCAGGCAGTATGCCCCGAAGCATCCGGTCGATTTCCGGTACGCCCGTGCTGAATCCTGGGTTCATGGGTAACGCGATCCTTCCGGCAATGTCGCTGCTGTCCACGTCAGGGTATAACGACAAAACGCGCCCGACAAAACTCACGTCGCCGGGCGCGCCAAGACGTCACGTCAGTCAGATGATCAGACCAGGCCCTGGTCCAGCATCGCGTCGGCCACCTTCACGAAACCGGCGATGTTGGCGCCCATGACGTAATTGCCCGGTTTGCCGTAATCGGCCGCCGCGGTGTAGGCCTGCTCGTGGATGGCCTTCATGATTTCCCGCAACCGCTGATCCACGTAATCCCGGGTCCAATTGGTGTGCTGCGCGTTCTGGGCCATCTCCAGGCCGGACACTGCCACGCCCCCGGCATTCGCCGCCTTGCCGGGGCCATACAGGATACCGGCTTCCAGGAAGACGTCCACGCCTTCGGGATCGGTCGGCATGTTGGCGCCTTCGGCCACGAGCTTGCAGCCGTTCTTGACCAGTGTCCGGGCATCTTCCCCGTCGATCTCGTTCTGGGTCGCGCTGGGAAACGCGCACTGGCATGGCACGCCCCACGGCTTCTGGCCGGCGTAGAACTTGGCGGAGGGATACCGTTCGGCGTACTGGCTGATCCGCCCGCGGTGCACGTTTTTCAGTTCCATCACGAATGCCAGTTTTTCTTCATCGATGCCGTCCGGATCGTGGATGAAGCCCGACGAGTCGGACAGGGTAACCGCCTTGGCTCCCAACTGGTTCAATTTCTCCACGGTGTACTGGGCCACGTTACCCGAACCCGATACCACGCAGGTCTTGCCCTGGATATCGTCGTTGCGGGTAGCCAGCATGTTCTGCGCGAAGTACACCGCGCCGTAACCGGTAGCTTCAGGACGGATGAGGGATCCGCCCCAGTTCAGAGCCTTGCCGGTCAGCACGCCGGTGAACTCGTTGCGCAACCGCTTGTATTGTCCAAACAGGAAGCCAATCTCCCGGCCGCCCACGCCAATGTCCCCGGCGGGAACGTCCGTGTCCGCGCCAATGTGGCGGCACAGTTCCGTCATGAAGGACTGGCAGAACCGCATGACCTCGTTGTCTGATTTACCCTTCGGATCGAAGTCCGACCCGCCCTTGCCGCCACCCATGGGCAGGGTAGTCAGGGCGTTCTTGAAAATCTGTTCGAAAGCAAGGAACTTAAGGATGCCGAGGTACACGGTCGGATGAAAGCGCAACCCGCCCTTGTAGGGCCCGATAGCGCTGTTGAACTGGATCCGGAACCCCCGGTTAATCTGGTACCGGCCCTTGTCATCCTGCCAGGGCACGCGGAACATCACGACCCGTTCCGGCTCGACCAGACGTTCCAGGATCCGGTTTTCCTGGTATTCCGGATGGCGTTGCAGTACCGGTTCAAGGCTTTCCAGCACTTCCTTGACGGCCTGGTGAAATTCCGGTTCGCCCGGATTACGCCGCACCACGCCTTCGAACACATCGCTCACATATGACATGTCCTGACTCCTGTTGCAGGTTGAGGGTTATCCGCGGGCAATCGCCCCGCACGCAATCGGAATCCGCATTCCGTAACTGGATACATCATAACCATGGAAAACGGGGATATTCAAGATTGTTCAGGGGGATTTTATGGTGCTGAACCGGCAAATTTGCCGTTATATTGCGATATTGCCTGCCTGTTTTTTCGAAAATCTGCCGATATCGAGGAATTTTTCTTGATTGATACGGCAATTCTGCCGGTATACTGGTGGAAAACAGGGATCGATCCCGTGGACATCAAAACCAAACGCCGCATGATCGCCATCCTCGAGGCCCTGCGTAACAGCCCGAAGAGCCAGGGCAGCAAGGCCATCGCTTCCGCCCTGGCCCTGTCAGGTATCGAGATGAGCGAACGGGCGGTACGCAATTACCTCGCCCAAGCGGATACCCTGGGATGGACCGTCAACCTGGGACGCAGGGGACGCCGTCTTACCCCGGAAGGTCTCCGGGAAATCGAAAGCGCCCTGGCGGTCGACAAGGTGGGATTTATCGCCGCGAAAGTCGACGCCCTGGCCTACCAGATGGATTTTGACCCCGCCCGCAAAAAGGGCCGCGTCGTCATGAACATCGCCACCGTTTCCCTGCGCGACGCCTACCCCGCCCTGAAGATCGTCCAGGATATTTTTCGGGCCGGACTGGGCATGGGGTCCCTGGCCTGCGTGGCCCTTCCGGGCGAGACGATCGGAACCTTCACCACCCCCCCGCACACCATGGCCATCGGCACGGTGTGCAGCGTGACGATCAACGGTATCCTCCTCAAGGCCGGCATCGTGGCCCACGCCCGCTTCGGGGGCCTGCTGGAAGTGGAACAGGGCACCCCAAAACGATTCACCCAGATCATCACCTACGACGGGTCAACGCTGGACCCCCTCGAAGTGTTCATCCGGAGCCACATGACCACCGTGCAGCACGCGGCATCCACGGGCAACGGCATCATCGGGGCCGGTTTCCGCGAGATTCCGGCCATAGCCCTCGCCGAGGCACGGCGCGTCGCCCGACAGGCCGAACAGGTCGGCCTGGGCGGCATACTGGCATTCGGCCATCCGAATCAGCCCCTGCTGGACGTGCCCGTGCCCCACGGCCGGGTCGGCCTGGCCCTCGCGGGTGGGCTGAATCCCATCGCCGCGGTGGCCGAGGCCGGCATTCCCATAACCGGCACGGCGATGAGTACCCTGGCCCCTTACGAACAACTGACCGACTATCGTAACCTCATCGGCGTCGCGGCGCGACTGCCCCGGTAACCATCAGCCGGTAATCGGTAACACCCTGACCCGCGCGCCCGGGACCAGGTTCCATCGATGGGACGCGCTGCCGGACGATACCGCCAGTTCCAGGCGGTTGCCGCTGTTGACCAGGGCCAGCAGTTCCTCCCCTTTTCCGTCCCCGTAAACCCGGACAAACCGGGCCTGAACCGGCTCGTGATCCGGCGGATCCACCACCACCTGCAATGTACTCCACAAAGACGTGTCCGGAATCATGGCGCCATCAATGCTGGTGACCGCGTTGCCAAATCGATCAACGTGAATCACCTCGCCAATCACCTCCCCCGTCGCGAGCGTCACCGGCTCCGGAAAAGCCAGGCAGACCGGATCCGCCACGGGCGGCCCCAGGCGGCTGGGATCCCCTCCCCTGGCAAGGTACGCCGCTACCGGGGCAAACAGGTCCCTGCCGTGAAAGGTATGGCTCAGTCGCTGGGGAACCCCGGGCAAGGGACAGGGCAGACGAATCGCGTAGACGGCCCCGGGCGGATACTCTCGCGCGAGCAGGGAAATGAGGCCATTGTCGGGGCCGACGATAAGCCGGCCCTGCCAGTCCACCACGATCGGGCGACGGCTGGTTCCGACGCCGGGATCCACCACCACGACGTGCACGCTGCCCTCGGGATACCGGGGTATCGCCCCTTCCAGAAACAGGGCCGCCGCCATGACGTCATGGGGAGGCAGATCGTGGGCCAGGTCGTCCACCATGGCCTCGGGCACCAGCGCGCGCAACACGCCCTTTACCTGGGCCACGTACCCGTCCGCCGTGCCGAAATCCGTGGTCAGGGTAAGCAGTGGCGGGCGCATGGCAGTCCGGCGTCACTCGGCCATCGCCGATTTCACGATGTCCACTGGCCGTCCCAGGACGGCCTCGAGGTTCACTGTCGGCAGGGCCGGCGTCCGGGACACGATTTCCTTCGTGCCGTCCGGCCACAACAGGAAGGTATCCTCAGATTTCGCGCCCCCACCGGAAGGATTCCAGGCGAAAGCGCTCCCAAAAGGCACCTCCAGCCCGGTATGGACTTTCAGCCGTTCCGGCCAGAAGGTGTCGAGCACCGGGAAGGTTTCTCCCGGTTTCCCCTTGCAGGTGCGGCCGGCGTACCCCGTGGATCCCCCCTGGTGATGGTTATGCCATTCATCCGGCGCGAAGCCGAGTCGCCCGTAGGCCGCGGCCAGGTCATCGAACACCTCGCCAAGGGTACGCCCGGGACGGGTAGCCTCCTGGGCTATCGCGTCCACGCCGCAGATCCGCGCGTAGGCATCCGCCACCCCTTCGGGCAGGATGCCCACCCGCTTGAACCGGGTCAGGGATACCACCAGGCCTTCTTTCAGGAAACAGCCGACCACCATGACATATCCCCGGACGCGGGTCACGCCGGTTTCCGCCGACAGCAGGGCCCCCTGAGAGGGTAACGGATGCCGGAACCGGATCCGTTCATCAGCGGCGATGAGCGCGACAGGCACCTGGCATTCCCGCCGCTGTCCCTCGTATACCAGCCGGGCGGCAATGTCGTTTTCCCGGTCTCCCGGGCGGATATCCAGCAGGGTGGCCGTCATGGCCTCGGCGGCCCGACGCCCCAGTTCGCGGTATTTCTCCAGTTCCATGGGGGTCAGCAGCGCCCTCAACACGGCCAGTTCCCCGTGGACGTTCGGGCCGATGGATCCGTCATCGGACGCGATCGCGTCGGCAAAGGCCCGCCCCACGGCTTCAGCGGGATGCGACGCGAACCAGAGGTAATCCACGGCATCGCAGCCAAACCCCGCCAGTTCTTCCGCCATGATCCGGGGTTTTTCAATGGTATCGCCCACGAAAAACACCCGACCGTCCCGATGAACGAACAGGGCGTTCGCCCCGGCATCGGTATACGTCCAGATGTAGTTTCGCCTGCCCCCGGTAGCCATGGCAAAGTTATCCGCCCGGGTCAGCAGCACGCCATCCAGCCCCCTTTCCACCAGGAAAGCCCGAACAAGGGCCACGCGGACCTGGAACAGGTCCCGGTCACTCCGGATTTCCATGCGCATTGGTCATCTCCCCAGTCCCGGATACCCAGCCGGGACACGTTTACTCCACGTTATCCACGCCCAGTTTACCCAGAAACGTGATATAGGTCTCGATACCCCTGAACCAGGTCGGCAGGTGCTGGTGTTCGTTGGGCCCGTGAATATTGTCGTCTGGCAGGCCAAACCCGAGCATGACCGACTCCACGCCGATCTTTTCGCGCAACACCGCCACCACCGGCACGCTGCCGCCCTCGCGCACAAACAGCGGCGGCTTGCCGAACACGGCTTCCAGGGCATCGGACGCCGCCCGCATGAAAGGCGTGTCTATCCGCATGACCGCGCCAGGGCCCTTGGAATGGACCGTCAGTTCCCAGGTAACGTCGGGGGGCATTCGCTCCTCGATCACCTGGCGGACCATCTTTTCCACGTCGTCCGGGGTCTGATCGGGCACCAGTCTCGTGGAAAATTTACAGTGGGCCTTTGCCGGAAGCACGGTCTTGGCGCCTTCACCGATGAAACCGCCCCAGATGCCGTTAATTTCCAGGGTCGGGCGGGCGCCTACCCGCTCCAGAGTGGTATATCCAGCCTCGCCGTACATGCCCTTCGCACCGGTCAGCGCCAGCCACCTTTCGTCGCTGTACGGCAGCCGGGCCATCAGTTCCCGTTCGGCGGGGGTCAGTTCCCGGACGGCATCGTAAAAGCCGGGAATATTGACCCGGCCATCCGCGTCGTGCAAACCCGCGAGAAACTCCACCAGCACATGGATGGGGTTGCGTACCGACCCGCCGAACATGCCGCTGTGCAGGTCGTGTCCGGGTCCCCGCACCTCGAGTTCGAAGTACGCCAGTCCCCGCAGGCCATACACGATAGAAGGCAGGTCAGGCCCCAGTATTCCCCCGTCGCAGTTCAGTACGATATCGCAGGCCAGGCGGTCCCGATGGGCCTCGATGACTTCTTCCAGGTGGACGGAACCGATCTCTTCTTCGCCCTCGACCAGGAAACGGAGATTGACCGGGTAAGCGCCCTCCACGGTTTGCCAGGCTTCCAGCGCGCACAACAGGGCCACCAGTTGCCCTTTCATGTCAGACGCCCCGCGACCGTACACGTAATCCCCTGCGATTTCAGCCCCGAAGGGATCGATGTCCCGGGTCATATTGCCGCTGGAATCTTTCAGGCCCCACTCACCGATTGGATCCACGGGCTGCACGTCGTAATGCCCGTACACAAGCACGGTTGGCCTGCCGGGCGCGTCCAGCCATTCCGCCAACACTACCGGGTGCCCCGGGGTTTCCACGAGATCCACCCGGTTCATGCCCAGGGCCCTGAGGCGTCCCGCGAGCCATAACGCCATGCGGCGTACATCTTCCCGGCGTTCACTCAGGGTAGAAACGCTCGGTATACGGATCGCTTCCTGGAAACCAGCCAGAAAGGCGTCCCGTTTCCCGGCGACCTGTTGCCGGACCTGCTCGATATGCCCTCGCATCTGTGTCATTCCTGCCAGGTTGGGGTTGACCACGCAAAAACCGGAACGGAAGTTTGCAGATTCCTTCCATTCCGGTCATTGTAGACACACCGGCCGCGAGGCGGCAAGCGCGCGGTATTACAGCCCCGGCGCGCTCAGTCCGATCACCTTCCAGCCGTCCTTTTCCTTCACTACGGTGACGTCGAAAGTCAGGGTTCCGAAGGAACCGGTAATATCGATCGGGTACAGCCGGGCCCGGTCCGGTCCGTCGAACGTGATTTCCATGGCATCCGTGCTGATGTCGAGGTCTTCGAGCAACCCGGTATCCTTGGCGTCCTGGATAAACTCCCGGGCTCCTTCCTTGTCCCCCCAACTGTAATTGGTGAACTGGTCCGAGAAGTAGGTCATGCAGCCGTCCACGTCCTGGGCCTTGAGCGTGGCCGTCCACTTGGCGATGGTGTCCCGGATCTGCTCTTCCGGGCTCTTCTGGGGAGCCGAAGCACACCCGGCCACCACCAGCAACGTCAATACCAGTGTCGAGGCAATGAGAGACTTGAGCGTGGTCATTTCACGTACCTCCTTCTGTCAGGCGCGCCTGCGCCGTGGGTTGATTTCCACAAAGTATATGGAGCGTTGCGTTTCCGCGCAAATTGTTCAACCATTTATTGCGGCACGCCGGACGCTTGGCCGGCAGGCACACCCCGAAACGACACGCCCATCAGGCTTTCCAGCACCAGCGAAACCCTCTTGCCCGCAGTCCCGCCCAGCACCACGCGATAAGGGCGGCCCGGTATCGGCGCGAACCGCGTTTCATGGCGCGTGTCCCGGATATAGTCAAACAATTTCGCTCCCGTTTCATCATAGACCTGCAGGGACGTGTCGCGTGCGGGGTTTTCACACAAGACGGTCAGGCGCGTCTCAGGCGCCCGGCGATCCAGCCACGCCGAACCGGTACTGGTCCAGGTCACCCCGGATTCCAGGGGGGTTGTTCCGGCCAGCGTTTCATACGCTCCCCCCGCGCGACTGGCCTGAAAGACGGCCACCGTTTCCCGGACGGGGTTCAGCCATTCCCCAACGATATAGGATTCCGTGAGGAAAAAGGAGCCCCAGCCGATCAGCATCACCAGGATCAGGTGAATCGCCCAGGCACCCACGGCTCTGGCCAGCGGCAGTTCCAGCAGCAGCACCAGGCCCAGCAGCGAGAAGACCCCGGTGATCACCCCGGCCAGCACAAGACCCTGGCCTGGAAGAAACGAAATCACGCAGAACAGTTCCGCCATCACCACGCCGAACAGGTAGGCAATCCCCATCGGCAGAAACCTTGGTCGCAACGCAAACGCGGCCATACCGGCGCGCAACGCCGCGGGCCAGCCGATCAACAGGGCCAGGTACAACGCCAGTCGCCCGCCCCGGGCCCGCCACTGAAACACGTCCGACACGGACAGCGGCACCCATTCCGGGGTAGCTTCATGCCAGAGGCCGAACACCAGCACCATGAGCAGCGCGCATGCCAGCGCCAGTCCCGCGGCCAGCAGCATCAGCAGGGAACCGGCCGTTTCGGGTGGCACGGCCCGGGAATCGGTCGATCGGGGCAGGGGAGTCTCCTCTTCCGTGTCGGTTTCCGAGGATCCTCCGGGTTCGGGATCCCGCAGGCGGGCGCCACACTGCCAGCAGCGGAGCGCGATCTCCGTGTTGATCACCCCGCACCTGGGGCAGTTGCGGGTTTCCAGCGTGGTGGTAAACAACCGCCGGGAACGGGTAACCTCCTTTTTGAGGTCCTGGTCCATCTTTTTTTTCAGGCGACGGAGGGCCCGTTCACCCAGCGGATGATCCGGCTGTCGTTTCAGGATCCGCTGCCAGGTTTCCATGGCGGCCTCGAATTGTCCCCCCGCCTCCTGAACGCGGGAGAGTTGTTCGTACAACTGGACTTCATCAGGCCAGCGGGATATGGCTTCCGTCAGCGCTTTTTCCGCTTCGGGAAACCGGCCCAGTCGATACAGCGACGCCGCCAGGTAACGGTATTCGTTGATACGTAAAGGTCGTTGCCCCCGCAGGATCTCCAGGTGTTCCAGGGCCTTCCGGTATTCCGCCGCGGCGTAGTACCGCTTGGCAAGGCTCCACCGGGCGGCATCATCCCGCGGCTGCGCGGCAAGGTGTTCCTCGATATCCCAGATTTCCGCCATGCGGTCCTTTCCCGGAAGAAATCAGCCCCGGTTCTTTTTCTTACCGCCCTTTTCCCGGTGTTTCCGGGCCGTCCGCCGCAACTTGATCCGGTACCACGTCTCGTTGATCGCCCAGGTAACGATCCCCGCCACGATGGCCGACGCGAACAGGGCCATGAAAATACGCGTGGGCAGGGGCGTAGTGCTGTCGTACGTCAGGCGGCGGATGAGATACAGGAACGGCCCCAGCAACAGGCAGGTCAGGCCACCCCATAACACCCATCCCACCACGTCGGGATTATTCATCCACTTTTTCCACTTCGCGACAGACTTCACGGCGCGTTCTCCTCGGCCGGGACTTCCGGTTTCCCGGAAGCCATTGATGGAATCGTTATCCGGAAACACGCCCCAGGGGACTGGCGGACCAACTCTATTTCGCCGCCATGCTCCCGAACAATTTTCGCGGTGGTTGCCAGGCCCAGCCCGGTTCCCGCGCCGCCTTTCGTTGAAAAAAACGGCTCGAACAGGTGCGGCAGCACGGCGTCCGGCACCCCGGGCCCGTTGTCCGAAACCTCGAACACCGCCATGCCGTCACCCCGCGTCATGGCGGTAACCACGACCTCCCCTTCGCCAGGCGTTACGGCATCCGCGGCGTTCTGCACCAGGTTCAGCAGGCACTGGTACAGGCCGTCCATGTCCGCCAGGATCAGCCCCTGGCACCGTTCCACGTCATGGCTGATCCGGATATTACGGCCCGTCAGCAGGTCCCGCGTGGTATCGCAGACATCCCGGACCAGGGCCGCGGGATCACAGGGCCGTCGCACCGGCGCGCGTTCCTTGGAAAAGGTCAGCAGGTCCTGCACCAGGCTGGCGACCCGTTGCACGCTCCGACGCAGCACCGGCCAGGACTGCGCGGCAAGATCCAGGTTGCGCTGTTCCAGGGCCATACCGATGAGTTCGGAACTGCTGGAAAGTCCCGTGACGATATTTTTGATGTGGTGGGCCAGCCCGGCGATGGCCTTGCCGATCGCGGCCAGCCGTTCCGTTTCGATCTGCCGTTCGATGAGCCGCGCGTTAACGACCGCCGTGGCAGCCACGCTGGAAAACATCTCGATGACATGGACATCGAGGGGCGTGAAGGCCGCGCCGTTCTGCTTGTTGATCACCTCGAGCACGCCTACCAGCCGACCACCGTCCAGCATGGGCACGGCCAGCACGTTCCGGGTCTGAAAGGCGGTAATGGTATCCGCCACGCTGAAGAAACGGGGATCCGCCTGGGCGTTCCGGGATACCACGGACTGCCGGCTGTCGGCAGCCGCCCATGCCAGCCCCTGGCCCCGCCGCAGTCGAACCAGTTTCTTCAGGCGTTCCTGGTCCCCGCTGTCCCCCATGGCCACGCGGAAATACAGTTCGTCGTTCCGCTCGTCGTAGAGCATGACCGACGCTGCTTCCGCCCCGGCCAGGTTCCGGCATTCCTGGCCAATTTTTTCCAGCAGGGCGTCCAGGTCGGAAAGCGCGCCCAGCAGGGTATGCACGCGGTACAGTGCCTCTACCGCCCGTAACATATCACCCTGGGAGGCGGATTCCAGCCAGGAAAGCGGTTCAGCACCGGAATCGCGCGCGTGATCGTTCATGCCATTCCCTGCTAATTCCTTCGACCCGGTTCCATCATAATGAACCGATCAGTCACGCCGCAACCCGGCCGACACAACCACATGTATTATCAGGTTGCATGGTTCTTGTATACCGGATTGCATGAAACACCACCAGGAATGATTCGAGGTTCAGGCCCTCGTCCGGGATGGTATGAACCTGTGTTTTCATTGGACGTTGTCGTTTCGAGCAATCCATTTTTCTCCGACATCGAGGTGTCATGCTTATTCCTGATCCTTGTCATTCTTATTCCTGATCCTTGTCATTTCGAGCGAAGCGAGAAATCTTTGGTTCTTTCTGTGAACCCCAGAAAGATTTCTCCTCACTTCGTTCGTCGAAATGACATTATGATCGGCTGTTTATTTAATCTTTGTTATTGGCTGTGTTATTCAGTGGCCCGATTTTCCTGGTCCGCGCGTCCCAACTGATAAAAGCCACAATCCTGTCATTTCGAGCGCAGCGAGAAATCTTTGGTCCTTTCCGTGAACCCCAGAAAGATTTCTCCTCACTTCGTTAGTCGAAATTACACATGTTCCTTAATTAAGTGATAGAAACACACTTAAGTGTTTAAGTGTTACACGCAGCTGGGCATTCCCTCCCGTTCGTCGAAATGACAGAAACCCGCTCGATGAATACCGGCAAACGCGCGCGAGAGCCACGTGTCACTCATAATCCTGATCCTTGTCATTTCGAGCGCAGCGAGAAATCTTTGTTTTCCCCTATTTAAAGATTTCTCCTCACTTCGTTCGTCGAAATGACACGTCTCCTCAACTGAGTGATAGCGCCACATTTAAGTGTTCAAACGTTACATGCGGCTGGGCATTCCCCCCGTTCGCCGAAATGACAGATACCCGCTCGATGAATACCGGCAAACGCGCGCGAGAGCCACGTGTCACTCATAATCCTGATCCTTGTCATTTCGAGCGCAGCGAGAAATCTTTGTTTTCCCCTATTTAAAGATTTCTCCTCACTTCGTTCGTCGAAATGACAAGTCTCCTCAACTGAGTGATAGCGCCACATTTAAGTGTTCAAACGTTACACGCGGCTGGGCATTCCCCCCCGTTCGTCGAAATGATTGTGCTTGCTTATGGGTATTCTCCCCGTTCGTCGTAATGATCCCCTCACGCAAGCACGACTTCGCTCGCCCCCCCTATCACGGCATGCCAAGCCGCACGATCATGTCGTATCCCAGCGTCACCAGGGCGTGGTAAAACGCATCCCCCGTCACCTTGAGACCATCCCGGAAAGCGTCGCGATCGGATGCTTCCGGAATCCCGATTTCGATCCCCGCCACGGACATAGAATCCATCTGCCAACCGTCGGATCGAATGCTCTCCACCGGCAGGGGACGCGAAAGGCCAACATATCCCGCGCGACGGGACGCGTCCAGAAGGGTATCCCATACTGTCGTCGGCGTCCGGGCGTCCCGGGCAATCCACGGGGTCGACCCCCGACGGATGGAAACCGCTATCGCGCCCGCGATACGACCCCGCCAGGACTCGGCCGCGCGCAACGCCTCGAGCTTCATCCGAAACCCACCCGATTCTTCGCCCGCGGCCCTCCATACCATCACTATCCGGTGGCGCGTTCCCCGTCTGGGTACCACGCGGGCCAGTTCCGCCAGCCACGCGGCGGCCAGAAGGCCGTTTTCCCCCGACAAGGAAGTAGTAATCAGCAGCCCCGGCGCGTCTGCTTGTCCTTCGGTAACGGTCCAGATCATGTCGGGCTGCTCCATGGTTCCCAACAGCCGGGGCCGGGGACCATTTTCACGCAGCGCATGGAATATTCCTGCCAGGTTGCCCCGATCGTTGTTCCTGCCGATCTTTTCGTAGACCCGGATAGCTTCATCCCCTGAAAAGGGAGACGCGTCGGCATGGACTCGAACGGGGCCACTACCCAGCCCGGCCCGACGCATCAATGTGGCGGTCCCGGCCAGGAACACAAGGGTCCCAATTCCCATGATCAGGATCCATTTAATGGCTATTCCCTGCCGATCCATTGGATACCGCCTATTGAGAGTTGTCTATTAAAACCAGGACATTTTTTTCACATGATACCTTGCCTTGCGCCCAAGTTACGGGTAAATTCCTGAAAATGGTTGAACTTTCTGACCCAAACAGCGTATAAGATTACTGACAGGCAAGCGGGAGACGCAATGTGAAATCCTGTCCCTACTGCGGGGCAACGGTCGAAGAAGGCGCGGCCGTGTGCGCGGCTTGTAACACGCCGTTACCAAGCCATAGCACACCCACCAGGCTTGCTCGTCCTGGCGAGGCCCCCCTGGAAGCAGGGCGGGTGTTAGGCAACCGGTACGAGGTACGGACCTGCATCGGCCAGGGCGGCATGGGGTTCATTTACCGGGTTTGGGACCGGGTCCTGAATGAAGACGTCGTTCTTAAAACCCTGCGTCCTTCGCTGGCGAACGATCCGGAGATCGTGGAACGTTTTTTCAACGAAGCGCGGGTAGCCCGTAAACTCACCCACGACAACATCATTCGGGTACACGACATCGGCAGCACCGAAGGCGTGGTGTACATTTCCATGGAGTTCCTGGAGGGGGTTACCTTGCGGGACTACCTCAAGTCGTTGCCTCCACCGGGCCGTCTGCCCCTGCTCGACGCCCTCATGATCACCCACGATCTGTGTCGCGCCCTGGAATACGCCCACCAGATCACGGTGCACCGGGACATCAAGCCGGAAAATATCATGCTGACCCGGGAAGGTCACGTGAAATTGATGGACTTCGGCATTTCCAAGCTGGTCAACTCGCCCCAGGTCACCCAGGCGGCCGCGGTCATGGGCACGCCGTTCTACATGTCCCCGGAACAGTTGCGCGACAGCCATGATGTGGATGGCAGGGCCGATATTTTCAGCGTGGGCGTGATCCTCTACGAGATGCTGACCGGCAACCGCCCCACGGGCATTCCCAAGCCAGCGTCCGAACTCGCCAAGGTCCCCCTGCTCATCGACGAAATCATTGCGAAATGCGTGGACGAAGACCGGGACAAGCGGTATACGTCGGCCCGGGCGTTGCGGGACGCGATCAAGCCCATCATCCTGGCCCTGCGGGAGGGTAAGGACCCGTTCACCCTGTCCACGCCAAAACCCGCCCCCCCCACCGAGGCCAAGGTGTCGGCAGCCCCGGTATCAGCCATGCCTTCGCCGTCGCCGGTTAAGTCCACCAGGTCGGATTCCGCGACGGCCCCTGCTCCGCCGGCAGAACCCGCCAAATCCCCGGAGCATAAGCAGCCCAGTTTTCCGCAACTCGATCCAAAGTTGCGGGAATTGTCCCTGATGCACCTCGAACTACCTGATCCGACCAGGGAAAAGAAGAAAAAACGGCGGTCGGTGCTGCCGTCCCTGCTGGTCTATGGGGCCATGGCCATCGCGGGATGCGTCCTGTTGTATTTCGGGGGTAGCCTGGCCGTGGCAAAAATCCGGGAATTGCGGCACCCGGGGAATCAGGCAGTCATCATACCCAACAGGGCACTGGACATGCTCGCCCGTGGAGATTCCCCCCTGCAAGCCCTGGAAGAGGCCCTGCGCGCCCAGCGCGAAAACAGCTCCCCGGAAAATCAGCAGATCCTGCAGCAGGTCCGGGCGCGGGTCAGCGAAGAAATCCTGAAGCGGCTGAACTGCATTCCCTACGATCCCCGGCTGATGGCCGAAGCCTCCGAAATGGCCTTGCGTTTCGTGGAAAAAGACACCTGCCAGGAATCCCAGGCGTTGCTCCAGCGGGTCAACGAAGACCTGTCCTATTACAAGTTCGTGCTCGCGGACGTAGATACCGCGACCGGTAAGGCCCGCTTTCTGCTCAACAATCCATCAAGAACTGAGCGTGAACAGGTCGTCAGTGAAGGGGAGTTGCTCCAGGATCGGTTCCTGGTCAAGAAAGTGGGGTCAAATTACGTGCTGCTGGACGACACGCGCGTGGGTTCGGAACAGGCAGGGTTCCGCTCCCTGCGCAGCCGCCTGATGTCGCCCGTCGCGGCCCTGTGAACACGATTGCTAACCGCCGGGTCCAAGGAGAACAACGCATGAACACGCACGCAGGCTTGAACGTATCCCGACGCCAGTTCCTGACTACCGCCGCGCTGGGCATGGCCGCGGTACCTGTCGCCCGGCGCGCGGTTGCCCAGCAGGATCCTAAAAACGTACCTCCGAGTGAAAAAATCCGGCTGGGCCTGATCGGTTGCGGGGGCATTGCCGAGGCAGACCTTTCCTGTTTCCTGCTGAATCCGGAAGTAGACTGCCCGATCGTCTGCGACGTGGACGACAGCCATGCCGCCCGGATGGCCGGCCTGGTCGAAGCCCGGCGGGGCCGGAAACCCGAAATGGTACGGGATTTTCGCAAGGTGATCGACCGGAAGGACATCGACGTCGTGCTTGTCTGTACCCCCGATCATTGGCATGCCCTGCCCACGATCCTGGCCTGCCAGGCGGGCAAGGACGTCTACGTGGAAAAGCCGCTGGGCAAAAGCATTCACGAAGGCCGGGCCATGCTCGAGGCGGCTCGTCGCCATAACCGGGTGGTCCAGATGGGCACGCAGTGGCGTAGCGGCGAGCATTACCGGGACGCGATCGAATACGTGCATTCAGGCCGGCTGGGTAAAATCCGCATGGTCCGGGCATGGGCTTACCTGGACTGGGTAGGCGGTATCGGCAATCCGCCGGATGGCGAACCGCCCGAAGGCGTGGATTATGACCTGTGGCTGGGGCCCGCCCCGGAACGTCCCTTCAACCCCAACCGTTTCCACTTCAATTTCCGCTGGTTCTGGGACTACGCCGGCGGCCTGATGACGGACTGGGGCGTGCACCTGTTGAATATCTGCCTGTGGGGCATGGGGCCCGAACCACCCCGCCGGGTCAGTTCCATGGGCGGACGCCACGTGGTTGAGGACAATACCGAAACCCCGGACACACAGGTCACGGTATTCGACTTTCCCTCCTACACCCTGATTTACGAACACCAGATGGTCGGCGGCATCGGGCCTGGCAATAAACCCCATGGCATGCTGTTCTGCGGGTCGGAAGGCACCCTCAGCATCGACGATGGCGGCTGGGAAGTCATCCCCGAACCGAAAAAGAAGACCCTGGAGCCGTACAATGCGCCAGCCGGAAAAGACGCCCGCCCCGCCCACGTGCGCAACTTTCTGGACTGTGTCAAGTCCCGGGAAAATCCCGTCGAGAACCTGGAAGTTGGACACTACGTGTCTACCATCGCTCACCTGGGCAACCTGGCCTTCCGCTCGGGCGCGGAAGTGCACTGGGACGTGGACGGAGAACGGGTAACCAATAACCCTGACGCGGACAAACTCGTGGCCTGTGCGTACCGCGCGCCATGGACGCTGCCCTACGCGACACGATCCTGAACAGCAGACCCTGGTAAAGGATATTGCCATGAAAAACACGTCTGACTGGACCAGACGTCGTTTCCTGGAAGCCGCGCCGACGGTCGCCATCTCCTTCGCCGGCCTTGCCGCGTTCACCTCCGGCGCGGATCCAGTTCAGCCCGCCGCCCCCGCGGAACCTTCCGAAAAACGGGGATACCAGCGGCTATCCCTGGAAAAACTGCGCGCCTGGGAATCTCTGGAATATGGGATGTTCATCCATTTCGGGATGAGCACTTTTGTCGGACAGGAACTGCCGTCCGGCAATGATCCCCTGTCTGCGTACGCGCCCGAATCCCTGGACGTGGCCCAGTGGATCTCCGTGGCCCGGGATGCCGGCATGCGGTATGCCGTCCTGACCGCCAAACACGTGGCCGGACACTGCCTGTGGCCATCCCGTCACACCGATTACACGGTCGCCAACAGTCCCGTAAAAGTGGACGTGGTGGAGCAATTCGTCCGGGCATGCGAATCCCGCGGTGTGCTGCCGGGGCTCTATTACTGCTCGTGGGATAATCACCATCGTTTCGGCAGCCGGACTCCCTCCGATGGGGGTCAACCCTTTACCACCTCGCTGTACCAGACCTTCCAGACCGCGCAACTCACGGAACTGCTCACCCAGTATGGTCCCATCGCCGAGGTCTGGATCGATATCCCTTCCGTGCTGGGACGGGGATACCGGACCTTCCTGTACCAGCATATCGCGGCCCTGCAGCCGGACACCGTGATCATGATGAACAGCGGCATCTCCGAGCAGCGGGAATATGACGTGGAGGCCAACTGGCCCGCGGACCTGGTCGCCATCGAACGGCGCCTGCCCCCCGAGGAAGGATTCCCCAAGTGGCGGACCATCGAGGGCAAACCCTGTTACATGCCCGGTGAAGTATGTGATCCTATCGGAAAAGAATGGTTCTGGGTGGAGGGCGACCTCCCTCGTCCCGACGAGGTCCTGGCCGCCCAGTTTGAAGCCTGTCGTCATCGGGGCGTCAACCTCCTGTTGGACGTGCCTCCCGACCGGCGCGGACTGATTCCGGACAGTTCAATCGCCGCTCTCCAGCGTCTGCGCAAGGCCATCGGACGCTGAGGCCGCCTCTGAACAAGCGGTTTGAGTTTGGAGGAGAATAAGATTTCTCGCTTCGCTCGAAATGACAACAGTTGGCGCGAACGGCCCGCTACCACGGAAAGCGCGGGGTTCTGACAAACAACACCCTTCGAACGAAACCCGAAACGTCAAATAGCGGCACCACTCCCCACCGTGTGGCCATTTCGAAGCAGTAAGTACGAAGAAATCTTAACGCGTCCTCACCCATTGGGCAAGCCTTCCGCCATGGAGTACAATATTATGTTGCCGGATCCGTCCATTCGCGACAGCCGGCGTCAACCCCTGAGGAATACCGCGCATGAACGACACGCCCCGGGAAACCGGATACGTGGACTACGTCGCCCTGCTGGGATTGCCCCCGGACTTCAAGCCGGGGGATGTCCGGCGGGTATACCGCAAGAAAATGAAGGACCTGATGGTCGAAATCAGCCGCGCGGAAATCACCGAGGAGCGTAAAAACCACTACCTGCTGCAGATCGCCCAGTTGAACGCGGCGTTTTACATCCTCCGCGACCGGGAACGGGGCGAAAAATACCTGGCCGACCGCAAGGAGGTCATGGACCTGGAAGAGGAATGGCGGACTCACGCGGACGATCCGGAAAAAAGTGACCAGTTACGCCGGCGTTTTGACCAGACCCTGAGGGCTTTCCTTTCCACCTACCTGGAAGAACTGATGCTCGAGGCCGGCCGGGATCCGGAATGTGTGGAGTGCAGCCACTGGGACGCCGCCCACGAACGCCATGCCAGCCGGGTATTGCGCCACTACCGGCAGCGGCTCTACCAGGTGATCCACGAGCGGCTGCCCTACTATGACATTACGCCACCGCGTATCGACTGGGAAGAGCGAATGGACGTCGCCCGGAAAACCCTGGATTTCCTGTCCGAGGCCGGGCAACATTCCGTCGCCGGGGGGCACGCGTCGTGAACCGTCATGCTGATACCGTCCAGAAACAACCGGTAACGCCGGAACGGGTTGCCCAGGTGATGGCCCATTGCGTGGCCACCGGTGATTTCGTGAATTTCAGGTTCATCTTCGCGCCCTTCTCCCCCCTGCGGAACGACTCCACCGAAAACCTGGACTCTCCAAAGTACGCCTACCTGTTGCCCGAGGACACATCGGATCCCCTTTACCTGTCCGCCCTGGAAGCCATCTCCAAGCCGGAAATCCTTGATCACGTCATGGCCCAGCTGGACAGAAAAGGGCCGCCCCAGTACCCCTGGCAACCCCTGCTGATGCTGGCGGACAACGCGACGCGGCTGGGCAAGTTCACCATGGCCTCCCAGGCCTACGAATTACTCCGCGTGCGTCGACGGATCCAGGAGCAGTACCTGGAACTGGGGGATGAGGCCTTCCGCCAGGGCAATATTCCCCGGGGCGTGCTGGCCTACCGGGTGGCCTGCGGCCTGGATTATGACTATGCCGCGTTTCCGGAACCCCTGCCCGCCGTGCCCAACTACCAGCATACCGCCCTGATCCTGCACGGTGACTTTCCCGAAACCCTGGAGCAGTCCGTGCCGTTGCGTCCCGAGCCGGAATTCGTTCGAACGGGCCTGGTCTACCTCGCGGGGAACGCCGAAATCGCCGGCCGCCTGGACGCCTTCGATCATGAAACCCGGCGGGAAATCCTGGCCGAATGGATCCGCTCGGCCGATACCGACTGGCCCGCCTTCGCCGCCCGCTACCGGGAGGCCCTGCGCCTGGCAGAGGCATACAACCGGCGGGTCCGGGAAATCATCGAAAAATCGGGACCCCATGCCGTGGAAATGGCCCTGGACGAGGAAACGGCATCGCTGCCGGTCCGGGCGCAGGTACTGCTCTCCGGCCGCCAGGCCGACAACCTGGAATGGTGGCAATGCCTGAAGGAACTGGCGGCTTCTCATCCCGCGGGGGCCCTGTTTGTCACCCGCGCGGTGGTGGTGGGCAACCGCGAGGTGCTGTTACCCTGTTACCGGGGTGACAGTCCCCTGCCCGCCATGATCGGCCTGGCGGAGAACGCGTCACGGGAGACGCCAGGCCATGTATAATGATCAACAGGTTGCCGAGGAAGGATGACGTCCGTGAATGACTTGTCGCGGGAACAGGTCGATATCGATCCCGACGCGGAAGCGACGGCATCGTGCCCGGAGGAACGTAACACCCTTCGGGATTTTGTGGACCTGTTGCGCGTCGTCCTGGTGTTTCTCGTGCTTTTCTGGGGAATCAAGACCTTCGTGGTCGAGGGGTACGAAGTGCAGGGGGATTCCATGGCTCCCACCCTGCTGGACGGTGAACGTATACTCGTCTTCAAATTACCCATGCAGTTGACCCGCCTTTCCCTGTTTTCCGAGATCGTTCCGTTCCGGGAAGGCGACATCATCGTGTTCGACGGGGCGGACAACAAGCGCTACGTGAAGCGGGTCGTTGCCGCCCATCCGGAGCGCCGGTCTAACACGGTCAATGCCCGTACCCGAGATGACGCATCGGATAACGTGGTCCGGGTAGAGTATGATCACGGTAAACTGCGGGTTAACAACTGGCAGGTGGAGGAGCCTTACCTGCCGGAACGGGAACGGGAGTCGCCCGACTGGGATCTCTGCCTGCTTAAACCCGGCGAATGTTACGTGCTTGGTGATCACCGCAGCATGAGTAAAGACAGCCGCAGTTTTCGCGCCGTGCCCGACGACCGGATCGTTGGCAAGGCCGTGTTCCGCTTCTGGCCACTCTCCAGGTTCGGAAGGGTGCGATGACCCTTCTCTTTTCCGATGCCCACCTGAAGCCCGGGGACGCGGGCCGGTCCCACCGCGAGGGCCTGGTCGACTTTCTGCGCCGGTCGCGGCAGCGCTACGGATGGAAACGGCTGGTCTGTCTCGGTGACCTGTTCGATTTCTGGTTCGAGTACCGCCACGCCTGTTTCTCGGGATATTTCGACGTGCTCCGCGCCTTCGCCAGCCTGCGCGACGACGGCGTGGAACTTTACCTGGCCTGCGGAAACCACGATTTCTGGACCGGGGATTTTCTGGAGCGGGAAATCGGCTTCTCCACCCATCGGGACCCGTTCACCCTGCCTTTCGGACCGGCGAAGGCCTTCCTGTTCCATGGCGACGGCGTGGACCCCGCCGACCGGGGCTACCGCCTGTACCGGACCGTGGCTCGCCATCCCCTGGCTACCGGCCTTTTCCGCCTGATCCACCCGGATCTCGCCATGGCGATCGCGCGCGGGGTCAGTGGCGGCAGCCGTAAACTGTTCAGTGACACGAACCCCGCGATGGGACGCCAGGCACGGGTACTTCGGGATCACGCGCGATCCCTGCTCGCGGAAGGCCGGGCCGACCTGGTCGCCTGCGGACACGCCCACGCCCCGGCCCTGGAAGCATGGCCCACCCCGACGGGACAGGGCGTCTACCTCAACACGGGGGACTGGCTCAGGGAATTTTCTGCCGCGGTCTGGACGGGGGAACGCCTGGTCCTGTTGCGCCGGGAAGAGGAAATACAGTCTTTACCGTTTCCACCTGTCCCGGGCCTGGCGGCCGAAGCATGACCCCTCGGAATTGCCGTGGTTCAGTTTTTTCCGGTTTTTCCGATAATTTCCCGTGAGAACCGTGTTTTCACGGGATGCCCTGATGGCGTTACGATAAGGAAAGACGGTTTCGCTACGTGTTCACGTGGAAGAGCAGCCAGATCATCAGCACATGACACCCGGCGGCACGGAACAGAACGGCGCGATGCCGGAAAACCTGTCCCCCGAAGAACGCCTGTCGGACCAGACGGTGGTGGGACGACCTCCCCTTTCTGACGGCACGCTGACCGGGGAGGATCCGGTGGCCGCGCCGCAACAGGTAGCCAGTCCCGAGCGGGTCGCGGCGCCAGAGTCACCCCTGGGCGAGGAATTACCCGCGCCTGGGGATCCCCCGTTCGCGCCCTGGAATACCCTGCCAGGGGGCGCGCCGGAAGAAATTCCCCTGACCGATGAGTACCTGGCAGGTCTGCGAGTGCTGGACGCGGTGGCGGCGAGTCCCATCGCGCGCGCGGCCGCGCGGAACCGAATCGAACGGACGGAAATACCCGAACCCGTTTCGCCCCCGCCGGCTGAAACGCCCTTGATGACCCAGAAAGAACTGGATGCTTATCTCGCGGAGATATCCGGCGCCGCTCCGTCTTCCATGGAGAAGGGTGAAGCGGTTGTCCTGAACCAGGAAGAACTGGACGCCCTGATCGCTTCGGCCCCGGTCCGGGAATCCCCCGCCGCTGGGCTGGCCGAAAAATTTGAATCGGCGGAACATGGGCCGGTTCCCGACGACCTCAGCCTGGACCAGTCTGATATTGACCGGCTGATTGCCGAGGCACAGGGCGCCAAGTCCGATCCCGATGTCACGAACGAGGTCCCCGTTCCTGCTTCTCCCAGCGCGATGTCAGCCGACACCCCCCCATCCGATGAAGCCGACGCCCCGGTGATCACCCAGGACATGATCGACGCGCTCATCGCCGAGGCCAGTGGAGCAACTTCATCCCCCGAAGGTTCCGGAAAGCCTGCTCCCGTTCACCGGGAAGACAAGGGCCTGCTGAACCAGGAAGAACTGGACCAGTTGCTGGCCCTCGCGAAAGAACAGGAAAAAGCCGCCCGGGAGGCCCGGCGACGGGCTATTGAAGCCACCCTCGCCGGTGCCGGTACGGGCGCCGACCCAACGCGGGCCGCGGCAGAACAGGACGCGTCCGCGTCTCCCCCGGCCCCGCGAGGTAGAAAAAAAACCTCGTTCAGGCTGCCGCGGATTCCATGGGCCGGGCTCTCGCGCTTCGCGGCTTCCCTGGTCGTGGCCGCCCTTGCCGGGTGGGGCGCTTCCACCTGGCTCCAGCAACACCGGGAACGGGTACCCTCCGTGGATGAACTGCTCGCGGGAACCCCGGCATCCCTGACCCTGGCGATCGAGCGGGCCCGTCCCCTCATGGAAAAAGGCCAGTACGCCCCGGCCATCCGCGAACTGAAGACCGCCATGGAAGGCGCGCCGCCTTCTCCCGAAAGGTTGGATGCCGCGCACATGCTCATTGACGCCCTGTTTCACGCGATCCTAGCGGGCGGCACGGAGGATGAAATCCGGGAACTGCACCAGTTGGCTGAAGACACGGTAAAGGCTGACCCCCATCATCCCGCCGTGCCGGCCACGCTGTATGCCCGGGGACGGGTATACCTGCTGCAGGATATCCCTTACGCGGCCCATGAACAGTTCGCCAAAATCATTGAGCATTACCCGGACTACGCGGGGCGGGAATACGTGCTGGCCGAAGCCGCCAGCGTGGCCCTGGACATGGGCGAGGCCCAACTGGCCGCCAACTACGCCCAGACGCTACTGAAAGAATTTCCCGATTCTTCCCGACGCGCGCGGGTTCGGGTTATCCTGGGGGACGCGTACGCCCTGGCTGGCATGGACGACGAAGCCCGCGCGCTGTACCTGCGCGCGGCCGATGATCGGGATCCCGAGGCCCGGGCGGACGCCCTGCTGCACCTGGGCAAACTCAACCTGGACCGTGGCCGGGTGAATGAAGCCATAGAAACCTTGCGGTTGCGCCTGGCCACTTCGCTCACCACCCGGGACAACGACGAAACTCACCTGCTGCTCGGCCGCGCCCTGGCCCGGGCCGACCGGCTGGAAGAAGCCCGGAAAACCTTCACGGACCTCGTGGCTTTCTTCCCTGATTCTCCCCTGGCCCCGGAAGCCACGGTGGAACTCAGCCAGACCCTGGAACGACTGGGTAAACGGGACGAGGCCGTCGCACTGGCCATGCGGGCCGCCGCGCGGTTTCCGAAGTCCGCCGTAACGCTCAAAAACAAGGCGGAATTCCTGGGGCTGACCGGCAGTCCGTACGGCGCGGCGGGCGCGCTCATGGAAGTGGAGGCCCTGGGAGAGGGTGACCCCGCCCTGCTGTTGCGGGCCGCGCGGTATTACCAGGCGGCAGGCATGTCCCGGGAAGCCCGGAAAGTCTACGCGCGGTTGCGCAGAAAGTATTCGTGGTCCGACCAGGCCCTGACGGGAGCCGTTGAGGAAGCCCGGCTGATGTACGCGGATGGAGAAGTGCGCGAAGCGGTCGCCCAGCTCGAAGACCTGCTGCAAGCCACGCGTACCAAGCCCCAGCATCTCCAGACCCTGCTGGCCCTGGCGGACATCCTGCGGGACCTGGGACTGGATAAACGCCTGGCCGAAACGGCCGACGCCATCAGCCGGGAAGCCACGAGCCCCGAGACGATTGCCCGCGCGGCGATCGACCTGGTAGATACCGGCGAACTGGCCCGGGCCCAGGAGATTGTCAGCGCCCTCGATTTTTCCCGGGTTCAGCAGCGTACCGCCTACCGACTGCGGGCGTCCCTGGGGGCGAAACTGCTGGGCGTGGACCCGCGGCGGGGCCTCGAACTGCTGGAAACGGCCCAGAACACCCATCCATCCTTGCGCGAACCGGAAATGGACCTGAAACTTCTGGAAGCCTACCTGGCGGTGGACATGGCCCCCCAGGCTCAACGGGTCGTGCTGGAATTCGCCGACCGATACCAGGCGGATCCGGCCAGCACGGGCCCCTGGTTGCTGCGGTCCGCCCTGGCGTGGGGAGATTACCTTTATCAACGCCGACAGTTCCGCGAGGCGGCTGAGGCCTACCGGCTGGCCGCGTCGGTCAAACCGGAACACACGGGCATGACCCCTACCGGTCGGACAGGTCCGGCATGGGCGGAATTCCAGCAGGCCAACGCGCTCGCCGCGGCGGGCGACATAAACGGGGCTCTGGCCCTGTACGATACCATCGCGCGGGGAAACGGTCCCTGGGCAGCCGACGCCGGCATCAAGGCCGCGCGGCTCCGGATCGAAAACCAGGTACGGGGCGGCGGCAGTAACCCTCCCGCCATGGTCGCGGAAAGGCCCGCTCCATGACGGAAACCAGTCCCCCCCATCCCGAATCCGCGGGAACATACCCTCCAGCCTTCGAGGGAATCGCGGCCGATCTCACCCGCCACCTGGACAAACTGGAAACGCTGCTGCGAAATGCCCTTGCCGAAACCGCTTCGGCGGGGCTACCGGTCACGAACATCGACCTGGGAGACAAAATGCGGGCCATGGAGGCCACCTGGAGCAGGGCCCTGGCAGATATTTCCCGGGAAATGGACCTGGTCACCCGCGTACTGGAACGACTGGCCGACGGGGCTTCCCTGGACGCGGTTATTGCCCGGGCTGAACCACGGGCGGCCCTGCGCCGCATCGCTGAACTGGCTCAGGCTTTCGACCAGGAACGGGAACGCCTGCTCGCCCGGATGGCGGACACGTTCCGGAAAGAATCCGCCCAACTGAAACGCCACGTGGAAATGTTGCGTCGCTATCAGCACCAGGCACCCCCAGAACGTGACGGATGGCACACGTGAGCCACTCGTCCGGTGAAAATATCCCGTTACACGCAGGTGTTATCTCTCTCGTAACTGGTGGAGGACATGCCATGCCGGCCATCGCGATCGTAGGCGCGTCACCAGACCGGAAAAAGTACGGAAACAAGGCGGTTCGGGCCTTCCTCAAGGGCGGATGGACCGTGTATCCGATTCATCCGACGGCACGCGAAATCGAGGGCGTGCCCGCCTATCCCGACCTGAAATCCCTGCCGGGACCCGTGGACCGGGTGTCCATGTATGTCCCCCCTGCCGTGGGCATCACGCTGATCGAAGATATTGCCGCCCTGAAGCCCCGGGAATTTTTTCTGAATCCGGGGGCGGAAAGCGTGGAACTGCTGGAAAAGGCCTGCGCGCTCGGCCTCGAGCCCGTGCAGGCGTGCAGCATCGTGAACATCGGCCTGCGACCGGACATGTTTCCCGATACCTGAGCGGTTTCCCGGTTACAGGGCTTCAAGTCCCCAGGGCCCCCGGCACCAGGCCTGGCATGCCCGACGAAGACGTTCAAGCACCGAAACGGTCTCCGAGGAACCGTCCTGTTTCTGGATCACCGATCCGTAAGCCGGTTGAGTCCGGACGGCCTGTTCCAGTAGATCGATAGCCGCCGCTTCAGGGGTCATCGTTCCCCATCCGGCATCCCGCAGAAAATGAACCAGTTTCAGCGTCCGGAATCCGTCGAACCATTCATGAAACGCCCTGCGGCGGGCAGTGGTATGACGATGGTTCACCGCGATCCGTTCCCAGGCCTGGGGAAAGGACGCCGAGTCAAAGAACGCCGCGAGGGGGGCTGATTCCCGGTTCAGGGTTTCCATGAATCCGCGCGGATCACCGGTTTCGAGGTACGGCACCGTGTCCACGACGTGCCGGATCAGACGGTATATCCCGGGATGATAGGCCCGCGGCCTTTGGCCGGGATCATCCCGCGCGTGTTTCATGGTCCGTCCGGTTCCGAAGGGTACCCGGTCCGAAACCCGTCCCGCGGGATACACCCGGATACCGGGCACCTTTTCGATCCTGCCCGTTTTGGCCAGGGCCTGCAGAAAATAAAAATCTTCCCCCGCTGACCGCCGGTTCATGCCGCCGGCCGCGGCATAGGCCACGGCGGAACACGCCATGGCCGAACCGATCACGGGATACCCGTATGGACTGCCCGCGAGCCACAGGCCCAGTTCATGGCACCGCAACCGGCACTCATAGGCAACCATCGCGTCATCCGAAGGCATGGAAACGTCTGGCCGATGCCAGGCCTCGCACACCAGGCCCCACCGGTGACCTTCCGCGAAACAGGTATACCACCGCTCCAGGTAATCCTGGTCAACCCGCGTGTCGGCGTCCAGACAGACAATCCCGCCCCAGAGATTACCGCTCGATTCGAGCAGGGCTGCGGCGGCGTCCATGCCCAGTTTCCGGGCCGTCCCCACGCCTTCTCCCTCCGGTATCACGGGAACCGACGCCGCGTCGATCACCCCGACCCGCAGGCGGACCAGGCCGATGTTCCGGGGATCCGCCAGGGCTTCCAGGGTCAGGCGGTTATTCTCCCGGACTGGATCCGGGGCATTCGCCGGCTGGTTGACCACCACCAGAACCAGAACCTGGCGCGCGAGGTCGCCATGTGCCCCCCGATCCAGGTCCGCCAAGGTATCCAGAAGCCCCGGCCACTCCGCCATCGCGGGGATAACCACCACCAACCGCGGCAAGGGGCCTTCGGGAAGCCGCGCGGACGCTCCCCGGATTACCCGTCGGGACAGGTACGCGGCCAGGGTCGAGCCTGGATGTTTCATCTCCCCGTTTCCCGAAGTACCGCCATGGCCGCGGCGGGATCGGCCCGTTCGAGCCAGTGAATCACCAGGCCCTGGCGTTCCATGCGGCGGAACCACGCTTCCTGCCTGCGGGCGAACTGGTATATCGCGGCGGCCAGTTTCTGAAACAGGTCGTTCCGGTTGCGAATGCTGCCTGTCAGGTATCGCGCCACGTACCGGCACTCGAGCCCCAGTTGATCCAACCGATCCCATGAAACGCCGCTGGCGTGAACCGCCTCGATTTCCTCGACCATGCCGGCATCCAGGCGTTCGCGCAACCGCGCCGCGATCCTTCTCTTCAACTCCCCCCGGTCGGGCCGAACCCCCAGCACCAGCGCCCGGGGAGGCTTCCGCCGCGTGGGTGGATGCGCCTGTTCATATTCCGCGATTTCAATGGCCCGGATACACCGATCCCGATCCTCAAGATCCGTGGTGTTATGGGGATTCGGCCGTAGCCGTAGCAGGCGTTCCCGCAACGCGTTCATGTCAAGGGCCTGCAATGCCTCGCGTAACGCCGGGTTTTCCGGGACGGCTGTCATGCCATAGCCCCGCAGCAGCGCGTCGAGATACAGTCCCGTCCCGCCCACCGCAACCGGCAGGCGCCCCCTTTCCCGGATCGATTCAACAGCCCGGTAAAAATCACGGATAAACGCGAAGAGATGGTATTCCTCCGCGAGATCCACGATATCAACCAGGTGAAACGGGACCGGCGCTCCATCGCGCGCGTACTCTTCAAGGTCCTTGCCCGAGGCCAGGTCCAGTCCCCGGTATACCTGCCGCGAATCGACGGAGATGATTTCTCCGCCCAGGGCTCTCGCGAGGAATACCCCAAGCCGGGTTTTTCCGGACGCGGTAGGCCCCAGGATCACGAGAAGGTCATGCCGGTTCATCAGCCGCTACCTGCCTCCTGTAGAAATGGAGCGTCGTATCTCCGTAGCGGACCGACCGGTACGACGTCCATAGCCCGGCCCGCCCGGGGGGATCACGGCGGATGTCCCGCTCGAAAATCAGCAGCGATTCCGGATGCGTCAACCGGTCCCAGGCCGGATGGGCCAGCAGGTCTGCTTCACCGGTATAGGCATAAGGCGGGTCCACGAAGACCAGGTCAAAGGTCCCGGTAATCCCGGCCAGGGCTTCCGGTAATCGCCCGGGGATCACGCCGCCCTCCCCGCTGATCCCACACGTCCGCAGGTTATGGACAATCGCGGCCAGGGACATCGGCGACTCATCCACCCACACCACCCGGGCCGCCCCACGGCTGAGCGCTTCCAGTCCCACGGCTCCCGTTCCGGCAAACAGGTCCAGAAACGCGCAACCCGTCACCCGTGGTCCCAGAATGTTGAACAGACTTTCCCGGACCCGGTCCGACGTGGGACGGATATCCATGCCCGGGGGGGCTTTCAGGCGTCGGCCTTTCAGTAATCCCGCGATGACACGCATGAGGCTCCCTTTATCCGTTGGTGGTCTTCATTGTACGGCCTTTTCTTAAGCGATTGCACCCGCCGGACACTGCCACGCGTGGAGCCATAATGTAGCCTGTATTACATGCTCATAAGGCTGTGGAAAACTCTGGAAATATTCCCGAAATCCGGGCGTTTTCCCTGCCTCTAGGATCGGTCATATGGCTTGAATACACCTTAAATTACTGAAAAATAATGACTTATATGTTAATTTTTTGTTAACGCATCACATGGAAAACCGGGACCGTTTTGTGGAAAACGTGTGGATAAATGGTCCGTTTCATGCCAGATTGACATCGGATGAAAATCAGGAAAACATGGACGTATTCGTAGGTACGTTATGCCGGCCTACCTCCGCGCATCTCTAGACGTTTCGAGTTTTACCCGTTTACTGGTACGGTCCATGCGGAGGAACCCTTGTAAACCATGCACTGAAAAGAACCAAAATCCAGAACTTTTGTAAATAATATTTCCATGAACCAACCTTGTACTCAACACGCTTGGCGTCATGTATACAATTTATTCGTCATCGTTTCTTTTAAAATAATTGTTGATTTCTTACCGGGTGTATGGTACAATAGAACCACTTGAACAGCAGACGCCACAGCATGGCCGTGAAACAGTTTTCGCTCCAATCCACTCCATGCATGACGCCCGGATGCCCTTATGACCCTCCCTCATCCGGGCGTCCCTTTTTTTTCTGGCCGGGTGTCACGCATGGTTTTTAGCACTTTACCCCGCTCCTCTGGTAAAATACCGCCGTTCCGTAACTCCGGTCATCCTGATCGGTCAACCATCATTCAGAGCCCGGTTCAGCGGGTGTTTCCGTTATGCGTCTTTCCGTAATAGGCACGGGGTACGTGGGACTTGTTTCAGCGGTCTGCTTCGCTGAAATGGGCAATACGGTTATCGGCGTAGACAAGGATCCCGAAAAGTTAGCCTCGCTGCGGTCGGGCCGCGTACCCATCTACGAGCCGGGACTGGAGGTGCTCTTCCGGAGGAATCTTGAGCAGGGACGATTGCGGTTCACGGACAACCTCGCGGAAGCCACCGGGGAAAGCCAGGTGATTTTCCTTTGCCTCCCCACGCCGGCCGGCGCGGATGGCGCGGCAGACCTGCGACACGTGCTGGAGGTTACCGAACAACTGGGAGACCTCACCCGGGAGAATGAGACCTATCGGCTGATCGTCAACAAGAGCACGGTCCCCGTGGGCACGGCCGAACGCATGCGGGCCATTCTGCGACAGCGGGGCGCGCGAAACGTGGAGGTGGCAAGCAACCCGGAATTCCTCCGGGAAGGCTTCGCGGTGGAAGATTTCATGAAGCCGGACCGCGTGGTGCTGGGTGCGGAAGGCGAAAGCGCCCTGGCACTCCTGCGATCCCTGTACGAACCATTCGTGCGGCAGGGCAACCCGATCCTGGAGATGGACACCCGGAGTGCGGAGGTCACCAAGTACGCGGCAAACTGCTACCTGGCCACGCGCATCACCTTCATGAACGAACTGGCCAACTTCTGCGAACAGGTAGGCGCCAACGTGGACCTTGTTCGCAAGGGAATGGGCGCGGACAATCGCATCGGCCGGCGGTTCCTCTTTCCGGGCATCGGGTATGGGGGATCGTGTTTTCCAAAGGACGTGAAGGCATTAATCCGCTCCGCGCGGGACGCGGGTATCCCCCTGCGATTGCTGGAAACCGTAGATACCCTGAACGCGGAGCAGCGCATCCGGTTCTTCCGCAAAATGGAGGCGCATTTCGGGGGCAACCTGTCAGGGCGGATGTTCGGCGTATGGGGGCTCTCCTTCAAGCCCAACACGGACGACATGCGCGACGCGCCATCCGTGACCGTCATCCGGATGCTGCTGGAACGGGGCGCCCAGGTAAAGGCCTTCGATCCTGCCGCCATGGAACAGGCGAAAACCCGTTACTTCGGCAACGAGATTGCCTACGCGCCCACCATGTACGCCGCCGCGCAAGACGCGGACGCCCTGGTGATTTTCACGGAATGGAACGAATTCCGCAACCCGGATTTCGAACGGCTGCGGACCGCCCTGAAACACCCCGTGATCTTCGACGGCCGGAACGTCTTCGATCCAGACCTGATGGGGCGCGTGGGATTTACGTATTACAGCGTTGGCAGAAAGGCTGTTCTTTCCGCGTGGGACGCGACGGTCAGCAGGAATCCCGAAAATGATCCCGGTCAGGGGAACACGAGAAAGGTCAACACATGACAAAGCAAATCCCAATCCTTCCTGAAGAAATGCGTAAGCCCGACCTGCTGCGGTTGGGCGCGATTCCCGTCAATCAGTACCAGCGGTCGCTCAAAGAAGAACTGGCCGCGGGAGAAGGCATCACGCCGGAGCGTTGCCTGCGGATTTACCGGGACATGGCCCTGATCCGCGAATTCGAAACCATGCTGGACAACATCAAGAAACTGGGCAGTTACCAGGGCATCGCGTATAACCATGCCGGCCCGGCGCACCTGTCCATTGGCCAGGAAGGGGCCGCGGTGGGACAGTGCATTCACCTGAGCGTGAAGGACCACATTTTCGGCAGTCACCGCAGCCACGGGGAAATTATCGCCAAGGGATTGCGCGCGGTGGAAGACCTCGCCGGGGGCTCGCTTGAAGACATCATGACCAACTATGACGGCGGGAAGATCCTGCGCGTCGTGGAGTCCAACGAACCGGACTGGACGGGACTCTCCCTCACGCCTCCCGGAAAGAAAAAAACGGTACTCGCCACGGGCGAAGCCGAAGAGCGGGGAATCGACTTCCTGTTGTATGGCCTGCTGGCGGAAATCTTTGGACGGGAAACCGGGTTCAGCCGAGGCATGGGTGGGTCCATGCACGCGTTCTGCCTGCCCTTCGGGGTATATCCGGCCAACGCGATCGTGGGGGGCAGCGCGGACATCGCCGTGGGGGCGGCCCTGTTCAAGAAGGTAGCCCAGGCTGAGGGCGTGGCCATCGCCAATATCGGGGACGCCTCCTCCAGTTGCGGTCCCGTCTGGGAGGCCCTGTGCATGGCCAACATGGCCCAGTTCCGCACGTTGTGGCCGGAACCCTTCCGGGGCGGCCTGCCCATGATCTTCAACTTCATGGATAACTTCTACGGCATGGGCGGCCAGCCCATCGGCGAGACGATGGGATACGACCGGCTGGCCCGCATAGGCGCGGGATGCAACCCGGAAAACATGCACGCCGAAACGGTGGACGGTAACAATCCCCTGGCGGTGGCCGAGGCCTACCGGCGCAAACTGTCCCTGATCCGCGAAGGCCGGGGACCGGTTCTCCTCGACGTGCTGTGTTACCGGCAATCGGGGCACTCACCCAGCGACCAGTCTTCCTACCGGGACCGGGAAGAACTCGAACGCTGGAAGGCCGTAGATCCGCTGACCGAGTTCGCCGCCAAACTGGTGGACGCGGGCCTTTCCACCGAAACGCAACTGGAGACGATCCGGGAGTACGCCCGGCGCAAGGTTACCAAGGCGTGCCGCCTGGCCGTTGATGAAACCGTGTCACCGCGCATGCGGTTAACCAGCCGGGAAGGCCTTTCCCAGTTGATGTTCAACAACACCGTGGAAGATCCGTTGCCCGGCCTGAAACGGCCCGGCGACGTGCTGCTACCGATGGAGGAAAACCCGCGGGTTCAGAAGATCGCCCAGAAATCCCGTCATGGGATCGCCGAGGATGGCACGATGCTCAAGGCCAACAAGGCGGTTACCTACGGCGAAGCCATCTTCGAGGCGATCCTGTTCCATTTCCACCACGACTGGCGCGTGACCGCCTGGGGCGAAGAGAACCGGGACTGGGGCGGGGCTTTTGCCGTTTACCAGGGACTGACCGAAGCGTTGCCCTACTACCGGCTGTTCAACTCGCCCATCTCGGAGGGAGCGATCGTGGGCGCGGCCGTGGGCTTTGCCATGGAAGGCGGACGTCCCGTCGCGGAGTTGATGTACTGCGATTTCATGGGCCGGGCGGGCGACGAGGTGTTCAACCAGATGCCCAAGTGGCAGGCCATGTCCGCCGGACTGCTAAAACTGCCGATCGTGTTGCGGGTTTCGGTGGGCAGCAAGTACGGCGCGCAGCATTCACAGGACTGGACCGCCCTTTGCGCCCATGTTCCGGGACTGAAGGTGGTCTTTCCCGCGACCCCCTACAGCGCGAAGGGGCTGATGGCTTCGGCCCTTGCCGGCAACGATCCGGTGGTTTTTTTCGAAAGCCAGCGGCTCTACAACCAGGTTGAACTGTTTCATCCGGGCGGCGTTCCCAGGGAATACTATCGCGTTCCACTGGGTGAACCAGCCCTGATACGCGAAGGTAAAGACCTGACCATCCTGACGTTCGGGGCTACCCTTTACCGGGCGGTTGAAGCGGCGGAACGGTTCGAAAAGGAATTCGGCGTCTCGGTGGAGGTCTTCGACGGCCAGACCCTGGTGCCTTTCAACTACGACCCGATCATTGAGTCGGTCCGCAAAACGGGAAAAATCATCGTCGCGAGTGACGCCTGTGAACGGGGAAGTTACCTCCACACCATCGCCGGACAGTTGTCCCAGATCGCCTTCGACGAACTGGACGCGCCGGTATGCGTGGTGGGGGCGCCGAACTGGATCGTGCCGCCCGCGGAACTGGAAGAAGCGTATTTCCCGCAGGTGTTCAGTTTCCTGGACGCGTATCACCAGCAGATCAGACCGTTGCCGGGATATACGCCCGTGACCCCGCGCACGCCCCAGGAAATGCGCTGGACCAACCGTATGGGGGTATGAGTCGCAACGCCGTGGTGAGCGGAAAACCATAACCGGCCGGCCATCGCTAGTCGATTGAGGAGCCTGAACATGCTCAGAAAGGATGCCGCCGCTCTGGTGGTCATCGATATTCAGGAGGTACTGCTGCCCAAAGATTCGGAAGTGGTGGACCGATACCTTTCCCGCTGTGCGCTGATGATCCGGGCCGCCCGGGCACTGGGTCTGCCGATCCTTGTCACCGAGCAGAATCCCGAACGGCTGGGCGGAACTCATCCACGGATCGCCCCGGAAATCGAAGGCATATCCCGGATCCCCAAGATGGAATTCGGGTGTTTCGGTAATGACCGGTTCGCCGGGGAACTGGCCCGAACCGCCCGGCGGCAACTGCTGCTGGTGGGTATGGAGTCCCACGTGTGCGTCTGCCAGACCGCTCTGGCCGGTCTGGAAACGGGATACGAGGTGTATCCCGTACGGGACGCCATCGTGTCTTCCACGGCCGAGGGCTACAAGGCCGGCATGGAACGGATGATCCTGTCGGGCGCGCGTCCCGTGACGGCGCACATGGCGGTATTCGAACTGCTGGGACGGGCCGGAACACCCGAGTTCAAGGCCCTGCTGCCCCTGCTGAAGGAGTAACCGCGTGTCCCTATGACCACGTCTTCTCTGCCATACCTGCGGCAGCGTTTTGGGGCTACCGCGGCGGCGCGTTTTCCGACGGTGCCCCTGGGACAGTTTCCGACGCCCCTGGAACAGGTGAACCTTCCGGGAAACACGGAGTTGTGGATCAAGCGGGATGACCTGAGTGGGCAACGGTACGGTGGCAACAAGGTCAGGAAACTCGAACTGCTGATGGCCGCGGCCATGGCCCGCGACGCCAGATCCGTCATCACCTTCGGTGCAGCGGGATCGAATCACGCCCTGGCTACCGCTCTGGCGGCCCGGGAACTGGGCTTGCGGCGCGTGAATATCCTGGGGCCCCAGGTCAATTCGGAGGCCGTGAGACGAAACCTGATGGCCTCCTTCCGGGCTGGAACGGAACTGGTGTACGCGGCATGGCGGGACACGCCCCTGGTGACGGCTCGGCAATTCCTGCGCCTGTGGAGAGAAGACGGTCGCGCCCCATCGGTGATCCCCCCAGGTGGATCTTCTCCGCTGGGAGCGCTGGGGTTCGTGAACGCGGCACTGGAACTGGCCGACCAGTGGGCCAGGCACCCGGGAGGCCCGCCGCCCGACGTGGTTTACGTGGCCTCGGGAACCATGGGTACCTGCGTGGGCCTTGTGGCCGGGCTGGCCCTTGCCGGGTGGCCCACGCGGGTAGAAGCGGTGCGGGTAACGGTCGCGCCGTTTACCAGCATGATCCGCGCGCGGGCGATGTACCGGGGTATTGGTACCCTCTTGCGCGAGGCGGGCGTTCGCCTGCCCGCGTGGAAGGACGACCGGTTCCGGTTACGGGACGATTTTTTCGGTGGAGAATACGCCCTGCACACGCCCGAATCTGCCTCTGCCGTCGGAGAAGCGTGGAACCGGTGGGGACTCCGCCTGGAAGGAACTTACACGGGTAAGACGATGGCGGCATGCCTCTGGGACTCGCGCGAGGGTAAAATCACCGGAAAACGGGTCGTTTTCTGGAATACGTACAACAGTCGCCAGGACGCGTATGGAAATGAACCTGAGAACGCCCACGCTTCCTGGCGGGCATTACCGGCACCATTTCACCGTTTTTTTGAGGAACCGGTCCAGGACCTCGACGCCGTCATGTAACCGGCTGGTTCATGGAGGATTGCGCGATGCAAGAGGAGACGGTACCGTTTCAGCGGATGGTTTTCGTGTGCGTGAACGAGCGGGATCCCGGTCTTGGGGTATCCTGCGGCCCCCGGAATGGCGTGGAAATACACCGACTGCTGAAGGAGGGGGTCAAGTCTCTCGGCAAGGCCGCGAAAGTAAGGGTATGCAAGTCGGGATGCCTGGACCGGTGCGCCAAAGGACCGAACGTGATGGTCTTTCCGGATAACCTCTGGTTTCACGGCGTGACTGAGGCGGACGTGCCGGCTATCCTGGAACGCATCGTGGAGGGCCTGTAACCTGCCCTGGCACTGGTAGTTTTCCCGGGAACTTTTCCCATTTTCCGGCAATTACTGCAGGAAACAAGCCCGCGCGCTGGCGGCATAACGTCCCCGGTCAGTGATATAATTGTTGACGAAACACAACGGGGCGCGCGGTCGTCAAAGGGGCATAAGGGGGTGTGTTGAATGAGCGGAGACCGTAACGATCCTGAAGGAATGACCGTATTGTCCACGCAGTTGACAGGCCTGGAAATTGTGGGAGAGATCATCCGGGAACATTACGATCTCGGAGAGGTGCAGACGCCGCGTCCCCTTGAAGGCACGCACCAGCGCCGGCATCGCAAGATGGTCGTCGAAACCTCGTCCGGTCCATTCGTCGCCAAGACCTACAAGAATGACCCGATCACGATAGACGCCCTGTATTTCCAGCATAACCTGTCCCGTCACCTGGACAAGAATGGCCTTCCCGTGGCCCGCATACAGCCCACCCGGGATGGACACACCTTCGTGGTCCTGGACACCTGGTGCCTGGAGTTGCAGGAGTTCATCGACGGCCACTGCATGTTCGTCAACTCGGTCACCCTGGAGGTCTCCGGATCGGCCCTCGGCCGTTTTCACCAGGTCTGCCAGGGCATTCCCGTGCCACCCCGTGACACCCGAAAATGGCGGTTCAGCGAGGTGCCCCAGGACACGTTCGAACGGTTTTACGCCATGGCCCTGCAGGAACGTAACGACGCGATCATCAAGGGCCACTACGAAAACCTGAACCTGTTTCTCCGGCAGGCCAGCGAGGCCCTGGACATCGACAAGCGGTATGCTTTCGAAACGGGCCTGATTCACGGTGACTGGCACGGCGGTAACCTGCTTTTCCAGGGCGACGAATTGAAAGCCATTATCGACCTGGAGTTCGCCGGTGACGGGTGTTACCTGGAAGACATCTCGTACGCCGTATCCAACCTGTGCATCCGCACAACCACGAGCGTGGAAAAAATGGCGTTTCGCACCCAGACGCTACTGAACGCCTATGAACGCCACCGCACGCTGTCCTACGCTGAACGGGTAGCCTTGTACTACGCGGTGGGGATCAAGCACATCACCACGGTGTCCTACCAGACCCCACAGCAGGGAGGACGGGTGGCAGGCTACACGCCGGCGCAATGGATGGCCATCCTGGACATTCAGACCCGGTGGCTGGCGGAACAATCCAGCAAGGCCCGCTGGGGGGGATAACATCCCCTACGAAGGGCCTTACCGGATCCGGGACGTGGCCTCGTTCTGCCACATGTCACAGTTCCGGCCCATGGCCCGTTTGAGGGGAAAGGTAATCTCGTTCAACTGGGCCACGGCCGCGGGCCCGATGTCCACGTCGGCAGCCCGCAGGTTGGATTCCAACTGGGCGGGATCGCGGGCTCCCAGAATCACCGACGTTACCGCCGGCTGGCGCAACAGCCACGCGAGCGACATGACGGCCATGGGTAGTTCCAACAGGCGCGCCACTTCACGCAGGTCTTCCAGGGTCTCCTGGAGCAGACGCTCGTACCCCTCTTCCCCGTGACGGGTGCCTTCCCTGTGGCCAGAGAAATGACGGGTGCGCCGGCGGGGCATGGGAATCTCCTCGATCGACGCCCATCGATCGGCCAGCAGTCCCTGCATCAGGGGCATGTAAGCCAGCACGCCAAGGTTATACCGGCGACACGCGGGGATGATCTCGTATTCCGGCGCCCGGAACAAGAGGTTGTATCCGATCTGGTCGGACAGGGCTTCGCCTTCCGCGTCAAACCAGTCGGCAATATCCATGGGGCCAAAGTTGGACAGGCCAATCCACCGGATTTTCCCTTCCTCCCGTAAACGATTCAACGTGTTCCAGGCCTCTTCAAACGGCACGTGCCGGAATGGCCAGTGTACCTGGTAAAGATCGATGTGGTCCGTGTTCAGGCGACGCAGGCTGTTCTCACAGGCTTGCCGCAGGGCATCGGGCGCGCAATGATCCGGAGAAACCTTGGACGCGATGAACACCCCGTCCCGCCGGGACCCTAAAACCCGACCCAGGATCCGTTCGGACTCGCCATTTCCGTAAACTTCCGCGGTATCAAACAGGTTAACGCCGTAATCCAGGGCAATGGCCACGGCGCGTTCGGCGTCCGTTTCGTCCTTCGGTCCCCAGAAGGCTTCATCGCCGATCTGCCACGCCCCGAACGCGATCACGGAAACTTCCGGACCCTTTTCGCCCAACTGACGATACTGCATGCCATCCAGACTCCTGCCACGATGTACCTGCTTATTCTAAAGGGCTGGCGGCCACCTGGCAAAACGCCCCGGACATGCCACGAGGGAATATCCGGGGCGGTCATCGCGGATGCTGGAACGCGTCAGCAGATATAGTCGTTGATGATGTTTTCGAGCAGTTCCTGGCGACCGCTGGGCACCTCGGGCTCAGCTTTCTTCAGGGTGTAGGCTTCGAGATCCTCGAAGGTAACCGCGCGGTTTTCGATCTTCTTACCGATACCGGTGTCCCAACCCGCGTAGCGCCGCTTGATGAAGTTATCGAGGGCCTTGTCCTTCAGCAGGCGCGCCGCGATCTTGAGGCCGCGGGCGAACGCGTCCATCGCGCCGATGTGGGCGTAGAACAGGTCCACCGGGTCGGTGGACTGGCGGCGGATTTTCGCGTCGAAATTGAGGCCCCCCGTTTTGAACCCGCCGTACCTGGTAATGATGTACATGGCCAGGGCGGTGTCATAGATGTTGGTGGGGAACTGGTCGGTGTCCCAGCCGAGCAGTTCGTCTCCCCGGTTGGCGTCTACCGAGCCCAGGATCCCGTTGGCCCCCGCGTAGGCCAGTTCGTGGTGCAGGGTGTGACCGGCCAGCGTGGCATGATTGGCCTCGATGTTCAGTTTGAAGTGCTCCATCAGGCCGTACTTCTGCAGAAACGCGTGGCAACTGGCGGCATCGAAGTCGTACTGGTGCTTGGTGGGCTCCTTCGGCTTGGGTTCGATGTAGAACTGGCCGTCAAAGCCGATCTTTTTCTTGTAGTCCACGGCCATGTTCAGGAAGATGCCGAGATGATCGAGTTCGCGGCCCATGTCGGTGTTGAGCAGGGTTTCATAGCCCTCACGACCGCCCCAGAAGACGTAGCCCGCGCCCTTCAGTTCCTTGGTGATTTCCAGGGCCTTTTTCACCTTGGTCGCCGCGAAGGCGAACACGTCCGGATTTGGACTGGTCGCCGCGCCGGACATGAACCGGGGGTGAGAGAACAGGTTGCAGGTACCCCAGAGCAACTTGACTCCCGTTTCTTTCTGAAGTTTTTTGGCCTTTTTGACCATGTGATCCAGCCGGCGGTTGGTTTCCACCAGGTCATCGGCCTCCGGGGAAATGTCCGTGTCATGGAAACACCAGAACTCGACGCCGAGTTTCGTGAAGAACTCGAACGCCGCTTCCATGGTCTGTTCGGCGATTTTCATCGGATCGTCGCCCTGGTTGTACAGCCGCTTGTACACGGGCGCGCCGAACATGTCCGCGCCGCCGGACTTGAAGGTGTGCCAGTAACACACGGCGAAACGGAAGTGATCCTTCATCTTCTTGCCGAGGACCTTCTCTTCCGGGTTGTAATGCTTGAAGGCCAGCGGATTTTTCGAATCCGGTCCCTCGTACTTCACCTTGTCTTTCACTTCGGGGAAATAGGCGGTCATAAGTTACCTCCTCTGTTTGGCACGTGCCGCTACCGGTTGTTCGCGTCCGCGTAATCAGCGGGGACCTCCCGCGCGCGGGATCGCAAGTGCGCGTTCGCTGACGGGTGGACGGCTTCCCACCAGGAATCATCCCGCGCGCGGGATTGTATAAGACAATATAAACTTTTCCGGTACAATGCAAATTTATACGGACTTTTTTTCTCACGACCATGGAAAAATGAAACATGCCTTTTTCGCTGGATCCCCAGACCCTTGAAAACTGGCTTCGGGAAACCGACACGCGCAGACTGGATGACCTGTGGTGCGCGGCGGACGAGACGCGTCGCGCGCACGTGGGTGATGCAGTGCACCTGCGGGGGCTGATCGAAATATCCAACTACTGCTGCCGCCTGTGCGGATACTGTGGCCTGCGGGCGGACAACCGTGGGCTGGAACGGTATCGGATGAGCCGCGAGGAAATCCTGCAATGCGCGCGACTGGCCCATGAGCTGGGTTACGGTACCGTGGTATTGCAGGCGGGTGAAGATTACGGCATCACCCGGTCCTGGATGGCCGATCTCATCCGGGGCATCAAGGGGGAAACGGGACTCGCGGTCACCCTGAGCCTGGGTGAACGTCCCGACGAGGATCTGCTGGCGTGGAAACAGGCCGGCGCGGACCGCTATCTTCTGCGCTTTGAGACTTCGGATCCCGGCCTGTACGCCCTGATTCATCCCCCGGGCCCCGGACGAACCCTGTCCGATCGCGTCTCCCAGTTGCGACGCATGCGCGAAATGGGGTACGAAATCGGCAGCGGCATCATGATCGGTATTCCAGGCCAGACCTATGCCATGGTGGCCCAGGATATCCTGCTGTTCCGGGAACTGGACCTGGATATGATCGGCGTGGGCCCCTATATCAGTCATCCGGCCACGCCCCTTGCCCGCCTGGAGCCCGCGGATCCCCTGGCCGCGGAACAGGTGAGCCTGCCCATGCCGGCCCCGGAACAGGAGCAGGTTCCCAACAGTGAACTGATGACCTACAAGGTCCTGGCCCTGACGCGGCTGGCCTGTCCCGAAGCAAACATTCCGAGCACCACCGCCCTGGCCACCCTGAACCTTGCCCAGGGACGGGAACTCGGCCTCCAGCGGGGCGCGAATGTCGTGATGCCCAACCTTACGCCGGTGCAGTACCGCCGCCTGTATGAAATCTACCCGGCCAAGGCTTGCATCGCGGAAACGGCAGATCAATGCTATACCTGCCTGACCACCCGGATCCGCCGGCTGGGCCGGGAAATCGGCACCGGCCCCGGTGGACGCCAGCGAACGGCAGGCGCGCAGTGCTGAAGATCCGCGGCGCTATTCGATGGCCTGGACCGCGACCGCCAGCGTGTCGAGGGAAGTGCCGTCTTCTCCCCCAACTTCCAGCCTGATCCACCAGGCCTTGTCCGCGTCCGCGGGGCCGGGATCCCATGGAACGGTCACGGTCGCGCCGACCTCCACGCGGCCCATGGGTTCCAGGGTAAGTTCCGTCGACTCGAACGCCACCTGCCAGTTTGCCGGATGGGATATTACTTTGAGCCCGCAACGAATGGGCTGGCCATCGCCAAGATGATAGACGGCGAGCCGCATGGCGTGGGTCTCCCCGGGCTTCAGGGCTGGATAGTACTCCGGCGTCCACCCGGCCGGAAACGACCGCGGCGGATCGCCCGGAAACCAGGCCTCGAGCACCACGCCCCGAGACCACGTCGTCAGGTCCGAGTCGGAAGACTGCGCCCGTTCACTGGGATCATCAAACCAGGCGGACAAGGCACCCCGCGGATAAACGAGGTATACCGGCCCACCGGTAAACACCTTCGGCGTGGGGATACTCCTGCCGAGATAATCCACGCATCGGGCCGGTTCACGCAGGGCATCGGGCAGCGTGTATCCCACGCTGGTGTTCCCCCGTTCCGGCCAGTCCACTTCCCGCTCGGCCCACATGACCAGCGTGTCACCCCGGCCCGGGTCACGGTCCCGAAATCCCACCGCCCACAGGTCGGGCGCGTCCTCGAATCGCTTGCGTCCCAGGCACCGCGCGCCCACCAGTTCCCGGGCTGCCACCGCAAGGGCCACGTAAGCGGGTCGAGGCGTCAGGTCCCCGCGCAACAGGCCGAAACGGATGGGCCGGTCTCCGTGGGTTTCCGAATAATCGGCGAGAATGAAATGAAAGATTCTGGATGCACCCGAAGCCATCGCCAAGGCGAACTGCTGGGGGAGGTACTGGGCCTTGAGCAGTGCCAGGGTCTCGGGCAGGTCGTCAAAATCATTGGAGCCGTCACCGGCCACGCCCCGGTCACTTTCGGTCACCCACACCGGTTTTCCCGAAGCGGCAAGGCTGCTGTGAACCCACAGGTCCGCGAAACTGTGGGCCCAGTCGTAGTTATGGATCGTGTACACGTCGAAGTAGCGCGCCATGCCGCTGTCCAGTACGCCGCGGGCTTGGGCGGCGGTATTCGCCCCCGCTATAGGTTGCCAGCATACCGTGAGGCCAGGATCCCCCGACTTGAACCCCAGGAAGGCCGCCTTCTGCCACGCGCACATCTGGTGGATAGGCCAGCCGCCGAAGTTACCGGCGTTGGCCTCGTTCCAGGGTTCCCAGGCACTGATCTTTCCCCGGAACCGTTCCGCGACACGGGCACAGAAACGGTATACCAGGCGCAGGTCCGCGGGGGATCCATCTGGAGTCCGGGCCCAGGGCGGAAGATCATGAAAAACCGAAAGCACTTCCAGGCCAGCCTGGCGTTGGAGGCTGGCCGCCTCGTCGTACCGGGTGGACGTTTCCACCCACGCGCCTGCTTCTGGTTGCAGGTCTCGCCAGCGCAGACGGTCGCGGGTCCAGCCCACACCAGCCAGTCGGGCCAGGCGCGTGAGTTGCGCCATGGCATCGGGCATATCCGCCGGTGCCAGCCACGACACGGCAAGGTCCACCGCTATGGGATTTCGCGCGGGATCCCAGGGCCTGTCGAAGGGCTCCAGCACGGCGGCGGTGGTATCCCCAAGCACCGTGCCGGTATCATCCAGAAACCTCAGGCGATACCAGCCAGGACCCAGGTGTCCCGCGTTGAACATGGCAAGGCCTGATCCATCAGGTACCGAGTCAGCAAGGGGTTCCCCTTTTTCGTTGATCGCCTGAACGCGCGTTACCTTGCCAACCAGGTGCACGGGAACCTGGACCACGAACGACGCGTTGGACAGCGTTACGTTACCCGGAACGGGGCCTGTTGACGGTGTCGCGGGATCCGGGGGTGGCGTCGGCGGAGTCTCGGGCAGGGACGCGTCCGGAGAATGCTGGCACCAGCACTGGGCGGGAACCCCCAGTGCCGCGCAACAGGTAAGGACAAAGGCACACATCCTGAGCGCGTACCCGGAATGTCGACGCGCGTTCATGGCACCATTCATGGCAGGGCTCCTTCCACGCGGTACCATACCACGAGTGGTCGCGCGCGGGGAAGTATCGCCTGCGCGCGCGGCCGTTATACCCGCAGTTCGTCCGACTCCCAGTGCTTCACCATCCGCTTGATGGTATCCCGGCTGGTTATGTTCTCGTCGAGCACTTTACGGACCAGGTCGGGCAATTCCCCGTCGGAGGCGAACCGCAGGCCGATCAACTGGTCAAGGGTCAGGCCATTGATCTCCCAGTGACGATCCTCGGGCAGGATCCGGCGAAGACGGGTCTGCATCTCCAGGCGGATGATCCGGTCCTGAAGGATAAGTGGATACTGCCGGATCTTGATCATGAGGACCAGCGAAGCCAGCGTGTTTAGGGTCACGGCAGCGGCCAGCCATTTTACCGCCGAGGCTGACGCGAAAAACGCGGCCATGCCGCACGCGAGAGCGCCCAGCAGCACCAGGCCTTGCGCGGAATACAGGTAATCGATCCGCCGGTGATTCTCATACCGCTGCAGGGAACGGGATCGCTGGCGTGAATCGAAATCTTCGGCAGCCATGACACTCATGCCTCCATGAACAGGACCCACGGATTCTCCAGGATCTCGATGAGTCGACGTAGAAAACGCGCGGCGTCCGCGCCATCAATCAGCCGGTGATCATACGACAGGGAGAACGGCAGCATCAGGCGAGGCGCGAACTGCCCACCCGACCAAACGGGTTCGTACTGGGCGCGCGACATGCCCAGGATTGCCACTTCCGGCGCGTTAATAATGGGCGTGAAGGCGTATCCACCCAGCCCGCCCAGGTTGCTTACCGTGAACGTGCCGCCCTGCATGTCTTCCAGCGACAGTTTTCGTTCCCGGGCGCGCGCCGCCACGGCGGGGAGTTCCACGGACAACTGGGTGATACTCTTCCGGTCGACGTCGCGCAGCACGGGCACCAGCAGCCCCGTCGGCGTGTCCACCGCCACGCCGATGTGGTAGTAGCCCTTGTAGATCACCCGCTGGCCGGCCATGTCCACGGACGCGTTAAATTTCGGAAACTGTTTCAGTACGAAAGGCAACGCCTTGAGCACGAAACTGGTAATCGTCAATCGGCCTCCCGCCTTTTCGACAGCCCTGGCGTATTTCAACCGCAGGGCATCGAGCGCCGTGATGTCGGCCTTGTCGAAATGCGTGACGTGGGGGATGGTTTCCCAGCACGCGGTCATGTGTTCGGCGGTTTTCCGGCGCACGGCATTCATCGGTTCAGCCGAGGCCGGTCCCCAACGGTCCTCCACCGCCTCGCCGGGCAGCGAAGCCATACCGTCATCGGGCCGAACTACCGTGTCCAACGAGACCTCCGGCGTGGCTTGCGGCGCGGCAGTCACGGAAATTCCGGCCGATTCCGAAACGGCGGGAGGCGGCACGACCGCGCCCTGCTGAAGACGCTGATGCCACGCCATCACATCCGCGGCCATAATCCGCCCCGTGGGATCCGCCGTGGGGACATCTTCTAGGTTAACTCCCAACTCCCGGGCAAGGGCGCGCACCGAGGGCGCGGCACGGACCGGTCCTTTTCGTAAACCCGCCCCCGTAACAGGCACTTCCGTAACCACCGGCGTCCGCGCGACTGGAGGCGCAACCGGTGCTGGACCTTGCGTCCGTGACTCGGCGGGGGAAACCGGTGGCTTTTCGGTCGCCGCGACCGGCACGGGGGCTTCCGTTACCGCGGGAGCCTCCGGCGGTTGCTGGACTGCGGGCGAGGCGGTCGCGTCCACCGCGGATTCCTCGAGGACCATGACCACGTCGCCCGTTTTCACCGTGGCGCCTTCTTTTACCCGGACCTCCACCACCGTACCGGCAAATGGAACGGGGATTTCGGCGACCGCCTTGTCCGTCTCGATCTCCAGCACGTTCTGGCCTGACGACACGACATCGCCAGGCTTGACCAGCACACGGCCAACCGTTCCCTGGCTGACGTTCTCGCCCAGTTCCGGTAACCTGAATTCACGCTTCATATCGATTCCTCACTGCTGCCTTGTTTCCGGTTTGCGTTCGGTGCAAGGAACGCACATCTTCATCGTCAACTCAGCCAGGGATCGGGCTTGGACGCCGGAATCTTGAGGTGGCGCATCGCGTCGCGTACCTTGTCGGCGGAAAGTTTTCCATCCCGATACAATCCCGTCAAAACGGCCAGGGTGATAAATCGCGCGTCGACCTCGAAGAAATCCCGCAAGGCCTCGCGGCACTCACTACGGCCGAAGCCATCCGTGCCGAGGCTGACCAGCGTTCGCGGGATCCAGCGTGCCAGCCCGTCCGGCAGGATTTTCATGTAATCCGAGGCGGCCACCACGGGCCCTTCCGTCTTCTCGAGTTGCCGGGTCACGTACGGCTTGCGGGGCCGGTTGCCCGGATGCAGCATGTTCCAGCGATCCGCCTCGAGGGCATCCACCCGCAGTTCCTTGTAACTGGTCACGCTCCAGACATCCACCGCCGTCTCGAATTCCTCGGCGAGTACCTGTTGCGCCTTCAGGCATTCGTTCAGGATCGCGCCGCTGCCCAGCACCTGGGCGCGATGACGGAATCTGCCCTTTCTAGGCGCGGGCTGGAAAAGGTACATGCCCTTCAAAATACCGTCGATCACCTCGCGTCCCCGGGGGCGGGGCGGCATGGGGTAGTTCTCGTTCCCCACCGTGATGTAGTAAAAAATGTCTTCTCCTTCCTGGTACATCCGGCGGATGCCATCCTGGATGATCACGGCGATTTCGTAAGCCCACGCGGGATCGTAGCATTTCAGGTTGGGCACCGGCAGGGCGAGCACGTGGCTGTGGCCATCCTGGTGCTGGAGCCCTTCACCCGCGAGGGTGGTGCGGCCGGCGGTCCCGCCCACGAGAAACCCCCGCGTGCGCATGTCCGCGGCGGCCCAGACCAGGTCGCCAATCCGCTGCATGCCGAACATGGAGTAGTAAATGAAGAAGGGAATGGTGTTAATGCCGTAGTTGGCGTAGGCCGTTCCCGCCGCCACGAAGGAAGACATGGAACCGGCCTCGGTTATTCCCTCTTCCAGGATCTGCCCGTCTTTCGCTTCCTTGTAGTACAGCAGGTTGTCCGCGTCCACCGGTTCGTATCGCTGTCCCTGGGACGCGTAGATACCCACCTGCCGGAACAGGCCGTCCATGCCGAAGGTACGCGCCTCATCGGGAACAATCGGCACGATCAGTCTGCCGACTTCCTTGTCCCGGAGTAATTTCAGCAGGATGCGGACGAAGGCCATGGTCGTGGAGACCGGCCGGTCTGAACCTTCATGAAACTCCTCGAACACCTCGGTTCCAGGCGCGGAGAGGCTGGCGGCCCGGATCTCCCGGCGCGGCAGGAAGCCGCCCAGCGCTTCCCGGCGGGCCTTCAGGTATTGAATCGCGGGGCTGTCCTCCGGCGGTTTATAGAACGGCGCAAAGGCGACCTGCTCGTCGGAAATGGGAATGCCGAAACGGCCCCGGAACTCCCAGAGCTCCTCCTCGTTCAATTTCTTCTGCTGATGGGTGATGTTTTTCCCTTCACCGCTTTCACCTAGACCATAGCCCTTGATGGTCTTGGCCAGGATGACCGTGGGGGATCCCGTGTGCCGGGTGGCATGGTAGTAGGCCGAGTAGACCTTGACGGGGTCGTGTCCGCCCCGCTTGATCTTCCGGAGTTGTTCATCCGTCAGGCGGTCGAGCAGGGGTTTCAGTCGGGGTTCGATCTCGAGCATCCGCTGGCGGATATACGCGCCTGATGACACCGAGAATTTCTGGTACTCTCCATCCACCAGGCGTTCAAGGGTGTGAACGAGGATTCCTTCCGTGTCTTCGGCGAAGACGGGATCCCACTCGCTGCCCCAGATGACCTTGATGACGTTCCAGCCCGCACCCCGGAAAACCGCTTCCAGTTCCTGGATGATCTTGCCATTGCCCCGGACGGGACCGTCCAGCCGCTGGAGATTGCAGTTGATCACGAAGATGAGATTGTCCAGGCGTTCACGGGAAGCCAGGGAAATCGCGCCCAGCGTTTCCGGTTCATCGCATTCGCCGTCCCCCAGGAAGGCCCAGACCCGGCCGCCGTTCCGGGGCTTCAGCCCCCGGTCTTCCAGGTAGCGCATGAATCGGGCCTGGTAGATGGCCATGATCGGACCGAGCCCCATGCTTACCGTGGGGAAATTCCAGAACTGGGGCATCAGCCAGGGATGGGGATAGGACGAGAGGCCCCCGCCCTTGGCCAGTTCCCGGCGGAAATGGTTTAATTGCTCCTCGGTAAGGCGCCCCTCGAGATACGCGCGGGCGTAGATGCCCGGCGTGGCATGTCCCTGGATATACAGGAAATCGCCGCCATAGTCCTTGTCCGGTCCCCGGAAGAAATGGTTGAATCCCACTTCGTACAGGGTGGCCGCCGAAGCATAGGTGGAAATATGGCCGCCGATACCGTCGCTCACGCGGTTGGCCCGGACCACCATGGCCATCGCGTTCCATCGAATGATGGACTTGCAGATCCGTTCCAGTTCACGATCCCCAGGGTAAGGGGGATCCAGTTCGGGCGGGATGGTATTCACGTAGGGAGTGGTGGTCACCAGGGGTTCCCGCACGCCCCTGGCGTGGGCGTACGCCCGCAACCGGGCCAGCATGGCACCGCCCGTTTCCGGACCGCCCTCGTCGATCAGGGCGTCCAGGGCGTCGCGCCAGTCCGCGAAGTTGCTGTCATCGATCCATGGATACGCTCCGTGCTCACTACCAGATACCATGCCTTGCTCCTTGATCTCCCTGGACAGTCTACCAGTTTTCCGGCGGGGTAAACGCGCGCTTTCCCCGCAAGCCGGAGGGTGTAAGGGATATCTCATCGGGAAACATTGGCCGCTTTTCGGGGATTCCCGCGCCCTCAGTTCAGGATAATGTTTCCGCCCCGGGTTTCGACCATGAGGGTAAAAGTTCCGTCGCCCAGTTTCCCGGTAAACTCCTGCCGATCCTGGTCAATGAAGCCGGTCAGGGGGACCCGGCTGTCCACCCGTCCACCGAGGGCCCTCAGCGTGATGGTTGCCGAGGATTCGGGCGCGATCACCAGGGTCACATTGCCCGTTCCGCCCCGGATCACGACATCCCCCGCGAGAGGATCCAGAGAGATCAGTCGAACCTCTCCCGATTCGGTCTCCACCCGCGTGGCACTCCTGGGCGCGTCGACCAGGACACTTCCGGAACCGGCGTTCACGGCGATGGTCCCGCTGACGCGTTCCAGCCGGAGATTGCCCCGCTCCGCGGTAATCTTCACGGGACCGGAACATTCCGTCACCCGCGCGTCCCCGGCGATGGTATCCAGTTCCACCGGCCCCGCGCACCGGGTGATGCGCGCTTCACCACGGCCCAACCGTACCCGCAAGGACTTCTCCAGGGCCGTCACGGCAAGGTTGCCTTCGCTCGCGTTGACGTCCAGAGTCGCGTCCCGCGGTATCCGCAACAGCACGTCGGCGCGCCACATCCCCGACGCGCCCGACGTGACATCGGCAGGTCCGGTGGTCCGAATCCTGACCCCATTCTCCAGGGGAGTCATCTCCAGGCGAATGTCTTCCAGGATCCGGGCGGCGTCCGCGGCCGAAACGTCCCGGACCGACCGGGTTACCGTCACGCTTACCTGTCCTTCCTCGGCGGGCTCGACCATCAGGTCCCCCGGCGCGAGTTCCACCATCACCACGGGCATGGGGGGCACCACCCCCGACTGGCTGAGGGTATCGGTCACGGGAGGCGATAGACTGGATAATGGTTCCGGACGCGGTTCCCGGGACGCGGCTTCCGTGATCCGGATCTTTGAAAATGACGCGTTGACGCTCCATCGCCTGGCGGCATCCGGTTGCGCCCGCCGCGCCACCAGCCGGTCTCCCTGTTCCGATCGATCCAGGGGAATCGCGCTGTCGAGGCTGCTGCAGACCCCCGAAATACCGATATCCCCGGGGCTGGCTGGATCCACGACCAGTTCGACTTCGCCACCGTCCACCGTCAGGTCCGCGTTCAGGGCGTCTCCCGGTTCCGCTATCCGGACACTGCCGCCGAAATTGGACAGTTTCACCGTCCCCGAGATCCGGCGAAGGTCCACCCGGGCCCCTTTCAACTCAAAGGTGCCGCCCCGGGCAAGGTCGGTACCCGTAAATGGCACTTCCCCAAGGGCGCGGGCCCGGACATCGCCGCCAATCCGTTCCAGCGTAACCGCCCCGTAACTGACGTCAAGCCCTGCCATGCCCTGCACATCCGTCACCCGCGCGTCTCCGAACTGATTTTCCAGGATCACGCTGGCCTGCCGGGGCACGGTGACCTGGCAGACCACGCCCACGGCACCCCTTGGAATATTCGCGACAGACGGCACGGTAACCCGAATCTCCACGAGATTTTCGGCGGCCTGGGTCGAAATGGAAACGGCATCCGCCAGTTGCTTCGCCTGGGCGGCGTCGCCGGCCTCGGTCGTAATTTCCGCCCGGACCCGCACCAGCCGTTCGTCCCAGACATCTACCGCCAGGTTCGTGAAGACGGACGAAATGGATACCACCGGCGTGGCACCGGTCGGATACAGGTTTTCGCTTTCGCGCTTCTCGGTGAACGGACCGGAAGAAACTTCATCCGCATTCTGGGCCACCGACGCGTTATCCCGTCGTCCCAGGATGCCACTCACGGCATCCCGCGCCATGTCATCCAGGGAATCAACCAGCCGCGGCAGGGCCCTGATGGGATTCGCGTCCGCCAGGGCTGCCCCCGAAATGAGCGTGAACACGACGCACGCCCGCATCACCCACCCCGCGCGCCGCGCGTCTCCCCGCCGGACGAGCCCACCGCGACGCATGGCCATCCTTTCACAATGCCTGGCCGATATACAGGCGTTTCAGGTGCTCGGCGCGGCGTTCCAGTTGTTCAGCCAGCCGGGCCGCCGCCCGGGGATTGCCCGCGGCCCGTTCCATGAGCAACCGCGCCGTGGCCAGTTCATCGGAAGCCAGGTTCACCAGCCGGGCCTGTTCCCGCTCGCGCCAGTTCGGCCCTTCCGGAGCGTGCCTGCGCATGGCTTCCACCAGCAACGTGGCCCGGTCCATGGACCGCCGGAGTCGCTCCATTTCACCACCCACGGATCCTCCGGCTGGTTCATTGGTATGCCGCGCGGGGTCCACCGCCACCAAGGCGGAATCGGGATCCTGCGCCGAGACCGTAGGAACCTCCGCCAGTCGAAGCGCCGCCGGGAAAAGAAGCAACACCGCGCAGGCAGCGGCCAGCGTGGACACCGCCAGGCGTCCCAGCAACGGCATCACGCGACGCTCCGCCCGACGGTCGACCCGGGGCATCCGTTCACGGGCCGCCCGGATAATCCGATCCGCCAGGTCCGCGGGCGGATCGATCTCCCGGGACAGTTCGGTAATCTTCAGCGTGGTGCGGGCCGCTTTCACCTTGCGGGCGCAACGGGGACAGGACGCGACATGGGCCGCCCACGTAACCGAAACACTCGCTCCGCGTCGGCTGAGGGCCTCGGCAAACTCGAATACTTCCGCGTCCGTCAGGTGACGGTCTCGAGACGCTTTCTGGCGCGACAGCCCGAACATGCCCGGTTCATTCCTCCCGCAGGTACGCCCGATAGGGCTCCAGCAATGGCTGGAGCATTTTTTCAGCCCGGAAGATGCGCGATTTCACGGTGCCCAGCGGACACCCGAGTATTTCCACGATTTCTTCGTACGACAGGTCCTGGAACCGGTGCAGAATATAAGGTTCCCGGTACACGGGAGGGATCTTTGCGAGGGCCTCGGTGATGGCCGAGACGATTTCATCCCGTTCCAGTTTTTCGCGGATGGAAGCCCGTCCATCGGGCAGCGTGTCCACGAATTCGTCGCCATCTTCGTCTTCTGAACGCCCCCTGAAAAGACTGAACAGCAGGGGACGACGCTTGCGCTGGTTCCACTCCCGGTACACCAGCCTCGAGGCGATGGAATACAGGTAATGCGTGAACTTGGCCGTGGGGGTATAACGCTGGGCGTTCTGCACCAGGCCCAGGAAAACGTCCTGGGTCAACTCCTCGGCGATGTGCCGGTTCTGCACCATGCGGTAGATATAGCCGTAAACTGGCTTGTGATGCCTGCGAACCAGTTCCTCGAACGCCTCCTGCCGGCCGTTGCCGAACAGCAGCATCAATTCTTCGTCCGACAGCGACGACAGCGGAACGTCCCGGAACGAATCCGGTTGCCCGGTTCCGGGAAGGCGGTTCGCGCGCTGTTGGGATTTCCAGAAGGCCATCTGACAAACTCCATATTTCAGTAATATGAAAAACGCCGGAAAAGTTTCCGGTTTTACGGGACTATACGCTTATTTTCCCATATTGGCCCGCCGCGGGACAACCGGTGTCCCCACGATACGGGCACAACTATCCCTGGCTACACCCAACACGGGATTGAGTAAACAATCGTCGCTGTGATACGATTCACTTGGGTTCACGCGGTCCGCTTCCCGACCAGGAAACTTTTCCGCGGGTACCGTATGTTATCGAGTTTTTATTATTTTTAATGTTTCAACTGAGACGACATGGACACGAACGCCACAGGTATGGGCCTTCCCCTGGTGCCTTCCCCGCAACGTCCCGGTAAATCCGCCTGGCAGGTATACCGGCGGTTACTGGGCATGGCGCTCGTTTACCGTGGCCGACTGGTCGTCTCCGTCATCCTGGCCATTTTCATTGCGGCGTCCTTCGGGGCCATGCTGGTGGGGGTGGGCACCGTCATCCGGTTAACCTTTTACCAGCCGGGCATCGCCCCGGCCTCCACGGACCAGACCCAGGAGAAAAGCCCGCGTCACGAGGATCCCGCCCTGTCCATGGCAAGGGACATTGCCAACTACACCCAGGCGATCCGGAACTTCACCGGCTGGGCGCCCCGGGACCTCGACACGAAATTTCTCGACCTGGTGCGAAAGATGCGGGAAAACCGGATGCGGGCGGTAGCCCTGGCCGCCGTGATCGTGGTTGTCCTGGCTTTCCTGGTTGGCGTGGCCCGCTTTTTCCAGGAGTTCCTGGCGACCAGCGTGGGCGCGCGGGTCATTACGGACCTCGCCCGGCAGATGTACGAAAACCTGACGCGGCAGTCCCTGGATTTCGTGGAGGGGCGTCCTTCGGGCGAGATTCTGGCCCGGTTCAATAATGATATCTTCCTGGTCAGCCGGGGCCTGGAGGGGGTGTTCGTCAAGTTGCTCCGGGAACCCTTCAAGGTCCTGGTCTTCCTGGGCGTCGCGTTGCGCATCGACTGGGAACTCACGGTGGTAGGGGTGTGCGTCATGCCGATGGTACTGTACACGCTGGTCTACATCGGCAAAAAAATGCGCAAGAGCGTGCGGCGATCCCTGCAGAAGATCGCGTCCATGACGTCCGTGGTTAACGAGACGGTGCGGGGCATGGCCATCATCAAGGCGTACACCATGGAAGCGCGGCAGATCGCCCGGGTGGACGAGGAACTGACGCGCCTGCGCCGTTTCCTGTACCAGATGGCCCGGTTGCAGGCGGCCACCGGACCGGTTACCGAGTTCATCCTGATCCTGGGGGTGGCGGGATTCGTGCTGTTCAGCGCCCGCCGCGTGGAGGCGGGCATTCTGGACGCGGGGGATCTCGTGCAACTGTACTTCGCGCTGGGCATGATGCTGGATCCCGTGCGGAAGATGTCCGACGTGAACAACCTCGTGCAGACCAGCGTGGCCAGCGCGGAACGATGCTTCGAGATGGTAGACGCGGAGCCGAGCATCCAGGAGGCGCCGGACGCCGTGGACGCGCCGCCGCTGCGCGAGGCGTTGCGGTTCGAGCGGGTATCGTTCTCGTATATCCCCGGCATCACCGTGCTGGACGACCTGACCCTGGACTTTCCCCGGGGATCCGTGACGGCCATCGTGGGCTACAGCGGTTCCGGCAAGACCACCCTTGCCAAGTTGATCCCCCGGTTCTATGACGTCAGCGATGGCGCCATCACCCTGGACGGCGTGGACATCCGCCGTCTCACCTTCCGCGGCCTGCGTGAACAGATCGGCCTGGTCACGCAGGACACCTTCCTGTTCGCGGGTACCGTACGGGATAACATCGCGTTCGGGCGCCGGGACTTCTCCGACGAGCAGATCCGGGCCGCCGCGCGGGCGGCCAACGCCGAAGGCTTTATCCTGGCCCTGCCCGACGGCTACGACACAATCATTGGCGAACAGGGCGCGACCCTTTCCGGTGGTCAGCGCCAGCGCCTCGCCATCGCCCGGGCCATCATCAAGGACCCGGCCATTCTCATCCTGGACGAAGCCACCTCGAACCTGGACAGCGAAAGCGAGCGACTGATACAGGACGCGCTGGACCGGTTCATGAAGGGGCGCACCACGATCGTGATCGCGCACCGTCTCTCCACCATCCGGCGGGCGGACCGGATTGTGGTGCTGGACAGCGGCCGGATCGCGGAAATGGGCGACCACGACACCCTGCTGGCCCGCAATGGTCTCTACCGGCGGCTGTATGAAACCCAGTTCTACACGGAAGGGGAAGCGTGACGTGGGTTCGGCCGGTCTCGCTGCATTCCCGCGCGCCGGGTTTACGGTTGTCCTGGCGGGCATGGCGTTGCTGGGGCTGAGCGGCTGCTTCTGCAGGCCCCGCCAGGAAGCCGCCGAGCCTTCTCGTCCGGTCGCTCCTCCTCCCCCGGCGACATCCGGAGCGGAACCATCCGGCGCGCCGGTTGCCGGGTCCGCTCCTCCCCGGATCATCGCCGACCTCCTGGTAGTATCGCTGGACAATGCCCCCCTCCAGGGCATGATTCCCATCGTCACGGAACGGCCCAACGCTTTCGATCCCCCCCCCTTCCGGGGCGAACCCACCGACGCGCGGGGCCGGAGCCGGTTCGTGTTTCCGGCGGACCGGAAGTGGTGCCTGCGGGCATGGGATCCCGAACTCAAGTGGTTCGCCAACAATTTCCTGGAGGTGGCTCCCTCAGAAGAAGACGCTGGCATGGATGGGACCATTGTAATGGCTCCTGCCAGCGCGATCGCCTGCATGGTCACGGACGCGGCGGGCACGCCCCTGGCCAATCGTCCGGTTGAAGTCATGCTGAGTCACCCGCGGCATGGCCCGTGGTGGCCAGCACGCCAGACTTCTTCTCCGGAAGGAACGGTACTCTTTCCCCAGCTTCCGCCGGGACGATTTGACCTTGAATTCAGGACGGACGACCGCATCACGCGACTGCCCGACTTGCTGCTTCCGCCGGGTGGCGCGTTGAACCTTGGCACCGTTGGATTCTAACCCATAGGCACCTGTTGCTTTTTCCTGGGCGATACGTTCACAATGGTCCGCGATCAGGATTGGATTTCGCGCGGAAGGGAGTATGCAATGGGAGGAAAACGGCAGACCATCATACGCGTGTTGCTGTTCGCCCTGCTGGGTTTGCTGATGGAGGTTTTTTTCACCGCGTTCGGCGGACTCGCGCACGGGGACTGGAACATGCGCGGGCATACGTCACCGTGGATGATGCTCGACTACGGCATACTTGGCGTGGCGGTGTACCCTATTTCAGGGTGGTTGATCCATCGGCGCGTGCCCTTACTTCTGCGCGCGTTCGTGTACATGCTGGGTATTTTCCTGGTGGAGTACGTGTCCGGCGAGATCTTCACCGCGGCCGGATTGCGTATCTGGAATTACAGCCACCTGCCCCTGAACTTCCGCGGCCAGATCACGCTGACGTACGCGCCGTTCTGGTACGCCCTCGGGCTGGGGCTGGAAACCCTCAACCGATGGGTGGACGCGTGCGCGGCCGTGCTTGCCGGCAACGCGCGGCCGCTCCCTTCCACCCCGGGTACTGCATCTTCGGAATAAGGGTCCAGTCCTTCTGATGGGCCTTTCCCATTTTCCCGGCAATTTGCGCCAGATACATGCCTTGCCAGTACGCGTCCGCGGGTATGGCGTACTTCGAAGGCAAGATCTTATCCCGGTATTGGGTCGGTCTCAAAACGTTCAGAAGCCCCAAAAGGCAACAGAAATGGCTGCCTCGAGCATTCCCCCGTTTCTCCCTCCATCCCGAGGGCAAGCGAAAGCCACGTAACCCACGACCGCCAGGGGTGCCCTTCTATCTCGTAAAGCGTGCACCCTGAAACACGCCGGGAAAAGATAGCCCCGGCTCCCGCGCGGTCTGGTATGCTTTAGTCTGGTTCTTGACCGTGGCGGCCCCATGGTAACATCGCCTCGCGGGCCCGGCCGCCGTGAAGTACTCGCGCGCGTGGAGTGGGAGATCTTGTCATGAAACGGATCATGATCACGGGGGCCGGTGGTTTCGTGGCTGGTAGTGTGCTTGTCCAGGCCCGCGACCGGTGGGAAACCTTGGCCGTTACGAGAACATCCCGGCCGGCACTGGAAAAAATCGCCTCTCGCGTTGTCGTTCGCGACATCACCGACAGAGACCTAACGCGCGCGTTATTGGTTGAGTTCCGTCCGGACGTAGTGATTCACACCGCGGCCCTGGCGGATATCGACTATTGCGAAGGTCACCCCGAAGAGGCCTTCGCGGTCAACACGATGGCCACGGATACCCTGGCAGCCTGTTGCGCGGAACACGGCGCGCGCCTGGTCTACTGCTCCACGGACACCGTGTTTGACGGCAGGCGTGGCATGTACACCGAATCAGATCGTCCCGGGCCCGTGAACATTTACGCCCGATCCAAGGCCGAAGCGGAGGCCCGGGTAGCGGCCCGAGGGGGAAACACGGTGATCGCGCGGCTTTCGCTGGTGCTCGGGATTCCCCTGCTGGGAGCGGGTAACGCGTTCCTGCCCGGCCTGCTGCGCCGGTTACGGGCCGGAGAAAAAGCGCCGTTCCCGGTGAATGAAATTCGCACTCCCGTGGACGTGGTCACGCTGGGCGGCGCGCTGCTGGAAGTGGCGGCATCCGACTACCAGGGCTTTCTGCATCTCGCCGGCAACACAAGGTTAAGCCGATATGACATGGCCTGCCAGATCGCCCGGCATCTCGGCTATTCAGACAGGCTGATCGAACCGGTTGATTCGTCCACGATGCCTGGTCGGGCGCCCCGACCCGCCGACGTTTCCCTGGACAACACGCTGGCCCGGTCCGTGCTGACGACCCCCATGCTCGCCCTGGAGGACGGGCTGGATCTTGCCATGAAAACCGCTGAGGAGATGTGCTGACATGACTGCCCCGAAAATCCGCCACGACCTTGTCATACAGTTTGGCAACGTGTATGGCCCAGAGGACGAAAAAGCCGCGCTGGACACCCTGGCCCGTCACGCGCCAACCAGCGGGGAGGCTTGCGCGCGATTTGAGGAAGCCTTCGCGGCCTACTGCGGCGTCCGGCACGCCCGTTGCGTCACCAACGGCACGGCCGCGCTGTTTCTGGCCATGGTCGGTATCGGCATCCGGCCAGGCGACCGCGTGATCACCACGCCCCTGACATGGATCGCGACCGCTGCCGCCGCGGCTACCCTTGGCGCGGAGATCGATTTCGTGGACGTGGACCCCGAAACATGGAACATCAATCCGGATCTCATCGAAGCCCGCGTCACGCCCCGCACGCGGGCCATTGTGCCGGTTCACCTCTACGGTCAACCGTGCGACATGGATGCGATTTTGGAAATCGCCGAACGGCATCGGCTCGCGGTCGTGGAAGACGCCTGTCATGCCGTGGGCGCGACGTGGCAGGGACGCAAAACCGGCAGTCTCGGTACCGTGGGGTGCTTCAGTTTCCACGAACAGAAAAACATGTCCACCCTTGGTGAGGGAGGCATGGTTACCACCAACGACTCCGACCTGTTCGAGCGGATCGCGCTGTACCGCTCTCACTGTACTCGGGTGTACGGCAAAAGCACCAAGTACTGCTCCCTGGACGCGTCGCAATTCCCCATGGGCAAGCGGTTCTGGTGGCAGGACTTCGACGACGTGGGCTACAACTTCCGCATGACGGATATCCAGGCCGCGGTAGGACTGACCCAACTGGAAAAACTGGATGCCATGAACCATAGACGCGTGGAAATCGCGCGGCAATACACCGATGGCCTGTCTGACATTCCCGGCCTGCGCCTGCCTGTGGTCCGTCCAGATCGTACCCACGTGTTCCATCTTTATCCCGTGCTCATTGATCCCGAGCGGTTCGGCGTCACGAAGGAAGATTTCGTGTACCGGATGCTGCACGAACACGGGATCCGCGTGGGCACCCATTACATCCCCCTCACCTGGACCACGGCCTTTCAAAAACGAGGCTACGCGCCGGGGCAGTTCCCCGTAGCGGACATGGCCGGTGAACGACTCGTAACGCTTCCCATACATCCCCGCCTCACGGACGAGGCGGTGCGGTACCTTATCGAGCGCGTCCACGCGTTGCGACCGTAATCCTCACCAAGGCCGTAACAAACTGAAACCCGCGGTCCCGAAACCATGTCGGCACCGCGGGTCTATATTCAAAATTCCGGCTGCCTCTCTCAGCGGTAACGGGAGACCAGGGCTGGGGCGTCCAGGCGGAACCCCAAGCCCATGGTGCTGCTGATACACACGCTCTTGAGATACGTACCCTTGACCGCGGAAGGACGGGCCTTCACAATCGCCTCAATCACCGCCTCCGCGTTCTCAAGGAGTTGTTCTTCCGTGAAACTGGCCTTCCCGATGGGCACGTGGATATTGGCGTTCTTGTCCACCCGGAACTCGATCTTACCAGCCTTGATTTCCTTCACGGCCTGGGCCACGTTCGGCGTAACCGTTCCGGCCTTCGGGCTGGGCATAAGGCCACGAGGACCCAGCACCTTCCCCAGCTTGCCGACATGCCGCATCATGTCCGGCGTGGCCACGGTGGCGTCGAAATCCGTCCATCCCCCGAGGATTTTTTCCACGAGGTCTTCACCACCCACGTAATCAGCCCCCGCTTCCCTGGCCGCCCTGGCCTGCTCTTCCTGCGCGCAGAAAACAACCACGCGCACCGTTTTACCCGTGCCGTGAGGCAAGGTCACCGCGCCGCGGACCATCTGGTCGGCGTGTCGGGGATCGACGCCCAGCAGAAACGCCAGATCCACCGATTCCACGAACTTTGCCGTGGCCCCCGCCTTGACCGCGGCCACGGCCTCCTTCAGGTCGTACACCTTTTTGGTGTCGAACTTCTCAAGGAGAGCCCTGTAGCGTTTGCTCTTTTTCGCCATGATGTGTCTCCCGTGGTCGTAACGGAGGACCCGATAATCCTCCTCCCACATTGGTTGATAGGTTTACGCTGTCACCAAACGTCCGAACGGGACGCGTCAGCCTTCCACCACAAGCCCCATGCTCCGGGCCGTACCCCGGATCATGCTTTTTGCCGCTTCGAGGCTGGCCGCGTTCAGGTCGGGCATCTTCAGTTTGGCAATCTCTTCGACCTGGGCGTCCGTTACTTTGCCGACCTTTTCCCGGTTGGGGGCCTTGGATGCCTTGGCGATCTGGGCGGCCCGCTTGAGCAGTACCGCCGCTGGCGGCGTTTTCACCACGAACGTGAAACTACGGTCGTCGAAAACGCTGATCAGCACCGGAATAATCAGGCCGGCCTGGTCCTTGGTCCGCTCATTGAACTGCTTGCAGAATTCCATAATATTCACGCCGTGCTGGCCGAGGGCCGGACCAACCGGCGGGGCCGGGTTGGCCTGTCCGGCGGGACACTGGAGTTTCACAATGGCCTTGAGGGTCTTTTTCTTGGGAGGCATATGCCCGTATCTCCGTCAGAGTTGCTCGATCTGCCACAATTCCACTTCAACGCTCGTGAAGCGTTCGAAAATCTCCACCTGCACCTTGACGATGCCCCGTTCCGGATTGATGTCCGCCACCGCGCCGACGAAATTGGCGAAGGGGCCCTCAATAATCCGGACCTTCGCGCCCACTTCAAGGTCGATCTTCGGTCTTGGCGCTTCCTTTTCACCGCGCATGACCTGAATGAGGCTCTCCACCTCGGCGTCTTCGGCGGGAACGGGCCGCATCCGGCTGGCCCCGACGAAACCCGTCACGCCCGACACTTCGTGAATGGCCCGCCACAACTCGGGGTACTGTTGCGGATTTTCGGGCAACTGGGCCAGCACGTAACCGGGACAGTACTTGCGCTGCACCGCGCGCTTCTTGCCCTCCCGCACCTCGTTTACCCGTTCCATGGGTACGAAGACGTTGGTAATCAGGTCCGGGTTATCCAACTCCGCCGCTTTTTTCATAAGGTTGCGGCAAACCGACATTTCCTGACCCGTGTGAACGTGAATGGCATACCAACGGCGGCGGATACCATCTTCCGGAGGCACGCGCAGTTCGAATTCGTACGCGATCTCCTGGTCCACAAGGTCCTCGCCGGTATCGGCCGCCCGCTGTTTCTGCTTTTTGACCACCACTTACCGCTCCTGGTATGGTTTCCTCACCTGACGAGGGCTGGTCACAGCCACGTGGAAACCTGAAGAATCTGCAGGATAACCCATCCCAGAACCTGATCGTACAGGAAGATCAGGACCGCCAGAATGGCAATCAACACCAGGGTCACCTTGGTGGACGCCATCAGGTCATCCCGGGTCGGCCACGTCACTTTCTTCAGTTCCACCATCACGTCTTCGTAAAAGTTCTTGACGCGCTGGACCAGTCCCGGCGTTTCGCTATGTTCGACCACACCCGCTTTGGCCATGACATCCTCGTCTTTCGTCGCCCCGTGGCGCGCTTAAATAACGGAATGGCAGGGGTGGAGGGACTCGAACCCCCAACCTTCGGCTTTGGAGGCCGCTGCACTAGCCATTGTGCTACACCCCTGCCGATATCGTCTCGGCAGTTGCCCGTCCCGCGACGGGCTGTCCGCGGAAATCACTCGAGAATCTTTGTTACCACGCCCGCGCCGACCGTGCGGCCACCTTCTCGGATAGCGAAGCGCAACTCCTCGTTCATGGCGATCGGGGTGATCAACTCGACCGTCATCGTCACGTTGTCGCCGGGCATGACCATTTCCACGCCCTCCGGCAGGTTCAGCGTGCCGGTCACGTCGGTGGTACGGAAGTAGAACTGGGGCCTGTACCCGTTGAAGAACGGCTTGTGGCGCCCTCCTTCTTCCTTGGTCAGCACGTACACTTCGCACATGAACTTGGTGTGTGGCGTGATAGATTTCGGCTTGGCCACGACCATGCCGCGCTCCACTTCCTTGCGGTCCACGCCGCGCAACAGCAGGCCCACGTTGTCACCGGCCTGGCCTTCGTCCAGCAGTTTGCGGAACATTTCCACGCCCGTCACCGTGGTTTCGAGCGGCTCAGCGCGGAATCCCACCACTTCCACCTTGTCCCCCACGTGCACGATGCCCTGCTCGATACGGCCGGTCACCACCGTGCCGCGACCGGTGATGGTGAACACGTCTTCGATCGGCATCAGGAAGGGCTTGTCCAGCGGACGCATGGGCGTGGGAATAAACTCGTCCACCGCGTTGATCAACTCAACGACCTTTTCCTCATGCTCGGGATCGCCCTGCATGGCCTTCAGCGCGGAACCGCGGATGATCGGGGTGTCGTCGCCCGGGAAATTGTACTTGTTCAGCAATTCCCGGATGTCCAGTTCCACGAGGTCCAGCAGTTCGGGATCGTCCACCATGTCCACCTTGTTCATCCACACGACGATGGCAGGGACGTTCACCTGGCGGGCCAGCAGGATGTGCTCGCGGGTCTGGGCCATCGGACCGTCGTCGGCGGCCACCACCAGGATCGCGCCGTCCATCTGGGCCGCGCCGGTGATCATGTTCTTGATGTAGTCCGCGTGACCCGGGCAGTCCACGTGGGCGTAGTGGCGCTTGTCGGATTCATATTCCACGTGAGCGATCGAGATCGTGATGCCGCGCTCTTTCTCTTCGGGCGCCTTGTCGATCTGATCGAACTCGATGGCCTTGGCCCGTCCCCGCTTGCTCAGCGCCTTGGTAATCGCGCTGGTGAGGGTAGTCTTGCCATGGTCCACGTGGCCGATGGTTCCCACGTTCACATGCGGTTTGGTTCGCTCGAATTTTTCCTTCGCCATGGTTTCGTCTTCCTTCCTTCGTTGTTTCACACGCCCCGCGCCGCCGTGTCACGGCCGCCGCGATTTCTCTCGGCAAACTGGAGCCCACGACCAGATTCGAACTGGTGACCCCTTCCTTACCATGGAAGTGCTCTACCTACTGAGCTACGCGGGCCCGAACCCTTTACGGGAGGTATCCGGTTATGGAGCGGGAGACGAGGCTCGAACTCGCGACCCTCAGCTTGGAAGGCTGACGCTCTACCAACTGAGCTACTCCCGCGTCGCGGGCAATCGCGTCGCACGCTCGCCACGCGCTATGTTCTATGTGCATGGTGGTGGGAGTTGGATTCGAACCAACGTAGGCGCTAGCCAACGGGTTTACAGCCCGTCCCCTTTAGCCACTCGGGCATCCCACCACGCGCCAACCGCCCTGGCGGATTGACTTCATGTTTCAACTGGTTCGTCCGCTGGAGCTGGCGAAGGGAATCGAACCCCCGACCTGCTGATTACAAGTCAGCTGCTCTGCCAACTGAGCTACGCCAGCGGCCCGAAAAAAATACCTCCCCGCGCCCGGCGCGGTCAGGTCGGTATAACATACCAGAAAGTGACCGTTGATGTCAACACTGCTCACTTGCATTTATATCCGTACCGGACATCTCCTGGCAATTGGGATCCTCCTCCGAAGCATCCCCGGCCGTCACGTTCAAGCCGGCGGTACTGGGATCGACGACCACGGCGCGACGGGTATGGTGCCATATTGCAGGTCGAGGCGACCAGAATCCCAGCCGAAATAGTCGTAATTGGCAAATGGATTGAAAACTGCTATAACCTGTGTCATACTGTAAAAGATGTTTCAAACATAAAAGGGGAAGCAGGTCCAAGGCGCGCCGCGAGCGGAAGCGTGAAGCCCTGAACGAATTGTGGATGGCGCGCGCGAGATGTTCGCGCGTGACGGTCATGAGGTGGTTACCCTGAGAACATTGCCCAGACCACCGAGTATTTATTTACACTGTATAAAGATCAGTAGGCACTGCTCAGGAACATCAATCGCAAGGATTCGGAGGACCGGGGAGCCCACCTGGTGGAGTGCCTGGGGACAGGCTACCCCTCACAAAAACATTCAACACGGAGAATGGCCATGCACATCACTAAGTTGCTTTCGATCAGCCTGGTTGCCCTGACGGTCCTGATGTCAGTCCCAGTCACCGCCTCGGCGGACGAAGAAACGCCCGCGCAGCGGGACGCGCGGATGCAGTGGTGGCGGGAGGCGCGCTTTGGGATGTTCATCCACTGGGGCGTGTACAGCGTTCCGGCGGGCGAGTACAAGGGAAAGCGAACGCCGGAAATTGGGGAGTGGATTATGCTGTCGCTCAGGATTCCCGTGGACGAGTACAGGGCGCTTGCCAGGGAGTTCAACCCCGTCAAGTATGACCCGGACGAGTGGGTGCGGCTGGCCAAAGAGGCCGGCATGAAATACATCGTCATCACCGCGAAACACCACGACGGCTTCGCCCTGTTCGAAACCAAGGCCAGCGACTGGAATGTCGTTGACAGCACCCCGTACGGGAAAGACCTGCTGAAACCGCTGGCGGAGGCATGCCAGAGGCACGGCATGAAACTCGGATTCTACTATTCCCAGGCGCAGGACTGGGTCAATCCGGGTGGGGCAGCCGCAAGGGACGGGCACTGGGACCCCAAGCAGGACGGTGACATGGATGAGTACATCAAGAATGTCGCCGTGCCGCAAGTGCGCGAATTATTGACGAACTACGGACCGATAGCGGTGCTGTGGTGGGACACCCCGGTCAACATGACCAAGGAGCGGGCGGACCTGCTTTACCCGCTCACCAGACTGCAACCGGGCATCATTACCAACAACCGGCTCGGCGGGGGCTACGAGGGCGACTTTGGCACGCCCGAGCAGCATATCCCCGCCACGGGCACGCCCGGACAAGACTTTGAAGTGTGCATGACCATGAACGATACCTGGGGGTACAAATCCTTCGACAACAGATGGAAGAGCACGAAAACGCTCATCCGAAATCTGGTGGACATCGCGTCCAAGGGCGGAAACTACCTGCTCAACGTGGGGCCGACCTCGGAAGGCCTGATCCCCGAGGCGTCCGTCCAGCGACTGCGAGAGATGGGCCAATGGATGAAAGTGAACGGCGACGCCATTTACGGCACAACGGCGAGCCCCTTTGAAAAACTGCCGTGGGGACGATGCACGAAGAAAGTCACCCCGAACGGCACAACGCTCTACCTGCACGTGTTTGACTGGCCGGCTAACGGAAAACTCGTGGTGCCGGGGCTGCGGACGCCCGTGGCGAAGGCATACCTGCTGGCCGACCCAAACAAGAGCCTGAAGGTAAAGTCCGGGCGAGAGGGCGTGCTGGTAAAGGTGGGAAAGAACGCTCCCGACCCCATTTCATCCACCGTGGTCCTGGAATTAGACGGTGAGTTGAAGATCGTACCCTGAGAGAACGGGCTGCCGCACGCGGATATTTGTACGGGAAATAAGACAGATGGCCCATCCGGTCTTTTTCGGAAAGGCTTGGGCTTGATCGTTCTTATGTCGCTCCAGGGAGCGCGACAGCGGAGGCGGTTGGATTAGAGGATACCTGTCGGAAGGCGGAACAACGGATAGAACGGCTTCGCAAAGCCGATCTCGTGGCGCGTGTCGAAGATGCCGGTGGAAAGCCCTTGTCCAATGTGTCTGTACATGTCGAGATGACGCGACACGCTTTTCTGTGGGGCGCCTGGCTGACGGCGGACCGCATTACCGGAAAGGAACCGGACCACATCGCTACCAGGAAAACGTGCGCAAATTGTCCATTGTGCTGTTCTTGAAAAAGACTTGAAGTGGATCGCCTGGCATGGCGCTTATGGTCCGGGTTTCACGCGCGAAAAGACCCTTACGGCACTGAAATGCCTCAAAGAGAAAGGGGCACGTCTGGGACCTTGCATGGTCTGGCGTGGACGCGAATATTTGCAGCCCTGGGGAAAGTCTTTGCGCGAAGACTTGCCGCAATTGCGGAAACGCATTCTTGAGTACATTGCTGAAGAGGGGGCCTTCACCCGGTCATACGTAGACGCATGGGATCTCGTCAATGAGTCGACACCGGAAATTTATCCAGGAGCGTGGGTAATCCTTACCCATGACGTAACCACTACTTCTTCGGGGGAGGAATCAAGTAAATACCCCTATCGGCTTCTGTTCAGACAACGTTCCTTCCCCACGACGCGCTTTCCGAACCGTCGCCGCAACACGGGCGGAGCAATGCGGATACGCTCATGCCTCGAAAAAAAAGGCGCGGCGTCACCCGCCTTCTGGCCCGTACGAAAGGAAACGTCTTACCTATCGGCCAGGATGTTTCCCGATATGTTTTTGTTGGAACCGCCGTTGTCCTCGATCTGGACGCCGTTACGGGCGAGGGTGTTGTTGGCGAAGACAAAGTTATTCCCACCCAGGACCACGCCGCGGCCGTTGTCGGCGATGCGGCAGCCGGTGACCGCGTAGTCGCGCACGTTCCCCTCAACGAGGAGACCCGTCCCCTTGTTGTGGCGGATGGTGAGCCCGGATAGGGTGAAGGAGCCGCCGCGTACGACCATGCCGTGGTGCCCACCCGGTTTGCCGTAGGCGCCGCCGTTGAAGATGGTCCCCCCGGCCACGGCGAGGATTGCGCCCCTTCCCTCCACGAGGATCTGTTCCTCGTCGCAGGAGGCCGCCCAGCATCCCGCGATGCTGGTGTAGGCATTGTCCGTCTGGTGAATGCCGTGGGTGCAGCTGTCTATTGTCGCGTGGGTGATGAATATCTCCCGGTTGGACGGCGCGCCCGGCCCGCCGCCGATTTTCACCGCCGTGCCCAGGCCGATGATGTCCGTGGTGAGGATGTGGACCCCGCCGTTGTTCCCCGTGATGGCCACGCCCACGCTGTGGTGCTCGTCCCGCGTAAACCCGATGATCCGGCCTCCGAGGATGCGTACCTCGCTGCCCCGGGCCACCTCGAGGCCCGTTCCGGTGACGCCCCACATGACGCACTGGATCAGGGTCGTCGTGTCAGCCACCCCGCGCGTGAGGATACCGCTGCCCATGCGGATATCCCCGCCGGTGAGCAGCAGGTGGGAGAAGAGAGACCGCTCCACGCCACCGAGACACGCGATGGCAGCGGTCCCGGGGTCCTTGCTCTGCCCGGCGGCGGCGATGCACAGGTCGCGCACGGACGACTCGCGGCAGGCACTTCCTTCCTGCCACGCCAGACAGTGCTCCGGCCCCGCGTGCAGCAGCACAGAACTGAAACCGTCTCCCGTGAGGTCCAGGCGGTCCGACGAAGCAATGGTGATGGTCTTGGTGAGCCGGTAGGAGCCGGAGGGGAAATGCACCCGGCCCCCCTTGGCCTTCACGGCGGCATCCACCGCTGCCTGAACCGATTCCGTATCATCGGCGACGCCGTCCCCCCGCGCACCAAACTCCCGCACGGAGAACACCGGCGCGACGGCGGGCGGAACCTCCGCGCCGAAGGCAGACACCCCCGCCAATCCTGCCGCGCCCGCCGCAAGCATCGTCCGACGTGAAACGACTGCGTCGTCTTCCATGGTCCAGATTCCTTTTACACGTGCCGTCGCGCCTGGTTCGATTATCTCCACCACGGCGCCGCGCTTTTTGCAGCCCGGGCGGGCTGTGCGTGAAAGTCATTCTATCCGGTCAGGCCTTGCCGCGCAAGGACCAACAGGACATCCGTCGTGCCTGCCGTCCTCCTTGTCCGGTGCGTCCAGATCCTTTGGAAAAAATCATTCCGGGCATTTACCTGGCTCCATCCACCCCTGCCTATTGTGGTTAACAGCGAATAAAAGGGCGCGAGAACAGAGACGGACCGGAATTTGAAAAAACAGAATATATGATCAGAAACTTGTTGAATACGGCACGGTACCAGGTAAGACACATCATAAGAAGCCCACATCAATAAAGAACGGTGTGCGATCCATGGTGATGGACGCGTACACCGGTAAGGTTTTACGAATAGAGCATTGGTTAAATGGTGGAGGATTCCGTCTTGGACTCGGAAAATCTCCATTTCAGCCTATGCCGCTCCGTTGTGTGAATGGCGCGAAACAAGTTGTCGAAGATTGCCAAGTAGTATGCTCCTGACGGCCTCCGGCGATTCATTCCACAAACGCCCAAGTGTGGACTCTGCCTCCGGAACGTCCCATGGCATCATTGGGCCTGATTTCCCCCGAACGAAAGGCCCGTCAGTCTCTGTCAGAATTCGTTCTCTGGGCATGGCCGCAACGAGTTTCTGTCCCTTCTGACCAGACAACATTGCCATCCCAACGCTGAACCAACATCCGCATTCGACCGCTCTTTCAAGCTCTTTGAGTGTTCCCGAAAACCAATGCAGCACCGGCGTTCCTGCGCGTAGGCTGTCGCCGAGGGCATCCAGTACATCGGATGCCGCGTTTCTCGAGTGAACGCTCATGATACGCCCGCCTTTCTGCGCACAGGCCACAAGAATCTCTTCCAGAACACGGCGCTGCAGTGGGAGCGTGCTTTTCAGCTTTGCAGACCCATCAAGTCCGATTTCGCCGACATAGCTGGCATCATCCAGAAGTTCACGAAAGAGCGATATCTCGGAGTGCCGCTCCGCAACAAGCTCCGGGTGAAGCCCAAGTGCCACCTTGATCCTGCGAACCCCCGCAACGACACTGCAGGTTCCTTGCCACGCCCTCGGTGTTGTGGTGACTGCGAGAAGATACATGCCCTCGGCGTCCACTCTCCGCGTAATCGATACGGGGTCGGGATACAAGTCAAGATGACAGTGGAAATCGATCACAGGACCCCCGAAAACTGAAGGAACCCTTCGATCTCGTCAAGACCCCGCTGGATGACCGCCTTGTAGGGTGTTGTGTCCCCAATCTGGGCATAGTTCAACGCCCCTCCGGTCCAGCCTTCCAAGCCATAGCGCCTGACTTGCTCCACAGCCATGGCAGCCGCGCGTACGTCATCGAAGTTCTTATGTGACGAATTGGCAATCGAAAGGTTGCTGTATCGATAGACCGTTCCATCGGCTTGGCCCCAAAGGTGGACGGCGGCGCGGCGCACAAGGCACGGCACGCATCGGCCACAATGGACATATCCCATCCGGGAAAATCGCCCGCAACTGGTTGCCTCGAAAGCGTTCCGTAACAGCATCTGTTGATTCTGACAACCGGACAGCATCTCGCCCTTTGTTTTGAATTGATAGGGGTTGGTCAGATTCACGCGGCATTCAGCCGCGTCCAACACCGCCTGCAATGACTTCAGGAAGAACGGATGCGTGGTTCGAGTGCTGAGACTTCCCAAGCGCAACGGGGTCAAGGGAACGTTCATGCTGATGAAACCATTCTCAGGAATGAACAGATCTATGGCCTCTCCTCGGACATGCCTGTCGAGTGATGTCGCTGCCAACACTCCGTATGCAATGAATACCAGCGAACGGGACCTCTGTGAATGTTCGATGCCGTCAGGCGGATTGGCGCAATGGTTGAGTTGCAGATGACGTAAACCGCCACCAATCTGACGTGCGAAGTTTCTCTGACAGTTCTTGTCGCCTCTGGACACTTGACTGACGAGAATCGGATGCCGATTCTGAGCCGACAAATCCAGGGCTCCGACCAGGCTGTCCATGCCACCAGACAAAAGGCAAACGGAATCCTCTTGTGGAATAACGGGCCTGCGCGGTAGCGGCGGCGTGGAATTGTCGGCCGTAAACGACAAACTCCAGATGTCGCCGGTGAGAAATCTCAGGGCACTTGCGAGAGCCGTTGCCTGCGGAGCCCAGAAATCAGGGTCAATGAGCGAGACGGACAGATCAATCACTCTCGTCCATCCGTCAGAACTCTGAGAACGGATGACGGCGGAATCCGCGGCCACAACACCAAGTGCTATGGATAACAAATCCCAGGCACGGGTGTTCGGAGTTAGTCCGCTCCGAGAGATCATTCCAAGGAGCGACCCACCCACCGACCCTACTTGCACCTGGTTTGAGTTGCCATACAGGACGAAGCACAATGTGTCTGCGGGCGGCGGCGACGGCAGAGCATTCTGGGGGGCGCATACTATCCGCATCACAAATACTCCTCGAACACGCCGAACGTATCTCGCATCACCTCATTTGTAAGTGAGGCTGCATTCTCGCGCGTCAATCTCGTTCCCGAGTCGGCTCGCTTTCTGAAGCAAGCGCCCACCTTTTCCCTGACGTAATCGCTCATTTCCTGAAGCCGATTAACGGCGGCCCTGTAGTCGGGAGCCTTCTCCATTACCGCCTTCCCGACATCCAACTGCATTCTGTGCCATATGTCATGAGCGACATAAGCTTGGGTCACCGAATCAATCTGATCTTGCGACAACGCGGTGAGGTCTGTGGCAGGGTCCGTAGTGAGAAGTTCGCTGAATGCCCTCGCCATTGAATCTCTGCTTGCCTCCGCGTCCTGCGTTCCATCAACAGGGCGGATGAAATCGATAATGAGATCCCTGATCTCCTCCGAGGACCGTCCCACAAACCTCGCGGTTTCCAAGGGATGCCCTGGGGCAAATGCTTGTCCGCTACTCAGGGTGTCAAGAACGCCATAGAGCGAGCCAACCGTCTTGGATGTCGTCGACATCCTTTGCGAGGCGCGACGGGCACCGCCAAGCCCAGTGCGGACATAACGAGCGATACCGGCGCGCATATCGTCCTGCGAGCCAGTCCGAGCGAATCTTCCCAGACTTGTACGTGTTGCCCTAAAACGCCCCGGTGGGGCGAGGAGTGGCGCGTTCGGCTGTGGGGCTCCGTCGGGAGCAGCAGGGTTTGGCGAACCCTGCGTCTGCATGCCGCCATCAGGCGCATCCCCTTGAGCGGGAATGGGTGATACCCAAGGCGGAATCATCGGCACGCCGCCTCCGGGACCTCCGCTGGATGCAGACGTTCCCATTAGCGATCTTCCTTCAGTGTGTTATTGATTGCATTCTTGACTGGTCCTGAAATCCCTTGTTGCGATGACCATTTTTGCAGGACTGCCTTTCCCCATGGTTTGTCCGCAATAAGTGGCACTATCGCAGCGGTAAGTTGTTGACCGGGAATTCCGGCCAGAAAATCAGCAAGTCGCTGCCCCTGTTCCTGCTGGGCGGCGGCGACGGTGAGACATCCGTAGAGGATCTGAGGAGTTCCCCACTGCTGCTCCTGACGCGCGCGCGCGAGCAGGCGTTCCATTATCTGCTGACCCTGAGCCTTAGACAACGCGCCAACCTGAGCGACGATTGGGTCGAGGACCTGCCTGGTGTCCAATAGAGCCGCAAGCAGCGCCACGGCTTCGGGCGACATCTGGTCGGCAGGGGTTATCAGAGGCAAGTGTTCCCGACTGACGTACATGGCAGGACGCAGGTCCAAATCCGCAAAAGACGGCTCCAATGCCAACCAATCGCGAACGAAATCAGTCTTCCAACCCGTTGGCGGATCGTCACATTCCTCTCCTGCCGCCACAGCTTCTTCCAGTTTCTTTATGAAGCGAGCCTTGCCTTCGTCGTCCTCATTCACGGCTTTCACGAGTTCGCGATAGGCCGACTCATCCGCGCAACGTTCGAAGAGGAGCAATTTTGCCAAGACTTCTTCGTCGACGGTCACGCCCTGCAATTTGGCGATTGACATCCTGATGGACACCGTGTTGAGGAAACGTTTGATGAGGCGGGGATTGCCTGCGATCTTGGTCGCTGTGGCCATGATCGGAGCCAGACGATCCGCTATGCCCAGTTGGGTTCTGAGTTCCGGCGAACATTCACCAATCAACGGAATCACAAAGGTGCCGTCCACGCGTTTGCCCCGCCATGATTCGCCCAACTGCTTGCAGATCTGCTTTCGTATGTCCTCGCGCTTGTCCGCGGGCAGACCGCTGTTCTCAATGAACAACAGCATCATGTAAGCGCGAACGTCCTGTGTCCCAAGCGGGGGGATGCGTATGGGAATCTGGATGAGTTTGTCGAAGTAGTTGGTGACGAGGTCGTCGTCCAACGAGACTCCTTTGAAGTGTGTACGGACGGCCTCTCGTATCATCCTGTCATCGGCGGCAATGATAAACGCCGTATGGTCGAGGAACAAGAACAGTCTGATTGCTTCCAGCGTGGTGACCGCCGTGTTAGGCAGACACCGGTCGAGGTCGTCGATGAAGACAACCAGCGTCACTTTCTGTTCTTCCAGTACTTCCTTGAACTGATGCCGCAGGTTGTGGATTTCTTTCGGCGGGGAAGTCTCGACAGGAGAGTTGATAAGCCCCTTGGCTTCCTCTGCCACTTTCTTTCCGTCTTCGACAACGGTCTCCACGGAGTCGGAATCCACGTTTCCCTGTGTGATTTTCTGCGCGAGACTCAGACCGGCGCTTATGATCCCTGCAGGCGGAAGTCCAAGCGCAATCTCCGCGGCTGGCCTCAATATCATACCTGCCGCGCGCAGCCAGTTTACGCGCCGAAGCAAGGAGACCACTTTCTGTGTTGATGTTTTGTTCTCTTCGGCGTGTTTGAGCAGGCATTGAGCGATGACATCCATGAGGGCAGCGCGTGCGTCGTCATAACCTTGGTAGAGCCACGCGTCGAAATCGACGAACAGAAACGAGCCGTCTCCGCGTTCAGACAGCGCGTCTTTGATCAACTCCAACATGCTTGATTTGCCGACGCCCCAGCTACCGCACACCCCAAGCGATACGGGCTGCCCTTGAGCCTGGACAATCATCTCGGCTGCCGTGTCGGCAACTATCCTGAAGTTGAGAAAGTCACGGTTTGTTTCGTTGTCAGACCACATCTTCGGGCGCTCCATTCAATCTACATCCTGGGAGACCGGACAATAGTTGCTGGGGCTGACAGCTCAAACAAGCCTGACGCCGAGTCTCCCCGGAACAATTCGGCAAGGATCTCAGACTGACCTACTCCATTGTTTCACCAAACGTACCCGTTAATCAATGCGTGGTGAAAAGATCATGTGTCGGAGCCACCGTCACAAGACCGAGCAGCCAAAGGGCTTAGGCATGACTTCCGTAAGAACGACCCAGAAAAGGTACCCATGTCGGATGAGCGAACCAAGGCAGCAATCGCCGATCACGATAGCGCGCTGGCGCGTGACGGTCGAGTATGTCCTTATCGTTCCTGCCCATGCTGCCGTGGTATCCCGAAACGGTTTGCTCGAAACGGCACGCGGGAACGTGTATTCCTTGTTCTTATCGACGGAATGGTTTGCAAGACTACCGGGCACCTTGCCCGATGGAAATGCCCTCTCTGCAAGAAGACGTTTACGGTCTACCCTGATTTTGCCCTCCCCTACAAACGCTATACCCGTCAGAAAATCATTGCGCTCTGCGAAAAATACTTGAAGCTGGAATGGACCACCTATCGTGATGCCGTCTCGGACAACGGAATGCCGTTGTTCTATCCGGAAAAGGAGCCGGAGCCTTCGTGGTGGAATAAGGCCGGAGAAGATGAAGTCGACCCAGACACCGACGCGCCCGCCCTATCGCATACCGCTCTCTATCGTTGGCTGACAACCCTTGCAAGCCTTGATGGTGTGCATCGCACTTCTTCGGAAGCTCTACCTTCGGAAGGGCCGGTGTCGCCCAACAAGTTTCGGAGCGAAGAACGTCGCCGGATTCTTGAAGCGTGCCTGAAGCTGTTCTGCGGAGACCCGTCTTGAAGTCGGTCCTGTGCTCACGGAATCCATCCCCGAGTTGGCAACAGGAATCGAGCGCAGGCGGGGTAGAATTCTGCCGGAACAAAAGTCAGGAGAATCAGGAAGCCCGAACCCGAAGCGCGTTTCCAACGTCAATAGTGGCACGGGAATGGCGACACCGAGTTCGCCGAGGAACCGTTTCAGGCCCCTTTCCGGTTCTCCGTGCAACGGAATAGGAGTCGAAGCGCAATGTACGAAATCATACTGTCAGGAGAATCAGGGCCGCCGATCCGCGCCGCCATCTACGCGCGAATGTCTACCGAACATCAGCAGTATTCGACGGAGAATCAGTCCGACGTCATTCGGGAATATGCGGCCAAGCACAACATGGAAATTGTCCGCACCTACGCGGACGAGGGCAAGAGCGGCCTGCGTCTGGACGGGCGTGACGCGCTGAAACAACTGATCGAGGATGTGCAGAGCGGCCACGCCGACTTTGTGGCCATTCTCGTTTACGACGTCAGCCGCTGGGGCCGGTTCCAGGACGCCGATGAAAGCGCCTACTACGAGTACATCTGCCGGCGCGCCGGAATCACGGTCACATACTGCGCCGAGCAGTTCGAGAACGACGGCAGCCCGGTGTCCACCATCGTCAAGGGTGTGAAACGGGCCATGGCCGGGGAGTACAGCCGGGAACTCTCGTCTAAAGTGTTCAAGGGGCAGTGCAGACTCATCCAACTCGGTTACCGGCAAGGCGGGCATGCAGGATTCGGGTTGCGGCGGATGTTGATTGACCAGCAGGGCAATCCCAAGGGTGAACTCCACTTCGGGGAGATGAAGAGCATCCAGACGGACAGGGTCATTCTCGTGCCCGGTCCTTCGGAAGAACAGGAAATCGTCCAGTGGATGTTCGCGGCGTTCGTACAGGAACAGAGAAGCGAAGGCGAGATTGCCACCGCTCTCAACGCTCGCGGTATCAAGACCGACCTTGGGCGGGAATGGACCCGGAGTACCGTGAACCAGGTTCTGACGAACGAAAAATACATCGGTAACAACGTCTACAATCGGATGAGCTTCAAATTGAAGATGAAACGGGTCCGTAACCCGGAGGACATGTGGATACGGGCTGACGATGTCTTCGAACCGATTGTCGACCCCGCGCTTTTCTGGACGGCGCGCGGGATCATCCTGCAGCGGGCACGGGCCTACTCCAACGAGGAATTGATCGATGGCCTGAAAGGTCTCTTCGAGAAGACCGGCTGGCTTTCCTCCATAATCATCGACGAGTGTGAAGGCATCCCTTCGAGTTCCGTCTACAGGCATCGGTTCGGCAGTCTCTTGAGGGCGTATCAGCTCGTGGGATACGAGCCGGACCGGGACTATGAATACTTGGAAGTGAACAAGAGGCTGCGGGAAATGCATCCCCGTGTCGTGCAGGAAGTCGTCGCGGCGATGTTGGATCTGGGCGGTTCGGTCGTCCAGGACAAAGAGACGGAACTGTTCCAGGTGAACGAGGAATTCTCGGTGTCCTTGATAATCGCCCGTTGCCAGCGAACTCCCGCCGGCGCGTATCGCTGGGGCATCCGACTCGACCGCGTGCTCCGTCCGGATATCACGGTTGCGGTTCGGATGGACGAGGTCAACCAGTCGCCCATGGATTACTACCTGTTGCCGACCATCGATATGACCCTGCCCAAGCTGCGGCTGGCCGAACAGAATGGTCCCTATTTCGACGCATATCGCTTCGACACGCTCGACTACCTGTACGGAATGGCGCGCCGGGCGTGCATCGAGGTGGCCTGATGGACAAGCCCCAGAACATACAGATGATTCCGATTGATAAGGTCCACATTCTGAACCCCCGAAACCGTGACAAACGAAAGTTCGGCGAAATCGTCAGCAACATCTCGCACCTCGGCCTCAAGCGCCCAATCGTCGTCAGCCGCCGGGGGGAGATCGAGGGGGATGACGGTTACGACCTGGTCTGCGGCCAAGGCCGTCTGGAAGCTTTCCAGAAGCTCGGACAGACCGAGATTCCGGCCATCGTCACGGATGTTTCACGCGACGACCGGTTGCTCGGCAGCCTCGTGGAGAACTGCGCGCGGCGCACGCCGCGCATGATCGAGATGGTCCGCCAGATCGGCGCCCTGCGTGACAAGGGATACAAGAATGTGGAGATCGCCCGAAAAATCGATATCGACGAAACGATGGTGAGCGGCGTGATCCTCCTTCTGGACCAAGGCGAGGAGCGTTTGTTACAGGCCGTGGAATGTGACCGCATTCCCGTGACGGTGGCGATGACGATAGCCACCGCCAATGATGTGGAGTTGCAGAAGGCCCTAGCGGAAGCCTATGAGAACAAACAGCTTCGGGGAAAGGCGATTTTGCGGGCAAAGCGCATAGTCGAGCAACGGCGCTCCTTTGGCAAGTCCTTCCGGGGAACGAAGAAAGAGGCGCCCAAGCCCGTCTCGCCGGACGCCATCGTCCGCGCATACAACAACGAGTCCAAACGCCAGCGGCTCACCATCAAGAAGGCCGAACTGTGCGACACCCGGCTGCTTTTCGTCGTCAACGCGCTGAAATCCCTTTTCGAGGACGAGAATTTCGTGAATCTGTTGCGCGCCGAAGGTCTCGACGCTCTTCCGGCCTACTTGGCCGAGCAGATGGGGAGGTAGTGCCATTGAGTACGGACAAGGTCCATCTTGCCTTCGAAATGGATGGCGTGACCCTTCCTTTGGATTCCATCCTCCCATCCAAACAGATGAACCCCGCCATTCGGAAGAGCCGAAAGTACGCCACCATTCTGGCATCCATCCAGGAGGTGGGGCTGATTGAACCGCCCATCGTCTACCGTTCCAAGAAGAGCAAAACCGCGCCGGAAAGTTATGTCGTCGTAGACGGCCACGTCCGGCTCGATATCCTCAAGCAATTGGGGCAAAACGAAGTCTTTTGCCTGATTTCCACCGACGACGAGGCATTCACCTACAATCACAAGGTCAGCCGTCTGCCGCCCATCCAGGAACACTTCATGATCATGCGGGCCATCGACAGCGGCGTCGCCGAGGACCGGATTGCGAAAGCGCTCAATGTGGACGTGGCGCGCATACGAAAGCAGCGCACGATGCTGGAAGGCATCTGTAGCGAAGCTGTCGACCTCCTCCGCGACAAGCCCGTGACACCGAATGGGTTGCGGTCGTTGCGAAAGGTCAAGCCTATCCGTCAGATTGAGATCGCGGAACTCGTGAACGCCGTCGGAAACTATACGACCCCGTATATCAAGGCGCTCGTTGCGGCGAGTCCCAAAGAGCAATGCGTTCCCGGTGCCGACGGCAAGCCTTCGTTCGGCGTGAAACCAGAGGACCTGGCCAAGATGGAAAAGGAGATGGCCGCCCTTGAACGGGATTTTCGGCTTATCGAACAGAGCTACGGCAAGAACATGCTCAATCTGGTTCTGGCCCGCGGATACCTGTCAAAACTGCTGTCCAACAACCGGGTTCTGCGCTACCTGTCCGGCCACTACGGGGATATCCTGGCGGAGTTTCAGAAGATCGTGGACGCAACGGCGCTGGAAACATCATAGGCAGGAAACATTGACCAAGCGACCAAGAATGAGCTTGAGGCGTATGGCGACGATGCCGATATTTTCGTAGCTGCCAGGATTGTCGTTGGTTCTCCCTAAAGGACGTACCGATCATTTGGACAGAACAGAGGAGCGTTTGCGGTTAATTGCGGCGGTTAATTGGGGAGTGCTTGAGGTCCGAGTCGTCGTTTCATCCCTGGAACATTCAGCACGGGGTGCTGTTGTTCGCCGACTTCTCCAAGCATTTTCAGGTGCGGGATAACTAACTTCTCCCAATCGCTTGTATTGTTGCAGCCTGTATTGTTGCCCCCGCCATCGCCACAGTTTGACGATGGACAACAGGAGGATGAATTTCGACTTGCGCAGCTCCCCGGAAAGTACTTGCGCGTACTTGCGCGGAAAACACAAAACAACGTTCATAAGGCTGATCGGCAAGGGAGCTTCAGTCAGCGGGCCGATCTCGGCGGCAAAGGACACGCAACGTCGTCACACTGATGCGTCGATAATTCTGATTAGTGCGTCCTCAACTTCGCGAGCGACTTCCTGAAGTGACGGGGAATTGAACAGGGCGATAAGTTCGGTTGGTTTGAGCGTGCTGACCTTTACCTTCCCATGTTCTTCATAAACGCAGATGCGGCATGGCAAGGCATTGGCTATGGACATATTCGTCTCCAGCACGGCCTTGGCTTTGACTGGATTGCAGACCTCAAAAATCCGACATGCGGCATCGAAAGTCACTCCTTTGGCGGCCATTCTCTCCTTCAGGTCATGAACGGCAAGTACACCAAAGTTGTTGGCTTGTGCAGCGGCTTCAAGTCGCTTGCATACATCTTCGAGATTCTTTTCACTTTCTTTCACGTACAGCATACGAGTTCCTTTCCGGCCATCCGTCTCGGCGGTTGGCGTGTCTTGCTGTTGTGGGTCTATTTTCCAAAGTACTTTAGGTGCGGCAGAACTGACTTCTCCCAACTATCCGCATCGTTTCCGCTGCTCTCGCCACACTGAGAAGATGGAGAACAGGCAGGATTTCCTTGTGGCGTTCTTCCAGTTGGACAGCAAGCAGTACCGGACTCTCCAGTGAGCAACTGCGCACCCGCAAGGAGCCCCGCTTTGATGATGAGTTCGGCAGGAATAGCTTCGTAAGTCTTGCCATCAACCGTTACCGTTCTGCATTCCGAGCCTCCGCAAACGGAACCACACACGCTCTGACCACTCTTAGCCGAGAGCCACTTTTCGAGCGGCTCTCCACCGATCCAAATACGATTTGATTCGAGCGGCCCCTTGATGAACATGGCAGGACTGAGTGCCTCTTTCTCGAAGACGACATCTATGTCCAGTTCTTTGAGGGAACGCTTGAGCTTCCCGACTGCGTCCCCTACCGCTGTTTCGGTCAGACCACAGCGGTCACAGGTTTTGCCGCTTTCGTCCACGAGGCGCTGCCAGCGAATCTTCAGTACTTTCGTCGTTCCCATTTCGCTCGTGTCGTTCGCCCGGAACTCCGCGCAACCGGTCAACAGCCCGAGGCAAACGATCATTCCGATGTATCGTTTCATCTTTCCTCCGATCCTGTCACGTTTCATCTGTTATTTGACAACCGCCAGTCTTGTCGGCTACGTGCGGTCAGTTAGCCAGCCTCGGACGAGGCGGAAGCGATCATCGGCCTAGTCGACAACTGCCTTCCTCCACCAAGTAACCGCAGTCCATTGAAGATAACAAGTAGCGACGCTCCCATGTCTGCGGCGATGGCCATCCAGAGGGTTGCGAGGCCGCTCAAGGCAAGAATAATGAACAACAGTTTCAAGCCGAGCGCGAATATGATGTTCTGCTTAATGACCAAAAGCGTGCGGCGGGAATGCCGGACCAGCCAGGGAATCCTGCTCAGGTCGTCGGACATGAGCGCGATGTCCGCCGTTTCGATGGCGGCATCGGTACCGGCCGCACCCATGGCGATAGCCAAGCTGGCCGCCGCCATCGCTGGGGCGTCATTGACGCCATCGCCGACCATGGCAACGTGTTGATACTGACGCGTCAGAGACTCGACGGCCTTCACCTTGTCTTCCGGCAGCAATTCGGCCCGGAACTCGTCCACGCCGCAGGCATCGGCCACAGCCCGCGCCGTGCCCTCGTTGTCTCCGGTCAGCATAATGGTCCGCTCAATACCCACCGCCTTCAAATCGCGTAAGGCCGCAAGGCTTTCCGGCCTCAATGCATCGCCGACACTGAGCATGCCACAGACATGACGGTCGTTCCCGACAATCACCACCGAATGTCCTGCATCCTCCAGGGCCAGCGCCTTCTCATGCATCTCCGAAGATTCCGCCCCCTTTTCGTGAAGCATCCGGTGACTACCCAGCCAGAACAGACGGCCCTCGATATAGCCTTCGGCACCCTTTCCTTTGATCGACTGAAAACCATCGACGGGAAGTGCCTTCAGATTCCGCTCCATCGCCTTTCGCACGATGGCCCGCGCCAGCGGATGGTCACTCAGTGTTTCCAACGATGCCGCCCGTTGCAGTAATTCATCTTCAGAATGGTCATTCAACGGGACAATCCGCTGCACTTCCGGTTGTCCGCGTGTCAGGGTTCCCGTCTTGTCGAAGGCGATCACCCTGAGCCGGGCAGGCGCCTCCAGGTACATCCCTCCCTTGATTAGAACTCCCGCGCGCGCCGCCGCACTGAGTCCTGCCACGATGCTTACAGGCGTAGAGATAACGAGCGCACACGGGCATGCGATAACCAGGATGACAAGGGCCTCATAGATCCACCTTGTCCAAACACCTCCGAACAGCAGCGGCGGCATTAGTGCTATGGCCAGGGCCAAGAGCATCATGGCGGGCGTGTAGTACCGCGCAAACTTCTCGACCCACTGTTCCGAGGACGCCCGCCGGGACTGGGCCTCTTCGACCATGCGGATAATGCGGGCAAGGGTTGTGTCTGTTGCCGTTTTCGTCGTCTTGAACTCGATGGCTCCATCCTCGTTGATGGTTCCCGCGAAGACTTCCTGCCCCATGGTCTTTGAGACGGGCATCGATTCTCCCGTGATGGGGGCCTGATTGATGGAGGTGGACCCTTTTGTAACCACCCCGTCAAGCGGGACTCGTTCACCGGGCCGGACCACGACTGTCGCGCCCAGCGGCACATCCTCCACGGGCTTCTCTTCGATGGCGCCTTCCGTGGGGCAGATGATCCGCGCGCGCGGGGGCGAGAGGTCCAACAGTGCACTGATGGCGCACCGCGCCCGTTCCACGCTCCACGATTCCAGCAGGAGCGCGATGGCAAACAGGAACGTCACCGTGGCGGCCTCGAACCATTCGCCAATCGCCATGGCTCCTACAGCGGCCACTGTCATTAGAAGGTTCATGTCCGGCCGTAGCCGTTTTGCGGCGTAGAGCGCCTTGGGGAATATGAACCAGCCGCCGGTTAGGATCGCGCCGACGTAGAACAAGGCGGAGAACCACGGGAAGATGTGGCCTGTTGCCTCACCTCCCGACAGAGCATCGACGAAACCATGTACGTACGCATGCGATGAGAATCCTAGTGTCAGCGCCAACCCACTCACGGCCGTCATAATCTGCCGGCCATGCTGCGCCCATGGGGTTCTTGCTTCTGTCTCTCGCTGGACATGGTCCTGCCAGGGAATGGCCTGCATTCCGGTCCTGGCGACAGCGGCCACAATATCCTCTTGTCCTGTGCCTTCACCGTCAAGGACCACGGTCATCTTGCCGTTCAGCACGTCAAACAGCAATTGGTTCTCACTTTGTACAACGGGTCCCACCTCGCGCTTGAGGATAGCCACCTCTTCAGCGCAATCCATTCCGCGAATCTTAAAGCTCAACTCTGCCATGCCGGTCTCCTCGTGAGAGTATTTCCTTGGTCATCGCCACCAGATTGCGACTATTTTCCAAATGGCAATGGAAACCAAGAACAGAACGGGATAAAGTGCAATTATCGGCAAATGAACATGTCCTTGCGACTTCAGACCATGGAACACCCAGAATCCCGTAAGTCCGACTGCTGTCAGGGCAGCCGAAGTTCAAATGAGGGCGCTTTTTACCCTCTGGCGCCGCAGAGCCTCTTTTGGCGGCCTCGTGTTCCTGGTTGTGGTCCGAGATTTCATTGATCGCATATTCTAGCTTTGCTCCTTTGTCATTGATCTTTGGAGGCCAAAACCGAACAGCGTTCACAGTTGATTCGCTAAACAGCATCCTTACCGCGTTCACCGGTCCCGATGCGGATGGCATCCTGGATCTCGTGAACGTAGATCTTCCCATCGCCTTTGAGCCCCGTGTGCGCATGCTCCTGAATGGCCTCTACAATGGGATCTACCAGCTCATCGGTGCACACGATCTCCACCCTGACGCATGGAACAAAATCGAATGCATCTTCACCAGTTTCGTGATGACCTGATCTTGATTCGCGGCCGAATCCCCGTGCATCGACAACACTCATTCCAGTTAGACCCTCAACATGATGCAGCGCAAGGGTCACCTCAGGCAGTTTGTGGGGCTTTATGTATGCTCGTACTTCCTTCATGGCAAGTCCTTTCCGGGTTGACTTCCTGCATTTTCTGGCTCAATCGCAACGGCGAACCATTTATACAAGGCTGGCAAGACGAGGAGTGTAAGTACCGTGGATGTTATAAGGCCTCCAACGACCACCGTCGCCAAGGGGCGTTGGACCTCGCTACCGGTCCCAGTTGAAAACAGCAGCGGGAAGAGCCCAAGGCCGGTGGTAACAGCAGTCATAAGGACTGGCCGCACGCGAAGACATGCACCCCGAACGGACGCTTCATTTATCGGCACTCCGTCACGGAGAAGCTGGTTCAAGTACGCCACCAGGACCATGCCGTTTTCCAGCGCGATGCCGAAGAGCGCAATGAAGCCCACGCTAGAGGGTACGGATAGGTTCTGCCCACTGAGCCACAACGCGACCACGCCACCTACCAAGGCCAAGGGGATGTTCAGGACTATGAGAAAGGCGTTCTTCAGGGATCGGAAGTTGCTGTACAACAGCAAGAACACCAAGGCAAGCGTGACCGGCACTACGACCGCAAGACGCTTGTTGGCTTCCTGCTGCAGCTTGAACTGTCCTCCCCACGTCACAAAGTAACCAGGAGGCAGATCGATCTCTGCATCTATGGCCGCTTGAGCCTCTTCCACAAACGAAACGATGTCGCGGCCCACGACATTGCACTGAATTGTTATGAATCGTTGGTTTTTTTCGCGCGTAATCTGGCGGGGCCCGACAATTTCTTCCACAAGGGCCACTTCCGCAAGGGGCACCTTGACGCCCGTAGGCGAGGTGACCAGCACATCCCTAATTGCCTCGGCGGTCTCCCGATACTGAGGCGCGTAGCGAACGAGTATGTCATAGCGCTGGATTCCCTCGAAGATCTGACCTGCCTCCGCACCACCAACCGCAGCCCTGATGACCTGCTGCACGTCGTTAACGTTGATGCCATACCGTGCGATGGCCTTGCGGTCAACGCGAATCAGGAGTTGAGGCGTCCCCGAGACCTGGTCCACTTGTACGTCGGTCGCGCCCCGCACTTTCTGAACCAAGGCCGCAATATCATCGGCACTTTTCTTCAGCTCGTCGAGTTCATCACCAAAGAGCTTGATGGCCAGTTCAGCCCGGACTCCTTCCAGAAGCTCGTCAATAGTCATCGCGATGGGTTGCGTGAAGTTGGCGACTACTCCGGGCACCTCTCCGATAGCTTCACGGAGAACGTCCTCAAGCCCCTCTTGGCTCGACGCCGAAATCCACTCACGTTTAGGTTTCAACAGAACATACATTTCCGCCGAGTTGATGGGGTCCGTGTGCGCTCCCACCTCACCACGCCCAATACGGCTCACCACCTCCACCACATCGGGGACCTTCAAGATGCGACGTTCAATCATCTGGGTGGTCTCGATACTCTGGCGAAGGGAGATTGATGGCGCCATTGTCAGGCGAACCACGATAGTGCCCTCCTCCAATTCGGGGGTGAATTCCGAACCTAGACGCGGAAAGACAAGTACGCCAAGAACGACAAGTGCCAGGGACAGAGCCACCGCCAGGATCCGTGCTCGAACGAACAGATCGACCACTGGGCGATAGAAGAACAGAATCACCCGGACCGGTAAGACCTCGCGCGGGGCCTCACGGCTCTCGATTTCCCCCCTGTGGGAGGATGCGTGTCTAAGACGCGGAAACGCAATGCCTAAGACCCTACGAAAAAGAGACGCTCGCGACTTGCCTGCGCCTCTCGCCTTCCTTCTCCGCATAAGGAGGTCGCTCATGGTCGGTGCTATGACTATCGCATATACCAATGACCCCAGCATGGCGAGAGACACCGTGTACGCCAACGGCCGGAAAGTCTTTCCCTCGACTCCCTGAAGCGTGAATAGGGGCAGAAAAACGAGGATGATGATGGCAATGGCAAAGGCGATAGGTCGGCCCACCTCGGCGCAGGCGCGCCGTACGAGATGGATTCGGCGTTCGCCCGTTTCGTCTTCGTGCATCACGCGATCCACGTTCTCCACGACCACAATGGTGGCATCAACCAACATTCCAATAGCGATGGCCAATCCGCCTAGGGACATCAGATTGGCCGAGATTCCCCAATAGCCCATGGCAATACAGGCAAACAGGACCGAGAAAGGAATGGCCATTCCGACAACAAGACTGGGACGGAAGCCGCCCATGAAGACAAGTAGAACTGCCACTACCAGAACGATGCCTTGTATCAGCGCGCTGGTAACCGTGGCTACGCAGGCCGCCACCAGTGTCTTCTGGTCGTAGTAGGGCCGGATGTAGACGCCTTCCGGAAGGGACTTGTTGATTTCGGCGAGGCGTTGCTCTACTGCCTGAATCACGGTAGACGAATTAGTCCCGAAGAGCTTGATGACCTGTCCGGAGACTACTTCCATCATGCCGTTGCGCGTCTGCAGGCCTCGTCGTATAGCGCCGCCGATCTCCACATTGGCAACGTCACGCACGTGAACGGGCGTGCCATCCGTGGATTTCAGGACGATCTCCTCAATGTCCTCTATGGATGTGGCAAGCCCGACCGACCGCACGACGTACTCCTCGGAGTTCTTCTCAATGAACTGGGCGCCCACGTTCACGTTGTTCGCCTCCAGCGCATCGATGACCTCGTTTATTGTGAGGTCGTAACGCAGAAGGGCCGTCGGGTCGACGACGACATGATACTGCTTTTCATAACCGCCTATGCCCAGAACCTCTGTCACGCCAGGTACGGTCTGCAGGTTGGGCTTGATGATCCAGTCTTGCATTGACCGCAGTTCGGTGAGTGAGTACTTGCCTGTCGTATCCTCCAGGTAGTAGAAGAGCACTAGCCCCATTCCGGTTGAAATGGGTCCCATCGCGGGCTCACCGAAGCCTTCCGGGATCTGCTCGCGCGCTTCCTGGAGTCGCTCGCCAACAAGCTGCCGGGCGAAATAGATGTCCATGCCATCTTTGAAGTACACATTGACGACAGACAATCCAAAATTCGACACGGAGCGGATGTTTACGACACCGGGAAGCCCGTTCATAGAGGCCTCAACGGGATAGGTGATGAACTTTTCGACCTCCTCTGGCGCAAGACCTTCCGTTTCCGTGAAGACTTGAACCAGATTAGGCGATACGTCCGGAAAAGCGTCTACCGGCAAACGCGTGTAGCTGTAGTAACCAGCAGCCATCACAAGAACCGCGAGCACGATGGTCAGCAGACGATTCCGGAGAGAAAAATTAATCAACTTGTCTATCATGTGTTTTCTCCTTCAAATCGGCTGTTAATGTCCATCTCCATCGCCTGCAAACGCTTCTTTTTCCATCTCGGCTTTGAGATGGAAGCCACCGGTCGCCACATAGGTCTGCCCAGCGTCGAGTCCACTCAGAATCTCCGCGGCATTCGCATCGACACGGCCGACCTCCACAGGCACTGCCTCGAACGCTCCGTCATGTTGGACAAAAACTTTGGGCTTCCCGTCGATGGTGTGGAGCGCCGTCTTTGGAACCCGCAAGGGAACCGATAGCTCGTCGATGGCAACTCGAGCGGTGACAAAAAGACCTGGGCGCCATAGACCTTCGGGATTGGGTAGCACAATGCGAGCGAGAGCGGTGCGCGTGTCTTCTCCAACAAGGGGACTAATGTATGCGATTCTCCCCGATTCATCGGGTAGGGCGCCGGAGGCCGATATGACTACTTCCTGCCCCTCCCGCACCGCTAACAGGTCCTTCTGATAGACACTGAGGTCCACCCAGACGGTGCTGAGATCCGCCAGAGTAAAGACTTCCGCATTCGCCTCGACGAACTCACCCAAAGCGATGTGCCTATCGATGACGGTACCTTCGAAGGGTGCGAGAATCTCGTACTGCGTCAGCAAACGGCCGGACTGTTGAGTCAGCCCTGCGATGTCCGAGTCTGGCAGCCCCAGAGCCTCCAGCTGTTGCTGGGCCGCTTTCAAGGCAATATGCGCTTCCGCCAAGGAGTTCTTGGCCTCGAGGTAGTCTTTCTCCGCCGAGATCTTCTCTTCCCAAAGTCCCTTCTCTCGGGCGTAGGTTGCCTGTGCCAAGTTGACCCGTTCACGGGCCGCAAGGTAGGCCGCCTTCAACGTGGCCAAGTCTCGGCTCTCCAGGACAGCCATCACGTCGCCTTCTTGAACTTTGTCTCCCAAGGCCGCGTGAACCTCCCTCACAATCCCGGAGAGCTTCGGAACGACGTGCGCCAGCCGATCCTGATTCAGCCGCACTTCCCCTGGTAAACTCACTTGAATATCCAACTTTCCCGGTCCTGCTTCAGCGAGTGTGATGGAGAGTTCATTCATCTCCGCCCGGGTCAGGGTCATCGCCTCGGAATGCTCATCCTCTTCATTGTCGCCGTGAGCGTGGCCGTCGTGGTCTTCCTCTCCCCTCCCTTCTTCTTGACCAGATTCGTGGTCCTCATGGCCGGCTTCTTCCTGCCCGTCACTCGGGCCTGCTGAATGATCGTCGTCGTGGAGTTCTTCCGCTGTTCCCGCAGCTTGAACGATTCCTGTCAGATTGACGGGGAATACCGAAAAGGCCGCCACTGTTGCTATGCCAATGGCCAACAACGCGATGGCGCCAAGCTGTAGACGGCCGGGGAAAGCTAGATTTCTATTTCTCATGGCTTATTCCTTCCATGTCGAGTTCGAGTTCAGTGTCTCTTTCTTCGAGTACTTGCCCCGTCAGACGCTCCAACCGCACGATGCTCTGATGGTACCGGGTCAGTGCATCGAGGAATGATTTTCGCGCATCAAAGAGCGTGCGCTGGGCGTCCAGCACCTCCAGGTAGCTGAACTTGCCTTGCTGATAGCCTCGTTGGATCTTCTGGAATGTCTCGTCGACCTTCGGCATGACTTCCTTTTGCAGCGTGTGGGCCTTGGCGTAGGCCCCAGACGCAGCTTGCTGGGCCGACGACAGTTCCGCGTGCACCGCCGCTTCTGTGCCGCGCCGCTGCTCACTCACCTTTGAGATCATGGCTTCAGCGGCCGCAATCCGGCCTTGGTTACGGTCGAATATGGGCAGGGGAAGCGAGAACCCGAGAACCAGGCTGTTATCGCGGTCGGCGCTGTATCCGGTCTCCCTTCGCGTGAAGCCGAAATCTCCGGCAGAACCGAACCCGTACTGTGTTGCCTTGCGGTCGGCCAGGCCCGCGCTGCGGAACCCAAGCTCGACCGTAAGGTCCGGAATACGCTGAGCCCGCTCAAGCGTGAAGTCCGCCCTGCGAGCCGCCAATTCAGAAGACCAGCGTGCCATATCTGGATTTCGATTCACTCTGGCTTCCAATTCTTCGATCCCGGGCACAGGGCTAGTTTCGTCCAATCGCCCGACGGCTCGCGCGAACGTAGCGCGTTTGCTTCCCCAGTTCGAAGCAAGGACCGCACGCGCTGCTTCAAGCCTCGTAAGGCTTTCTTCAAGAGTGGCGCGAGTAGTGGCAAGCGCTACTTCCGCCCGAGAGAGCTCCAGCGGAGATATCTGGCCTGCCTTTACGCGGAGTGAAAACGTTCGAACAATCTCTTCGGCCAGCTCGACCAGTTCCCTATCTAGGGCCACGTGCTCCTGGGCGGCGAGCACCTCAACGAAGTCCGACGCCGTTTGAGCCAGCACGTCGGCCCGTGCCGCCTGGTAATCCCAGAGGACCAGTTCCTTTTCCCGTTCGGCAACCGCGATGCGCTTTGCGCGCTTCTTCCCAAATTGAATAGGCTGGGCAATGCTGATGGTCAACTCGGATTCGCTGAATCCGGAACGAGCTCCCTGTACCTCTTCCCGTTCCCAGGCAACGGGCATGCTCAGGGTTCCTGACTCAATAGCACCAGATACCGAGGTCGAGCGCGTTCTCTCGGATGGCCCTGAGGTCCAACGCACCTCCTCGATTTCCACCGAGAGTTCTGGGTTTGGTCTCAGGCCGGCCTGCTGCACCATTGCGTCTGCGGCCCGAATATCCCATGTGAAGGCGGCTAGAATCGGGCTCTTCCGAAGGGCCAACGATAGGGCGTCGGGCAGAGTTAGGGCGCCCAACTCCGTCCCGACTGCGGGAGTGTCTTTGATGGTACTTTCGCTCGCATCTGCCGACGCGGCGACGGCAGCAGTTGCAGCCGTGTCCGCTCCTTCGCTGAATGCCTGTGACATGACGCCCACGCAGCCGATGCCGGTGACAAGGCATACGCCGAACGAACGCCATAGTACGTTCCTGAACATCATGTACACTTCTCCTTTCCTATCATCTGGACCCGTGTTTTTCATTTTGGTAGATGGGTTCCCTGTGGGAATGGCCTTTGTGATGAACATACCTATAGCCGAGAATCGGACCTCTTTCTTTCGCCTGTTCCGCCACAATCGCCTTATCCAGACTCTCAATGGCCTGAGCGATGCGTGTGCGGATTTGACTGGCGTTGTCTTTCCATATGTCATCCAAGAGCGCCAGCGTTTCCTTGCGCTGCTTGTGGAGCAACTTTCTTGCTTCCTTACGGTGCTTGGCCTTCTGGTTGTCCGGTTCGGCGTGCTGCGCCTCGGCCTTCTCCAAAGCAGCGGCGGCCTCAGCCACGGCACTTTTGATCGCCCTGTCCCACTGATCGCGTAACGCACGTGCCTGTCTTGGCAACTGGGCTTTGATCGATCTTGATTCCTCCTCCAAGCGCCACAGCGCCAGGCTGTTTTTCACGCCCGTTTCCTGCGGTGATTGTTGCGCGATGCGCGTTGCCGAGGCATTGATCTGGCCGAGAGTCGTTTCCGTCGATGCTCTCTGCCGGTCGATCTCGGCCTTGATTGTTGCCGTCACGTTTTCCGCCTCCTGACGGTAGAGCTCGAGTACGGCTTCGTGGTCTGAATGGATGTGACCGGAGTCGGAGGCATTACTCGCCACGAGCAACACGGGATTCATTGATACTTCGTCTCCTGTGATGACGGCACTCGCGAAAGCGGGTAGCGGGGACGCGGATAGCAGAGCGCCGACCGCCAAGACGGCAAGTGGACGGAGCGCCCATCCGACACCTTTCTTCTTCGTGATATACGGACTTTTCATGGTCTGTCTCCTTGTCCGTGGACTTCGTTGAGGATGCGACTAATGCTTAAACACAAAATAATGAGGATATTATTAGAAACTTTGGATCTGGCTTCAATATTTCCCAGAAAGAAGGAATTCTGACAGACACACCGTTACCGTGCAGGGAGGGAAGAATGAGGAATCAGATGCGCAGGATGGTTGTGGAAACCACGCGCAGGGCGCTATTGGCGCAACCCTCGAAGCGAAATGAATTCGCAGAAGCAAAATCCGACATGGCTGTCGAATCTGCATTCGCTGGCATGGCAGAGACCAGAACCTTAAGCGTACTGGCGTGACGTGCAGGTGCAGATTGAGAGGTCATCGCACCACTGAGCGGAATGTCAACGCAGGAACCACATCCAGAAGAATCGGCATTTCTGCCAACTGGTGATTCCGTTTTACCCGCAGGCATGTCCGGGCAGGGAGTGCAGTTCCCAGCCTGCGCCGTCTCTATTGCGGTGTGGTCGCTTGCGATGCAGAGCACGGTACCCGACACACCCACGACCATCGTAAGAACGATAGCCACTATGCTCAGGACCGAAAACATCACTCTGCTCAATCGCGAAAACATACAAGTAAACCTTTCCAATATCCTAATTCTAAACGACTAACTTAACCTTTTTCAAATTGCCTATATTCCCGCGATCTCAAAGGTCGTCAGCAGCAGCGTCACGGAGGACTGAATTTACTACGTCTCGGACAAGACCTTTACGGCACGCAACCGTTTATAGGCTTCGGAGGAAAGCCAGCCCGTAACCACGCGTTGGAATGACTTGTCGTTCATGAAGCGCGCGAAGATGTCTTCGTTCTGGTCCATGCGTTCCACGAACAGGGTTTCGAGCAGGTTCTTGAACACCAGTTCGAACTTGTCGCCGGGGTTCACCGCCGCCGCCTGCTTGAGCGCCTCATCGGCAATCGCGGCCTCGACGATTTGGTCAAAGAATAACTGATCCGCCTGATTGAAATCGGTGCCGAACCGCTCGTTGACAATATCAATCAGGCGCGACAAGGGGACTGCCTCTTCGCGCACCATTCCACTACCCACTTCGGTAGGGCCGTCCAACGGTTTCGCGATGCCGTCCTTGAGACTGATGGAGCCTTCGCTGATCTTCTGAAGCCGGTAGTATTCCAACCGTACTTCGTCGTCGAAGTCATAGCCTGGTCCCGTGGCGCGTCGCGGCAGTTTCGCCGCAAGGTGCCGGAGGAACACGTAGAGTCGTTCAAGGTCAGAGTCCTGATACGGAATGACCTGGCTCAGAAACCCGTAGAGGTTCCGGAATGCTTGCGTTTTACCGCGCCAGAGTTCCGCCTCATCCTCGTCCTCTTGCTGCAGATGCTGGAACCGTTCGACGGCCGGATCGAGCGCCGCATTCATCGCCTCGTGGTCGGAGGGGCTTTGGCGCTGCCTGGGTTTGAAGTATATTCCGCAAAATCGCTGGACTTCCTCGGCAAGATAGATGCCGGAAGCATCCAGTTCTCCCTTGATTTGGTACATCCTCGCCGGGTCCACCTGCTCGCCCATCTCCGCGCCTTCATAATAGACCTTGAACGCCTCGCGGATCTCTTCGGGGTCGTTTACGAAATCGAGGATGAATGTATCTTCCTTCAACGGATGAGTCCGGTTCAGCCGCGACAACGTCTGCACCGCCTGGAGTCCTGCCAGGCGTTTGTCCACATACATCGTGTGCAATAAGGGCTGATCGAACCCGGTCTGGTACTTTTCGGCAACTAAGAGGACCTGATACTCGGCCGTGCCGAACCTCTCCGGAAGTTCCTTTTCCCTGATTCCGTCATTCATCCCTGCTTCCGTATACGTGACATCGGGCAGCTTGTCGTCCTGCACCGCGCCGGAAAAGGCCACCAGCGTCTTGATGGGATAGGCTCTCTGCCGGATATAGTGGTCAAAGGATTGCTTGTAGCGCACCGCTTCCAAGCGCGAACCCGTCACCACCATCGCCTTTGCCCTGCCGCCGATTTTGTGGCGCGTTACGGCATTGAAGTGCTCCACCATGACTTCGGTTTTTTGCGCAATGTTGTGGGGGTGCAGTTTGAGAAACCGCGCCAGCGCCTTGGCCGCTTTCTTGCGTTCGACATTCGGATCATCTTCGCATGCCTTGAGCAGCCTGAAGTAGGTCGCGTAAGATGTGTAGTTCTTCAGCACGTCAAGGATGAAGCCCTCTTCGATGGCTTGCCGCATCGTGTAGCGATGGAAGGGGGTTCCGTGTCGCCCGAACACGGCCAAGGTCTTGTGCTTGGGCGTTGCCGTAAACGCGAAGAAGCTGATATTGGCCTGACGCCCGCGCTTGGCCATGCTGCGGAACAGCTTCTCCAAATGCTCCTGTCCCTCTTCAGCGGCCTTGCGTTTGGCCGCCTCGCGCAAGGCTTCGCCGCCCAAGACTTCCTTGAGGTCGGTCGCGGATTCGCCGCCCTGCGAGCTGTGCGCCTCGTCGATGATGACAGCGCAACGCCGCGTCGGCAGCGCGCCCGTGCCATCCTCGCCCCGTTCCTCGGCCATCTTGAGCAATTGGCGTGAAACAAACGGAAACTTCTGCAACGTCGTGATGATAACGGGCACGGCGTTTTCCAGCGCTTCGGCCAGTTGGCGTGACCGTTCATCAATCTTCTGTACCACGCCCCTCTTGTGCTCAAACTGGTAGATCGTGTCCTGCAATTGCTTGTCCAGGACGACCCGGTCGGTGATGACTATCACCGAATCAAATACGCGATGGTTCCCGGCGTCATGCAACGACGCCAGCCGATGGGCGACCCAGCCGATAGTATTGCTCTTCCCGCTGCCCGCGGAATGCTCTATGAGGTAATTGTTGCCCACGCCCTCACGCCGCGCCGCATCCACCAGTGTTCGTACCGCCTGAAGCTGGTGGTATCGCGGGAAGATAATGGTCTCTTTCTTGACCTTCCGCCCATCGTCGGTCCGCTTTTCCTCGACTTGCAGGTGAAGAAATCGGGCCAGCATGTCCAGCAAGCTGTCGCGCTGGAGGACCTCTTCCCACAAGTATCCCGTGCGGTAAGTGCGGCCATTGGGGTCGGGCGGGTTACCCGCGCCGCCATCACACCCCTTGTTGAAGGGCAAAAAGTGCGTCGCGGTTCCGGCCAAGCGCGTGGTCATGAACACGGCCTCGGTGTCCACCGCGAAATGCACCAGCGTCCGCCGCCTAAACTCGAAAATCGGCTCGCGCGGATCGCGGTCATGCCGGTACTGCCACAGGGCGTTTTCTACGGTCTGCCCCGTGAGCGGGTTCTTCAGTTCCGCCGTGGCGATTGGAATGCCGTTCAAGCTCAGGGCGACGTCGAGGGAGTGCTCGGAGCGCGGCGAGAAACGCAACTGCCTAGTAATCCCAACCCGGTTCGCGGCATACCGTTCCTCCAACTCCGGGTTCAGTTCATGCGCGGCTTTAGAAAATGCAACGCGCAACGTCCGCCCATAGCACTTGAACCCGTGCCGCAGCGTGGCCAACGACCCATTCGTGTCCATCCACTTGCACAGGTCCGCAAGCACCTGTTCCCCGGTGGCCGCCCCGTGCAATGCCTCCAGCTTCGCCCATTCCCTTGGCTGCGTTTCCCGGATGAATGTCAAGGCTGTCTCGGGAAATACCGCTCGCTCCCTGTCAAAGCCTTCCGGCGGCACACTGACGTAGCCATGCGACAACAAGCATGACTCGATGACCGTCTCGAACGCTTTCTCGCTGGTTTGGGTCATGAAGTGGCTCCGCTCAGAAGCATCTGTGCGTTTCCCGTGCGCCGTTCGAGTAGGAAACGAGCGCGCTCGATGCGAAGCATCTCGAAAGGAGTGATGCAGCGAACGCCCAGGCCGATGCATACGTTCGGAATCTTCACCTTGCGCGCTGATTGGCGAAGGAACCTCATGCGTTACCACCGTATGCCCGTGCGCCAGCGCATGGGCCACGAGGTAGTAATCGGCCACCTGCAAGAACGTGTTTACGGCAGCGGGATCGTAGTGCTGCTGGGTAACCCAGTTGCTCACGCGGCCAAGGGTTGTCAAAAGCGCCGCATCGGCAGGCAAGAAGAATTCCACACCGTGCAGAGTTGCCCATTCGGCCAATTCGTCCTCGCCCGCTTCAATCTCGTCACCTACTTTTTCGATGCTGAACACATTGCCGTTCCGGTTCTCCACTTCGAGCCATTCCCAAAACGCCGGACAGAAATCGAGACCGTAATGCAGATTCTTCGCCTGGATGAATACGTTGGCATCAAGGAGGTAAGCCATCAGGCGTATACCCCCACGTTGCGGCCCATTTCGTTGAACGTCTCCACCTTCGCCACGCCCAGCATCTGAAACGCGTCGCGATACAGCGTGTGGCCTTCCAGCGTGCTCACGACGAGCGCGCGGGCAAAGCGTTTGCTGACCCGGGCCGCCTGTGTGAGGTAGAAATCGCCGCCGCCGCTGCTCTTCGACATGACGGCGCGCAGCCGCGCGATCTCCTCGCTATATGCCTCCTGGAACTCGGGGCGCGTGATTCCTCCGGCATCGAAAACCCGCCGCAGGACGACCAGCGTGCTCACCTTGAAACGGCGCGCCAAGCGCCTGACCTCGGCGTCGAGTTCCTCATCCCGGCGGAATTCGTCACGAACCAATTGCAGGGGCGCGAGCAATTCCGCCGCGACGCGGTTGCACCACGCTTCCACCGCATGATCGGGAACGGCATACGCCCCCGCGTCCGACAAGGCGGATTGGCCGATCCAGATGTGCGCCAGTTCATGCGCGAGCGTGAACATCTGCGCCGCCTTGGTGTCTTTCCCGTTGATGAAGACCAGCGGCGCCAATGGATCGGCCAGCGCGAAACCCCGAAACTCTTCCGGGTCGAGCGGACGGTGCGTGTTGTTGCGGACCACGCCGCTGCACATCACGAGCACGCCGAGTTCGTCTGCCTGTTCGATGAAACGGCGCAAGGCGTCCGTCCATGTCGGACAGACCCGCCGTGCCTCCAGATCGAATCCCAGCGCGGTCCGCATGGCGTTTGCCACGGATTCCACGGAATCGGCGGTGCTGACGGACCCCACAAAGGCGCGCGGCGCTTCGCCCGTGACCCGCGCGAATTCCTGGTACCACGCCTGACGTTGCTGGCAGGCGTACACCGTTTCCAGCAGGTGTGGGCTGGGCTGCGCCATGGGCCGGTCGCCCAAGGTCCGGAAATCCGGAATCGGTAATGCATCATCCGGCGGGGCGGACAGGAACAGATAGCCGACCGGCGTGTACGTCGCCTTGGCGAGCGCCTCCATCTGTTTCAACGTCGGAAGCGTCTCGCCGCGTTCCCACGCGTCGAACTTCGGGAAATGCTCGGCGAAATACGTGTCCGGCCTTCCCGAGCGCTCGCGCGCCCAGCGAAGCATCCGCGCCGCTATGTTGACTCGATTCTGTTCCATCACACCATGTTCATTTTTCGTCTGCCCTGGCTGCATGCCAAGGCGGGAATACTATCTCGCAGATTGTTTAGTTTACATCAACTTACCTGAATCCGCCGAATCTAACTGTCCCGTCACCGCCGCCGCGATCAGCGCCGCCCGGCGTTCCTTTAACAACGCTACCGTCCGTTCCGTGGCCAAACGCAACGCATCCAGCTTGCCAGTCTCGCGCTCGATGTGCGTCACGATGGCACGTTGTTCGACCAGAGGCGGAAGAGGAACGCGCAATTCTGCCAGCAGTTCGCAGGTTATCGCCCCCTTCGTTCCCCCAGCATCATCACTGACGCTGCGCAGGTAGTCGTAACCCGCTATCAACCACAGCCACAGGAACTTCGACTCGACACGATCCAGAGCCGGTGTTATGTAGGCTATGTGCTGGTTGATCGTGGCTAGGAAGGTTAACACCGCCGCCTGGCCGCGCGTCTTGCCTTGGCCCGTGATACCTACCAGTACACTCCCGGGCTGTACCAAGGGCAGGTGGCATTCGCTAAGCGCCAATTCGGTGACGAACTGGTCGGCTTCGGTCACCTCGTCAAGATTGACGACGGAGCTATTGAGCCATGGAAAAGTACCGCCGCTCCAGTATTCAGCATGCTCACGACTGGGAGTCGAACCGTTCCCCACCTTGCCGAAATGGGCAACTTTCCAAGTTTCCCAATGCATCGGGATTTGTCCGAGCCAGGGGAGGCCGGAATCGCGGAGGGGGGCGTTGGGGTTCAGGCCACGGGTAACGGCGCGGGTGATGAGCGCGCGGCGTTTCTCCGCCAACAGTTCCAGCACTCGTTCCTTCGCCGTCACCAACGCATCCAACCGCCCCGTCTCCCGGTCCAGATAATCGGCAATCGCGCGCTGCATGGATAAAGGAGGGCAAAGAATCCGGTAGTCACGCACGAAATCTTCTGGCACGCGTTTCTGCCCTGCCGCGCCGGTCATCCCTGCCTCGCCCAGTTTGCGAAACGAGTGGCTTGCCGTCACATAGTAGAGGAACCGAGCGTACAGTTCAGGTCCCGGACTCAGGACATGAAGTTCGGTTGTACCGAATCCAACGCCATTCGTTAGCCCTTTGATGAGCGCGCCCTTGCCATTCTCAAAGCAGGGCGTAATCTTCGCAACAACAACGTCTCCCTCAAAGAACAGTGTATAGCCGGTATTAACTTGATCGCTATCGCGAATGGAAGACAGGTCCAGTTCACCTTGTTCACCTATGGCTTCCATCGGCAGAAAACTCACCTGGGAGGCCTGGGCGAGCGCTTGGCGTTGAACGCCAGTCAGCGAACGTCGCACGAGAAAGCGCAAGCGTCGCGCCGGCCATTTGCACCGTACGCCCGAGTTCATCCAGCCACCTCCCGTCCCGCCGGTCGGCTTGCGCCCGTTAGCCCACACAAAGCCGCGAAGCTGCCAAGAGCGTTCCTCATGGTTTTCCCCTTTGCGTCTTTGGGGCTTTGCGTTTGGTTGTCTTTTTCTTGACCGTTCTTTCGGTCTCCAGGCTTTGCGCCGAGCTGCGCAGGTCGTCCAGGTATCGCCTTTCTGCTTCGGCTTCGGCCGCGAGCCTGCGGCGCTCCGCGAACGCGTCGTATTGATCGTTTGCCCAGGCGAGCGCCTGTTCCCTGCTGACGGTTCCCGCGTTTTCCAGTACCGGAAGCTCCGTGTCGCGCAAGAACTTGTCGAGGAAGGTTTCCCAGTCGCGTATGCGAATGTCCTGGCGTCGCTGGGCGCGGAATTCGGCCTGGTCGAGGAACATAACCGTGATGCGGTTGAGCGTGTCTATTTCTTTGGCGTCCAGATAGTTCTTCGCGGTGCTCACGTCGCGTTTGAGCACATGGCCGCCTTTCCAGGCCATGAGGCCCATGTTGGGCTTGGCCGCGTCGGCGCGGTCGCGGATGATCTCGGCGGCGGTCATGCCCGCGGCAGCATAGTGCATCTTGTTCTGCATGGCGGCGAAGAACCGCTGGGTCTCATGTTCGTCTTCGACGTAGTCGCTGGCCAGGGCGAAGATATCGCGGATGCGTTGGTAGACGCGGGCCTCGCTGGCGCGAATCTGCGAATGCGGGCAAGCAGTTCGTCGAAGTAGTCCGCCAGTCCGCCGCCGCCCTTCAGGCGTTCATCGTCAATGGTGAAGCCCTTGACGAGATACTCGCGCAGATGCTCGGTGGCCCATTGCCGGAATTGCGTACCCCGGGGCGAGCGCACGCGGTAGCCGACGGCGATGATCATGTCGAGGTTGTAGTACTCGACCATTCGCCTGACGCTGCGTTCACCCTCTTGGCGAACTGTCAAGTATTCCTTGACAGTTGCCTCCGGGGTAAGTTCTCCCTCCTCGTAAATGTTCTTGATATGGAGACTTATGTTTTGCTTGGTGGTCTCGAACAATTCAGCCAAAGCGGCTTGTGCCAGCCAGACGGTCTCGTCTTCGAGCAAAACGCGAATCCGATTCCGGCCGTCTTCGGTCCGGTAGACGACAATCTCCCCACTTGGTGCTTTGTCTTTGCCGCTCATTCCGTCACCTCCCGGAGCAGCCGCATGATCTCGTCCTCGGCTCGTTTCAGGTCGGCATCAATCTCTTCCAGGGGACGCGGCGGCGTGTAGCGGTAGAAGTGGCGGTTGAAATTGATCTCGTAACCGACCTTGTCTTTGCTGCGATCCATCCAGGCATCGGGGACGTGCGGCAGCACCTCGCGGCGGAAGTATTCGTCGATGTCTTCCTTGAGCGGGACATTTTCGCAATCGCGGAGAGCCGAGTCGGGTTCGTACCCCTCGCCGCGCTTTCCTTTGAGCACGGGTTCGGCAACGGGATCGGATTGCGTGAATGTATCGCGGAAGAGCTTGTACTCCGGCTTCTTCCATGTGGACTTGCGTTCGTGCAACAGATCGAGGACACTGGCGTGGACGGTATTCCAATCCCTGAGCGGTCCGCGGCCCAGCGCCTTTTCGAGAGCGGCGATATCCCCGCGCAAATGCGGATAGGCCGCGAGGAATCGGGCCTTGGCTTCGGCGGTCATCTCGAACCGCAGCCGCAAAGGCCGCTCGACCGTGACGCGCGTGTACCCGAAATCGGCGTTGTCGAATAACTTCGTGGTCTCGGAAGCTTTGAACCGGCCATACTCTTTGACCGTGATGGCAATTTGGTCCGGTTCGCCGTCCTTGCCTTCGCCGATCTTGCGGCGCTTATCGCCCAGGCTCCGGCGCATGGGGACGTATCGCTCGCGCGCGTCGATCAATTGAATCTTGCCTTTGCGGCGTTTGTCCTTGCGGTTGGTGACGACCCAGATATACGTGCCGATGCCGGTGTTGTAAAACATCTGTTCCGGCAGGGCGATGATGGCTTCCAGCCAATCATTCTCGATCACCCATTTACGGATGTCACTCTCTCCGGACCCTGCGCCACCGGTGAACAGCGGCGAACCATTGAACACGATGGCCAGCCGGGAGCCGTGCTTGTGTTGGTCCGGCAAGACCGGTTCGAACTTGCTGATCATGTGCTGAAGGAACAACAACGCGCCGTCATTGACACGCGGCAGCCCCGCGCCAAACCGTCCGGCGAATCCGAGCTTCTCGTGTTCCCGTTCAATGTCCTTCTGCTGTTTCTTCCAATCCACGCCAAAGGGCGGATTGGCGATGAGGTAATCGAACCGCTGGCCTGCGAACTTGTCGTCGTCGAAGATATCGCCGTACTGAACGTTTTCGCCGCCGCCGTTGTGGTCCACCTGCTTCATGAGCATGTCGGAGGCGGCGGTGGCGTAGGCGCGCTTGTTGTAATCCTGGCCGTAGACATAGAGCCGCGCCGCCGAATGGTGTTCGCGCAGATAGTTTTGCGATTCGGCCAGCATGCCGCCCGTGCCGCATGCCGGATCGAGCATTTTGCGAACGGTGCCGGGTGTTGCGAGAAGGGCGTCATCGTTAATGAACAAGACGTTTACCATCAACCGGATGACTTCGCGCGGCGTGAAGTGATCGCCGGCGGTTTCGTTCGCCAATTCATTGAAACGGCGGATGAGGTTCTCGAAGATTAGCCCCATTGCCTCGTTGGGAACGCGATCCGGGTGCAGGTCGACCTCGCAGAACTTCGATACGACGAGGTAGAGGATATTGGCTTCGCGCATCTTCTCGATCTCGTTCGTGAATTCGAAATATTCGAAGATCCGGCGGACATTGGCCGAGAATCCGTTGATGTAGCTGACCAAGTGCTTGTCTATGTTGTCGGGGTCGCCTTTGAGCTTTTCAAAGGTGAGCGGCGAATGGTTATGAAAACGTTGGCCGGAGGCTTTGTTGAGCATTCTATCCAGGGCGTCATCGGTGAGTTTTCCGCCTTTGCGTTTCTCGACTTCGGCCAACACCTTTGCCTTCGTGGGCGCAAGCACGCAATCAAAACGGCGCAAAACGGTCATGGGCAGCATCACGCGTTCGTATTGCGGCGGACGATACGGTCCGCGCAGCAGATCGGCGATCTGCCAAATGAGATTGGCATGGTCATGGTGACCGGGCATGATTCGACTCCCAACGTTCCGTGGTTTTGCTCCAGCAAAGACGAACAAACGACCTGACGGCGATTCCCTACCGGATGTCTATCGCTATCCAACATACTCATCATAAGAATTTAGGCGTGCGTTCATCAAATTTGCGCGTTTACCCGCGACATACGCCCATGCAGGTTCTGCCTTTTCGCGAGTCAAGACGGGCAGCAAAACACGCCTGTAGAGGCTGTGCCAACCCGGGTGGAATCCTTCCAGCCGGTCCAGGCGCGGGAGGCGTTCCTCGGGGTCATCGAAGGTCATAAGTTCGCCGTGGACAAGCCCCCATCCGCGCCGTGTGAGGCCTTTGCCACGCAGGTCGGGGTGTTGGGCCATCTCTGCCTCGAAGCGCGCCTGTGTGCCCACGTCGGCGCGCGGGTCGGCGGTCCCGTGGACGAGGATATCCGCCTCCGGCACCTGGAGCACCGGAAGGCTGCAGTCCATCTCGTAAAGCCTTCCGCGCACTACGGCTTCCTTGATGGAGCGCGCGCCGGCGCAGAACCGCGTGTGGTTCCACATGCCGCGCTTCAGGGTGCCGTAGACGAAAATGTGCAACAAGCTCCGCGTATTCCGCTTCGCGTCCTCTTGGTGCATCATTGCTCGGTCTCCTGCGGTTTCTTTACCCTCGCTTGCGCAGTGAACGAGAAGGTCCCCGCGAAGGGCGGGCACACGTTGGGGCGCTGGAACACGAGGAGCGTCATCGGCGGCACGATCATCTGCAGCCATCCCCGTTCTCCTGCGAGCGCCTCGTCCAGATACGTTCCGTCCGTGGCATACAGGACGACCTGCCGCTGCCTGTGACAGCGGAACTTCAGCGGTTTGTCGCCTTTCAGGACGAGCACCGTGCCGGGAATCCGCCGTGAGGCAAACACCGCAGCCATCTGCCCGCGGCACAGCGCAAGACGCTGCCGCAGGTAGGACACGTCCAGCGAGCCGGACCTCGTTGCGCCGTTGACGATCCGGCAGAGAATCTCGGAGTCCACCTCCGCTTCCCGCCGGTAGCGCAGCCGTCGGAACAGATCGTCCGCATTGAGAATCGTTCCGTTGTGCGTGCCGAAGACGTCCCCGGCCAGGATGGGATGGTTGTTGGCGTCGTTCCGCTCGTCGCCGCACGTGCGCCAGCGCGCATGCCCCATAAGGACGGTCACCCGAGCGTCCATCCCCGCGAGCAACCGAGCGTATTCGGGCCTCTTCACGAACCGCGATGCTGGCATCGGCTGCTTGAACAGTCCGTACTCGCCGTCCGTATTCACCCATGCCGCGCCCGTGGCATGCGGCCCGCGTGCTTCGCTGGCTATCAGCAGGCGCGTGAAGATACCGGCCAGACGATTCAGTTCCCGCCCGGTCCTCGGCTTCCCGCCAAGGATGACTCCCGCCAGTCCGCACATCAGCGTCCCCTCCGCTCGCCGACCGGCAGGAATCCCCGGAAAACTCCCTCGGCGTATTCCTTCTTGTTGGTCTCGAGCCACGCCGCCTCATCCTCGAAGCCCAGTTCCCGCGCAACCCGCTGGACCATCGGACGGTCCAGCATGTTCGTGACGCCCGACCGCCGGATGCTGTCTATCACCCGGAACACCTTCTCGGGAATAGGCACCGGCATGGGCTGCCCGGATGGCGAGACAGGCTTCTCTTCGATCACTTGCGCCAGCCCGTGTTCGAGCAGCGCGGCCAGCAGCGATTCCGCCAAGGCTCCCGGGGTATCCCCGGAGACGGTCAATTCGATGCCTGCGAGCATCTTCGCGTTTCGCATGACCATGTCCACGTACTCGCCCATACCTCCATGGTCGGAGAACAAGGCTGCCCCTTTCATGGCCAAGACGACCTCCAACGGGCTTTCACCCGCAAACACCTCGCCGTCTCCCTCGAACGGCTTGCCGTCCAGACTCGTGTTCCTCAGCAGGATTCTCATGGGTCATCCCTCCAACACCGTCACGTTGGCCATTTCGGTCGTCTGTGGTTTCGGTTGCGGTCTGCCCCGTTTGAAGGCCGCGTCACCCGGCATTGCGCTCAGCAGGTGCTTGCGCGCCGTTTTGAACTCGTCCCCAATAAGCCCAAGGTGCAGCAAAAAGACCCGGAAGTCGTACTTGGCGCTCTCGGGCTTGAACTCGCGCTTCCGGCTCGACGCGGCGCGCCCATTGAGTCCCTTGGCCGCCAGCGCCAGCACGAACTGTACGTAGGATTTGACCTTGCCCGCGTGCAACGTCCCTTCGAACCAGCGGAACTCGACCGTCCCGCGGTACCAGACATTGTGGAAGTTCACGCCGTAGTAGCGGGTCGAATCATAGTGCTGCGGGCAGGTGTTCCGTTGCCCGTACCAAATGCGGTTCAACTGGTCTTTCGTACAAGGCCGGTAGCGTTCGAGCTTTGCGATGAAGTCAGGGCTCATCGGCTTTGTGTAGCGGCTGAGCCGTTCCTGCCGGATGCCGAGCGCGGTGAGGATGAGCGGCTCCTGTTTGTACACCAGTTTCGCCAGCCGGGAGAGCGACCGCCCGTCGAAGGGTTCCGCCCCGACGTGGATGTGGATGGCCGTCGTGGCGTCCACGCGTGCGCCCCCCGCGCGCACCGCCCGGATTACCTGTTGCAGCGCCTCCATGTCCCCGTAGTTCAGAATCGGAGACACGATCTCCGCCCTCAGATGTTCGGGCACGTTATTGAGGGAGGCGTCCTTGACGACCTTCCAGATTCGCCCCTGATTATCCGTCACCTGCCATGGGTCGAATGCCTGGGGGGCACCCAGATACCGCACTTCCCCGCCCACTACTGTCTGGATCGCCCGGGCGACCGCCTCGCGCGTCCGACCGACCGTCTCGATCTCGATCCCGTAACTAAACTCCCGCATGTCCATCCGCCGGTCTCCTTTCTAAGGTGTTCCGCATCAACTGGTTACGTCGTTTCTGAACACATTCACGCTTGGCGGGGCGGGAGAAGTCAAGTCCATTCTTCCGCGTAACCCATTCAGAAATAACGGGTTAGAAACGAGAACACCGGCGGGGATTCCCTTGCCGGAAACCTCCAGCCGGTGTTCCGTAAGAACAGGCCGATCAAGAACGGTTTATCGTCTCTGAGTGAACCCGGCTCGCCTCCATTTCTTCCGTGTCGATTCGCGCCATCCGCGCCTCGAATTCCTCGGCAAGCGAGACGTCCAGACCCAACTCATCTTCCAGACGGCGCAACCGTGTGTGCAGATTGCCGACCAGGGCCAAGCAGTGGTCGCGCAGAATGCCGTCGCGTTTTTCCGCCGGCGTCGGGATGAACTCGACAAACCCGCCGTCACGTCTTGTCAGCATGGCAGAGGCCTCCTCAACTCAACGTCGCGCCGAGCCGATGGATACGCGCGTAGATATTCGCCCATCCCGCCCAGAACTGCGCCTTGTACCGGATCTTCGTACCGGTGGCGTTGTAGAACGTGCGCTTGTACGTGTACTCGGTCCATTCCTGGGAAATCTGCCGCGTCGAATCGAGCGTCATCGTTTCCCACGTGGCGCCACCATCGTTCGATGCATACCACGTGACGGAAGTGTTGCTCGGCACGTTCATCTCGGTGTAGATCGTGGTGGCGGCCACGCCCTGGGTGAGTTCGATCTGGCGCGTCACATAGGCGCAATACCAAGTGTTCACATACCCGATCATCGTCACGTTGCGGAAATTGAGCACCGGGGATTCGTTCGTCAGAGTACTGGTCAATCGCGCCCGGATGGTGTATTGGGTATTGTACCAAGGGACTTTTTCCTCCTCCGCGGGGACGAAGGTATCCCAGGAGTAACCGCCGTTCTGGGAGTACTCCCATACGATGCTTGTGCCTTCGGGGATGACGGAATACTCGTCCAGGTTTATTTCCGTGAGTCCGTATCCGTTCGCGGGCGTCGGCATGAACTGGATCACACCGGAAGAAGCGAAGTTCAATCCGTAAATGCGCATCGCGAGATCGGCGCCTTGTCGCGCATTCCAGGTTTCCGCGTTGGAACTCTCGAGCAGAACGCCCTGCGGATAGACTTGTTTCGTGATGACCCCGTTCTGTCCGATGGCGCCGATCATGGCGATCCGCAGATAATACTCGTTGCTATCCGTCAGGACGACGACGGCATAACTCGTGTTCGCCTCGATATACACCGGGTTCGGAAACACCACTTTCGTTTCCGCATTGACCGTCACGTCATCCGGCACGAGCGTCGTCTCGGCATAGACCGTCGAGTTCGGAAATCCTGTGGTCACCCCGCGAATCTGCACCGTCACCGGCTTTTCCGTATCCTTTCGGGTGAAATACAGGCCCACCGAGGAGACGATTCTGTTCTCCGTGAAATTGAACGTCTGCGCCAGAGGGTCGACGGGCCGCTGGACCTGTCTCCACCACCAGACCCAGTCCCACGCGGGCACGCGCACCACGCGCTGTTCGACGATGGTCTGAATGCGTGTGACGACAATCGGGTCCTGGACCTGGATGACGGCATCCGCGCCGTAGGCACCGTCGGTGGCGCTCACGACGCGGTTGCCCAGTTCGGCGCTGTTCGGAATCATGAATGTCCCGGAGAACCGCCCGAACCAGTCCGTCGTGAGACCCGTGGCCACTACCTGCCCATCGCAGCGGATGGTGACGTTGGAGGCGTTCCGGGAGAAATTCACGCCGTTCACGCCGATGGTCGTTTGCCCCCTGCGCCCCATGGTGGGATTGAGCGTGATCGAGGCGGGCGGTTTGTCGAAGGCGGACCAGGGGTTCACGTTCCGTTCCTCGGACCAGTCCAACTGTTCGGCCAGCACCGCTTCCGTGGCGGGCAGCATGGCGATGCTTTCCCCCAGCCGCAGCGTTGTATGCGCGGGGTCAACTTCCAGAGGATAGGGAGTCACGGACCGTCCGGGCGCGGCGAATTTGTTGAGCGTGTCCACACGCGCGCCCCAGTCCGGATGCGTCACATCGGACTGTGCGGTGTTGGAGAAGTCGTCGGAATACACGCCTTTCTTGGTTTCCGCGGTCCGATTCTGGAGTTGCGTGTTCATCTGTGAGATGGCGTCGTTGTACTTGAGGGACTCGATATCGTTCATCAGCCGGTGCAACTGATCCATGGTGACGCGCGTGAGCCCGAAATTCCGTACCGTCATGGCCGTCGAGTTCGGTGGACAGGTCACCGAACACAACGCCAGTGCGTTGTCCGGAACGACCGGGTCCTTCGGGAACTCCGCCGCCGCGCCGGGAATCCGGATAAGGTCCGAGGCCGTGGCGCAGATGACGTCCCGCCGCCCGATATAGAAATCGTAGTCGATGCTGCAATTCGAGCCGGCGACCGGTTGTATTCCCTCGCCGGGCTTCCCGAAGTTCACGACGTTGATGTTGCCCAGCGCGATAGTTACCACGGACATCGCATAGACCGAACTCCTGCTCGCGGGCGGATTGGCGGTGGAAACGGTATCCACGCCGTCGTCCTCGTAAGACAGGGCCGAGGCCGCGCATTCGCAGAGCAATTGCAGGCCGGGCCGCGTGTTGGAAACGCCCCGATAGACCCGGTAATGGACGGCGCTGGGCACGGCGGTCCAGGACAGTTTGTTTATTTCCCCCGCCGCCGTCTGTCGGGAAACGACGAAGCCGGAGTGGTATTCGCTTTCCCCGTAGGGCGTCACCACGGTCACGAGGTAATGATAGAGACCGGCGGCTGGGTAGCCGTTCTGCCCGAACAATCCGCCATCGCAATAGTCCGTTCCCTTCGCCATCTGCCGGGTATAGGTCCAGCGCACCGTGTACGAAGTCCCGATGGCGGGCTCGTTCTGACCGAGCCAGTCCACATAATTGCCGGATTGCTGCCAGTCTACGCCTTCCTGAAACACCGTGGCGCCCTGGCTGACGGCGATAATATCCACGACAGGATTCGGCTCGAGGAGGTCTTCACCGCCGGATACGGAACCCCGGGTGATGGTCGAAGTGGTTTCGACGATGGCTTCCACCTGCGAGGTCGCCTTGAGCGGGGCGGAGTTCAGAGCGTAACGACGCACGCCTTCCAGAAAGGTCTTCTGTTCCCCGCGCACGAATTTAGTGGAGACGGACTTTGGAATCAGGGTCGTGGTGGGCAGGTCCTTCTGCAGGCGATAGCCTTGAATATAGGCGCGTCCCGCGTTGGTGACCAGTTTCACGTTCTGGCCGTCGTCGCCGTTCGTGAAGCTGCTCAGGCCGTTCACGAGATAGTTGCCCGCCTGATCGAAAGTCCGTTCGGCGAGGTTGTTCAGGAGCGAACTCAGCCCTTCCGCCGCGGCGAAGGCGAGCTGATTCTCCGTCACCGACCCGACCGTGATGCGTGCCCCCGCCAGAGTGCCCGCGAAATCCTCCAGCGAGATATTGGATTTCTGCTGGACCGTCGGCAGCACGTCGCCCGTATCCCGCTCGAATTTGTACAGGCACACGACCTTGCGCTGGGTTACGTTCGCGGGCAAGGCATCTCCAGAGGTGTCGCGATTCTTGAGCGCCGTAGCCCACTTTTCCCGTTCCGCCGTGGGCTCTCCGGTGGCCGGGTTCACGAGGATGCCGTCGTGGTTGTAGGTGTAGTTGTACTTGAGCAATTCGAGATAGACGTAGTCCGCACCCGTGTGTTTTGCGGCGTCATACGTGAGCGTCGCCCCGGACACGTTCTCGATGCAGCCCTCGACATAGACCCGGCCCGCCGCGACCTGCAGCACGTTGTTCGTGCGCGTCACGGTCAGACCGGAGAGAATCGCCCCCTCGCGGAAGAGAGCGTCCGCGAGACGCTTCACCTGTTCGCGGGCGATGTCCTGCTGTTCGTTCAATTCCGAATCGAGGAGGGTCCGGTCCTCGTGGTAGACGACTTTCTTGTAGTTCTTGTTGGGGTCGAATGTGTTGCGTGAAACCGCCATGGCGATAGTCTCCTTATACCTTGATGACGCCGACCAGTTCGATCCGCGTGTCCGCGACTTTGTTGAAATCCGGCAGGTTCTTTATCTCGTAGAGGTAGCCGGGGTTGAGCACTTTGCCCGAGGGATTGGATACGGCGTTGTACACGCCGCCTTCGGCATAGTCGGACGTGTGTCCCTGGATATAGGTCACCCCGCCGCCGAAGAAACCGTATTCCTTGACCGTGATGCCGTTCGCTTCGGTCTCGTCGAAAACGAAGGACACCCCGATGATGTTCGTGGGGCTCGTCGTTTCGAGATAATGAACGCCGTTCACGACCAGCAGGGCCTGGCCCGCCGGATCGACCCGTAGAAACGAGCGCTTGTAGTATTTCTTGCGGGCGCATTCGTGCTTGAGCGCCGTCTGTGTCCGTGACGGCGACGGCGGGTCGAGCGGGTTGGCGAACGAGTCGTCACCGTCGCCGATAGCACAATGCGTTATGCCTTCGAGCGTGTCGCCCCTCAGCAGACGCGCCATGAGCACGCGCCCAGAATCCGTAATCAGTCCTGCCGGCATGGTTCATTTCCTCCTTACATCTCGATGACGTGGGTTTCTCGCAAGCGAATGCGCGTGACGGCAAACAGCACATCCACCTGTGTTTCTCTATCCACAAGCGGTCCGGTCGTGACACAGAGCAGCGTGTCCACGTAGTCGAACGCGATTCGTATCACCAACAGGGCCGCATCCGAGCGAAATTCATACGGTGTGTCCGGCATCGCACGCCTCCTCAGCCGATTTGGAAAGCCAACGGGATCTCCAGCGCCATCACCTGCAACTTGACGTTGAGTTTGTATTGCACGGGAGTGTTGGCCGGACAGGTGAACCGCCGCCAGAATGTCAGCGCCACGTCCTGGTGGACGATCGGGGGTTGACTTCCGGATGCGAGCGACAGGGCTTGACCGAAGACCGCGCCCCCGAGGTTTTCCCGGACCTCCGACAGTTGGCACCACAGGCAGGGCTGCATGACTCCGTCGGTGGTCTCAATGGCGGCTACACTGTACGCGAGATAGTTGTATCCTGAGTGGACGAGCTTTCCGCTGTCATGGCCCACTGGAAACGTTTGGTTGTATCCGCGCTGAACGGTTATTTGAAGGGTCCCGGCCCCGCTCACAATGAGCATCTGCTCGTTGTCCACGAGAATGAGTTCGCCGTTCCGGAAACGGCGCGTGTCCTGAACGCGCACCACGGTGGCGCTGTCGGTCAAGGCTTCGGTGAGCCGCGTGCGTTCGACCGCGATATACAGTTGTTTGTCCGAATAGCTTCCATGCTCACCATCGAAGACCGCGAAGTCCGGGGCGCTCATGTCCCCTTCGGAAAGCGGTCTCGTGAGTTGCGCATCTTCATACAAATGCAGGGCCATGATTCGTTCTCCTATGCCGCCGGCCATTCGCGGATGACGTATTCGTTGGCCGCGGACTCGAGTGCCGCCTGTATTTCCTGTTTGTCCTCTCTCTGCCGGAATCGCCACCGGTACGCGCTGCCCTTCTGCAGCCCGGATCGATTGAGCCGTTTGTTTCCGAGTACGAGCGGGATGATTCCGCCCGACTCCCGCGCCACATCCACATCCAATTCGAGCGACAGACGCAACGCGCTGCGGTCCACATTGGCCAGGTCGGCCCAGTTCAGGTAGCCGCGGTTGAGCGCCAGACCCCCACCGGGCCGTTGCCAACGCTCGGCGATTCCGTGTGACTCGGTGAGTTCCTGCTGCGCGTACACACACCGCGTGAGCCATACGGTCTCATGGGCCGTGATCATGCGCGTCAGAGGAAAAGGCGTGTTCGCATGGTTCTGATTGAGAGTGAAATTCTCGTGCTGGGATGCGAATGCGCCTCTTCTGGAGGCGTGGCGGAATCCCGCGCCCGTGTCCTGTCCCACGTCTTCGGTCATATCCATGCGTTGCAGGAAGAAAACACGGGCGCCGGCGGGATGGTGAGGCGCAAGGGTCTTCCGGACACCCGGCACGATGTTGTCCGACTCGACGCGATACACCCCTTGATTGAAAACCGTCCCCGCGAGACGCAGTCTGTTCAGGCGGGCGCGCCGGTTGGTGCGCACCATGCCTCGGAACGTTTCATACAGGCGTCCACGCCACCCGATGTTCTCCAGGCTGCGGACAATCGCCGGGATGGTTCCCTTCCGGCGATAGAATTCCACCGCCTCGCGAAGCGCGCGCCGTTGCGTGTCCGTATGCCCGGCGGGATCGAGGGACCATCCAAGGAGCACCGCCAGCAACGGCAGGAAAGCGGGGTTGCACTCGTCCACATCGAATATCGAAGGAAAGGCGTCCACGCGGTTCTTGAACTCGTCGAGCGTGAAGGCCGGAATCTTGAGGAATGCGGCGAGGTCTCCCGTTTCATCCCGTTCTTTCCAGACGGACGGAAGCAGGTCGATCAGATGGGTATCGAACCAGGAGCGGTCGACCTGTATTCCCGTCGCCGTATCGTGACGGCGAATACGGTCTATGCGCGCATACAAGGCGGCTGCGACCGAGCGCAGCGCGCCGACGGAAACCGCCGTGTCTTGGAGGTTGAAACGTTTTCGTCCCACGAAGATGTCCGTGGAGAAGCAGCGCGAATGCATGCGCTCGACGGAAACCCCCATGTCGGCTGCGGTATTGCGGGTGCGCTTGGGAATGAGGACCGTGGCGCCGTCATGGAACCGCCATCGCCCCACGGACAGTACCGCGTTCGCGTTCCGTTTGCAGGTTCCAGGAATGGAGACACCCGTCTCGAAATCCATCCTGCGGACCCGCGTCACTTGTGCTGTGGTATCCGTTCGAGCGGTCCTGCTCTTTCCAACAGACAAACACGCCCTGCCGTCCCAAAGACGCTGTGCCGCCCTGCTCACTGCGACGGGCACCAGCAACGACACCGGACGGGGCAGAACCACGATGGTATGGAAATTCTCTTGGACTTGCTTCCGCACGCCGACACTTGCCGCCGAAAATGAAGTCGCGTTCCGGTCGATGGAGAGCGTCACTCCGGCATTGCACGCTACAGATCTCGATACGCCGACGATGGTCAGATATTCGCGGCGGCGCTCGCGGCACAGGTTCGTCACGTTTACCGCGTCGTGTTCCCTGCGCCTGGATATGGAAACGGTCGAAGCACCGTTCCACTCGCGGCTCGCCAGGATGGCCACACGTGTGGCGAGGCGCAAATCCCTGAGCCGCGGCGGGTCAGGCGCATTGAAGGCCCGTTCGTTGAACACTCCGATGCTCATTCGGCCTCCAAGGTGGCCACTTCCAGCAACCAGGCGTCACCGTCGAAGGTGTCCTCGGCTGAGGCGCCGTCACGTTCGATGACGAGGGTCAACGGACCGCCTCCGATGCCCATGCCCGGGAACTCCAGAATGGCGCCGCACATCGTCAATTGTTCGGGACCGGGCGCCCCGCAGTCTCCCGTGGCAACCATCTCCGGTTGTCCCGCCACGGTGGGGCCGAACATCCAGTTCAGGCCCTTGGCGCGAATCCTCCACCGGCAATTGCCCGTATCCGAGGACTTGCTGTACCAGAAGAGAAGCACTTCGAGCCGCCGGCCCCGGAACGTCGGCAGTACGACATACATCAGAGAGACGGCGCCGGTATCATTGGCGGCGAATTTCCAGGCGCGCGTTTTGTGCCCGGTCGTTTCGCCCAGTTGGAGGTCCTCGAAAGAAGGCGTTCCCGAGAGGGCCGTGAATTGGCTCGGGAAAAGGGTCTGGATACCCACCATGCTTTGGATTTCCAGAAGATGCGCCGCCGTGTAGCGCATCTCGACGGAAGCCCCCACGGGATGGCTCGCCCGATTGGTTCCTTGTGCGCCGCGCCCGCCGTAGTCTCCGCCGAGGTTCAGGATGTCGTTGTTTCCGCCGGAAAGCATCGTTTCCGCGGCGGCCTCGACGACACCCGTGGCTCCCGAGAAGGCGAACAACAGGCCGGAGGCGCCCGCATGCTGCGCCAGGGCGTTCAGGACTTCGTCGACGGTACTGACGGGATTGCCGTCGCCATCGGTGGCGAGCCGTATCGTGACGGCGCTGCCGGTGACCTCAACGGACAAGGGCGAATCGGGATCTTCCGGGGCCAGGAGCGTAATCGTTATGCCGTTGCCCTCATTTCCACCGGTGACGGCAATCCAGGTGATCATGTCCACACCGGACGTCCCGGTCTGGACGGCCGCACGACGGCGGCTTTCCACTTCGATGATCTCATCCTCGACGGACAGGAAACACGGCATCTGGGTAAGCGGGTCCCCGTCCCCTTCGTCCAGAAACACCTCCGAATCGTATTCGGAAAGCGGAGCGGCCAGGGTGGCGCGGTAGTTATTGATTGGGAAGTGGAATGCCATGAGTGTTCACCCTCAATAGGGAATGGCTTGGGTTTCCACGCCGGTCACGCGCAGGACCAGGTCGTGTTTGTAATGAACGGGTTCCGAACCGGGCACGGTCATCCGCATGCGGAATTCGAGCACTTCGTTGTATGTCTTGTTCTGGGCGGTGATGGCGTTGCCGTCCTCGACGAGATCGAGGTCGCCGCCCGCCCAGACGAGCCGGGTCCAGGCGCTTTCGTCGGTACCTTCGGTATCCTGATACTCGACACTGATGTCCGAGTAGTTGTACCCCGAGTAGACGATGTCCCCCGCGGTGTGCGCGGCGGCGGTGGAACCGGTCTGCGCGCGGGCCACCGTCAGGCTCGTCGTGCCGCCTCCCGAGAGAATCTTCACGATTTCCTGGCCGATGACGAGATAGTCTCCGTCCGCGAAACGGCCTGTCTCGGTCAGGGGAATGTTCGTTGCCGCCGCGTCGATATCCGAAGCGAGTGTCGCCCGTTCGTTCGCGAGAAACAGCGTCTTCTCCTCGTCGGGGTCCAAGTCCGGATTGATCTGAAAGAATATGGGATTGCTGAGGTCGCCCTCGGACACTGGGTCGGCGCTCACGCTGTCGGTGAAATAGACACGAATGGCCATCAGGATTGTCCTCCTCGTTTGATGTCAAGGTTCAGTGCGCCCAAGACGGGAATCTCGCCCGGGCGTATGAGCACGTCGCCGGACGGCGCGTACAGATGCACATAACTCACGCCGCGCACGCCGTCGAGCAGTGCGATGAGGTCGCTTTGGTACACGCTCTGGCCGAACCCCATGCGGTTGAACGCAAAGAAATCCTGCAGTGCGGTTTCCACGCGGCCCCTCACCAGGGCGATGTCCTCGGCGCTGTATGCGACGACTTCGGCGTCCACGGCTATTTCCCGGTAAAGCGGGTCGAACAGATTCACCTCCGTCGTGATGACTTTGCGATTCTCGAGGTGGGCCGCCAGTTCCTGTTTGAGGCCCGGCGAACAGTACCCTCCACCGTTGGGCGCGACGGCGAGGTTCACGACGTAGTAGCGGATGTTGGCGCAGTCGTTGGTGTCCAGTACCTGCACTTTGGCGACTCCGGGATACCCTTCGGCGAGCGCCTGAAAATCCGTCTTGGTGACGGCTTTCCAGAGTGACGCGAGTTCCACGGGCGCGTGCAACCGTGCATGGTCGAGGGCTTCGGGGTCCGCCCCGCCGGTCGCCGGGATGGGGTTCGTCACGTGGACCTGCAGGAGCGACCCGTCGAGATAGACGAAGGAAGCGAGTTCCCGGACGGTGTTCACCCCAAGGTTTCCCGCCGCTCCGAGCGTTTCGAGGTAGTCCACGACGACGGATGCGCCGCTCATGGGCACGACCCCGTTGATGCCGTCTCCGAACAGAACCGTCGTCACGCCTTGCGCATCGGTCTCTGTGCGGTAATGACGGGCGTCCGCCGCGCTTTCCACGAAGTGGGGAACCTCGGTCCAGGTTTCCCCGGCCACGGTGACGCCGATAATGCCGTGGGCGATGTTTTTCCCGGCAAGGCGGATTCGCTGATTCTTCACGTCACGTGCTTTGAACGATTCGCTTTTCCGTTTGCCCTGCCGGGCGGCCACCGTAGCCGTCACCGCGCCATGGGGAATGACCAGGGATTCGGTCGTCTCGAACTCGACGATTGCGCCGTCGGACAAACGGGCGCGGCAGACGGCATGCGCCGGAATGGAGATATCCGATTCCAGTGCAGCGGGCAATGAAAACCTGAGTTCCGTGGAGGCCGCCACGGGGCCGTCCAGCCGGTATCCGATGAGTTTGCACAGGTTTATGAGATTCTGCCGTTGCCGGGCTGTCGGGAGAAACGCTTCCGCGGTCTGGGCGTCCAGATAGTAGAAAAGCATGTCCGCGACACCGCAGAAGAGTTCCAACAGCACCATTCCGGGATCGGTCGGATTGAAGTCCGTCCAACGGTCCGTCAGTTGCGGGATACGCGCGACGACCTCGCGGCGGAGCGATTCGTAGTCCTTGGTGGTATATGGCAATGAAGCCCGGCCCATGAAATGACCTCGTGTTTGTACAGACCGGTGTGTCCGGCCCTCACGGGTTATCTACCGGAAAAGAGTCGAGGATGCTTCGGCGGGAGCGCGATGGCGGATTCGATGTTCAGCGGGCTTCGAGATAGAACGGCCAGACAAGGTTCCCTTCGACCTGGGACTGGATAACCCGGTACGTGACGCGCACGAGCAACCGATTGCCATCGAGAGTTTCAGGTGCATCGTCAAAGGACACATCGGTGACCACAACCCTCCTTTCCCATCGTTTGATGGCATCGGTGATGTGGAAACGCAGTAGCCCCCTGAGCACGGCATCGTTCTGTTCGAAGGCGAGATCTTTCACCCGCGCCCCGAATTCCGGCCGCATGAACCGTTCACCGGGGCGCGTTTCCAGAATATGAACGATGCTTTCGCGGATACGGTCCAATTCCGAGGACTCCTCCGTGCCGCCGCTACGCTCGGAAAAACGGAAGGGGAATCGTAGTCCTCGTCCCAGAAACGTCAGATATTGCATTGGCCGCGCTCCTCGCAGTGGAATGTGACCGGGGCATGTTCGCCATCAGCGCCGTTCTCGGTTCCACTGTCTCCATTGTCACCGCCGTCCGTTTCATTATCACCGGTTTGCCCGCATCGGTACGTGATAGTGTTTCCGTTGGACAGGGCGATTTCGACGACGCCCCGTATGGGACGGGCCGTTCCTGCATGGAGATATTGCGGCGCATCGGGGTTTCCATCGGGCAAGACACGAAAACCCAGCGCGCCGTCCGCGAGCAGCCTCACCTGCACCTCGATGCCGATACCTTGAATGCCTTTTCTGGAGACGACGAGGATTCCCCCCGCGGGGTTGGCGACATGAAGCATGCATTCCTGCGCGGGATGTATTTCGTCCGCCGGAAGGGCATGCCACACTGTCAATACGACACCATCGGCGAATTCCACGTGATACCGTCCGCGCCCGATGCAAATGGGCTGCACGCTTTGCGGTAGCCCCTCGATACCCGCCAAGGTCTGTGTCACCACGAGGTATTCCTGATGCACCTGATACGTCTGCCCGTTGGGAAGAGCCACATTCCCGCCGAGCGAAATGTCCACATTGATCGCTCGTCCATCGTGGATGACCACTACGGAATGATCCGAGCGTACCAGGATGATGACGCCGCCCGGCAGAATGAACTGCCTGCCGCCGTCAGGCTGATCCGTGACCGTGGTTCCGGGCGGCAGCGCGATGAACGGGTAGTAGTCCGGAACGTCCAGCCGCCCGATGAAGCTCTCCGCGTGCGTCTTTTGGTTTAAAAGGTACGCTTGCGCCTGAAGCTGCAATTGCTGCGACGCATTGAACATGGCTTCGAGAACGAGCCGAATGCCTTCGAGTTGGCGTGCAATCTCCATCAACTCGTAGTGGGAATCCGAAGGACTCACGAACTGCACATCGGTCTGATTCGGGTCCAGCGGATGCTGGCAATGAAACAGGCCGCATAGTGGATTGGTTTCAGGCATGGTCAGACTCCCGCCGCGATCTTGAGAACACGAACGCATTCGTACACTTCGCCGATGTCCAAATCATAGGGAGGCGTATTCACCATCTGGGCAAGCGTCCGTGTCCAGGCATATTTCGCCCCGCCCGTGGCTCCGTAGCGCGTCCGGTCACCCATTGCGACGTAGTAGAGATTGTCCGCACTGGCGCTGGTCCAGTTGTATGGATGAGTCGTCGCCGGGTTCTTCCAGTAGTGGTACGAGACGATTCGTTCCACTGCGGCGCGCATGTCCATGATGTGGTTGGGAACCAGCGCCGCGCCCGCCGAGCACAGGGCGTTGTCCGCCGGGACATGAACACCGCCGTCAGGCGTGCCCAGTGAGGACTTCGAGGTGAGCGCATAGCCGTAGAATGGGGTCTGGGTCACCGCGATGATATTGAACAGCGTAATGATGGCGTCCGCCACCTGGTTGGGGTCCGAGGATTCCATATAGACGCCGTTTGTGGCGGCGGTCATGTCCTGATAGCTGCGCCGGACAGTGGCGTTGCCAACGCCATAGCCCACCGCAATCATGGAGACAATCACCTCAGCGGCATTTGCAGCCTGAGCCGCCTGCGCCCATGTGTGGCCGGAGCCGGACGTGCCTGTGCCATAAAGCGGGTCGTGCGGCGGCGCGTCGCCCAGGATGATGAGCAGACTTCGGGCGCTCTGCCTCCACGAGACATCCTGCGCAGCCTGGAAAACAACCTCTACATACGCTTCCGGGGTGTCTCCGCCGCCGCCTGCCTGCATGGTATTTACAGCAGACTGAAAGGCCGAAATACTCTCGCCAGGGTGCATGAGTATGGTGGTTATGAATTCGTCTCCGTAGTCTCGGAATTTGATGGCGCCAAACCACGTGGTGGCGGCGCGTTCGCGAATGATCTGTACGATTCGTTGTGCGTTCGTCTTGACGTTCGTGATGGTCCCGCTCATGGAACCGGTGCAGTCGATGGCAATAACGATATCGATGTCCCCGCCATCGTTGACCATCTTCGCCTCGATCTTGTTGATATCCCGCATGATCGAGGTCACGTCGTGGCCATAGATCGGTTGATTCATGAAGGGGTTGTTACTCACGTGCCGTGATACTCCAGCCAGACCGTTTTGTGGACGTGGTCCTCGCGCGCGAACTTCTCCGAGGTTCCTGCCACGTTGCTTGCGCTGACGGTCTGTATGTTGGTCCCGGCTTGCGTGCCCTTATGCACATGATCTTCGCGGGCAAACCGGTCGTCGCTCGTGCCGGGAGAATTGGCGAGCGCCGTTGGCTGTATGTTGCTGCCGGGCTGTGGCGCTTTGTGGATATGGTCGACACGGGCGGCCTGGTCGAGCGTGCCGGGACTGTTGGCCGCGCCCACCGACTGAATGTTCGTCCCGAACTGGGTGAGCCCTTTGTGAACGTGGTCGACGCGCGCGAAATGACTGTCGTCCGTCCCCGGCGAGTTGTCCGTTCCGACCGGTTGAATCGCGCTGCCGGGGGTTAGGTTGTTCTTGTGGACATGACCTTCGAGCGCGTACCGGCCCGTATCGTCGCCGGGCGCGTTCGCGAGGCCGATGGTGAGTATGTCCGTTCCCGGACAGGGAATCACTTCGATTTCGACCTTGCGCGTGTTTTCCGGATGCGGCGGTTCGCAAACCCGGATGATTGTGCAGCCGACTTTCATGCCCAAGGTCACGACACCGGCGCCGGTCACCGCGGCGATGGACGGGTCTTCGCTTTCGAACACGACGCCCTGCGGGTCGCCGCACAGGACCAGTGGTACGGTCATGTCCTGACCATCGTTCGGCGTGCGGAACCCGCGAATACCTTTTGGGAAGACATCCCAATATCTGATGTCCGCTACCATGGTTCACTCCACCATCGTCGTGTCGCTGCCGGTCACGATGACCGCGCCGCAACCGACCGCGTCGCCCATCCGGGCGGCGGGCTGTCCTTCAATCAAGGTCTTTTCCGCGCCCTGGACGATCTGTGTCACGCCGTGGAAAGGAATCGGACAACTGTGCAGGTCACCCATGCGCGCCGCAGGGATGCCATCGACGAGGGTGCGCGCCGCAGCGGACACAATCGTTCCGCCGTGGGAACTGGTGTCGCCTAATCGGGCCTGCGGGGCGGCCATCACGATTTCCTGCGTGTCGGCTCGCGCCGGCGGGTGGCCTGGCGTTCCGCGCAGGTGGTTTCCATCCGGGTCATCCGCTCGTGCAGCCCGGCAAGCTGTGTCATGACGGCGTTGGGATCGCTGAACATGATGTGGTCGAATCGCTGACGGTCGACCATGTTCAGTTGCAGCGATGCCACCTGTTGCACGAGGCCGTTGCCGTTCGTGATCGTCTTTTTGAGTTCGCCGATCTGCTCGTCGTGGCGCCCGATGCGGAACTTGAGCATGAACCACGAACCGACCAGCGTTACGAAACTGCTGATCAGTCCCGTGGCGATGGCCAGGATGGTCATCATCTCCCGGAATTGCGTTACCGTCACTTCCTGCATGATTCTCGTTTCCTATGCGTTTATGAGCACCATGTTGGCGCTCCGGATTACGATGTTTCCGGACGTGGCGTCGAGCATGACTTCGCTGCCCGCCTTGTCCTTCACCTCTATACGCTCGCCGCCTTGCGTCGAGTCGATGAGGACATATTGCTCGCCGTTCAGGCCCCAGACGTGGATCTTTTCCCGGTCCTTCGTGGTGTCCAGTAAGATCTTCTGCCAGCGGGTCCGTTGCGCGTCGCAAGACTGGATGTGGATCTTCTCCTCGTCCTTCCACGCCTCGAACCGCAATTGCTGGCGGCAGAGGTCGGCGATCTCGATGCTGGCGTGTTTGTCCACGATGTCCGCATCGATGTCCAACTGGTCGCCCTGAACGGCGTCGCGTGTCCGACGCGGCAGGGCATTTCCCGCCTGGGACTCCGGCTTGACCGGGCACAGCATTTCGATGATCTGCCCGGCCCGGTCGATGATCTTCAGGAACTCTTCGCCGTCCTTATCGTCCACGACGATGGTGTGCCCAGTCTCGCTTTTGAGAAGCACTTTGCGGCGGGGGCAATAAAAGGGCGGATGATCGTGGTATTTCTTGTGCTCGAGACTGTCTGGCGCCTCGTTGTGTTCTTTGGCGTCCTCACAGTCCTGGCACTTCGCCTCGTCGCAGACGCGTTTGGCCTCTTCCGGCTGTTCGCCCGGGTTGCTCTTCGCCAGCCAGACGCCGGTCCAGATGGGGTACTGGACCTGGCCTCCCTCGAATTCCGCCCAGACCGCGGCGCCCTCTTCGGGCACGAGGAATATGCCTATGTCGTCGTTGCCCCCATACGGGAAACACGGCGACGCCCACTCGGACCAGTTTTCCTTGCCCGTGCCCAGAACGGCGGGGATCTCCAAACGGAGACGCCCCAGCCGTTCCGGGTCATGGTTGTCCCGGACGAATGCACGGTATTTGCCGTACCAGCGGTTCTTGTACCGCTCCTCATGTTGGCGGTCCTGAGTGTCTAGCACGAACGCGCCGTCCTATTTGCGCGGCAGGATGCCGCGGAACAGTTCGCGAACGAGCCGCGTAACCGGGCCGGGGACCGTCTTGTTCGGGTCGGCTTTGGCGACCGACACCTGCAATGCGTCGAGTGCGCCCGCAGTCAGTTCGGATTCCTTGGCGGCGACGGCATTCTTGACGTCCGTCGCGCGCAACTGCTCGACCACGGTCGTCACGGTATCCAGGGCGGCGGCTTTGGCCTTGCCCCAGGCCGTCAGCTTGATGATGGCCAGCAGGCTGCCCACGAGTGTGATGAACAGGTCGCGGTTGTCCGATACGAAACTGATTCCGGTTCTGAGGGTGTCCATTTCCTTGTCTCCTATGGGTTGGGTGCCCCGTCGTTGGGTTTGCCCTTGGACGGATCGGATTTCGCGCCGGCGCCTTTGCCGAGCGCGTTCTTTCGCAGAGTGAGTTCGCAGGAATAGCCCGCGTCACCGAAGCTGTGCCGCAGCGAACGGCAGTAGTACACGCCGGAGAACTTCCTGCCGACACCCTTGATTTCTATGTTCTGTTTGGCGCGGAGCGTCGGGATACCCAGCGTCACCGCCGTGGCCTCCACCTGCTGGAGTTCCGCCGCTTTGAACTTGGCATCGGCGACATCTTTGGCCGGTTCCTGTGTGGGGTCCTCGTGGAAGCCTTCGGAACGTTCGAAGCTGGCCACCACACGGCCGGTTTCCTGTTCTTTGAACTGGCCCTCGCCGCTGTTACCGTCGACGAGGTACGTCCTTTTCCCCAAGGAGGTGCGGTCGGGAGTGCTGTCGTTGTTGGCCTTCTCCTCGATGGCTTCCTTCTTCCGGGGATCGACGCCGATGGTCTTGGTTTCCACGCCCGCGCCTTTTCCCCATTGCGCCTGTGTGGACGGCTTGAACGAACGGAGGATGCCTTTGGGATCGGTGAAGTACTCAAGAGTCAGGACGGGCGGTTGGTCCAGCATACGGGGATGGAAATGGAGTTCGTCGTCCTGAACATAGAACATGTATCCGGCGACGCCGTCGCCCTCCTGGTCACGCGCCTTTTCCGCGAGTTCCTTGAGGAATTGCGCGTCGGAAATGTTGGACTGGACCACACGCAGGTGGCAGCCAACCGTTGGCTTGACCACGGGAATCAGACCGTTCGCCGTAGCGATTTCCTCGGCAATCTCCGAGTACAGGATGCCCGGCGCGGGTTTCTGCCAGACTTTCTGGTTTTCTTTGCCGGAGAGTTTGTATCCCTTGTCGTAGGCTTTGAGGCGGATGGTCGCCACGCTGTCCTCGGGAAAGTCGCAGTCGATTTCCTTGATGACGGCCTTCTTGACCGGGGACAAGTTGCCGACATAACCGAAGCGGGCGACGATCTCGTTGCCCTCTTGAAACAGTGGATCGTCCGTGAACAGCAGCCCCCGGTTCGCCACCGTCAGTTCCATCACGTCCAGTTCCTCCTCGTTGTCTTCGAAGACGAACGACGTGATTTCCTGGGTGATGTCCAGGGATAGCTGTTGTCCCTCGATCTGGATGAGGAACGTCGGTTTGAATACGTCGAGATCCATCCGGCCTCCGGTCGGGCGCACAACGCCCTCGGAGGTTATCTACCGGAAAAGAATAGGCCGCGTACGGCGGGAAGTTCTTTCAATGTCTGAAAGGACACCCCTTGGGGATTCACAATGGAAGGATGAAGCGCATTGAAAAAGTGAGCATGTTAGAATGTCAAGCACACTCAAGAACACACGGAGGTTGATTCCATGGCGGAGAACAATCAGAGAGTGAAAATTCAGCACTATGTTCCCCAGTTTCTTTTGAGGAACTTCACAGATTCAGAAGGTATGTTGCATGTCTGCGACAAGTCAAATGAAAGAGTGTTTCATACTGGCCCCAGCAACGTAGCCGCAGAGTCTGGCTTCTACGATTTCTGTGTCGGGCAATCTCGAGGAACCATAGAGGACATACTGGCGACCCAAGAAGCCACGGCGGCCCCGCTGGTCCATAGACTTCTTGAAGAGGAAAACCTATCGTGCCTATCGGAAGAGGACAAGGTCAATCTCTCAATTTTCATTACCATACAAATACTTCGCGTCAAGAGCATTCGAGAAATGATGAACCAGGCACTCGAGGCGCTCAAGGATAAGATTATCCAACTGGGATATGATCGTGAACAGACGGAACAGGCTTTGGGGATTGATCCGGAGCGCATGAAACTTCAGGCGATTAATGGCTTGATGGGGCTTGAGGATCTTTTCCCGTTAATCCATTGCAGACCATGGATGCTTTTTCGGACTTCACAGGACAACCCTTTTCTCATATCCGATAGCCCGATAACTAGGCAGAATCTTCTTCCTGGGTCAGGAGGCAATCTTGGATTAGCTGCCAGGGGAATTGAAATTTACTTCCCCCTAAGCAGCACACTCACGCTCGGAATTTTCTGCGAAAGCTATCGCGAAATAATGCTCACGGCGGATGATCGGATGAAGGAACTGGGACTTGATAGCGGTGAGTTGGAGCATGCTTGTCAGCAGATGGCGCCTGAATTCAGTGCGATGCTGAGAGCGTTACGCGATCAGACTCCGGTTGACCTTTGTGAAAAAAGGTTGGCCAATCTAAACGCGTTACAGGTGGCATATTCATCACGATTTCTGTTCTCTTCGAAGAATGATTTCTCTTTCGTCAAAAAGATCCTCTCTGAAAGCCCGAATCTGAAAACTCCAATGCGAATAGTCACGTAACGACGAATTCTCGCTCTACCGTGACAAAGGCCAGGCCAGCGTATCAATTGAAGGAATACGAATGATGAGCCCCTGCAAGAGGGACGCCGGGAAAGAAAGACCGTTGCAGTCGCAGATGATCCACCAGAGACTCGCATCGCCGAGATATCGGTGCGCCAACACATCGAGCCGATCACCCGTCACGACCGTGTGAAACCGGTCGTCGGGCCTGGGCGGGACTTCAACCGGCAGTCGGACACCAAGGTATTCCTTGCCGCCGTCCTTCAGCACCTCGCATTCCTCGTATCGATATTCAGACATGATCACATCCTCGCTTCACTCGGTCCCTTGGACTGCTCCACGTACTCTTCAAGGGTGACGTCCACCTCTGCGCGCTGCGGCGCGAGCGTGCTCTGGTCGAACAGGTGAAAGAACCGCGCCTTGACGTTCGGCACGATGCACACCACTCCGGGGAACAGGTCCCCGAAAATGAACAGCACACGATGCGGCGCGTTCTTGAGCATCGTTCCGTCGTGTTCGGGATACTGAAGGCTTTGCAGCCAGCGGACCTTTTCCCTCACCGGTCCCTTGAAGAACTCGACCTTGAACGAGATTTTCCGCGCCTCGCCCGCCACGAACTGGTACCGCGGATGACTCATGCCGGGTACCTTGATGGCCGCGTACGCGGTACTTTTCTCGTCCGCGATCTCGTTCGGGTTGTACTGGAACTCCAATCGTTCACCCGTATCCACGTCCACGAGATATGCCGTAATCGTCTGCCCCGGACTGTTCATGCGCGCCTCCCCTTACAGCGTCTCATAGTTCTTCACCTTCCGTTCGCGCAGGTCTTTGTACACGGACTGCGCGACCTGACGTCCATCCAGATACGTGCTAACAGACACCGTTATCGGGCGTTCCGCAAGACCGTCAAGTTTGGACATTGCCGTTTCCATGAGATACCGGATAGCCTGTATGCCGTCTTCGGACTGCGACGCCGGCGACATTCCCACAGACGTCCCGCGCGGGCTTCTAAGCAATCGGGCGCGTTCCGGGGGTAATTCGCTCTCACGGACAACTGCCGGTACAGGCTCCGTTTCCGGCGAGAGGGTTCGAGTGGACAGCATCGCCGCGTAAACGTCAGGCACGGGCAACATCTGCGGCGCCATGTAAGGACTCAAAGGCAAGCCACCGGTGACACGAGGCACGGAACCCGCGATTTGCGGCACGAGTTCCGTCTTCTCGGAGATTGTCGGTGCCGTGCGAGGCGGTACAGGGGACAGCATAGCGTCCACACGAATGGGAGAAATAGACGCAGGCATAACGGGCCGGAGATTCACGTCACCCTGTAATGTCGGCAGTCCACTGGGAAGAGCAGGAGACACCGCTCCGGCCACCGATAGTTCCGGAATCGGTCCGGCCAAACGGGGACGCAATCCCATGTCGCCTGTAAGCGCGGGCAAGGGCGCACGCAAACCGGGACGCAGCGTGAGGTCCGAACTCAACGAAGGGATGTCTGCGGCCACGCGTGGCACAAAGTCAAGATTCGCAGTCGTTGCGGGAACCCTGCCTGCCAGTTGCGGCGCGAGGTTCACGCGCCCCATGGCCGCAGGAACGCCGCCCGTCATGACAGGACGGAGTGCAGCATTCGTTGAGAGTTTTGGAAGAGGCGCTGCAAGACGCGGCGTCAAGCCAAGGTCGCTGGTCACGTTCGGGACAAAGCCATGTACCTCGGGAGACAAGGCCAGCCTGGACGTCAAACCCTGCACGGGATTCACGATGTATGGCGAAAGCCCAATTTCTTGAGCCGGCACTTGTGGCGTACAGGACAGCACCGGCGTAGTGGCCAACTCTGCGGACAAGAATGGAAGGGGCGAGACCATGCGCGGCGTGAGAGTCGCGCTGCCTGCAATCACCGGCAGGCCGCCTCTTACGATTGGAGTGGCCGCTACGTTCGCCTCCAGCGTTGGAATGGAATCCCGCACGACAGGCGTCAGGCCCAGTTCACCGGAGTTAGGGGCAGGTTGCCCCTTCATCACTGGGGTCAGCTCAAGGAAGGATGCTACAGGCGGGACCGGAGCGGACACGTGGGGGCGAAGCGCCACCTCGCCCGGCGCCATCGACGGCTTGCCGGCAATCACCGGAGAGAGGTTCACGTCTGCATCGAGGGGCGATATGCTGCCCGGCATCGATGAATTCAGCAGCAAGTCCATACTGGTTGCCGTCTGTAACTGGGGCATCACAGGACGCAAAAACATTTCCGCCGCCACGGGCGAAACAGGCGATGTGAGCACCGGCGTCAACGACAGATGTGCCGGGATTTCCTGTGCAACCGTGTGCGGCTGCGCGGCTACTGCAGACAGAGACATTCCCGTAACCGCGCTCGTGAGCAACAAAGACTTCGCCGCGCCTGCAAAGGCGTTTCCGGTGAATCCGGATACCCTGTCGACCGCGTTCCGAAGCGCCAGTACAAAGGCTTCCGCCGCCGAAGCGATCTCGGGGAGGATGCTGTCCACCACGCCGGAGAACTTTCCGGATTGTGCGGGAGCCGGCGCTGCGGCTTTTTCGCGCCCGGCAAAGGGGGTCAAATTCCACGCCTGCCTCAGCGCGTTCCTCACGGACTCGACCGGCGACGCCAGAACGTTCTGGATTCCCGCGACCGCAGAATCGAGCATGCCTTTCCCGCCAACTGCGGCGGATTGGACAAGACCGGTCACCGAAGACCTCATCCAATCCCATGTGCCGGACGCCAAACCGCGAATCGTCTCCCACGAACGCGAAGCGATGGACGCCAGACCATCGAACGGCGCGCGCAACCACGCACCAGTATTTCGAGCGAGCAACGTCATTCTGTCCCATGCCGCCGTCGCGGTCGTTGTCAAAGTCGTCCACGCCTGTCCCGCAGCGTTCGCCATTCCTGTAAACATGTTCGTGACCGTTCCGGCCGCTTCACTCGCGGTGGTCGCAATCCCGTTCCAAGTTGTCTCCGCACCCTCGCGAAACGTGTTCCAGGCAGCCGCACCGGTTGCCGTCATCCAATTCTGCGCCGCGGTCACGGCGAAAGCGGCGGATTGTGCAAGAGAGGCGGCCCTGCTCCAAGCGTTAGCCGCGCCTTGTTCAATGCCGTTCCATGCGGCGGAAGCAGCGCCTGCTATCCAGCGGAACGGGGCCGTCGCCGCGCTCGCTGCCATGCTTCCAGCGACCTTCATTCCATCCCAAATCCCGCTTGCGTCGGCTTGGATTCCGTCGCATGCGCCGCGCACAACATCCGCCGCCTTGCGGAATGGCCAAGAAACAACTGATACAAGACCGGTCCCTGCGGTCTTGAGCGCGCCCCACGCCCAGGATATCGCATCGACCGCCGTCCTCAACGCCAGTCCCAGCACCTTGCCCGGCAACCCGATTACTCCCAGCATGCCCTGCGTCAGTGTCTTCAGGAGCGCCGCACCCGACGCCGTCAGGTCGGATAACGGCCCTTCCTCCGCGTCGGAAAACGGCAGCAACCGCCGCAACCAGCCCAATGCCTTCTTCAGTACCTGGTAGGGGAACGTCACCGTTGCCCAGATTCCCCGCGCGAATGCCATGAGCACGGCCTTGCCCGCTTCGAAGAATCCGAGGTCGCCGGACAGGAACGAACGTACCGCGCCGAACACATTCACCAACGTGCTCACCAACGGTAGATTCAAGAAAGCGCTCGTGAGCGCGGATGCCATACTTGCCAGGAGACGCCACGCGCCCACAAAGAGCGCCTTGATCCCATTCCAGATCGCCGTTACGATGTCCCACGCCCAGCGGAAAGGCGTTGCGAGGAATCGGAGCACCGCGCCCCCTATATTCTTCAATCCCTCCGTCAGGGAGACGTCCCCCGTCAATATCTGCCAGACCGAGTAGATCACCTGTCCAGCCAGGCGGAATACCTCTACGAGCAGGCGAACCGGAAGCAGGAATTTCAGGATGAAGCGCGCGGATTCCACAAAGGCCGTGACGATTGTCTTCGCGAGCCAAACCACCGCCCGAACCACCAGCGCAAGCACACGGGCGACGAGAACCAGTGGATAGATGAGTCCGCGCAGAATGAAAGCTCCTGCCTGGGCGATGACGCCCAGAACCGTCCCCAGTACCTGCCCGAAGGTCTGGAACGACGAGGCATCCGCCGCCGTGCCCATGACGCCGAACACTTCCACGATGGAAAAGAGGGCGCGCCAGAAGGTCATGCAGGCGTCCACCAGCGCCCGGACCGGCGGTTCCAATATCGCACGCACCCCCCCGAAGGCGTGCCCCAGCGCTTGGGCAAACCCGGCCACGAACATCCGCACGCGTGTGTAGACCTGGAATGCGGTCGTCACGAATCCCATCAGCCCTGCTGCCTGAAGCTTCTGCGCCAGTTCGGCGGACATTTCTCCCGTGCCGTCCTTGAACGACGCCATGAGCGCGCGCACGCCTTGGAAGGCAAGGCTAATCCTGTTCCAGACACCCATCACGGTGTCCTGAATGCCCGCGAAATTCGTGTTCCACGCCTGGCGCAACAGGTACACGGCGGCAATGGCGGCGGCCACGGCCAGAGTGACGGGCCAGAAGTACGTCGCCACCGCTGCGCCCACGCCGGCGAGCGCCGGTCCAATGGCGGCGATTCCCGCGCTGACGGCAGGCGCCATGAGGCCAATCGTTCCCACGGCGGCAATAACCGCCCCGACCACCACCAACACCGCGCCCAAAGCCAGCATCAGGCCCAGCACGGCCCCTGTGACGCCCGGCGCGGCCTTGGCCATGCGCTGCAGCCAAAGAACCACGTGGGATATCCCGGCCATGACCGGGGTCACCACAGGAAGGAGCGTCCGCCCCATGATCTCGAAGAGGTTCAGCACCTGCTGTTTCGCCAGAGCGAACTGCGACCCGATGTCCACGTTCATGGCGCGGGCCATTTCCTCAGTCACCGCGACGCCGCCTTTCATGGCGTCATCGATGGAACGGATGTTCTGGCCCAGCGAATCCATGCCGGCGCTCATCTGCAAAAGGAATTTGACCGCCTCGTCCGAACCGAAGGCCTTCTTGATGATGACCTGCGCACCCGCTTGGGACAGGTCCGGGAACCGGTTCTGGATTTCCTGCAAAACGGGCAGGATGCCTTTGAGTCGCCCCGTGGCATCCACAAAGGGCAACCCCAGTTCCTTGCCCGCCTCGGCGGCCTTCATGATGAACGCCTTATACAGCGTGCCCGCTTCGGAACCGGGCATGGTCGTCTGGAGTTGCCCCAGAATGGCGAGTTGTTCGGTGAGCGGGATGTTAGAGGCCGCGGCGGTCGCGCCCACGTTCTTGATGGCCTCGGCCATCTGCGGACCGGTCGTCTTGAACACGGCGACGGTCTGCGCCATGGCCCCGGAGAACGCCTTGGCCCAGTCGATGTCCGAATACTTCTTCATGATGGGCTTGAAAATCCCGTAGCCCGTCGTGAACGTGCCGACCATTTCCTGGACTGTCGCTTTGGTGGCTTTGGCCGTGATCGCCGCCATGGCTCCGAAGGTGCCGACGGCCTCGTCGCTCAAGTTCGCCAGCGCGGATTTCACGTCATAACAGGCGCCGATGAATTCCGCCTTGCTGGCCCCGGCCCACTGGTTGGAAAACGACTCGGCGGCGTCTTCCAGGGTTTGCAGATCCTTGGTGCCGAGCGAGGCCATTTCTCCGAGCGCCTTCTGCGTGGCGGCCGTCGATGCCACGAGCGCCGCGGGCGCGGCCATGAGAGCCAGTCCCGCGCCCATCATCATCGTACCCTTCTGGATACGGTCAAGGTTGCGCGTCATGCGCTCACTCGATGCGGCGACTTTTGCGTCGAGCGATTCCATGGACGACTCGATCTTGGCGGCGTTGCGGGAGAACATGTCCCGCATCGTCACCACGATGCCCATGCCGAGGTCGTTGATCATTTCCGGTTCCGCTCCATTTCGGACTTCTCAAAGGCGAGCTGCCGCTCGAGCGCCTCGACGAACTCGCGGCGCACCCCGAGCGGCAGCGACACTATTTCGTTGTATCCCCAGTGCAACCCGCCGTAGGCCAGGAAGAAGGCGTCCGCTACAACCGAACGTTCGGGAACAAGAAAGGGGGTTCGGCCTCCAGCCGCGTGACGATGCGCGCGCCACAGGACGAACAGACCGTGTGGATGGTCGTATCGATACCGCCGTCCACACGCTGCATCTCCGCACGAAGCGAGTTCAGGTCGAAGGCGGGCAGTTCGGCGAGCGAGTTCTTGTTCGGGGCCTTGCCGTCGATCTCTTTCACGCGCATGAGCATGGCGGAATGAAGGTTCGGCTCTTTGAGGGATGCCAGCCGTTTCTCCATGTGGCCGTCCAGGAGCGTGAAGATGACGGGCTTCTTCGTGCGGGGCAACTCGAAAATGAACTCTCGTTCCGCCCCGTATTGTGTCACTTCGAGATCGTCGAGGACGACATGGACTTCGGTCGGTTCGCCGCAGTCTTTGGCGGGGCAGGTAAGCGTGAGGTCCACCTCGTCGCCAAACGATATCTGGCGGAGTTTCACGAGGAGAAACAGCCGGTCGCCGGACAGAAGGTCAAGCACGTCTTTGGGTGTAATCTCCGTCTTGTCTCCGAGCCGGACCAGGCAGTTGCGAAGCACCTGATTGACGGAATCGCCGTCCTTCATGAGACGGCGGTTCGTGAGCAGGGACTCTTCCGCGCCGGTCATCTCGCGCAGTTCCGCTTCGAGTCCGCTGGGCAGTGTGAAAGAATACATGAATCCGGTTCCTTTCCTGTTGAGCGAGAGCGCGGGAAAGGTTCCCTTCGGGGGGGGACCTTCCCCGCGGCGGTTCCTACGTCCAATACTGGAAGCAGATGGTGATCTTTTCGATGGTGTTTTCCGTGTTGCTGCCTTCGAGGTCGTCGTATTCGAGGGTCTTGATCCAGGCGCCGTGCAACGTCCACCGGCGCGTCTCGTTGCCGGTGCGGTCGTAGCGGACGATGTCCACGTCGCGCATGTAGTCGTTGGGTAGACTGCCGGTTCCGGCGTTCACGTCCACCTGCTTCTGAATCCACTCGCGCGCGGCCTGGTCCGAGCCGTCCTGCAGGACGCCCTTCTCCAGCGTGATGTCCTCGAATTTCACGCGGCCCGCGACCTTCTGGTCGAAGATCGACCCGCCCGGCGCGAACGCCACTTCCTCGAATTCCGTCTTGGGCTCGCGGCCCTTTTTGAACAGCGCCACGTCGAACCCGTTCACCTCGACGGCGAATTGCCAGTTCTGGTACAGGCTCTTGGGCATGTTGCCGGCTGCGTTCATCGGCATACCTCCTTACGCGTTGAAGATTTCTTTGAAGCTGCTGCCCGTGTCCGTCATCACGAAGTTGAGTTCCACGAATTCGGCGGTCTTCGTGGGCTTCACGAACACACGGGCGACGATTTCGTTCCGGTCCTGCACGGCGGGCGGATTGGTCTCCGCGTCGCATTGGACGCGGTAGTCATAGACGCCGCCGTTGCTCTTGACGTCCTGCAGGAACGGGTTGATGAGCCGGAGCAACGCCCGCCACGTGCGGGGATGGTTCGGCTCGAAGGTCACGAAGCGGGACGAGTCGCCGACGGCGCGTTCCATGTAGATCATGAGGCGCCGGACATTGACGCGGTCCGCGGCGGAGGGCTGCTGGAGTAGCGTTTTCTGACCCCAGACGTTCACGCCGGAGTCCGGGAACACCGCAATGACATTGATTCCTTCGGGATAGAGCACGTCGCGGTCCGCGCGCTGGGTGAGGTAGGCCACACCCTGGACGTTGAAGACACGGCCCCGGTCGATACCCGCAGGCGCCGACCACACGTAAGCCTTCTGGTCGTTGCGCGCGTAGCAGCCAGCCACCGCACCGGAGGGCGGTACGAGCTTCTCGTGGCCGCTGACCGGATCTTCGATACGCAGCCACGGCCAGTACAACGCGCCGTAGGACGAGTTGAACGCCTCGTGGGCATATCCGCCCTGGCCGCGCCGGAAATCCAGCGTTTCCTGCGGCGTCAAGCCCATCGGGGTGTCCAGGATGCAGAACACGTCTTTGCGCAATTCCGCATACGTGAGCGCGGCATTTAGGACCGCGCCCGTGGTTACTCCGGGGATACACAGGAGGTTCAGGTCGAACACGTCCTCGAAGGCGGCGAATCCCGTGTGCTGGGAATGGTCCCCGATATAGTCCTCGTCGGCCAGACCCGTGAGACCGTCGTCACCGCCGGAAAGCGTGAATTGGCCCGCGGCGGGCCGGTGCTGTGCGGTGGCGGTTCCCGTGGTTTTGTCTTCGACCGTGATGTATTCCGAGTCGCCGTTCACTACGAGTTCGACGTAGTTCGCGGCGGTCGGCGTCATGGAGAGGTCCTTGAACACTTCGACGATCTCGTTCTTGTGCCGGACGATGAGATTGAACTCCGTGTCCGGCGAACGGGAACCGTTTTCCAGTTGCACGGCGATCCGGTCGCCCCAGACACCCTCGTCCACGGCCTTGACTGTCAACGCATCCTGCGGGTCCAGTCCGCCCGCGAGGTGCGTCGTGGTGACGGCGGCCACGACGCCGGTATCCGTCCCGGCCAGAGAGACCAAGGCGGCGGCTTCGGCCTTCGCGATAACGGCTGAAACGACCTGAGCGACGGTCGACGTGGCCGCGCCATCTCCATCGGTTGCGAGATTGACCGTGATGGCCTGTCCCGTTACATCGATGGACAAGGGCGTGTCATTTCCGGAAGTAATGAGCGCGACAGTGATTCCGTTGCCCGCAACGCCAGCCGACACGGCCTGCCAGACGATACGGTTCGTACCGGACACGCCGGTTGCGAGCGTCGCCTTGACGGCATTCCGATTCTTGAGGGTGACTGCGCTGCGTAGCGCGGCGAGTGTGGTATTGTCCAGTGAGTCGGTGTAGTGGGCGATGCGGTTCACCCAAAGCTGCGCGCCGCCGTTGTCAAAGAAGGCGCGCGCGGCATAGGCCAAGTGGCCCGCCTGGATGTATCCGCCGAATCGGCGGACGAACTGCTCCCAACTGGTCACGAGCGTGGGTTTGTTGATTGGGCCGCGTTCGGCGACACCGATCATGCCGCACGCGGAGGTGGACAGTTGCTTGACGTAGTAGCTGAAATCCGTTTCGCGGATGTTCACGCCGGGGGAAAGATAGGTGGGCATGGCTCAACTCCTTTTCTTGCGCGCCGTCCGCGCGGCGTCCGGGGTCGGGGAGACTTGGCCGCTGCCGAACCCGAGGTGACTCCGAAGTACCGCCTCCGTTTGCGGCTCGTTCGGTGTGTCGATGAGTTGGGGGGCTTCGCTGGCCGCGCTGTCGTCTAGGGTTGTAAGGCTCACGGCGCCGCGGCGGGACGCCGCTTCCATCTCCGCGGACATTTCGTCATCGGGCAGCCGCAGTACCTCGCGTGGCCCCATGTGCAACCCCCGCCCGCTCTGTGTGTGCAGCGAAAGGGGTTGGAACAGCAGATTCTTGATTTCAATCATAGGGGTTCTCCTCTATCTGGTTGGTCCAAAGACGGCGTTTTCATTGACGCCGTCGCGAAACTCGAATACGCGGGTATGGATGAGTTTTCCTTCACGAACCTCGTCGTCGTACACTGGACAGTCCTCGATACGGCATCGCCCGGAGACCTGACGCAGGTTGGAAAGATTCACACGGCGCCATCCACCCAACGGGATAAGCAGGGTGAGATTGAGATCGCCTCGGTCGGCGACAGGCAACAGGAGATGGGTCTGGAAGAACCGTGTGGTCTTCTCCTGCATGTCCAGAACGGACGCGGCGGCGCCCGCAGTGGCGACGAGATCGAAATCCAGGTGATACAGCCGGGGATGCGCCGTCTCGGTAAACGTCATGGTCGCCCGGTCATCGGCAAGCAGGGGCGCCGGACAGCGGCGCGGTCCGTCTTCGGACGGGGTAGGCCCCTGCAGAATGAAGCTCGGGACCTTCGTGACTTCGAACACGTCGTCCGGGGGAACGAGAACGGCATTGGGGGCGATCTCCGCCTTGACCAGACGGATGAAGGATTCCACCACTTCGCGCAGCAACGTCATGTGTTCGTCTCCGGCAAACCTTGTTCAGAGGTTATCTACCGGAAATCGAGACGAAGTGTTGGTGTTGGGAAAGACTGAAAGGAAGGGCTGTTTACCGGGCTATCGCGGACAAGGCCAGCAAAGCGTCCGCGAACCCTATGATGAGTTCGCGATGAGAAAGCCGGTCAAGCCAAGGCCCCGGTATGCCCGATTCGCCGTAGAATGCACCGGCGATCTGGCCATAGATGGCGGCGGTGGTATCCGCGTCGTCACCGAGGTTGGCCGCCAAGAGACAGCCGTCGCAGAAGGATACGCTCTTGTGGAACGCCCAGAGCGCGGCCTCGAGGGAACGCACGACATGGCCCGCGCCGCGAATCTCCGGCGGCTCCTTCCTGCGGAACGAACCGCGCGCCACGGCGTCGATGTCTTCGCTCAGGGCATGATCACGCCAGTAATCTGAAACGGGACAATACCGGTCGGAAAGCAGTTCCTCTTTGGACGCGCCCTCCAATGCGCCCGCGAGCAGACCCGCATAGTACCGGCATGCATCGATGGCCGCGGGCGCGCCGTGCGTCGTTCGCGAACTGTCTCCGGACTTCTCTATGGCCTTTTCCGGGGCACAGCGAAAGGACATCGGGACGGGCGCAAGCCGCATGAGGGAACCGTTGCCCGCCGCCCACAGGTCGGTCGAACCGCACCAAGGTTCGTGCGTCCGCTCGAAACGATGCAATGCCTCGCGGGTCGTGTTCCCGATATCGAAGCAGCGGCTCGTGCTGCTCAGATGCCCCTCACGATACCAGCGAACGTACCGTTCCAATTGGTCGACAGCATCGAACCCTTGGCGTTCGACGAGGCTCTCCGCCAAACACAACGCCATCGACGTATCGTCGGTCCATTGGCCGGGTGCGAGACCGAACGGTCCGCCACCGGCCATGTCCGCGATGGGTTCGAAACTGCCGGGAGTCTTGAACTCGAGCGTCGTGCCGACGGCGTCGCCCACGGCAAGTCCGAGCAGGCATCCGCGATATCTGTTTTCAAGGTCCATCAGGTTTCCTCGTTCTTTTTCATGGATACAGTGTCCATGAAGCGGGGCGGGAAATCCAATTGGAGACGATAGACCCGGACACGGACAAGACCTTCTTCGGTCGCGCCGAGCCGCTCCATGGCACCTTTGGAAAGATCGATGACGCGCCCTCGGACATGCGGTCCCCGGTCGTTCAAGCGGCAGACGACGCTCCGGCCATCTTCTGTTACCACGAGATAGAGGCCACCGAAGGTTCCTTCGCGCATGGCGCAGGTAAGGGCGTTCTCGTCGAACGCTTCGCCGGAGGCGGTGGTAGTTCCACTCTCCCGAGTGTAATACGAAGCCATGCCCTCGACAACCGGCACGGGCGGGCCGAACAACCAGATACAGCACACCGTCAGCAGGAATGGGAACATGACAAGCCCCTCTTATGCGCCGTCGAGCGCGGCACGGATGGCTTTGCGATAATTCTCCGCGACTTGATCGCGATACTTTTCCATCGTGGGATGCAGGAAGGGACGCGGCGGGATGACGATGGTGGTCCCGTTCGGCATGGTGATCGTCGCGCCGTATTCCATGATCGCCCCGATATTGACCATGTCCTCGCCGTCCTTGTTGACCGTACCGCGCAGCAATCCCACGAAGGCGTGGTCGGCCAGAATCCGTTGCGTGACGGAATTGAGCAAGAAGCCCGTATCGATGAGGGCCTTGCTCGAACCCTTGCGTTCGATGGTGCTCTCCGCCAGCGGCGCGAAAGGCACGCCGCCCGGAGCCTGAGAAACGATGCCGCGTTTGATTACACGGACGAGCAGCAGGGCATTCTGGATGGTGGCCTGCCGGATGGCCTTGGCCAGCCGTGCGCCGGGATGGTTCTCCAGCCGCGCCTTGACCTTGTCCCAGTCTCCGAACCGTTCAACCGACATGATGTTTCACCAGTCTGATCACCTTGTGCGTGACCACGCCGAATAACCGTTCTTCCTTCACCGTCTGCACGCGATAGATCTCTTCACCCACCTGTACCGGTCTTCTGGACGGATATCGGCGTCAGGCAGCACGCATGCCGTGGCATCGATCTTCTGCGCCAGGTCCTCCGCCGGCGTCGGGATGAACTCCAGTGGGAACGATTCGCCTGCTGCCGCATACGGCGCATCGTCTGTGCCATACAGTTGCTCGCCCGCAATGGCGCGCAACAGCGCCGCCGCCTGACCCGACGCGAGAATCAGTGCGCACACATCGGCGCCCGCTTCGATTTGTTCATTAGGACTCAGTAGGGCCATAGGTGAGGGTCCTCCAGGGGTTCGAGGTCGAGACCCTGTTCGTACAGGACGGGCCGGAATTCCGGTGTGAGGATGTATCCGTCGTCGTCATGGACGCCGGGCTTCATCTGGGCCCTACGCTGCCGGTACTGAACCGTCAGCGACTCTTCGAGGTCCGCCCATTGTTTGGGTTGGCCTGTCTTGTTGACGCTCTTGTCTCCACTGGAGAACGAAAATGCGTTCGCCGTGGCCGCCCGCATGAGTTGGCATGCATTGATCTGTCCCAAGAGCAGGAGCAGTTCCCGCGCTTCGCCCTCGAGTTCCGGTTCAATCTCTCCGCCCGTCACGGCAAGCGTGATGTGTAAGTCCCGCGCGAGACGGAACGCCCCCTTCAAGAGACACCGCGCCAGGACCTCGTCGGCGAAGAGCGTCTTCTCCGGGTCGGCGAGGTCCTGGCGCAGGAGGAATACCAGGTCGGCCAGCGGCATGGGGTCACCCTGTATTGGAACCGAGTTCCTGCAAACGCGTATTGATGGCCGCGACCACGCTCCGGCGTTTCTCCGTCGCGAGCCACGACTTCAGATATTCCACATTCGTTTCCGACTGAACGCGCGCCACTGCGTCAGGGGCCTGCAGCGCGACAAGTCCCTCCGGCGGCGTGTTTTCCGAGATTGTGGGCGAAACGCCCGGAGCGTGATCCTGGACTACCACAAGGTGTCCCGACGCTACCGCACGTTCCATTTCTGCGCTGAGCGAGGCGGCGCCGGCCACCTCGCCCGGCTTGAGTTCGAGTCCGGCATCCGTGATGAGCAGCATGCCGGCGCGTACGTTCTTCACTTGGACCATGTGTTGAAACTCCCCTTATCCGAGAATCCGGATCTTGACCAGGATTTCCGGGCGGGTGACGCCCTGGCCCAGTTCCATCCATACGAGCCAGCCCGTCTTGAACTGGGTCTTGACCTCAATGGACTCCGTGGTCAGTGTCTCGCGGACCGGCATCTTGCCGACTTCGGCGTCGGGCACAAGGATGATCTCGTCCATGGCCGCGGCGGCCGTCAGGAGGATGCCGCCCGTGCCGTAGTTCTTGATGACGCCTTTGGCGCGCAGTTCGGCCTTGGTCTCCGGGTCCAGATTCCACGAGCGCATGTCGTTGAACCGGCGTCCGCGCATGACGATGTACTTCACGGACATTTCCAGGTCTTCGATGATCGAGATGGCCTGGTTGAGGGCCGCTTCCGTAAGCGCCGTGCCGGTGACCTCGACTACGTTCGCGGCGGGCACCGCGGCGGACACCACCGTCAGGGTGCGGCTGTCGATCTTCTTGCGGATTTCGTTCGCCGCGCTGGTCTGGATGTCCATCAGCGTGCCGATGTTGCCGTGTTTGAGGACGGAGACGTCGACCATGGGGTTGGAATGGATGCGGCTCGTCGGGAATTCCACCTCATCCTTCGTGACCTCGCCCGCCCGCGCGTCGCCGTCGGTGCTGATCCAGTGCGCCGCGATGTTCGCCCGCTTCTGGTAGATGGGACGCTCGCCCTTGGGCAGGGTGTGTTTCGTCAGCAGCAGCGAGGAGATTTCCTTCCGGTCGATTTCCTGTTCGATGGGCGCCGCAATGGCGGCGGCCAGCGCGCGCATCCCGTCGGGAGACTCGAGCGCCTGGTTCATCAGGCGCGCCATGGCCTCCATGTATTCCTGGCTGTGGATATTGACGTTTGTGTTGGTTTTCATGGGTCGGTGTTCTCCTTCCTTACACGATCAGGCGGAACTTGAGCGTACCGCCGGACACGGAAATCGCCTGCGCAACGACGATATCGCCGTCGCCGACACCCGCCGTGAGTTTGCCGTTCGTGGACGCCTTCAGGAGGTCGCCCGCCTGAACGGTCCCCTCGAACACGTCGGTTTCATAGACGCCGCCCATGCAAAAGATGCCGGGCATCTCGCCGCTTTTGTATCCCTTGATTAGAATGCCGAACGACGGAACCGCCGGGTCGGTGTTCACCGCGAACAGATCGTTGCCCGCGACTTTGACCAGTTGGCCGAGTTCGCCGTCGCCCTGCAGGTAACCGTCGCCGTAGGCGAGGCCCCGGTGCGCTGCGTTGATGAAAGCCATGATGTTGACTCCTTCCTATGGGTTAGGCCGACTGGGCCAAGGTTCCGGTTTCCGAGGCGACCCGCGTGCGGTAGGCGACCATGAAGCCGTCGCGCAACTGGTCCTCAAGGGAGGTTTTCTTGTCATCGACATCGAGCGGGCGTACACCGGCGTCCGTTCGCATCGGCGGGGTTTCCTTCGGACAGGTCCGGCAGGCCTGTGCGGATTCCTGCGACGAGGCGCCCTCGCCCGCCTTCGTTACGCCGCCGTCCTTGCCCGCGTCGGTGGACGGTTTGACACCCGCCATGCGCTCGTAGGCGGTCTCTGTCGCGACGAACGCGTCGTCGGACAGGCTGGCCAGACGGAACAGTTCCTGTTCACGCTCGTCGTCGGAGGCGAAAGTCAGGCCCTGCTTTTCCATCTTGCGCAGGAGTTTCTGCGCCCGCGCGCGGTTGGCGGCGGCCTTCTTGTCCGCCTCGAGGTCCTGGATTTGCTTTTGGAGATCGCTGACCTGCTGTTTGAGGTCTTTGTTCTCTTTTTCCAATTCCTTGACGCGCGCCTTCAACGAGGCGGGATCTTCGGGAACGGGCGTATTGCCACCTCCGCCACCACCGGTGTCGTCTTTCTTCTTTGCACCCTCGGCTTCTTCCTTGGGCGTCTTGTCTTTGTCCTTCTCGTCCATCGCTGGCTCTCCTTTTGTGTTTTCTTCACATGGGCACTGGTGCGACGCCACTTGCAGAATCCGGGCGTTCTCGTCCGCGCCCTTGCGGTCGAGCAGCCCGACTCCCGTGAACGTCACGCCGTGCAGAATTTCAAATACCGGTTTCCCCTGGACTTCGCCGCCCTTGTACTTGCGCAGATGCACGCAATAGTCGTTCTTGGACGCCGCGCGTTTGCCGCAGATCGAGCACTCGCCCTCTTCGTAGTCGCACTCCATAGAGACATGGGTGATCACGCCGCGTTTCATGAGCTTGTATGCGAGTTGAGCGTTGGCGCTGTCCCGCGTGTACAACTCGCCCGCGCATTCGATGCGCTGGCTCTGAGCGTCCTCGATGTAGTCCGCCCCGGCGATGCCGCCGACGATGTCCGTGAAGTCCTGGGAATGCTTGAGATCGATCTTCTTGTTGACCGCCGTCATGTACCGGGTGGCGAGTTCCTCGGCGAGGAAATGGTCGCCGTTCCGGTTCGTACCCGCGCGGCACAATACGAACGTGAACTGCGGGTCGCCCGAGGAACCGGGAGCCACGTCCAACGCTTCCGCCGAAGGGAACACGAACTCAATGGGCGCGGACGTGTGCATGGCCGCCGCGCGCAGGCCGTCAGGCAATGCCGAGCCGGTCTGATGTTTCTTGACCCACTCCTTTGCCTTGTCCAAGGTCCAGCCGTCCGGGTTCTCCCCGGATTTTTTGGCGAACCGGTATGCCTGCAACACCATCGTGTCCGAATCCGCGCCTTTGAGTTTGCCCACGATGATGGATACACCGTCCTTGAGTTGTTTGGTGCGGAAGGATTCGGGAACAAAATCCTTGGGGTCGCGAACGCGATAACGGATTTCATTCTCCGTTTCGTCCCAGACCCCTTGCGCGCGCAGGTTCGCCGCTTGTTTCATGGCCTTGGTCTTGCGGCAAATGAACAGCCGTTCGAGCGCGTTGGAGTTCTCTCCGTGCCGCGAAGTGATCGAGTAATGGTGTTGATGCGAGCGCATACTGGATTCCCGGCCCTGAGCGGCGATGAGATCTTTCATCTCGCTCTCGTTGGGGTAGGCGTGATCGCGGTACGAGATGAGCCAATGAGGGATATGTGTCGCGTTGCCGAGGAAGGTCTCGAAGAACCCTTTGGCATTGGCCTTCGTGACGGTCTCGTGATCGGTTTCGTAGAACTTGACCTTCGAGTCTTCGTTGATCTCCAGACCGTCCCAGTAGGTCATCAGACCTTCGACGAAGTGGTAGGAACGTTCGTAGTTGGTCGTGCTGAATTCCGTGGCATACGGCGGGTCGAAATACGCAAGATCCACCTGCGCCTTCGCGAGGAAGGTGTTCACATCATCTTTGGATGCTTTGCAGGGCTTTCCGCCGTCGAAAATGAGGGCGTTGATACGCGCAACATTGCCTTTGAGGCGCTCGACAAACTCGTCCGGGCTGTCCTCGCGCTTCCCATATTGCGTGGACGAGGAGAAATGGCCGAACCCGCCCTTGCCGGACATGCAGGTCTTGCCCAAGGCGAAGAGCGCGATGTCTTTCTTGAATCCTTTGAACAGGTCGCAGTTCGCGCGGATGTTGTCTATGAGACCATGGACACCCTGGGCGAAGAAGATGCCCTTGAATGTGTCCCGGACAAAGGTGCGCGCCTTGGAATTGTGCGCCAGGAGTTTTTCCAGGTCCGCCTCGGTGAACCGGGTATCCGAGTTTTCCACAATCGCACGGGCCGCGTGGTAGCAGTACCGGAGCCGGTCGTTGGCCAGCACGCGCAGGCCCTTGGTCTTGTACATGTACGCGACGGCGGCGGAACCGGAAAAGGCGTCCGCGACCGATTCGACGTCGTCCGGGGTGTGCTTCCAGATCCAGTCCACCAGCTTCTGCTTGGAGCCGATGTAGTTGGTGACGTACTTCGGGCGCTGATCGGGCGGGAGTTCCTCGGTGACGAGGTCGACGCCCTGCGCAGCGAGCGATTCCAGATGCAACCCGAGCGCGGCGTCCGTTTCCAACAAGAAACCCAACCGGTCGAGGTCGGTAGCGAACAGTTCCATGCGTCCTCCGGCAGGCGACTACCGCCTGTCTGAGGATTACTTACCGGAATCGAGGAGAAGATGTAGGAGGGATGAACGGAAAGTGTCGGATCAATTGCTAGATAGTTCAATGACTGGCACCAAGTTATCTGTCGGTTTCCTGTTGTGTATGCCCAAGTTCAACACTCCTAGCATTTCGACTGTTGACTGATCGGGTTGAGTGCCAAGAAGTGAGTGGGCAAGGCAAAACCGCAAGATTGTCGGGGTGGGTACCACACTTGAGCATATGTTACCGACGTAAGTGGCACTTTGAACGACAGATGCGTACAGGGCCAGTGACTTGGGGTGCTCTCCAAAAAGGTTCCTAAGTTCCGTTTCGTCTTGAGGCGCAAGGAATTCGTTTGCTATTCGTGACGCTTCTTTTCCAAGGAGTGATAGGGCCGCTTCACGGCCTTCAGGGAAGATATATGCCTGTTCGGCAGCTACGACACCCCAGAACTCATCGTGACGAACAAGATTCTTCATATTGAACAAGACCAGTCCGCGTTGCGCATCTGAGCGTTCAATCTGATCGAGTCCTTCAGCAAGTCTTTCAAGAAAGGTCCTCGGAGAGCTGCCATGCATTACCTTGCACGCAACTCCCCAGCGGGTGCCATTGAGAGTAAACAACACATCCGGATTGTCGCCTTGTGATTCGTCGGGGTCATCAAGTTGGACGTTTTCCGCCAGTTCCACAAACGTCGAAGCAATGAGCAGCTCAAACACTTTGTCACTTCCCTGATCGCGAACGGGAGCCCAGGTATTCTGTGTGAATACGGACTCCGGAAGAAGCCGCAGATGTGGAACCAATACCTCAAACTGTGGCGAATCCTTCAATCGGACAATCTTGTCAATAAGGTCGTGAAAACCAAGGGATCGCCTACGATTTTCGCGAAAATCGTCGATATCTCCCGACACGACAGAAGATGATAGATGTTCTGCATTATCAGCCCATTGCCAAGTCTCAAGGCAAAGGGTTTCCAAAACTGAATCGCGGGGCACCTGTATTCCATGCTGTGCCAATATCTCAAGGAGTTCGTCCACCTTCCTTTCAGCGTCCTGGATTGAATAGAAATCAGACGCATCGCTCCCACTGTCCATTGTAATTGTCTCTTTCTCGTGTTTTTTGCGGACCTGGAGACTTAGGAGAGTGTTCCCAATAACGCCTGTCCGCACCTGTCAATCGTATCATACTCGTCGGTTTCCACAATCGGTCCGCGGCTGCCGTGGTAGGGGGACTGCGTGTCCCGATGATACTCGAGGAAATCCGTCGGCAATACTCTAACGCCCTGTTCGACAAGCCGATTGATGACCCAGAACCCATCCTGATCCCACTCGACAATGCCCGGCAGATAATAGACCTCGATGTCCATAGGCCCTGGGCCTTGTACCCAAACTCCGATGGGATCGTAATCCACGACCTGGCCGTTCTCGATGACCGCGCGCCGGTCGATCATATACCGCAGTCTCATGACCATCCCTCCGCAATGGCAACATGCTCGGCCAGAATTCCGGCGTCAATTTCTTCAAACATCTTCGCATTTTCGCGCCGGTACGTCTGCCAGCGATTCCAGTCCGCCGCATAGGCCACCTCGCACGTTGGCTCGATCAACTCGATGTGATGCCGCCGCCCGACATCGTCAACGAGGTCCATTTCCGCCCAGTCGCCGCCGTCCCGCCACCAGCGAACCACCTTGATCGTGTGCGAATGCTGGAATCCTTGGTCATACCCTACAACCTTCCACAGCAACCAGAAATCCGTGTGCGTCACCTTTCCTTGTGAGTCGAACTGGGGCGCCACCCGCGTCACGAGAAAGCTGTCCGCGATATCGCGAAACAGCGGTTTACCGTTGTCCTCGTTGTACACCGTCACATACGAACCCCGCTCGTTGAAAAGCCGGAATTCCTCCTGCAACCGCGCCATCTCCTGTTGTATGAACTCCTGCATCTTGCCTCCGTTACAGCACCACGCTCTCGATACGCCGTCCGTCCGGCAGCCGCGTGATACCCCGCGACGTGAACGCGCGCAACACCCGGTCTCGTTCCTGTGCCGATGCCGTCTGGATGAATTCTATGTTATCCAAGAGTGTGACGGAATACTTGAAGATCGTCTCGTTGCTGCCCTGCCGTGCGCACTGCTTCCAACCATCGACCGTGCTGTGCCGCTGTTCGCGAACTGTGTCATCCGTGCATCGTCCGTATTTGTCGCCGTCGTAACTGATGGCGTCCATGCGGCGCAGCAACCGTTTCTTGAAATACAGCCCCGCCTCCTTCGGTTTCCCGTCCGCTCCGAGTTTCTTGATGCGCGTGAAGAAATAGGTCGCGCCGCCCGTGCTCATATCCGCCTCGGGCGACATGCCACCGGGCGTGACGCCGGCGCGCATTTTCTCCACGGTGCTGATCATCGCGCCGTTGTTGTCCAGGAGCGTCTCGATAAACGTTCCCATGTGGGCGCCGTTCGTCAGGCCATGCTTGAGGGAATACCCCCTCATCTGGCGTTCGAGATCTTCATCGGACAAGTCGAATCGGAATTGATGACGGTATCCGCCCCGGCGTTTCGGGTCGGCGTGGCCGTACTGATATTCGCCGAGCGGATCATAGCCCGGAAGCCGCGTTATATCCTTCACCCCCAAACGCCGTTCCCAGAACGCCCGCAACGCCTGGACACGCTCGTCCATGGCGGCGCCGCGCTTGTCCAGATCGCCCAGCAGACGGACATATTCACCGTCTTTGTCTTCCTTTCGGATGTACGCCAACTTCCGGAGATACATCCATTCCGCATGTTGCGGGGAAGCGATGCTGGCATCGACCCCGAGCGTCCCCAGATGCTCCAAAGCGCGTTCCACGGTATCCGATTCCACCGTTCCCGCGATGGCCAGTTCCAGTTCGCCCTGCTGAGCATACAGGTTTGCGCCCGACCATGGCGTGTACCGGACCCGCGTACCGTCTGGGAAGGTGACCTCATACTGTTCCCCGTCCTTCATACGGTCCCCACTGAACATGGTCGTATTCGAGGCAGCGTCGTCCAGCACGGTGATCTCGTTTTTGCGCAACTCGCGGCGCGTGCTCTGAACCTTTGTCTTTCGGACGGTGAAGGGAGGGGCTTTCTTGTCCTCGCGCGGCGGCAACCGTTTACGCAAATACGCCTCGAAATTCCCGCCGCCGACCTTCTGCCGTTGTGCGACCGCCTCGTCCACGCGATCCAGCCACTGCAAATAGGTCTCCGCCATTTCCTTCACATCCGGGTCGCCGGATTTCAGTAGTTTTCTGAGGGCTTCGCGGTGTTTTCGCGCCGCGTCGATCTTGGACTGGTTGTATGAACCATCTTGGGCATGATGGTTCGTCGTTTTCACGGCCAGCAGGATGTCCTGTGCGAAGCGGTCCTCCGCCAGCGATTCGCCGAGCTTGATATTACTCCGGTCCATCGCGCCTTGCTTGAGGGATTCCAGAATCCGGCCATCCGCGTCGGGCCGCACCTTGAGCTTTACGACCGTCCGCTTCTTCCCACCGAAGGATTCCGTGAAGACAAGGGCGTTCTGGTCCTCGATATCGTCCGCATCGATAGGAAGCGTCTTGCCCTGCCAGCCCAACACCTTGGCATCTTCGACAATATCCATTTCCGATTTGCCGAACCGCCCCTTTCGTGAAACGGGGATATCTGCCTCGAACCGGAAATCCTTCCTGCCGAGGACTTCGCCATAGTACCGCTCGAAATCCTTCCGGAGCCGTTGTTTGCGCGCGAGCAACATGTCCAGGAAAGATTTCTTCGCCGCTTCGTTCCGTCCGAACCTCGCGTCGGCGTACGCGCGCACGGCGTCGAGATACACGTCGTCCGGAATCTGTTCGATTTCCCGGATGTACCGGAGCGCAACGGATGGGTCCATCTGGACTTGCCCAGCCTTCGCCGCTCGGAACAACCGGTCATACAACGACTCGAGCGACCCATGATTGCTGTTCGGGTTGTAGCCGAGTCGCAGTTCCTCATCGGCCCGCCCCAGAAACTTCCCCGCTTGGCCCTTGTCCACACCGTAGAGGCGGCCGTCCACGGTACGGATGAATTGTTGGGGATGATTGTCATGGTTGGAGACGAACCAGTCGACGACATGTTCGCGCTGGAGTTGCTCGATCTCCTCCCGCGTAAGCGTGCCGAAATCCGTAAGTTCGCGGAAGTCGTAGTCCCGACGCAGGCCGGTCTTCATCTTCTGGATGGTGCCGACGCGTCCGTTGAGCGCGATGACCCGTACTTCGATGGCATCGGGGTCCACTAAGCGCCCCAGACGATAAGCCATCTCTTCGGAATGGGCAAGGAGTGGATTGTCCGCTGGTTTGAACATCCATCGGTTGCCCTCGGTATCCAGCCAGAATTCCTTGGCGTGTACGCCGCCGGCGTCCTTGGCACTCTTCTCATAGGTGAAGTTCGAAGGTTTACCCCGCGTCGCTTCCCACGACGCATCGATGGGTACAAACTCCGAACCTTTCTTGGCGAACACCGCCGGCGCGGGAACCGGGCTTGGGGCCGGTTCCCACGCCGGGGGAGTGGACGGCGTCTTTGGCGATGACGGCGCCACTGCGGGATGTGGCTTCTTCTTTCCGTACTTTGCCTGGTGCGCCTGATAGCCCGCCGCGAGTTTTTCGTGGACGGCCTGGATTTTGGCCGGGTCCGTTTCGGAGAGAAGGGTGATGAAATCCTGTTTGCTGCCCCATTGCCAATTCTTGACCTTGGCCGCCTTGACGAGATCCTTCAGTGTGGCCGCATTCATCGACGCGAGTTGGTCCTGGAATACCTTCTTTTTGAGTGCCAACTCCTTCGCCATGGATTCGAGGTATTCCTGGGGCAGGCCGGTACCCATGGCGAGCGCACCCTCGGCGTCATGTACCGAGGTCATGAACGCCGCGAACTGTTCCGGCCCCGCGGGCAAGACAACCTTGCCTACCTGCTCCTCGATGAAGACTTTGGATTTCTGGAGCGCGGCGGTGACGGCTTCCTGTTTGGCCTTCTCCGCCAGTTCCTGACCCGCCGCTTTCTCCAGAGCGTGAACGAGTTGCTGCTTGTTTTTCAGGACGCCCACGCCGAGTTTCTGTTTCGCCGCGATAAGCGAGTCCCCGGACAAGCCGCTGTGATCTATACCCGGTTCCATCTGGTCCAGCAGGTCGATGACATCCTGCTTGGTCATGTTGAGGGAGATGCCTTTCCCCTTGGCCATCTCCTGGAGTTCCTTGACCGTAAGGTCGTGCAGCCCGCCGGACGGCGGCAATTGCGCCACCTGTACCGCGACCTGCTGGGCCTGCTTGAGGGCGGCCTGTTTCTGCGCCAGCAACGCAACGAGGTCCTCCTTGCTGCGTAGCGCGCCAATCTTGTATTGGGCGAGTTTGGCTTTAAGCGCCTCGCCGCCAAGATCACCGTGGAGGACACCCGGCTCGGCGGTATCCAATAACTTGATAAAGTCCGTCTTGGTACGCGCGATGGCGATGCCATTCTGTTTGGCGAGCGTCTGAAGCTGCTTCACGGTCAGTCCACTGAGATCACCGATGGAGCCACTGTCGAAGGCCGCTTTGAGTTTGGCGTCCTCCTCCACCTTGGCGTCCGCGAGTTTTTCCAGCGTCTGCGGCGGGAGGATACACGCGGCGGGTTCATCATCCGCTTTGGCCATGGGCGCGAGACCACAGATATCCATGGGCCATGCGACGACGTGAGCACACCGGCAATGGGGGTGCGCTGGTTGTTGCGGGAACTTGTCCGTGAGGAAGACCTTGCCGTCCAGGCCACCGCAGACCGGGCACATCCGCTCGTCTCCCATCGCGAGCCATTCGAGCTTCTGTACGCCTACCCGCTGATGGAACTTTAGACGCCCCTGGTTGTGCGCCCGCAGGACCTCGGTGCGAACGATCATCTCCATGCGGTACTGCGCCTTGCTGAACACACGCGTCCCCGCCTGTCGGAAGGAATCTTTGTCCACGATGACTTGGCCAAGATCGCGGACGATGTCATCGGCGCCCTTCCCCGTGGCGATGCCGCTCATGATAGTGCGTTTGATGCCGCCGGCCAGTTCGCGATGGACATCCCCGGCGAGAATGATGTTGTAGTTCACCATGAAATCCAGGGCGTCGGTGTCCACCAAGGTGAATACGCGCGTCGTGAGCTTGTCTATCCCGCCGGACGTAAGGTCATGATAGAAGGGCATCTGCGCTGCCGCGAATTCGCCGATGCCGTCGTACACGCCTTGCCGGAACGCCGCCTTGGTGGACTTGCGAAACGCGAGGGTATGGTCTTTCTTGACGGTGGACAGGATGTCCGCGAGTTCGCCGTTGAGTTTGTCCAAGCCTTTGAGTGCGGCCAGTTTGTTGTCCGGGAGCGAGCCGAGCGATTTGTACCGGAGGATGGCCTTCGCGACATCTTCCTGCGCGGACTTGAGCGATTGTGCAAGGCCGCTGGCGGTCTGGTCCGAATACAGATTCCGCGCGCGCACGGATTTCTCCGCGGCCCGGCGAATGCGTTCCGCTTGGGACAGGCGCGGCGCGGCAGCGGAAATCATGCGCGGAACCGGCAGGCCGCCGCGTCGAAGCTCCGCTCGCACCGGTGCACGGCGCAGAAGTTGGTGTCCTCATCGAAGTGAAGACAGCCATCGCAGTAACGGACAGCCGCATCCGTATTCTGCGAATCCGGCGTCGGCGGGATATCCGAAGCGGCGGAGGCTACATCCGGGGTGATTCCCAACATCTTCTGTGCCGTTTCGACAGAGAGTATCCCCGCCATGACCATGTCCACGATGGGCTTGACCTGTTTCTCGTCGGAGAGGTCGACGACCTTCTTCTCCGTCTCTCGGTTCGCGGCCTCGATATCCGGGTCGAGGTCCATTTTGATCTGCATGCTCGACCGGCTGATGAGTTTCCGGTCATACAACTCGACGAGAAGGCGCTTGATGTCCACCGCGTCGTTCGGGTCAAGGTCGTTGAACACGAACTGAAGCGTCTTGTCTCCGTAGCCTTTGAGTTCCTGCCAGTCATCGAAGACCCATGCGAGAATGGCCCGGGCGGCCTGCTTGATCTCCCGTATCATGACCATCATCTTCTGCATGCTGACCGACGCCGTGGCGAAGTTAGGACCGTCGCCTGTCACGAGCGAGCGGGACAGACCGAGTGCGACGATGATGTCCTCTTTGACTTCCTTGACCTTGTCCTCGACGTTGAGCACCTGGCCATCCGTGCCGTGGGTCTCGACAGTCACGTAGAACGGGACGACCAGTCCGCTGCGGAGATCCATCTTGTTGACCATGTCCCGGACGCCTTCGAGCATCCGCTGGTCGGGCATCACCATCTTCTGTCCGAAGGCACCGCCCACTTTGAGCAGCCGGAACGGTGTCGCCCAGCGTTTGGCGATGGCCTGCTCGGCGCGGCGGTAATCCCGAAGCAGTTCGATGGATTGAAACGCGGGCAGTACGATGGAATTACCGCGGGGCGAGAAGGACGGCGCATCCCATTTGAGATGCAGGACCTGTTCCACGGGGAGCGCGATGCCTTCGCCTGCGCCAGGGTTATCTTCCGGGTATTGCCTGATCTCCGTGAGTTGCCCCTGCTCGTATTTGACCTTCACCGAGACGGGATTCACGCAGACCAGTTCCTCGATATCCTTGCCTTCCTTGGCATACCGTTTGAAACCGGTGGCGTCGCCTTTGACGAGAAGCTGGAGGACCATGTCCTTGACGAAGTCCATGAGGCCGAGCCGATCAGCGGCCTCGTCAACCTCGTCTTTCACATCGGTATCGTCACACGCGATTTTGATGTCATCGCCCACGGCGAAAGAACGCCATGAATTCACGCAGTTTTTGACCAGCGGTTCTTCGAGGTAGTATTCCCACGCCTTGCGCGCCCGCTCCTCCCAGGTCCGAGGGATGACGTCCATCGCGGCAATCTTGCTGAAAACACTGCTGTCCAGAATCGCAGCGGTCGCCACCAAGGGCTGCGTTGATTGTCCGTCAGGGGTTGGTGCGGACATCTGTGTCTTCTGGGCGTGTCTGCGTCGGGACATACGCGCGGGGCTCCGGTATGGTTGTTTCTCTATGGGCTATGTACCGGAAACCTCGACTGGAGACGGCAGGCCTATATGAATACCGGCTCCGTGATGACGGGAATCACGGACACGGTCTCTTCGCGCGCGCCATCCAGCCGGTTCTGCTCATGGGCCAGCATCGCGCAACGCACGGCATCAACGATATGGTCGTTCCCCTTCGAGTAGACGACATTTCCGTTCTGCAGCGTGTATGTGTGCGTCGTGAACTGGTCCTCGACTTCCGCGTCTTCAGCGGGCAAGAGGAGTTGCCGACGCTGCAACGCCCCATTGATGAGGCTCGTCATCAGTTCCTTCGTGCGTTTCTTGACTTCGCGCCCATCCCGAACGGCTAGGGTCGTCATTCCCCCGAAGTCATATCCGTGTAACCGCCCCTCCAACTGCTGCGGTCTGTATTTATCCAAGGCGAGCAACTCCTGCACCACCGCGAGACCGTTGCCGCCGTTGTCCACACCGATGCCCGACGGCGTGAAGAACCGTTCAAGCAGCGCAATCGTCTGTGCGATGAGCGGGTACGCTACATGCTCCATGTGGATACGCAGGACGAGCGTCAGCACCTTGCGTTCGCCGACCTCGCTCTCGCGGAAGACCACCAGTTCCGTCGGGTCGTTGGTGTACCCGAGGTCGCCGCCCATCCAGAACACGCCGGTCTGCGGCATGAGGTTCAGCAGCATTTCCAAGCGGTCGTGGGCCGCTTCCTCGGTCTCACAATCTCTCAACTCATCGCCCGTTATTTCGATCTTCCGGTACTCGACCACATCCTGACGGCACAGCCCAAGGAACTCCACATTGAAGGCACCATAACTCGGCTTGCCGTGTTCGCCCGCGACCTCGTGCTGCCAGCCCGCGGTGTCCCGGCCCCCGTAGAACTCGAGCAACTCGGACTCGCGGTCCGCCGTCCAGTTCGGATTGATCCATGAGGGCCAGCGGAATACGCGGAACTGCGCGGACGATGTGAGCCGGTAATAGGTCGTGTCGCGCAATCCGTTCGGCGTGGAGTAAATGCGCAAGGTGCCATTGGCGTTCAAGCACTGGCGCAACGCCTTCCATGCCCGCTCGGACAACCATGCGCCCTCATCGACCCAGATACGGTCCACGTGCAGTGAACGAAATGCGTCGCCGTAAGGACCCGCGGGCCGAAAATACAACACCGCGCCGTTGGCGAACTCGATGCGGAAATACGGTTTCCGGTGAATCTTGGGCTTTCCCTGCTGCGTGATCGCAACGCTCTTCATGAGCAGCGGGTTGGCGTCCAACTGAAACTCGATCTCCTCGACGACCGTGTCCAAATGCCCCTGCTGTGGGGCCGCGATGAGACCCTGTCCGCCCATCGTCGTGAACGCGAAATGCAGCGCGTCCGTGGACAAAGAAATTGTCTTGCCCACGCCACGCCCGTCGAGATGGATGATGTTCTTTTCAGGCGCGAGCAGGTCCTCGGTCTGGTGCGGCCAGTATCCGCGCATAGAGCCATTTCTGTTGCGCAGATAGTGTTCGCCCCATGACACGGGATTCCCCAGGACCGCGCGCAGGCGTTCCTGTTCCTCCGCCGTCAGAGATTTCAAGTCACGGCCTCGTGTATCGCGACCTTTACCGTTGCCCATACCAACCTCATGATTGCCCGCTCGATGTCCGGCATTTGTTCCTCATCGCGCGTTTCCGCCCGCACCGCGATGGCGGCTTCTTCCAGTGTGGTCCACTCGGGATATTTGCGGGATGCCGCATCCGCGCGCGCCAGCGCGTCGTCGATACGTCCCGCAACGAGTTCGGCGCCCAACGCAACGAGCGTAAGACCCGCGCGAACCACGGCGCCTTCATTGGCCTTGAGGACATCAGCGGCGTTCATCGGCGGCTTCCTGTGTCATGGCCCAGCGGTCCAGTGCATCGAGCGCATCCGCCAGACGTTCCCCGATGCCGCGTAACCGCTCGGCATCCGGATGCTTGGTCTGTTCGAGCGCCTTATTGGCTTCGGCCACATACTCGGGGGTGTAGTGGTTCACGGTATGGATGGCCTTTACAACGGCGTCAGGCGGCCTGGTGTGAGCACATCCACCGAGGGCGAGGCCGATGACGAGGGCGAGAAGGACCGACTTTTTAAGGGGCATGTTCTTTCTCCTGCTTTTCCGTGAAATGACTTGACTTCCAAGGGCGAACGAAGCGTGTATGTGTACGCGCGGCGGCACAGGGCCGGCGCGGGAACGCAGAAAGGAAACCGAGCGTGAAAAAGAGCGAAGTAAGAATCGGCGAGACCTACACCGTCAAGGTGTCCGGGCAACTCGCGCCGGTCCGCGTCACGGGAACGAGTCCCTACGGAGGATGGATCGGCGTCAACACGAAGACCAATCGGGAAGTACGTATCAGGACCGCCGCCAGACTGCGCAGCGCAACGGAAAGGAACTGAACCATGAAAGACTGCACACTGCACGAGGCCGCACAAGCCTACATTGAACACCTGCGAGCGCAGGGCAAGAAGGACCGGACGTTGTACACCTACGGCCAGGACTTCAAACAGATGGAAGCCTTCTTCGGCGAGGACAGAAAACTTAAGGCCATCCTGCCTCCGCACGTCGGCAAGTTCCTGAAGAGCGACGAACTGCTCCGGCTGCCGAGCGGCGGCGAGCGCGCCAAGCCCACCGTGGAGAAGACTATCCGCGTTCTGCGGATGTTCCTCGTGTGGGCGAAGGATACGGGCCGGATCGCCAAACTGCCCTTGCCCAAGGATCTGCCCATGGGCCGGAACAAGGAAAAGGAGGACAACGATGCCAACGGCAACACCTCTGACGCTTCTGCCGAGTCCTGAGCCGCTCCGGGTTGCGGTGGACGCTTTTGCCCGGCGTCTCGAAGCACAGGGCGGTTCCCCGCGCACCGTGTCCGCGTACACGCGCGATCTGGAACGTATCGCGTCCGTACTCGCCACGCGGCGTCCGGGACTCGCGTTGGGTGATGTGACGCCCGCGCTACTCGACGACGTGCTGAGCAGTCCGGCAATCACCGTGGGGACTCGCAGCGAACCCTGTTCGCCGGCGACCCTGCACCGGCTCAAAGCGTCCGTCCGCTCGTTCTTTGCATGGGCGGAAGAGACCGGGAAGGTCGCCTCGAACCCCGCGCGCTTTGTCCGGCTCCAGCGGCTCAACCCTAAGCCGCCCGTTTTTCTGACCGAGCGGGAGAAGCGGCAACTGCTCAAGACGCTCCGGCAGACGGACACGCGCGAAGCGCGGCGCGACCGCGTCATCATTGAGTTGTTCCTCGGCACGGGCATCCGGCTGCAGGAACTCGTGGGCCTCGACGTAGACGACGTGGACCTCGATGCGAAGCACATTCGCATCGTTGGTAAAGGCAACGCGCCGCAGGTGAAATTCCTCAAGACCGACCTCCGTTCATTGCTGCGCGGCTATCTCGCCGAACGCCGCCGTATGGGGACGGGCGAACGCACCGCCTTGTTCCTGTCCAACCGGGACACGCGCCTGACGGCACGGCAGGTCGCCCGGCGTTTGGATACGTGGGTGAAGGTGGCGGGCATCAACAAACACCTCGGCCCGCACGCACTGCGTCACACCTTCGCGACGCACCTCTACGCCAAGTCTGGCGACATCCTCATCGTGCAGCGCGCGCTCGGCCACGCGAGCCTGTCCACAACCCAGGTGTATACCCACCTCGTGGACGGCGCATTGGAGGACGCAATGGAGCGGCTGTAGCGGCCACTCGGACACCAGAGAACCTCCGGGCCTAATGGCCCGCGTTCTCGTTTGTGCCGTGGCATTCATCCCTTTCCCCTACGCGCTATCGTGCAGACGTCCGCCGGACAGCCCCGCATAGTGACCATATCTGCGAGTCGCTTCAGGTTGTCCCAAACCATTGCATTCACCTTAATCTGCAACTCGACCTGCTCGCACAGGCCGTCCAGGACTGAATTCAGCGGGCATTGTTCCGTGCTGCATTTGTTTGCCATACGGGGTCGTCACTCGGTATTAGGGAAGCGTTTGTTTCGTCCTCCTGGCCGGAACCGGATGGTGTAGCTCAGGCGTATACCTTTCCCCAGAATCCAGGCAAGCAATGTCTTAAGCATGGACGGCCTCCTTGCAGTAGCGATCCCAGTTGGCGAGGTATTCCTCGACCGTGCCGCTTCCCGCGGGCGTGTTGTACCAGCGCTTCCAATACGCGGCCTGGTCCGCGAGTGACTCGGGGATCGGGTCGCTGACTTGGAAATAGTGGAGGCGCGAGAAGAGCACGCCGATCTTGTCGTTGTCGTCAAGGCGCAACGCCCACAGGAGGGCGTCCGTTGGAATTATGTCCGGCCAGGTCAGCGGCGCGTGCGAGTCGGCGAACAGCCACTGCGTCGCATTGGCCAGCACGTCGGGCCGCCCGCGCAGGTACGCCAGCGAGGCCTCGACAGACCCGGGTTCCACCTGCCATTTACTGAAACCACCGACCTTTCCCTCGAACCTCGGCGTCCGTTGCCGTTCCCACGTCAGGTTGCTTTCCTGGGCGGCGGTGCCGAACAAGAGGTGCGCCGTCCGGTCCGCATACGCCGGCGACGGTGGTTTCGCGCCGTGTACCGTGGCGGCGCATCCCTGGCAGATCCGCCAGATGCGGCGGGCGCTCTCCAAATTAGGCATGGACGGGTCCTCCATTGGGCCAACAGGCCGACGACGTTGCCCCACGTGGCGCGAAGCCACCGGGAAGGGCATGGTTGTCCGGAAACGGCTTTCGGGGGCCGTTTCCGGCAACCAAGCGGAGACTTGACTTCCTGCCCACATGCAAGCGATGAATCGGGTAGATGACAGCAGGAGAAAAGAAATGAGCGAAACCAAACAGAGACGGCCCACCACGGCGGCGGAAACCTATCGTCAGCGGAGAGAGACCGTGGACGCCCTGTTGGGCGAGCTCCGCGGCAAGCTCGACGCACACGCCAAGCGCGCGGCGGCGGACTCCAAGAACTGGGGATACCCCGGCGACCTCGGCCACGTCGAGGAGGTTCTTCGCGACCTTGCCGCCTTCATGCGGTAGACTCGGCCCCCTCATAGCAGGTCCTCGTCCGTGATGAGCGGCGCTTCAGACACACCTTCCGGCTCACCGTCCTCGGCCATTTCGCCCAGCGCCTCGCGCACAATCGCTTCAATCCGTTCCAACTGGCCGCGCAGTCCTTCGAGGCTTTCTTCCTTCTGCCCGAACACCCGGAGGATGTTTACCAAGGCGCCGTGATAGTCCCGTGCCTCGTTCGCCATGGATACCGGCGGTTCTTCGTCGGCGACGGGAGCCGGAGGCGCCTCGGTTGTGGAAGGCGTGGGGTCTTGTTTCCGTTTGCGCCACAGCTCGGCGACTTCGCGCAGATTGCCGCGGTCGTGAGAGAGGGCTTCCAACCGTTCGCGCGGCATTTGCGCAAGGGTGACGATGTCTTTCTTGGCGAGGCCGGACGTTCCAGCGAGCACATCACTTCGGAATTCCGCGCCGAAGAGTTCGGCCAGTGCATCGAGGGCCTCGGCAAACTGCGCATCCCGCTTGATTGTGCTGGGTGAAACGCGGTGTTTCTTGGCGAGACGATCCGCCGTGGCATCCGGCGCTTCGGTCGCTTCTTGAGAGTCCCCCGAAGGGTCACAGTGACCTTTCGAGAAACATTGGGGTTTTTGCAGATTTTCTACAGGGTCGGACCGTTGTTCCCCGTACTGCTGGCCCCGGTAATAGGCCACCTGTTCGGGGGGCAGGTTCCTGCGTCCCAACTGATGCCCGATAATCCAGAGCCGGGCGGCGTCGCGGGAGTCGAACTCCAGAGAGGTCGTTGTAAAGGGGATGCCATGCAGGCGGCAGAGGCGCAGACGGTGATGCCCGTCGAGGAGGATGTTGTGGGACGCCCAAACCGCCAGGGGGCTCAACGCGCCGTCGTCCAGCAGGCTGCACTCCAGTTGCCGGAGTTCCTGTTCAGACAGGGGCGGAATGAGACGCTCGAACTCGGGATCGACGATGATGTCCACGGGTAACCTCCTGGGATTCGCTCTTTGCATTCGGAGGTTATCTACCGGAAACACAGCCCGGTCTTGGGCGGCCTGAACGGCGCGAGACAGTATCCAGACAGTCTCGGACAGTCGTCTCACAGAGCCGTGGACGAACACATTCATAACCGCACGGGAATGGCAGATTCCGGGAGCCATTGTTCTGGGGGCGGGATTCTGAAAATACGCCCGTGAAGGGAGAGCCAAGAGATCCGCCGCGGGGTCGACTAACTCCAGTTAGTTGACCTTCTACGCCTCGGCGCCATCGGAATCGCCCGTGTTTTCCGGGGTGTCCGAATCGACAGTCTCGGTGTTATCCGACCTTTTTCCCGCGTTTTTCTGGGAAGCGTCGGTGTTGCCCGCCAACAGTGCGCTGGCCCACTCGGCGGGCGTGGTCTCGCCGTGGGAGGGTTTGTCCCCTTCGCGGGAGACTTTGGTGGCCTTCAGCCGATCCAGCATCGCCAGGATGGAGGCCATCGTCTTGTTGGCCAGGTCCTGCTCGCCCGCAACGACGGCGCGCCCGTGCCTCATGAATAAGAGCGCGGCAGCATCGAGCATGGCCGTATCCGGACCGGTCTCGTTTTTGAATTCCCGCGAGATCTCCAGGCGCAAGGCAAGGAACTGTTCTTTTTCCTCGGGCTGAACGAAGGCCGCGGAGTAGGCGCCGTGCTTATAGCCGAACTTGTTCCCCGGCTGAAAGCGATGTGGAGGCTTCTTTGCCGGCGCGTCCCCTGGCTGCCGATGGGGCACAACTTCGCCCCGCGCACGGGCAAGGTCATCTTTTGAAACGCATCGCGGCATCACTCATCTCCGGTGTTTCATTTTGCTCCATCCGACGTGACCGGCGGGAGAGGCGGATTTGGCCCCTCGGGCGGTCCTGTCACTGGTCATCTACCGGAAACGATTGGGTTGTCTTGCCCATACTGATTGCGCGCCCAATCCAGAATCCACAACGCATCCGCTTCATTGTCGTCCGTGGGATTCCAACCACGATTGACCGCGGCGGCGATCATGGCAGCCTTGTCCGCATTGCCCTTGCCCGTCCCGTGCCGTTTGATGGTCGCTACGGGTACGCCCTGATACGGGACGTGCGATTCCTCACACCACGCCGTCAATGTCGCGAGCAGCCCGCCATAGACATGCGCGGCGTCCGTACCGGCGTGCCTGCGGACCTCTTCGAAGTAGACGGCCTCGAACGGTCCGAGCAATGCGTGGGCTTCCGCGACCTGGTGACGAAACCGCACATACCGCATTCCGCCGCCTTCGTATCGTGACGGACGGAATGTCCACGTACCGGACTGCACGCGCCCGTCGATGCAGGCAGCCCAGCCGGTTGTCGTGCCGAGGTCGAGTGCGAGGACTTTGTTCATGCCGCCGGTGCGCGCGGGAAGATGCTCTGTAGCCTCCGTGAAAGAAACCCCCTTTGAGGGGTTTCTTTCACTGGTTACAGTGTATATATGGGTTTCTTCCATTTCGTTTTCCGTTTCCGTTTCGGAAATAACCGCTATTTCCATTCTTTCACTGAGCTTCCTGGAATCGGACGATACCGCGATCCATGAGAAGCGAATCCGAGCGATTGACACAATTGCGGACGGTCTTTTCGGTGACGTCGAGATGTTCGGCAATGGCCGCGACCGTGGGTTCTCCTTCGATGATGCCGAGCGCGTTCACGACATCCAGAGCGGTGATCTTCTGAAGACGTCCGGGCGCGCCTTTCACCTTGCGGTCGCTGAGAAGTTTCTCGACGCGATGGACGGGCCACTGGAACACCAGAGCGACGGGCGGCGGCGCGGCGAACTCGCGGAGCGTCCATTCGAGCAGGAATCCTGCGCAATCGTCGCCCTCGAGTTCGGACAACGTCGCCACGGCGTCCGGGTCGCGCCCGAACACGCCCGAACCCGACGCGCGGTCGATGGCGGCTTTCGCGCCCTGCTGCCCCTTGGAAAAGTGATGGGCAAAGGCGATGGCCGCACCGGTGTCCGTGGCGATGGATTCGATGCTGTTGCAGAAGGCCGTCATGTCCCGCGCGCTGTTTTCGTCGCCATCGTTGGTCTTGTAGATGGGATCGAGGATAAGCAGGTCGAACGGCTGCTGATGTTTGAGCCAGTGAATGAGTTTCGTCTTGAGCGTCTTCAATTCCATGACGCGACCCCGCAAAGACCACACGGACAGGTTCTCCGGCGCGAACGGCATGTGCTCCTCGATCCAGAGCACGCGCTGCACGAACGAGGCACGGTCGATCTCCAGGTTCACATACAACACCCGTCCTTTGGCGCAGGAATGGCCCAGCCACGGACTGCCGCCCGCGATGGCCGCGGCCAACTGGATGAGGGCATAACTCTTGCCCGCCTTCGATGGACCGCCGAGCAACAGTTTGTGCCCCTTGCGCAGAATCCCGTGGATGATCTCCGGCGCGAGTGACGGCGGATTGCGCCGCAGGTCGCGCCAGCATTCCGGCAGCGGGATGTCCTCGTCCGTGGTCAGACTGTCCATCCACGCATCCCATGACGGGCAGCCGAGATTCGTGCCGAGCAGATATTGCGGCCGTCCCAGACGGGTTACGCCCGGCATACGAGACAAGCGGGACGGGTTACGGTTCTGCCGGTCGACGCGCAACCCCTCCTGTTCGAGGATCGAATACAGCTTGGCCACGCGCCGGTCGTATTCCGCGCGATCCGTTCCGGCACCGATGCGCACGGCGGCATGCAGACTCTTGCCTCCGCTGTGGACGACCGTGGCGCAGGGCACCTTGAGCCGTTCCAGTACGGCCCATTGTTGTTCGACCGGCAATGAATCCGACTCGACCAGCGCATGCCGGTACTCGACGACATTGACGTCCGCGATGCCCTTGCCGTCCATCGGATTGAGACGGACCCACGCGCCGGCGGCGTCCTTCACATTGAGCGCCTCCACCGTGGACTCGCGCGAGCAGGCCCGGTCCAGATCCGCGCTGGTACGGACGTACACGCCCCTGCCGCGCGGGCGGACATGGCCGTCCTCCTCGATCTGAAAGTCCGAGTTATACGCGACGATCTCTTCGGGCCGGAAGAGCGCGTGCAGGAAGGCGCGAAAATCCTCGTGCTCGAATTCGGGAGCCGGTCCGGGCAATCCGGCGTCTTTCGTATCGGAAGGAACGGGCGGAGAGGATTCCTCATCCGCTATGACGGCGTCCCAGGCCAGGAAGTCGTCCGGACCGTTCTGCGCTGGCCTGCGTGGCGACAGAGGGCGGGACATCGCGCTGTTGATGGTGTTGGCGATCTCCGCCGGGGACAACCCGTCCCGGGCAGCCTTATTTCCCAACTCCGACCGTATGCGGGACTCCGGCCAGTCGTCCTCGCGGGCGGACATCACCGCCGCGAACAGCGTATTGTTCCGTTCGCCCTTGGGGCAGGGATTGTCGAGATACTCAGCGGGCCGCATGTTGGTTCTTCACTTTCTCGATCTGGTCCAAGAGATCCGCGAGAATGCTTTCCACGGCGTCACGGTCTCCGTTGTGCAGCGCGTCACGGGCTTCGGCCACGCGCGAATACCATTCGTCCACGAAACTGAATTCCATTTGTCCGGAGGTCTGCCGTTTTTCCTGACGCTTCACCGTGCGGGCGCAACGCTTGAGATCCATCTTGGCAGTCGCAATGTGCCTGAGTTTCTTGTCCTCCAGCCCCGCGCCAGCGCCAGGACATCTTTCTTGGTCAGGCCCGTCTTGTGCGCCAGCAACCGGCGGCGGAAGTCCGGACCGAGAAAAGACACCAGCCGGTCCACGGCCTCGGCGTACTGGGCGTCGCGCCGAATCGTCTTTTCTCCTACGCCGTGTTCGCGCGCAAGTCCTTGCGCTGTCTTGTTTTGAGGTTTGAGGTCATTTTGTCCACTAACCTCTTTCTGATAGGGCACCGTTTGCCTCGGCTCGTCGCCGTCGGGCATCTGTGGTTTCCCGGTGTTCACGCAGTGCTCACCACCGGTCGCAACCGGCGAGACGGACATCCGTTTTTCCGCTGCAACTCCTTCTGTTTCAGGCGTTTGAGGTTTGAGGTCATTCTGACCTCTAACCTCCTCGTGCTGGTTCCTGCCACCGGGGTTTCGGATGTCCGTCTTTCGCAACCGGTACTGTTCTCCGCGATAGTAGGCCATCTGGTCGGCGGTCAGATTCCGCCGTCCCAGTTGGTTCTGGATGATCCATTGGCGGATTTCATCGCGGGACATCAATCCGTGGATGACGCGCATTTCATACGGCAGCCCGAGGGCCTCGCAGATCTGGTGGCGATTGTGCCCGTCGAGCAGGACGTAACAGACATCGCCCCTGTCGTCGACGTCCTCCATCACGGCCAATGGTTCACGGCACCCGTCGCGCAGGATGGCCTGCGTCAGGTCCTCGAACTCCTGCTGACCGAGCGCGGGAATGAGCGATTGGTATTCCGGGTCGATTACGATGTGATGCATGCGGCCAGTCTCCTCACACCGGTTTCGTAACGGATCTTTTCAGGTCTTCCAACGCGTCGATGAGCCGGTCTATGGAATCCGTGAAACGTTTCGTTGCCGGCGCGCCGTCCGGTGTGGGTGCGGACGATGCCTCCAAAGGAGCGGCGCCCATCCGTGCCCGGTAGCCCAGCCGGTGAAGTCTGCGCAGGATGCCCGAGTCCGAGTGCCGGGGAATGTGGAATACGACACCGCAGGCGAAGGCCTCATCGACGACGCCCCCTCTTCCGACATGTTCACGGGCCAGCCGCTCGAGCAGAGCGATTTCTTTATCTGTCCAGGTATTTCGTGTTCCCATGTTGTTTTCTTCCTTACGCCGTCCTGCGCCAGCCGTTGGCGGCAATGGCGTCAATCAATTGTTTGGCTTCGTCAAAGGTGAGATTCGAGGCGTCGTACCCGTACTTCTGCAGCACGGCGGCCTGTTTGGGTGTGCACAGATTGAGACGGGAACGTGCGAACACGCGATCCAGCACGGCGCTGGCGTGTCCGCGGCACGTCACCATGTTCGGATCGAATCCGAATTTCTGCAGTGAGGTCCGCTGCTTGTCCGTGACCTCGAGGAAATGCCACGGCATCGTCGGTTCGTATTCCATCAAATCGTCGTCATGAAGACTGAGCGCATACTCGATGGGATCGAGCATGCGGGCCTTCTTGCGCAACTGTTCCCGCAGCCGCCGCGCCAGCGTCTCCTCGCGCGATTTCTGCGCGTCGACTTGGGCGTCGAGCAGATCGACCTCGTCTTCGCCGCCTCCGCCGCCCTGTGCCACGAGGTCCATCATCTGACGGCATTCCTCGTCCGAGCGAGCAAAGAGCGTCGCGGGAACGCACAGGCTGTGTTCGGTGGATTGCCACAGGAAATCAAGAATCAGGAGGTCGTCCTTGCCCGGCGCGATGCGCGTGCCGCGTCCGATCATCTGTTGGTACAGACTCCGCACCTTGGTCGGGCGCAGACAGACCATGCACGCGATGTCCGGGCAATCATATCCTTCGAGCAGCAGGGACGAGTTGCACAACGCCTGAAAATCCCCGCGGGCGTACCGTTCCAGAATGTCCGCGCGATTGGACGACCCTCCGTCCACGTGCTCGGCGCGGATGCCCTGGCCCCGCAGCAGCGAGGCGAACATTTCCGACGTCCGCACGAGCGGCAGGAACACGAGCGTCTTCCGGCTGCCGACATTCTTGGCGACCTCTTCGGCAACGTTCTTGAGATACGGTTCGATGCCCGCGTCGAGGTCGGCGGCGTTGTAGTCGCCGGCGGTCGTGCGCACCGCGCTCAGGTCGATGCGCAGCGGAAGCAGTTTCGCGCGGATCGGCGCGAGAAACTTCTCGCGGATGGCCAGGGGCATGGGATACTCGAACGCGATGTTCTCGAAGACGGCGCCCAGCGACTTCTTGTCTCCCCGGTCCGGCGTCGCCGTCACCCCCAGGAGACGCGCGCCGTCGAAATGATCGACGATGCGGCGATAGCTGTCGCTCAGAACATGGTGGGCCTCATCCACGACGACAAGATCGAAAGTGTCCTTCGGCCAGCGGGCCAGACGCCCGTTTCCGAGCGTCTGGACACTGCCGACCACGACATTGGGTTTGGTGGCGAACAGACTTTCGCCGAACAATTCATAGGCGCGGCTGTCCGCCTTCTCCAGGGCGGAGGACAAGCCCGTGGCGGCCTTGAGCTTGTCCTGCGCCTGCTGCAGCAACTCGTCGCGATGCGCCAGAATGAGGGTGTGCCGTCCCTGACGGGTTTCCCGCGCGGCGAGATGGGAAAAGACTATCGTTTTCCCGGTCCCTGTCGGGAGCACCAGCAGTTGACGGCGGAACTCGTCCCAGCCCCGCTCGATGGCGTCGAGCGCCTGTTGTTGATAGGACCGGAGTTCCATTACAGCAACTCCTCTTCCGTGACCGGCGGAGCGACCGGCGGAGTGGGCAGGAGTCCGGAATCGGGTGCGTCGGGCAGGTTGGACGACCAGACTTCGCCGTCCTCGATATAGATGCCGACCTCGCCGGACTCGTCCACGACCTCCATCCAGAGTTGGTAGTCGTTGTCCGCGGCGAGCCGTTTGAGCATCGCCATGGATTCGGCGTCGAGAATGGACGCGTCCTCGATGCGCATGACGCGCAGTTCGGGGTGCTGCGCCATCGCCATCACGACGGCCACGCGCAACTGCTCGCTGCGCGACGCCTGTTTGAGCGGAACGCCGTTCAGCGTGAGACGTCCGGTTTCCGGATCGAAGGACAGTCCCACAACCGGCATCTGCGCGGCGGCGATCCGATCCTGTTTGGCCTTGTAGGTCGCGTCGATGGTTTGGCTGAGGTCCTCCGCCTGCCTGGCGAACGCGGCGATACGCGATTCGAGGTCGCCGCGTTTGCGGGCGGATTCGATCTTGCGGTTGGTTTCCCCCGCGGCGTCGACCTGCCACTTGATCGCCTCGACGTCGGGATAGACGACCTTCTCGGTCTCGGTTTCCGCAGCATCCAGATCGACCTTGAGGCGGTCGACGCGTTCCTGTGCGCGGCGCAATTGTTCCTCGGCCTCGGCCAGTTGCTTGCGCAGCGTCTCCGCTTTCGCGATGACCCCGTTCAGGCGTTGCGTCTCTTTGAGCGCGTCCTCATGTTCCCGGAGCAGCGCATTCAGATCGACCGGTTCCGCCGGCAGCCCTTCCTCGGGTTTGGGCAGACCGTCCAATTCGGCCTTGGCGCGGGAAATGTCCCGGTTCACCGCCTTGCGTTCTTCGTAGGCATCCTCGCGCCTGCGGTCCAGATCGGCCAGCTCCAGTTTGAGCAGGGACATGACCATGTCCGCCTGCTCCTTGTCGCCGAGACGCGTGAAGGACAACGGGTCGAAACACAAATCGCCCACGAGATTGTCCAGCAGTTTCTGCGGTGAATTGAGCTTCGCCTTGTATTCGCCGCCGGTGGTGACGGTGAGATAGGTGTTCCCCGTGGCCGTCCAGTTCCGGGTGACCACGTACTTGCCGAGGTCGAGACGGATCTCCGCCTTCTCCGCACCCTTACGGACGGGCGCCGGTGTGTTCCGAAGCGCAGACGACCCTTGCAGCGCGGCCCAGATCGCGTCGATGGCGCTCGACTTGCCCTGGGCGTTGCGGCCGGAAATCTCGACGACATTGTTCTCGCCTGGGCGGATGGTGACCGCCTTCAGGCGTTTGAAATTCTCCACGTGCAGTTCGATGATCTTCATGGCGTGTTCCTCCTCAGATCAGTCCGTCGTCGTCTTCGTCGGGACGGTCGGCATAGGACAGGGGCTGCCGCGGCGGCTGAGACGCAGGCGCGGGCGCGGAGGCGCGCGGCCCCGGCGGGTCGATGTAATGTTTCACCTTGTTGGATTCGCCCGAGCTGCCGTCTTTCTTGGTGTATTTTTCGACGTACACCTTGGCGCGGCCCGTGGCGCCCACGACGCGGTTCCACTGCATCACGAACGGCTCGCCGTGCTTCTTGAGGCCCAGGCAGCGGAAGAACGAACACAACTTCCATTCCGCCTTCTTCGTGAGCACGAGGTAGTCGTACACGTTGACGAGTTCGCCGTCATGGTCGACTTCGAGCGTCACCTTGGCCATCGGCGCCTGGCTGTTGTTGCTGTGCTGTTTCTCGAAGCCGGTGACCTTGAAGGCATATTCGCCCGCGGGCAGAATCGTGAATTCCCCGGAACCGTCGTCTTCGATGCGGTCGTTCCAATCCAGAATGTCGTTATTCGGCATGGTTCTTTTCTCCTTCGCGGCGATTCATTTCCGCGGTGACCCGGTCGCGAACGGTCTCGACGAACTCCTCGCATTCCGGGATGCTCATGGTTTTGAAGGTGGCGTTCTGTTCTTTGAGAAGGGACTTGACGTAATCGAGGCCCCCGAGCGGCGCGGCCAGCGAGATGGCGATGTCCTGGTACCGCTTCTTGGCGATGAGTTCTTCCTGCGATTGCGGCGCGGGGTTGTACGTGATCTTTCCAGCGAAGCTCGCCTCGATATACGGGCGGAGATGCTCGTAATCCATGGGGATTTCGTCGGGGAGCCCGTAGGAATTCTTGGCGTCGTAGGCCGCCGTGTGGTTCGTGTACAGCATCCGGCGGTTGCCGGCCTTCGCGCGGGTGACCTTGTCCTGGCCGGTTTCGACGAGCGTGTTGTAGTTGGCGAAGAGCACCGCGTCGACCCACTCGCGCAGCATCGCCGACACACCGTCCGAACACTTGAGCGTGAACCGGTCATAGCTCACGGCCTGCTGGGGATCGTCGAATTTACGGATGCGCGCATGCGCCACGACGACCACGTGCATGCCGTGCTTGTATTGGAGGTTGTGCAGCGCCCAAAGCATGCCCTGCACGGACTCGCGCACATACTGGAAGCCTTTGCCGTACCCGAAATCCTCGATGCCCGATTTGTTGCAGCGTTCACACACGTCCTGCGCCGCCAGCATCTCCGCCCAGTCCGCCGTGTCCACCACGACGGTCTGGTAACCGTGGTCCTCGTCATACAGCGACTGGAGCGCGGCCTGCAGTTGGTTCCAGTTCTTGGGAATGAAACGGTGGATGTCCAGGTGCGCCGTGCGGTCCTCGACATCGAGAAAGATAGGGTTGGGGAATTGTGAGGCGAGGGTGCTCTTGCCGATGCCCTCGACCCCGTAGATCATGACTTTCTGTGGGCGCGCTCTGCGCCCTGTCGTTACGTCGGTGAGTTTCATGGCCGATGATTCCTTTGTTGTTTGCCGGGGTTGAAAACTTGGGATGGGAAGCGAGGAGAGGATTAAGGTCCCCGGTACATGCCGAGTCCCATTTCCAGAAAGACGGACTGGATACGCAGACGGAATTCGCGCGCCTTCACCATGGAGACGCCCGCTTCGCGCGCCGCCGTGCGCAGTTCCCCGGTTCGGGCCAGCGCCGTAAAGAATTCCGCGAGTTCCTCGGGAAGCGCATCGACCGCAATCTGCAGATCGATCCGGAGATACAGGCGTTCCGGGGCGCACCGGAGATCCTCGACGGCATAGGCTGGGTTTACGGGAGGAGCGGCATGCATTTGCGGTAGTCCCGTTTTTGGAAGGTGCGATACTCGATGAGGTGGGAGATCTTGTTGCGAAGGACCCGTTTCAGGAAGGTGCTCCAGGCGCCGCGGCCCGGGTCGTATTCGCCCATGTGTTCAAGGACATGGAGGGCCAAGTCCTGCGCGATATCCTCGAAGTCCGAAGGGCTGTAGCCATGACGGCCGGCGAGTCCCCGGGCCGCCACACGGATTGAAACGAGGTCGTCCGCCGTGATCTCCGTTCGCCAGGGGAGAAGCAATTGCCTCGGCGCGCCAGGGATGCGCTGCGGGCGGTTGCCGCGCTGTCTTCCGCGCTTGCGCTTTCTGTTTCCTGTGTCTGTCTTAACCATGCCGGTCTCCTTCGGGTCCGAAAAAACGAAGAACCCCGAGAGGAGGTCCGGCGGAAGGCTTGCCTCTCGGGGTTCACGCAACGCCCTGTTCGGGCGTCAAAGGCTTTGTTCGTGTCCGCCGAACCACGCCTCTCGCCGGAATAGGGCGGACTTTTTTTGTCCGCTCCGGACATTTCGTGTCCGGCTGATGTCCGGGAGGGGGACGCGAAGGACGTCAGTCGGCACGCAAAGTGTTTATTGGCAGTGGGTTAAGGCGAGAAGGAGGACCGGACATTTCGTGTCCGGCGACGGCTCGAGCAAAAGGAAGGGAAGAAAAAAAAGAACGGGGCACGGTCAAAGGGGAGAAATCCGTGCCCCGATTGTCTCAGTTCGTCTGCCAGACGATGGGCGATTCTGGTTCGTAGGAGAGGGTGTATCCGCGTTTGATGGCGTCGCGCAAATGGCGCGCCAGGCGGGGGTGTTCCGCGCCGATCACGTCGGTCGCCCGCCGGATGGCCTTGGATACGGCGTCGCTGGCTTTTTCGGCCCCGTTGGCGGCCATGCGAATCTTGCCCTGGGTTCCCACGGCGGCGAAGATCTCGCGCTGCAACACCTCCCTCTCCTGCGTGAGCGTGACCAGCCGGGCGTCGTCATGCAGGAAGCCTGCGTCCTCCATTTCTTCCTCTATCTGTCGGAGACGGGCGCGGTACTGCCGTTTCGCTTGTTCGTCGATGACGGGGCCGACATGACCCGCCCACGAATTGCCCATGCGCAGTTCGGCCCCCTGCACAATGGAGGCCGATTCCACCGTCATGGCGGCGCCGTTGCCCGCCGCGGCCAAGAGGGCTTCCACGGACCATTGCCGTCCAGCCTCCGCCAAGAGAAGGGCGATGTAGCGGAACCCCTTGGTGTCCGGAAAGTGAACGGTCTCGTCCGCGTAACTCATGGTCCAGGCGGCGCCGTCCAGCCGGAACACATTCTCCGGACGAGGCGCTTCATCCACTACACATCGTGAACGCAAGACATCGGCCAGGCCGCGCAACAATGCCGGCTCACCCTGGCTGGCGACGGCCACCAGATCCTCCATGATGAAGAAAGGACACTTGTGCCGGGCCAATCCTTCAAGCCCCACGGTATCCATGAATCTCGGCGTCAATGACATGAACACGAACGGCGTTTCGCCTACCGCGAGCAGCCCCGTCGCTGCCTGGCAGAACTGTTTCCGCTCTTCGGGAATGGTGAGGTAGACCTGCATCGCGGAGCCGTTGTCGAGGGAGCAGGTTCCGACGGCATAGGTTTCGAAGAAATCCGTGGGACGCAGTTCGCCAGGCCGGATGCCCAGCAGCCGGAAGGTTTCGCGCAGGATGCTCTCCGCGTCCATTTCGTATTCCACAATGTCTTCATGCTGGAGCTTGTATACGCGGCAGCGGTCGTATTCGTCGTCCACCGGCACGGCGGCAATGTCCGTCTCCCGCCAGATGCGAATCTCGTGGTCGAAACCGCAACCGAACTTGTCCGGACAGGGATACATGTTCACCACGCGGCCCGTAGGACGGATGTGTTTCGACAACCGGGCCTTTTCCGCGCCGAGATATTTGTCCCACGTGACGGATGCCGCCTTCATGCCGTAGGTGGATTCAACCGCCTGCCAATAGTCCGGGGTCTTGTTCACGCGTCACCGTCCTTCAGGTCGCCGCGCCCGTGCGGATGAACCCGCGCGCACGAAGCCACCGCTCGGTCAGCACACAGTCCCCGTCCTGTGAGTACGTGGCGACGTTGGGCGGGCAAAGTGAAATGCTTTGCGGACTCCTGGCATGCCGGAATTTTACTTTGAAGCTCGCCCGCACGATCTGGGCATCGTCGGGAAACCATTCCCGCCAACTCGTAGCGCCCTCGAACAGGTCCGAGGAACTGCGGCTGAGCAGAACCCTTCGTTGCTTCCGTTTCTGTTCGCATTTCACTTCGGTGAGACGCGCCCACTCGATCCCCGCCACGTCGGTGACGGCAAGCGCGGACGGCCCTTGGCTGCGAAGTGGTTCGCAGGAGTACTTGTCCGCCCCCCAGAACGTGAATTCCGAACCGAACAGCCGTTCGCCGATGACGCGGCGGTACATGTCCCGCTCCTCGTCGCTTCCGGCGTAGACGCGCAGTTCGCCCTCGGGCACCGCATACACCACGGTATTGAAACATTCCGGACGGAACACGAAGGTGACGGTCTTGGCGTCCTCGACGCTCACCTCGCGGCGGAAGACGTCGCCATGACTGACGGTCAGCCAGAAGGCGCCGTCGTGTTCGAAGTGGTAGACGTGACAATGCCGCCCGCGGTTGTGCTCGTAAAAGTAGTCGTCGAGCTCCTTTTCCAGGGAGGGAAGCGCCTCTTGGATTTTCGCGGCATCCAACGCGGGAGGTGCCTCCAGCGTACGGAAGTACATGAACGTGCGCCGTTTGAGCATGGCGTGTTGGTGATGGATGCGTTCCAACAGGTTCCGGTCGGCCAGGAATGCGGATATGGCGACGTCCATCGCCGTGGGTTTCCACGGCAGTGAAAGGTGGATGCCCTCACCGCGGGCTTCCCGAAGAATGGCGTCCATTCCCTTGGGCGTGGCCAGTTCGTTGATGAGATACAGGCTTTCCACGAGTTCCATCGGCATCGCCATGTCCGGCGATAGGAAAACGGCGACCAGCCGGTCGCAGTCCAATGGGGTGTTCTCCCCGTGACCGGGAACCGTCAATCCCCGCGAGGCGAAGTAGTCCCGGTAGGGGGAAAGCAGCGCCAGCAGATGCTCCCGGGACATGAGCCGCAGGGTTTCGGGTTTGGTGAAGCGTCGAAGCGAAAATGCAGCCATAGGGTATTTCTCCTTTCTGGATCACAGCCCAAGCGCCAAGCATTGCCGACAGTTTTCCAAGCCTGTTGACAACGCGCAAACGCACAAATTATACTACTGAAAGAATTTTCAGTCAAGAGGTTTGTGTACACTTTTGTGCGGTACGCGCCCGGAAAGGAGGCCGGAACCATGGAACATGCTCTTGTCGCCCCGGAAACCCTGGTGGCCGTCAGCTTGGAAACCACCGGTCTGAATCCCCTGCGGGACCGGATCACGGAAGTAGGGGCGGTCCGTTTCGACTTTGAGGGCAACCTGCTGGATACCTTCTGGGAGCGGGTGAACCCGGGCATATCCATCCCCGAACACATCCGGAAAATCACGGGGGTCACGGACGAGAAGGTGGCCGGGGCGAGGCCGCCGGAAGAAGTGGTACGGGATTTCTTTGTCTGGGCGGGGCCGCAGGCGTGGTTTGCCGCGCACAGCGGGGAGTTCGAGGCGGGGTTTCTGCACGCCGCACTGGGCGGACGGGAGAATGCCGATGAAGATCGCTGTGTGTTGAGCACGTTGCGGTGGGCGAGGTGGGCGGAACTCGGCACGCCGAACTACCGGTTGGGAACGTTGCTCGAGCATATCCAGTCCGAGATTCGGGTCTGGCCGCTGCATGGCACCCTTATTGGCGCGCAGGGCGTGGTGGACCTGGTGAAGTTTCTTCTGAGGCGGAGCTATGCCGACCCGTCGCACGCGGGAGTGAAGGACATCCTGGTGTTCCGTGCGGACCGGATGCACGCTCTTTCCCGGCGCGTGACCGCGGAGTGGGAACGCAGGACGCGGCCCACTTCAGGTTACCAGGGACGCGCGCTCGCGCCGACAAGATGAACCGCCACGGGAACCTCAGTTCGGCGCGGGAAAGCCGAACTGCTTGCGCTGTTCCTCCCAGAGAGCCGGAATGCCCCGGCGCAGTCTTCTCAAGGTGAAGCTTTCGGGTTCTTTCCCGTTCAGCACGGCCAGAGCGATATCCGGCGCGAGGTTTACCAGTTCGAGAATCCTCGATACATACGACCGTTCGAGTTTCACTGCTGCGGCCAGTTCGGGAATCGAGCGGAAGCGGCCGTTTTCAAGGAGGCCGTTCCAGCAGTGGGCGCGCACCAGCGCCGTCACGAGGGATTCGCTTTCCGAAAGATGCACGCACGCATCCGGGAGCGCGTCCGGGGGCAAGACGATCGCTTTGCGCTTGCCCCGCATCCTCATTTGAATAGGGATCGAAATGACGATGCCCCCGTTGGGCAGGCGCGATTCAGTGGCCTTCGCGTGATTTGTGTCAATCAGTTTTCCCATCGTTTCCGTCCTCTTCGACTGCGTTCATTTCCACGGTCAGATCGAGCATCCCGTGCGCTCGCAATTCGATGTTCAGGCTATCGCGTGTCGCCACCACGCATTGAATCAATAGTTGGGCAATCCGGGCCTGCTCTCCGGGAAACAGGTTGTCCCACAATTCATCGAGCCGTTCCAAGGCAAGCACGACATCCCGCTCGGTAAATGTCGGGGCGTCCCCCGGTGATGCAGCCTCTGCTTCGCGATAAGTCTGCGCGATCAGGGCGGGGGAACGCAGCACCTGCCGCAGGCGGTCGATGACCATGCGCTCCACTTCGCCGGCAGGTATGGACTTCATGGGGCAGGAGGCATATCCGTGCTTCATCGCGTTGGCGCAGACGTAGTATCGGTACATCGCGCCCTTCTTGCGCGCGTAGGAATGCGTCATGCCACAGTTACAATGGCCACACCGAAGGACGCCGCGCAGAAGCGAATCGTGACGCTTACGGTTCCGATTGCCGTTGGTGCGGTCGTTTCGGTCCAGAGTGGCCTGTGCCTTGTCCCATGCGGTTCGGCTCACGATGGCCTCGTGCTCGCCCACGTAGATTTCACCCTTGTAGGCCACCTCGCCTATGTAGAGATGGTTTCGCAGCAGGCGCGCCAGTGACGCCTTGTCCCAACGCCCGCCTTCGTGTTTTCTGCCGCCGCGCGTCGTCCAGGATTTCGTGCGACGCCCTTGCTGGTTGAGTTCGTGCGCCAGTTTGAGCGTCGAGCCCAGTTCCACGAACCTGCTGAAAATGTGGCGAACCAGCGACGCCTCTTCGGAGTTCACCAGCAAACGGCGCGTGCCCGCGTCGGGATCATATCCCAGAACGGGCGGTCCGCCCATGTATTTGCCTTTGCGTTTTGCGGCGGCCACCTTGTCCCGGATGCGCTCGCCGATGATTTCCCGCTCGAACTGGGCGAAGGACAGAAGGATGTTCAACGTGAGCCGCCCCATCGATGTCGTCGTGTTGAATTGTTGCGTCACGGAGACGAAGGAGACCCCGTGCCGGTCGAAGAGGTCCACCAAGCGTGTGAAGTCCAACAGGGAACGGGACAGGCGGTCGATCTTGTACACCACAACGCACTGGACCTTTCCCGCTTCGATGTCCTGGATGAGGCGCTGGAGCGCGGGACGTTCGAGAGTGCCGCCCGAGAAGCCGCCGTCGTCGTACCGGTCTTCCACGGGTATCCAGCCGTTTGGTCGTTGACTGGCGATGAACGATTCCGCGGATTCACGTTGGGCGTCCAGCGAATTGAATTCCTGATCGAGACCCTCGTCGGTGGACTTGCGCGTGTAGATGGCACAGCGCAGGGGTGCCGCCATGGGTTCGGCGGTCGCGTTTCGCCGGTTGTTCATACGCGGCCCCCTTGCCCCGTGCCGGGTTTGTACAATCCGAAAAATGCGCGTCCGTTCCAATGCGTGCCGGTGATGGCTTTCGCCACGGCGCTCAGGCTGCGGTAGGTCCTGCCCTGAAACTCGAAGCCATCAGCGGTCACCGTGACTTCGCAACGCGACCCGTTCCACTCGCGCACAAGGCGCGTGCCCACGACGGGCGTGCCTGTCTGACGTCTGCCGCCCCGGCCACGTCTGAGCGCCATGTCATCCAAGCCCAGGGCCGTGCGCTTTTCTTCGATACGGCGCTTGACCTCTTCGAGCGGCGTGCCGAAGGCCAGTTCCTGAACGCGGTGGGACAGGCGGCGGACCAGCACCGATGGGCGGCACGACGGCGGCTCGCTTCCGAACATGGTACGCCATTGCTCGCGCAACTCCGGTTCGCGCATCCGTTCGAGCGCGGCCACGCGGCTCAAAATCGTTCGCTGTTTCTCCTTATCCTGTCTGTTCATCGTGTGCTCCATGCACGGTCTCCTTTCTCTGGTTCGACACGATGAACGCTCTGTTGGCTCGTAAAATCAAGTTCTTTCTCCGCCGGAGAGACGCCTCCCGCGCGGTTGTGTACATGCCCCATTCGCATGCGCAAGAAACCGCGCGCAAGGAGCGTCGCAACTTCGCGCTGCCGCTCTTGCGGCGTCATGAGTTCAGGGTCGGTGGTGAGTGTGTCCATGCGATGTCTCCGGGAGTCCTTCGACGCCGCAAGCAAGCGGCGTCCGTCGGTTAACTACCGGAAATGTTCGTGAAATGGATGCGGGGCTTTCTTCATGCGGAATCTCTCGGAGACACGCGGGGCCGATAGATTTTCCGCATGAAGACCCTACTCGATGCGAAATCGACTCGGAAAACGAAAACCGTGTTCGTAAGTCGTTGTATCGCAACAACGGGTCGCCGAAGGGGGTGGACACGTTAAAACAGAGAAAAGGCGAGAGAAAAGAGACGGATTGCGGTTCAAGAAGGGTAAGATGTGTGATCCGGGGCACGTTGAAAACGGCACGGTATCAGGGAGAGCACATCATAAAAAGCCCGTAAATAAAGGGCGGTGTGCGATCCATTGTGATGGACGCGCACACCGGCAAGGTTTTACGAATAGAGAATTTCGATTGAAAGTAAAATGGTGGGCGGTGCAGGGCTCGAACCTGCGACCTCCTGCGTGTAAGGCAGGCGCTCTGACCAACTGAGCTAACCGCCCCCGGCACGGCGTAGTTTATCACATTTTGTAGTTGTGGTGATAATCCGGCCCGGTTCACTCTCCTCGGATGCCTCGTCAAGAACACGTGGTATAATGGGGTTGAACGCATGGGCGCACGAGCAGAGGCCAACGGAACAAGGGCGAGGACCGAAATTCCGAGGCCGGGGAGGTAAACATGAAATTCATGGGGAGTTTCTGGACCACGCGGCGGGGTAGATGGGTCGTTCTTTCCGGGCTGGTACTGATCGCCACGGGCTGTAAGCCGAAAACCCCAGATGTCATGGGGCTTGCGCGGGTCGAGGCCGAAACCGCCATTACCGGGGCGGGTTTACAGGTAGGCCAGATCAGCCTTCGCTGTCACGACGCGGTGCCCGCCGGCAGCGTCGTAACGCAACAGCCCGCGGGGGGAATCCGCGTCCGAAAAGGGACCGCGGTCGATCTGGAAATATCCTCCGGGCCTTGTCCCGTAATCACGGCGGTGCCGAACCTTTCGGGCATGATCCGGAGCGAGGCCGAAAGCGCCATCACCGCCGCTGGCCTCGTCGTTGGATCGGTAAGTACCGCCTGCAGTAACACCGCGGCACCGGACACCGTGGCTTCTCAAAACCCCGGTACAGGCATCTCTGTTACCACCGGTTCCATCGTGAACTTTACCCTGTCTTCCGGGCCTTGTCCCGTGATCACGGCGGTGCCGAACCTTTCGGGCATGAGCCGGGGCGAGGCCGAAAGCGTCATCACCGCCGCTGGCCTCGTCGTTGGATCGGTAAGTACCGCCTGCAGTGACACCGCAGCACCGGACACCGTGGCTTCTCAAAACCCCGGCGCGGGCATCTCTGTTACCACCGGTTCCATCGTAAACTTTACCTTGTCTTCCGGGCCTTGTCCCGTAATCGTGACGGTGCCGAACCTTTCGGGCATGAGCCGGGGCGAGGCTGAAAGCGCCATCACCGCCGCTGGCCTTACCGTTGGGACCGCGAACGCCGCCTGCAGTAACACCGATCCCCTGGACACGGTGATTCATCAATCCCCCACGGCGGCAACACAGGTTACCCTGGGCAGCGCCGTCGACTTTGACTTCGCGGCGGGATCCTGTGTATCCGTGCCCGACCTGTCAAACGTGGACATGGGAACTGCCATTTTCACGCTACAGGGTTTAAACCTTGGCGCGAGTATTTCCACGCGGTGTGACAATAACACTACCGTGGATGCCGTCATCACCCAGGACCCAATTGCCGGAAGCAACGTGCTGGAAGGATCGGTGGTTCACCTGGTCGTGTGCGCGGGTCCGTGTCCCGTGGTCGTGCCGAACCTGGTCGATCTTTCAGAGCAAACCGCCCGGGATCTCCTCGCAAGTGTAGGATTGACCGTCGGAACCATCACGACAGCCTGCAGTAACGTACATGCCGCAGACAGCGTTGCCAACCAGTCCCCGATCGGCGGGTCGGTTGTCATGCCAGGAGCCGTGGTGGACCTCGAAATTTCCACCGGACCATGCCCCGTACCCGTTCCGCATCTCGTCGGCATGACGCGGAATGACGCGGAAAGCGCCCTCCAGTCTGTCGGGCTGGTTCCCGTAATGTCTTACACCTGCAGTCCGATCTTCCCCCCGGATATCGTGGCGACACAAACCCCCGCGTCGGGCACGTCGATGCTTCCCGGCTCCACCGTGTTCTTCACGCTGGCGACAGGAGGATGCGATGATCCCGTGACCATTACCGACACGACACTGTCGAGTTTCATCCGGGGTTTGTTCAACATTACCGACCCAGCCACGCCTGTCACGCGACAGAACATGCTGAACATCTCGTCCCTGGACATTCCTAACATGGGCATCACGTCATTGCAAGGATTGGAAGCGGCCCGCAACCTCCAGGCCCTGTACCTGGCGGGGAACCAGGTTGTAGACGTCTCTCCCCTGTCCGGCTTGAATAAGCTTCGGCATCTTGACATCCGCGATAACCAGGTTGCGGACCTCGGCCCATTAGCCACGGGCGTCACGTTCATCGACGCGGACGCCACCCTTTTTCCTCGCGTGCTGGAATGTACCGGAAATCCCCTTAACTCCGATTCCTGCTCGATTCACATTCCCGCCCTGATAGCCCGAGAAGTCGAGGTGCAAAGGGATTGTCCCTGATTCGGCCTCAGTCCATCCTTTTTCGGGAATTTGCGGAAACGCGTCTTTTTTTGCTAAACTAGGGATCCTCGAGTAACCTTGGAACGGTGTAAAGAGGGCATTTCCGTTTCTTATGACTGTGGAACGCACATTTGTCATGGTGAAGCCCGACGGCGTTGGGCGGGGCCTGGTTGGTGAATGTATCCGCCGTTTTGAACGGCGGGGACTGAAACTGGTCGGCCTGAAATTCCAACGCCTGACGAGGGAGATGGCGGAAACCCATTACGCCGAACATCAGGGTAAACCGTTTTTCGAAGACCTCGTGGCGTTCATAACGTCCGGTCCCACGGTCCAGATGGTGTGGGAAGGACGGGACGCCGTGTCGGTGGTACGCCGCATGAATGGAGCCACCGACAGTGCCCAGGCGGACCCGGGAACGATTCGCGGGGATTTCAGCCTGAGCAAGCAGCGCAACATCATCCACGCGTCCGATTCGCCTGAAACGGCCGCGCGGGAAATCGCTTTGTATTTCAAACCGGAAGAACTGCTGGACTACGCGTTACCGGAGGATGACGGATCGCGCTAGCGCCAGTTGCCGGAACCCGGTCTGAAAACGTAACCCGTTCCGTAAAGGGACGCTGTCGCGTCCAGGAGGTGACAGATGGCAGGCGGAAGAAAAGTCCGCAAGGCGAAGATCAATAAGCACAAGCGGAAGAAACGCAGGCGCGCGAATCGGCACAAGAACAAGTAACGCGTTCCGGTAACTCGTGGCCGGGGCGGGAGCGTATCCCGTCCGCGGCCACGGGGCCGGTTTGACGCGGAGGTCTTTCCATGGCCGACAGCGGACCAAATCTATTCGTGGATGAAGACTGGAAAGCCCGGGCGCAACGGGAAAAGGAAGAACTGGCCCGTCGTCTGGCCGCGGACGCTGGTCGGGACGCGCCGGGATCATCCGGGTCAGCGGCCACGACCGGGGGAGTTGGTAATGCCAGGACTCCCGCGGACGCGCGAACGGCCCCAACCGGAGCCCCCGATTCCCCGGAAGGTAACGTTGATCCCTATTTCGAAATGCTCATGGGGAGTCTGGCCACGCAGGCCATGTTTGCCCTTGGCATGATTTCGCAGGGCGCCGACCGGGTGGTCGTTAACCTGGACCAGGCCCGGCTGACGATCGAAATGCTGCTCATGCTGCGGGAAAAGATGAAAGGCAACCTGACTCCGGGTGAAGCAACCCTGCTGAATGATACCGTGGCCGAACTGCAGCAGATTTTCATCGCCCGGATGCAACAGATCGAAGCCCAGGCCATGCGGCAGGCGGGCATCGATCCCGAACGACTCAAGGGCGCTCCTCCCGAGGCCTGACGTTGCTGTTACGATGACCGTGATAAACCGTCGATGGAAGCCCATTCCATGGGCGGTTTTTTTGATTACGTGACAAAAAAGGCTCCCGCCTCTTCGAATCGCTTCGAAACAGGCGGGAGCTTTTCTTTGATTTACCGTTAACCTATCAGCGGGACCCGCGAGCCCGGCGCGTGGCAACGGCCGCCAGCACGCCGCCCAGCGCCAGGAGGCCAAGACCGGACGCCGCGGGGATGGTCGCCCCCACGCGGATCTGAATCGGCCCGTAGGTGCGGTTCACCAGCACACGGTTCACGCCCACACCCTGTCCGACCTGGTACACGCAGGTGTAACTGCCCGCGTCGGCTTCCGTCACGGGGAACAGGTCCAGGCATCGCTCGTTGACGCCTGCATTCATGCTCTTCGCCGCAAGGGCCACGCCGTCCCTGTACCACTGGAACGTGCTGTCATACGCGGGGTGGCCCAGCATGGCCAGGCGCACGTGTTCCCCCTCTTCGTACATCCCCACGCCGCGCCTGGGCTGTCGGGACGGATCCAGCGCGGCAGCCGCGTACGCCTCGATACCATCCGGGTAGAAATAGGCGTATTCTTGTTCGTTCGTCCAGCCATCCTTGTCCGCGTCGGCGGTCCGGGACAGCAGGTCTGGAAAACCGATGAAATCCGCCGGATCGGGAGCCGTAACACCCACGGGGAAGTTATCAATGGCTGCCAGCAGGGTCAGAAGGGTAGTCGCGAAGAACGTGGAATCCCCATCTCCAAGCGTGTAATATCCCGCTACCAGCGTGTCCAGCCCGGGCAGGAAGGAATCGGCAATGCTACCCAGACCACCCAGGCAGGCTTGCGCCTTCACGATATTGTTCTGCCACGCCGCCACCACGTCGGCCGCCTTTAAGCCACCCCGTCCGGACAGGTCGATGGTCGGATGATCCAGGCAGTACCGGATCAGCCCGAACTCGTAGGACTCAAGCACCGCGTTGCCCGGAATCTTGTAGGGCTCCTGCATGCTGCCACCGTCCATGACGAAATTGCCGTTCACGTCGAAGCGATCCGGCGCGAAACTGATGTCGGGAACAAAGGTCTTGATGTAGGGCTCCATCACCGTGTTGAGGTATTCGAGCGATCCCACGAAATCGTCATCGGCGGGCCGCAGCAGATCCGTGAAGGTCCACTCGCCGTTGTAGGCATACACCCCGTTCCCCACGCCGGGCCCACCCAGGGGAAGCGTGTTGTCGTCACTCCGGACGATCGTGTCGTCGTCTTCCACCTGTAACTGGGCCTCGAGAGCCCCATTGAGGGCGACCGTAACCACCCATTCTTCCGCCGTCGATTCCTGTGTCACCGATTGCACAGAAACCGCCTTGGCCGCCGTCGCGCTGAAATCCGTCACGTCCACGCCCGTAACCGGATGCGAAAAGATCACCCGGAACTGCTGCGTGTTTCCCGACGGCGCCTGGGGCAGGATGTACAGCACCCGCGGGTAATTAAGCCACTCCCGCACGATGGTCCGCACGATGTGCTTGGCGAACACGTCGTACCCTTCCTCGACGAGATGAATATCATCATCGATATACGCGGCCCGGGGGTCCTGCCAGTTGGGATCGCCACCCGGCCACGGGGTGTAACCGTTCCGGTGATCTCCCGGCAACGGCGCCACACCCGGCGGAACGTCCACCCCGCTCAGGGATCGCGGCGCGGGCCACGGACCGCTGGTTCCCGTGCCCCATTCGTTGCTGGTGAAATAGCCAAAATGGTGCTGCATCAGGCCGGCCGTCTGCACGTAAATCACCCGCCCGGGAAATTCCTCGGCCAGTTCCCGCTTGACCTGTTCGAAACGTACCAGCCCGCCAGTCTGCTCGGGGATGGTCAACAGGCCGTTGCACCGATCGTTGACCCTGCGGCAGGTGAAATCATAACCGCACAGGGCAATCTTGATATCCGGCCTGACGCCCAGAATGTACTGGATAATCTGGCGCATGTCATTCTTGAACTGATTGTGCAGGATGGATTCCGGCCAGTCGTTGTTGGGATCTCCATCGTGGTTTTCCCGGTACCAGTCGTACCAGTCCACCTCCCGTACGTACCCCCCCGGAAAGGTCACCGGGAAACTACCGGAAAAGTCATTGCCACCCAGGGTCATCACCACGATGTCCACCGTGGGTAAAGCCTGCAGCGCGTCGATCACGTCCTGCCGACGCTGGGGCCAGAGGTACTCGTACGCCTTCGCGCCCATGATCGCCGTGCTGGCGCCAGTTTCGATCCAGCGGGATAAGCCATCTGACGCGAATTCCGGGTCATCCAAAGCCTTCTTGATGGACCGGAAACCGAACATAAACCCGCACCAGCTGTCCCCGACGAACATGATACGCGGAATCCGGTCCGCGCCGGCGACACCCTGCGCCAGCAGTACGCCTGCCAGCGCCAGAAACAATGCTACCCTCAACTGTTGACCAAACCACCCGTATCCCATGATTCCACTCCTTCTTAGACCCTTGAAACCTGAATTACACTCTAATAATCATATCAGAATTCCGATTAAACCGCAACTCTATAAAAACGGATTTCGGGCGCGCACACTCCCGGCAAGCCGGGGGGGAAGGGTATTCTGGCAAGACGCGGTTCCCGTATGTTCTCCCTTCTCGCGCGGAAGACAGGCCATCATTCGCGCGCATGTCGCGCGGGGGTATAAAAGTAAATGGCGTGCCCAGCAGGACTTGAACCTGCGGCCTCTTGCTCCGGAGGCAAGCGCTCTATCCAACTGAGCTATGGGCACGCTCGTAAAGTGAACTCATTATAGCAGATTCCGCGCGAAGATTCCACCCGACCAGGGATCGGTGAATGCTAAGCGATGTCGGCGTTGGGCGATGGGCGTGGGGGAAGATTTCTCGCTGCGCTCGAAATGACAATGTTGGGCGAATGACAACGTATGGGCGAATGACAATGTATGGGCGAATGACAATGTATGGGCGAATGACAACGTATAGGCGAATGACAACGCATGGACGAATGACAACGCGTGGGCGAGACAATGCGTGGCAAATATGACAATGTGTGGCAAAAGGACAGTGCGCGGGTTGAAAGGACAATGTGCCGGTTGAAAGGACAGCACTGGTTCAAATACCACGCCGCGATTGATAAGGGATGAAAGGAACATGGCGGGTAGCGCGGACAATGCGTTGTCATTGCGACGCACGAAGTGAGGAGCAATCCTGACAGGATACATGCCTCACCACATGACAATGGCACCGATTCAATTGAAAGCGCAACGTTCCGATAGAAAGAACTTCTCAAGACACCCCAACCAGGCACCCGAACGACTACCCTCCTTGCAGCCCGCGCGAAATCCAGCAAAACCGCGCAGCGCGACTTAAACTCGCGTGCGCGCTTCGTCCGCGCGACCGCCAGGACAGGCCACCGGGGATCGTCTTCCCGCTCGAATCATATGTCACAGCATCAACCGCGCGCCTTGAGCACTACTACGGCGATCATGAAGGGCACCAGCGCGGCCAGCCACCACTTGTGGGCCACGATAAATTGGAAGATGGCGTCTATGTTTACCCAGTCCATCAGCATAAGCCAGTTCCATGGTTCGATCGCCTAACCTTCCGCCGGGATAATCGGGACGGACACCCTTATGGTATCATGGACGCCGCTGTCCAGGACTCACACGATCCAAAGGAGGACGCCCGTGCGCGAAAGCGGGCAGAGATCACAGGCTGGCGGCTATCGTTTCGGCACCCTTTCAGGTGTATATGTGCCCTGCCTTCTGAGTTTACTGGGCGTGGTGCTGTACCTGCGCATGAACTACGTGACGGGGATGGCAGGTCTTGGCCTCACGCTGATCATGATGACCATCGCCATCAGCATCGCTCTGCTGACCATACTCTCCGTTTGCGCGATGGTTACCAACATGGAAATACGTGGTGGAGGGGCCTACTTTCTGATCTCCCGGGTGCTGGGACCAGAGTCTGGAGGGGCGATTGGGCTTACCCTTTACCTCGCCCAGTCCGTTTCCGTGGCCTTCCACATTATAGGTTTCACGGAGGCCCTGGTGCTCGATTTTCCTAGCCTGGCGCCCTGGTTCAGGGAAATCACCCTCGGCACGGGCATCGCGGTATTTTTTATTACGTGGCTGGGCGCGGACTGGTCCATCCGGGGACAATACGTCATTTTCGGCCTCCTGGCAGGATCCATTCTGTGCTTCCTGGGCGGCACCCTGTTCCGGTTCACTCCGGATGTTTTTTTGTTAAACTTCATGCCGCCAGCGTCTTATGATGGGCGCCACTTCTGGACTTATTTCGCCATACTCTTTCCGGCCGCGACCGGATTCCTTGTCGGACTCAACATGTCAGGTGACCTCGCGGATCCGGCACGTTCCATACCCAGGGGAATGTTGTTCGCCATCGGTTCGGCCGCGGCCGTCTACCTGCTTACGATCTGCCTGTTCGCCGGGGCGTTTCCGGGGACCACCCTGGCCGAAGAGCCCTACCGCTGTTTCCATGATGTCCTGCCCGCGTACCTGCGCTGGACCGTCAGCGTGGGGATCACCGCGGCCAGTATCTCCAGCGCGCTGGGCACGCACCTGTCCGCGCCCAGGGTGCTGCAGGCGGTAGCCCGGGATGATCTCCTGCCGTTGGTGCGATACTTTGCCAAGGGTCACGCCAATGACGAACCCCGACGGGCCACGCTGCTTACCGGGATCATCGCGGGAAGTATCCTGGCCTGGGCGTCCTTATCACGGGTTGGTGAGTCCCTGAACCAGGTGGCCGGACTGCTTACCCAGTTTTTCCTCTCCACGTATTTTCTATTGAACCTCGCGGCCTTTGTGGAATCTTACGCGAAAAGTCCTTCGTTCCGTCCTCGCTTCCGGTTCTTTCACTGGGGTACCGCCCTGGCAGGATGCCTGCTGTGCGCCGGAGCGAGCGTCCTGATCAACCCGTGGGGTACCGCCGTGGTAGTGGTTATCCTCGTGCTGGTGTACCGATACCTGCGGAGCCGCGGGCTGGAGACAGTCTATGGCGACGCGCGCCGGGGACTGTATTACCGCAACCTGCGGACCAGCCTTCTGGTCCTGGCGGAGCGTCCTGACGCGCCTCGAAACTGGCGTCCGGTCTGCATGGTGTTCTCGGGATACCCCGAATCGAGGTTACACCTGGTTTCCTACGGCTGCTGGTTCGAGGCCGGGGCGGGACTGGTCTACCTTGTCCGCGTACTCGAGGGCGACCCCGATCATCTGCAAGAACGCCGGAGAAACGCCGAAAACGAGTTGAGGCAGTTCTGCCGTGAGCGGCGCGTGCCCGCTTTTCCAATCGTAATGGCAGTCCCGGACCTGGAGTCTGGCATGCGGGGAGTCATGCAGATCATGGCTTCCACGCCGGCCGCGCCCAACCTGGCCCTGTTTGGTTGGTCGACCCGCCAACCGGGCATGGGCTCCCTGCGCCCGGGTATTCTCCGGTTCGCGCGCGGCCTGGACATGGGCGTCCTGCTGCTGCGCCCGGGACGCTCGGAAATCCGGCCGGAAATCCCCAAGCGGATAGATATCTGGTGGCGGGGACTGAAAAATGGCGCGCTGATGCTGCTGCTGGCCCACCTGCTCACGTGGAACTGGGAATGGAAGCGGTCCCGCATCCGGATCCTGCGGGTGGTTTCCGATGCCGCGGAAGTGCCGGAGGCCCAGGCGGATCTCGAATCCCTGATACACCGCGCCCGCATGGATGTCGACTTCACGGTAATCGTGTCCAGCGATCCCATCGCGGAGATCATTCATCGGGAATCGGCAGACGCGACCCTGGTCATGCTGGGCTTCGAACTGCCGACGGAAGAAACTTTTACGGAATGGGCGCGCCACCAGGCGTCCCTGATGCCGGCCGGACCAGACGTGGTACTGGTCCACGGCACGGGTCGGGAAGACGTCTTTTCATGAAACCGGGGCATCTGGAGACAAGACGTGGCCAACGTTGAACTGTACATCGATGATCCATCGCTGCGGGAAACCGTCCGGCTGCTGCTGGCGCGGGCGGGACACCACGTACAGGACCATGATGGTGACGTGCTCCTGGCGCAGTCGCCCCGGCACGCGCGGGCACTTATGGACCGCCATCGTCCCGTGCTCATGTTTGCCGGGGTGGCCGACGTGGCCGAAGCCGTAACCGTCATGCGGGCGGGAGCGTTCGGTTACGTGCTGTTGCCCCTGCAGGCGGGCGAACTCGAACTGATGGTATCCCAGGCCGCGGCCTCGGGAAATGCCTTGCCCCCCGCCACGCCGGACGCTCCCGCCGCCAGCGGATCGGCCGTACCCCTCCCCGACGCGACACCCTCCCCTCTGCGTCACCTGGAACGGGAAGCCATTCTGGCCGCACTCAAGGCCTGCGGCGGCAACCGAAGCCACGCGGCCCGGCGCCTCGGCATCGGCCGAAACACCCTCTGGCGGAAAATGCGCGCGTACGGTCTCGCCATGCCGCCCGGCCGGCACCGGAAGCGCGGTGGTGGGGCCCCGACCCCGTGATTCAGAGTTTATCCTCTCCCCCGTGAATATGCCGTTCCATTTCGTCCCCAAGCGCCGCGATATGCTTCACGGCCGTCTTGACCAGCTGGGGCGTGGCATCCTTGCGGGGAATGGTGTGCAGCAGGACCAGTTGCCGATCGCCAGAACGGGTCCGTACCAGAGCGAAAAAGCCCATGGTCATGCGCCCGTTCGCTTTCAGGGCCCATTCATACATTTCGGGTGAAGCGCTCCCGCAGGGCGTGTAAATACGGACCAGACGGTTTTCGCGGGTATCGTAACTGGTCACCATCACGCGCTGAGAACGGTCCTCGCTGAGTTTCACGGTCACGGCAAAACCATTCTCCCAGGGTTCCACCACCCGGACCGGGCGTTTTTCGCAGGCGTACGCCAGTTCGCGCAGCGTGAATTCCCGGGTACCCACGGTGGGCGGCAGGGCGATCGCCCGGAGCCCCTCCAGCGATCGCTCCACCTGCAGTTGCACGTCCATGTCGGGATCGGTCCGATGGGCTACCAGGGCGGCCAGGGCGGCATGAATTACTTTTCCCAGGGTTTCAGCGGCATCCCTCCGGGCCACCCAGGTGTCTTCCCGGTTTTCCAGTTTCCTGATCAGGGTTTCCAGTTCGCCAAGCATGGTTTCGTCTCCACCCGACAGTATATAGAATTTTTTACTATTTTTCAAGTATATAATTTTACTTTGAAATACACGAAAAGTTGTAACCGAAGCGCATCCACAACCGCTGACCAGGTGTGTTCCCGCGAAACAGGTGGCAGATAACCAGATGACCGGACCCGAATGAACCGGATCCGGCCATGGATGGCTTCACAACAACGGGAATGAATCCGGAGTATTCCTCCGGTCAAAGCCCCGTCGCGGATGGAAATCAGAACTTGTACCCGGTGGCCAGGTGCAGGCGACCGCTGGAACTCTGGTCATCATCCGGGTTGAGGGGATAGCCGTAATCGACTCGAATAGGCCCGAGCATGGGCACGTTGAAGCCGAGACCGACCCCCGCGCTGTACCGCATGTCGCCGAAGTCGAACTCGCCGGTGTCCGCCCAGACACCGCCCGCGTCCATGAAGGCGTACACGCGGAGGATATCCGTGATCTTGTACTTGGCTTCGACGGTTCCCAGCAGTCGGGCGTTACCCCCCACGGAGAAGGTATCTCCCCAGAACCAGTATTCGCGGACCTTGGGGCCGATATCCCGGTTCCGGTAACCGCGCACGGTATTCGATCCACCAGCGTAGAACCGGTCCTGCAACGGCACGTAATCGGAATCACCGTACTCGGTCATCACTCCCTCACGGGTCCGCAGGGACAACACCCACTTCTTCTTTTCACCGAGAGATTTATACCAGGTGCTGTCATGTTCAGCCTTGATAAAGTTGTGGTCCCCGCCAAACCCGGCCACTTCCACGGTCAGCGCGTGTACCGCGCCGGAAGTAGCGTCAATGCGACTGTCCAGCGTGTTGCGTTCGATGCGCCACGTGGTACTCAGCGTGGTGGAATCGCCTTCCTGCCGCTTGATTTCCCGGTTAATGAAGGTGGGCAGATCGCTGATATCGGTGTTCTGGGCACGGAACCCCACCTGGGTAAACACGTAAGGAGACAGGTTCTTACCCAGTCGCAACTGGCCGCCTGTGGAATCCTCGGTGTAGTTGGCCCCGCCACGGACCTCGTAGGTTTCGCGGTACGCGTCCACGCCAAAGGAGATGGGATACCCCAGGAACTGGGGCTCGGTGAAACTGATGGCGTAATTGTCGCGCCGGGTAGCGGTGTTGATCCGCAGGCGCAACTGTTGCCCGCCACCGGAAAACTTTGGCCAGTTGCCGATGTCGAAGTTGTTCAGCCGCAGTTCTGTGTAAACGCCGACGCCATCTTCGGTGCTGTAGCCGCCACCGAAGTTGAACGTACCGGTTTTACCTTCCTCCACGTCCACGTTCAGGTCGGTAAAGAGGTCCTTGCTGACCGATCCCGCGGAGGGATCTTCGAGGGTCACGCGGACCGTGTCGAAGAACTGGGTATTCTGAATCCGTTGGCGGCTTTTTTCCACGGCTTCGCCGTCGTAGCGGTCCCCGGGGATCACCAGCATCTGGCGCCGGATGATCTCGTCCTTGGTCACGGAGTTGCCCGTGACGCGGATTTCATGCAGGTACTTGAGGTCGCCTTCCTCGACGCGGTACGTGACACGCGTGACCTTGCGATCCCGGTCAAGCACCACCTGGGGGGTAACGGCGGCATCCACGTACCCGCTGTCCTGGTAGGTTTTCTGCAGGTTTTCGATGTCCTTCGCGACCTGGCCCTTGTTGTGGATCGCACCGGGCTTCACCTTCACCTGGTCCATCAGTTCATCGGTGTCATACACTTTGTTCCCGGCGACTTCCAGGCTGTCCATGGTGTATTCCGGGCCTTCTTCCACGAAGATGGTCACGTTGATGCCCTTGCCATTGGGGGTGTACACCAGGTCGGTCTTGGTCACTTGGGCTTCCAGTCGACCAATGTTGCCATACTCGTTCACGATGGTTTCCAGGTCGGCTTCGAATTTTTCCTCCTCGTACTTGCCACCCAGGAACCACCAGGCCTTTTTCGTTTTCATGGACTTGCGCAACCGGCGATCCGACAGGGCCTGGTTGCCTTCGATGTTAATGCTCCGGATCCGGGCCTTTTTCCCTTCCGTGATGGTATAGATCAGGCGCACCCGCGAAGCCCCGATGTTTTCGGCCACGGCGTCCACGATGGTATTGGCGAACCCCTTGCTTTCGTACAGGTTCAGGATGGCCTGCCGTTCCTGGTCATAGGACTCGGGCAGGAACGAATCCCCTTCGCGCATGGAAAGGACAGCCCGGATGGCACGGTCCTTGATCTTGCGGTTACCGATGATCCGCACTTCTTCGACCACCCGTTTCTCCTTCACATCCACCTGGAGCACGAGCTTTCCGGCTTCCTCGGTTACCCCGATGTTGACGGTGTCGAAGTAATTGAGTTCGTACAGCCGGCGGATATCCCGGGTCACCGCCCCGCGGCTGAACGGCGCGCCAGGCTTGAGCTCCATTTTAGACAGCACGGCCTGTTCACTCACCCGTTCCAGGCCCCTGAACCGGACCTCGTCCACGTTCCGGCCCTCGTAGTCCTGGGCGACCGACACGCCTGCCGCGACCAGCACCCACACCAGCATGCCAACCAGATGTTTCGCGTTCAATGCTGAACCCCTTCTGTGACAGGTTCCCGGGCCTCGAACATCAGCCGGTCGCCAATGTCGCTGGGCCGGACCAGGATGGTCGTTCCCGATTTTGTTCCACCCCGCAACAGCAGTTCCGCTAGCGGGTCTTCCAGGTACTGCTGCACGGCCCGTCGCAATGGCCGCGCGCCATATTCTTCGCTGGTGCCTTCCCGCACCAGAAAATCCCGGGCTTCCTCGGTCAGTTCGAGACGGATGCCCCGTTCCTGCAACCGGTTCACGACGCCCGCCGTCTCGATATCGACGATCTTGAGCAGGTGCTCCCGGTTCAACCGGTGGAACACGACAATTTCATCGATCCGGTTCAGGAACTCGGGATTGAAAATCTTGCGCGCTTCTTCCAGCACCCGGTCCCGGAGGCGGCCGTGTTCTTCGCCTTCATCATCGGAGCGGAATCCGAGCGGGGCCGTCCGTCCGATCCGCTTGGCTCCCGCGTTGGACGTCATCATGACCACCGTGTTGCGGAAATCGACCTTTCGCCCCGAAGCGTCGGTCATGTGTCCTTCTTCGAGGACCTGCAGCAGGGCGTTGAACACGTCCGGGTGCGCTTTTTCAATCTCATCGAACAGCACCACCGAGTAGGGACGCCGACGCACCTGTTCGGTCAGTTGTCCCCCTTCATCGTAACCGATGTACCCGGGAGGCGCGCCCATCAGCCGGGAGACGGCGAATTTTTCCATGTATTCCGACATGTCGATGGTGATGAGCGCCTCGCGACTGCCGAACAGGAACTCCGCGAGGGCCTTGGCCAGCAACGTCTTCCCGACGCCCGTCGGGCCGAGCAGCAGGAAGGATCCCACTGGCCGGTTCCGGTCGCGCAATCCCGCCCGGGACCGCTGAATCGCCCGGGTAATGGCGTCAACCGCTTCATCCTGGCCCACCACCACCTTGTGGAGTTCTTCGCGCATGCGCAACAGGCGGGCGGATTCTTCTTCCTCGATCTTCGTCAGGGGTACGCCGGTCATCCGGGAGACGATATAAGCCACGTCTTCCGCCGTCACCACGGTTTCGGATGAGTCCCGTCGCTTTTCCCATTCGCGCCGGGCCTCTTCCAGTCGCGCGATCAGGCCGCGTTCCTTGTCGCGCAGGCTGGCGGCCTTTTCGTATTCCTGCAACCGGATGGATTCTTCCTTGGCCTTGGTGGTCTGTTCAATTTCCTGTTCGAGCTGCTTGAGTTCGGGCGGCCGGGTAGTGATCTGCAACCGGGCGCGCGCGCCGGCCTCATCGATCACGTCCACCGCCTTGTCCGGCAGGAAACGATCGGTAATGTACTGGTCGGCCAGGCGGGCGGCCGCTTCGATGGCCTCGTCCGAGAACTTGACCCGGTGATGGGCTTCGTACTTGTCCCGCAGCCCCTGCAGAATCCGGATCGTCATGTCCACCGAGGGCGCGTTAACGATCACGGTCTGGAACCGGCGGGCCAGCGCGGCGTCCTTTTCGATGTGCTTGCGGAACTCGTCCATCGTGGTCGCGCCGATGCATTGAAGTTCGCCCCGGGCCAGCGCCGGCTTGAGAATGTTGGCGGCGTCCACCGCCCCCTCGGCGGCCCCCGCGCCCACGATGGTGTGTAACTCGTCGATGAATAGGATGATGTTGTCCGCCCTCCGAATTTCCTTCATCACGGTCTTCAGGCGTTCTTCGAACTGGCCGCGGTACTTGGTGCCCGCCACCACGCCCGCCAGGTCGAGGGTCAGCACGCGGCGGTTCAGCAGCAGGTCGGGCACGTCGCCGTTCACGATGGCCTGCGCGAGCCCTTCCACGATGGCGGTTTTGCCCACGCCCGCCTCACCGATCAGCACGGGGTTGTTTTTCGCGCGTCGGCTGAGAATCTGGATCACCCGTTCAATCTCGGCCTCCCGGCCGATCACCGGGTCCAGCTTGTTTTCGCGGGCCAGTTGCGTAAGATCCCGACCGAACGCGTCCAGCGCGGGCGTATTAGAACGCCGGCCAGCCCTGGCCTCCCCCGTGCCGCCACCCTGCTCGCCCACGAGTTTCAGGATCTCGGCCTGTACCCGCCCCAGGTCCACCTTCATGTCCTGAAGCACCTTGGCGGCGATGCCTTCCCCTTCCTTGAGCAGCCCGAGCAGGATATGTTCCGTGCCAATGTAGTTATGTCCGAGCCGGCGGGCTTCCTCCACGGACAACTCCAGCACCTTTTTCGCCCGGGGGGTGAAAGAAATCTCGTCGGAGGAGATATTGCTGGCACCAGGCCGCACCTGGGTTTCGATTTCCGCGATGATGGATTCCGGTGAAAGGCCCAGGTTTTCCAGGGCCCGCGCGGCCACGCCCTCGGTCTCCTTGCACAGGCCCAGCAGGATGTGTTCCGTACGCACGTATTCGCTGCCCAGGCGCACCGCCTCTTCCCGCGCCGTGGCCACGACATGTTTCGCCCGTTCAGTAAAGCGTTCCCACATATGCACAGCCCCGGGCGGGACAGAAATCCCGCCCGCAACGTTAAGGTTTTTCAGCCCGAACAGATTTCCCGGCCCATACCCTGGCGGCCAGGCTGACATAAGCATAATGCACGGCGGCATGAATGGGCAAATTTCCCCGGCGCCTCCCGTCCAGCGAATTTTTTTAAAAAAAATCACCAAATTTGACGGGGGTCAAGGTTTTTCCCGGGAAAATCCGGCAGAATCTGGTCAGAGAGCGACGACAAGCGTCGCGATCCACATGGGAGCATGCTTATGAAAACCCGGCGACTGGTCATTCGGATCGACGAAGAACGGTGCAACGGATGCGGTCAGTGTGTGGTAGGCTGCGCCGAGGGCGCCCTCGCCATCGTGGATGGCAAGGCGAAACTGGTCAGGGAAAATTTCTGCGATGGCCTGGGTGCCTGCCTCGGAACCTGTCCCACGGGCGCGCTGTCCCTGGAATACCGCGAGGCGGATCCCTTCGATGAGGCGGCGGTTCAGGCCCACGGTACCTCCTCCCCGTCGGCAGCTTTCGAGTCGGGCTGTCCTTCCGCGGGACCCAGCCGGACGCCCTGCCCCGGGAGCGCGACCTTCGCGTTCAACCAGCCCGCCAGACCTAGGGTTGATCACCAGGATAACGGCAATGGTCACGAGGCTTCAGCACTGGGACACTGGCCTATTCAGTTGCACCTGGTCTACTCCATGGCCCCCCAGTACCAGGGCGCCGACCTGCTGCTGGCAGCGGACTGCACCGCCTTCGCGCTGGGCGCGTTCCACCAGCGGCTGCTCAGGGGCCGGGCCCTGGCCATCGCCTGTCCCAAGCTGGACGATTCCGATGGATACCTGGAGAAACTGGCTACCTTGTTTCAGCAGGCGCGTCCTGCATCCTGCGTGGTGGCCCGGATGGAAGTTCCCTGCTGCGCGGGCCTGACGCGGCTGGCCGTGGAGGCCCGGAATGCCGCCCGGTCCCCGCTGACCATCGAAGAAGTCATCGTTTCCGTCCGGGGAGAAATCCTGCGGCGCCAGGAACACCCGTCACCCTGGGCAACCCCTGTCCGTGACACGCCCGATCACGTCACCCCAACCGGGGCCACCGGGGCCGCCGGTAAACATACAACAACCCGATGACCCAAACCACAACAAAAGGAGGTTTATACAATGGGTATGTTCTGCTTTCAATGTGAACAGACGTCGAGAATGACCGGATGCACGTCGTATGGCGTGTGCGGCAAGGACCCGGAAACGGCCGCCTTGCAGGACCTGCTGAACTGGCTGGCCGAGGGCATTGCCCAGTGGGCGCACCGGGCCCGCGGCCTGGGCGGCGTGGACATAGACATCGACCGGTTTGTGCACGACGCGCTCTTTACCACCGTTACCAACGTCAACTTTGATCCGGCGGCCGTGGCGGCCATGATCCGCGCGGGCGTGGAAATCCGGGAACGGGCCCGGGGCCTGTATGAACGGCTGTGCCTCGAAAATGGCGTGACCCCCGCCACCCTGACCGGTCCGGCCGTGGCGGATATTCCCGACAGCCAGGAAGAGATGGTGCGGCTGGGTGGAAAGGTGGGCATCGAAGAACGCCTGGAACGGTTCGGCAAGGACGCGGGCGGTCTCCAGGAGCTGATCTTCTACGGTATCAAGGGCATGGCGGCATACGCCCACCACTCGGCGGTGCTGGGCAGCGAAGACCCGGAGGTCTACGCCTTCACCCACGAAACCTTGTCCTTCCTGGCAGATAATCCGCGGGATATCAATGCCCTGACCTCTCGCGCGCTGGAAGTCGGGCGGGTCAATCTCCATGTCATGGAGATGCTTGACCACGCCCACACCAGCCGGTACGGACACCCGGAACCCACCCCCGTGCGGATCACCCCGGTGAAAGGCAAATGCATCCTGGTGTCGGGGCATGACCTGCGGGACCTGGAAGCCCTGCTCGAACAGACCGCCGGGAAGGGGATCAACATCTACACCCACGGGGAAATGCTCCCCGCCCATGGTTACCCCGAACTGAAGAAACATCCGCACCTCGTCGGCAATTACGGCGGCGCGTGGCAGGACCAGGCGGCAGAGTTCGACGCGTTTCCCGGTGCCATCCTCATGACGACCAACTGCATACAACGGCCCCGCCAGAGTTATCAGCACCGCATCTTTACCTGCGGCCTGGTGCGCTGGCCGGGCGTGCGCCACGTCGAGGGCCGCGATTTCACGCCGGTTATCGAGGCCGCTCTCGCCGAACCGGGATTCACCGAAGATGCCCCGGAAAAGAAGATCCTGACGGGATTCGGCCGCAACGCCGTGCTGAGCGTGGCGGACAAGGTCATCGAGGCCGTCAAGGCCGGTGCCATCCGTCGGTTCTTCCTCATTGGCGGTTGCGACGGTAACAAGCCCGGGCGGGATTACTACACGCAGTTGGCCCAGTCTGTGCCGGACGACTGCGTGATCCTGACGCTGGCCTGCGGTAAGTACCGGTTCAACAAGCTGGACTTCGGCGACATCGGCGGTATCCCCCGACTGCTGGACGTTGGCCAGTGCAACGACGCGTACTCCGCGATCCAGATCGCCGTGGCCCTCGCGAATGCCTTCGAATGCGGCGTGAACGACCTGCCCCTGTCCATCGTGCTGTCGTGGTACGAACAGAAGGCGGTATGCATCCTGCTGACCCTGCTGTACCTGGGCATCAGGAACATGCGCATTGGACCCTCCCTGCCCGCCTTCATCGGCCCGAACGTGCTCAAGGTGCTCGTGGAGCAATTTGGCCTGACGCTGATCGGCACCCCGGAGCAGGACCTGGCCGCGATGCTCGGATAATGCCGCATGAGCGACTTTGATGCCGTGGCGGCATGGTACGACCTGCTGGCCGGAGGGCCGGCGCGGGTGGAGCGGGAAAGCAACCTGCTCCTCCTCGCGCTGGGCCCCGGCCAGCGGGTACTTGACCTGGCCTGTGGCACGGGATTACACGCCCGGTTTTTCGCGGACCACGGCGCGTCCGTTACGGCCGTGGATCTCAGCGAGGCCATGCTGCGGGCAGCCCGCGCGATCCGGGATCACCCGGCAATCCGGTGGGTTCAGGGATCCATGCTGGACCCGCCATCCGGCCCCTGGGACCTGGTTACCTGCCTGGGCAATTCAATCGCCCTGCTGGCCTCTCCGGATGACGTGACGCGCTTTTTTCAACGGGCAGCCGATGTCCTCGCGCCGGGTGGCGCCCTGCTGGCACAACTCCTGAATGGAGCGGGAACAGCCTGGCGCTTGGACCGCGATCGAGAAGTACATGCCACGCTGAACGGCATGCCGGTCACCATCAGAAAACGCTGGCAATTCCAGGAAGCGACGGACATCTCCCTGAACGTGCTGCTCACCGTGGAACGATGGGATCCACCCCGGGACACGCCCGCGGAACGGGTGGAAACCCTGCTCCGGTTGTGGTATCCCGAGTTTCTGGAGGCCCAGGCCCGCGCGACTGGACTTTTACCCGAATCCCGCTGGGGCGGCATGGTCCTGGAACCGTACATCCCGGAGGACTCGCCGGATTACGTGTGCCTGGGACGGAAGCCGGCGCTGGAATAACCCCTCAGGCGTCCCTGAACGCGTCTGGATAATGGGTTACCCGGGGACGTCCTTTTCCGGAAAAATTCACGGCGATTACGTCAAACCGGTAATACAACCGGGGATCAATCCCCTTCCGGGCAAGGTACTGCTTCGCGGCAAAGCGTACGTGCCGCTGCTTTTCCGGCGTTACCGTCCTTTCCGGTTCCACCACGCTACCGTCTTCCCTGCCACGCACCTCGACGAAGGCCACCACCCGGCCCCGCCGGACTACCAGGTCGATTTCCCCGCCGGGCACCCGCCAGTTCCGGTCCAGCAGGCGCCACCCCCGCCAGCGAAGATACCGCAGGGCGATTGATTCGCCCAGGTCACCCTTTTCCTTAAGGGAAGACTCCGCGTCAGGACCCCGATTCCACCACCGGGCCCACAGGCAGCCCAGGATCGCGGGCCACAATCCTGATTTCTCCAAACGCGCCATGCTGATGCACCCGAACCCGGCTCATCCGGCACAACTCCAGAATGGCCAGCAGGTAACAGACCATCTCCACCCGGGACTGGCATTCCCTGGCCAGATCCGACCAGCAGACCGACTGCCGCTCCACCAGCAGCGCGTTCAGCCGGTCAATTTTTTCTTCGACGGACGCCCCCTCCATGACCACCCGGTGGAACAGGTCCTCGCCCAGGAAGCGCAGCACCCCCCGCGTCACCCGGATCAGGTCGTACAGGCTGACCTCGATAATCCCTTCTTCCTCTTCCGGTTCGTCCTCGAAACGGGGCGGAGCCACCCGCCTGGCAAACCGTTCGGCGTGGAGATCCCATCGCTTCCCGAGCAGTTCGGCCAGGTCCCGGAACTTGCGGTATTCGAGCAGTTTTTCCACCAGTTCCAGCCGGGGATCCTCTTCTTCGAGCGGTTCCTCGTCGTCCGTGTCCGCCTCGATGGGAATCAGCATCCGGGACTTGATGTGGATCAGGGTCGCGGCCATTACCAGGAATTCACCCGCGATATCCAGGTGCTCCTGCCGCATGAGATCGAGCACGGCAAGGTACTGTTCCGTGATCTGGACGATCGGAATATCAAAAATATCGATTTCCTGTTCCTTGATCAGGTAAAGCAGTACCTCGAAGGGTCCCTCGAACTGGTCCAGCCGCAGGCGGATGGTCCCATTTTCCCCTTTCAAGGTCCCCCCCTGCGTCAAGGCATCGAAAGTGGTCTCGTTCGCGGGCGGACTGATGTGCTCGGGTAAAGAATCCACGGAAATCTCCAAAAACGGAACCGGCCCCCATGGGCCCTTATCTTACCCTGCCGGAAAGTTCCAGCTCAACCGCGTCCGTCCTCAGGGCGCGGGAGCGCGGTCCGCGGGCGCGGGTGAACTGGTCAATTCGCAGTACTTGCCTACCAGGCGATCCATCATGGCGGCCCCGTCGTCCGGGGGGCCGTCCTGGATCACGCCAAAAATCAGCAGGCCTTCCCTGCGCAGCAGCACGCCCCGGTAGAGCGCGTCGTCCGCGGCCAGTTCCGCGTCGGACCGGCGCGCGATGCTGCCCCCCTTGTCGTCGGTCAGCCACTTCGCGTAGTCCTCGAACACCGACCGGGCTTCGGCGTCGTCCCGGGTGGTAAGCACAATTATCCGTCCCCGCTGTTCACGGTCCCCGACCTTCCACGCCGCGTCCGCCACCAGCCCCCGGGGGAAAAACGGGTAGGCAAGCACGCTCTTGGCGATGTATTTCGCGCTGTTCCGGTCCACGCCTTCCGTGTCGAGCAGGGCCAGTTCCGGGGGGCGATCCGCCTGGGGAAGAACGGCGGCAACCGCCTTTGCCGCCGCGTCGAACTGGCCCGGTTCCGCCCGGCGTCCCCCGGAGAGCAACATTCGGACAAAGTACCTGCCCTGGCAGAAAAGTCCCAGGGTATCCGTGCGCGCGCCTTCCATGCCGACCGCCATGGTCTGGGCGTCCTGCCGCCGGATGGCCCGGTATACTCCCCACGCGTCCATGGTGGAGCCCAGCACGTACACGTCCGCCGTGAGGGTCACCGGCGCGTCCGGCGCGGTACCCAGTCGGATCGCGTACAGCCGCTCGAAACCGTAGGGCAGGAAGAATTCCGCTTCCCCGTCGATGTAATCGTACAGGTTGTCGGCGGTATACTCGGCAATGGGTTCCACCACCTTCCAGCCGTCACCAAAGGTGACCGCGCCAAGTTTTTCCTTCAGGTCATCGCCTCGCGCCGCGATCGTCAGCGCCAGGACCAGCAGGCCAACCCACCACTTCATATTCCGTTACTCCCAGTCATCTTTCAACCCGTTCAGGCAAGCAGGGCGTGGGCTGCCCGCATCCGCTCGGCGATGGGCAGATCCCGAACGCAGCGGACCTGGCAACCGGGACAGGTCAGGCACCGTTCGGGAGAGCATTCCGTCGGAATTTCCGCGTAAGCGGACCGGGCCAGGGTCACGTCGCCGTACCCTTTCATATACATAAGGCAGCGGTTCACGTCGCTCACCCGCACGCCGAACGGGCAGGTCCCGTCGCAGGAGCCGCACATGACGCAATGGTACGACCGCACCGCTTCGGCGTACCGCTCGAGCACCTGTTCCTCGGTCCGGGTCAGTTCGAGCATGTTCGCCACGGCCACGTCTTCCCGCAACTGGCCGATGTCCAGCATGCCGGGCACCGCGCAGGCCACGTGAGGATTCCGTAACACCCACTTGAGCGAGGCCTGGTGGGGGCTGATCTTGCCAAGTTCCTCGGTCTTGTATCCTCCCTGCTGGGTCTTCATGGCCACCACCCCCACGCCTTTCGCCGCCACCCGGGCGATGGCATCACCCACCTCGGGCGGGGACTGGTAGTTGTAGGCTACCAGCACCACATCGAAAAAGTGTTCGGGGTCTTCCGCCACGGCGTCGAGCACCTGGACCTGGTTCTTATGGGTGGTCAGGCCCAGAAAACGCGCCTTGCCCTGTTCGCGGACGGTCAGCAGGGCCTCGCGCAACTCCGGGTTCATGACCTTGTCCCGGTCCTCCACCACGTGCAACTGGATCACGTCCACGTAATCCAGGCCCATGGCCTGCAGGCTGGCGTCGACATGCTTGAAAATATCCTCCTTCGACGCGCAGGCAGGTGGGGTCTTGGTGGCGATGAACACCTTCTCGCGGCGGCCCTTTACCGCGCGCCCCACCGTTTCCTCGCTGCGCCCGTTGAGATACACCCGGGCGGTATCGATGTAGTTCACCCCCATGTTCATGGCGGCCTGGATCACCGACTCCTCGGTGATCTGCAGGGTGCCGATGCCAATGACGTTAACCCGCATGCCGGTACGACCAAGCACCCGGCTGGCCGGGCCTTTTGGCGCCTGGGCCGGTTCATCTCCCGCGGCGGGCTTGAACCCTTTAGGCGGGGTGACCGCCGTGTCGTCCGCCAGGCACGCCGCCCCAGCCAGGGCCCCAGACACCATGCCCAGCCGCAAGAACGTCCTCCGATCCACTCCGCTGCCGTTATTCATGTTTGGACCTCCCGCCCGGTGCGTCACACGGGCAATTCCCAGCCAGAACGATAGGCGCCGCGGATCAACCGGCTGGCTTCCGTGTCGCCGACAATTTCCATCTTGTCCACGTCATAGGTTACCGCCCGCCCGGCCCGCAAGGCAATCGTCCCCAGCAACACGAACTCGGTCAGCGGTCCCGCGTAGTCGAAACTGGAAACGGCCGGTTTGCCCCCCTTGCAGGCTTCGAGAAAGTTCCGGTAGTGATTCGCGCCCGGCACCCGCTCCAGGGTCGGCTCGGGACGGGTGTAGGCCTTCATCCGCTCATCGGGCAGCAGCCGGGCTTCGCCACCGTATTCGCCCGCGATAGCGAAACCGCTTTCGCCGATAAAGAGCGATCCATTTTTGCCATCTCCCAGCTGCTGTTCGGGGGGGATCGACTCCGGCCGGGGGGGCTGCTGGCCATCTTCGTACCAGTAGATGTCCACGGGCGGCATGTCACCCCGCGCGGGAAAGGAATACTTGACCACCGCGTTTTTCGGAAACGTGAGGGGATTGACATCTTCCGCGCGGACCGGCGCGGCAGTGAAGGTTTTTGCCTCGCCCAGTTTCAGGGCAAAAAACACGGGATCGAGAATGTGACAGCCCATGTCGCCCAGGCCGCCGCAGCCGTAGTCCAGCCAGCCCCGCCACTTGAAGGGCGCGATCAGGGAACTGTAAGGCCGTTCGGGGCCCGATCCCAGCCACAGGTCCCAGTCGAGGCCGTCAGGCACCGGTTCTTCGGGCGGCGGCGTGGTGAGGCCCTGGGGCCAGCGACCCGAGGGACGGTCCGTCCACGCGTGTACTTCCCGGACCGGGCCTATCGCCCCGGACCAGATCATCTCGGCCAGGTCCCGCACGCCATTGCCGGAATGGCCCTGGTTTCCCATCTGGGTGGCCACGCCCGTTTCCCGGGCGGTACGGGTCAGCAGGCGCGTTTCGGCGATGGTATGGGCCATGGGCTTTTCCACGTACACGTGCTTGCCCAGCTTCATGGCCATCCAGGCGGCGGGCGCGTGGGTGTGGTCCGGCGTGGCAACGGTGACCATGTCGATCCGGTCGCTCATCTCGTCGAACATTTTCCGGTAGTCCTTGTACTTTTTCGCTTTAGGCAACCGGTAGAAGGCTTCTTCCGCCCGTTTCCAGTCCACGTCGCACAGGGCCACCACGTTTTCCCGCTTGTAGGACATGATGTCGTGAATGCCCTTGCCCCCCACGCCAATGCCCGCGACGTTCAGTTTCTCGTTCGGCGACACTTTGCGGGGCACCACGCGCGCGGTATTGGGCGCGGCCGCCGCGGCCACGCACGCCGTGGTCGTTGCCGCCGCCAGAAACGCCCGACGGGTCAATACCCATGTATTTTCTTTTTCAGAACGCATGCGTTACTCTCCGCTTCCGGGTTTGTACCTACATTATAGACCCTCCTTGCCAGGAACCAGTTTTTTCACGCGGGGATCATAAACACCATGGCCCGCCTCCGGGGAATGTCGCCGGAGCGGGCCATTGGATAAGTCGTCTGAATCCTTGAGCGTGGCCGTTGCGGGAGGCGCGCGTACACGGGAGACCACGTCGGCTCGGAGGAACCGGTCGCGGTGCCGCCGCGCGGGCGTTTCAGCGACCGGATTACCGGCCGCCGAGCAACTGCAGGGCGGTTTGCGGCACGATGTTCGCCTGGGCCAGCACGCTGGTGCCAGCGTTAACCAGGATCTGGTTCCGGGTAAAGCGGATCGTTTCCTGGGCGATGTCCGCGTCGCGGATGGCGCTTTCGGAGGCCGCCGAGTTTTCTTCCTGGATGGCCAGCGTGTTGATGGTGAACTCCAGGCGATTCTGGATCGCGCCCAGTTCGGCGCGCAGGTTGTTCAGGCTGCGCAGGGCAATATCCACCGTGCTGATGGTGGAAACCGCCAGGGCCATGGTCGAAATGCTGACCGTGTTGACGCCGAGATCATTGGTCTTGGCGCCCCGGACGACGATGTTCAGCGTCTGACCAGGTTGCGCGCCCGACTGCAGCGTAATGGTCTGTGCCGCGCTCAGCACGTAGATGCCGTTGAACTCGGTGTCCAGGGCAATCACGTCGATCTGGCCCAGCAACTGGCGCACTTCGAGGTCCAGGGCGGTGCGGTTGGCGTCACTGTTGGTGCCGTTGGCCGCCTGGATCGCCAGTTCGCGGATGCGCTGGAGCACGTTGGCGGCCTCGGTCAGGGCGCCTTCCGCCGTCTGCACGAGGTTGATCCCATCCTGGGAGTTCCGGCTGGCGACGCGCGAACCGCGTACCACGGAACGGAACCCTTCAGCGATGGCCAGGCCGGCGGCGTCATCGGCCGCGCGGTTGATCCGGAGTCCGCTGGAGAGGCGTTCGAGGGAGCGGTTCAGGTCGGTGGTGGAATTGCGCAGGGTGCGCGCGGCATTGAGGGCCGCCACGTTGGTGTTGATGCGAAGACCCATAACGTTGATCCTCCGTGTCGTTAGGCCTTTGCCTCCTTGCATCGGCCGGAACCGCGTTCGCGTCGCGATTCCATGGGAAGTTTTCGGCAGTTCGGCGGAAAACCTTTAGCGCTTGCCCAGGCGTTCAAGCCACCGCGCCAGGAATTCCGGCCAGCGACCGATCACGGGATCGTTCAGCGCCATGCCGTAACCGTGCTCGCCCCGTTCAAACAGGTGCATCTCGACGGGCACGTTGTGGCGCTTCAGGGCAAGAAATAATTCCGCGCTGTTGCGCCACGACACCACGGTGTCCGCGCGGGAATGCACCAGGAACATCGGGGGCGTGTCGGGCCCCACCTGTTTTTCGCCGCTGAGCCACCGCAGCAGATCGGGGTCCGCGGTCCCACCGGTAAGGTTGTCCCGTGACCCGGCATGCCCCCAGGGTTCGGACATCGACACCACGGGGTAAATCAGAACGGCGAAATCCGGCCGGGAAGCCTGCCTTTCCACAGGGTCCTCCGCGTCCGGGTTACCGGCATCACCGTGAACGGCCGCCATGCAGGCGAGATGACCGCCCGCGGAGAAGCCCATGATGCCGACCCGGTGGGGATCAATGCCCCAGTCCGCCCCGTGAAAACGAACCAGCCGCAGAGCCCGTCGGGCATCGTCCAGCGGGGCCGGGTGACGGTTCGGGCTCACCCGGTAACGCAGAACGCCCGCGGACATCCCCAGCGTGTTGAACCACCGCGCGAGGTCCTCTCCCTCGTAGTCCCAGGCCAGCATGCCGTATCCACCGCCCGGACATACCACCACGAATCCATGGCCTTCCCCGGGAAGCAGAAACAGGGACAAGGTGGATTCCGACGGCAGCACACCATCCTCCGGCTTGCCTGCTTCCCCACTCCACAGCGACACGAGCACCCGTCGCGCACCTGGCGCTCCCGCCCCGGAAACGGATTCCACGGCAAACAACCCCGGGGAAACCAACGCCAGCAGCGTTATCCCTGTCAACATACCGCGCGCCATGACCGCCCTCCCAGGTTGCCTTACCATCACCGTTTTAAGATGCCGCCACGGGACTGGCTTAAATAGATGCCCTGCAGGTTCATCTTGAGTTCGTCCGGGTTGTCCGAGGCAATCATGGCATCCTCTTCCCGGATCAGTTTCTGCCTGAGCAGGTGCACCAGGCTCATGTTGAAGGTCTGCATGCCTTCTTCGGCTCCGGCGATAATCGCCGTTGGAATCTGCTTGATGTTGTTCTCGCGGATCAGGCTGGCAATGCCCGGGTTATTGATCATCACCTCGACCGCGGGCATCCGTCCCTTTCCGTCCGCGGCGGGAATCAGGCGCTGTGACACCACCGCGCGCAACTGCAACGCCAGCTGGGAGCGCACCTGCTGGTGCATGTTCGCGGGAAACAGGTCGATGATCCGGTCAATGGTCATCATCGCGTTGGTGGTGTGCAGGGTGGAGAAGACCAGGTGGCCGGTTTCCGCCGCCGCGATGGCGGCCGTAAAGGTTTCGGCGTCGCGCATCTCACCGATGAGGATCACGTCGGGATCTTCGCGCATGGCCGCGCGCAGGGCGATCATGAAGTCCTGAGTATCGATGGCGATCTCCCGCTGGGTAATCACGCTTTTCTTGTTGGTGTGCAGGTATTCGATCGGGTCTTCCAGCGTGATGATGTGCAGGCGCTTGCGCGCGTTGATCCAGTCCACCAGGGCCGCGAGGGTGGTGGATTTACCACTGCCCGTCGTGCCGGTGATCAGCACCAGCCCACGGGGAAAGTCGGCGATTTTTTCCATCGCCGGTGGCAGGTGCAGTTCCTCGAAACTGAGGATCTTGTTTTTCACGTGGCGCATCACCAGTCCCGGCGTTCCCCGTTGCTTGAGGGCGTTCACCCGGAACCGTCCCAGCCCGGGAACCCCAAAGGCAAGGTCGAAATCCCCGCGGCTCTCAAACGCCTCCAGTTGCGCGGGTTTCATCATTTCCCGCAGGAATTCCTCCATGTCCTCCATCGTGAGCGGATCCGCGGGCAGAAAACGGATTTCACCGTCGATGCGCAGGGCGGGGGGACACCCTACCGTCAGGTGAAGGTCCGACGCGCCATTTTTCACCGCGTATCCCAGCAAGCGGCGCAGCTTGGTCTTCTGGGGCATCGATTCACTGGGCGAACTATCCATTTCACGATCCTCCACGGAATCCCGGGCAGCAATGGTACGGATTCACGGCGTCACGGGGGGAGGTGTCCATGCCCGGAGTTTCTCGGCGTTTTCCCGCGTCTTGCGCACAATCGCCACCACGTCCGCCATGTCCATTTCGTCTCCCAGCAGCACGTAATGGGGCAACCACAACCCGGAACGACGGCACAGGTCCTCTGCCACTGGGCAGGAACACGCGCGGTAGGCGTCCGCGGGCAGTTTTTCAAAGAGAGGCTGACGGTACAGCGGCACCGGGTACCCCGGCGACACGGGTAACCCCTCCGCCCGGGCCGCCGCGACAAAGCGATCCCGATCGCAGCCGAACACCTCGGGATCCAGACGGAAACAGAACAGATGCCGGGCCCACCGGGTAATCCGGTTGCTCCGTACCTGCATGGACAGGCCGGGAATACCGGACAGGTTGGCTTCCAGCCACGCGGCGTTCCGTTCGCGGCGCAACAACTGGTCCACGGCCCGATCCAGTTGGCACAACAGCACCGCGGCCACCAGTTCAGGCATCCGGGCGTTGGTGCCCACCCGCACGTGGTGATACCACGGCATGCCGGTCTCGCGGCCACAGTTGGTGATCGAGCGGCACACCTCGGCCAGCGCGCCGTCATTGGTCACGATCGCGCCGCCTTCTCCGGCGGTAATATTTTTGGATTCCTGGAAACTGAACACGCCGCAGTCGCCGAGGGTGCCCGCGCCCCGGCCTACCCAGCGTCCGCCCCACGCGTGGCAGGCGTCTTCCACGATCCGGAGACCGTGATCCGTGGCAATGTCCTTGAGCCGGTCCATGTCGCAGATTCTTCCGCCGAAATGGACCGGCACAATGACCCGGGTCCGGGGAGTGATCGCCTCGGCCACCCGGTCAGGGTCGATGCACCAGCTTTCATCCACGTCCACGAACACCGGCACTGCCCCCACTCGCAACACCGCCGAAGCCGTCGCCACGAAGGTGTAAGGTGGGACGATGACTTCGTCGCCCGGTTTCACGCCCACGGCCTGCAGGGCGATTTCCAGGGCGGCTGTTCCACTGTTGCAGGCCACGCAGTGCCTGGCACCCTGGAACCGGGCAAAGGCGTCTTCAAAACGCGATACCCGAGGTCCCTGGAACCACCGCCTGCTTTCGAGCACGGCATGCACCGCGGCCAGTTCCGCGGCGTCATACATGGGCCAGCGGGGCCACGATTTCTCCGGACCCCGTACCGGGTCTCCACCCAGCACGGCAGGGAGTTCCACGAACGGATACGTTGTCACAACCTGTACCTCCTTGAACGGCTCTCCCGGAATATTTCCGGCACGCTACCGCTTCCTGCCTGCCCCTTGCCTGTCCTCTTCATTATTATCCCCCAAACGGGGCGTGGGCGCAAGCGGTATTTCCGCTCGTGTTATCATGTGGGCGGAACGGGCGTGTCTCTTTCTTCAACCCGTGGAGGATGGTGTCATGAATCGACGGGATTTCATGCGGGCGGGCATGACCGGCCTTGCCCTGGCGGCGACGGGATTACCCCGTCTTACCCAGGCTGCCGAGGCAAAAGCGGTTCACGTCGGCATAATCGGCACGGGAAACCGCGGCGGCTACTGGACCAGCCTGCTCTGCCAGTTTCCGGAGGTGGCCATCCCCGCGGTCTGTGACCTGCTGGCCGACGCGGCGAACCGCGCGGCAGATACCGTGGAAAAGAGCGGCCGTCCCCGGCCGGAAACCTACGCGGGAGACGAACACGCCTACCGGAACCTGCTGACCCGGGATGACCTGGACGCGGTGATCATCGCCACGCCGTGGGACTGGCATGCGCCCATGGCCATCGAGGCCATGCGGGCGGGCAAACGGGTCGGCGTGGAAGTACCCGCGGCCATCAGCGTGGAGGAATGCCGGGACCTGGTCCGGACGGAACGGGAAACGGGTAAAACCTGCATGATGCTCGAAAACTGGTCCTTCCGCGAAGATAACCTGGCCGTGCTCAACATGATCCGGGACGGATTGCTGGGCGACATCCTCCACAGCCAGTGCGCGTACGCCCACTACTGCGCGGGATACTGGGCCTTCGACGCCGAGGGGCGGGACCGCTGGCCCGCTAAGTTCCTGGAACGCTACAACCGGGACCAGTACCCCACCCACGGCCTTGGCCCCGTGCTCAGCTGGCTGGACATCAACCGCGGGGACGCGTTCGAGTCCCTCACGGCCACCGCGACGGCCTCCGTGGGACTCAACGCCTATTTCCGGAGAAAATTTGGTCCCGATCACCCCAACGCCACCCGAAAGTTCGCGCAAGGCGACATCGTCACCAGCGTGATCCGTTCCCGAAAAGGTAAAACGGTCGTGGTTACCTACGATATCAACCTGCCCCGGCCTTACGATAACCAGTGGCTGGTACAGGGCACTCTTGGCGTGTACAGCCACGAGCACAACGCCGTGATGATCGAAGGACAGACCGGCGACAGCCACGACTGGTCTCCCTTCGAACCATGGCTCGAAAAGTACCGCCATCCCTGGTGGAAAGCCATGGGACAGGAAGCCCTGAAACACGGCCACGGCGGGGCCGATTACATCGAAGCGCGCCTCTTCGTGGACGCCCTGCTGGAAGACAAGCCTTTCCCCCTGGACCTCATAGACGGCGTCACCATGAGCGCGGTGGTGGATCTCTCCGGACAGTCCATCGCCGCGGGGGGCGCGTCCGTGCCGTTCCCCGATTTCACTGACGGCGCGTGGGCTTCCAGCAAGCCATATTTCGGGCTCGTTGCCGGGTAGTCCTGAAAATAGATTTTCCCTGGCTCGATGGCGTATAGTCACGGCAATCCACCCGGGTGCAGAAAGGTTATATGCATGCGCGCTTTCAGTGTCTGTTTTCTGCTCATGGTTGCGCTGTTGCCTTGGGCAACGCCAGCCCTTGCCCAGGATACCCCACCCGATCCCGCTTCCGCGGAGGTCTCCCAGGATGCCCCGCCGGCAGACACGCCCCTTGCCGGGGAACCATCCGATCCCTTGGGTGATGCCGCCCGGGCGGTACTGGATCGCTATCGCAAGGCCGTGGTCACGCTGAAAATCGTGGTGAGCGTTTCTTTCGGTAACAATGAAAGCGAAAACGAAACCGAGGCTAACGCGACCATGCTCACGCCGGATGGGCTGGCGGTCCTGGCACTTTCGGCCATAGATCCAACGGCCCTCCTCGGCGCCGAAATCACCGCGGACCCGGACAATCCGTTTTCCCTTCGGGTGGTCTCGCTCAAAATGATTCTTTCCAGCGGGGAAGAACGGGAGGCCGAGGTGGTATTGCGCGACAAGGACCTTGACGTGGTGTTCGTCCGGCTGAAAGAAGTTCCCGCGGAACCTTTGCCCTTCGCGGATCCCGCCCAGGCGGCGGATTCGGTGCGGATACTGGATCCCTACGTGTGCATCGGCCAGGAAGGGCCCGTGGTGCAGCGGGCCCACACGGCGTTCATCGACCGGATTGAAGGCGTCGTGGAACGTCCCAGAACCTATTACCTGGTTTCCCGGACCCGCATCCAGCAGATTCTCTGTTCGCCGCTGTTCACCCCCGGGGGACACCTGATCGGCTTTGGCGTCGCCCGGCAAAACCGGAATGATGACGAAGACAACGACCTGCTGGCGGTGGTCATTCCCGCGGCCCAGATTCGTGAACTCATGGGCCAGGTCCCACCCAGGGGAGAAACACCCGCCGAACCGCCGCAACCCTGACCGGACCTCAGGCCAGGGGTACCTTCCGTCGTTCCAGCCCGCTACCTCCGGGCCACAGCAGCGTCACCTCTCGGATTCCATGCGCCAGAAGGTACGCCCGGGCCGCTTCCAGCCCGTACCCGACCTCTTCCACGGCGTGGCTGTCATCACCGGGACACACGGGAATCCCCATGTCTGCCGCCGCCCGAACGATAAACGCGGCGGGATAAGGCCGTCCCAATCCCTTGCGGTATCCGCCCGTGTTGATGTCCAGGATACACCCCGCGTCGCGAACGGCTTCCAGGGCCTCCAGGGCTGCCCTCCGCGTGGCGGGCGTGTACAGGGTCTCGTCGTCAGGGAACTGTTTCCGGATCAGGTCGAAATGCCCCACTACTTCCGGACGTAACCGCTCCGCCATCTCCGCCACGGCCCGGAAATACCGGACCGCGGCTTGTTCCATCCCGCCTGCCGCTTCCACGGCCCGGAGGAAATGCTCCTCCTTGTAGTCGATGATATGGCCGGCCACGTAATGAACCGACCCGACCACGTAATCGAAACCGTACTCCCGTTTCCACTGGAGCATCAAGGTTTCCCATCGGGTAACCGGCACAACCTCCGACTCGAATCCCTTCAGCACGATCAACCGGTCGGCGTAGGTTTCCCTGAGGCTTTCCACTTCCCGCGCGTAAGCAGCAAATAACGCCGCCAGGGTTTCGATGGTCCAGCCCATGGCGCACTCTTCGTCGTACAGCCGCCCGGGCTCCACGCGGGGCGCGTGCTCGGTTATCCCGAACAGGCACATGTCCCGCGCCACCGCCGCGTCCAGCAGGTCCCGCAGGGAAGAGCGGGCGTGATCGCAATACGCGGCGCTATGCCCCCCATGTAACGACGCCCGCCAGCAGGGCCGCGTTTCAGGTCGCGTCATCGCGCGAATACCGGGAGCCGTCCGCCCGGCTCAGGCGAGTTTGCCGTAATGCTTTTCATAAAACGCGCGGAATTCCCCGGACTTGATGGGCCGCCACCACCATTCATTTTCCACGTACCACCGGACGGTCCGTTCAATGCCCATGTCCCACGGCATGGACGGCGACCAGCCCAGTGCCCGGAGTTTTGTTCCGTCGATGGCGTAGCGGCGATCGTGGCCCACCCGGTCGGGCACGTGCCGGATCAGCGATTCCGGTTTCCCCAGCACTTCCAGGATCTTCCGGGTAAGGACGATATTTTCCCGCTCGTTGCCGCCGGGAATGTTGTACACCTCCCCGGGCGTGCCCTTTCGCAGCACCAGGTCAATGGCCGAGCAGTGATCGTCCACGTACAGCCAGTCCCGGACGTTCCGTCCGTCGCCGTAAAGCGGCAACGGCTGATCGTCGATCGCGTTGGTCACGAACAGGGGCAGTACCTTCTCGGGATATTGCCTTGGGCCATAGGTATTGGACCCCCGCGTGATCAGCACCGGTAAGCCATAGGTTTCAAAAAAGGCCACGCCGAATAGTTCCCCCGATGCCTTGCTGGCGGCGTAGGGATTTCGTGGATGCGTGGGGTCGGTCTCGCGGAACGCCCCTTGTTCGATGCTGCCGTATACCTCGTCGGTGGACACCAGCAGCACCCGGGACAGCCCCGCGCGCCGGGCCTGTTCGAGCACCACGTAGGTGCCCATCACGTTGGTGTTGATGAAATCCGTGGCGCCGTGCAGGCTGCGATCCACGTGACTTTCCGCGGCAAAGTTGACCAGGGCGTCGCACCCTTCCAGGGCCCGGCCCAGCATGTCCCCGTCGGCGATATCTCCCTGGACAAAGGTCACCCGGCTCGCGTCCAGCCCTTCAAGGTTCTCCCTGCGCCCCGAATAGGTCAACTTGTCGTAGACCACCACGTGGACCTCGGGATAGTGGTCCAGTTGCCAGCGCGTGAATGCCGAACCAATGAATCCCGCGCCCCCGGTAACCAGTAGGCGTTTCATGACGATCGCGATCTCCTTTCCAGGTAATGGGCCAGCGCCTCCTGCCACGGGCGCGTGCGCGACCCCGTCGCTGCCTCGTATCGTTCCATGGCCAGCACGCTGCGCCTGGCTCGACGGGCTGCCGTCGGATACTCCGATGAAGAACAAGGAACCACCGGCGTGTTTATTCCTGCCAGCCGCAGGATCTCCCTGGCGTAAACGTACCGGGAGCATTCCCCTCGATTGACCACGTGGTACACGCCGAAACGCCCCGCGCGGGCAAGGAGCCGGGTAGCCTCGGCCAGGTCCCACGTGTGGGTCGGGCAACCCGTTTCATCCTCCACTACCCGCAGTTCGGGTCGTGCCGCCGCGGCCCGAAGGATCTTCTCCACAAAGTTGTTGCCCCCGGGACCGAACAGCCAGGCCGTGCGGATGATGTAAAAACGGTCGGTTTCCGCGCGCAGGGCGATCTCTCCCAGGGCCTTGGACCGGCCGTACGCGTTCAGCGCGGCGTCTGGATCCACCGGGTCGTCTTCCGACCATGCCCCGGCTTCGCGCTCTGGAAACACGTAATCCGTGGAATAGTGCGCCACGGGAACGTCGTGACGCGCGCAGACCCGCCCCACCACGCGGGGTCCCAGGGCGTTGACCCGAAGGGCTTCTTCGAAGTGGGATTCCGCGGCCTCCACGTCGGTGTAGGCCGCGGCGTTCAAGACCAGGTCCGGCTGGAAGTCGTCCACGATCCGCTCCAGGGCGGCCTCGTCCGTGATATCCAGTTCAGGCAGGTCCAGGCCCCGAACCTCGCCTTCGCCGGAAAAAACCCGTTCAAGATCGCGGCCCAACTGGCCCCTGCTGCCGAGAATCAGTACGCGCATGATATGCTCCCTTCGCCTATTTTAGTTTCTCGTGCCGGGCCCCGCCAAGTCCTCCATCGTCTCCACGTACTACCACGCCACACCCTCTGTCATTTCGACGAACGAAGTGAGGAGAAATCTTCTCGTCCCCCCGAACTCCCCGGGGATACCCCAGGACCATGCGCCCACAGTCGCTCGCCCTTGAACCCACACCCGCCCGAGGCATCCTCGAAAGGCGCGCTTTCATATTTGAAGTTCCACTCACGACCGGCCGCCCGTCGAATTTCCCTGGACCGCGTCGTTCCAGTACCATGTAGTCGGGCCCGAATGGAGAAAACGACCATGGCATGCGACACCTGCCCCATGCGAAAGCGGTTCGAACGGAATCCCCGGTCACTACTGGGCAGGCTGTGGCTCTGGCACACGGGCTGGTGTCCCGGCTGGAAACGATGGCTCGCGTCCCTGCAACCGACCGAACGGGAAGCCGTACTGAACCGGATACGCGCGGCGCGTGAAAGGTCCTGATCTCCCCTCTCTCGCGCGGAGAAAGGTAATGGCATGAACGCACGATGGCTCCTGGTGATCCTGCTGGTGGGAATTCCCGGACTGGCTCCTGCCGACAACACGCCACGGGAAAATGACGATTACACCGTGGCGGCGTACTACTTCCCAAGTTATCACCCCAATCCCGCGTATGACCGGGATTACGGAAAAGGGTTCACGGAATGGGATCTCGTCCGCGCGGCCCGGCCCCGCTTCGAAGGACACGATCAGCCCAAGGCCCCCCTCTGGGGGTTCGATGACGAGTCCGATCCCGCGCGCATGGCCATGAGAATCGATGCCGCCGCTAACCATGGCGTCGACGTGTTCATCTTCGACTGGTACTGGCACGAAGGCACGGGGCCTTTTCTCCATCTTGCCCTGGAAAAGGGCTTCCTGGCAGCCCCCAACAACCAGAAACTCAAGTTCGCCCTGATGTGGGCCAACCATGACTGGTACCACATCCACCCCGCGCGGCCCGAACGTCAGCATCCCCTGTTGCACCCCGGCCGGGTATCCGCGGAGACGTTCAAAACCCTCACGGATCACGTGATTCGTACGTACATGACCCGGCCCAACTACTGGCGGGTAAATGGCGGGGCGTACTTTTCCATTTACGAATTAATGACCCTCGTGGATGGGCTGGGGGGCGTGGAAAAAACCCGGGCGGCCCTGGACGACTTCCGGAAACGGGCGGACGCCGCCGGAGTGGGACCCCTCCACCTGAACGCCGTGGTCTGGGGCGTGCAGATCCTTCCCGGCGAGCAGACCATCCGAAAACCGGAGGAACTGCTGCCCGCCCTGGGAATCGACAGCGTGACATCCTACTGCTGGATCCACCATGTCTACCCGGACTCGTTTCCCACGGCCCCGTACCGGCCCTGGATGGAAGCATCGATCGCCATGTGGCCCGCGTTCGAAAAGCAGTGGCCGGTTCCCTATTTCCCCAACGTCAGCATGGGATGGGACCCCTCCCCACGCACCACGCAGGACGGCCCTTACGAAAACATCGGTTATCCCTACACCTCCATCATCACCGGCAACACCCCCGAACTGTTCCGCCAAGCCCTGGAAGCCGCCCGCGCATTGCTGCGCGATCGTCCCCCGGCACAACGGATCCTGACCGTTAACGCGTGGAACGAATGGACCGAGGGCAGTTACCTGGAACCTGACACCCGCAACGGCATGGCGTATCTCGAGGCCATCCGGACGGTCTTCGGCCCGGGGAAACCCTGATCCGCATGCCGCGCGTTCCCGTGGACATTGTGACTGGAGCGGAGGGAACCGCCCTTGCCGCGAAAACCGGCGCGGCAGCCGTGGTCATCGACGCGTTGCGGGCCAGCGCGACCGCTACCATGCTGCTGGAATCCGGCGCGCTGGAAATCCTGATCACCCGCGAGGTGGCCCAGGCCTTCGCCCTGCGGGAACGGTTTCCGGAAACGCTGCTTTTTGGAGAACGGGGAGGCCTGCCTCCCGATGGATTTGATGGAGGCAACAGTCCCCTGGATACCGGTAAAGCCCGTGGCAGGCGTATCGTGTTCACGACAACTACCGGGGCGGGAAGGGTTATCGCCTGCCGGGGAGCGTCGATCATCCTTATGGGGACGCCCCTGCATGCCTCCGCGCTGTGCGAAACCCTCGCGAACTGGGCCGCCCGGGAAACCATCCCCGCGCGCCGCGTCGTGCTCATTCCCGCGGGTCTGATGGATGATCCATGTTTCAGCGCCCAGGAAGACGAGGTCGCGGCCCTCTATCTCGGCCGAAGCCTGACGCGGAGCCGACCGGACCTCTTCGAACCGGCCGACACCGTCGCGGCCATGGAATCCCGGTACGGGCCCGACCTGGACGCCCCGGATGGCCTCGTCAGGTTGTTCGAATCAGCCCCCCACGCCGAAAAACTCCGGCGGGTGGGACTCGGCCACGAGGTAGCGTGGTGCGCCCAGGTCGATATCGCCCGCGCGGTACCCGGCGTGTGGCACTGGCTGAACAATGAAATTCCCGTCCTGCGCGCCGGCCTGCCGTCCCCCGTGTCCGGCTAAGCGCCTGGGATCGATCAGGTCGCTTCGCGCGGCCGTCACTGCTGGCCGGATCCCTTCCCGGCAGGTTCGGGCAACTGGATCTTGCGTTGTTCCGGGTCTTCGTGTCGCCGATACAGGATCGCCACGTGGCCAATCCGGCCGGCCACTTCGGCCTGGGTTTCGCGGGCAATCAGGTCGATCAGCGCGTTTTTTTCGTCCTTGAACCCGTTGAACCGGATCTTGATCAGTTCGTGGGCGTCCAGGGCCTCGTCCACGGCGTTCAGCACGGCCTCGCTCACCCCGCCCTTGCCAATCAGGATCACAGGGTCCAGGTTGTTGGCCAGTCCCCGTAGAAACCGGCGTTGTCCGCTGCTCAGCAGGTTCATGTTTCCGCCTCCATGGAAAGCGCGGCAGTATAGCACATTCTTGAAATGGTGTCCTGAATGAAACCGGGCCGCCGCCCGCGGCGACGACCCGGTAAACGCGCGTACGAAAATGGGCTACTTGACCGCTGCTTTTTCTCCGGCGGGCGCGGACGTCTTGCCATCGCCCTTCGCGGCGGCCTCGCGGTCCATAATTTCCTTCGCCGGGTGGGTGTAATCGTTCTTCGTCCAGTCGCGGTACTTGGGCGGAATCGGGTTGTCCACGATATCCCGGCGCAGCCAGTTCAGTTTGCCTTCCATGAGCGCGCCGGTAACCCGCTTGTAGAAACTGTTGTGGTTCTTCTTGACCGCCTTGAAGTTGTCCTCGATGCGCTTCCGGGCTTCGCGGCAGAACAGGTCGCACACGTCCTGAATCGACTGGTCCTGCGGGTTCTGGGCCAGCAGGCTTTCACAGTAAGCCAGGGACGCCGCCATGGCGAAAATATCCACGCCGATATCCACGAAGTTCCCCAGGATCAGTTGCTCGTATTCCAGTTTCGGACCATACTTGGCCATGGTGTGGAACAACCGCCGCGCCAGGCGCTTGCAGGTCTTGGCTGCGTAGGCCAGGTGGGCCCGGTTGGCCCCGTTGAGATGCCGCACGTTGAAACTGGTGGATGCCGGCATCCAGGTCCCCGGGTACCACGTGGCGTAGAACTTGAGGGCCTTCATGATCAGCGCGACCTTGCTCTCTTTCTGGCCCGGCTTAGGCTGCAGCAACGGCATGACCAGGCTGAAATGGGTGTCCATGGCTTCGCGGGCCATGATCAGGTGCATCACCTGGGAAGAGCCTTCGAAAATCCGGCCAATACGGCCATCCCGCAGTCCCATCTCCAGGGCCGAAGGCCGCTCTCCCCGGGCGTACAGGGACAGGGCGTTTTCGTAACCCCGTCCACCCTTCACCTGCACGTAGTCGTCCAGGCATTTCCACGTCACCTCGGAGCAGAAATACTTGGCCGCCGCGGCCTCGAGCCGGATATCCGCGTTGCTCTTGTCGGCGAACGCGCAGGTCAGCGAAACGATGCTCTGCATGGCGAACACGTGCGCGGCCATGTTGGCCACCATTTTCGCGATCGCCTGGTGCTTGCCGATGGGTACCCCCCACTGCACGCGGTTGGTGATCCACCACTGGCATTCCTCCACAAGGGTCTTCACGCCGCCAATGCTTGCCGCCGGCAGGCCCAGGCGACCGACGTTCAGGGTGGAAAGGGCGATCTTCAGACCCTGGCCGGGCTTGCCGATCATGTTCTCCACCGGCACCTTCACGTTGCGCAGTACCAGCGCGCCGTTGGCGATGCCCCGCAACCCCATGAACTGGCACCGACGGACCCGGTGGAAGCCGTCTTCCTTGCCGTCGCCGCCATCGTACACCTTGTTCAGGCCGTCCTTGAGGTCCACGATAAACGCCGTGATCTGCGGAATGGGCTTGCCGCTCTTGGAAATCTTGTCCGGCGTGCGGGCCAGCACCACGATAAGCGTGGTCTTGGGATCCATCCCGTTAGTGGTCCACAACTTGTCGCCGTTCAGGATGTAGTACTTGCCGTCTTCAGACAGGTCCGCCTTGCAGACCATCCGCGCGGGATCCGAACCCACGTCCGGTTCCGTGAGGGCGAACGCGGAGATCTCACCCGCCGCCAGCCGGGGGAAAAATTTCTTCTTCTGTTCTTCCGTGCCGAATTCCTTGAGCGGCTGTGGCACCCCGATACTCTGGTGCGCGGACAGGTACGTGACGGTATTCATGCAGTAACTGCCAACCACGCTCAGCACCCGGGCGTAATTGGTAATCGACAGGCCCACGCCACCGTATGCCTTGGGAATCTTCATCCCGAAAATGCCGATCTTCGCCAGCGCGTCCAGGGCTTCGGGCGGATACTGGCCTTTCGCGTCGATTTCGTACGGATCGACGTACTGCTCAAGCACCTCTTTGACCTTGGCGATGTATTCATCGCCTATCCGCTTGTCTTCTTCGCTCTGGACGGGGAAAGGATGCAACAGGTCCCACCGGAAATTGCCCTTGAACATTTCAGCGGTAAAACTGGGAAATTTCCACTCCGCTTCCCGGGCATCCTCGGCCAACTGCATGGCCACATCTTTGCCTTTGTCGTCTGCCATGGCTTTCATCCTTTTCGTTGCGCGCTCTCCGTTTACCTACTGACCGGTAAACATGATAACAGACGCCTTCCATTCCGTGCAATATCTTTTTTCAGAATTATCAGTCTTCCCCGGAATATAAAAAGGGAACCCCTGCCCGAACCTGATCCTTCCCCTGCTCAACTCATGGGTGAGGACGTGTCGCTACCTTCCCGGTACCCCGCCGCTGGCCCTGCCATAGCACGAACAGGGCCAGCACCAGGATCACCGCGTCGCCAGCTCCGGAAGCAGACCCGGCAACCAGCCCTGCCTCGCCACAGCGGAACAGGCTGAAGGCGCGACCCCGACCCGCCAGGGAAATTTCCAGGACCTGGCCGTGATCGGCCGCGACCCGCAGCGTGGCCTGGTAGGTTTTTCCCGCTGCCGCGGGCCGGAAAGTCACGTTCAGGGGTACCGTCTCTCCCGCTTCCACCCGGCTCGGCGGGTCCGATTCCAGCGTGAACGCGTCGTCCCCTTCGATGGTGACGTGAACCCCCGCGGGCACGTTCCCCCGGTTCACCACCTGGAACGCGTGACGGGCCGTTTTACCCCGAACCACCCCTCCGAAATCCATGGCGGAACCGTCCGGCGTCCATGCCAGGGCATCCTCGCCCGGATTGTAGTACGCCGTGAAGGTTGTGGTCGTCTCCGCGAGACTGCCGGCAAGTTGCTCCGTGGCCACCGCGCGCAACGTGTGGGATCCCGCTGTCACCCGGACCAGGAGCGGAAACCGCAAGGCGTCCTGGGTGGAGTCCCCTATGTGCGCGCCGTCCAGGTAATAGGCCACCCGGGTGGCGGTGGTCACCAGTGAACAGTTACCTTCCGCGTATGCCGGCTGCGCGGTCACGGTAATCGCCACGTCATCCCCCGAAACAATCGCCGGATTTTCCCTCGGCTCAAGTATCGTGATGCCTGTCAGCGGGCACGCGGACAGTCCGGTTGAGTTCTCCGCGGCGTAACCGAGATCGCGCAGGGCGGCAACCTCGAACCCCGCGTACTGCCGCAGGGAGGAACCCACGAGGTAAGAAGGGGCCATCACCACGTCCGGGACGCTCAGCCGGCCGGGATCCCAATGCTGGAGGCTCGTGCCCTGGAGAAATGGATCCGGCGCGTACAAGGGGGGAAACCCGCCATAGGTGGCAGCGGCTTCACTGCCCAGGAACACCAGGGCTCCGGATATCAGGTCGCCCGGGACACCCTCGTAACTGGACGCGTTGTTGATCAGTGGCGTTCCATCTACCTTCCCGATCAGTCGATCAAAGGGCGTGAATATCCCGCTTCCCGCGGGGGTCGTGTCACTTAACACCCCGTTGAACCCCAGGCCATGGGTCAGTTCATGAATCATGACGGAAACCAGGTCCAGCCGGTCGGCTGGCGGGGGAGACGTTTCCTCATGCCAGGGCGCGGCCCAGTTCACGGTCAGCAGCATATCCGGGTATGACTCGTAACCGGCCGGAGCCACGCCATGGACCAGGCTATAGCGGGCCAAGGGCACAAGGATCCCCCCCGACGGAATCAGCACGGGACCGCAATAGGCCACCGGAATTCCCGACACCCCGGAATTTTCCGATGGATTCACCACGATGGTCAGGGTCCTGGACTCGCCGGAAGCCAGCACGCTCGCGATGTAACGCACCGCGTCGTACAGCCGTTCCCGTCGCGTCGCGCCTGATAACGCGTCTCTGAATCCAGAACCGTCCGCGTCCTTGAAGTAACAGGTCAGGATCACGCCCGATCCCGCGTCCACCACCTCGTGATAATCAGCGGTATTGACTGGCTCCACCGCCTTGACCTTTCCGGACAGGTCCGCCGCCTTGTCCGCGGCCATATCAGGCACGAACAGCGCGTCCCCCGCGCCGTGCGCGCAGGGAAATTCCGTCGATCCGGACCAGGCCTGGAACAGGCATACCACCAGCCCCATCCCCAGGAACCAGCGAGGAAAACTGGGCATGACACCTCCTTTTCCGGCACGCGACCGGTTATAATGATTGTACCCTGCGAGTGGAAAGGATCGTGCGTGGACCTGTCGAGATTACTGCCGCTGTTGTGTGAATTCGGGATTGGCGCCATCCTGATGCTTGTCGGCGTCTGGGATGGCTTGCGGGGCGGATACCTGAACCTCACCCGCAGGGAAGACCGTCGGCTGCTCTGGACTTTCGCGGCGGGTTTCCTGGTCCTGCTAGCGGTGTACGGCCTGTTCACGTTCTGGCTCCCGGGAATGTCCGTTGTCCACTAACCCATGGAAACCGCCCATGCCTTCTCAGCCGCTTGTACTGGAAAATCCCATCCCCCTGCCGCTTCACGAAATCGCGCCGACCCCTGACCGGTTTCAGCATCCCAGTTACATCCACGGAGAATTCCACGTGGCCCGGGTGATCATCCACGGGTTTCTGCTGACCCGCCTGACCGGCCACGAGGGGGAAAGCGTCCGGCTGTGGGGCGGCGGCATGGCTGCACGACATCGGACGGACCCACGACGGATACTGTGAAAAGCATGGTCGCAACGCCGTTAAGCGCGTCTCTCAATCGCCATCCATACAGAACCTGCTGTCCAGGGGGGGAGTCCGGGAGAAGGACTAGAACGCCATTTTCTTCGCCGTGGAACATCACTGCCTGCCGAAAGAAGTGCCCGGGAGTCACCCTTTCCGCGTGCTGACCGCCCTGCTGAAAGACTGCGACGGCCTGGACCGTACCCGGCTTGGCGACCTCAACCCCCGATACCTGCGTTTCCCGGCAACCCGGACACTAATCCCCTTCGCCAGGCAGTTGACTCGCCTCTCCGAAACGCGCTTACGCGCGTCTCACGACCAGGCCGCCGGTCCCTTATTTCCTCGACTATGGGACCTTGCCCAGCAAATCCTGGCGGACATGTCTCCCACGAGCGAACAGGATGCTACCGCTTGAACTTGGTCTCGATGAAGTGAATATCCCCTTCCGCGATACCGACCTTCACCGGCCCGGGGACCTCTTCGGTCGCGCGCAGGGTCAGCCCAAGTACCCGGAACCGGGCATTGGGGCAAATTTTAACCCGCGCGATGATCTCGTTGACCCGGATGGCCTGGGATTCTTCCCAAAGCATCTCAAGGGTCTGTTCGATCTCCCTGAGTCGTTCCTTGATCTGTCCGGTTTTTTCTAAGAGTTGTTTCACCGCCGCCTTGGCGGCATCTGGAACCCGCGCGCCCTTGTGCAGGAATGGATCCAGTTTTTCCATGATCCGTTCCAGGGTATCTTCCAGTTCCCTGGCTTCGCGGTGTAATGGATCGCTCTGTTCCTTCCAGTAAAAGTCCTCTCCGGCGATGATATCGGTCAGGACCGCCGCGTCACTGCCGGCCTGGTCCATGTAGACGCCGCCGTGGCCGGTCACTTCCCCTCCAACGATTCTGCCGCGCAACACGTTCACCTTGCCCCGCGCCCACACCCGGGCGTTCGCGATTTCCCGCTCGACTACCACCGAACCTAGGGCCCGGACCTCGACCTGCTGCAGAAACCGCGCGTGTACATCGCCATTGGCCCGGACCGTACAACCACCGATGATCCCGCCGCGCACGGACAAGGTGCCACCGCAGCGAATCTCCGAATTTTCCACGTAGCCGCTGACCTCGATATCCCCTTCCGTTTCGACCACGCAACCGCTCTCGATATTCTGCATGACCGAGAGCATACCGGGATGATGAATATTTCCGGAGGCCAGGTCTACCGCATCGATCACCAGCACGTTATCGACGGCCAGAATCCCTCCGCTGTAACGTAATCTGCCCGACGTGGTCGCCGTGTAGGTCCGGGTGGTCTCATCGAACTGGACACCGGGACCCAGGCGCAGATTCAGCGTTTTCGGTTTTCGGGGAGGAATCGGCTTGTTGTAGACGTCCCGGCCCGGAGTCCCCTCCACGGCGGGCACCAACTCCGCCAGTTTCTGCCCTGTGACGACGGACAGTTTACCCGCCCGCTCCCGGTAATTGATCTGGCCGGTGGCCTCATCCACCACGAAAGACTGGTCGAAAAAATTGTCCGTCCATTCGAGATGGGCATCCACGGGATCCGTGGGTTCCTCTCCTCGCAATACGGTCACCGATTCCAGGGAGATCCGCGTGCCTTCCACTCGGGAAAGGGCTTCCCGGAACGCGGTGGTAGCCGCTTCCTCGGATGCCGTGTCCCCCAGGCCGAGGCGCACCAGTTCATCCCGAAGCTGGAGCACCAGCGTCTCCTCCTCACCCTTGCGGGCGGAGCAATCCACCAGCACCCGCGCGCGGTTGTCAGACAACCGTACCGTCAGAACCGGGCCACCTGTTGGCTGATTACCCGCCAATAGACTCCTTTCTTTCCTTTCCGACTCAGGTTGCTGGTTCCGCCATCACCCCCAGAACGCCATGTAAATTGTAACATGAGAGTAATTTCTTGACAAGTATTTTATTTTTTTCTTTTCTGCGAAAATCCAGCCTGCATTCAAGTTTAAGTGGTCGGTTTTATGGTTGTTATTTCGAGCGAAGCGAGAAATCTTACCCCCACTTCAACATTCAAAACCTTACAATCAGCATTCACGCTCCCGCGAGATTTTTTCTGTCGCCATGCCTGTATCTTCTGCTCTCAGCGTGTGGTTCCCGGTTCCACGTAAGATTTCTCCTCACTGTGTTCGTCGAAATGACAAGTTTTTTGTCGAGTGATACGCTTCCTAGGCCCTGGCATTACGGTCAACGCGGCAACCTGTCATTTCGAGCGCAGCGAGAAATCTTTTCTTTACCCGACGGGCGTGGGGCCGGGTTGCCGAAATGATCACCGAAACGCAGACACGTATTCTTTGGCGCGGCAGTCCAGGTGTTCCCGCTGAACGGGTGGGGAGGTACTGCCGGAACTGTTCCGCCGTCTTCCCGCCGTAGTGTTCCCGCTAAACGGGTGGGGCGGACGGGCTGGAGAGCGTGATCAGGATAAGATTTCTCCTCACTGCGTTCGTCGAAATGACAAGTTTTTTTGTCGAGTGATATGCTTCCTGGGCCCTGGCATTACGGTAAACGCGCTCACCTGTCATTTCGAGCGCAGCGAGAAATCTTTTCTCTCCCCGATGAGCGTAGGCGCAGGCGTGTATGCGGGCGTCGACGTGGGCGCGCGACGTCAGGATAAGATTTCTCCTCACTGCGTTCGTCGAAATGACATGGGGCCCAGTACTGACATTACCCCGCGTTGCCTTCCGCACGCCTTTCACGCGCCCATCCGAAAGAAATTGAACTGCGCCCGGGCGCCTTGGATATAGTTTTCTCAGGAGCCATCCCATGAATTCGATCGCGTATGGGTTGATCTCTTTCTACATGCTCATGGTGCTGGCCCGCTGGGCGGCACCGTGGATCCGGCTGGACCTGCGCGCCCGCGCGTGGAACTGGATCCGCGTCGGCACGGACCCCGCCCTGCGGCAGGTGCGGCGGATGATGCCTGACATGGGCGGCGCGATGGACTGGTCTTTCCCTGCCCTGCTGATGGTGCTCTGGCTGATCCGCATGCTGATCGCGGGACGGTAGACGAATCCACGAAACTCCTGGCCCCCATCCAGGCGGAATGGAAACGCGGTCGAACGGAAGGCGGTCTGAGTAACGTTCCGGGGTGCAAACCATCCCGTTGGAGGATCCATCATGTGCCACACGCGCGAACGTTTCTGCCGGATCTTACCCTGCATCATCCTGCTGGGTATCGTGACAATCCCCGTTCTACCGATCGCGGCCCAGTCCCAGGAAGTGCCGGCTTCCCCGCCTCACCTGGTCTGGCCTGGTGAACTGGTCAACTTTCCGCCCCCCTGGTCTTTCATGCTGCACAAGCCCCACATTATCCTGGTCTCGGATGAACAACTGGAGGCGCTGTCGGACCCGGACGCGCGGGTGGATCTCAGCCTGACCTTCGAGAAACGGGAACAGAGCCTGCGCGAAGTCTGTGAGCAGGCCCAGGCCGCGGGACACCATACCCTCATCCTTGCCTTTGACCATTTCTTCTCGCAATACCGCCCGGGACAACACGGCAAGCCCCGACGCCTTACCCCCGACAAGCCGGAATACGTGGAACGGATCGCCCGCATCAGCGACTTTGCCGCCCAGTATGGGTTTGGCTTGGAACTCAGCCTGTTGAGCCCCCTGGAAATCGGCCCCGGTTACGTGGAAGAAACCGGAGAATCAGGGATCTGGATGCAGTATCGAAAAGGCCCGCGAGACCCGGAAACCGGGCGGTTCAGCGTGGAATTCTGGCGGCAGACGCGATGGGCCAACAACAAGGGCCCGCTGGATATCGCGGATGGCGGAGTTCGGGTGTTCGCCTTCCGGGAACGCCGTATTCCGGGAACGTCCTTCCGGGTGGTCGACCCGGCGGATATCGTGGAACTGACCGGTGGCGTCGAAGTGGAAACGGTGGAAGGAATGCGGCAACGCTCGGGGGATTATGAAGCGGTCCGGGTTCGGGTGTACGGGTCGGGACATCCCGAGGCGGGACCCCGGAACCGGGTGCTGGTAGTGCAGATGTACCGCGTTCCTGAAATGGACTACTTCAGTGTCCAGGCCCTGCCTTATCTCAAGCGACTGTGTGACCGCTACGTGGACGCCGGGGTGAAACTGCATGGCCTGTATTCCGACGAAATGCACATTCAACAGGACTGGGGCTACTTCAGCCATCACGATCACGGGGAGTTCGCCCTGCGGTATGTCAGTCCGGGCCTGGCGCGGAAGTTCTCGGAGCGCTATGGCGCGGAATACGCCGATTTCGCCAGGTACCTGCTGTATTTCTGCCAGGGCCAGGAAGACTGGGCCAACGACCTGACCGCCAGGGAAGACGTATCGCACGTGTTTGGCGATTCGCCGGAAGCCATCCGCCAGACGGCGCTGTTTCGGGCCCGCTATTACCGGATGCTGCAGGATGGGGTGGTAGACCTGTTCACCGAAGCAAAGCATTACCTGGAATCGCGGGTCGGGTATCGCCTGGAAGCCCGGGCCCATGCCACCTGGGCGGAAAGTCCAACCTGTGACCGGTGGAACACCTTCGGATTACCGGAAAACCAGTTCAAGTATGAATATACCCCGAACTTTGTCTGGTCCAACACGGTGCACCAGGCGGCGTCCGCCTGCTACGACTATTTCAAGTGGGGCGATTTCTTAACGGGTAATGGCAATGACCACGCCGAGGGCGGATGGCTCGATCGGAACTACGTGGGACTCGCCCTGGCCTGTTCCACCGGCATCCTGAACGACGTCCCGTACTCCTACGGAGCGCACTGGGGCATGCCCGGCGAAATCAGGCGCCGCCGGTCTGCCCTGGTCAACGCCTTCGGGGCAAGTGCCTGGCCGCCTTTCGCGACGGTTCAGGACATGGAACACCGGGACACGGACGTGCTGATGCTGTATCCCCTGGACCTGGTAGCCATGGACGCGCGTTTCGGCAGCTGGATGAGCCAGTACGCTTACGCCAACCTCATCACCGCGGCCAAGCTGGTGGAACGGGGCAAGGTCATGGATGGGTTCGTGGACGTGGCGGGACGGCGGTTCGGCACGATCGTGGTCCAGTTTGAGCCTTTCCCATCACGGGCCTTGCTCGACCTGCTCTCAGATTTCGCGCGCCACGGTGGACGGGTCCTGTGGTCAGGGCCTCCCCCCCTGCTACGCGACGATGGATCGCCGGCGCTGGATACCTGGCGCGACCTGTTCGGCGTGGAATACGCGCCGGGACCCTACGAAGGCCTGCCCGCGCCCGGCCAGGAAATAACCTTCGAGGGCCCGCTCGAGGGCTTGCCCCCCATGACCATCCTGACCGACTTCGTGGTCGACCGCGTCTATCCCGTGGCACCCCGGGAAGGGTCGGCGCCTGTCGCCCGACTGCGGGACAACACGGTAATCGGCACGGTACGGCAGGTGCCGGAAAAAGGCCTGGTGGCCTTCCTGGGCTTCCGGCCCCGGGACGATCAGGCCGCGTCGCTGGGCTATGAAACCCGGTACTGGTTCGACATCCTGTGCCGGATGGGAGCGTATCCTCCCACGGGCCGGTTTGAAGGCATCAACGACAATCCCGATTTCGTGTCCCGCACAGGACCGTACATGGTGTGCCGATTCCCGAACGGCGCGGTAACCGTCGCCCCCCACCTGGCCCGGCTGAAGGAAAACTGGCCGGGTGGCTTCGCGCGGAAGACCGAGGAGGACAACGCCATCGTCCAGGCCCTCAACCTGCCCGAGAACCGGCTGGATCTCCGGCAGTTCCACGCGGCGGGACACGTCATCGACTTTTCCGGGATCGACGCGATGGCGTTCCGGCTGGATGAGACAAACCGCCTGATCGCCTTCGCCGGCAGTGACTGTGACCGGATCACCGTGGACGGACAGGAAACCGTCTTCGCCGATCGCAAAATGTCCTTCGTGTCGTGGGCGCCGGTCGCCAGCGCGCGCAGGGTGCCGAACGGCGCGGTGATGACCCTATTCGCCAAGGGCGAAGGCCGGGTGAGCGTGCCCGCCGTTCCCGAACTGGACCACGGTGCCCGCGCGTGGATTGAAGGGGTCATCCCGGGCAGCCGGGGAACGGAACTCCCCGTGACCGTGGAAAACCGGGTGCTGCGCGTCGATCTTCCGGCGGCGGCCTCCGGCCGCTGGGTATATCTCACGCCCGCGCAGGCTTCCGCCCCGTGAACCGCCCGTTTTTCCCGGGACAATGCGCGGTCAGGCGCGTTTTTCGGGGAAGAACCGGATTTCCACCAGGCAGCACAGGGTGTGCCACAGGGTCGCGTGGGCTTCCTGGATAACCTTGGTGGAGTCGCCGGGCGCGCGGATGACGATATCGGCAAACTCGCCCATGGGACCGCCTTGAGGTCCGGTCATGGCAATGGTCACGCCGCCTTTCGCCCGGGCCACGGACATGGCCATGCGGCAGTTGACGGCCTTGCCGCTGGTCGACAGGGCCAGCAGCACGTCTCCCGGCCGCATCATGACGTTCAACTCCTGGGCGAAGGCGATGTCCCGCAGCGGGCAGTCGTTTTCGACGGCGGTCTTGAGCGCGCCGTTCAGTCCCAGCGTGATCGCCCGCAGTCCGGATTCCAGGTTATCTGCCAGGTCTTCGCCGAAGGGCAACAACCGCAGGGCCGCCGCGTAATCCTCGTCGAGGGGCCGCCTCCGCTCGAAACTCTTGCAGAGTTCGCCCACGATGTGCAGGGCATCCGCCCACGAGCCACCGTTCCCGCAGGTAAACAGCGTGCCGCCCCGGGAAAAGCAGGTGACCAGTGCCTTGTGCGCGGCGATGAGTTCATCCACGCAGGCATGCAGGTCCGGCCTTCGCACCAGCATGGCCTGGATGAGGTGAATTTCCGGTTCCGGCAGGTCATAATCGGTAGACATGGACAGGCTATCCTCCAGGTGGGCACCGCCCCACCGCCGGTTCAGCGCATCTCCTGGCCGCCGGTCACGTTGATCGCCTGGCCGGTCATGTAGGACGACGCGTCGGACGCGAGAAAAACCACCACGTTGGTAACGTCGCGATACTCGCAGGGCCGCTTCATGGGCACCTGGTCGATGTATTTCTGTCGCACTTCTTCTTCCGTGATGCCCTGGTTGGCGGCATACTGCTTGAACAGGCTGTTGACCCACAGTGGCGAGTTCAGCAGGTTGCCCGGGCACACGGCGTTAACCCGGATGCCCTGTTCCGCGAATTCCAGGGCAAGGCTCTGGGTCACGCCGATGCCCCCGAATTTCGCGGCGGCGTACGCGCTGTTCCGGAAACTGCCTTTTTTTCCGGACTTCGAATTGATCTGGATGATAACCCCTTTCCGGTTGGGCAGCATCACCCGGGCGGCCTCGCGGGCGCAGATGAAATAACCCGTCAGGTCCACGTCAATCACCTTGCGCCATTTCTCGATATCGAAGGTGATGGAATCGCCCGAAATAAGAATGCCGGCGTTGCACACCATGATGTCCAGCCGGCCCATGACCTGGACTGCTTCGTCCACCGCGCGGCGCACGCCTTCCGCGTCGGTTACGTCGACGGCGCGTCCCTCGAGATGGCGCCCGGTTTTCGCCGCGATTTCCCGGGCCATCTGTTCCGCCTGGGCGGCGTTGATGTCCCAGATGATGACATCACACCCCTCCTCGGCGAGATGCTCGGAAATGGCCGCGCCAAGGCCCTGGGCGCCTCCCGTGACAATCGCTTTGCGACCTTCCAGCACCAGGTGGTTCATGGCAGCAGTTCCTCCAGCAGTTGGGCTTCCGCCTCAACGGTCCAGCTTCCCTCCGCGCTCATCTTCGCCCCGACCGACGGAAAACGCGTCGCCACTTCTTCCAGGGTCATCAGCGGCAACCCGGAAATCTGCGGATAGATCACCGTTTTCCCCGGAAAACGCGCTTCTTTTACCGCGCGCAGGCCATCGTGAGCGGCTTCCAGTCCGCCGATGGCCGCCACGCTTCGGTTAGTGTCCAGCGCGCCTGCCTCCACAAGGGACAGGATCTTGCGCAGGTCACTGATGCGTGAGCCACTGGTGCCGACCATCTTGACCCCGGCGCACAATCGGCTCAACCGTACCTGCGCCCGGGTTCCCGTGGGAATCCCCGCGAAAAGGTTCGCCAGGGCGTGGTCGCCGGCAAGGTCGATCGCCTGGCGCACCAGCGCGGGAACCGGCACCAGCACGCATACGTCGTCGTATCCCCCGGGACCGCCCAGTTCCCTGACCTTCGCGTCGTAAGCCTCGGGGGATGGAAAATCCGCCGGGCAAAGCGTGATGAACTCCGCGCCCCGCTGACGGGCCAGCGCGCCAAAACGCCGTTCAATGTGATTCAACCGCCCCCGGTCAAGGTCCGTCGCCACCACCCGGGCGGACGTGTTATCTTTCTCGATCGCCCGCTGCACGTGCATCTGGCCCATGGGTCCCCCCGCGCCGATAAAAAGTGACGCGCCCCCGGGCAGCAGGTCCTGGCGACGGCACTTCGTGGCGATGTCCTCCAGAGACGATCCGCCATAGTAGCGCTTGTTCTGGTAGTGCACCGCGCCCACATCCAGGGAAACATACCCGTCTTCCGCGGCGTCCCCGATAAGAAAGACACATCCGCCCGGGTTCAACCGGTCCGAGCTTCGCTCGAGCATGGCAGGCGCGGGATGCTCGAGGATGATGTCGTCCCATGACTCGCCTTCGGGCAGCGGGGCATCGGGCGTCACCACCGTCGCGCCGGGAAAACGCGCCTTCCACGCCGACGGGACGGCGGCAACAATCAGCATCCGTCCGTCCGGTCTGGGGGTGACCCGGTCCTCCACGCTGTAGGACATTTCCACGCAGGCCCAGGGTTCCGAGAGCGCGGCCTGGCTGTACCCGACATGAGGCCGCACCGGTAACAGGTAGCATCCCTCGTCGCCCTCCAGGGCGCGATAGTCCAGGTACGTGAACTCGCCCAGCCCGCCGGGAATCATGTACCCGAAGGCATCGTTCACGCCCTTGTAATAGATGTCGGCCTGCACGATGAACCGCTGCCCTGGCAGGAACCTGTCCTGCCATCGCGCCCCGGCGGCCACCAGGGTACAGGCACATTCATGACCCAGGACCGTCGGGTCCGACGCGAGGTCCCGACCCCGCAACCGGGGATGGGCACTACCCTGGGCGATGATCTTCATGTCGGACAGGCACAAGCCCAGGGCGTCCACCCGGACCAGCACTTCATCTTCCCGGGGCGGATGCAACGGCTTTTCCACCGGTTTACCATCCCGGCCCACGTTTTCCAGGCCAGCCCCGTACACCCACCACGCGCGGTAGGTGGAGGGCAACGGCGCGTCCGCGCGCTTGTACGCTTCCAGCTTGTTCATGCTTGTTTCCTCTGTTGGGAACCCGGTCCCGGATCCTTTCACTTCAGGCTCAGCAGTTTCTGGCGGTAGTGTTCATCCGGGCGGGAGTGAATGCGGTTGATGTCAGCCTCCGACATGAACTTCGGTCCGCCCACGCTGTAGGCGCCCACGAGGATGCGGGCCATCTTCTCGGCCATGTCAAAGATGTTGCACACGGCCTTGGGCGTGGCGCCCAGGGCAAAAAATCCATGATTCTGCAGGTATATCGACTTGGGCAGTTCGCCTTCCCGCTCAATGTATTCCCGGACCAGCTGGCGGATGGCCCGGGCCAGCTGCAGGCCCGGATCGGTATAGGGCACGTAGACCGAACTGCGCCCCACGACGACAATGTGGTCCGGGCACAACCGCCCAAGGGCCGCTTCTTCGGCGCGCGCCGAGCACATCAGCATGTTGATCGCCTCGGGGTGGCAGTGGCCAATGAAATTGATTTCCGGGTACTTGTAAAGCACCGCGTGAAGCACCGTCTCCACGGATGGCATGCGCTTTTCCCCCGGGGTCAGCAGGGACTCCCGCAACACCTCTGCCACCACGGCGTCATCCGCGTCCGGATCGTCCAGCACGGCCGTAACCCGGGAAATGGAAACGGGTAGAAAATCCCCGGGTTTCATGGTGGCCAGCGTCGTGCCGGACGCCTTGATAAAAAATGAATCTTCGTCAATCCGGGCCGACGTGTTGCCCTCGCCGAGTATCGCGTAAGGCCGGGACGGATCGCCAAGGTAATGGGACATGTTGACCAGTTGCTCGAGAATGATCGGTTGCGGCGTCATGGACAGTCCTTTCGCGGTAGAATCCCCCACCCCGATCCCACGCCTATTATAATATGAGTGAACGCGCGGGATGAAACCCCGGCATGGAGATCCCCTATGCGGCCCCGTCCCCCGGCAGTCAGCGGCATGTTCTACCCCGGCGACCCCGTGGTGTTGCGACGTCTCGTGGAGGAGTTCCTGGCGCCGCCCGAAACGACGCTGACAGGCTCGCCGCCCGTCGTGGCCCTGGTCGGGCCCCACGCGGGGTACGTCTACTCGGGGGCCTGCGCTGGACGGGCCCACCACTGCTGGCGGAACGCTTCCATCCGGCGGGTCGTTCTCCTGGGAAGGTCCCATCGGTACCGATTCGACGGCGCGGCCGTGCTGGCCGACGAGGACTGGGAAACGCCCCTGGGTATCGTGCCGACAGACCGGGAACTGGCACGACAGGTTGCCGTTCTCGCCAAGGCAGGTCCGGTCCAGGCCCACTACGATGAACACACGCTGGAAGTACAGTTGCCTTTTCTGCAGATCGCCCTGGAACGCTTCACGGTGGTGGGAATCCTGTTCGGATCGGATACCAGCAGCGACCACATCGCTTTCGGCGAACGACTAGCCCGGCTCCTGCAGCCTGGCGACGCCGTGCTGGCCTCCACGGACCTGTCGCACTACCTCAGCCTGCCAGAGGCGGAACGGGTTGACCGCGCGTCCATCCAGGCGGTACTCGGCAACGATCCCCGCGCGCTTATCGGACGGGACCGGGACCTGTGCGGCGCGCCGGCCGTAGCCGCGGCCATGGCCTTTGCCGGGGCATGCGGGGCGAAATGGCACCTGGTGGATTACCGCACGAGCGCGGACGCTTCGGGCGACACCTCCCGGGTGGTCGGCTACGGCGCGTTCGCCGCGACGTGTCCCGGCAACAGCGAGGAATCGAACCATGACTGACGCGAGCGGCACAAAGCGGGAACACACGGTAGCCGATGTCCGCGCGTGGCTGGACCGGCTGGCTCCACCGGCCTGGGGCGTGTCCTGGGACCGGGGCGGATTGCAGGTTGGACGTCCCGACGCCACGGTCACGGGAATATGCGTCTGCCTGAACCTGCGACCCGAGGCCATCGATTTTGCCCGGGAGCACGGCGCCAACCTGTTCATCGCGCATCATCCCCCCGTCTGGGATCCGGTCAAGGCCCTGCGCACCGATCATCCCGGGACGCTGACCCTTGTCCGCGCGGCCGCCCTGGACATGCATTGCCTCGCCGCCCACACCTGCCTGGACGTCGCGCCCGGGGGCATCAACGACGCCCTCGCGGATGCCCTGGGGTTAACCGAAACCCGGCCCCTGTTCCCGTCGGAAGAGGCCCGGCAGGTAAAAATCATCACCTTCCTTCCGGCGAATCACGTCGCCCCCGTGAGGCGCGCCATGGGTGAGGCGGGTGCGGGCATGATCGGCATCTACCGCGAGTGCGCTTTTTCAAGCCCGGGTACCGGTTCCTTCTTCGCGCCGGACGAGGCCAGTCCCTTCACCGGCAGCCGGGGACAACTCAACGAAGAACCGGAAGTCCGGCTGGAAATGATCGCGCCGCGATATCTTGCGGATTCCGTGGTAGCCGCCATGCGCGCGGCGCATCCTTACGAGGAGCCGGCGTACGACGTGGTGCCCCTGGAAAATACCCGGCCGGACGTGGGACTGGGCCGCGCGGGCCTGCTGCCTGAACCCATGACGCCGGCGCGACTGCTGGCGCACGCGCGCGAAAAACTGTCCGCGCCAGCCGCCCGACTGGCCATGCCCCGGGACGCGGAAAACCGTACCCTGCGCGTCGTGGGCGTGCTGGGCGGCAGTGGCGGCAGCCTTGTGCAGCGGATACCCCCGGGTATCGACGCGTACCTTACCGGTGAAGTGTCCTACCACCAGGCCCTGGACGCGGTCACGATGGGCCGGATCGTCATCGAGGCTGGTCACCATGAAACGGAATTCCCCGGCGTGCGTCGCCTGGCCGAACACCTGCGCGGGGATTTTCCAGATCTTCCAGTCGTCCTGTTCGAAGAGGATCCGCCTCACCTGCCGGGATAAGCGACGCCGCCGGAGCCCCCGCGCCAGGCCTCGGGCAGCGCGTCCAGCATGGCCGCGCGGGTCAGCGCGAAATCCCACCGGCAGGGATCCCGGGGACACAGCGCGCGGAAAAAGCGGGTGATTTCCACGGCCGTCCGCCAGTCCGCCGTGGCCCGCCGCGTGATGCCCACGCGGAGCGCGAACCGGTGCACGTGCCGGTCCACCGGGCACACCAGCATGGCGGGCGTAAGCAGGGTCCAGCACCCGGGGTCCACCTGGTCCCGGCGAACCATCCACCGCAGGTAAAGCAGCGTCCGTTTGCAGGCCCCGCCCCGTTCCGGATCCGGCCACATCGGGTGTTTCGCGATGCCCATGGCGCGCAGGAAATCACGGGTCCAGTTCATGAGCACGGCGCGCAACGTTTCGGGCGCGTCCGCGGGATGGGCCGGCTGTCCCCCGCCCGCGGCCATCCAGGCCTCCACGGAACCATGCGCCCGTAGGCACCGTCCAAGGCCCAGGAGAAACGCGGCCAGGGCCTCGTCCGAAACCCAGCGGTACCGGAACCCGGCGGCACGCTGCCGGATATCGCGCGGCGACAGCGCGCGCAAGACTTCAGCGGGCCGCGGCCCTATCCGGCCGAGCACCTCCCGGGCCGCCCGCTGGATCTGCGTCGCGTCCCCAAACGCGAGGCCCGCCGCGATCAGCCCGGCCAGTTCCCGGTCCGCCCAATCCGTGTAGTCGTACACGACGGCCAGGGGATCCATGGCAACATACTCAAACCGGTGGAACCGCCGATACAACCGGTCCAGGATAACCCGGGTCGCCGGATCCGCGCGTCCCGGCACCGGGCCTCCCGGGACATCCCGAGACGTCACTCCCATTCGATGGTGCCGGGCGGCTTGCTCGTGATGTCATACAGGACCCGGTTGATACCCCGGACCTCGTTGCAGATCCGGTTGGCCACCCGGGCCAGCAGGTCCGGCGGAAACCGGTACCAGTCCGCGGTCATGGCGTCCTGGGAAGTCACCGCCCGCAGGCTGCACACCTCCTCGTACGTGCGCTCGTCTCCCTGCACGCCCACGCTGCGGACCGGCAGCAGGCACACCAGGGCCTGCCAGATTTCGTCGTACAGCCCGGCCGCGCGGATCTCCTCAATGAAGATGGCGTCCGCGTCGCGCAAGGTATCCAGCCGTTCCCGGGTTACCTCGCCCACGCATCGCACGCCGAGGCCCGGACCGGGGAAGGGATGCCTGCTGACGATTTCTTCCGGCAACCCCAGTTCCCGTCCCAGCGCCCGCACCTCGTCCTTGAACAACTCCCGCAGGGGCTCCACCAGGGCAAGGTTCATTTTTTCCGGCAGCCCACCGACATTGTGGTGACTCTTGATGGTCACCGAGGGGCCACCCGTGGCCGAGGTCGATTCAATCACGTCCGGATACAGCGTGCCCTGGGCGAGAAAGTCCACCCGCCCGATCTTCCGGGCCTCGTCTTCGAACACGTCAATGAAGACCCCGCCGATGATCTTGCGTTTCTGTTCGGGATCGGTCACCCCGCGCAGGGCGCTCAGGAAGCGGTCTTCCGCGTCCACGTACACGAAATTCATGTGGAAATGATCGCGGAACACCCGCTGCACCATCTCCGGTTCCCCCTTGCGCAGCAGGCCGTTGTTCACGAACACGCAGGTCAACCGTTCCCCGATGGCCCGGTGGATCAGCGTGGCGGCCACGCTGGAATCGACCCCGCCGCTCAAGGCGCATAGCACGCGCCCGTCACCGACTTTCTCCCGGATTTCATTGATGGCCACGTCCACGAAGGATGCCATCTTCCAGTCCCCGTGGCAACCGCATATGTTATGGACAAAGTTCCGGAAAATGATCATGCCCTGGGGCGTATGCGCCACTTCCGGGTGAAACTGGACGCCAAACCATTTCTTGTCCGGGCGGGCGATGGCGGCATAGGGGGAATTGTCGGTCCGGCCGATCGCGACGAACCCGTCGGGAAGTCGTTCCACCCGGTCGCCATGGCTCATCCATACCTGGGTACGCCGGTCCACCCCGGTCAGCAAGCCCGAAACATCCTCGTGTTCGAGCCACGCGATCCCGTATTCACGGCGGTCCGCCCGGGTCACCAGCCCGCCCAGCATGTGGGCCAGCAACTGCACGCCGTAGCAGATCCCCAGGATCGGCACGCCCAGTTCGAATACCCCCGGATCGGGCAGGGGGGCCCCCGGCTGGTGCACGCTGGCAGGCCCACCGCTGAAGATCAGCCCGGCGGGCCGCATCGTCCGGAGCGTCTCCGAAGGCGTGTTGTAGGGCACGATCACGCTGTACACGCTGGCTTCGCGCACCCGGCGGGCGATCAACTTGCTGTACTGTGCCCCGAAATCCAGCACCACGATGGGACGGCGAATGTCATCTCTGTTCATGGCTTGTCCTGTCGCGCTCGCGGCCTTGGCTACCTTTCTCACCGGAAAATCTGGTAATTGGGCGCGTCTTCCGTGATGGTCACGTCGTGGGGATGGCTTTCCCGCAATCCCGCGGCGGTCATCTCGATAAATTCGGCGCGTTCCTGCAACTCCCGCAGCGTGCGACAACCGCAGTAGCCCATGGCCGCGCGCAGACCGCCCACCAGTTGAAACACGTAGTCCGCGAGGGCCCCCCGGTAGGGAACCCGCGCTTCTATGCCTTCGGGAACCAGCTTGCTGATGTCTTCATCGAACTGCATGTACCGGGCCTTGCTTCCCCGCTGCATGGCCTTGATGGAACCCATGCCCCGCACCACCTTGTAGGTCCGCCCTTCGAACAGCACCTTCTCGCCGGGACTTTCCTCGGTCCCAGCGAACAGGCTGCCGATCATCACGCTGTCGGCGCCCGCGGCGATCGCCTTCGCGATGTCGCCGGAATACTTGATGCCCCCGTCGGCAATCACCGGTATGCCCAGGGGTCGCGCCGCCTCCGCGACGTCCATGATGGCGGTCAGTTGCGGCACGCCCACACCGGCCACCACCCGGGTGGTACAGATGGAGCCAGGTCCCACGCCCACCTTGACCGCGTCCGCGCCGGCCTCGATAAGATCCCGCGTGGCCTCGGCGGTCACGATGTTGCCGGCGATAATCCGCGCGGACGGAAACGTACCGCGCAAGCGACGGACCATGTCCAGCACCATTTCCGAATGCCCGTGCGCGGAATCGACCACGAGCACGTCGGCGCCCGCTTCCAGCAACAGGCCCGCGCGTTCGAGTTCGCCCCCGCCGACGCCCACCGCCGCGCCCACCCGGAGCCTGCCTTCCGGATCGGTGCAGCGATTCGGAAAGTCCCGGGCCTTCATGATGTCCTTGATGGTCAGCAGGCCCTTGAGCACGCCGTGCTCGTCGACGATGGGCAGTTTTTCGACGCGGTGCTTGTGCAGCAGGCGCCGCGCTTCATCCATGTCCGTCCCCGGTGGAACCGTTACCAGCCGTTCCCGGGGCGTCATCACGTCGCGGATGGGCCGCGAAAGGTCCTCCTCGAACCGCATGTCCCGGTTGGTCAGGATGCCCAGCAGCAGGCCGTTGGCGTCCGTGATCGGCACGCCCGAGATGTGGTACCGCGCCATCAGTGCCTCGGCGTCCCGCAGCGTGTGGTCCGGGGTCAGCGTGAACGGATGGGAGATAATGCCCGCCTGCGATCGCTTGACCCGGTCCACCTCCTCCGCCTGTTCTTCGGGTGCCAGGTTTTTGTGGATGATCCCGATTCCCCCTTCCTGGGCGATGGCAATCGCCAGGCGCGACTCGGTTACCGTGTCCATGGCCGCGCTCAACAGGGGAATGTTCAGGTGGATGTCCCGGGCCAGGCGAGCACGCACGTCCGTGTCCCGGGGTAACACGGTCGAATGCCGGGGTTTCAGGAGCACGTCATCGAAAGAAAGCCCCCGCCTCATGCGCTGCTTGTCAATCATACACGCCTCGCGTGCCGCCGGCGATCGGCAGGCCCCCGATCGCCCCGGGGAACGCGGCTAGTTTCCCCCCGGGGGTCTTATTATAGAGATCCATGAGGGGTTCGACAAAAAACCGCTCCACCTGCCGGTAGAGCGGTTCGTGGTTTCTATATCGGGCCCGCTTCAGGGATTCAGGATTTTCTTGACTTTCGGCGCCTGAATCCGCTCGGCGCTGGGTAACTGGCCCACCAGCGGCCGGGCGTAACGGATGAACGCGTCCGTCACGTCGTTGCCCGCCTCGTTGATGAACGCGTCGGGCATGGAGGTCGAATGCCGGGCCACGGTTTCAAGGGGCGTAAGGAAATAGGACACGGCGTAATCTCCCTCGCGCTTGATCGCCACCGATCCATCCACGTTGTGCCAGATGGCATAATGGGCGGCCTTCTCACCCACTTCGCGGGCCTCGCGCTGATCCACTTCGGAGACGCACCCCAGGAAAGAACGCTGCAGGTATCCGAACGTGTCGCTGCGAACCCGCTTGATGCCCATCCCCTTGACTTCCGCCGCCAGGACGTCACCCAGCGCGCCGGTGCCCGACAACTGGATGTTTCCGTGGGCATCCCGCTCGCCGCCGGTAAACGCCGCCACGATGGGCGTGCCACTTTCATCCACGATCCCTTCGGACACCGCCACCACGCAACGGCCATACTGCTCATACACCCGTTTCACGTCGGCCTTGAACTGCTCGCGGTTGAACGGACGTTCAGGCAGGTAAACCAGGTGCGGACCGTCATCCGGATACTTGCGGGCAAGGGCGCTCGCGGCCGTGAGGAAGCCCGCGTGGCGTCCCATCACCACCGCGATGTACACCCCGGGGATCGCCCGGTTGTCCAGGTTCGCCCCGGCAAAGGCCTGGGCCACGAACTTGGCCGCCGAGCCGTATCCCGGGCAGTGGTCCGTCACTTTCAGGTCGTTGTCGATGGTCTTGGGCACGTGGATTACCCGCAACTCATACCCCGCTTCCCGGGCCTGCTCGTTAACGATACGGCAGGTGTCCGCGCTGTCGTTTCCCCCGCAATAGAAGAAATACCGGATACCGTGGGCCCGGCAGACCTCGAAGATCCGCTTGCAGTATTCCACGTCCGGCTTGTCCCGGGTGGACAGCAACGCCGCCGACGGCGTCTGCGCCACCTGTTCCAGGTTGTGGGTGGTCGCCTCGGTCAGGTCGTAAAAGTTTTCGTCCACGATGCCCCGGACCCCGTGAATCGCTCCGTACACGTGGGTTACCCACGGGTATTTCCGTGCCTCGAGCACCACGCCCACCACGCTCTGGTTGATTACGGCCGTAGGGCCTCCACCCTGGGCCACCAATGCCTTGCCTTCCAGTCGGGACATACCGCACGCTCCTTATCGGTTGATACATGGGAAACCGTTGGAAACCAGCCCCGTGACGCGGCCGGAACGCCGCTCGGACCGGAAACTATTATTTCACGAATCGCCTGCCCGGGGCAAACAGCACCGATCGACCCCGCCTCTTCCGGCAGGATTTCCCGAAACGACAGATTGTCCGACAAGTCACGAAAAACGTACAATGAAGTGTCGCGCCGGCATGAATGGATCCTGCCGGCGTGGTGTATCTCCGTGGCGGACGTGGAGTTTCAGCATGGCCGATGGCGCGTTCAAGGTTGCCGTCTTCATGGGCGGCGTGAGCACCGAACACGAGGTGTCGCTGCGATCGGGGGCGGGGGTCATATGGGCCTTGCGGGCCATGGGGCACACCCCTATCCCGGTACAGATCGACAAAAATGGCGCGTGGAGCCTGGACGATCGCGTGTTCGATGAACCTCTCGCGGCCTGTGCCCATCTCAAGACGCTCTGCCCGGACTGCGTGTTCATCGCCCTGCATGGCGGCTTTGGCGAAGACGGGCATATCCAGGCCCTGCTGGACTGGATCGACATGCCGTATACCGGTTCGGGCAGCATGGCATGCGGCCTCGCGCTGGACAAGGTTCGCGCCAAGGCTGTCGCGCAAAGCGCGGGCGTGCCCGTCTCCCGGCATGTCGCCTTCGATGCCCGTTCCTGGCGGGGAGACCAGTCTGAGGCCTGGCGGCTCGTCCGCGACGTCGTCGGGTTCCCCTGCGTCATCAAGGCGCCCTGCCAGGGTTCCAGCGTCGGCCTTACCATGTGTCCCGACGAAACCCACTTGACCGGGCATGTCGAGCAGATTCTTCCCATCGAGGGACGCGTCATGATCGAGCAGTACATCGCCGGCCGGGAACTCACCTGCGCCGTGCTCGACGCTTCCGAGGACGGATCCCTGCTGCCCCTGCCCCTGACCGAAATCCGCCCGAAACGGGCTGCCTGGTTCGATTACGAGGCCAAGTACACCCCAGGAGCCTGCGATGAAATCACGCCGGCGCCCGTGGACGAGGATGCCCGGTGCCGGATTGCCGAACTGGCGGTGCTCGCCCACGAGGCCCTTGGCTGTGCCGGGTGGAGTCGCAGCGATTTCATCCTGAGGGAAGATGGTACCCCGGTCTGGCTGGAACTCAACACCGTTCCAGGGTTAACGGAAACCTCGCTGTTCCCCCAGGCCGCCGCCGCCGCCGGTATTTCGTACGAACTGCTGGTAGACCTGTTCGTCCGGGACGCCATACGCAGGGGCATCCGCCGCGGACGATGACCCGGCACCCGCCCGTCAGTTGAAGGAGTATCCGTCATGGCTATCGAATTCACCAAGATGCACGGACTCGGCAACGATTACCTGTTCATCGACGCCTCGGCGTACCCGGTTGAGGACCCCGCGGCCCTGTCGATCGCCATGAGTGAGCGCCATCTCGGCGCGGGCGCCGACGGTATCATCCTGGTCCTCCCCGGTGAAACCCATCCCTTCCGGATGCGCATCTTCAACGCCGACGGGAGCGAGGCCGAAACCTGCGGCAACGGCATCCGGTGCTTTGCCAAGTATGTCTACGAGCGCGGTTTTACCCGGGAAACCGCGTTCGTGATCGAAACCCTGGCCGGTCCCAACCGGGTCACCCTCAACGTCCGGGATGGCAAGGTCCTTTCGGTCCGATCCAACATGGGTACGCCCCGGTTTGACCGTGCCGAGATCCCCATGATCGGCCCGCCGGGGCAGGTCCTCGAAGAACCCCTCCCGCTCGAGGACGGCCGCGAGGTCCGGGTCACCTGCGCCAATATCGGTAACCCTCACGCCGTCATCTTCTGTGACGACGCCACCGCGGTGGACCTCACCGATCTCGGTCCGAAGATCGAGTGCCACCCCGCTTTTCCCCGTCGGACCAACGTGGAATTCGTCACGGTCCGGGACCGCGAAAACATCGTCATGCGCATCTGGGAACGGGGCAGCGGCATTACCATGGCCAGCGGCAGCGGGTCCTGCGGCTCCGCCCTCGCGTGCATGATCACGGGACGCACCGACCGTCGCGTGGCCGTCCACCTCGTTCACGGGGCCCTGACCATCGAGTGGGCCGAGGATGGGTGTGTCTACCAGGAAGGCCCGGCCACCGAGGTCTATACCGGATACTGGCCGGAGCACTGATCCCCGTCATTCCCGCGCACTTCACAAAAACCACGCCGGCCGCCTCTCACGGAAGCGACCGGCGTTTACTGCTTCAGTCAACCCCACAACGGATTAAGCGCGTATCAGAACTTCAGCACCGCCATCCAGAACAGGTACCCGGCGTCATTGTCATCCGTACCGCCCGAAAACTCCGTGCCATTGTACTGGATAAACGCGCCCTTCGCGAGGCCTTCACCCGTCCACAGGTAGTTGCCGTACAGCAGGAACCACAGGTCCGCCGAGTACTGGTACTTGACCCATGCCGCCGCTTCCCATCCCAAGTCCCGGCTCCCTTTCTCCGTCCAGAAACTGAAGGGGGAATAGAACCGGCGGTCGCCGATTTCGAAGGACACCGGCGGATCGAACGGGTCATCCACCCAGTCCTTCGCCACGTGCACGTGAGTGCGCACCTTCTCGGTCACCTGCAGTTCCAGGCCCAGTTGCACCTGGATCACGTTCGACAGCCACCCGTTGTCGTTAATCGTGGGGAACGCGTTGGTCGACGAGAACAGGCGGTTGAAGGAAATCGAGGCTTCCGGGCGGTAGAAGGGATTCAGCCACTCCCAGAACGTGATGTCTCGATTATCCTTCCCGTCGTACCAACTCGCCATGACATACGGCCGGGGCTGCCATTTCACGTCCGAGAAGGTATATCCCAGGATGGCCTCCAGGCCCCAGTTGTCGTAATTCGCGCCCGGGTCGCCGTACGCGCCCGTCACCGGCTTGAAATAGGATCCCACGTGCGAGGCGTCCCCAAACTGGTACGCCAGTTCCAGGCTGTAATCGAACCCGTTCGACTTGCCGAACAGGTACGTGCCCACCGTGTGCAATCGCGTCGGGTCGTAGGAATCCCATCCAAACAGGCTCTCCGCCCATTCGCCCGGCGCGCCCAGTTTCGTGGTCTCCACGTGCTGTGCGGAGCGCAGGAAGAACCAGTACGCCGACACCGTCAACTCCGGGATCCCCGTCCACGTGCCGTACAACGCGTAGAAATCCGTGTCTTCATCGCCGATCTGCTGCTCGTTCAACTTGGACATGATCGCGTCGATCGACAGGTCGTCCGCCGGGGTCCACGTCAGCCGGATCGCGTCATACGAACTGTACTGCGAGGGCGTGAGCATGTCATCCACGAGCCAGCCCTTGCCCAACTTGATCGCCTGCCGTCCCACCCGTAACTTCAGCGGAGCGCCGAAGATCTGCCGCATCTCGACGTAGGCCTGTTCAATTTCCACGTCATCCGAACTGTCCGCCCGCCGGTCCTCGCCGGTCAGGTAGTTCGAGCGGAAATCCTCGCCCCAGATATGCCAGTCGTACAACTCGATAAAGGCGGTCACGTTGTCCGTGAAGTCCGCTTTCACGTTCAGCAGCACGGACGTCTCATACCGCGTCCAGTCCGTGCCCCGACCGTCCCACTTGAAAACCGACGTGGTACCCTTCGGACCCAGCGGACGCCACCCCGTGTATTGCGGATCAATCCGTTCGCCCCGCGGCGAAAAGGTATTGAAATACTGGCGGCCACGAATCCGTAACTCGCCGCCCACCGATACCTGCTGCAACTCGGCAAACGCCGACGTGACCATCAGCAACGGCATGGCCACGCTCAACCACAGTCCCATTCCCTTGATCCAACGCGCTTTTGATGACATTTTTCCGCCTCCTTGTCACGGCGGAAAAACAAAAAATCCCCGCCGCGCTCCGTTGACCTGATCTGAAAAAAATAACCAACCGTTGTGGTAAGTATAGCAAAGTTTATTTCACTTTTTACAGTTTTTTGAAAAATTTTCTCGAGTGCTCGCTGAAAATCTCCTTTCTCCGGCAACAGGACCCTTTAACAACGGTCGCGCAGGGTTTCCCTGAAACGCGCGCCCTGCCGCGTGATATCGGCACTTTCTACAAGTATCCCAGGGATCGGAGGACTTCCCGGTCGGCGGGAGCCAGCTTGGGGAAAGACAGCGCGCGATCCTCCATGTGAAAGCGGGCGGATTTCAGCCACTCGCGGGTGAGCGATTCCAGAGCGGACCGGCATTCGGGTCGACCGGACACCAGGTTGTACCGTTCTGCCGGATCCTCATCGAGGTTGAACAGCCAGGCCCGCCCTCCCCGGGGATCGGCGAACCATTTATACGAACCCCGCGCCACGCCGCTGAGCAGCGGCGTGGCCCGATCGCTCGCGCGACGGATCCCGGGGATGGGAGGCATCGCCCCAGGATAAGCCTGGATGAACCGCGGCCGGTCGGCGCAGGGCGAAGTGTTGAGCAGGTCGAACCCATCCGCCCCGGGCAGGGGATCGAGCCCCGTCAGCGCCAGGAGCGTGGGCGCGAGATCGTGCGCCATGGCAGGCGCGTCGATATCTACCGGGGACCGGCCGGGAATCCGCAGCAGCAGCGGAATCCGCAGGGACTCCTGCCAGAGTTTCCGGCCGTGACCGTAATACCCGTGTTCCCCGAGGTTCTCCCCATGATCGGCGATAAACACGACCACGGCGGACTCGGGGATCGCCCGGAGCAACCGGGCAATATGCCGGTCCATCCAGGTAACCTCGCCCCGGTAGAACCGCCGGGCCCGGTCCTGGCGCGACTCCGAACGCAGGGGCCGGGGTGGCGTGCAGCCGGGATGGTTGCGATAGGGCGCGTGCGGGTCAATGTAATGCACCCACAGGAACATGAGCTTGCCGGCGGGCCGCTCCGCGAGGTAACGCAAGGCGGCATCGGTCACCTGTGCCGCGTCCCGTTCACCGAGGGCCACGCCCCACCGATACCGTTCCATGTGGTCATCGTAAATGGCGAACCCCCGATTCAGGCCGCACAGCCGGGCCTTGAGCACCCACGCGCCCACCACCGCGACGGTGTGATATCCCGCCCGGCTCAGCGACTCGGCGAGCAGGGGCACCTCATCGGGCAGGCGGCTGGCATTACGGGTAAGACCATGGCTCAGGGGTGGCCGACCGGTAAACATGGCGGCAAAGGAGGGCGCCGTGAGCGGCACGTCGCACAAGGTATTCCGAAAGCGAAGAGACTGGGCCGCCAGCGCGTTGAGAGCGGGAGCGACAGAGGGATCACCGCCCCACGGCGCCAGGTGATCCGCCCGGAGCGTGTCCACGGAAAGCAGAATTATATCCGGGCGTTCCGCTTCGGCCGCGGACGCCGCTTCGGGGGGATCCGGACGCTGCTGCTCGCCAGGCGGAACACCCGGTACGACCGAAGCAGCCAGAAGGATACCGCCCCCCAGCAGCCCTACCAGCCGGAGCGCGCGCCGGAGCAAGTGCCCTTACCCGATGATTACCGGCCGGGGGAAGCAGCCGGCGTGAAAGACTGCCCCGGTACCGAAGCTCCATCCGGAGATGGATTCGGTGTCCCGGTCGGACCCCCATTCCCGGGCGCGGCCTGGATACGCACCGGCAGGGTAACCTGCATGGGCTGTACCACGCCACGCTTGTCGCGTATCAGAATGGGACGGCCATCCCCGGAGATGGCGGTAAGTTGCATGGTATATTCGCCGGGAACGGCCTGCCGGGGCACGACCACGGCCATGGACCAGGTGGCGTCGCCGGCTTTTTCATCAGGGGGTTGACCATCGTTTCGCAGGCGGAAAGTCAGCCGGGGATCTTCGAGGATTATTCCTTCCACGCGCTTCACAATATCCTGTCGATCGCGCACCTGCACGGAAAGCACGGCCTCCGCGCCCGGATACAGGGGTTCCGGGATTATGGTGGCCTGGCGCATGGCGGGCTGTCCGGACAGGGTGTTGCAGCCTGTCACCGCGATCAGCGGAACCGCCAGCGTAACGATCACCATAATCGATCTGAGGCAGCGCGTCATGATGGTTGACATGGCCGAATCTCCTGGCGCCCCGCGGCGCCCGCGTCGGAGGCGGATTTCACCCCCTGCTTCTACAAGTAGCGTACCGCACCGGAGGCCAACGGATCAACGCCCCGCGCCCCGCCGGCGGAAAAACCGGATTCGGTGTCATGGCATCCTGCCCCACCGGAAAGATCCATGCTGAAAAGTCCCCCGCACTGGGCGCGCGCCCAGGCAGGATCATCCGGGAACGGGCATTAGCGGACAGCCCTGAATCCGTGGTATGCTTTGCGCGCGGGGAGCGAAAAAAAACGGCCATGGATAGTCGCTATTTTTTCGCGCGGACGGTTCCACGGAAACCGGGCCGCGAATTCCCGGGCGCCTCATTTCACGATAAACGGAATGAATAACACGCGGCATACCCCCATGATCGCGCGTGGCCAACGGGCAACGGGCGGGTGTGCCCCGCGGAGAATCGACGCATGGGTTCGGTAGGTGTTGTCACGTTTGACCTGTGGGACTGCCTTTTTCATGACGATTCGGACGAACCGAAACGGGCGGCGGCCGGGTTGCCCCCCAAGCCGGCCGCCCGTCGCGCCCTGCTGCACCAGGCCCTGGAACGGGAAGCCCCGGTGGACCGCGCGACGGTAGACCTGGCTTTCGACGTCGCGGACGCGGCGTTCCGCAAGGTGTGGCACGATCAACACGTAACCTGGACGGTGCGGGAACGCCTGGAGGTGTTGCTGGCGGGGCTTGGGCGGACCCTGCCGGAGGCCTCCCTGGCGGAAGTGGTGGACGCGCTGGAACGGATGGAACTGGAGTACCGTCCGGACCCCGCGCCCCACGCGGTGGAAGCCCTGGCCGCGTTGCGCGGGCGGTATCCGCTGGCCATCGTGTCCGACGCGATCTTCACGCCCGGCCGAAACCTGCGGATCCTGCTGCGGGATGCCGGCATGCTGGAACACTTCGATTATTTCGTGTTCTCCGACGAGGCGGGACGATCAAAGCCCCACCGGGACGTATTCGACCGGGTGGCAACTCACTTCAACGTACCGGTAACGTCCATCGTTCACGTGGGCGACCGCCCGCATAACGACCTTGGCGGCCCCCACGCGGTGGGCGCGCGGGGCGTGCTGCTGACCGTGATCAAGCGCCGGCCGCTGGACGGGCACGCGCCGGACGCGGTTTGCGAAGACTACCGGGACCTTCCGGATATCATCGACGCGCTGGACCGGCAGCCGTGGCCGGCCGCGGGCGCGTGATCCGAAAACCCATGGCATGGACAGGAGTGATCAGGAATATGAGCGACACGTTGCGGTTTCTGATTCCGGACGGCTATTCGCCCGCGAGCCGGGCCCAGTTCGAGGCGGTAGGCATGCGGCTGGCGGGCCAGTTGTACGCCGACCTGCTGGTAAAGCGGTTACCCGGGGCCGCGTATGACATCTGGTACAGCAGCGACGAGGGCGCGACGGTACCCACGGACGCCGAACTCAGCCGGTACGCCGGGGTGATCTGGCCAGGCTGCAACCTGACGATCTACCATGACGATGACCCCCGGGTGCAGCGGCACAAGGACGTGGCCTACCGGGCGTACGAGGCGGGCATTCCGCAGTTCGGCAGCTGCTGGGCGATCCAGCTGGCCTGCACGGTGGCCGGCGGCCGGGTTGAGGCGCATCCCCGGGGACGGGAAATGGGCATCGCGACCAAGATCCTGCTTACCGATGCCGGCCGGACCCACCCGATGACGCGGAACAAGCCGGTGGTGTACTCCCACTTCGTGAGCCACGACGACCACGTGGTGGAACTGCCCGGGGGCGCGGTGCTGCTGGCCGGCAATGACTGGAGCCCGGTTCAGGCCGCGGCCGTATCGTTCAAGAAAGGCGTTTTCTGGGCCACCCAGTATCACCCCGAATATAACCTCCACGAGGTGGCGCGGCTGATCCTTGCCCGGGAAGAACGACTGATCCAGCAGGGCTGGTTCCGGGATCGCGAGGACATGCTGGCGTACGTGGAAAAGTTCGAAGCGGTGCACCGGGATCCCTCGCTGAAACACATCCGGTGGCAGTTGAAGATCGACGACAGCATCGTGGACGACGATATCCGGGAAGCGGAGTTCGTGAACTGGCTGGAACACGTCGTGCTGCCGCGGTATCGCTGAGCGCTGGAGGCATCTTGGCCATGGGCGCGGCATTGACAGGACTGGGACTGCTGCTGGCTTCGGGCAGCGCGGTACTGGGTACCGCGGCAGGCGCGTGGACCCGTGAGCCGCTGACCGGCCTGGTCCTGGGCGTGATCATGGCCCTGATCGGCCTGCTGTCCTGGACCAGTTAAACACAATGGGCGGAACGGGAGCAGGCGGCAAGCCCCAATCGGCAAGTGAAAACAGAACGGCGGTGATACCCCACGATTACGCCAACGCGCTGTCGCTTCTGCTGGAGGAAGCAGCGTTTTTCGCGGCCCTTTCAGATGACACGGCCGGGGAAGCGGCGCGCCTTGAGTCCCTCGCGCGCCGGATCCGCGAGATGGGCACCATGACCGGTGGACCGGCAAGTCCGACCGGGGAAACGACGTTATCCGGGGAGGCGGACGCGATCCGGGGATGGATCGACACGGGAATCCTGGAACCCCTGGAGCGGCTGCGACGGCGCTACCCCGATACCACGCGGGAATTCTTCCTGCTGGCCGATCTGGGCACAGGCGCCGCGCGACAATTGCTGGCACGAAGGGTGACCTCGGCGGAAGACCTGGAACGCCGGTGCCTTTCCGGGGAAATCAACCAGTGGCGTGAATTTCCGGCAGGGTTCGCGGACCGGATGCTCCGGGCACTCAGGGCACTCCGGCATCGGACGCGCCGGGTGTTCCTGCCCGAGGCGGACGCGCTGGCCGACGACGCGGTAAAAGCATTGCGCTCGGCAGGCGCGCGGGACCGGATAGAGACGGCAGGCGAATGTCGCCGTCGCCGGGAACTGGTCTCGCGCCTGGACCTCGTGGTGGAGAACGGCACGCCGGAGATGGCAGCACGGGCTTTTGCCGACCTCGGTTGGACCCTGCTGCCCCCCGGCCCGGCGGACCAGGACGTGTCGCGCGGAAACATCCCCGGGGGGATTCCCGTGGTCGCCCATCACGCGCCAACCGCCTTTTTCGGACCCCGGCTGGTGCTGGCCACGGGAGACGGCGTACACCTGAGCGCGCTGCGACGAGCGTTGAAAGCGCGGAACCTGCGGCTGACCTGGCAGGGCGTGCTGGACCGGAAGGAACACCGGATCAACTGCCCGGACGAGGAAGCCGTCTACCGCCTCGTGGACTGGCCCGTCATTCCCCCGGAATTACGGGACAATATACCGGACCGGACCGGACCCTCCCGGCTGATCACGGATACGGACTTGCGGGGCATCGCGCATTGTCACACGGACTGGACCGATGGCGAGGGATCACTGGAACGGATGGTAGAAACCGCCCGGTCGATCGGGATGCGCTGGCTGGCGGTCACGGATCACAGCGCGGCGGCGGAACAGGCCAGGGGACTCTCGGCGGACCGGCTCCGGGAACAGTACGTGGAGATCGACCGGCTGAACGCGGGGCTCGACAATTTCCGGGTCATCAAGGGCATAGAGGCGGACATCCTGGAAAACGGGGAGGTGGATCTTGGCGGGGACGCCCTGTCGGCGAGCGAACTGGTGATCGGATCCGTCCACGAGGGGGTTCCGGGCACGACAACCGAAAACACGGACCGGGTGATCCGCGCGATGGCGTCGGGACTGATCGACGTGCTGGGGCATCCAACGGGGCGGATCCTGAAGGCATGGGCGGGACGATCGCTGGATTGGGATCGGTTGTTCGAGGCCGCGGCAACCTGGCAGGTGGCGATCGAAATTAACGCGAACCCCAGGCGGCTCGACCTGGACTGGCGGCTGATCCCCCAAGCGGCGGCACGGGGCGCGTGGTTCCTGATCGGGCCGGACGCCCACCGCCCCGAGGGCCTGTACAATATGCGGTACGGCGTGGCCATGGCGCGCAAGGGCGGGCTGGGGCCGGAACGCGTGCTGAACTGCCTGGACGCGGCAGACCTGGTGGCATGGACACGGAAAAGAAGACAAATCGGACCGCCGCGGAAACACGGAAGGTGACTCCCCGGGAAAAAAACAGGGCCCGGGAAGTGTTCGAACGCCTAGCCGCGGCCTATCCGGACGCGCGGTGCGCCCTGGAGTACCATAAGGACCCTTTTCGCCTGCTGATCATGGCCATCCTATCGGCGCAGTGCACCGACACCCGGGTAAACACCGTGAGCCGGGACCTTTTCCGGCAGTTCCGGGGACCGAAGGATTTCGCCGAGGCGCAGGCTGGAACCGTGGAAGAAGCCATCCGTTCCTGCGGTTTCTTCCGGACGAAAGGCCGGGCTATCCGCGAAAGTTGCCGGCTGCTGCTGGAACGGCACGGGGGCAAAGTACCCGGAGACATGGAATCCCTGCTGGCCCTGCCCGGCGTGGGCCGGAAAATTGCCAACGTGATCCTGGGAGAATGTTTCGGCGTGCCGGGCGTGGTGGTGGATACGCACTGCGGACGGGTGGTCCGGCGCCTGGGTTTCACCCGGGCGGATGCCCCGGACAAGGTCGAACGGGATCTCCAGGCCCTGTGGCCCAGGGAAACCTGGACCCTCTATTCGCACCTGCTGGTGTTTCACGGGCGGGCGGTATGCCGCGCGCGTAACCCGAAGTGTGGGGCGTGTCCCGTGGCTGACCTTTGTCCCAGGCGAGGGGTCACGGCTGACGCGCGGCGCGATCCAAAAGGAAAAAAGCCGACATGAGCGGCGATGACAAGCCCAGGCGCCGGGGACGTCCCCCCGGATCCGGTAAGAAACGGTCCCGTTCCGCGACAGGCGAGCACACGCCTGAAGGACCGGTACAAGGAGAACTGTTCAACCTGAAGGGGGACCCCTCGACCCCGACGAAAACCTCGCGCCAGAAAAAAACGGCACGTTCCGATACCACGAAACCGTCCCCGGCGCCTGAAAAGAAAAAAACACCCCCCCAGAGGCAATCCTCGGCGGGTACCTCCAAGGAACAGTCGCTTACGGCGCCAGCCCGGGCCATGAAACCAGACCGTCCGGGCGGCATGATGGAGCGACCGCCTGGGTTCATCGGGCGCGTGCCCCGGCGATGGGTAGACCGGTTGCGGATAGGAACCGCCCTCGCGGTAATCGGGTACGTGGCGGTTGTCCTGTTCGTGGATGCCATGGCGTCGGTGGGCGACAACAGCGTGATCTACTGGTCCCGTTTCCACTGGACCCTGGGCGCCCTGGCAGACCGGTTTCCCCTTGGTCCTCCCTGGAACTGGCGGATGATGGCCATGTTCGACCTGTTCAAGGTGCTGTTCTGGCTGGTGATTCCCCTCGCGTGGAGCCTGCCCCGGCTGGAGGGCGCGTGGTTTTCGTGGCGCCGGATGGAAAAGGTCGACAAGCTGCTGATGGCGTGCTTCTGCCTGCTGGGACTCGCGGGCGTGATCGCCACGCGCTTCATCCCTTCGCTGGCCGCGATCTATCCGCGGGGACAGTTCACGGGTCTGGGCGACCGGGCGCTATGGCTTGGCATGATGGGGTTCTGGTGGATGTCGTGGTTGCCGGGATGGGAGTTCCTGCACCGGTACGTCCTGTTGCGGGCCGCGACGCGCCTGTTGCCGAAGTGGGGGTGGGTACTGGTTCCGCTGAGCGAGACGGCTTATCACCTGGTCAAGCCGTGGCCGGAAACGTTGGGGATGGCGGTCTTTTCGATCGTGGCCACCCGGTACGTGATGGCCCGGAAAAACCTGGTCGCGCCGTTCCTGGCCCACCTGGCGATCGAGGCGTTCCTGGTATTCCTGATGCTGACGTGAACCCCGGCGGCTTGCCCCGAGGGCGGTCCCGTTTCCTAACCTGCCATCAACCCCGGCCCGAATCGCCTGAAAGCGTCGTTACTCCGCGAACACGCGGACATCGGCCCGCTGGCGCAGGGTATCTACCCACTTGCGATAGCGTTCTTCCGCCTTCTGCTGGCGCACGAGCGGCTCAATTTCCGCGCGGGCCTGGTCGAAGGTCACTTCTCCCGCGTCCTGGCGTTCCTCCAGCAAGAGGAGGTGAAACCCGAAATCCGTCTCAACGACACCGCTTAACTGACCCGGCTCCAGGGCGCGCAGCGCGTCGCGCAAGGCGGGCACAAGGGTCTCATCCTGAATCCATCCCATCTGGCCGCCATCGCCCGCCTCGGGTCCGTCAGATTCTTCCTGGGCGATTTCGGCGAAATTCGCGCCATTCCGGAGCCTTTCCAGGAGGCCTTCCGCCCGTTTACGCGCTTCCGCGCGACTTTCGGGATCCCGACCGGCGGCGATGAAAATCCGCCGTGCCTTCAACCGCGGGCCGTGATGAAACTGCTCCGGATGCTCGTCGTAGTAGCGGCGGATGTCCTCCTCGGTCACCACGATTTCCTGTTCGAACTGCCGGCGTTTCGCCCGGGCGAAGACCAGGGCCGTTATCTGTTTCCGGACCTCTTCCCGAAGCGTTTCCGCGGTCCGCCCGGAATCCGCCAGGGCCTTGAGAAAGGCCTCCTGCGAGGGATACTGGCGCCGGATGGCGGCCACGCGCCGCTCGACCTGCTTCTCGGGGATATCGATCTTCCGTCCCGTGGCTTCCCGGTACACCAACTTGTACTCGATCAGCCGGTCCAGGGCGCGACGCAGCATGGCGTCCGCCTCCCGTTCCAGCTCGGCCTGGGAAAGGCCGCTGTCCCGGAGCGACTGCAGTTCGGCGCCCGCCTCCTCGATGACCTCGCTCTGGAGAATGGGCTCACGCCCCACAGCCGCCGCGACGCCATCCACCACCATGGCGCCATGCAGGGCGCTCAGCGCGCCGCACAGCAGAATGACCATGCCTGTCATGGCCGCGTCCTTTCCCGCGGACGGACGGGAATCACCCGCCGGCCTCTGCCGGGTCGAGGGTCATTCGCCCACGCCCAGTCCCATGTCTTCAATGTCCAGCAAATCTTCCACATTCTCTTCCCGCACCACGGGCCGGGATTTCTGGTAGTAGTGGCTTCCGGTGCCTGCCGGGATCAGGTGGCCGATGATCACGTTTTCCTTCAGGCCGGTCAGGTAGTCCGTTTTGCCGCTGACGGCCGCCTCGGTCAGTACCCGGGTGGTCAACTGGAACGAGGCCGCCGCCACGAAACTGCTGGTGCTCAGGGCCGCCTTGGAAATGCCCTGCAGGATCGGTTCCGCTTCCGCCGGACGTCCATCGTTCATGGCCGTGTTGCGGTTTTCTTCTTCGAACCGAATGCGATCCACTTCCTCCTGGGCCAGGAACGGCGTGTCGCCCGGATCGTCCTTGATCCGCACCTTGCGCAGCATCTGGCGGATGATTACTTCGATGTGCTTGTCGTTGGTCCGCACGCCCTGGGCGCGGTAGACCTTCTGGATTTCATCCAGCAGGTGCTTGCGCAGGGCGTCCTCGCCGAGCACCTCCAGGATATCCTGCGGGTTGATCGGACCGTCGGTCAGCCGCTGGCCGGGATACACCTTGTCGCCCGTCTGCACGTTGATGTGCTTGTGCATGGGCACCAGGCGTTCCCATTCCTTGCCGACTTCCGGCTTGATGACAATGCGGCGCATGTTTTTGGCCGCGGTGTCCAGGTGCACCACGCCTTCGATCGGGCTGATGATCGCCGGGTTCTTGGGCTGACGCGCCTCGAACAGTTCTTCCACCCGCGGCAGGCCGCCGGTGATGTCGCTGGTTTTTTCCATTTCGCGGGGCGTCTTGGCCAGCGTTTCGCCCCGGCTCACCCGGGCCTTGTCGGCGACCAGCACGTGGGTCCCCGGTCGCAGCGTCACGAAGGCCAGCACCTCCTTGGTCTCCGGGTTCCGGATGGTAATCTGGGGATGCTTGTCGTGGCGGTGTTCGGTCACCACGATTTCCTCGAGTCCCGTTTCCTTGTTGATTTCCATCCGGATGGTCACGCCCTTTTCCATGCCTTCCAGCAGGATCTCACCGTCCGCTTCCGCCACGACAAGGTCGTTGTAGGGGTCGCGGCGGACCAGGATCGCCCCCTTGCGGACTTTCGCGCCTTCCTGGCACAGCAACTGGAAGCCGGGGCCCAGCAGTTCGCGCTGGAGTTCCTTGCCTTCCGCGTTGCGGATAAGAATTTCACCGCCCCGGTTGAGCACGATCGCCACGCCGTTGTCACCGGTCGTGGTCTTCACGTTCAGGAAGTGCACGGTACCGCTTTCATTCGCCCGGATATCGCCGGTCTCCACCTTGCGCGAAGCCGCGCCGCCGATGTGGAAGGTACGCATGGTCAACTGGGTGCCCGGCTCGCCGATGGATTGCGCGGCGATAATGCCGACTGCTTCGCCCAGTTCCACCAGGCGGCCCGTCGCCAGGTTCCGGCCGTAACACTTGGCGCACACGCCCTTCTTCGACTGGCAGGTCAACACCGAACGGATGGTCACGCCTGGCAACTCGGCCTCCACGATCCGTTTCGCTTTCGCCTCGTCGATTTCTTCACCGGCCCGGACGACGGGCTCCGGTTCACCTGAGATATAGATGTCGTCCAGGGCGTACCGGCCCACGATGCGTTCGGCAAGGCTCACCGTGGTGTCCTGCCCGATGTTCAGCGGCTCCACCCAGATCCCGTTCAGCGTGCCGCAGTCTTCTTCCTCAATCACCACGTCCTGTGCCACGTCCACAAGGCGCCGGGTCAGGTATCCCGCGTCCGCCGTCTTGAGCGCCGTGTCGGACAACCCCTTCCGGGCCCCGTGAGAGGAAATGAAGTATTCCACCACCGTCAGGCCCTCGCGGAAATTCGAGAGAATCGGCGACTCGATGATATCCCCGTTGGGCTTGGACATCAGGCCGCGCATGGCCGCCAACTGGCGGATCTGCTTCTTGCTGCCCCGCGCGCCCGATTCAAACATCAGGTAGACGCCCGTGAAGCCCTGGTCGTTCTCCTTCATCGCGTCCACCATCTTCGAAGCCAGCTGGTCGGAAATTTCCGTCCACTGGTCCACGATTCGGGAATACCGCTCCTGGGCGGTGCAGAGGCCCTGCGCGTGCTGCAGTTCGATCTTGCGGACTTCCTGCTCCCCTTTCTGGACCAGTTCCTTCTTGTCCTTGGGAATCAGCAGGTCCTCGATCGCTATGGACAGCCCGGACCGGGTCGCGTACTTGAATCCCACGGCTTTCAGGGCGTCCAGCAGTTCCGTGGTCTTGTGATGGCCGTGACGCCGGTAGCACTCCGCGATCACCCGGCCGATACTGGCCTGGTCATGGTACCGGTTCACGTCCTCGATGGTGATTTCCTTCGGCAGGTGCTGCGCCAGGATCACCCGGCCCACCGTGGTCGCCAGGATCTTCCCGTTGAAGCGCAACCGGATTTCGGCGTGGATGTCGATCTCGCCCCGCTCATGGGCCAGCACCACCGACTCGCAGTCCGGAAAGACCTTGCCCGGCTTGAGAATGATTTCCCGGCCGTCTTCATAACGGGACCATTCCTTCTGCCATTCTCCCTTCACGCCTTTCTTCTGCTTGGTCAGCCACGCAATACCGAGCACGATGTCCTGGGTGGGCGTCACGATCGGCGATCCGTCCGACGGCGAGAAGATGTTGGTGGACGACATCATCAGCAGCAGGGCCTCCAGCTGCGCCGGAGGAAAGAGCGGCACGTGCACCGCCATCTGGTCCCCGTCGAAATCGGCGTTGAACGCGCGGCACACGAGCGGATGCAGGCGGATGGCCTTTCCCTCGATCATCACCGGCTGGAAGGCCTGGATACTCAGCCGGTGCAGCGTGGGCGCGCGGTTGAGCATGACGGGATGATCCCGGATCACGTCTTCCAGCACGTCCCACACCTCGGTGCGGTTCTGCTGGATCATTTTCTTCGCGGTCTTGATGGTGGCGGCGTGTCCCCGTTCGCGCAACTGGTTGATGATGAACGGTTCAAACAGTTCCAGGACCATCCGCTTGGGCAGACCGCACTGGTGCAGTTTCAGTTCAGGCCCCACCACGATCACGGAACGGCCCGAGTAGTCCACCCGCTTGCCGAGCAGGTTCTGGCGGAACCGTCCCTGTTTCCCCTTGAGCATGTCGCTCAGGGATTTCAACTGGCGACCATTGGTGCCCGTCACCGGCCTGCCGTGGCGACCGTTGTCGAACAGCGCGTCCACCGCTTCCTGCAGCATGCGCTTTTCGTTGCGCAGAATCACTTCCGGCGCCCGCAACTCAATCAGCCGGTTCAGCCGGTTGTTGCGGTTGATCACGCGACGATACAGGTCGTTCAGGTCGCTGGTGGCGTACCGCCCGCCGTCCAGCGGAACCAGGGGCCGCAGATCGGGCGGCATGACCGGGATGACTTCCAGGATCATCCACTCGGGACGATTGCCCGACTTGCGCAGCGCCTCGACGATCTTCATCCGCTTCACCAGTTTCGCGCGGTGCATGGCGGAAGTGGCGTCGTGAAATTCCACCCGCAGTTCCGAGGCCAGCTGGTCCAGGTCCATGTTCATGAGCACTTTCCGGATGGCTGGGGCCCCCATGTCCGCGTCGAACGCGCCCCGCCCGTACTTCGCCACGATCGCGTCGTACTCGTCCTGCGAAAGTAACTGCAGTTTCGCGAGTTCGGGCACGGACCCTGGATCCAGGACAAGGTAATGCTCGTAGTAAATCACCCGCTCCAGGGACCGGATGGGCAGGTTAAGCAGGCTGCCGATGCAGCTGGGATTGTTCTTGAAAAACCAGATGTGCGCGATGGGCACCGCGAGGTTGATGTGTCCCATGCGTTCCCGGCGCACCCGCGCCTCGGTAATCTCGACGCCGCAGCGGTCACACACGATCCCCCGGTGCTTCACCTTCTTGTACTTGCCACAGCCGCATTCCCAATCCTTGGTGGGACCGAAAATGCGCTCGCAGAACAGGCCGTCCCGCTCGGGTTTGAAGGTCCGGTAGTTAATGGTTTCAGGGCGTTTCACCTCACCCCGGGACCATTTCCGGATTTCCTCGGGAGAGGCCAGGCGAATCTGGAGGGCGTCAAACTTCTCACCAGTGGTCGGGATGTACGTGGCCAAGGTTTATTCCTCCTCTTCTTCGTCCATTTCCGCCCCGATGCCCCGCTTGCGGACGAGTTTAATGACATCGAGACAAAGGGCCTGCATTTCGCGCACCAGCACGTTGAACGACTCGGGCGTACCCGGATCCACTTCGCGGGTACCCTTGACGATCGCCTCGTACGCCCAGGTACGTCCCTGGAGATCGTCGGACTTGATGGTCAGCATTTCCTGCAGGGTATAGGCCGCGCCATAGGCTTCCAGCGCCCACACTTCCATTTCCCCGAACCGCTGACCACCATTCTGGGCCTTGCCGCCCAGCGGCTGCTGGGTGACCAGCGAGTAGGGACCCGTGGCCCGGGCGTGAATCTTGTCGTCCACCAGGTGGTTCAGTTTCATCATGTAGATGTACCCCACGCAGGTGTCCTGGTACATCGGCTCCCCGGTTTTACCGTCCCGCAGGCGGAGTTTCCCGTTTTCGGGCAATCCCGCCTTGCGCAGCAGCTCCCGGATCTTCTCTTCGGACGCGCCATTGAACACGGGAGACGCCACGCGCAGGCCCAGTTTCTGCACAGCCCAGCCCAGGTGGGTTTCCAGCAACTGTCCCACGTTCATGCGGGAGGGCACGCCCAGCGGGTTCAGCAGAATCTGCACCGGCGTGCCGTCCGGCAGGAAAGGCATGTCCTCCCGCGGCACGATCTTCGAGACCACGCCCTTGTTCCCGTGACGGCCCGCCATCTTGTCGCCCACCGACATCCGCCGACGGCTGGCCACGTAAACCTTCACCGACTTGAGCACGCCCGCCGGCAACTCGTCCCCCTTGCGCAACCGCTCGATCCGGGCGTCCCGCTGGGCGATCAGCGTGGCTTCTTCCAGGGCAGCCATGTTGACCAGGCGCGAAAACTTCTGCTGCACCGCGGGATCCGAAACCTTCAGGCGCGCCAGCACGCTGTAGGGCAGGGTGCGGATGTGCTTGGCCATCACGCGCCGCCCCTTCTCGAGGACCACCTCGTCCGTGGCGTAATCCACCACGTCCTCGAGGATGGTGAGCCCCATGACATCCTCGCGCACGAGCCGTTCGAAGGTCTCGCGGATCCGGATGATCCGTCCTTCGTAATACTGCTCGAGCCGTTCCTGCTCCTGCTTGAACTGCTTTTTCGCCTGGGCGTCCTGGGACTTGTCACGGCGACTGCAGATCTTCACGTCGATCACCACGCCGCTCGCGCCGGTCGGCATGCGCAGGGAGGCGTCCCGCACGTCTTCCGCCTTGTCCCCGAAGATCGCCCGCAGCAGTTTTTCTTCGGGGGTCAGGTCGGTTTCACCTTTCGGGGTCACCTTGCCCACCAGGATGTCGTCCGGCCCGACCTTGGCGCCTATGTACACGATACCCCGCTCGTCCAGGTTCCGCAGGGCGTCTTCCCCAACGTTGGGAATATCCCGGGTGACTTCTTCCGGGCCAAGTTTCGTTTCCCGCGCCTCGATTTCGTGCACGCTGATGTGCACCGAGGTAAACACGTCTTCCTTGACCAGGTCCTCGTTCAGAATGATGGCGTCTTCGAAGTTGTACCCTTCCCAGGGCATGAAGGCCACCAGGACATTCCGGCCGAGGGCCAGTTCGCCTCGATCCGTGGCGGTACCGTCCGCGATGACGTCTCCCTTCTTCACCCGGTCTCCCGCCATAACCAGCGGACGCTGGTTGATGCAGGTATTCTGGTTGGACCGCTGGTACTTGCGGAGCACGTACTCGTCCACTTCCGCCCGGAAGGGATTCCGCCCTTCCTCTGCCTCGCGCTCCTCGACGCGCACCAGAATCCGGTTACCGTCCGCGTACTCCACCACGCCGTCCCGTTCCGCGATGACCACCGCACCCGAGTTGCGCGCGGCCACCGCCTCGAGTCCCGTACCCACCAGCGGCGCCTCGGTCCGCAACAGCGGCACGGCCTGGCGCTGCATGTTGGAGCCCATCAGGGCGCGGTTGGCGTCGTCGTGCTCCAGGAACGGCACCAGGGCGGACGCCACGCTCACCATCTGGCGGGTGGAAACATCCATGTAATCGACCTGCTCGGGCGCCACGCGGGGGAAGTCGCCCCGCCGGCGGCACAGCACCAGCGGGCTGACAAAACGGCCCTTACCATCCAGCTCCGCGTTGGCCTGGGCCACCGTGTAATTGTCCTCGTCGTAGGCCGAAAGCATGTGGACCTCGCCGGTCACCCGGCCCTTTTCCACCTTGCGGTAGGGCGTCTCGATGAACCCGAACTCGTTGATCCGCGCGTAGGTCGCCAGGGACGCCATCAGGCCGATGTTCGGACCTTCCGGCGTCTCGATGGGACAGATGCGGCCATAGTGGGTAGGGTGCACGTCGCGGACCTCGAAGCCCGCCCGGTCCCGGGACAGGCCACCGGGACCCAGCGCGCTCAGCCGACGTTTGTGCGTCAGTTCCGCGAGCGGGTTGATCTGGTCCATGAAGTGCGACAGGGGACTGCGCCCGAAAAATTCCTTGATGGCCGCCTGGAGCGGCTTGGGATTGACGATGCCCTGCGGGGTCATCTGGGCGGGATCCTGCTGGGAATATCCCAGCCGCTCCCGGATGGTCCGCTCCATCCGGGCCAGGCCCACCCGGATCTGGTTCCCCAGCAGTTCCCCCACCGCGCGCACGCGGCGGTTCCCCAGGTGATCGATATCATCCACCACGCCATCCCCCGCGCGCAGGCGATGCATGTACTGGAGCGTGGCCACCACGTCCTCTTTCGTCAGCACGCGGGTCGACTGGTCGATCTTGAGCCCCAGTTTCCGGTTGATCTTGTAACGGCCCACCGGGGCCAGGTCGTACCGGGTCTGGTCGAAAAACAGCCGGTCGAAGTGGGATCGATAGGTGCTCGGCGTGGTGTCCGGATCCCCGGGACGCAGCCGACGGTACAGTTCCTGGCGCGCCTGGTCCTCGTCCATGATCTGGTCATGGTGCAACGTCCGCACGATCGAGGGATCCTGCAACGCGTGCCGCGGCGTGATGAACTCCACGCTGGGCACCTTCTTCTGGAACAGCAGGTCCAGCACGTCGTGGGTCACTTCCGTGGCGGCGTCCACGTAGATTTCACCGGTGTCCTCGTCGATGACGTCCTCCGCGATCCATCCCCCGAGCACGTCTTCCAGGCCGATCGCTTCCCCTTCGGACGAAGACGCGTCGGTTTTGCCTTTTCCGCGACCGCCCGCGCCGGCCTTGCCGCTGGATGCCCGGATCAGCCGCATGGACCGTTTCCGGCCACGCACCGTCAGCGTCAGCGTGTCGATCGGGTAAAACAGTCCCAGGATCTCGTGGGGATCCACGTAGCCCAGCGCCTTGAGGAACGTCGTCGCCGGAATCTTGCCCCGCCGGTCCACCGTCACCCACAGGTGATCGTTCATGTCGTAATCGAACTCGAGCCAGGCCCCGCGGTAGGGCGTGATCTTCCCGCTGAGCACTTTCTTGTTCGTGGACAACTGCCGGTATTCAAAAGACACCCCGGGCGACTTGTGCAACTGGCTGACGATCACCCGCTCGGCCCCGTTGATGATGAACGTGCCGTTGGGCGTCATCACGGGCAACTCGCCCAGAAACACCTCGTTCTCGACGATGTTGCGCACCACCTTTTCGGAAGAGGAGGGCACTTCCTCGAACTGCACCAGCCGCAGAATGGCCCGCAACGTCGCGGCGTAGGTCAGGCCCCGGTCCTGGCATTCCTGGATGGTGTTCTTCGGGGGAAACAGGCTGTAACTCACGAATTCCAGCCGGGCCATCCCGTTGTTGGATTCGATGGGAAACACCTCGTGGAAGACCGACTGGAGCCCGATCATCTGGCGCTCGTCCGGCGGCACCTCCCACTGCAGGAAATCCCGGTACGATTTCGTCTGGATTTCGATCAGGTCCGGAAGATCCACCGTCTCCGAGAGTTTGCCGAGATTCAGCCGTTCAATCTGATGCGCGACAGCCATGCGTACTCTCCTTGATGCGACAGCCTTGTGGTTTCAAGGCAGAACTCGTGATTTGAAGGGACGCCGCGTTTCTCCCGAACTAAAGCATCAGGAATTCTCAGCGCTTGAGAAGTGGCGGGATAGTATAGCAAAAATGATGCCCTGAGTCAAGGCACACCACTCCCCCTTACGGCACACCTTTTGCCTGATCGCTGACGTCACGGATCACTCTCCATTGGCCACGTGGTAATCAATTATACCACATGTACCCGCCCCTGTCAACTTCATCCACCAATCTCTCCTCCCCGCGGCACAACGTAAACTTATTCCAAAGCACCATTCTGCAGGCACAGTAGTTACTAATTATAATCATTTCTAACAAAGCGAGCCATCTGCTCCCCCTCGCGCCTGAGCCCCCCTTCCCCACGGAGTACGGGGTAATCACGCGTCGGTGTTTCGCAGGCAGGAGGCCAGCCAAACCGCGAAATGCGCGGGAACCCGGGACGTCAGGTGCGTCAACTGGTGACGGCAACTGGTCCCCGAAACGACCAGGTCCGTGTCGGCAGGCAACGCGTTGACCATGTCCACCAGCGGCCGCGCCACCTCAACCGACAGGTCATACTTAGATTCCAGGCTGCCGAACGCGCCCGCCATGCCGCAGCACCCCGAGTCCAGCAGCGTTGCCTCCACCCCGGGGACCCGGGCGGCAACCTGCCGGAACCGCTCCGGCGGAACCATCGCCTTGGCGTGACAATGAACATGCAGCGCGCAACGGCCCGGCCGGCCATGCCACGGCAGGGCCCCGGGATCCCGCTCGAGCAGTCGGTCGATGAACAACTCGAACGACAGGGCCCGTCGCGAAAGCGCCTCGGCCCCGGGCAACTTCAACTCCGCGTAGTCCTCCGCCAGCATGGACCCGCAGGACGGCTCCAGGAACACGATATCCCCGGGCAATTCCGACAACACCTCGATATTCCGGGCCCCCATGGCCCGGACCAGGTCCAGCCGTCCCATGCTGAACGCCGGCCGTCCGCAGCACGCCGCGTCCCATGGAATGACCACCTCGTACCCCGCCATCTCCAGGATGGTTACGGCCGCGCGCGCGATGTCCGGCTCGTAATACCGGGCGAAACAATCCAGCCACAGGATTACCGGCCCGCGCGCGACGGTTCCCCGCCGGGTCGTGCCGTTCCCCCGATGACGCCGCCACCACCGGTCGAAGGGTTCCGCCGCGAAGGCCGGCAGGGGACGCCGGTCCGTCAGTCCCAGCGCCGCTTTCATGGCCCCGCGCAGCCACGGCCACGCCAGGGCCCGGTTGGCCAGCCCCGGCGCCCGCGTGCCCAGCCATCCCAGCCAGTCCACCCGGCTCAGCAGCCGGGCCACCAGGGGCACCCCGTGTTTCCGATGCCGGGCGTATAGCAGTTCCGCTTTCAGCAGGGGCATGTTGACGTTCGAAGGACATTCCGTCGCGCAGGCCCGGCAGGACAGGCAGTTTTCCAGGGCCTGCTCCAGTTCGTCCGACAGGAGCGGCGCCTCCGGGTCTCCCAGGCGGGACTCGAGCACGGCCCGGATGATGTTCGCCCGACCACGGGTAGAGAGCAGTTCGTCCCCCGTGGCCTGGAACGTCGGGCACATGGTGGGCCCGGTTTTCCGGCATCCGCCGCACCCGTTGCACTGTTCCAGGTTCCCCGTGAAGGACCGGTCCTTGCGGACGTATCCGAGGACGGGTTCAAAGGGAACGGGCAGGCGGTATCCCGCGCCCTGGCGCAGGTCCCGATCGAACCGGTACCGGCCGGTATCGATGATCTTGCCCGGGTTCAGAAGCCCCCGGGGATCCATGGCCCGCTTGACTTCCGCCATGGCGCCCCACAGTTCGGGTCCCAGCCATGACGCCAGGAACTCCGTCCGCGCGATCCCCACCCCGTGCTCCGCCGCGGGAGAGCCCTCGAAAGCCCGGGAAAGTTCGAAACAGGCCTCAGCCACGCGCCGGAACCGGCGGATGTCTTCCTGCAGGTGGAGATCCACCACGGGCCGGACGTGCAGCAGCCCCGATCCCGCGTGCCCGTAGAACGACGCCCGGAGCCCTTCCCGGTCCAGGATGCCCCCCAGGGCCGCGGCGTATTCCGCCAGCCGTTCCGGCGGCACGCACACGTCCTCGATTCCCGCGGTAGGTTTCGCGGGACCTGGGCATCCCGTCAGGAGCGACAGTCCCGCCTTGCGCAGCGCCCACACCCGCGCGGCATCCTCGGGACCACAGACCTTTCCACGGCCCTCCGGGACCGCCCGCAGCGCGTCCCGCGCCCGGTCGGCGGCGTCCTCCTCGAACTCCACCATGAGGATTGACGCATGGGGCTTTTCATCCAGTTCCAGGAAGGCCCGGGCGGTGGCAAAAACCGACTGGCCGCGGGTCTGATCAAACAGCACGTGATCAATGTGCTCGATGGCCGCGGGGCGAAGGGGCAGCAGCCGCACCGAGGCCTCCAGGGCGTCCCGTACCGTGGGGAAAAACAGGACGACCAGTCCTTTTTCCCTTGGCAGGGGCACGACACGGAGCGTTGCCGCGGTAACCAGTCCCAGCGTGCCCTCACTGCCGGTGATCAGCATGGCGGGGTCCAGCCGCTGCTGCCGCGCCATTTCCCGAAGTACCCGGTCAAAACCATAGCCGGGCCAGCGCTTGGGGATCCGGTCATGAAACCGCTGGCGGACAAGGTCCGCGACAGACGTCACCAGGGACTCGGCCCGCTTCAGGGCCCCCGCGATGGGAAGGTCCCGCGCGGGGGGGGAATGGGTCTCGGTAACCTCGCCCCAGCTGTCCACCACCTCCAGCGACAGCACGTGCTCGGAGGTGGCGCCGTACACGGATGCCCGGGCGCCCGAGGAATTGTTGCCGATCATGCCCCCGAGGGTGGCCCGGGAACTGGTGGCCACGTCGGGACCAAACTGTAGCCCGAACGGCCGCAGGTACGTGTTCAGCGTGTCCAGCACCACGCCGGGTTCCACCCTGATCTCCCCGCGATCCCGATCGAACCCGATTATCCGGTTCATGTGCCGGGAGAAATCGACCACGATGCCTTCCCCAACCGCTCCGCCAGCAAGGCCACTCCCGGCCCCGCGCGCGACAAGGGACACCCCGGCTTCCCCCGCGGCCCGTACCAGTCCCGCCACGTCAGCCGATGTCCGGGGAAAAGCCACGCCCTTCGGCAGCACCTGGTAGATCGACGCGTCCGTGGCATACAGCGCGCGGGTCAGATCATCCCCCCGCACCTCGCATCCCGACGCCCGGGCCAGTTGTTCACAAAGCGTTTTACTATCCATAATCGAAGTCCAGTCGCGAACCCGCCCTGGCGCATATGGTACCAGTTTTTCTGGTATCCTTGGCAGGAGGCAGCCGGGCCGAGTGATCCAGGACACGCCTCAACGGGAAACGGCATGCGCGAAACGGAGAAACGGCGATACGTGGCGGAAGCGCTCGTGTTCTGCCTGGCCCTGTGCCGGGGCTGGGGCCGGACCCGGATCAACCGCCTCGTGTCCCGGCCGGGTTTCGATCCATGCCGGGCATGGCAGGCCATCCAGTCGAGAAACGCCGCCGAGCTGATCCAGTCCTTCGAAACGGAAGTCCACGCGCTACCCGTGGAGGACCTGCCCGAAAAGATCGCGGAAGCCGAACGGCTGGTTTCCGAGGTCCGGCGCCGGGACATCCAGGTGCTCCTGCCGGGAGATGCTGCCTATCCCCCGAGATGGCGCGCCGCGCTGAATAGCGACGCGCCCCCGTTCGCGCTGGCGCTGGGCAACCTGGAACTGGCGCGCCGCGATCTCCTGGGCGGCGTGGCCGGAACGCGGGAGCCCACGCTCATGGGGCGGGACGTCGCCCGGCGGTGCGGGCAATCCCTCGCGGAACAGGGTGCCGTGGTCGTCAGCGGAGGAGCGGCCGGCGTGGACACGGAAGCCCATGATGCCGCGCTGGAATCGGGTGGGCAGACGATATTCATCGTGCCGGCGGATATCACGACCTACCGGTCGGCCTGGATTCGGGCAGCCCATGCCGGAACGGCCCTTTTCCTGGCCGAGTGCCTGCCCGGGGCCTCCTGGTCCACCCATGCCGCCGTGCAACGGAACCGCCTGATCGCCGCCCTGTCCCGCGCCCTGTGGATCGTGGAACCCCGCGAGGAAGGGGGCAGCATCCGCACCGCCCGGGTGGCCTGTTCCCTGGGAAGACCCGTGGCCTGTTACGGTCCCCCCCCATCGCTCCGGGCGGCCCTGCCATGGGAAATCATCGATCGTCCGGACAGGATCACGCCGGCATCCGTGTCGGAAAAGCTAGGGCGACCCCCACGCCGGCAGGGCGACCTCTTTCAAGCCCCGGACTCCTGACGCGGACGCCTAGGGCTTCGCGGTCAGTTCCTTTTCGATGGCGGCGGTCACCGACTGATCGTCGGGCGAAGTCCGGGAACTGAACCGCGCCTTCACGGTGCCGTCCCGCCCGATGAGAAACTTGGCGAAGTTCCACTCGATATCCCCGGAAAACCCCGGATTGGTCTTTTCAGAGGTCAGCCACGCGTACAGCGGCGCGATATCATCGCCCTTCACGGAGATCTTGCTGAACATCGGAAACGTGACGTTGTACTTCGTGGAACAGAACTGCTTGATTTCCTCGTTCGTGCCGGGTTCCTGTCCCAGGAAATTATTCGCCGGGAAGCCCAGGATCACGAATCCCTGGTCCTGGTATTTCCGGTAGAGGGCCTCGAGTTTTTCGTACTGCGGGGTCAGGCCGCATTTCGACGCGACGTTCACGATCATCACCACCTTGCCCTTGTAATCGGCAAGGTTGACGTCATGTCCGTCGATGTCTTTCATGATCAGGTCCAGCGGACTTTTCACGGTCGGGGGTTCCACGGCAAGGGTATGGGTCTGGCACCCGAACAGGGGGGCCACAAGGGCCAGGGCGGATAACACTTTCTTCAACATGGGAATCTCCATCTTTTCCGTCTGCGCGTTTATAGTTAAAAACACCCGGAGATGTCCGCCTGTTCCCGGCCCATTTTTTTCTTGTTTCAGGCCCAAGGTTTATACTGGTCGGGTACAGGCCTATTGAGCCGGAGGTTCTGGCTATGAAACATTGCTTCCCATGGCTGTTTATCGCGGTCTTCCTTGCCGCCGGCCTTCCGCGCGCGGTCGATGCCTGGGCACAGGACGCCCCTTCGGCCACCCCCGATGCCGATTCCGCCAGGAAGGATGGGACGGGCAACCAGGCCGCGTCCGCATCCACGGCGCCACCCAACTTCAAAAGTCAGATTCCCCGGATGCCGGAAGACTTTCCCTGGGCGGGAGATCCGCGCCCATACGCCGACAGTCGCTGGGCGCCCCACATCGACCGCGCGTTGTGGTTCGTGCTGAACGACCGCACCTCTCCCCGATGGACCCTCATCGCCATTCTCGATTTTCTGCGGCGACGTTTCGGCCTCCACGAGCGTTACAGCGCGGCCACCCAGTTGGCCCCCGATCTCGGCGTCACCATCACTCCGGTGGAACAGGAACGGTATTACCGCCTGACCGAGCCCGGTTTCCGGTTCAAAGGCTCCCTCCCGGAGAAACTGGACACCATGGATGACTTCATGACCGCCGCCCTGTACTGCGACGTCATGCCCATCCCCCAGGATACCCTCGCCCAGATGCTCGCCAAGTTAAGGGAGGTCGACGCGCTGCCCCATGAGACCCGTATCGGGCCCTTCAAAATGGTCGTGGACTACTTCTACCCCCACCTGGCCCTGGCCCTGCAGTGGATGCGGGAGAAAAACTGTGTGACGGATCTCGCGGCAGCCAACGAACTCCGCGAAGGTCTCATCCGTTCCCTGGAAGGCCTGGTCAGCCGCAACGGCCCCGACACCGACCTGGGCATGGAAGCCATGGCCATGCTGGGCTACCTGCGGGTACCCGGCAGGGTCAAGCCGGCCTGGGTCGAGAAAATGGTCGCCGCGCAACTGCCCGACGGCGGGTGGGCCAACGCCATCGATCCCGCGCTGCCGGAACTGACCAGCAACGGCCATTCCACCGTGCTGGCCCTGTGGGTGCTTCTCGAGCAGGCCGTGCCAAAAATCAACGACGTGCCATGGGTAGCCCCGGCTGAAATCTCGTCCCCGACCCCCGCGAAACCGTGACGTTATGCGTGAGGAAGCCCTGAGTCCCCGTTGTCATCACTGCGGCGCGCCGTGGCCCGGCGATAAGCCCCGCCCGGCCTTCCGGGACACCTGCCCCCAGTGCGGCGCGTACTGGCACTGCTGTCTCAATTGCCGGTTTCACGACCCTTCCGCGCACAACCAGTGCCGGATCCCCACCACCGAATGGGTCGGTGACCGTCGCAAGTTCAATTATTGCGATGACTTCGCGTTCCGGACCGTCCCGCCGGAAAACCCCGAAAAATCGGGGGAGGCCCGCAGGAAAGCCTTCGAACTGCTGGGCGAACCGGAACCCGGCCGACCCTCCTTCGAGGATCTGTTCAAGGATGACCAAGCCCCATGAGCGTGCCTGAATCCAGTCGCGCCGCCAGCGAAAAACCGGCATACTCCGCCCTCGTGGTCGACGACAAGCGCAACATGCGCGTACTGCTCAAGTCCGTCATGACGGACCTCGGCTTCGAGACGTTCGACGCGGGTTCCGGCGAGGAAGCCCTGCGCGTGTTCGAAACGCGACCCTTCGACCTGGTCATCACCGACCTCGCCATGCCCGGCATGTCCGGCCTCGACCTCCTCAAGGCCATCAAGAACCGGAACGCCGACACGACGGTCATCGTGATCACGGCCTACGGCTCCATCCAGACCGCCGTGGAAGCCATGCGCCTCGGCGCGCTGGATTTCCTGGCCAAGCCGTTCAAGCTGGAAGAGATCGAGGCACGGGCCCGTCGGGTCATCGAGGAAAAACGCGCGCAGAAAACCGGAACCGCGCCGGAAAGTTCCGTGGGACTCATTGGCGCCAGTGAAACCACGCGGCGCCTGAACTGGCTCCTGCGGAAAATCGCGCCATCGAAAAGCGCCGTGCTGATTACCGGGCCCAGCGGCGTCGGCAAGGAAGTGCTCGCACGGGCCCTCCACCAGCTCAGTCCCCGCGCCGATAAGCCCTTCATCGCCGTCAACTGCGCGGCCCTGGCCCCGGGCGTGCTGGAGAGCGAACTGTTCGGCCACGAAAAGGGCGCCTTCACCGGGGCCACCGAGCGACGGATCGGGCGCTTCGAGCGGGCCCACGGCGGCACCCTGCTCCTGGACGAAGTGGGCGAAATCCACCCGGCCGTGCAGGTCAAGTTGCTCCGCGTGCTGCAGGAAGGCGAGTTCGAACGGGTCGGCGGCGCGGAAACCATCCGGGTGGACACCCGCGTGCTGGCCGCCACCAACCGCGACCTGAAAACCGCCATCGAAAAAGGCGAGTTCCGCGAAGATCTCTACTACCGACTCAAGGTGTTCTCCATCGAGATCCCACCCCTGCGCCAGCGCCCTGACGACATCCCGCCCCTGGTGGATCACTTCCTGCGCGCCTTCAGCCAGGAGTTCAACAAGCAGGTCGACGCCATCGACGAGGACGTCCTGTCCATCTTCATGCGCTACCCGTGGCCCGGTAACGTGCGGGAACTCCGCAACGTGCTCGAGCGGGCCGTGATCCTTGCCGAATCCAGCCGGATCACCCGCGACGACCTGCCCCCGGAACTGATCAGCGAGTCCTTTGCCGAGGAGGAAATACTGCCCGGGGAAAACGAAGGGAGCGAAGAGAACGCCTCTTCTTCCCTCCTGCTGTCCACCCGCGACCGGATTGAGCGGGAACTCATCCTGGGCGCGCTGGAACGGTTTCGCTGGAACAAGAGCCGGGCCGCCCAGCACCTCGGCCTCAAGCGCACCACCCTCCAGTACAAGATCCGGAAATATAACCTCGAGTAACCCCCGCCCTACTCCGTGTCGGCAAGCCGGATCACGATGGGTTCCTTCACCCGGTTGGTTTCCAGGTACTTGCGGAAACGCACCAGCATGGGCTCGGTCAGCACGGTGCCGGCGGACATGAGTTTCAGTCCCTTGTCCGTCACGATGGGATCGGCGAGGGTCATCCCGGGCTTGAGATCACACGCGTACACCCGGGCAACCCGTACTTCCCGCTGAGCCGTTTCCCCGGGTCCCGCCCCCAGGGCCTCAAGCACCGCCGGATCATACCAGCCGGTTCGCTGCCGCATTGCCCGCAGGCATTCGAAAGCGGGCAAACCCGCCTCCCGAAGCTGGCAGTAATCCATCGCCACCTTCAGAATCCGCGCGTTCAGGGGAATGGCCTCCCCCGCCACGCCGTCTTCCGGGTATCCCGTGCCGTCGTACCGCTTGTTGTGGTACAGCACCACCCGGGCCACCTGCTCCATCCGCGGAATATGGATGATCAGGTCGTGCCCGATGCTCGGCACGCTCTCCAGCGCCTGTCGTTCTTCGTCGGTCAGCGGCTCGCCGCGCCCCTGTTTCTGCGCGATCTCAGGCGGCAGGGCCAGGTACCCGATGGGGCACAGCGTGGCCGCCAGTTCCAGTTCCCACAACTTCTCCACGTTCATCTTCGTCGCGATCCCCCGCGCGAACCCGCGCAGGTTCATGACAAGCCCGAATACTTCCGGGCGCGTCCACGACAGGATCTCCGTGAGCATGGCCACCATGCCCGTCAGCGTGCCCTCAAGCAGTTCCCGCTCGGCGGTCACCAGGCGGTACTGCTCGATGGCGGCAATCAGGGCCCTCGCGAACATCTCCGACGGACACGGCTTCAGCAGGAACCGGAAGATCGCCCCCTCGTTGACCGCCTGCATGGCATCGTTAAGGTCGGCGTTGCCCGTCAGCATGATGCGCACCGTGTTCGGTGAGAGCTCCTTCACCTTTTTCAGGAACTCGATGCCGTTCATCAGGGGCATCTTCATGTCCGACACCACCACGGCGAAGGGACCTTTCTCCTGCAGCGTGCGCAGCCCCACGTGCGGACCCTGCGCGGTAAACACCCGCATCACCCTGCCCAGTTTCCGCTGGTAGGCCTCGAGAATATTCGGATCGTCGTCGACGAAAAGAATCCGTTCTTCCATGGTGGTCATGATCGGATCTCCTCCCAGCGTTGACGCCACGCTTCGAATTTCCCCGCCAGCCCCGCTGCCCGCAAGAGGGCCAGCGGCTGTTCTGTATCGGGGCGCGTCCCCCATACCCGGTCCGTGTCGCGGCAGAGCAGGTCCGCGCAGTACACCATCATCGGTCCGTGCGCCCCCACGGTCTCCACCTCTTCGGGATGATGATGAAACAGCACCGCTTCCACGATGAGGTCGGGCAGCGACCAGATCCCCAGCAGGTAAGCGGCCAGTTCGGCATGGGTACAGGAAAACACCTCCCGTTCCGCCTCTTCCAGGGACACCCCGTTCAGTTCCGCGAAATCCACGCAATGCTGGTAATACCCCGGGGGACCCGTGGCCAGCAGCGCCTCCCCCGCGTCGTGCAGCAGCGCCGCCGTGTACAGGGCGTCCGTGTCCGCCTGCCCGATCTTTTCCATCTCGCAGATCATCCGGACCGCCCGCGCCGTTTCCACGCCATGGGCCCACAGGGCATGCAGCGAGAGCCCTTCCGCGCAGGCGCGTCGCTCGAAATGGGAAAACAGCCCCACACCCAGCACCAGGGAACGAATGGTTTCCAGGCCCAGCATGGCCACCGCCTGCATGGCCGTGCTCACGGGACGGCGCAACCCGAAAAAGGCTGAGTTGACCAGTTGCAGTATCTTCGCCGTCATGGCCGGGTCTTTTTCGATAATCTTGCCGACATTCGCCACGGAACCCTCCGGTGAACTCAGTTCCTCGCGCAACTGCTGGTATACCTCGGGAATCGTGGGCAGTTCGCCCGTTTCGGTGGCCAGGCCCACCACGGCGGGATTGGCCAGCCGTTCCCTGAGGGTCAGCGCCCGGCTGATGGTGTTCTTCAACACCTCCGGCGGGCATGGTTTCATCAGGAACTGGTGGGCGTCACCTACCGTTCGGTACACCGCCTCGTCGTCCGTCTGGCCGGTCAGGATAAAACGCACCACCTCCGGATGCCGCTGGCGCACCTCGCGCAACAGGGCCGCGCCATCCATGCCGGGCATCCGCATGTCCGACACGATGACGTCCACCGGCCGCTCGGCCAGGATCCGCAGGGCTTCCTCACCGCTTCCCGCGAACAACTGGTTCCATTCCCGCCGCAGGGGAAACAGCATTCGCCGCAGGCCGTCCAGCACCCCGGGCTCGTCGTCCACGAACAATACCGTTCGCATCGATCACCCCTCCTGTTGTTCCACCACGCCCCGCGACGCTTCACCCTCCTTCAGGGGAAGCCGGATAATGAAAGTCGTGCCTTTACCTTCTTCCGTCTCGAACGTTATGGTGCCGCCATGCTTGTTCACGATCACGTCCCGGGCGATGGCCAGCCCCTGCCCCGTGCCCTTGCCCACTTCCTTCGTGGTGAAGAACGGATCGAAAACGCGTTCCCGGACCGATTCCGGAATCCCCGTGCCCGTGTCGCTGATCCGGATTTCCACCCAGTCCCCATCCAGCCGCGTGGCAACCGTGATCAACCCTTTTTCACCTTTTTCCCGGTCCACCTTGTCGCCAATGGCATGCGCGGCGTTAACGATCAGGTTGAGGTACACCTGGTTCAGTTCGCCCGGGTAACAGGGCACCGGCGGCAGGTTGTCGTCCAGTTCCGTTTTCAGGTCGGCCACGTACTTCCATTCGTTCCTGGACACGGTTATCGTGTTGAGAAGGTCCTGGTTGAGGTTGCCCAGCGTCTTCTCCCCGCTCCCGGGATGGGAAAAGGCCTTCATGGCCCGCACGATCCCCGCTACCCGGGCCACCCCTTCCCGGGCCTGCGAGATCGCCTTGGGGGATTCCTCCAGGTAAAACGAGACGTCATCGTCGCTTACCCCGCCTCCCGACCCTCCGCCCTCGATCCGCTCCCGGAATACCCCGATCGCTTCGCCCAGGAATTCCAGGTTGTCCCCCACGTACTGGATGGGCGTGTTGATTTCGTGGGCGATCCCCGCGGCCAGCCTGCCCACGGCCTCCAGGCGCTGATGCTGCCGGCTTTCCTGTTCCTGTCGTTCCATTTCCGTGATATCTTCAAAAAACTCGATTACGAGGTTACCGTGTTCTCCTTGATCGTCACGCACGGGAAACGCCCGCAACCGGAATACCCGGGCCGTTCCGTCCGGATACGTCACCGCCCGTCTCGCCTCGTGGACGCGACCATCCTCGAAACATCTCTGTACGGCGCATGTCGCGCAGGGACCCTCCGGCGACTCCGTGTTGTACATCCGGTAGCAGGTATCCGTGTCGTCATGGATCGCGTACTGCCGGGCGGCCGCGTTGCTCATGATCACCCGGAAATCCCTGTTGATCAGGAGAACCCCGTAATGGATGTTTTCCATGATGGCGCGCGCCATTTCTTCCGACTGGCGCGCGAGGGTCTCCGTCCGCTTGCGGGCCGTGATATCCCGGACGATTCCCACCGCGTGCCACCGGTCGTCCAGGCGCAGGGCCGAAAGGGACACCTCTACCGGCACCTCCGATCCGTCCCGTCGGCGGGCGGTCAGTTCCAGCGTGTTGTCAATCGCCACGCCTTCCCCGCTTTCCCGGAATTGGGCCAGCCCTTCCCGGGCCTGCTCGCGATACCGTTCCGGGGCCAGCAGGGCGTGCAGGTCCTGGCCGACCAGTTCCTCCGGCTTCCACCCCAAAATCCCCTCCACCGCCGCGTTGGCAAAAATCACCCGGCCATCATCCCCCATCAGGAATATCGCGTCCCGGGCCGACGAGACCACCGCGTTGAAAATCCGTTGCTCCCGCGCCAGGGCTTGCCGGGACTCCGACACCCCCCGCAACAGGTCATTCACCGATTGCTGCAGCGTGGTAATCTCGTCCCGTCCATCCCGGGTCACCAGGGAAAGTTCCGCCTCCCGCGGGTTCAGCGCGGCGATCTCCCGCCCCAGCCGCAGCACCCGGTTCACCAGGTTCCATTTCAGGTATGCCATGAAGACCAGCAGGGCGGACAACGAGGTCACCGCCAGTCCCAGCCAGAGGCGGCTCACCGTCTTCAGGTACTGCCGATGCAGGGGCCGGTCTACCGTGGCTACTACCGCTACCCGGTGATCCCCCGTCACGTCCGGCCAGGGCATGCCCACTTCCGCCCGGTCCCAGCTGACGGCGCGGAACACCCCACGGTCTCCCGGTTTCGTGCGATCCAGGATCCAGCCCAGTTCCGGGCCGGGATCCGCGAACAGCCGCAGGGACAACGTGGAGGATTCGCGCACCCGCCGCAGCACCGATTCCGACACCCGCCGGGCCATCAGCAGCATCCCCCCGGGCGGCGCGGTACCGTCCCCCGACGTCACCGCGTGCGTCGCTACCAGCACCGGTTCTCCCCGAACCAGCGCCAACCCCGATTTCGCCTCTTCGGTCCCACTCGTGGCCGCGAGCGGAGCCCCCGGGCGGACCAGGGACAGCGCGTCTTCCATGGCCTCCGCCCCGGCCGCTTTCGCCCGCCAGACCACGGGGTTCCCGGACAGGTCCACGATGAGCAGGTAGTCCAGGTCCAGGTTGTCCACCACGTTCTCCGGAATGTTCTCCTCCAGGAAAACCGGATCCCGGGTGCGCAGGAACCCCAGCAACGAATCCCACCTGCCCCAGTCGGTTACGCTGTTGCGAAGGCCGACCAGTTCCACGTTGAACGCGCCCTCTACCTGTCGCAACAGGTCCAGGGCCATGTGTTCTTCCACGCCGTAATATTCCCGGCCGAGTTCTTTCACCAGTATCAGGCCGAACACGCCTGCCACCAGGGCCTCGGTGAGAATAAACACGGCTACCAGTTTTCGTTGCACCCTCGTCATGTCCGCATCTCCCGCATAAAGTATATCACAAAAAAGAAAAACTTGTTTTATGATAATAGTAATTGTTTCTGGTAGCACCAGAAAGTGATATAATCAAACGTAATTTTCCGGAGACACTGCATGAACATTCGCCTCTATCTGTGGGCCGGATGCGCCTTGTTGCTCGCCTTGGGTATCGCGGGGTGCGGGAAACCCGCCACCCGGGATATACCCGAAGTCCGGCAGGCCTCCCCGGAATCCTCCGCCATGCCCCCCGCTCCCCTGGCCACGCCCGAACGGATGGGACTCACCGCCGCGGCCGGATCCCCTTCCGCCGCCCCCGGGGAAAATCTTCCCGCGAATCCGCCCGGCCCGGGCCTCGTCGCCAACACCCCGCCCGCGGAGGATTCGCCTTACGCCTGGACCCTGCCGGAAGGCTGGCGGGAACTGCCCCCCCGTCCCATGCGCCTGGCCACCTTTGCCGTGGGCGAAGCGGAGTGTTATATTGCCGTGCTCGCCGGCGATGGCGGCGGCGTGGCGGCCAATATCAATCGCTGGCGGCGGCAGATGGGGCTGGAACCCCTGGACGACGCGGCCATTGACGCCTTGCCAACCCTGGCAGTCCTGGGCGGGCCGGCCCCCCTCGTGGAAATGGAAGGAACCTATCGGGACATGAACGGAAACACCCTGGAACAGGCGGGCTTCCTGGGCATCGTCAGGGAACTGGGCGACCAGACCCTGTTCATTCGCGTGACGGGCCCCGCGGAAGTCGTCCGGGCCCACAAGGCCGAGTTCCTGTCTTTCTGTGAAAGCCTGCGCGAGCGATCCACCCCATGAAGTCTCTTACCCATGGCCTTCGCGCCCTCCTGGCAACGGGCTTTCGAATCCTTGCCTCGTACGGCTTGTCCGTTATCCTCCTCACGCTCCTGCTGGTCCTGGTGTTCATCGGCACCATCGAGCAGGTCCGGATCGGCCTCTATCCCGCCCAGCAACGGTATTTCGAATCCTTCATCGCGGTCTTTCCGCTCTTCGGATCCATCCCGCTGCCGCTGCCGGGCGGCTACCTCCTGATTACGCTGATCTGTATCAACATGCTGTGTGGAGCGATAATCCGGGCACCGAAAAACCTTCGGCGTCCCGGGTTGCTCATCGCCCACGCGGGCGTGCTCCTGCTGGGCGTTTGGGGGTTCGTCACCTATCACTACGCCATAACGGGTTACGTGGACCTGTATGAAGGGGAAAGCGCGTCGACCTTCCGGGATTACCTGGACTGGGAATTGCGGATCACCGAGTTGAACCCCCGGGAGCCCGGACCGAACCAGTACGTGACGCATCACCGCGATTTCGACGACGCCCGGCCCGGAAAACCCGTGATCCTGCGCCACGCCCGGCTGCCGTTTACCCTGGCGGTCCAGCGATGGCTGCCCAACGCCAGGCCCGCCCAGGACGCGGGCCCGGACAGCGTCGAGGGCGTCACCCTCGTGCCCCAGCCACCGGCGCCCGAACCTTCCGGAAACCTGCCCGGGGTGATCCTTTCGGTCAACGGGGCAAGTCCTTCCAGGGGCCTGGCCTGGGCGGGAGAACGCGCGCCCCTGGTCCTGGACTCCGGTGAACGGCGGTTCCGGGTGGACCTCGCGCCCAGGGAGTGGCCCCTGCCTTTCACGATCCGGCTGCTCCGTTTCCGCCACGAAACCCATCCGGGCACCGCGATGCCCAGTCACTTCAGCAGCCGGGTCGAACTCCTGGAGGGAGACACCACCCGGGAAGTAGAAATCCGCATGAACGAACCCCTGCGTCACCGGAACCACGTCCTGTACCAGGCCTCCTGGGGCCCCCAGGACGCGGAACCTGGCGCCCGGCTCTATTCCGTGCTGTCCGTCAGTCGGAACCCGGCCGGCGAGTGGGCCCTGTACGCGTCGCTGATCATCACCGCGGGCCTGCTCCTCCACTACGCCCAGGTTTTTCGGGACTTTCTCCGCAAATCCGTGGGGAGAACCGCGCCATGATCCATCCAACCTGCCATGGTTTATCCATCACCCGTCGACGGGCGCCGGTGACCTCGTGGTGGCTGGCGTTGCTGGTCGGGGCCGTGGCCCTTTTCCCCGGCCTGCCTGCCCCGGCAGATGATGCCGCGCCACCGGTCGCTCCCGCCATGGGTGATCTCCCCCCGCTGCCGCCGGATCTCGCCTTCGATCTGCCCCCGGACATCCCCGGCATCCTGGCCGGCCTGCCCGTGCAGGAGGGCGGCCGGGTCAAGCCCCTCGCGACCTTCGCCCGCTTCGCCCTGCTGCGGCTCAACGCGCGGACCTCCCTCACCGTCGAGGCGCCCGGCGACGCGAAAGCCCGGCTCGACGCCATGACCTGGCTGTGCGAATGCCTGTTCTTCCCCCGGCGCGCGGTGACCCGGCCCTGCTTCAGCGTGGACGTGGACGAGGTGATCACCGCCATGGGCCTGCGGGCCCACGACAAGAAACGCGACCGTTACGCCTACGCTGAACTGGCAGCGGGACGCGACCAGTTGCTGCTGCTCGCGCGGGCCATGAGCCGCAAGGAACCCCGGGAACGGAACTGGCTGGAACGCCAGGTGATCCGGCTGGCCGAAAACCTGCTGTTCTACGAGTCGCTGATCCATTTCGGCGACTTCGCCCGGAATCCCCTGGACCTGCGGGGGTTGGACGCTTTCGCGTCCACCACGGACACCCCCGGGTCGGTGCCCCTTTCCCGGTTCCTGGAAACCGCCCCGGCCGTGCTGCAGGCTCTCGCCGGTGCCAACACCGCCGGGACCAGCGCTGACCAGGTCCGCCGCGAAGTTGATACCCTGTTCGAGCGGTTGAACCAGGCCTACGGCAACCTGCCCGGATCGCCGGCCATGGGCGTGTTCCCCCCGCCGCCTGGCGACGACAAGACCTGGAAACATCCCCTGTCGCTGATCGAGAGCGCCCTGCGACCGGGACCACCCGCGACCGACCAGGCCCTGGCGGAACTGGTGCGACGCTGGGAGGCCCTCTATACCGCCGCGGACCCCGCGGCTTTCAGGCAGGCCGCCGGCGACCTGGTTTCGGCCACCGTTTCCCGCGCGGTAGCCCTGGGCGCGTACGGAAAAATCCCCCTGGAACTGCGCTATTACCGGATGAACCTGCTGATGTGGGCGCAGTGGCTGTTCGTGCTCGCCTTCGTGGCCGGCGCGATCCTGTGGAGTTTCACGTCGGGACGGACGGGATACTGGACGGCCATGGCCCTGCAGGTCCCCCCGGCCCTGCTGCTGGCGGCAGCCATTGCCACGCGCTGCGTCATCCGCGGGCGGCCGCCGGTCACCACCCTCTACGAGACCATCCTGTTCACCACCCTGACCGCCGTGATCCTCGGGTGGATCACGGAAGCCATCCAGCGCCGGCGGCTGACGGGCATCCTGACCGCGTTGCTCGGCGCGGTCGGCCTGTTCGTGGCCGGACGCTACGAGGCCATTGAGGGCGTCGATACCATGCCGGCGGTGATCGCCGTGCTGGACACCAATTTCTGGCTGGCCACCCATGTCACCACGGTCACCATCGGGTATGGCGCGGGACTACTGGCCGCCGCGCTGGCCCATGCCCATATCTTTGGCGCGCTGCTGTTTCCGCGGAAACGGGACGCTTTCGGGGGGCTCCAGCGGGCCATCTATGGCGTCGTCTGCTTCTGCCTGTTGTTTTCCCTGGCGGGCACGGTGCTGGGGGGGATCTGGGCCAGCCGGAGCTGGGGAAGGTTCTGGGGCTGGGATCCCAAGGAAAACGGCGCGCTGATGATCGTGCTGTGGTGCCTTATCCTGCTGCACGCCCGGCGGGGCGGCTTCCTGGCGGGCTGGGGCATGTCGCTGGGCGCGGTGATGCTGGGCATGATTGTCGCGTTTTCCTGGTGGGGAGTGAACGCCCTCGGCGTCGGCCTGCACAGTTATGGATTCACCTCGGGCATCTGGCTGAACCTCGCGATATTCTGGGGCGTTGAACTGGTGGTGCTGGCGGCCGGTCTTGGCGCGGCGGCCTCAATGGAACGGCGAGAACGACTGGAACAACTGGCCTCCGGCGGGCGCGCCTGACCCCCCCGCCCACGCCCCTTGGGGAGAGAAAAGATTTCTCGCTGCGCTCGAAATGACAGGTGGACGCGTTTAGCGTAATGCCAAGGTCCAGGAAGCGTATCACTCGACAAAAAAATTTGTCATTTCGACGAACGCAGTGAGGAGAAATCTTATCCTGAACACCCTTTCCATCGCGCGCTTCCCCACGCGTTCAGCGGGACCGGAAGGGGGAAGGGTGGGATACCGTTCCACGCGTTCAGCGGGAACACCTGGACTGCCGCGCGTCCACGCCGCCGGAAACACCCGATTGCCCGCGCGACGCGCGACATCACCCCCCTCAGGAAAGTCCAACATGGCCGATTTTCATCAGGGTGGCCATGGCGTGTATAATTACCCCTCCACAGTGGTTTCCGGTCTCCGCATATTCCTTGAGGATCACAGATGTTTGCTGAACGCGCCGACAAAAAGGCCGTGGAAGAGGGCCTGCTTTTCGCGCCGAAATTCGACGAAGCGGGTCTGATCCCCGCCATCGTCACCGACTGGCAGACCGGTGAACTGCTGATGGTCGCGTACATGAACCAGGAATCGCTCCGGATGACCCTGGAAATCGGCGAGGCGGTGTACTACAGCCGCAGCCGGCGGGAACTCTGGCACAAGGGCGCCACCAGCGGCATGACCCAGAAGGTACGGGAAATCCGGGTGGACTGCGACCAGGACGCCCTGTGGTTGCGGGTGGAACAGGTCGGAGGCGCGGCTTGCCACACCGGCCGGCGCACCTGCTTCTACCGCGCCGTGGACAGACCGACGGCGGAAAACGAACCTGTCCACCTGCGGCTGGTGGTCGACGAACAGGTGTTCGATCCGGAAAAGGTATACGGCAAAAAGGCGTAAGGCGAGCAAGCGGATCCGCGGATAGCCTGCGACACCGCGGCATCCCGACAGCGCGGGAGAACTGATCATGGCCAAGAAGTCGAAAGAAAACCGGGAGACGATCATCCTGGAATGCACGGAAGCCCCGGGAACGTCCCGGTACATGACCTCGAAAAACAAGCGCAACACCCCGGAACGGCTGGAACTCAAGAAATACAATCCCGTACTGCGCAAGCATACCGTCCACAAGGAAAAGAAGTAAGGCGGGCGGCCTTTTGCGCGTCCGCGTCGGTCTTGCCCGGCGTCTTCCACGGCTGGAATACGTGGACGGCGCCGGTTCGTTTTCCCTGGCAGCGATTTCCGCGCGGACGACACACCCGGGTTCCCCGGGCCGAGGAGTCACCCTGGCGACATGACAGATACGGCGCCCGTTAACGGATCCCCGGTATTCATCCTGCTGGCTCACGGCAGCCGGCAGGAAGGGGCCAACGCGGCCTTCGCGGCGCTGGTCGACCGGGTGGCCACCACGGCCGGCCTGAACGATCACGTGCTGCACGCCTTCTGGGAGATGGCCCGGCCGGACCTGGCGGACGCCGTCCGGACAGCCGTGGAAACCCGCAAGGCGGCGCGGGTAACCGTGCTGCCCTATTTCCTGTCGGACGGCATCCACATGCGGCGGGACATTCCGGAAGCCCTTGCCCGCTTCCGGCGACAGTATCCCGGGGTAACCTTCGACCTGCTGCCCTCGCTGCAGAATGATCCCCTGCTGGAGGCCCTCCTGGTCCAGCGCCTGCGCCAGGACCTGTCCGCATCGGCTTCGCGCGACTCATTTACTCCCGAAAACACTTTTTCACGTCAGTCCACGCTCACCTGAATGTTCCCACGCGAGGGACGCCAAACATGGCGCGTGTTACAATGCGCGGGTGGGTGGCGTGGCGGCGCGAGAGCAACAATCGGCGGTGAGGAAACAGCGTGCGGCGGAGATTGTGGCACATACCCATGGCGCTGGGCGCGGCGGGGGTCATCCTCGCCGGGACCATCCTGCTGAGGAACGCATGGCGGGGAAACACCCCCATCTCCGCGCGCCAGGCGGTGCTTGAAGCGGAACAGGCGTTGCGCCGGGATCCGGCCATGCTGGAACCGGAAACGCGGCAGGCGGTCCGGCTGGGCGCGGCCCTGTCGATCCGGGAAGCAACGCGGTCGGCGGAAGCCCTGTTCATCCAGGGGATCCAGTTCGAGCGGGAAGGAGACACCCGGCAGGCGGAAGACCGGTACTGGAATGCCACCGAGCAACGACAGGACTACGCCGCGGCATGGGTGGCCCTTGGCCTGCTGCTGAGTCGCAAGGGGGGGCGGGAAAACCTGGAGCGGGCCGAGGCGGCCCTGGCATGGGCCGTGGCCCTGGAACCCGGATGGGCGCGGGCCCGAAGCGCCCATGCCATCGTGCTGCGCAAGGCGGGTAAAGTGGAAGAAGCGGCGGCGGAAGCCCGCGCGGCGGTGGTCCTGGACCCCTCAGACCCGGCAGCCCGCAACAACCTTGGCAACGCGCTGCTGGCCCTTGGCGACGTGGACGGCGCCGCGGAGGCCTACCGTTCCGCCATGGACCTCGACCCGGACCAGGCGATGCCCCGGTACAATCTTGCCTGCGCGCGGGTACAACAGGGACGCGTCGAAGAGGCCCTCACCCTGCTGGACGAGGCGTTCCGGCTGGACGGCGGCCTGAGATCGGGCGCGGCGACAGACCCGGACCTCGCGCCCCTGCTGAACCGGCCGGAGTTCCAGGCCCTGCTGCGAGGCTATACCCTGGACTGGACCCGGGAACACGGCGCGCCCGGGGTATGCCCCGATCCCCCCGCGACCAGTGAAAGCGACGGGACCGCCGCGCCTGGCCCATCCCGTGCTGCCGACCTTTCCTTCTTCCATGCCGAGACTCCGGAACCGTAAGCCATGAACACGCCGGAAAATCGCGCGCACGACGAGTTCACCGCCCGGCTGGTGGTCGAAGAGGTCGAAGCGTTCATCAATCGATACCGGCTGCTGTCCAAGGGAGAAGCCGTGCTGGCGGCGGTGTCTGGGGGCGGTGACTCCATGGCGCTGCTGGGGATCCTGGGGGAACTGGGGTATCCCGTAACCGTGGCGCACTTCGACCACGGCACCCGGGGCGGGCAGAGCGCGGAGGACGCGGCCTTCGTGGCGACCATGTGCGAACGCCTGGACGTGCCCCTGGTCATGGAACGGGTGGAGGTCGCCAACGAACGACAGCGGGGAGAATCCTTCGAGATGGCGGCGCGGCGGCTCCGGTACGCCTTCCTGAAACGGGTAGCGACGGAACGGGAACTGGCGGTAGCCACGGGACACCAGGCTGACGACCAGGCGGAAACGGTGCTGATGCGCCTGCAGCGGGGAGCGGGCGCGCGGGGCCTGGCAGGGATATCGCCGACACGCATGCTGGGGATGATCCGGCTGATTCGCCCGCTGCTGCAATGTCGACGGGAGGCGTTGCGCGCCTACCTCCGGGCCCGGAAAATCCCCTGGCGGGAAGACGCGACGAATGCCGACCCCAGCATATCCCGACGCAACTGGATCCGGCGGAACCTGCTTGGCACCAAGGGGGACAGCCCGGAAGACCCGGTGGAAGACCTGCTGCAGCTGGCGGAAATGTCGCGGGTCACGTGGTGGCACATCATGCTGGACCTCGCGCGGGCGTGCATGGTGACGGGTCTGCCGGTTCCAGAATCGGGCGCGCGCGCGGTCTCCCGGTCCATCCTCAAGCACCTGGATCCCTACCTGCGGCGGGTATGGTGGCTGCTGTGGATGGAGTCACTGGGACACGAACCGACGCGGGCACGGGTGGAAGCCCTGGAAACGTGGCTGATCCGGGGACGGACGGGATCCTGCTTTCCCCTGGGCAAGGCGGGAACGATCTACCTGGGCCGGGAGTCCCTGGTCGTGACGCGGGAAGAACCCATGGACCTGGTCCCGGAGGAAACGGCAACGCTGGGCATCGAGGGCGGCGCGTTGGTGATGGGGGGGTGGCGATTGTGGTGGGAGGTCCGGCCGATTTCGGAATCGGAGCGGTCGCGGCCGCGGGAATCGTGCGGTCCATGGCGGCAACTGCTGGACGCGGACCGGCTGCACTGGCCCCTGCGGGCGCGTTTTTTCCGGCCGGGCGACCGGATCCGGCCCCTGGGCATGGGCGGCCGGTCGAAGAAAATCCAGGATTATTTCACGGACCGGGGGGTACCGGTTCCCGAGCGGCGGCGGCTGCCGCTGGTGGAAAGCGGCGGGGAGATCGTGTGGGTCGCGGGACAGGGTCCATCGGAAACGGCGCGGATCACGGCGTCGACGCGACAGGTGGTGGAGATCGAGGCGGTCCCCGGCATGGCCGCGCCGGGGACCATGCCGGGGGAGGAACAGGGGTGGGACGCATGAAAGGTCAGGCGCGGGATCTCAGCGGCCAGCCTTGATCCGCCGCACAAGGCGATCGATCCACAGGAAGATCCGCGCGGAACCGATCTCGGCGACCAGGTCGATCCCTTCAGACCGGGCGAGTTCGACGGCGCGCTGCCACGCGAGATCGCGGGCGCGACGTCGTTCCTCGGTGGTCAGCTTGCCATCGGCCCGGGCGGTTTTGAGTTCGCGGACGTATTCCTCGTAGACCTGCCGGACGGCGGCCTCGATGAAGCGGACGGCCCGGCCGACTTGTCCCCTCTGGCGCTGCTCGAACCAGGGCGCCGTCTTGAGCGCGGCGAAGGCGAGGGTGATCACGCCGGCCACGATTCCGCCGGCGGGATCGGTCATCAACCAGTCGGTCACATTGAACATGGGCGATTCCTTTCTATCGGGTTGGGCAAGGACCTGAACCGGAGGGTCCGTGGGCAGGTAACGGCGGCGGGCTCCACGAGGCAGCCCGCGCCCGGTTGTCGGCGTGCACGTGGCCGTCGGGATACCCCGCGCGGACGTAATCGAAATGCTTCCGGCACACCCCGGCGAGCCGGTCCGGTGGAACGGGTTCCCCGGACGCGAGGCGCGCGCGCAGGTCAACGGCGATACCGCCGTAATGGGCCAGGTGGCGAGAATCGCGGGCGACCCATCCCCCCTGGTCGGTCCAGCCGAGTCGCGCGGCCAGGCGCTGGTTGTCCTCCGGGGTGCGCGTGGCGTCCGTGATGAGGAGCAGGACCTCGTGGCCATACTGCCGCGAGAGGTCGGCGCGGGTCCGCTCGAGCGACTCGAGCAGGCAGGGATGGACCACGCACAGCCCCGCGGGATTGGCAAACTCGCGCAGGGTGAAATGGCTGACCCACGCGCCATCCACGCAGGTCCACAGGCGCACGGCGTTCGTGAAACGGGGCAGCCGCGGCGCGGGCATTGACGCATCGTTTCCAGGGGTTACCACCATCGATTCCTCCAGGTCACGTGGATATCGGCGAGGTGATCGCCGTCCAGGTCGTCTTCGAACCGCAGGGAGGTATGCCCGGGCCCGGCCAGGGGCCAGTCCCCGGCCAGCAGGGTATCGGCGGGCGCGCCGTTGAACCGGGCGGTCCGGGCGTTTCCATCCAGCTCGAGCACGTCCCCGGCTTCCATCGCGCCCATCCAGTGAATGGTCCGGACCCCGTCGCCAAGGGACGGCGCGCCGACCGCGCCACGGGCGGTCAGCCGAAACGAAAAGGGCGCGGACGCGGTGCCGGGCACATCGACAACCGTCGTCTCGCCCCACGTGGACACGGGCCAGTCCATTCCAGACGGCGTGATATCTTCCTCGCGGGGGTCAACTGCGTCGAACTCGAGCCGGAATGCCGCGCCTTCCAGCCGCGATTCCCGGACGACCCGCCGGGGCCGTACCCACAGTCGGCGTCCCGGACGCAGCGACAGGGGCACCGGATCGGGCGCGGCAAGCAGCGTGGCGGCCAGGGCATCCACCCGGGAGGCAGGCGACGCGGCAAGCCACGCGGGACGGGTCAGTCCACAGCAGGTGACCCGGCGGACGGGTCCCGACGCGTCCCGTTCCACCCGGTCGATCACGCCCACCTCGGCGGGACTGAAGAGATGCTCGGCAATCTGTATCATGGGATCATCCTCCGGGTTTTCCCTTCTACCCGGCGATGGGCCGGGGATCGGTAAGCAGGGCCACCGGATCCGGTGGCGGACACAGCGGGGCCAGCAGGGACCGGGCAGCACCCTCGATGGCCGCGGCCAGGGCGACAGCACCGGCGGGATCCGTGGCCACGCGCTGGCCTGCCAGCACCAGTTGCCGGGGTCCCGCGGCCATGGAAGTGGCCACAAGGCGCACCACCTGGGCGCCGGCCACCAGGCGCGCGGCCAGCACAAGGCGGGCCCCCCATGCCCGCGGATCGGGTTCCGGATCCAGCAGGACGGCCAGGCGTTCCCGGGCCCACGCGATGGCTTCCGCCACCACGGCGTCCGACACGCATTCGGCGGGAAAGCCGAAGGCGGCGCGGACTTCATCCACGGTGATTTCAGGTAGCACGGAACGGCTCCTTGTCGGCTGCAAAGGCTCCGGAGATCAGGGCGCGGCGGCGGATACCACCACGCGGGCCTTTTCGTAGGCGATGGCGAAATCGGTAACCACGGTGACGCAGATCCGCTCCCACTGGCGGGCGATGAGTTTTTCGTTCTCGACGAGCACGTCCTGCTCGGTAAGCTTGACGGCGGCGTGCCGGGCGTCGAGCAGGGTGAAACACGTCGCGGGGTGACCGGTGATGGGCACCAGGGTAATGCCCAGGGGCGAGGGCCAGCGCCCGGTGCGGTCGAAATCGCTCACCAGGGGGTTGCGCAGGGGTTCGAGGGCCATCAGGGCGCACAGGGTGCCCGCGTCACAGACCAGGTGGGTAGGCGTGAAGCCGTTGCCAAGACGCAACTGGGCATAAGCGGCCAGCAGGTCATCGTAGGTGAAGGTTCCCGGGGTGGCGGTATGCAACACCTGGGGCGCGGTATCCGGGTACTCGGGGTGTCCCTGGGCCAGCAGGACGGCCAGGCGGGCGTCAAGGTCCAGGCCGAGTCGCTCGCCCATCCGGCGCAGGTGCAGCCGCAGCATGTCGACGGACATGCGGCGCGTGGCCTCGTAGGAAGCCAGGAGTCCCCGCCCCAGTTTCCGCAGGCGGAACACGCGGTCGCCATAACGCAGGGTGGCCTCGGGAATGGCCGCGCCTTCGGCCACGGTCCTTAGTTCTTCCTCGCCGGCATCTTCCACCACCCGGGGCAGGTCGACCGCGGCGCCGGTAACCGGTTCATCGCGGAAAATCAGTTCCGGGTGACGCGGCCGGGCGCGGACCCCTTCCAGCACGGCCCCGCGGACGATCTCGGGAAAGAGCCACCGCGCGGCGGGATCGGACTGGAAAAACCGCTCGACGGTGACCCGGGACAGGTCCACGCCGAGTTCCGCGGCACAGTACTCCTCGAGGGTAGTCCCCAGGGCGCGCAGGAACTGGCCATGGGTAAGGCCAAGAGCGGAGAGGGTTTCGTAGAGTTCGCGGCCGCGGCACTGGTGCAGGGCCTCGGGAGGCCGCGCCAGGAAGGCGGCCTGTTCCCGGAGCAGGGTGTCACGGGTTTCGTTCATGGGATATCCTTTCGGTTGAGGGTTACAGCATCACGTCCACGATCTGCTCGGCGGGCCGGACGCACAGCGCCGTGCCCGACCCGTTGCCCGAGGCGGGCGCGCGCACCACGCCGGCGGTGGCCGACATCACGACCCCGCGCGCCCCATCGAGCACCGGCGCGGACCCGGCATATCGGAACAGGCATACCCCCCGGACCCGGACAGACACGATGTGACCAGGATCGGCGTCGGCAAGCACCTGGCCGAAAACCGGCGCCCCATCGCCCGGGCTCGAGGTAATCTCATACGGTCCGGTGAGCGCAACGGCATCCCCGCGCTTCACGGGGGGCGCGGTGGTGGCCACGCGGCAGGTCAGGATCAGTTCGGTGACAGGACCACCGATATCTCCGTACGTCATGGTTGTCTCCTCTGGCGGGGAAGGTCAGGACGCGACGCGGCATCACGCGCCGGGAACAGCCCGTCCCCGCGGTCGGGCCGTTCGTTCTCCAGGTTCAGGATCGGGGTCATCCCGCAGCAGGGCCATCGCGCGGGCCAGGGCCCGGGGATCAGGAATTTCGGGCGGACGCGCGGGCCCGTCGGCGGGGCGGGTCCATGGGATGGGCGGATGCTGGCGGTCCACGCGGGCTTCGAGCGCCTCAAGCCGGGCGTTCAGGCCCTCCAGGTCCAGCGGCTCGAGCAGGGCGTTCCAGGCATCCGGGTCGAAATCGTGGCCTTCGAGCAGGGCGGCAAGTCCCCGGCAGCGGGCCAGCGCGGCGCGGCGGGCGCGCATCCCGTCGGCGCACAGGTCCGGCAGGCGTTCAGGGGCCACCCCGTTGCTGTCGCACCACTCGACCAGGCGCGTCGCCACGACGATCGGTAACGCGGGCAGCCGCGTCCACGCCAGGAGCCGCCGGGTCCGTCCATCGTCCAGCACCAGCGTGCGGCGCGCGGGTCCCCGGCTTTCCCAGCCCCATCGTCCCCGCCCCGCCACCTGGAGTTCACCGGCCGCGCGCAGCCATGCCGCGGGGTGCGGCCCCTTCTCCACCGCGCGGACACCGGGTTCCAGGGTATTCCCGTCGATACGCAATCCCGCGAGGACACCACCGGCTTCCAGGCGCAGGTCCAGGTGGGGACCGTCGGCGTCGCGGTGATGGTGGAGCACCCATTGCCCGGCCCATCCGCCGGAGGGCGCGTCATCGCGGGGTTCCATCGATTCGAGGATCCAGAACATGGCGGGGTTCCTTATCGCATCAGTTTCTCGGCAAGGCTGAAGGCAATGGCCGCGAGGTTGGCCAGCAGCAGCATGGCGCCCCGGGTAGCGGCATTTTCGAGGCGGTTCAGCCGATCCCGGAGTTCACGCAGGTCCTCGCGCAGGGCGAAAAAGGCTTCGCGCGCGGCTTTCTCGAAGGCACAGGTCTCCGGCGACACACACATGGGCGCATCCTCCTTTCGCGCGGGATCATGAACGGTCACTCGTCGGCCCACAGCGCGTCGCCGCGGCGGGTAACCAGTTCGATGGGTTCGTGGACGCGGGCGCGGGCGGCCTCGAGGGCCCGGGGCGCGGACCACGCGGTATCCGGCGGGGGCGCGGCCCCGTTCCGGACCGACACGAAGCCGGTTCCCTGGGATCCGGCCGGTACCACCGACCCCTCGATGACCTCGAGCACGCCGCGCATGATGAAGTGACACGGGCGCCCGCCGTAGGTCCGGCCGGGTTCGTGATCGCACAGGCGCAGGTCGCGACCGCAGATGGAACATTCGGGGGTCTGAAACGAGAAGCCGATGGAGGTCTCCCGGTACACGCCTCCCTCGATGTTGAAGATGAAGTCGCGGTTGGCCTCCGCGCGCAGCACGTACACCATGGGCCGGACGTACAGCCGATCGCCTTCGCGGCAAAGCCGGGAATCGAAAAAACGTCCCCGGGGCAGCGATCCGCGCAGGTCGTGCCGTTCCATCAGCGGACGGCCCGGGGTGAGCCGGTTGACCGTTTCGAGTTCCTCGTCGGGAAACCGGCTGAAATGGCGGTCCACCTGGTTGTGGCACAGGTCGAGTTCGAACACGGCGTACTCGTGGGGCGCCAGGGGTCGCAGGGCGAAGCGGTTGACCGCTTCGGCGACCGGATCGGGCGCGGACTCCCGGGCGTCTTCCCCGGACGGTGGCGCGTCCCCGGGAAACCCCCGCGAGACCAGCCGGAGCCCCCCGGCGGGATGCGAAAAATAGAAGGGTTCAAGTTCCATGGGCGATTCCTCCATAATCCGCGCGTCGCGGTGTCAGTCGCCGAGGGCGAGGACGCGGGCCTCGTCCCGGGAAACCAGGCCGGCTTCGAGCAGGCTCAGGGCCGTCTCGGCCCGGCGCTGGCGCACTTCCTCGGCCTTGAGGGGATCGGCGGAAGGGCCCGTCGGCAGCACCACCCGGACCTGGCCCTGTTCACCCGCGAGCGCCAGTTCGATGTCGTAAACCCGGGACAGCAACCCCGCGACCAGGTTGTTCACGGTGGCGGCGTGCCGCTGCACCACCTCGAACTGCGCCGTGCCGTAGGTTTCGGTGGAGCCGTAGTTGCGCCCGAGCAGCACGGGCATCATGTGCAGGCCCGTGATCACCTGCTCTTCCACGGCCTTCTGGGTGTCGTAGAAATCGGGGGAACGTCGCTCACCATTGAGCAGGCGCACGTCGATGTTGTCGGTCGTCACGAGGTTCTGGTCGGCTTCCATGGAAGCCAGCTGGTCGCGCAGCAGCCGGACGTTACGCTCGACCCGCGCGGCCCGTTCGGCCGGGGGATCGTCGCCCCGCTCGGGCCCCTCCACCCACCGCACGTGCAGGCGGTTCCAGCCCGCGTTGCGGATGGCCCGGCCCATGTCGTCGAACAGTTGCCATTGCAGGCGGAAATACTGGGGCAGGGCGGCCAGCATCGGCCGGCCATAGGGACTCGATCCATCCCGGTCCAGGCCAAGGTACAGCAGCCGCCCGGGGGGCAGCGGTTCAGGTTCGCCGCCCGTCCCCACGCGACACGGCAGCAGCCGGCCTTCCCGGCGGATAAACCGCAACAGGGTCACGTCCACCGGGAGCACGTCGCCCAGGCCGCGCCGCGCCCGGCCCGGCACCAGTTCCACCGCCGCCGCCCCGAAGGTAAACAGCGACTCGTACAGCATGTCCAGCAACTGGTCCAGGCCCTCGCCGGAAGCCATCCGGGCATCCAGCGCCTCGATCAGCCGCCGGCCCCGCGGCGTCTCCGGCGACAGCGTCACCCGGGGCGTCGACAGGCACAGCCGCTTCCATGTCCACACCGCGTCCGACACGTCCGGGTAATGGTCGCGCAGGTACCGGCACAACCGCAGCAGTTCGGGCGCGGCCGACGCGGGTGGCGGGTCGGATAAAAGGGGATCCAGGCGAGGCCGGCCCCGGAACGACACGCCCGACAGGGCCACCGCGCCAGGCCCACGGTCGACCGGCTCCGGCGAAAGCCTTCCCCAACGCCGCTCCTTGCGAGGTGGGTCGGCTCCGCGGGCAACCCGGCCCGATGACCATGAAAACAGGGGAAAAAACGCCATGCGCGCGTCCTCCTTGAAATGGTCCGGGGGCGCCGTCCCACGCGGCCCGCGACCAGCCAGGCCGCGCCGCGTCCCGGGCGGTCTTCACCCGGAACGGCAGAACTTGCTTCACATGCCCCCCTGTTAATAAGGGCGTTTTGTTGCGTCGAAAAAATACCCCCCTTCCGGAGGGGGGGACTGTTGCGTGGAAGGGGGATGGATCCGGCCTGAGTTGCTGGGCCCCTGCGCCCGGTTGTAAGCTGAAATTATTTTCAGGTATACTGAAGGCGAGGACACAGGGGGCCGGGAGCAAGCCCGGCCAAGCACAAAGGGGTATGTCCATGACCTTGCGCGTGTCAGACCTGGCGCGGTACGGCGCGCCACAATCGCTCGTCGAGTGGTGGAATCGGAATCCGGGCGGTCACCTGCTGCCCATCCAGGAACAGGCCGTCCGCGAAGGCGTCCTGTTCGGCGGACAGTCCCTCATCCTCCGGGGACCCACCGCCTGCGGCAAGTCCTTCGCCGGCGAAATGGCCGCCGCGTGCTCCGCCTTCCGGGGACGGCAGGCTGTGCTGCTTTCGCCGCTGCGTTCGCTGGCGGAAGAACAGTTCGAACGGCTGCGCGAACGGTACGGTCCCCTGGGCTGCCGCGTGATCATCGCCACGCGCGAACACCGGGCCCACGACAGCGACTTCCGGCGGGGACGATTCGACCTTGCCGTGGCGGTCACGGAAAAATTCCTGGGCCTGGCCGCGTCCTGCCCGGGGTTGCCCCGGATGATCGGCACGGTGGTGGCCGATGAACTCGACCTGCTGGCCGATCCGCAACGGGGCATCGCCCTGGCCCTGGCCCTCGAAACGGCCCGCCGGGCCCACTGCCGGATCGTCGGCCTGGCAGGCGCGCTCTCATGGACCCCGCAACTCGCGCGGAACCTCGGCGCCCGGCTGATCCAGGCGGAGATCCGGCCGGTTCCCCTGTGCCTGGGCGTGTCCCGAAACGGACGTTTCCGCTACCGGATCCCTCCGGACCCGGTACCCCGGGAGGAAATCCTGTTCGAACCGGACCACGCGCCCTTCGAGTCGCGGGAAGAAGCCCTGCTCGAAACCGCGCGACGCCTGGCCGACCGCGGCGAACGATGCCTGGTCTTCACCCGCAGCCGCATGGAGGCCACCCGGATGGCCGCGCGCCTCGCGGACCTCGGCGGATGGCCCGCCGCGACCGAGGCCTTCGACCGGGCCATCGCCCTGCCCCCGACCCGTCACCGCGACCTGCTCCTGCGGACCCTGTTGGCCGGCGTCGCATTCCACAGCGGTGACCTGACCCCCGAAGAACGTCGGCTGGTGGAAGACGCGTTCCGGGCGGGCGCGCTACGGGTCGTGTGCGCTACCGCCACGCTCGCCTGGGGCGTGAACCTGCCCGCCGACAACGTGTTCCTGCCCGCGGAAAAATGGACCGCCGGACCGGCCCCGGGCACGCCGTGGAAAACGCCCCTCTCCCCGTGGGAGCGGATGGCCATGGCGGGCCGGGCCGGCAGGCCCCGCGCGGACGGGCCGGGCTTCGGCCGGGCGATCTTCATCGCGGCCTCCCTGTTCGAGGCCGAAAGCCTGTGGGAACGCTACGTCGCGCCACGGGCCGCGCGCGCGGATGACGCGGACAACGCCACCGGACCCGCCCGGGGAGCCGAAGGCACCATCCTGCTGACCCTGGCGGCCATCGCCGGACGCTGCGGCAGGACCGACCTGAACACGTTCCTGGCGCGGTGGTTTCCCGACGCCGGCGAACGCCGGACCGGCGGCAGCCCCGCCCCGGACCGCGCCCTGGATGACGCCCTGCGGACGGGACTCGTCACGCCCGCGCCTCCGGCCCCGGCACTCCCGGGAGAAACAGGCCCCTCCTTCGAACCCGTGTTCGCGCTGACCCCATCCGGCCGGGCCGCCGCGACCCGGGGCATCTCTCCCGAAACCGCCTCCGCCCTCGCGGCCTGGCTCCGCGAACGGGGCACCGGGCCCTGGCCCGCGATGGAAGCCCTGGCGGTGCTCTTCCTCACCGGGGATGGAGAACAGGCCCGGGTTCCCGCGGGCAGGGCCGGCACGGACTGGGCCGAACTGGCCGAGCGCCTGCGGGGCATGATCGAGTGGTGCCACGCCGACGACCGGGGACCCCTGGCCGACCTGGTCACCCGATGCCGGGAACAGGAACTGCGGGCCGCCCGCGCGGCCCGGGCCGCGGAAGCCGTGGCCCTGTGGATGAGCGGTCGGACCCTGCCCGAGATCGAAAGTACCACCGGCCTGACCGCGGGCACGGTGCTGGAACTCCGGGACACCGCGGCATGGCTCGCCGACGCGGCCGTGGCCATGGCTGAAGCCATGGACCTGCCCGAAGGCGTCCGGGAACGGCTGCGCGCCCTGGAACGGCGGACCCGCCTGGGCATCCCGGAAGACCTGGAGAGCCTCGCGCGGTCCCTGGAATCCGCGGGAATCCAGCCTGAACGTGACCTCTTGCTCCCGTTGCGCGGCCGGGCGTTTCGCGAGGGAGACGATGTCCGGGACCTGCTGGCCCGGGCCGCGGCGGAAGGGCTCGTTCCCCGGAACTGGCTCGACGCCCTGGCCGGACCCACCCCAGATCCACCGGCCACCGCGACACCCCCGCCTTCCACGCGGCAACAGGACGCCGTCGCCGCGCTGATCATCGATGACCGCCGCCCCGACCGCGTGCTCTGGCATGGCCAACCGGTGTCCCTGCAGAAACGCCAGTACGACCTGCTCCGGCTGCTGGCGCGCCACGCGGGGGAATGCGTGCCCCACGAAACCGTCTACCGGCACCTGTGGGGTGACCTGGTGGTCGAGCCCAACCAGTTGCACCACACCAAGGCCCGGTTGCTCCGGCGGCTCCGGGAAGCCGTGTCCGACACGCCACCTTCCCTGGTCCGGGCCATTCCAAAACGGGGCTTCCTGCTGGACCTGCCGCCCGAACAGGTGACCGTGCTGCCCTGATCCCGGTTCAGGGGGTCGGATCGGTCGGCAATCCGGCCACCAGTCCCTCCACCACCACGCCCGCCGCCGTCAGGCCGATCAGCCCGGGCGGATAACTGATCGAACCCATCGGGCCCCTCCCGCCATCGGCCCCGGCCCGGACCAGGACATCCGCCGGCGTGTCGAAAAAGACACACGTCACGCCCGACAGGATCCCCCGCGCCCGCAACAGCCGCCGGGTCGCCCGGGCCAGGGGGCATCCCCGCGTGGCCGACAGGTCCGCCACCCGCGGCGCGCTCACCCGCCACCGCGCGCCCGCGCCCATGCAGGACACCACCGGCATTTTCAGTCCCACCGCGGCCGCCAGCAACGCCGCTTTCGCCGGCACGTCGTCAATGGCCTCCACCACCGCGTCCAGCGGCAGGAACCGTTCCAGCAGGGACAGGGCGTTGTCCGGCGTGATCCGCTCCGCTACCGGTTCCACGCGCAGGTCGGGATCGATGTCCAAGAATCGGCGGACCGCCGCGCGCGCCTTGAGCGTTCCCAGGTCCGCGCGGGTGGCGAGAACCTGCCGGTTCAGGTTGGACGGCGCGAACCGGTCGGCATCCACCACGATCAGCGTCCCCACGCCCGCCCGGGCCAGCGCCTCGGCTACATGCCCCCCAACGCCACCCAGGCCCGCCACCAACACCCGCGCCCGCCGCAACCTTTCCAGGCCGGCGTCTCCAAGCAGCAGGCGGGTGCGGGCGCGCGGGTCTTCCGCTTCGACTCCGGGACGGGAACCCGGGGGCCATGTCCGCCCCGTCGTCACGGCGTCGCGTCTCCCGGGGCCGTTCCGCCGGACGCCCCCGGTTCAAGCAGCGGCAACCGGAACACCCGAGCCGTGTTCCGGGCGGCCTGTTCCGCCACGGTACCCGCGTCCGTTTCGAGCAGGTCCGCCACCGCGCGGGCCACGTACACGATATTTTCCGGCAGGTTCGGCCGGGTCGGGGCCTCCACCGGCGGCAGGTCGGGCGCGTCGGTTTCCAGCGCGAGATGGTCGGGCCACGCGCGCCGCGCCGCGTCCGCCAGTTTCCGGCTGTTGCGCCGGGTCATCACGCCGCCGAAGGACAGGCAGAACCCCAGGTCAAGAAACGGCGCGGCCGCCTCGGCGGAACCATTGAAATTATGGAGTATCCCCGGCGGATCAGGAGGCCGTTCGCGGCGGAGCACGGCCAGCAGTTCGGCCCACGCCCCGCGGCAGTGCAGGTTCAGGGGCAGGCCCACCTCCCGGGCGATGGCCACCTGCCGGGCGAACAGGGGCTGCTGCGCGTCAAGGGGTGGATCCGCGATCCGCGTGTCCAGGCCACATTCCCCCACCGCCACCATCCCCCGGGCCAGGGTTTCGGCCAGGTGGTCCAGGGCGGACAGGTCTTCGGGTCGACCATACCACGGATGGATGCCCGCCGCGGCGAACACGCCGGGATGGGTCGCCGCGAACGTTTCGGCCGTCGCCCAGTCATCCGCGGTCACGGCGCAGGTAATCCATGCCTGTACCCCCATGGCCCGGGCCCGATCCAGCGCGGCGTCCATGGCGTCGGCCAGTTCCGGGTCGTGCAGGTGACAGTGCGCGTCGACGAGGATCATGGCGGGAATGCCGGGCGGAACAGGATCAGCCCAGCATGTCCTTGAGTTCCTTCATGAACTCGTTGATATCCCTGAACTGGCGGTATACCGACGCGAACCGCACGTACGCCACCTCGTCCAGCTGGCGCAGCCGTTTCATCACGGCTTCGCCGATGGCGTGGCTGGTCACCTCGTGCTCGGTGGAGTTGAAAAGTTCGCGTTCGATGCTGTTGATCATCGCGTCGATCTGTTCCATGCTGATGGCGCGCTTGTCGGTGGCCTTGAGAATGCCGCTCTTGAGTTTCCACCGGTCGAAGAGTTCGCGCCGGCCGTCTTTCTTGATCACCATCTGGGCCACCTCTTCCACCCGTTCGTACGTGGTGAAGCGGCGCGAACAATTGATGCACTCCCGGCGGCGGCGGATGGCGTCCCCTTCCTTCGACACCCGGGAATCCACCACCTTGCTGTCATGGTAACCGCAGAATGGACACCGCATGACCTTCTACCTGCCTGGTTGCCGGGCGGATCGCTCCTGTCGCGCGGGCCGCTCCGGGCATATATGGTGTTAAAACGACATATTGGGCCCCGATTCTGTAAAGAGAATACCAGATACCAGATGCTGTGTCAAGCCTTTTTATGGCCCGATTTATTTTTCGAGTATTCTGTTGACAAAACTCGGGAATACTGCTATCCTGTTCACAAAGAGGACAGCAACATCATGAAGCAATCCCTATATCTGGTGGCGGTCACCCTGCTGATCCTGTGCCTTTCGTCATCCTGTGCCACGGTCCGGCGGGTAACGGGCATCGGGGGTGGGGAAAAACCGGGCCGGCGTCCCAGTTTCGAACGGACCATGGAGGTCAGCGCCTACTGCTCCTGCGGCAAGTGCACCAACTGGACCCGGAACTGGATGGGGCGGCCCGTGGTGGCCTCGGGACCCAACAAGGGCAAGCCCAAGCAAGTCGGCGTGACCGCCAGCGGTGAAAAAGCCCGGCCGGGCACCATCGCCGCGCATCCCCGGTACCCCTTTGGAACGGTCATGTACGTCCCCGGTTACGGTTACGGCACCGTGCGGGATCGGGGTGGTTCCCTGAATGAAGACCATATTGACGTCTATTTCAACAAGCATGGGGACGCGCTGAAGTGGGGACGCCAGCGCCTGCCCGTCAAAGTCTGGTTACCCCGCTGACGTTTCCGCGCGTCCCGGCGCGAGATTACGTGGCGTACTCAGCGCCTGATGCCAACACTGTAGACGTTTCCGTGCGTCCTGGCGAGACTACGCGCGGCCCAATGCTTTTGCATGATGCAGTTTCGACGTTTCCGCGCGTCCCGGCGAGACTACCGTGGGTAATGGGCCCCGGTCTTGGCGCGTCCCGACCGCCATTGTGTCACGTTGGCCCCATGCTGTCCCTGCGCTCCCTCTTCTGCCATTTCGAACATCCCACCGTCATTTCGAGCGCGGCGAGCCGTACGCGAGCGAATCGCCACGCGCGGCATTTCAAGCACTCCTGTCTTTTCGAGCACCCCACATGTCATTTCGAGCACCCACCTGTCATTTCGAGCACCCACCTGTCATTTCGAGCGAAGCGAGAAATCTTTTCCCCCCACCTACACCTCACCCCTAGTGTCATTTCGAGCGAAGCGAGAAATCTTTTCTCCCCACCTACACCTCACCCCTGGTGTCATTTCGAGCGCAGCGAGAAATCTTTTCTCCCCACCTACACCTCACCCCTGGTGTCATTTCGAGCGCAGCGAGAAATCTTTAGTCCTTTCTGTAAACCCCATAAGATTTCTCCTCACTTCGTTCGTCGAAATGACAGGGTAAGGGGTCGTGGTTGCTTTTTCGGCGTCATTCCTGACGCCGTTTTACCCTGTTCCCCAATTATTGTCATTTCGAGCGAAGCGAGAAATCTTTGCCCCCGCTGCATCCCTTCCACCCGTCACACCCCCTACATCCTGTCATTTCGAGCACCCCACCTGTCATTTCGAGCACCCCACCTGTCATTTCGAGCACCCACATGTCATTTCGAGCGAAGCGAGAAATCTTTTCCCCCCTACCTGCACATCACCCCTCCACCTGTCATTTCGAGCACCCCACCTGTCATTTCGAGCGAAGCGAGAAATCTTTCCCCTCTCCTACACCTCACCCCGGGTGTCATTTCGAGCGAAGCGAGAAATCTTCCCCTTCCCCTGGTTCCAGCTTCACATGACGCCCGCGCGACCGCCACGAGATGCCGGGCGTTTTGGTAAAACCAGGGAAAAACGGGTATAGTTTTCGGGGGAACGGGCGCGCGCCGGGGTCCATTGGCAGGCCACGGCGTCCGGGGGAAGCGCGGGTTCAGGGCGTGTTTTTCCGGGAGATCGCGTGTTGTCTGGACAGCAACAGATGGAGTCCGGTCACGAGCGGGTGTACCTTTCCGTCGTGGCGCCGGTATTCAATGAACAGGATACCCTGGAGGAACTCTATGCCCGCCTGGTCCGCGCCCTGGAAGGTACGGGCCACCCGTTCGAGGTGATCTTCGTGGACGACGGCAGCACGGACGGCAGCCTGGCCCTCCTGCGGAACCTGCGCGCGAAGGACCGGCGGATCCGGGTGTTGCGGCTGGCGCGGAACTTCGGCCAGAGCGCGGCCCTGTACGCCGGGCTGGCCGCCGCGCGCGGATCCATGATGTTCATCATTGACGCCGACCTGCAGGTCCACCCGGAAGATCTTCCCCTCCTGCTGGAACGGCTCGAAGCCGGCGCGGACAGCGTCAGCGGCAGACGCCGGGATCGCCAGGACAGCCTGTTCCGCCGCGGGGCCTCCCGCGCGCTGAACTGGTACATTGGCCGGGCCACCGGCGCTCCCCTGCACGATTTCGGCTGTTCCCTCAAGGGATTCCGGCGTCACGTGGTCGACGCGATGATTGCCATGCCCCACCGCTGCCGCTACCTGCCGGCGGAAATGGCCCTCGCGGGAGGGCGCATCGAGGAAGTGTGGGTCAACCACAGCGAACGCGCCCGGGGACAGAGCAAGTACGGCCTGCTGAAACTCGTCCGCACGGCCTTCGACCTGATCACCGGTTTAACGGATGCCCCATTGCGGCTGGTCAGCGTGGGCGGCGTGCTTTTCTCCCTGGCGGGCTTCCTCATGTTTCTGCGGGTCCTGTGGGTGCGCCTGACCCATGGCAACGTCCTCCAGGTGGAATCGGTCATCGCCCTGTTTTTCCTCTTCAGCGGGGTGCAACTGCTGGCGATCGGCCTGTTGTGCGCCTACATTGGCCGGATATTCATCGAGGTCCAGGGCAAGCCGCTCTACATCGTCCGCGAGGAACTGGAGTAACCCATGGGCGATCGGCGGATAACGGTGGCGGTGATCGGCGTCGGCGGCAATGTCAGCCAGGGCATCGTCAAGGCCCTGCGCCAGTCCCCCTTGTCCCCCCGCATCGTGGGGCTGGATCTCACGCCGGACCAGGCAGGGCTGTACTGGTGCGACGCGGGATGGGTGGTACCCCGGGCGGAAGACCCCGCGTTCCTGCCCCGGCTGGCCCATGCCTGCCGCGCGGAGCGGGTCGATATCATCCTGACCGGCTGCGAGCCCGTGCTCGACGCCCTGGCGGATCAGCGACAGGCCGTGGAGTCGGCCACCGGCGCGATGTTTCCCGTCCCGCCGCCGGCATTGTACTGGCGTGCCCGGGACAAGTGGGCCCTGCTTGAATGGCTGCGCGAGGCGGGCCTGCCCACGGCCCGCGCGGTCCTGTCGGAGGACCGGGACGGCCTGGAATCCCTCCGGAACGCCCAGGGGTTTCCCCTGCTGGCCAAGCCCCGCCGGGGAGGCGGATCCAGGGGACTGTTCCTCGTCCAGGATGATGATGACCTCGCGTACATCGCCCGGAAACGCGATTACGTGGTGGAGGAAATGCTGCGGTCCGTGGGTGGCGAATACACGGTGGGGTGTTTCAGCAACCGGTCGGGCGACCTCCAGGAAATGATCGTGCTGCGCCGGGAACTGCACCTGGGCACCACGTACCGCGCGTGGGTGGATGACCATCCGGAGGTCCGGGCCATGGTCGAAGCGTTGTGCCGGGTCCTGCGGGTGCCCGGTCCCTGCAATTTCCAGCTCCTCATGACCGAGCGGGGCCCCATCTGCTTCGAGGTCAATCCACGGTTTTCAGGCAGCACGGCCATTCGCGCGACCCTTGGTTTCAACGACGTGGACGCGCTGATCCGGGAACGATTGCTGGGTGAAACGCCTCACCTGCCCCGGATCCGCCAGGGCGTGGCCCTGCGTTACTGGCACGAGATGTACCCCGATCCAGCAAGGCGGAAGGCCCTTGCCGAAAACGGCCGCTTCGGTGACGCGGTCGGCCTGGATCCGGGGACCACCGGCCCGGAGGATGCCGCGTCGTGAAGATACTGGTCACCGGGGCTTCTGGGCACATCGGCGGCGCGGTGGCCCGCCTGTCACGCGGGGAGGGACACGTGGTCCGGACTCTTGTTCGCGATCCGGGGCGCGCGCCCGCGGGATCCGAGGCGATACCCATCGATCTCGCCCACGCCACCCCCGACGCCCTGGCGCGCGCCGTGGACGGCTGTGACGCCGTGGTTCACGCCGCCGCATGGATGGGCGACGAGGGGCACGCCGAAACCGCCCTGGCGGTCAACATCACGGGAACCCTGCGCCTGCTGGAAGCCGCGGCCGGACGGGCACAAACCTTCGTGCTGGTCTCCGGCCTGAATTTCCTCCGCGCGCCGCTCACCGGAACCATTTCCGAAACCTATCCCGTGTCGGTGCCCTCAGACCTGTACGCCCTGGGCAAACTGGCCGCCGAAGGCCTGGCCGCGTGGTTCGTCCGAACCTCGTCGGACTTCCGCGTGGTGGTCCTGCGACCATCTTCTCCGGTGGGGCCGGGGTTGCGGCGCCGCCGGATTTTTTCCCTGTTCTGCGACGCCGCCGTGGCTGGCGCGCCCTTACGGATTCATGGCTCAGGTTCACGGGTCCAGGACTACGTGGACGCGCGGGACATTGCCCGAGCAGTCCTTGCCGCTCTTGAACACCCGGGGGCCACGGGCGTTTTTCACGTTGGTTCAGGAGTGGCCGTGTCCAACCTTGAACTGGCCCGGCGGTGCGTGGCCGTTCTGGACTCGCCATCGGAGATCCGGTTCTCGGGCCTGCCCGACCCCGAAGAAGGTCCCGAATGGGTACTTGACATCCGCCGGGCGGCCCGGGAACTGGGCTGGAAGCCCATGATCCCGCTGGAAGATTCAATCCGGGACTATGTCACCTGGCGGCGGGCCGCGGAGGGCCTTGCCGGAGGTCCCCTCTCGTGAGCGGCGGGTGGCAACCTATCGCGTCTTCCCGCTGCGTGGCGTGCGGAGGCCCCCTCGCGTACTTCGGCGCGCGCGAAGGCTACCGCTACGACTGTTGCGCCGCCTGCGGCACCATACAACTCAACCCGATGCCCGGCGAGGATACCCTGCGCGCGGCCTACGCCGAGAAGTATCATGCCGCGGGACACTATGCCGACCGTCCCGACCAGCGCAACCGCCATGGCCAGCGGGTATTCGATGGCCTGCTGCGGGCCTACCTCGACCACGGAGGGGACCGCCGGGGACCGGTCCTCGATTACGGGTGCGGCTGGGGGGGGCTGCTGGATCGGCTGCGGGCGGAAGGGATTCCCACCGAGGGCGCGGACCTGTCGCGAACCATGGCGGCCCATTGCCGGGAACAGGGGCATACCGTGTTCGAATCGGACCTGGACGCGCTTTGCCGCGAACGCCCGGGCGCCTACACCGGCGTGTTCATGAGCGCGGTGTTCGAGCACCTGCCCGACCCGGAAAGGTCGCTCCGCGCGACGGCCGCGCTGTTACGGGAGCATGGCCTGTTTATTTCGCTGCAGCCCACGGCGGGGTTCGCCCGGTGCTTCGGGACGCTGTTCCGCGGGGGGATCCGGCGGCTTCCCCTGCCGCGGCTGCACGAGGTGATCTGTCCCCCGTGGCACACGGTGCTGTTTTCCGCGGTGGGCATGGCGCGCCTGGCGGAGCGGTGCGGCTTCGCGCTGGAAGCCGTTCACCGGGGGCCGGTACAGACTGGCTCGGGAATCGCGGGCGTGGTAAAAGAGACGCTGGAACGGGTCAACCGCGCGGGCTGGACCGCGCTGGGCACTCGCTGGCCCCTGTGCGTCTGTCACATTTTCGTGCTGCGGAAGCGTGGGGAGACCTGAGTTCCCGGGTTCTCAGGTCTTCCGTCGCGGCAGCACAAGGTGTTCGATCACGCGCCGCGCCCCGTCATACACGCCGATCCGGGCCAGCCGCGGGATATGGTCGCAGTACAGCCGAAGCAGGTCGTCCTCGCGGATGACCAGGTCCAGGGCGCGGGCGACCTCGTCCTCGTTCTCGCATTCCGGCGTGCCGTAGCCCAGTTCCGCGCCCCGGATCGCGCCCCAGGCCTCGTGCCCGCCAACCCGGGGCAGGAACAGCGTGGGAATGGGGTAATACGCCAGTTCACTGGGCTTGGTAAGCAGCAGGTCCGCGCCGCGCGTCAGCAGGTTGGTCGCGCACACCGCCTCGCGGGGACCGGCATGCAGGAACACCCGCGCTCCGGCTATGGGATCCGTCGAGGTCGCGAGGTGCTCCGCGAAGGCGCGGGTCTCGTCCCAGTGGTCGTGGATGACGGCCAGTTCACGCAGGCCCGGCACGGCGTCAAGCAGGTCCTGGGCCATGGCGTGGTGGTCGCCGAAATTGAACAGCAGCAGCACCTCGCCCGCGCGGACGCGCGGCATGAGTCGCCAGAGCATGGTTTCGTAGAGGTCGCGCTGGGCGCCCGCGCCGCCCGCCGACACGAGCAGGCGCCTGGGCGCGCGGGCATCGATCCGGGCGATCCGGCGGGCCATGTCCTCTTCCAGGTGGTCCAGGAGGGTCACGTCGACGTAGTGCCCTGCCAGGAACAACTGTTCCGGGGGCACTCCCGTCCCGGGCGCTCCCGGGGGCAGCATGCCCCGCAGGGTCCGGAACTTGTAATAGGCCGACGGCGACTGCACGACCTGGACGCCCCGCGCGGAAAGGTGAAAGCCCAGCGGGCAGTTGTCGGGAATGATGTTAATGATGTGTTCCATGCCCGCGTGGGCCGCGCCGTGGGCCACGAAGGGGTGGGACGCCAGCACCGGCACGTCCCGGGGGATGTCACCGTACAGGGGGGCGATCAGTTCCCCGAGGGCCATGGATGGATAGTTCCGCTCGAGCCGCCGGTACCATTTCCCCATGAGCGGATCCCAGAACAACCGGTTGAACAGCGCGGACCGCTGGCTGAGCCGGGACCCCAGGGAGTACCACTTGTCCATGTCGCGGATCATCCGCGCGGCCGGCGCGTCAAAGGCCAGCAGGTCGAACCAGCACGGCGTGAGCCCGGCCGCCCGGGCCGCGTCGGCGAAAGCCATGGCAATCCGGTAATGCCCGTACCCCATACGGATCGTGCCGATGAGCACCGCGCGGGACCAGTCGGGCTCGGGATGTTCGCCGTGGTTTTCGACCACGTCCCGGGTGCCGTACAGCGACCCCAGCACGGGGCTGTCCGCGAGGGCCATCCGCGGCGGCCGGTCCGGTTCGCCGTAGCGGTTACGCATGCGCGCCACCAGTCTTTCCGCCTGCCTGACGTGCCACGGGCTGATCGGAACGCCAAAAATTTGCTTGTCGTTCATGGTGTTGCTCCTCGTGGTTCGGTCACGACGCGCCTTGTTCCCGGTGCAGTTCTTCCAGCTTATGACGCAGGTGGCGGGGATGGACCCCTTCCCGCTCCCACCGTTCTTCCACCTCGGTCCGGCGTTTTTCCTGGAGTTTACGTACCCTGGGCATCCACACCCGGATATCCGTGCCCTCGGGCAGCATCCGCCCGATAAAGGGGACCAGCAGGGCGTCGCCCATGGCGTCACACAGGGAATCGTACAGTTGCACGTGATTTTTCATCCGTTCGTCCTCGGTGGGCCCCCGGCCGATCCGAACGGCCTCGAGATCGATAAAGTAAAACAGCCGGCCGTCCCGGGTGAAGATGTTTTTCCCGGCCAGGTCGCCGTGCCACGCGGGCGCGCGTTCGAAGGCGAGGCAGGCGTCGGCAAGACCCTCCAGGAAACCGCGCAGGGTCGCTTCGCCCGCCCCCCGGCGGATGAGTTCGAACAGGAAATCCTCGATGTTGAGAAAACCGTCCAGGTACTGGCAGATGAACGCCGTGCCCGTGGTCAGGCCGAGGGCGTTCCGGAATTCCACGTAGGCCAGGGGCTCGGGGGCGCGCGTGCCCCTGGCGCGCAGGTAATGGGAGGCCGCCCAGGCCCGGCGATTCCGTTCCGGGCGCAGCGCGAGTTTCACGCCGGCCACCAGCGATCCCGCCGTCTGTCGTTTCACCACCCACGAGCCCACCCGGGTCACGATGCCCCGGGACGATGTCTTGAGGGGCTGGCCCGGATGACGGAGCAACAGGTCCAGCTGGTCGGGTCGCGCGTCCGCGCGGATCCAGACTCTTCGGCCCGGCTCATTCCGAAACTCGTAACGCTCGGGCGTCATCCACCGTTCCAATTCGCGCTCCGCCAAATCCGTCTACTCCGTTTTTCCGGCCCGGGGGGCCAGGGCGCGCTTGAGGGCCCACGCCCGTTCCACCCGCCATACCGGCCGGAAATCACCGTATCCTTCAAGAAACGCGTCAAACCATTCCGGCGCGCCCCCGGACTTTTCCAGGGAACGCCGGAACCGGAACACGCCATGGCTGCGTTCTGCCGGCGTGGCTGGACGGTTCAGGATCCGCCCCCGGTCCCAGTCCAGCAGGAGCACCTCTCCCGCCGGCGTTACCAGGATGTTCCGGACCTGCAGGTCGGCGTGCAGCAGCCCCGCGTCATGGACCTGCCGCGTCACCGATCCCACGCGACGCAGGCAGTCCCTCCGCGCGGCCTCGCCCGGTTCCGTGGCCAGCCACCGGCCAAGGGACACGCCCTCGGCGTACCGGGTCGCCAGCAGGCCCGCGCAGAACGGCCCGCGCCATACCCAGCGGACCCCCAGCGGCTCCACCGTGGGCACCCCCAATTGCCACGCGCGGCAGTGCACCCGCCATTCCCGCAGGGGACGGTTCGCGAGCAGGTAATGCCGCCGCCACAGCCGCCCGATCCATCCTCCCCGGCGGCATTCCCGCAGGATCCCCCTGCCACCGTCCGGCAGGGGAAACTGCCATACCGCGCCACGGCCTTCGCCCGCCATGGCCACGCGTCCCGCGCGGCACTCGAGGGCGCCGGCCACCGTCCTCGCCATCGGCCCCCGCGTGAGCAGCCACGCGCCGCCACGCCCGCGGACTACGATGGTATCGTCTGTGTGGAGATCCCTGTTCACCGCCCGTTGGCCCCCGCCTTGGACGGCGCGTCCCGCCGCCCGCGATAGGGCATTATCCCCGCTTCGTCCGACATGGCGCAACCTGGCCGCGTTCCCGGGCCCTTCGCCGGTCCCGTGAACGTCTCTCCGCCGCGGAAAATGAAATCCCGGGGTTACACTGCCGCCGGATACCGGCAGATCATGTCGGCGTGGAACGAACCGCGATAACGAGGAAAAGCGCCGAACAAGCCGGCCGGAACGGAATAAAACAGTCCCGCTTGATAACAGACGAACCACGCGTTGTATGATTTCACGACAGTGGAATCCCGCGAAACAGGCCGCGTGGTGACGGGACGTTGAAGAACGGAACGCGGCATGGTCGTTGGCTCGGGGGACCATCCGGTGACCATGCCGGGTCACTGGTAAGCCAGGGCCATCGGGAAGCGAAACATCCGTGAACAAAAAACAGAATCCAACCATAAAGTCGAAACACCGGGTCACCCAGTATGGCGAGGTGCTCACGCCGCGGCACATCGTTAACGCCATGCTCGACCTGGTTAAACCGGAGACTGAGCGAATTGACGCGCGTTTCCTCGAACCGGCCTGTGGAACGGGGAATTTCCTCATTGAAATTCTCCAACGCAAGTTGAGCGTTGTCGAAAAGCGCTACGGAAAGTGCCCATTGGAATACGAACGCCACGCGATCCTGGCCGTCTCGTCCCTTTACGGGATCGATCTGCTGAAGGACAACGTCGAAGAATGCCGTCAACGCCTGTTCGACGTGTTTAACGCCGCCTATTCCCGGCTCTTCAAGGCAACCGCCAAAGAAAAGTGTCGGGAAACGGCGCGCGCCATCCTGAAACGCAATATCGTCCATGGCGACGCCCTGTCGCTGAAAACCGTGGGGCCGCGTCCCGAGCCCATCGTCTTTTCGGAATGGTCGCTGATCCGAAACTTTTTACTGAAACGACGGGATTTCGCTTTCCATGAATTGGTGAACCAGGCTTCCATGCGCGAACTGCCTCTCTTTTCCGATGTGGGCGAAAAGGTCTTCATCCCGGAACCGGTTAAGGAATATCCGCCGGTGCATTTTCTGGAAATAGGTGCGACCACGAATGAACGCCAATGAACACGAACATGAACCCAAGGATATGTTTTCCGTCGGCGCGCGTTCGCGTCCCTTGGCGGATGGCTATAACCCCGATGTCCTCTCCTGCCTGGCCAACCTCTCCAGCGACGAGGTGTTCACGCCGCCCCAACTGGCCAACCAGATGTTGGACCTGCTGCCGCGGGAATTATGGAGCAACCCCGAGGCGCGCTTCCTTGACCCGGCCTGCAAGTCCGGTGTGTTCCTGCGCGAGATCGCCAAGCGGCTGGACAAGGGATTGGAAAGCCAAATCCCCGACCGCCAGGCGCGCATCAACCACATCATGACGCGCCAGCTCTTCGGCATCGCCATCACGGAGCTGACCGGCCTGATGGCGCGGCGCTCCCTGTACTGCTCCAAGAACGCCAACGGCAAATATTCAGTCTGCACCGCCTTTGACACGCCCGAAGGCAACATCCGCTACCACCGAACCGAGCATACCTGGAAAGACGGCCGTTGTGTGTTTTGCGGCGCCAACGAAGAAAACTATGCCCGCGGCGAGGAACTGGAAACCCACGCCTACGAGTTCATCCACGCCGAAAACCCCCTTTGTCTTTTCGACGAACGAAGTGAGGAGAAATCGATGAAATTCGATGTCATCATCGGCAATCCGCCGTATCAGTTGAGTGATGCTGGATATGGAAGAAGTGCTTCACCGATTTACCATCATTTTGTTAAACAGGCTAAAAAACTAAACCCACGTTTCCTTGTGATGATTATCCCTTCAAGATGGTTTGCAGGCGGAAAGGGTCTTGATGAATTCAGGCAAGAAATGTTGAACGATGACCGGATACGGAAAATCGTAGACTATGAAAACAGTGCCGATGTCTTTCCCGGTGTGGATATAGCCGGTGGTATATGTTATTTCCTTTGGGAAAGAGATTCACACGGACTATGCGAAGTAACCAATTTCTATGATGGGCAACCCGTTGTTTCCAAACGACAACTTGATGAATTTCCCATTTTCATCCGCCATAGTCGAGCAATCCCCATAATTCGGAAGGTATTGGCCAAGAATGAGAATGGAGGACGACGTTTGAGTGAAGTTGTCTCATCTCGCAAACCATTCGGTTTACCAACGAACTATACGCCAAGAGAAATAGGGATTCCGTGCTGGTTCAAGCAACGCATTGGTTTGAAATATGCCGATCCCAAGGATGTTAAGGATGATAATAACATCTTGAATAAATGGAAATTTTTGATACCTCCACATCCAATCGCCGGCCAAACTGACTTTTCAAAACCAATCGCCTTCTACTATGAAGCAAATACACGGATAGCAAAACCAGGTGAGTGTTGTACGGAGAGTTGGCTTGTTGCTTGTGCCTTCGAGACGAAGAAAGAAGTAGAGGCATTCAAGTCATATTTGTTTACCAAGACTGTTAGATTCCTTCTTCTTCAAACGGTAATTTCGCAGCATGTTACAAGAGAAAATTTCTATTTTGTACCCGATTTGGGCAAGTACGAAAGCGTTTACACCGACGAGATGCTGACGAAGCGATGGGGCATTACAAAAGAAGAGTTTGAGTTTATTGAATCGAGAATACGCGACGTGGGTGAAGGAAATGGATCAATAAACCAAGACGAGGAGCCCACCGATGAGTAACTTTTTCCGAGCTTAGCGCCATATGCTGGTCATAGGAAAAGGCTTATCATGACATTTCTTGAATTAGCAGAGCAGATACTTCGGGAAGAGAAACGCCCATTAACTCCTGAGGAAATCTGGCGCATAGCACAAGAAAAAGGCTATGCGGACCAAGTTGGCTCAAGGGGCAAGACGCCGTGGGCTACGATAGAGGCGAGACTTTATGTTGACATACGGGATAATCCCGAATCCAAGTTCACCAAATCAGGGCGAAGGCCTACCCGCTTTACGTTGAAAGAATTTGGGGATGTACTGATACCATCCAACAATGAACCAACTGTTCCTACTAAATTCAATTATAGAGAAAGAGACCTTCACCAATTTTTGACCTACTTCACGTACACGTACCATGGAATCTACACCAAAACGATTTACCATGAGAATTCATCTAAAGACCGCTATGCCCAGTGGCTGCATCCAGACATGGTAGGCGTGTATTTCCCTTTGGATACCTGGAAACCAGAGATACTGGAAATTGCGCGGGAGGTGGGAATCCAGATCCTCAGGTTGTATTCTTACGAACTAAAACGAGAACTTACCTTTAGTAACTTGCGCGAGTCCTTTTTTCAGGCCGTATCTAACTCCTCCTGGGCACATCAAGGATATTTAGTTGCCGCAGAGATTGCTCAGGATGAAGATTTCATAGAGGAACTAAAGCGACTCTCAACTTCTTTTGGAATAGGCGTCATCAAGCTCGATATTGATAATCCGGACGACTCGGCAATTATAATTCCTGCAAAAGAAAAGGAGTTTCTGGACATAAACACGATCAACCGGCTTGCAGAAATAAATAGCGATTTTCTCAAGTTTCTCAAAGGAATTAAAATTGATCTTTCCAGCCGAGAAATACGCAAAGAGCGTTATGACCGAGTTTTGAGCAGCGAAGAGCTCATACACTCCATAAAAAAGAGTGAAACCAACCGATGAGTAACTTCTTCCCCCCGCGCCCCAAAGTCGAGCCGAAAATCTACGCCTACGAGGACACCAATCCCGAATACGCGGGCCTGCTCAAGATCGGCTACACCACCAAAAGCGTGCAGGAGCGGGTGGCCGAGCAGTATCCCACCCTGCGGCCGGGCGGCCAGCCGCCCTATCGTATCGTTTTGGAAGAGCCGGCCATCCGCGGCGACGGCACGGCCTTCACCGATCACGACGTGCACCGCATGCTGCGCATCAACGGCATTCAACGAGCGGGCGGCGAATGGTTCCGCTGCACGGTGGAGCAGGTCCAGACGGCGATCAACGCGGTGCGGGAAGGGCAACTCTTCGAAGAGCAGCGCTCGCTCAACTTCACGATGCGCCCGGAGCAGGAAGCCGCGGTGGAAAAGACCATGGCCTACTTCCAAAGCTATCGCCATGAGAACGGCAAGGTGCCGCATTTCCTCTGGAACTGCAAGATGCGCTTCGGCAAAACCTTCGCCGCCTATCAACTGGCAAAACGCATGGGCTGGAAGAAGATTCTGGTGCTCACCTTCAAGCCGGCGGTGCAGAGCGCCTGGGAAGAGGATTTGCGCTGCCACGTGGATTTTCAGGGCTGGCAGTTCATCAAGCCCGGCGGGCTTACCTACGAACAAGCGGATAAAAGCAAGCCTATCGTCTGCTTCGGCTCGTTTCAGGACTACCTCGGCCGTAACCCAAGCACCAACGGCATCAAAACCAAGAACGAATGGGTTCACGCCACCAACTGGGACTGTGTGATCTTTGATGAATACCACTTCGGCGCCTGGCGCGATAAGGCCAAAGACCTTTTCGAAGCAGAGGACGAACAGGAACGGAAAGCGGCTGAAGGCGAAGCCCTGGACTACTTTGATGAGGATATCCTGCCCATCACGTCCGACCACTACTTGTATCTTTCCGGCACGCCGTTCCGGGCCATTGCCACCGGCGAGTTCATCGAAGAACAGATTTACAACTGGACCTACTCGGACGAGCAGAAAGCCAAAGAAGAGTGGCAAGGCCCAGATAACCCCTATGCCGCCCTGCCGCGCATGGTGCTCATGACCTATCAGTTGCCGGACGACATCCGGACAGTGGCCATGCAGGGCGAGTTCAACGAGTTCGACTTGAATGTGTTCTTTTCCGCGGAGGGCGTGGGCGACAACGCGCGGTTTAGATACGAAGACGAGGTGCAGAAATGGCTCGATCTCATCCGCGGGGCTCACCTTCCCACGAGTCTTGACAACCTGAAACTTGGCGCGCGAAAGCCGCCGCTGCCCTACTCGGATGTGCGGCTTCTGAATGTGCTCTCGCACACCCTGTGGTTCCTACCGAGCGTCGCCTGCTGCTATGCCATGCGGAATCTCCTTAAACAACGGCAAAACAAGTTCTATCACGACTACAAAGTCATCGTTGCGGCCGGCGCCGCCGCGGGCATTGGCGTCAAGGCTCTGCGGCCGGTGCTGGACGCCATGGGCGATCCCCTCAAGACGAAAACCATCACCCTGACCTGTGGAAAACTGACAACCGGCGTCACCGTTCGGCCCTGGACGGGTATCTTTATGCTCCGGAATTTGTCCAGCCCGGAAACCTACTTCCAGGCCGCCTTCCGCGTGCAGAATCCATGGACCATCAAGAATCCCGACGGGACATCGCCTAACGAGGAGTTGATTCTCAAAGAAGAGTGCTATGTGTTTGATTTCGCTCCGGATCGCGCCCTGCGGCAAATTGCCGAGTACAGTTGCCGTCTGGATGTCAACGAGGACGATCCGGAAAAGAAGGTGGAGGAATTCATCCATTTCCTGCCGGTCCTGGCCTATGACGGCAGTTCGATGAGGCAGATCGACGCCGCCGGTGTCCTTGAAATGGCCATGAGCGGCACCACCGCCACCCTGCTGGCCCGCCGCTGGGAGAGCGCTCTTTTGGTGAATGTGGACAACGACACCCTGCGGCGGCTGATGAACAACGAACAGGCGATGAAAGCGCTGATGAGCATTGAAGGATTCCGTAACCTCAATCAGGACATCGAAACCATCATCAATAAATCCGAGGCCGTGAGAAAGTTTAAAAAAGAGGCCAACGATAGAGAACTTTCCGCCAAAGAAAAACGCGAGTTAACCGAAGAGGAAAGAGAATTCAAGAGCAAGCGCAAACAAATTCAGGAAAAACTCATCAAGTTTGCCACGCGCATCCCCATTTTCATGTATCTGACGGACTATCGGGAGAGAACGCTCAGAGACGTGATCACGCAACTGGAGCCGGGCTTGTTCAAAAAAGTAACGGGACTGACAGTAACGGATTTCGAACTGCTGGTTAGCCTCGGAGTATTCAACAGCGCGCTGATGAACGACGCGGTATTCAAGTTCAAACGCTACGAAGACCCCAGCCTGGCCTACACCGGCATCAACCGGCACGAAGGAGAAAACATCGGGCTGTACGATACCGTCATCACCAGGGAAGACGCCCGGATGGTCTTCGAGAACATATCCGGCATGACAGTATAGCGTTAACCCTTTTGACCGCGTTCCCGGGCCCTTCGCCGGTCCCGTGAATGCCCCTCTCCAATTACCGCCGGGGTTGCTTTCCACTGCCCGCGAGGCGCAAAATGGCCGGCGCGCATAACCGCCTCTGGGCGGCGCGAGTCTAAAACGAACCTTCCCCACGTGGAACAACCCGCCCGGCGAATTCGGCGGATGCGAGGAGTGCATCGCGTTATGGCAAAATGGAAATTCATACTCACCCGAGTGGCGCTGTTTCTCGCGGGGTTCGCGCTGGTCCGGGTCATCGTCCAGGTTACGGGACACCTCGCGGTCGACGCCGTCACGCCCCTGGACTACCGGGTCAGCGCCTGGATGAACCCCGACGCCTACTTCCCCGTGCTGGACGAGTGGTTCCGCGCGGTCAGCGATTACACGAACATCCTGATCGGCCTTGCTGGCCTCTCCTGGCTGGTGGCGTGGGGCCTGTATGCCCTCGCGCCCCGGGCCCAGCGGACCTGGGCCGCCCTGCTGGCCGCGGAAGGCCTCCTGTTCGCCGGCCTCGCCCTGGCCGGCAGGCTGTTTCCCAATTCCACGCTGTGGGGCGCCAACGCCCTGGAAGTCGTCGCGTTGCTCGCGCTGTTCGGGTTCCTGGCGTGGCACTACGCCCAATGCGACCGCGCGGCCATGCGACGCTGGGGCGTCACGGCGGCCCTCATGGCCCTGTGCGGCATCTCCGCCAACCAGTTCATCATCGAGCCCGTTAAAAAGGACGTGGCCCGGCCCCGCCCCTTCAACGACGCCCACAAGCCCTGGAACGAAACCCTCCGGCGCATCCCCGACGAGTACCTGCGCGGCGCCAATTCCTATCCCTCGGGACACACCGGCGGCACCTTCGCCCTGCTGACGCCGCTCTTCCTGCAGCTCCGGCGGCGACGCGCCCGCGCGGCCGTGGCCGGCTGGGCGATCATGCAGGGCCTCTCCCGGATCTATACCGCGGCCCACTTCTGCTTCGACGTGCTTATGGGCGCCTTCCTGGGTATCGCCGTGGGCACCCTCGCGCACTACCTCCTTGGCGGCGAGGCGGTGCGACCCCGCGATCCCGCGCCCAACCCCGGGCCCGCCCATCCCGCTACAGGATGAGCATCGCGTCGCCGTAGGAATAAAACCGGAACCGCTCGCGGACGGCCAGCCGGTACGCTTCCATCACGAGGTCGTAGCCGGCAAACGCGCACACCAGCGCCAGCAGGCTGGACTTCGGCAGGTGAAAATTGGTTTGCAGCGCGTCCACCCCCCGGAACACGTGGGAGGGGTAAATGTACAGGTCGGTGAGACCCTGGCCCGGGTGAAACACGCCCCGCGCGTCGCAGACGGTCTCGAGGGTCCGGCACGCGGTAGTGCCCACCGCTACCACCCGCCCCCCGGACTGGCGCGCGGCGTTCAGGCAGGCCGCGGCGGCCGGGCTCACCTCGTACGACTCGGGGTCGACCCGGTGCGCTTCGACCTGGGCGGTCTTGATCGGCTTGAAGGTGCCATAGCCCACGTGCAGCGTGATGAACACCCGGTCCACCCCCCGCTCTCCCAGCCGCCGGAACACCCGGTCGGTAAAGTGTAACCCGGCGGTAGGCGCGGCCACGGCCCCCGGACGCGCGGCGTACACCGTCTGGTACCGTTCGGCGTCCAGCGGCTCGGGGTGATCCCGGCGAATGTACGGTGGGAGCGGAATTTCGCCCTGCCGCTCCAGCCATGCCACCACGTCCGGCCGCGAAAAACGGACCTGCCACTTCCCCTCGTCGGCCCGGTCGACCAGGGTCGCGGTCATGTCGCCCGCGCATTGCAGGACCATGCCCGGCCGCAACCGGGACGACGGCCGTGCCAGCGCGATCCAAGTGCCCGGTTCCGTTTCGGTCAGCAGGAACAGTTCAACCTCCCCGCCGGTGGCCTTGCGCGCGTGGACCCGGGCCCGGATCACCCGCGTGTCGTTGAGGACCAGCAGGTCCCCCGGCCGCAGGTACGCCGCGAGGTTGGCGAACACGTCCACCCGGATGGTGCCAGAGGCCCGGTCCACCACCATCAGCCGCGAAGTATCCCGCGGTTCCGCCGGGTATTGGGCGATCAGCGACTCCGGCAACTCGTAATCCAGCGCGTCCGTGTCCACGGGACCTCCTGGTCAGGTAATACAATCAAGCATTCGTTCAACAAGTCGATACACCGTGGTGTGTCCTGGGATCCGAGGCCAATCTTCACATGGCGGATGATCCCCATGACGCGCGCGCCTTACCGCGTCCCGTATCTTGTCCAGGCTGAACCAGCGGGAACAAACATCCTTGTCGTATCCCGGAATACACTTCCTGAGACGACTGACACAGTCATCCGAGGACGTTACCCCCGCCGCGTCCTCGAAATGGAGCAACAGCCACACTTCGAAGCAGGGGTTACTAAGGGCAAGCCCACGTTGCTGGGAATGTTTAGCATTTCCTCGCGTCCATTCGTGCAACACGCCCAGTTGATCGTCAGACCACTGGTCCTTGTCCACGACCAGCCACGCTTCATCGCCATGCCGCAGCGTTTCCCGCCGAAGGTATTCCTTCATCCTTGCCAGGACCCGGGGAGGCGCGCTTCCCCGCCCTGTTGAAAGGCATTTCACGTGAATACCAGAAAGCAACGACTCGACCAGCGCGAAATACTGGGGCTCTGTTTTGCTCCCTTCCGTGGCGAGCACGAATAACTTGCGATAACGTCTTTCCCCGCGTAAACGACGAAATCTGTTCAAATCCTTGCGCACCTGGAATGTCTCCTCTCCTGGCCGTTTTCCCCCCTCACCGATCTCCCTCGTGAGCGAAAGCCTACCCAAGCAAACCATCCAACAATAACCTGGGAATCCCTCCCATGCGTCCCCTCAGGTAACTGCCACGCAGGTCACGGTCAGTCAACGCCTCCTTGAACTCACTCAGCGCAATCAACGTGGTCTCCCCGGACAACTGCCGGTCACAAATCCACATTTCATCACGGCGAAACAGTTCTGGATCCATCAGCAGGACATCGTGCGTGGTGAACAGCAGTTGTTTTTTTGCGTTGGATAAGCAACTGTTCAGGTAATTTTCCAGGAGCCCCCTTGTCAGGAGGGTATGCAGGCTACGATCTATCTCGTCAACAACGTATACTTTCCGCGCGTCAGGCGAAGATAACTCGACAAACGCGGGTAACAGGTCAATCACCCGTAATGTTCCGTCTGATTCCTGGTGCGGATCGAAGGGTATCTCCGTGCCATCCTCGCCCGCGTGATAGGTCACTAATTGCTTCGTAATCAGTTGCCCATTCTTTCGGCTCACTACGTACCGCCGATTTTTCGGACCCCCCATCGAAATCTGAACAGTCATGCCCTCCTGAATATCTCCGGCAAAAATCGGGAGATCTTCGATCCGGCTTTCTTTGCCGCCTAATCGGATAACCCCTGTATCCAGCCGGGCAAGCAATGCGTTCATTTCTTTATATCTGGGGTCCTCTTCATCCATGAATCGCCCGAAGGGCGCGAAACGCGTATCTGGACCAACCAGTTCCAAGGTATCCCTGAACCATTCATAGACCGGTTGAAAATCAGGGAAATTCAGGTTGACGGAACTGGTCAGGAAAAGTTGATTACCGCGCGTGCTTTGAGCGAGAAAACGATGAAAATCTGATGTCTCTGACGCGCCCCCAAAAGTGACGTCATCGGCACGTCGTTCATACAACGGAACCTCTTTGGAGTTGGACTCCACGCGCGTCAGTTTCTCTTCTAACACGCGCTCCGCCGTTACGGAAAAACTGAACACGTAAATCTGTTCGCCAATCAGTAGTTCAAAACAGAAAAAGGTAGGTTGCCCGGAACTTCCCGCGTCTAGCCGAAAAGGCTCCACGGAAATCGGATCATTAGGCAGCCTTCCCCGGACCACAAACTGTTTTACGAAGTTCAGGGCCTTGAAAAAATTCGTCTTTCCGGAAGCGTTCCCCCCGTAGATCGCCGCTACGGGAAGAAAACGGGTTCGGAGACGTCGATGCCTGAAGACGCGCCGCGCGTGCCGCCGCTCTTCGCTCGCGATCATCGAGAACGTCGTTTCCTCTCGAAACGACATCCAGTTCCTCAGGACAACGCGAACGAGCATTTTACGACCCTCTCACGGATTCCATTTGATTATTCACGTGTCGACGTGACCGTAACACTTTAGAAATTATTCTACAGGATACATCTGGATCCCAAGGAGTCTTTGTAAACTACCACCTGACAAGGCAAAATGATTGAAGAATGTAATGAACGGAAATCATATGACTACCCTGTTCGACGCGTATCTGCGGGAAGACGAGCGGGTGCTCGAGTTGTTCGGGCGCTCGCTGGACTATTTCGCGTGGAACGTGTTCACGCGGCATCCCTGGCCGGCGGGCCTGCGCGACGCGCTGGAAGCCCTCCAGCCAAAACTGGGCGGCAGCGCCGTGTCCCTGGAAGGCAACGAGCCCGTCATCGTCACGGGCCAGCAACCCGGCCTGTTCCTCGGACCGCTCTACACGGTCTACAAGGCCGTCACGGCAATCCGGCTGGCCCGGCTGCTGTCCGAGCGGCATGGCAAGCGCGTCCTGCCCGTCTTCTGGATCGCCTCCGAGGACCACGACTTCGAAGAAACGCGCCGGTACTGGTTTACCGACGCCCGCGCCGTGCTGCATGAACGGGTTTACACCCCCGTGGACGCCCTTGGTCAGCCCCTGGACGTCGCCGGCCTGCCCATGCACAAGGTGCCCGCCGGCATCTCCCTGCGCGACGCCATCGAGGAAATGGCCGCCCTGTGCGCGGGATCCGAGCACACCGGCTCCATCCGGGACCTCCTGCTGGATACCCTTGCCGAGGCGGCTTCCGTCTCCAACTGGTTCGCCCGCCTGATGGCCACGCTCTTCCGGGACACCGGCCTGGTGCTCTTCGCGCCCCACATGCGGGTCGCCCGCGCGGCCGCCGTGCCGGTGATCCGCCGGGAGATCGAGATGCCCGGCGTCGCCTCGCGCCTGCTGGACGAAGCGGCCGCCCGGATCCGCGCCCTGGGCTTCGCCCCCGCCATTGTCCGCCCGCCCGACGCGTGCAACTTTTTTCTCCTCGAGGACGGCCGCCGCCGCAGGGTCATCCACACCAGGCAGGGATTCGTGCTGCCCGAGGAGAACGGCAAGCGGTACACCGCGGACGAACTGTTCGACCTGCTGGAATCCGACCCGACCCGGTTTTCTCCCAACGTGGCCCTGCGGCCCCTGGTCCAGCAGGTCCTGTTTCCCGGATGCCAGGCCTACGTGGCGGGACCCGGCGAGGTGGCCTACTGGGCGCAACTCAAGCCCCTTTTCGAGTGGTACGAACTGCCCATGCCGGTGCTGTTTCCCCGCGCGCGGGCCCGGTTCGTCACGCCAAAGGAAAAACGCCGCCTGGCCGCGCTGGGTATCGGCGTGGCGGATCTCGCCACTTCGCCCGACCGTTTGCTCGAATCCCTGCTGGTCCGCGAGACCCCGGACGCGGCCGGCCGGGCCATCACGACCGCGCGGGACGAGATCGCCGCCGTGCTCGACCGCCTGGCGAAGGCGCTGGCCACCGCCGGCACGCGCAACGTCGACACGATCATCGGCGACACCCGGGCCCGGATTGACAACGCCATGGAACGCCTGGCCCACCAGGCGCGACACGCCGACACCCGCCGGGTCGAACAACTCCGGGAACAGGTGACGCGCCTGCGTGACCGGTTGATGCCCTTCGGACGTCCCCAGGAACGGGTCCTGTCTCCCTTCACGTTCCTGTTTTCCCAGGGACCCGGCCTTATCCAGCGGCTCATCGACGAATTGCGGATCGACACCCCGGAAGAACAGGAGATCGAGTGGCTATGAACCAGTCCGATTACAGGGTAGACGTGCTGGCGATCGGGGCACATCCCGATGACGTGGAAATCGGCTGCGGCGGTACCCTGGCCCTGCTGGCCCGATGGGGACATCGCGTGGCCATTCTCGACCTGACCCGGGGCGAACGCGGTACCCGCGGCACCCCGGAAGAACGCGCCCAGGAGGCCCAGAAAGCCGCCCGGATCCTGGGCGCCGATTACCGCGACTGCGTCGGTTTACCCGACGGTGGACTCGAAGACACCGCGTCCCAGCGCGAGGCGATCATCCCCTATATCCGCAAGTATCGCCCACGGGTCATCCTGACCCTGATGAGCCCGGACCGCCACCCCGACCACGCCACGTGCCATCACCTCGCGCGCGCGGCGAACTACCTGTCGGGCCTCGCGCGCGTGGACACGGGACAGACCCATTACCGCGCGCCCCACGTGTACTACTTTCACCCCTACGTCGACGTGTCCACCACCACGCCCACGTTCATCCTCAACGTGACCGACACTTTCGACATCAAGCTGGAGGCCCTGCGCGCCTACGCCTCCCAGTTTTACAACCCCGACTACCCGGGCGAGGAAACCTTCATCTCCACGCCCGCCTTCTGGCAGGGGATCGAAACCCGTTCCCGCTACTGGGGCGGAAGGATCGGCGTGGAACACGGCGAGCCCTTCTACGCCCTCGGGCCGATGGGCCTGGCCGGCATTCCCGGGCTGGGCTGACCGGTCTCAGTGGGCCGTCACCCGGTACGACTGCCCGCCGGCCGCGGTCCAGCTCGTCCGCCAGCCACCCAGCGGGTCCGCTTCGGCCCGCGCGACTTCTTCGCCTTTGCCGTTCCCGGTAACCACCGTGAACGCCCAGGGCGCCCATACCGTGACCGGGCCGGGCCGGGCCGGAACGAGGTCCGCCCGATCCAGTTGACCCCGTTTCCACGCGACGGACACCGTGACGTTCCCCCGGGCCTTGAGGCCTTCCACGCGTCCTTGATCCCACGACGGCGGCAGGGCCGGCAACAGCCGGATCACGCCCCGGTGACTCTGCAGCAGGGCCTCCGCGATGCCCGCCGTGCCGCCGAAATTCCCGTCGATCTGGAACGGGGGATGATCATCAAACAGGTTGGGCAGGGTGCTTTTCGCCAGCAGGGCATGCAGGTGTTCTCCCACGGCCTTGCCATCGCCCAGCCGCGCGTAGAAGTTCACGATCCACGCCCGGCTCCAGCCCGTGTGACCCCCGCCGTGACGCAGCCGCCGCTCGATCGTCGCCCGCGCGGCCGCGTAAAGGTCGGGCGTTTCCCTCGTGATCAGGTCCGCCGGGTGCAGCCCGTACAGGTGAGACATGTGCCGGTGACCGGGCTCCGCCTCCTCGAAATCTTCCACCCACTCCATCAGGGCGCCCGTCCGGGGGCTGATCCGGAACGGCGGCAGGTGTTCCAGGGCCTCCTGCCACGCCGCGCGCGTCCCGGGATCGGTATCCAGGACCTTCGACGCTTCCACGCACGCCGCGAACAACTGCCGCAGGATCGCGATATCCATGGTGGCGCTGTAAGTCATTGAACATTGCGTGCCATCCGGCAGCAGGTAGTGGTTCTCCGGCGAATGGGACGGCGCGGTCTGCAGCACCCCGTTCTGGTCCCGCACCAGGAAATCCAGCATGAAGACCGCCGCGTCCCGCATCAGGGGATATCCCCGGTCTCGAAGAAACGCCACATCACCCGTGAACAGGTAGTGCTCCCAGCAGTGCGTGGCCAGCCAGGCCCCGCCCATGGGCCACATGCCCCACACGCCATCGGCGGGCACCGCGAAACCGTAGAGGTCGCTGATGTGGTGCAGCACCCATCCGCGCGCCCCGTACATCTCCCGGGCAACCTGCTCCCCGTAAGGTTTCAGGAACGCCATGTAATCGAACAGGGGCAGGTGACATTCTGGCAGGGCGGTCACCTCCGCGGGCCAGTAGTTCATCTGCAGGTTGATGTTGGTGTGGTAGTCGCTGTTCCAGGGTGCTTCGAAGTGCTCGCACCACACCCCCTGCAGGTTCGCGGGCAGGTCGCCCGGCCGGGACGACGACACCAGCAGGTACCGCCCGTACTGGAAATACAACGCGAGCAGCGAGGGGTCATCGTCGCCCCGTTTTACCCGTCGCAGCCGCTGGTCGGTCGGCAGGGACGCGAGGTCCCGGTTCCGCGGCAAATCGATCCGTACCCGGCCCATGAGGGACTGCAGGTCCGCCCGGTGCCGCGCGAGCATGGCCCCGAAGTCAGGCGCATCGTCCGCCCGGGGCGTCTTCAGCCGCTCCACCTTTTCCGGCCGGTCCGGCCACGACGTGGCGGCTTCCAGGATCAGCGTCACGGCCTTTGCCCCCGTAATCCGCAAGCCCCCTTCCTCGGGCCGTGCCGCGGCTTTTTTCCCTTCCGGGTACGCGGTCAGGCGCGCGGCGAAAAACAGGCCCATCGGTTCCCCGGTCACGTCGTGGGGACGATTGATCCGACCGTGCAGCAACAGGGCATGGTCCCCCAGGACATCGGTCTGGGCGTCCTGTTCCCGGCTCATCCGTACCAGGCAGTCCACCGCGTCTTTCGACCGTTCCGCCTCGATCCGGATCACGACGCAGTCGTCCGGGTGCGACGCGAATACCCGCTGGGTCACGGGCGTGCCGCCGATCTCGAACCGGCTCACCGCCACCCCTTCCATGGGATCCAGCGCGCGGCGGTAGTGTTTCCCCGGCCGGCCGTCCCGGTACGTGATGGTGATATCCCCAAAGGTCTGGTACGAAAGGATCCGCGGCGGCACACCCGGCATGGTCTCGGCGATCAGTTGTTCCGCCTCGGCGAACCGACCGGAAAACAGCAGTTCCCGTACCTTGGGCAGGGATTCCTTCGCCCTGGGATTCACCTGGTTCCGTCCGAAGTAGCCATCCCAGAGGGTCTCCTCGTTGAACTGGATCCGTTCCTGGGGTACCCCCCCGAAGACCATCGCGCCCATGCGCCCATTGCCGACCGGCAGGGCCTGCACCCATTCCCGTGCCGGTGCCCGGTACCACAGCATCGCCGCGTCATTGCCATCCGCCAGGACCACGCCGGGTCCCACGCAGGCCGCGATACCCACGACCAGCACCCACCAGCCCATCGCCCATCGCGCCATCATGACATCCTCCTTTCCCTGGGGTTATACAGTATTCACTCGCCCTTGCCCCCGAACAGGGCTTCCACGAATTCCCGGGGGTCAAAGGGCTGCAGGTCGTCCGCCGACTCGCCCACGCCGATGTACCGGATCGGTATGCCCAGTTCCCGTCGAATGGCCACCGCGATCCCGCCCCGGGCGGTGCCGTCCAGCTTGGTCAGGGCAATCCCGTTGATCTGCAGGGCCTCGGTGAACACCCGCGCCTGCTGCAGGCCATTCTGACCCGTCGTCGCGTCCATCACCAGCAGGCACAGGTGGGGTGCCTCGGGAAGGTGTTTCTGGATCACCCGCCGGATCTTCCGCAACTCTTCCATCAGGTTGGCCTTGTTGTGCAGCCGTCCCGCCGTGTCGATTAGCACGTGGTCCGCCTTCCGGGCTATCGCCGCCGCTACCGCGTCGTAGGCCACCGCCCCGGGATCCGCCCCTTCCTGGTGCCGGACAAGGTGCGCCCCGGTACGCTCGGCCCAGATGGACAGTTGCGAAATCGCCCCCGCCCGGAACGTGTCCGCCGCTCCCAGCACCACCGACATCCCCCGCTCGCGGATCTTCTGCGCCAGTTTGCCCGCCGTGGTCGTCTTGCCTGAACCGTTCACTCCCGCGATGAGGGTCACGTGGGGCTTCGGGCTGGTGATCTCCCACAGGGGAACTCCTTCCTCGCCCGCCGCGGACAGGGCTTCCACGAGGGCGTCTTTCAGGACCTCCTGCAGTTCGGCGGGCGTGCGCAGGCGTTTCGTCCGCGTCATCTGCCGCGTTTCCTCGAGAATCGCCTGGGTAGCCTGCACCCCCACGTCCGCCTCGATGAGCAGCTCTTCCAGTTCGTCGAATACCTCGTCGTCGATCGCGCTCCGGCCCGAAAAAATCCGGGCTACCCCGGAACTCAACACTTCACGGCTCCGGGTAAGCCGTTCTTTAAGCCTGCTGAAAAATCCGGCCATGTGCGTAAATCCTTTCCACCGGCGGTTCCTTCCGCCGGAAACCACGCCGGATTATAGGATAACAGGTCGTTCCCGCTTGACTGGCACGCGGAATCCTGACACAATGACCCGAAAAACATGATGCATGGAACGCGCGGACGAGGAAAGGATCCATCATGAACACGCTGCCCTGCTCCTGGCGAAGGCTCCTGCTGACGGCACTGCTGCCATGGTGCATCGCCCCACTACCAGCCCTGGCGGATGCATCCGACGGCGCCGACTTCTCCGCGACCCGGCCCGTGGACCTGCGTTGCGAGGACCTCGTGGATCCCGTGGGCGTGGATGCCGCCTCGGCTCGACTCAGCTGGCGACTGCCCCCCGGCGAGCGGGGCCGCGCCCAGACCGCCTACCGGATCCTCGCCGCGTCCACCCGGGAAGACCTGGACCAGGATCGCGGGTCGCTGCTCGACACCCGGAAGGTTTTCTCCATCCAGAGCCACCTGGTTCCTTATACCGGGCATCGTCCCGCCCCGGGTGAAACCTGCTGGTGGAAAGTCCAGGTGTGGAACGAAAAGGACGTACCCTCCGCGTGGAGCGAGCCCGCCCGGTTCGTGGCCGGCATCGCGACGGAGGCGGACTGGAACGGAGCGGCCTGGCTGGGCGCGGACTGGTTTGAAGACTTCAATGGCCCCCTGCCCCTGTTCCGGAAAAACCTGAACCTGCCCGCTTCCCCTCGCCACGCCGTGCTGCACGTGTGCGCCCTCGGCCACTTCGACAGCTGGATCAACGGTAACCGCGTCGGCAATGCCCCCCTCGATCCGGCCGTCACGGACTATGGCAAGCGAGGACTCACCCGATCTTTCGTGGTCACGGACCTGCTGCGCCAGGGCGACAACGCCCTCGGCATCCGCCTGGGACGTGGCTGGCACAACAACCTCTCCACCCGGGCGGGACTGCGCTCCCCGGTGGTCCGGGCGCGCCTGCAGGTCTGGCTGGAAAACGGCGAAGTCATCGAACTCGTCACCGGCAGCGACTGGAAAATCGCGCCCAGCGAAGTCACCCCCATCGGGGAGATGACCAGTGGCAACTACGGCGGTGAACGGATCGACGCGCGCAAGGTCATCGAAAACTGGTCCGCCCCCGATTTCAACGACAGCGGATGGAAACCGGCTCCCGTCATGACCGCCCCGGATATCGCCTTCACGCCCCAGGCCTGTGAACCCAACCAGGTCATCGACACGTTCTCCGCCGTCGACGTCTCGGCACCCGAGCCGGGACTGTGGCTCATCGACATGGGCAAAAACTACACCGGACGACTCCGGCTGGTCCTTGGCGACGCGGTCGTCCCGGGAGACCAGGTCTCGCTGGAATACGCGGACCGGAAGCGCCCCGACGGCACCTGGCAGACCTACAACCAGCGGGACGAATACACCGCCCGGGGGGACGGCAGCGACGTCTTTGAAAACCGGTTCGCCTATCACGCCTTCCGGTGGGCCCTTGTCCGGGGACTCCGACGCGCCCCGCGACCGGAAGAGGCCACCGCCATCCAGGTATCCACGGGGTACGCCTCGGCGGCCACCTTTGCCTGTGATAACCCATTGCTGCAGCGCACCTGGGAAACCATGCGCCACACCTTCCGCTGCCTCAGCGTGAACGGCTACACCGTCGACTGCCCCCACCGCGAACGCCTCGGTTACGGCGGCGACTCCGGCACGTCCATGGAAGGCGCCATGATGAACTTCAGCCTCGGTCCCCTCTATCGCCGATGGGCCTTCGACTGGCGGGACGCCCAGGCCGAAAATGGGGACGTCCCCTATACCGCGCCCCATGCCCAGGACGCCGGGGGCGGCCCCGCCTGGAGCGGCTTCTGTATCACCATGCCCTGGATGACCTTCCTCGTCAACGGCGACGACCAGCCTCTCCGTGAAGGCTATCCCGTCATGAAACGCTGGCTCGATTTCATCGAAACCCGCATGGGTGACGGCATCCTCCAGCCCTACGTCGGCATCGGTTGCGCGGGTTCCGCCAAGTGGAACTTCCTCGGCGACTGGGTCCCCCCCGGACGGGAACAGGGATCCAACCGCGTCGACGACCATTCCACCCTGTTCTTCAACAACTGCTACCTGGTCTACGCCCTGCGAACCGCCGAGCGCGTGGCCCGGTACCTCGGCCATGCCGACGACGCCGATCAATACCGGAACCGGGCCGAACAACTCGCCGCGACCCTGCACGAACGGTTCCTCAACCCGGACGGCGTCACCTACGCCAACGGGGAACAGCCCTACCTCGCCATGCCCCTGCTCTTCGGCATCACCCCGCCGGACAGGCGCGACGCCGTCTTCCGCGCCCTGGAAAAAGACATCGTCGAGACCCAGGGCGGAAAACTGAACACCGGCATGCACGGCACCTACTTCATGACCAGGTTGCTGATCGAAATGGGACGCAACGACCTGCTCGCCAAAATCTTTGGCCACGAAGAGTACCCCGGGTACGGCTACATGTTCCGAAACGGCGCCACGACCATATGGGAAGAATGGGATGGGGAGAATTCCCAGATTCACAACACCCTCCTGTCTCCCATGCTCTGGTTCATCGAGGGACTGGGCGGCATCCGGCCCGACGAAGACCATCCCGGATTCCGCCAGTTCATCCTGCGCCCCGGCATCGAAAGCGGCCTGGGACGCGTCGAGGCATCCCACCTGTCCCCCTACGGCCGTATCGCCTGCGCGTGGAACATCGCGGACGGCATGGTCACGGTTAACGTCGACGTGCCCCCCGGATCCACTGCCCGCTTCACCCTCCCCGGCGTGGACCCTGGCTCGGTGCGCGAGAGCGATCTGCCGCCCGCCGACGCCCCAGGCGTGATCGACCTCCGGCCCGGGGATAAGGATTTCACCTGCACGCTCCAGTCCGGCTCTTACCGGTTTACCGCCCGGCGGATGTAACTTTACGCGCCCGGTCTCAACAATATGGAGGATCTCTCATGGGTAACCCGCGGCATGCGCGCGCCTGGACGATGGTTACGGGGCTCATCGTGTTGGCCGTGTTGTCTTCCCTGGCGGACGATCAACAGGGCCCGATCTTTCCGGATCCTTCTCTCGCGCGACACCTCGTGATTAAGGACGCCCCGGAAGGGGTTCTCCTCTTGCGCAACGTGGAAATGAACTGGATGGCTGTCGGCGCGGGCGCGCCCCAGCCCGATCGGAACATGTCCGGGCGTCCCATCCGGGCGGGCGGCATCACTTTCCCCCGCGGCGTGGTATGCCGCGCCCCCATGGAATGGCTGATCGATCTCAACGGCTCGGTGGACCGGCTGGAACTGGCCCTCGGCGTCGAAGAAGAAGCGCCCCCACCCGCATCCGTCATTTTCCGCGTATGGGTGGATGGCAAGGACGTGGTCACCACCGACCCGATGAACCGGAACAGTCCCGTCCTGCCCGTCGCCCTGGACCTGACCGGGGCAAGTAAACTGATTCTGGCCGCGGATATCGCGGAAGGTACCCCCGAAGACGCGTACCCGCCCGTGGTTTTCGGCGGCGGCCTGTTCCACCTCGTTCCCGGAACGACCAGTCGTCCCCGCGGCGTCCCGAACTTCGGCGACGAAACCGATCCCGACATCGCGCCGGTAACCGTCCCGGACCAGCCCCGGCTGTGTCGTCCCGACATCTGGGGCGCTTCGCCCGGCAAGCCGATCTTCTTCCGCGTGGCCGCCGTCGGCCGGGGACCTCTCCGCTTTGAAGCCGACGACCTCCCCGACGGCCTGGCCCTGGACCCCGACCGGGGTATCCTCTCGGGAAGGGTCGCGCGCCCCGGCCGGTATGACATCGGCCTGCGCGTCACCGGTCCGGGAGGCTCCGACGCCGGAACCTTGACCCTTGTCGTGGGGGACAACGCCCTCGCCCAGACGCCACCCATGGGCTGGAATTCATGGTACGTCTGGGCCGGGCACGTCGACGATCAGAAAGTCCGTGACGCCGCCGACGCCATGGAAGCCTCCGGCATGGCGGCTCTTGGCTGGCGCTACATCGTCATTGACGACTGCTGGCAGGGAAAACGGGGAGACGACGGCGTCCTCCGCGGCAATGAACGGTTTCCCGATCTGCCCGCGCTCGCTGCCCACGTCCACGACCGTGGACTGCTCTTCGGCATCTATTCTTCTCCCGGCCCCGGTACCTGCGCCGGGTACCCCGGCAGTTACGGGTACGAGGAAACCGACGCCCGGGCCCTGGCCGACTGGGGCGTCGACTTCTTCAAGTATGACTGGTGCAGTTACGGCAAGTACGCCCCGGACAACTCCCGGGAATCCTGGATGGCCCCCTACCGGAAAATGGGCGACCTGCTGCGCGCCCAGTCCCGGGACATCGTCTTCTCCATCTGCCAGTACGGCGAAGCCGACGTGTGGGAATGGGGACGCGCCGTCGGCGGACATCTCTGGCGCACCACCGGCGACATGGTCGATCGCTGGGCCGAAATGATCCGCATCGGCATGCGCCAGGAACCCCTGGCCCCCTGGGCGGGTCCCGGCGGCTGGAACGACCCCGACATGCTGCAGGTGGGCCTGCTGGGCATGTCCGCCACGCCCCGCCCCTCCAACCTTACGAGGCACGAACAACTCACCCAGGTCACCCTCTGGTGCCTGCTTGCCGCGCCCCTGTTCGTTTCCTGTGACCTGACCCGGCTGGACGACTTCACCCGGGCCCTGCTCATGAACGAAGAGGTCCTCGCCGTGAACCAGGACCGCCTGGGTAAACCCGCCCGACGGGTCGCCCGGGATGGCGCGCGCCAGGCATGGGTTAAACCCCTGGATGACGGCGGCTGGGCCGTCGGCCTGTTCAACCTCGCGCGGATCCCGACAGAATACGAGGTGGCCCTCACCGATCTCGGTATCCCCCGGGTCGATACCATCCGGGATCTCTGGCGCCGGCGGAACCTGGTCCTTCAGGACGGCAGGATCTCCGCGTCGCTGCCCGGGCACAGCGCGGCCCTGTTCCGGATTCCCCCGCCCGGCCGATAAGGTCAGGCCGGCACGGACGCGGCAGGTACCGCCGCTCCTGGCGGCAGAAACCACCGGAAAGGCACCGGCTCCATGGATGGCGCCGGCAACCGCGGAATTACCCGCCGCAACCGATCCGGAAGGCTGCACAGGTAATCCTGCGCGCGGCGTCCCGCTTCGGTCAGTCCCGTGAGCCCCGCCACGTTCCACGCCCGCAACAGCGCTTCCAGGATCTCCACGTAATCCGCGGCCGTGTAGATGCCCGCGCGGGTAGCCACCACCTCGAACTTCCTGAATGTCTCCCCTTTTTCTCCTCCCCGCTCCCGCAGAAACCGCGCCGGCATCACGATCCGCCGCCGCATCATGTCTTCAAAGGCGGTCAGCACGCCGTCCGGGTCCCGCTCCAGGAACATTCCGATAAAACGGGTGTAGGCCCGGGCGTGCCGGTGCTCATCCCCCGCGACCCGCGCGCACAGCGCGTAAAGCATCTCCGCACCCCGTTCCCGGGCCCGGCGCGCGACGTTCAGGTGGGACACCCGGGTGGCCATCTCCTGGAAACTCGTGTAGATAAACCCCCGGAATGGATCCGATCCCGTTTCCGTGTCGCCTCCGTCCCGGATCAGGTGCTGTATGGAAATCTCCACTTCCTTCATGTTTACCCGGCCGCACAGGTACAGGTACCGGTTCAGGACCTCCCCGTGCCGGTTCTCCTCGGCGCACCACCCACGGATCCACTTGCGCCACGGCGAATCGGGATCCTCCCCGTCTCCCGCGCCTTCCATGCGGTGCAGCCAGCCGGCGTAGGTGGGCAGGGCTTCCTCGGTGATCATGTCGCCGATCAGCACGGCCAGCGTGTCCGCGTCCAGGGCGGTCGCTTCTTCCCGCAGGCGTCGCAACTGCTCCAGGCCTGCTTCGCCTTGAAAATCGGGCAGAAAATCCGCGCTGTGCCAGCAGGCGTCCACGTCCCGCAGCAACTGGGGCAGTTGCCGTTCTACTTCCGGGGCGACATCTTGAAGCGTTTCCGTTCTATCGGGCCGATACCGGGTCATGGGCATCTCCTTTTTTTTTGACTGACTAGTCAGTCAAACATAACCCCCGGCACCCTCCCTTTATGCCCGGACCAGCCAAATCGCGCCCACCTATGAACACCAAATTGGGTACAGGTTAACCCGCGCGCGACAAATGAACGGAATATCCGCCCCTTCCAACTACATGGTGATTTGTATCCGGAAAATACCTCCCCGCTTGCGCCCAACCCGATTTGGTGGAATGTATCATTTTATTAAAAATCGGGGGAGACCTATTGACTTTTTCAGAATCCACGTGTTATACTATCGATGAACTGGGGAGACAGGCCATAAAGGCAAGTCAATCACACCAGTGATGGCCTGAAGCGTCCCTCGATGACAATTGAATTCGACAACTATTGCGAAAGCGGCCTGTTCTGAAAAATGCTTAAACTGCGCCAGAACTGGCAGATTTCGCAAAAATTTTGCGGAGCCGTTGCAGGTTTCCCCCCACTTCCTCCCCTCCCCTTCCCCTGCCGCGGCTCCGCCTTTTTTATGCCCCGCCCTGTCAGGACCCCTCCAGCACGGTAACCTCAATCCTTCTCCGCCTCGTCGGCCAGTGAGGACAGTTCAGGGTATTTCGGCGTGATGTGCCGGTACCGCTCCTGAATCGCCCGAACGTCCGCCTCGTAATCCCCGGTGGGATGGAAGAAACCCATTACGCCCCCGCGACGCCTCCCATAATCCAGGTATCCCAGCGCTATCGGCACCCCTGCCCCCAGGGCAATGTGGTAAAACCCGGTTTTCCACGCCTTCACCTTCTTGCGGGTGCCCTCGGGTGGAACCGCCAGGATCAGGTCTTTGTGGGCCTTCAGTAACTCCACGCACTGGCCCACCACGCCGTTCGGCCTGGAACGATCGATGGGAATGCCGCCAAGCCATTTCAGGAAACGGCCGAACAGGGGAATCCGAAACACTTCGGCCTTGGTCATCCAGAACAGCTTGGCCCGCAACAGGAACGCGCAGGCCAGCATGATGGGCAGGTCCCAGTTACTCGTGTGGGGAGCGGCGATCATCACGCAACGGACCCGGGGTGCCTCGCCTTCCGGCTGCCAGCCGATACACCAGAAAAAGACGCGCGCCCACAGTCGGGCCAGAACCGTCACAAAAGGCGTGTCGAAAATGGTACGGCGTGTCTGCATGAAAACGTCTCCGTACGGCGGTTTGGACCCCGCGAAAAGCGATCCACATTAAACAGGAATGACTGGTCGGTCAGTCAGTATTATAGACCCCCGCCGGGCACACCCGCAATGCCCACGGGGCATCCCCGGTCCCATCCGGGTATTCATACTTTTCTCCGCGCGGGACATGGAAGTGTGGTATAGTTTAACCGTAACAGGAAAGGCGTTAACGCGTTGCGGAGGTCACGTTTTTTTATACCGCTCGTGTTGTGCGGTGCCATCATGGGCGTGATGGTGGGGACGATTGGGTGTGCCGGCAACCGGGGCAATGGCGCGCCCGACCTGGAACGGGGCATCTTCCACGGGCGCTGGTGGAACTACTACGAACGGGGCGCGCTCCGGCTGGCTGCCGAGGATTATGCCGGGGCGGAAAGCGATTTCCGGGCGGCCCTGCGAGTCCGGGGCCGCGACACCTGGCGCGCCCGGACCTACGGCCTGCACTTCACCGAGTATTTCGCCAACCGGGAACTGGGTATCTCCCTCTTTCACCTTGGACGGTACGCGGAAGCCGAGTCGACCCTGCGAGCCGCCCTGGACATGGTGGACACCGAGCGCTGCCGGCATTACCTGGACAGGACAATCCGGGAGCGCCTGGCCCGGGGCGAACGGACCGATGCCGCTCCCCCGGAAATCGCCCTCGAAACCAACGCACCCGCCACGGGAAATACCCACATCGTTACCGCCAGGCTGACGGTCCGGGATGACACCGGACTGGACGCAATCCGCCTCAATGGCGCGCCCCTGGTAGCCCGGGGGGCTGAAACCGAATTCACCCGGACCGTGGAACTCGCGATGGACGAGGGCGCGACGGTCATCGAGGTCGTGGCCGTGGATCTCGCCGGGCGGGAAACCAGGGTCACGCGGGAACTGGATATCGACCTCACCGGCCCGGTAATCGGTCTCTTCACGCCCCAGCCGGGCCTGGTCACCCCCGATGAGGTGGTCACCGTCTCCGGAGCGGCCGCCGACGCCACGGGCGTGCGGGAAGTCCGCTTCGGTGAAACCGTGGTATTCTCCGGCGACGGGAAACAGAAACGGGCGGACTGGAATGCCCCGATGATGCTGCGACCGGGGGAAAACAACGTGGTCGTCACCGCCCGGGACCTGGCCGGGAATGAAACCCGGGCGCTGGTCTCCGTGTTCCGGGGAACCCCCGGGGAAACGGCCGCCCGGACGTGGCGACGCCAGCAGGTAGCCGGCAGCCAGGCCTTCCTCTTCGCCCAGGATACCGGGGCCACCCCGGAATCCCTGCCTGCCCCGGACACTGCTACCCCGGGGGAAATCCGACTGAAATCTCCCCTTCCCGACCAGCCGGTCCGCCATAACCGCGCCATCACCGTCGCGGGAGAGGTCATCGCGCCCACCGCCCTCAGCGAGATCGCCATCAATGGCCGTCCCGTGGAGCCCGTGACGGGCGCGCCCCGGGAAACCTTCTCCCGGCGGGTACCCATCGAGGCCGATCCTTCCCGCCCGGAACAGCAGGTCCCGGTACAGGTCACCGCCCGCACGGCCTCCGGCGAAACCATCACCCGGGAGGTCACCGCCACCGTCAAACCGGTCCTGCTCGACGCCCCGGAAAGCCGCATGCCCGTGGCCACCCTGGCTTTTACCGGGGCGGGACCGGTCGCTGATCTCGCCGCCAGCCTGCGGGCGGAAACCGAAACCAGGATGTTCAACCGGGGACGGTTCCGGGTGCTGGACCGGATGTACCTGCAGTCCGTGCTGACCGAACAGCAACTGGCCGCCGCGCTGGCCGATCCCGACCAGGCCATTTCGCTGGGACGCCTCACCACCGCGCACGTTTTCCTGGTGGCGGAGATCTTCCCACGGGACGCCTCCGGCTTCGAGGTCAAGGCCCGGGCCATCAGCACGGAAACCTCCGAAATTCTGGGCATCTTCGACGCCTTCGCGGAACAGGCTTCCCCCGAGGCCATCGGCCGGTGCGCCGAGTCCATCGCGGAACAGATGGAACAACGGTTCCCCCGCCTGTCGGGCGAGGTCATGGCCACGCGCGGAGGAGAATTCCTGCTCAACTGGACCCGGGAGGACGGTATCCAGCCCGGCGCGCCGGTTCTGGTCGTCCGCGAGGAACCGCCCTGGATCGATGAAGCCACCGGTGAGGTCCTGGCCCCACCGGAATACGTGCCCCTATGCCGGGGACGAGTGGAACAGCCGGGCGACACGGCCACCCGGGCCCGCGCCCTGGAACAGCCAGACGGAACCGCATCCATTGAAAAAGGCATGCCCGTGGTTTCCATGTAGCGTGGTGGTGCTGTGCGCGTACCTGGTGACGTGTGCCGGGGTCGCGCGCGCCCAGTCGCTCACCATCACCTCCGCGCCCAACGCGGTGGGCAGCGGCGCCCGCGCCCTGGGCATGGGCGGCGCGTTCATCGCCGTGGCCGACGACGCCACCGCGGCATCCTGGAACCCCGGCGGACTTACCCAGCTGGAGCGACCGGAAATCTCCTTCGTCTACGATTTCGCGCGTTTCAGCGAATCGGTACGATCGGGCAGCCACCCCGAACTGAACACGGACGAGGACCTGTCCCTGGACGGCGTCAACTACCTCAGCGTGGCCTATCCCTTCCCCTGGACCCTTGGCGGACGCAATTTCGTGCTCAGCCTGAATTACCAGCGGAAATACGACTTCGATCGGGCCTTCGACCTGCGGTACAGCGACCTCGCCGCGCTCACCGGCGGCAACATCGCCGCGATCCGGGCCCGGATCCGCTATCGACAGGAAGGCCAACTCAGCGCCCTCTCTCCCGCCTTCGGCATCGAACTCACCGAAACCCTCAGCGTGGGCGCGGTACTTAACCTGTGGGACCAGTCGATCATCCCCTCCAATGAATGGACCATACGCACGGAGGAACGCCGCTTCGCGTGGGTGAACAACCGCTTCCTGCCGAGATCCCGGACCGTGCTCCGGGTCACCGAAAAGTATCGCGACTTCTCGGGAACCAACCTGACCCTGGGCGCCTTCTACCGTCCCGACGATCGGTGGAGTTTCGGCCTGGTGTATCACACGCCGTTCACCGCGGAAGTCGACTACTCCAGGGAAGTCGGCGTCTTCAACGCGGGCGCCGGGGCCGGGTCAACCCTCGAGTCCCGGCGGAAAAAAATTGACTTCCCCTGGGCCATCGGGGTGGGCGCGGCGTGGCGGCACCCCAATGACCGGCTGATCTTCTCCGCCGATATCACCTACCGCGCCTGGGACCGTTTCATCGTGCGCGATCCGCGTAATCCCCTCCTCGCCCGGCGCAAGGTCAGCGGTGTGACCGGACTCGATCCCGACGAGGCGGAAGTGGATGGCACCTGGACCGCCCGCGCCGGCATGGAATACCTGTTCATCAACGACCGGAAACCGAAACAGAACCTGTTGCCCAGCATCCGCGCCGGGCTGTTTTACGATCCGGAACCCGCGTCCCATCGGAAAGACCGGTGGTACGGACTCGACAGCGGAACCGGTCAGCCGGATCATTACTTCGGCCTTACCCTCGGCGCGGGCGTGCTCATCGGTGACCGGGTCAACCTCGACTTCGCCTACATCTACCGCTGGGGACGCGACGCCCGCCGCGACACCTTTGCCCTTCCGGATACCGATATCGACGTGGATCGCCACCAGTTCTACGCGTCCACCGTCATCTACTTCTGATCCGCGCGATTCAGAACAGCACCAGGGCGCGACAGATCAGCGCCGCCGCCCGCGACTTGTTCAGCACGTAGAAATGCACCCCCGGCACGCCGTGGATCAGCAGTTCCTCCACTTGCCGCGCCGCGTAGTAGACCCCCACGGCATACTGGCCTTCCTCGTCCCCCTCGTGCGCCTCGAGACGCCGGACCAGTTCGGGATTCATCCGCGCCCCGCAGAGTTCGGTCATGCGCAACGCCTGCGAGAGGCTGGTGACGGGCAGAATCCCCGGAATGATCGGCACGGTGATGCCCGCCGCCACGCACCGGTCGCGGAATCGCAGGAAATCGATGTTCTCGAAAAACATCTGCGTAATGACGGCGTCCGCCCCGGCATCCACTTTTTCCTTGAGATAGTCGATGTCCTTTGCCATGGATGGCGCCTCGGGGTGGGTTTCCGGATACCCCGCGACAATGACCCCAAGATCGGGGTGGGTCTCCCGGATCAGGCGGACCAGCTCCACGGCGTGCCGGAAACCATCCGGAACGGGCTGAAACTCCACCCCATTCCGGGGAGGATCCCCCCGCAGCGCCACGATCCGGTCAACCCCCAGCGACACGGCTTCCGACAGGAACGCCTCCAGGTACGCGCGGCTCGCGCCCAGGCAGGCCAGGTGCGCGCCCAGGGGAATCCGCGGGTATTCCCGCCGTACCTCCCGCAGGAGGTTCAGGGTCCGGTCGCGGCTGGTACCACCCGCTCCGTACGTGCAGGTAATGTACGCGGGACGGCACGCGGCCAGTTCGGGCAGGTGCGAGAACAGGCTCTCCCGGCCCTCGGCGGTTTTCGGCGGAAACAATTCAAATGATACGGCCGGTTTCTCCTGCCGGTATGCTTCTCTCAGGGGGATCTGACTCCAGTCCATCGCGCGCTCCCGTGCGTGTCCATTTCGGGATCCAGACAACGCCTGATTGTATTCTCCGCCTCCCGGTAAAGCAAAATACAGGCATGAACAAAACTCCGGACATTGGAGTCCATCCCCTTGTTCCAAGTGCCGCCTGGCCTGCCATGTTACAGCCTGTACCGCGAAATATTGTTCTATAATATTTCGATGTTCAGTGGGGCCGTTGAGAATGAGATGTGACATGGGCGATACAATTCCGAATCGGGGTGGGGCAATAGATCATCAGGCTGTTGTTCATAACACACCGATTTCACCTTGTCGCGCGCTCAATACGTGGCACTGGGAAAGGATTGCCCTGATCATCCTGTTCTCGCTGGGACTTCTACTGCGGATCGGGCGGCTACAGGAAATCGCCCAACACCCGGAATGGATTGTCCCCGACCAAGACCAGGTCGACATGGCCTTTTTTTACAACTACGGCCAGGATCTGGCCGCGAAATGCCGGGATTTTCTGGGAATACCCAAGCCTGAGCCCAACCCGCTGCCCCCCTCTCCGGTTAACTGGACTCAGGATCCGCGTAAAGCGTACACCCGTCCCCCGGCCTATTCTTTTTTCCTGGCCTGCTGTTTTCTGCTCAGCGGCAATCGACTGCTGGCCCCCCTCGTCATCCAGAACCTGCTGGGACTGCTCAACGCCCTGCTGGCCTGGCGGCTGGCCCGGCACGTCGGTGGGCGGATACCCTCGCTGCTGACCGCTGCCTTTACGCTTTTTTACTGGGTGTTACTGGTTTACGAGGGGGTATACCACGCGTTGACCCTTATGACCTTTCTGGCCTTGCTGTTCATCAACACCCTTCAATACTGGTCCACCCGACCTTCCCTGGCCCGGGCGGCCACCGTGGGCGCTACCATGACGCTCAACATGCTCGCCACGCCCTCTTCTGCGTTATTTGCTCCCGTGGCCGCGCTGTGGATGCTGTTCTGGCTGCGCGCGACCTGTCCCACGTGGAAAGCCACGCTGCTGCCCGCGTTTCGTCATGTCATGATTACCACCATCAGCGCGGCCGTTCTGGTCAGCCCGGTGACATGGTCCAACTGGCGGGCCACCGGCTTGATCTCGCTTGTATCACAGGGAGCAGGAAGCATGCTTCTCATCGGGAATCATGATGGGGCAGATGGCTACTATCACGATCCCCAGAAAGCGCTCATTGGCATAGATGATACGGGCAATCCAGATTTGAACAGCAGGTTGATTTTTGAAAAAACAGGACTGTATATCCCACCACATCGCATGTCCGTGGAATCCGGAAAATTCGCCTTGAGATGGATCCGCCAACATCCGGAACGTTTTCTGGCACTCACTTTGAAACGTGCCGTGATCTACTGGCAGCCCAAGGAAATCAGCCACAACGTTCAGGAATACTGCCTGAAGAAAATGTCCCGGATTCTCCGTTGGCTTCCCGGGGGCTTTCCGGAAATCCTGGGCGCGCTGGGCGTGGCTGCCGTCATGGGCCTGTGGTCCTGCCGTCGCGCGGATCCATGGACCCGGCTCCGCTGGATGCTTCCGTTCCTCTACAGCCTGGTGTTCTACCTGCCCTTCACTGTCTTCTACTTCGCCGGACATTACCGGGTGCCCATCCTTCCCTTCCTGGCCATGATGGGCGCGGGAGGCGTCTGTGCCGCGCTGGACCATCTCAGGACCCGGCCCATGCTCGCCATTACCGCCTTTTCCTGCGGGATTGTCCTGTGGGTCAGCACCAGAATGATCCCCGTCGACTACGAGGACGACTGGGAACGATGGTTCTATTACAAACCAGACGCCACCAGGAGATTAAAAGGAGAAGAAGCACTGAACGTTCTGGAAAATGAAACGATTGCCGCGGGACTGGCCCATTCTTCCGCGGCGTGTCTATTTCTGGCCAGTCGCGCCAATGAACGTAAAGATTACGCCGCTGCCGCGACGTGGTGCCGTACAGGCCTGGAGCAGAAATCATGTGCTCCCGAACAAAAAACGCGGTTGCTTGAACTCCTGGTCGGTTCCCTGAATGCAGCGGGAACTGACCCGGCCACCCTTGACGCCACCGTGGCAGAACTGCTCGTCCACGATCCGCACAACTTCCTCGCTCGGATGTATCGCGCCAGTCGGGCCATACAGGCTGCCGACTGTGAAACAGCCATACAGGAACTTCAAATTGCCCTGGAGGCCAACCCGAACAACGGAAACGCCTGGTTTCTCCTGGGCAACTGCCAGATGGCCATGGGATTCCCCCAACAGGCCGAAGAGGCCTACCGAAAAGGCATGGAGAACGACCCGGCGGATCCGTGGCCGGCCATGGGACTTGCCGGCGTGCTGGAAACCCAGGGGCGCCTCGACGAAGCCCGGCAAGCCGCGGAAGAGGCCCTCCGCCGCGACCCCAGCATCCAGGCGGCGCGGGATATGCTGAACCGGCTCAACGGGGGAATGGAAAGACCATGATCTTTCGCGCGGGGCATGATGAGAATCGACCTTTCTCCAGGCACGTGGAACTGGGGTTACTGATCACGCTGTTCATTCTTGGCATCCTGCTGAGGGGACTTCGGGTGGCGGAACTGTATGACTGTCCCGCGCTGGTCGTTCCCGATTATGACCAGACCGATCTGGCCATTTTTTACAATCACGCGCAGCGACTCGCCCATACGGCGCGCGCGTTGCTGCAATTACCTGATCCCCCTCCCTTACCCCCCTCTCCAGTTACCATGGCCCAGAAACCGGATGAAGGTTTTCTGAGACCTCCCGCGTATCCTTTTTTTCTGGCTGCCCTGTTTCTGCTCACGAATAATGCCCTGATGGCCCCGATCATCGCCCAGTCCATTCTGGGCGTACTGAACGCCCTGCTGGCCTGGCGGCTGGCTCGTCGGGCGGAAGGACCGGGAACTGCTCTCATCATCACCGCTTTCATGCTGTTCTACTGGGTACTGATCGTCTACGAGGGGGTATACCACGCCCAGACCCTGATGATCTTTCTGTCCCTGCTCTTTCTCAACGCCCTGGAATACTGGTCCCAACGGCCCTCTCT